>ENA-ORRZ01000032-ORRZ01000032.1-human-gut-metagenome-genome-assembly--contig:-NODE-32-length-123560-cov-12.461236_pt1 | contig 123560 bp, 128 predicted proteins | sample MGYA00242185_ERZ509152 | MGnify/ENA primary metagenome ERZ509152 (study PRJEB26280, sample SAMEA2338668) | human gut metagenome | biome: human gut; feature: human-associated habitat; material... | reverse complement strand
GTTCGGCTTAAAACTATTTTCTAAGAGTGTGTCACAAATGTTTGATTACTATAGACGTAGAAGATACCTTTGTTGTAAACTCTATTGATTAATTTCAATGATATGATATAATAAATTTCATAATACTCATCGAGAGCAGCGGAGGGATTTGGCCCCATGATGCTGCAGCAACCATTCTATATATGGAAAAGGTGCTAATTCCATCAGCATTTGCTGGCAGATGAGAGGAAGTCCTCCCTGCGCGGAGGAATTTTTATTTTTTTACATAATCGGAGGATAAAAATATGCCGAAAAAGGCTTTATTTACATCAGAATCTGTTACAGAAGGGCATCCGGATAAAATAGCTGATCAGATTTCAGACGCCATATTGGATTCTATTCTTGAGCAGGATCCCAATGGGCGTGTTGCTTGTGAAACCATTGTCACAACCGGGCAGGTGCATGTGTTTGGCGAAATAACAACTGATGCCAAAGTGGATATTCCACGGGTGATTCGCAAAACGATTGGGGACATCGGGTATACTGATGCAAGTTATGGATTTGACAGTGAAACCTGTGCGATTCTCATTTCTCTGGATGAACAGTCTCCTGATATCGCAATGGGGGTGGATCGTTCTCTGGAATCAAAGGAAGCTAAAGCGGATTTTTATGATATCGGAGCCGGCGATCAGGGAATGATGTTCGGTTATGCATGCAATGAAACTCCTGAATTTTTACCTCTTCCTATTGCATTTGCACACAGACTTTCACGCCGTTTGGCAGAAGTCAGGAAAAATGGACAACTCGCATATCTCAGACCAGACGGGAAAACACAAGTAACCGTAGAATATATTGATGGGAAACCGGTGCGTATTGATACGATTGTTATTTCAACGCAACATGCGCCGGATATTACACAGAAAGCAATCAGAGAAGATATGATTGAGCATGTGATAAAAGCCGTCTTACCGGCCCAATTTATTGATGAAAATACAAAATACCTGATTAATCCGACAGGCCGCTTTGTTATTGGTGGGCCGCAGGGAGATGCGGGACTCACTGGACGGAAAATTATTGTTGATACTTACGGCGGAATGGCTCGCCATGGCGGCGGTGCCTTCTCCGGAAAAGATCCGACAAAAGTGGATCGCTCAGCAGCATATGCTGCGCGTTATGTGGCAAAGAATATCGTGGCAGCAGGTCTTGCGGATAAATGTGAAATTCAATTGGCTTATGCAATTGGTGTAGCACGTCCGGTATCTATTTTAGTCGATACATTCGGAACAGGGAAAATTGATGAAGAACAAATCGTAAATCTGGTTGAGGAAAATTTTGAACTTCGACCTGCCGGTATCATTGATATGCTTAATCTACGTCATCCGATTTATAGACAGACTGCAGCATATGGACATTTTGGAAGAGATGATATAGATTTACCGTGGGAGCATACAGACAAGGCGGAATCATTGAAAAGACAAGTTGGGATATAATTTTTGAGAAACTTCTTTGTGGTGACAGAATCGTTTTTTATCCAAAGAAGTTTTTTATTGTCGTGAAAAATATCCTGCCGCATTAAAATAAATAATGAATAAGGATAGCATTTTATGATAATATATAGACATCGTTTTATATCGATATAAAAGAGTTTCTTTAGGAGTTACGAAATAAGGAAAATGATCGATGATTGGTACAATTGCGGAGATATTAATTAATCGGCCTTCGAAACATTTAAACAAAACATTTTCTTATAAAATCCCGGATCATCTCAGTTATGTGGGTTCCGGCTGGCGGTGCATAGTACCGTTTGCCGGCAAGCAGGAAGAAGGAATTATTCTATCATGTCATGAAGAGGAATTCTCTCATATTTCTTACAAGTTGCTGGAAATTTATGATGCCATTGATTCAGTACCTTGGTTTACGGATGCAATGATTAAAACAGCAAAATGGATTTCACAATATTATATGTGCACATTGATAGATGCTCTTCGTCTTTTTCTTATTGATAAAAAAGGAATACGAACAGAGGTCTTATATGAGATTAATTGGAAGGAAATTCCGGAATGTGAGGATATATGGGGACTGATCGATATCTCTGTTGAAATCATTTCGAAAGAAGACGCGGTTTTAGTTTTGGGTAAAACTCGTTGTAACCGATATCTTGCGAAAGGATTTATAAAAGAAACAGAATTATTGCAAAAAGTCTATAAAGAACCATTGGAAGAATGGTTAGCCATTAATAACAAATCGGAATCGGAGTCCATGAAAAGAGGGGGAAGACAAAAAGCCTTATGGTCGCATCTGTGTCAAATCGGGCAGGATTCGATTTCAAGCCTGATATCAGCGGGCTTTTCACGGGATGTTATTCGACGCTTTTGCAGGAATGGCAATGGACATCTATTTTATCGAGGGAAGAAAACGTTTTCGCTTGTGGAAAACAAAAAGAGTGACAACCCACGTAAACTAACGGAGGAACAAAAATATGCGGTAGAATATATAATCGGTGCTGTTAATGAGGAAAGATACAAGGGTATACTCCTTTATGGTGTAACAGGAAGTGGGAAGACGGAAGTTTATCTCCGCGCGGCGGAGAGTGCGATTGCAGCAGGGGGAACAGTGCTGCTCGAAGTACCTGAGATTGCTTTGACGAACCAGATGGTTTCTTATTTTGCCGATTACTTTGGCGATAAAGTGGTTTTTATGCACAGTAATTTAAGTAAAGGTGAGCGGTATAATAATCGTCAAAGAATTGCAAATGAAGAAAGTTCTATTATTATTGGTTCCCGTTCTGCCCTTTTCATGCCGTTTAAGAATCTGAAACTTATTATTGTTGATGAGGAATATGATTCATCTTATAAACAAACGGAGACTCCCCGCTATAATGGCAGAGATGTGGCAAAGGTAATGGCTGTCATTTATAATTGCCCTATTGTTCTTGGGGCGGCTACACCTTCTGTTACTACTTTTTTTGCGGCTAAAAATAAGAAGATTGAATTGCTGGAAATGCGGCAACGTGTTCATAGAACACCACTGCCTCAAATATATGTTTATGATATGCGGAGCGAAGCAGATATAGGGCATGCGACCAACTTATCAAGACCGATGATTGATCTTTTGAGAGATACGGTTCAAAAGAATCATAAGGCGATTCTGCTGCTGAATCGAAGAGGCTTTGCACCGACTTTGATGTGTAAACATTGCGGATATGTATTCAAATGCACCCATTGTGATGTTCCGCTTGTCTATCATAAAGATAAACATCGATTGAACTGCCATTATTGTGAGAGTATATTTCCTTTGCCCAGGCAGTGTCCTGTGTGCAGTTCTCAAGATATATTATATTTAGGATGGGGAACACAGCGGATTGAAGAGGATTTGAAAAAATTACTTCCGGAAGCGAAATGTTGCCGCTTTGATGTAGATAGTACTGCCAGAAAGTATAGCGCCGCAAAAATATTATCCGATTTTCGAGATGGAAAATTTGACATCTTATTCGGCACACAGATGGTAGCCAAGGGACATGATATACCGGGCGTGCAGTCTGTAGGGATCCTTTCTGTGGATAGCACCTTGAATATGCCTACTTATCTTGCAGCAGAACAGACTTTTAATCTGATTACACAATGTGCGGGGCGGGCAGGCAGGAATTTGGAACAGGGACGAGTCATTCTTCAAACATATAATACAGAACACTATGTTATATTAACTGCTGCAAAACAGGACTATGATGCTTTTTATCAGCAGGAATTGGAATATCGAAGAACTCTCCATTATCCGCCGTTTACCAGGCTGATGAAAATCACCTGTTTTAATAAAAAAGAGAGTATCGCCAGAAATCATGCAGAAAAGATTTATCGTTATATTCGGGAAATGCTGCCTGGCATATCGGATTATATTTCTGTAACACCGCCTTATGATGAACCTGTCAAAAAAGTAAGAAATATATATAATGTTTCCTTGCTTATAAAAGGAAACACACTAAGGCGTTTGAAGCTTTCCATGCAGAATTCTAAGATATTTCAGGAAAATGATATAATTATAGATGTAGATCCCCTATAATATTTTAGTGAAAGTGAAGGGAAATGAATTGAGTAAAATAATTACTGCAGGCGATCCGATTTTGAAGTCTGTTGCAATGCCTGTTACCGCATTTGATAAGAAATTGAAGTTCTTAGTTAATGAAATGAAAAAGACAATGTATGAATCTAACGGAGTAGGATTGGCAGCACCGCAAATTGCTGTTTCAAAACGTGTTTTTGTTGCTGATGATGGAGAATCCGGATTTGAAGCTTATATTAATCCGAGATGGACTCCTGACGGAGATGAGAAAGTAACTGATACGGAAGGTTGTTTGTCTGTTCCAAATTGGTATGGAGAAGTAGAACGTTATGCTAATGTGACTGTAAAATATCAGGATATTCACGGGAAAAGAAAGCAAAAGAAAGCGACGGGACTTCTGGCACGTTGTATACAACATGAAACAGATCATCTGAATGGGATTCTTTTTATCGAAAAGGCAAACTCGTTGCATAAAGGAGCGTCTGATGAGTAATCCATATCGGATTATATTTATGGGAACACCTGATTTTGCGGCTGTGCAATTAAAAACACTGTGTGAAAATGGATATAGACCTATTGCTGTTTATACTCAGCCTGACAAAATAAATGGAAGAGGGAACAGGATAACTTTTTCTGATGTAAAAAAATTAGCAATGGAAGAGAATATCCCGGTATACCAACCGACGACTTTTAAAAGTGAAGATACTATTCGGGAACTGGCTGCATTAAAGCCAGATCTTATTATTGTAGTGGCTTATGGAAAAATTCTTCCGGTCGCAGTTATAGATGCCGCCGTTTATGGAGCGATTAATATTCACGCCTCTCTTTTGCCGGAGTATAGAGGTTCTGCCCCTATACAAAGGGCTATTATAGACCGTAAAAGTGAGACCGGTATCAGTATCATGAAACTTGATGCCGGGATGGATACAGGTGATATCATTCGTATGGCTCCATTGAAAATCCTGCCGCATATGACAGCAGGAGAATTATTTGAGGCACTTTCCATATTAGGCGCGAAAGAGCTTCTTCATGTCTTAAAAAATTTACCTGAATGTATGGCAAATGCAAAACCCCAAGATCATACTAAAGCAACTTATGCACAAAAAGTTACAAAAGAGATGGGGCATATTGATTGGAAACAAGAGGCATCGGTTATTGATGCCCTTATTCGCGGAATGTATCCTTCCCCGGGAACATACACCTATTTCCATGGGAAACGGATAAAAATTCATCGCGCTTTCTATGAGCACAAAGATACTGCTGCAACCCCCAAGGGAACCATTGTTTCTTTGAAGGACGGGAAAATAGGTGTCGCTGCGACTCATGGAATCATATACTTGACAATGGTTCAGCCGGAGAATCATAAGCAGATGAAAACAATTGATTTTATCAATGGATATCAGGTAAAAGCCAATGATTGCTTCGAGTACTGAAAAAATAAAATCCGCCAGAACGTTGGCATTTGAGGCGCTTTATGAAATCTTTGAAAAAAATGCTTACGCTAATTTGACGATTCAACGTATTCTGCGGCGGATTCCGCTAAAAAAAGAAGAACGACATTTATTAACAGAACTTATTTATGGAGTCTGTCGTAAATATAATTATTGCCTTTGGCTGATCAACTTGATAAGTGATCGTCCAATGTCTAAAATTCATCCTGTAGTGCGTATTCTTTTACTTCTTGGGATATATCAGATTGTTTTTTTGGATCGTATTCCGGATTCTGCAGCAGTCAACGAAACGGTAAAGATTGCAAAAAGAATAACCCATGTCGGAAATGTAAAATTTATTAATGGGGTTCTTCGGAATTTTCTTCGTCGAAGAGAATCACTTGTGTTGCCGGATAGCACTTTTGATCGTGTTTTCTATGAATCTTTAATCTATAATCAACCTGAATGGTTAATTCAGTTTTTTGAAAAAAAATATGGTATGGAACAATCTAAAAAGATTCTGAAAGCCTTTAATACCGTTCCGGACACCTGCATTAGAGTAAATACGCTAAAAATAACAACTGATGCTATTAAGAAACAATTAAAATTAAAAAATATAAGTGTGGAAGATATTCCTTATATACAAGAAGGGCTTTCAATAAAAACAGGGGCGGATACGCTGTTTTCAGAATTTCTTCAAACAGGACTTTTATATGTGCAGACCGCATCATCCATGATTCCTGCTAAAGTACTTGGCCCGGATGCAGGAGACCATGTTCTTGATATGTGTGCGGCGCCAGGAAGTAAAACAACGCATATAGCAGCGTTGATGGGAAATAGAGGCAGTATTGACGCTTGGGATGTTTATCCGCATAAAGTCAAATTGATAAAAGATAATGCAAAACGTTTGGGAATATCTATTATCCATACAGAGGTAAGAGATTCCGTCAAACCGTTACCATTCCTGTATGAAACTTATGATAAGGTCCTTTTAGATGCACCTTGTTCAGGATTAGGGGTCTTAGGACATAAGGTGGAACTTCGGTGGAGAAGAAAGGAAAGTGACTTATCCGTATTTCCACCATTACAAAAACAATTAATTGAGCAGGCGGCTAAATATACAAAAACAGGCGGCGTATTGGTTTATAGTACTTGCACACTTAATCCTGATGAGAACGAACATATTATTAATGAGTTTCTTTCTTTACATTCGGAGTTTGCGCCGGAAGAATTTAACTTTCCCGTTTTGGGAAAATCTTTAAATGGGATGATGACCCTTTATCCTGATTTAGTCAGAAGTGATGGTTTTTTTGTGGCAAAATTAAGAAAGGTATCTCATGAAGCGTAATATATGGGGACTAAATTTGCAGGAGCTAGAAACATGGGTTGTGGGAAACGGGTTTCCCCGTTTCAGAGCAAAGCAATTACGAGATTACCTATACAAAAGGCATATATTCCATTTTGATGAAATGACTCAGTTTTCACAGAAAATGCGAGACTGGTTAAAAGAGAACGGACAGATTGATAAGCCGGTCATTATAAGCCGGGCTCAATCCGATGATGAAAAGACTATAAAATTACTTCTTAAATTAAAAGATGGCTCCTTGGTTGAGACCGTTTGTATGTGTCACCATTATGGAAATTCTATTTGCGTCTCCACCCAGGTCGGCTGTGCAATGGGATGTATATTTTGCGCTTCCACAAGAAAAGGGTTGGAAAGAAATTTAACGGCAGGAGAAATTCTTGCACAGATGTATGCATTTAAAGAACTTTACGATATACCGTTCCATTCCATCGTTCTGATGGGAGCAGGGGAACCGCTTACTAATTATGAAGAGGTTTTGCATTTTATCCATCTTGCGAATGATCCTGAACTATTGAATATCAGTTATCGTAATATAACTATTTCTACATGCGGGATCGTACCTCAAATTTATCGATTAGCTGATGAAAATATCCCTATTACCCTTGCTATTTCTTTGCATGCGCCGAATGATCGGATTCGTAATGTTTTGGTTCCTATAAGTAAAAATTTTAGAATTAAAGATGTAGTGAGTGCGGCAGAATATTACTTTAAGAAAACAAAGAGAAGGGTCACTTTTGAATATATTCTTATCAAGGATATGAATGCAAGTGTGGAAAACGCAAAAGAACTTTGCTGCTTAATAGGTAAAATGCCGTGCCATATTAATTTAATCCCTATCAACGGTACAGAGCATATTAAATTGTATCCGCCAGAATGGAAAGAAATCAAACGATTTCAGGATATTTTGCTGAAAAAAGGAAAGGAAACGACTGTGCGCAAACAAATGGGGGATGAAATACAAGCGGCTTGCGGACAGTTAAAACGGAGATATTTAAACAGTGTTACTTAGTATCCTTAAAGGCTTTTGTTGACTGTGTTTTTTCAACATGCTACTATGAATTGTAAATAGCATTTATTGTATTTGAGTTATAGAAAGAATCTGGCATCTATGTTTATTGCATACGGCGATTCCCGTGTCGGACTGATTCGCAAAGTAAATGAAGACAGTATTTCGGATTGTTCCGGTCCCGTTTTTATCTTAGCGGATGGCATGGGAGGCTACGTAGGTGGTCAAGTGGCCAGTAGGCTTGCTGTTGAAAGTGGAACCGGCTTCTTGAAGAATGTACCTTTGGAAAAAATTTCAGAAGGACTCTTGAAGGAGTCTATTTTGCATGCAAATCAAGTTGTTCTGACCGAAAAAATGAAGAAACCTGAACTTGATGGTATGGGAACAACCATGATTACAGTAGGTATCAATGATAATGTGCTGAGTTGGGCACATGTCGGAGATAGCCGATTATATATTTATCATAAAGAAATTCTCCAGCAAGTGACAACAGACCATTCTTTTGTTATGGAACTTCTAAAAAAAGGCAAGATTACCGAGGATGAAATGCATGAACATCCACGGAAGAATGAAATTACCCGTGCTGTGGGAATCAAGAAGGCATTAGAAGTGGATACAGGTACAATCCGGTTAAAAAATAATACATTAATACTGCTTTGTACTGACGGATTGACAGGGATGGTGGATGATACACATATCGCAAAAATTCTGTCGGAATATAGAAATTTTACCAAAGAAGATTTAATGAATTGCGGAGAACATTTATTCAATGCCGCTTATAATGCAGGTGCGGCAGATAATGTATCTCTTATATTAATTGACTACTGGGGTAGAAAAGGCGGAGAAGGCTAATGGTTGGTAAAACACTTGACAATCGCTATAAATTGGAAAAGAAAATAGGCTCGGGGGGCATGGCAGATGTCTATATGGCTACCGATTTATTACTTGATAGGGTAGTTGCTGTAAAAGTGCTTCATAGCAGTTTTGCAGAAGACAATGATTTCATTGTACGTTTTCGACATGAAGCGCAGTCTGCGGGGAAACTTACACATCCTAATATTGTGGGGATATATGATGTTGGGGATGATCAGGGAGTACATTATATTGTTATGGAGTATGTCGAAGGGGTGACCCTTAAACAATATATTCAAGATCACAGCAGTATATCTGTCGATATGGCTGTACGTATTGCTGTTGAAATCGGCAGCGCACTTGAAGCAGCCCATGAGAATGGTATTGTTCATTGCGACATTAAGCCGCATAACATTCTTCTGACTGAAACCGGTAAGGTGAAAGTGACTGACTTTGGCATCGCACGAGCAATCAATTCTGCAACAGTAATTGATAAAAAATCTATTTTGGGATCTGTTCATTATTTATCACCAGAACAAGCGGCTGGGGATAAAGTTACAGAGAAAACAGATATTTATTCTTTAGGTGTTGTGCTCTATGAAATGCTTACACACCATTTACCGTTTGAAGGTGAAACAGCAGTCAGTATTGCACTGCAGCATATGCGCGGAGAAGTACCACGACCAACTAAATTTAATCCTGCCATTACGCCCATGCTGGAAGAATGCGTTTTGACCGCGTTGCAGAAAGATCCTGATAAGAGATACAATTCTGTTTCTGATTTTATTTCTGAGTTAAAAATGGCGCAGGGATTTACTACGTCCATTTATAAGCCTGCACAGCCCGAGTTTGCTGCGATGACGAAACCAATTGCACAAAAAACAGAAAAAATTGCACGAACAGAGACGGAAGGTAAGCTTTCTCATCTGATTACAAATTTCCCTCAAAAGTATATTTGGATCGCAATGGTGCTTTTATTTATTTCCTGTTTTTTGTGGGCATTTTTTAGCTTTGGAAATTTTTGGAGTACCTCAAATGTAACGGTACCAATGCTTGTCGGAGAGCCTGTGGAAGTGGCACAAAAGACACTGAAGGAAATGAATCTTAAGTTTTCCATTGATGAAATTGCCAGTGATGATATTCCGGCCGGACAGGTAATATCCCAAACACCGGTTGGCGGAGCAAGTGTAAAAGAACAGAGGATCATTCATCTGACAGTCAGCAAAGGTGGAGCTGTTATTTTGGTTCCTGATTTAAAAGGGCTTACTTTAGATCAGGCAAAAGAACGGTTAGGAAAACTGGATCTTGCTTTAGGGGCTGTTGAAAATGGTAGCGACCAATCCCAGCCGGCCGAAATCATTATCTCTCAGAGCCCGCAGTCTTTCTCGAAAGTGGCAAAAGGAACACTTGTCAATATTGTTATTAACTTGCGCCAACCGGTAAATGTTCCTAATTTGGTAGGTATGACATTGGCAGATGCAAAAAATGCATTGGATTCCGTACATCTTACATTAGGAACTATTTCATCTTCTGACGGGGTTGCTGCAGATGATTCTGCTGTTGTTTTGGCGCAAAATCCCACCGGTGGCGTATCTACGAATGAATCTTCCGTAAATCTTACTATCGGGAAAAAAGAAAAAACGCAGAAAAAAACAGGGAGCGTTAATATTACTATTCCTAAAAACGGCAATTCACGCCATGTGGTTATCTATATAATTGATGATAATGGTAAATCAGTCTCCTATGATCAGCAGGTTAAACCGGGAAGTACAGTTAATCAATCTGTATCAGGGATAGGGAATGTTAAGGTTCAGGTACTTATTGATGGAAATATAGTCCAAGATCGGGAGCTATAAATTTATGGAAGGGACTGTCCTGAAAGATCAAAACGGATATTTTACCATATTGGGAAATAATCAGGTACTGACTCGCTGCCGTTCACGCGGAGCATTGAAGAAAAAGACCGATGTATTAGTGGGCGATCATGTAGAATATGAAGCCAATAAAGGGTTCGAGGGAGTCATTACAAAAGTTTATAAACGAAAGAATCAGTTATATCGGCCGCCGGTTTCAAATGTAGATGAACTCGTACTGGTGTCATCCATTTGTACACCGGATCTTAATCGCGGTCTTCTTGATAAAATGATATTACTTGCGGAAAATGCGAATATGTCTCCTGTGATTTGCATCAATAAGTGCGATTTGGATGAAGTTTCTGCCAAAAGAGTATGTGAAGAATATGAAAAAGCGGGATATCCCTGTGTTTATACATCTACATATACTCAAGATGGCCTTGACGATTTAAAAAAACTTTTGCGAGGTCGTATCATCGTATTTTCCGGACCGTCTGGAGTTGGAAAGTCCAGTATTCTAAATTATTTTTTAGGGCAGTCATACTTTACCTCCGGTGCGGTCAGCGCTTATACAGGAAAGGGGCGGGCAACAACCCGGCATGCAGAATTAGTGCCATTTAAGACGGGAGTATTTCTTATGGACACCCCAGGGTATACGCTTCTAGATATAGATTTACTGGATATTGATGAATTAGGTTTTTTATTTAAAGACTTTCGTCCTTACTTAGGGAAATGTTATTTTAATAATTGCCGGCACATTTCCGAGCCGAAGTGTGCTATCCGGAAGGCTATAGAAGACGGGGTTGTTCAAAAAAGAAGATATGAGTCCTATTTACAAATATTTCAGAAATTGAAGTATTCCAAAAAGTATTGATTTGATTTTGCCAGGAGAAAAAATTATGAAGATTGCTCCCTCGGTCCTCGCCGCAGATTTTTCCAATTTAGAATGTGAGTTGAAAGATATTGAAACGGGTGGTGCTGATTTAGTTCATCTTGATGTCATGGACGGTACCTTTGTACCCAATATTTCTTTTGGTCCACCGGTCATTCAGTCACTTAGAAAAGTCACGTTGCTGCCATTTGATGTTCATTTAATGACATATCATCCTGAATATTATTTTGATTCACTGGGAAAAATTGGTGTTGATATGATTTCCTTTCATCAGGAGGCGGTGATTCATGTGGATCGTACTATTCACGATATAAAGTCTCGTGGAATTAAAGCGGGTATTGCGCTTAATCCTGGCACATCACTGTCTGCTTTGGAACTTGTATTGCCTCTTTTAGATTTTGTACTTATTATGTCCGTTAATCCGGGATTCGGCGGTCAGAGGTTCATTTCCTATACTTTAGATAAAATAAAAGTATTAAAAAAGATGATGAAGAATTTAAATCTTCAAATTCCCATCGAAGTGGATGGAGGAGTTTCTTCTGCTAATGCTGTTTTGCTTAAAGACGCAGGCGCAGATATTCTTGTAGCCGGTTCCTCCGTGTTTGGCGCGGCTGATAGAAAAAAAGCGATTGATGTACTGCGTTCATAGGGTTTTCTTTCCGTATTTTATCCGCATAGTCTGTTTTTATAGGCTGTGCGCTTTTTGTTCTCATTGATTTTGTTGTAAAATAAACATATGATGCAAAGATTTGATATCTAAATTTGTTCAAATATTCAAGACATCCGGAGAGAAAATTGATTAAAATTAATACAATTCAACATTATTTAGGCATGTCAGGAATTCGTATAACTATTTCTGATGTTTCTTCTGTTGCTGCAAAGGTACAGGAGTTACATCATCTGCCTGCTTTAACGGCAGTGATTGTGGGGAAAATTCTGGCCGGTACATCTGTACTTGCGACGGATTTTAAGAATCATGAAGGAATCAGTATTCTTTGGCAAACAAATTCTATTTTGGGATCTATTCATACTGATGCCTATGAAGGGTATTTTATACGTGGTTATGTGGACACTGCTGATGATAATCTTCCGGTGACATTACATAATGAAAAGCTCCTCATCAGTGATAAAGCACAACTTACCGTTACAAGATATTCCTTAGTACGGACTCCTTATAGTAGCCGTATAAATTTATCTTTTGGTAATATTTCTGAATGTCTTGGACAATATTTAAAACAGTCTGATCAAATAAAATCTTTCATTTTTGTTACAGCAGCTGTATCACCGGAGAAAAAAATAACGCGTGCCGCCGGTATTTTTGCCCAGCTGCTGCCAGAAGGGAATAAGGAAAAATTCACTCAATACTTCAGAAATAGAAACCATTTATTTTCCAAGGAAGGATTATTCCAAGGGCACGAGTTGGAAACACTTATAAAAGAAGGCGGGTTTTCAATAATTAAAGAGGCGCCGGTCGCGTTTCGCTGTACGTGTTCGGAAGAACGGATAAAAACAGCGCTTGTGGCATTACCGAAATCTGAAAGAGTTTCTTTGCTGAAAGACGAATATATTGAAATTTCATGTCATTATTGTGGTAAGATCCGAAAAATATCAAGAGAGACGCTTCAACATTGGTTTCAGAAGGAAGGAAGTATAACGCAATGAATAAACTGGCATTTATTGGTGGTACCGGCGTGTATGATGCCGGGATATTATCCGATATTCGTTCTGAAATAATAAATACCCCTTTTGGACAAGCGGCTTGTCAAATTGGGTATTTTAAGGGGAAAGAAATCGTATTTTTAGCTCGGCATGGTACAGGGCATACTATTCCTCCGCATAAAATAAATTATCGTGCAAATATATACGCGTTAAAAATGTTAGAAGTTTCTTCCATAGTTTCAACTACTGCGGTAGGCTCTTTAAACCCGGAATATAAACCGGGCGAACTTGTACTGATTGATCAGTTCTTAGATATGACGAAATCAAGGAATGGAACTTTCTTTGATGGAGAATTCCGTGGTGTTGCTCATATTGATATGACAAATCCTTACTGTCAAACCTTAAGGAATGTGATTATTCAAGCTGGAATGAAAAATGAAATTACTATTCATCCTAATGGTACATATATATGTACGGAAGGACCACGATTTGAGACTCCGGCGGAAATAAAGACATTTAGGCTTTGGGGAGCAGATGTGGTAGGAATGACCAATGTACCGGAGTGCCAATTGGCAAGAGAAGCGGAAATGTGCTATGCGACTATTTCAATGGTTACCAATTTTGCGGCGGGAATTTCACCGACGATACTTACTCATAAAGAGGTCGTTGAGTGCATGGATCGGAATATCGAAAGCTTTCGTAAAATTACGATGATGATTTGCGAATCTTTTGATACAACGCTTGATTGTGAGTGCCGTCATGCAGGTAAGGATTTCGGGGGATTCTGCTTATGATAATACATTCCTTGGAATGGAAAGATAATAAACTGTATTTGCTTGATCAAACACGTTTGCCTGGAACATATGTATATCTGGAATATAGTGATTACCTAAAGGTGGCTGATGCCATAAAAAATCTTGTCGTAAGGGGAGCTCCCGCTATTGGTATAGCCGCTGCTTATGGAATGCTTCTGGCTTATCAGAATTTATCAAGAGATTGTCAAGATATCGCCACAATTGAAAAGCGATTTTTATATGCTGCCGACACAATGAAAATGGCGAGACCTACAGCAGTTAACCTATTTTGGGCAGTTGATGAAATGATTAAAGTTTTTAAAAACACAAAACTGGAAAATATTTATGGAGCGCTGCTAAGAAAAGCAAATGAAATAGAAAGGCAGGATAAAGAAATATGCAGCCGAATTGCTGATCAGGGCGCAGATATTTTTAAGGGTAAAAAGCATTTGAAAATACTGACGCATTGTAATGCTGGAGCATTGGCGACCGCAGGAATCGGAACTGCTTTGGGTGTAATCACACGTCTGCATCAGCATGGTCAACTATCTTGTGTCTATGTCGATGAAACAAGACCACTGCTCCAAGGGGCAAGGCTGACAGCAGCCGAGTTGGTAAGCAGTCAGATTCCTGTCCGTCTTATATCAGATAGTATGGCAGCAGATGTAATGAAACGAAAAAAAATTGATGCTGTAATCGTAGGGGCAGATCGAATTGCAGGTAATGGAGATACGGCTAATAAAATAGGGACATATGGAATTGCTGTACTATGTAAATATCATCAGATTCCATTTTATGTAGCAGCGCCATTTTCTACATTTGATTTTTCCATTTCTTCCGGTAAGGATATACCAATTGAAGAAAGAAATCCTGATGAAGTTCGTATGGTTCAGGGGATTTATATCGCACCTAAGAATATTCCTGTTTACAATCCCTCATTTGATATAACACCAAATGAACTGATTACAGGAATTATTACCGAAAAAGGGGCATTAAAGGCGCCTTACTATATATCTATCAAACAGTTTGAAAGGAGTTTAAAATATGAATGATTCTATGATTCGAGACATATCTTTGGCCGAAGAAGGACTTCAACGGATTCGCTGGGTGGGAAAATTTATGCCGGCATTGAATGCACTGAAAAGAGATTTTATAAATAATCAGGCATTAAAAGGAAAGACCATTGTAATGTCCATTCACTTGGAGGCAAAAACGGCATATTTGGCACTTACGCTGCAGTCTGCGGGCGCGGATGTCATCGTGACCGGAAGTAATCCATTATCTACACAAGATCCGATTGCTGCAGGTCTCGTAAATCAGGGTATAACTGTTTACGCATGGCATGGGTGTACTGACGAGGAATATACCATGTTCCTGAATAAGGCACTAGATCATATGCCGCATATTATCATTGATGACGGTGGGGATCTGGTTCATTTACTTCATTCCAACAGAACAGACGCAAAAAAGAATCTGATTGGTGGATCTGAGGAAACAACGACCGGCATATATCGCTTAAAGGCATTGGAAAAAGAAAATAAATTGGCATTCCCTATGATAGCAGTCAATGATTCTTATTGTAAGTATTTATTTGATAATAGATATGGGACAGGACAATCTGTATGGGACGGGGTGACTCGCAGTACCAATTTAACAGTAACGGGAAAAACCGTTGTTGTAGCGGGGTATGGATGGTGTGGAAAGGGCGTTTCTATGCGTGCTAAAGGGTTGGGCGCCCATGTTATTGTTACAGAAGTAGATCCAATTAAAGCAATTGAAGCAGTTTTTGACGGCTTTGAGGTAATGCCTATGAAAAAGGCAGCAAGATATGGAGATATTTTTTTAACAGTTACCGGTGACATAGACATTATTACGGAAAAACATTTTATGGAAATGAAAGATGGTGCAATTTGTGCGAATGCCGGACATTTTGATTGCGAGGTCAGCCGAAAGGATTTAGAGCGTATTTCTGACTCTCATTATGAAGCAAGAAAAAATATCGAAGCATATATTCTTCTTAATGGGAATACCATTTATTTAATGGCTGAAGGGCGATTGGTTAATCTGGCAGCAGGGGATGGTCATCCTGTGGAAATTATGGATTTATCTTTTGCTATGCAGGCATTGGCTGTTTCATACCTTTGTGAACATGAAAAAGAACTGCGGCCCCAATTGTACCTACTCCCGAGAGAATTAGATGAAAAAGTAGCAGAAATCAAATTGAAATCTATGGGATATGAGATTGATACTTTATCTGATAAACAAAAGGAATACCTGGGATTAGACTGAGGGGGGCTACATGTCTATTTTATTAAAAGATGTCGCATTATATCAAAATGGAGAAATCCATGAACATAGTAATATTGTAGTCGATGGAAAATTGATTAGGGAATTTCCCAAGCATCCCCGAAATGAGGATTATAACGAAGTCATTGATGGCCAAAATATGCTTGCCTTACCGGGACTTGTAAATACGCATACCCATGTAGCAATGACCTTATTCCGAAGTTATGCTGACGATCTGGCACTGATGGATTGGCTGCAAAATAAAATATGGCCGGTAGAGGAACACTTAAATGATGATATTGTTTATTGGGGAAGTATGCTTGCATTTGCGGAAATGATTCGCGGCGGTACAACATCATTCTGTGATATGTATATGTTTATGAATGCCTGTGGAGAAGCTGCTGAGAAAGCGGGAATGCGTGGGAATCTCGCAAGAGGGCTTGCCGGTGTCAGTCCTAACGCTTCCTCAGCTCTACAGGAGAACATAGAACTTTTTAAGAAATGGGATGGAGCGGGTGATGGACGATTTAAGGTGATGCTTGGCCCACACGCGCCATATACCTGTCCACCGGAGTATATAAAGAAAGTTAGAGATGCAGCTGAAAAATATAACATTCCAATCCATATACATCTTTGTGAGACAAAAGGAGAAGTTGATAATTGCCTGAAAGAATATGGATTAACACCAATTGCTTTGATGGATAATCTTGGGCTTTTTGAACGGCCTATATTGGCAGCACATTGTGTACATGTTAACAATAATGATATAAAGATCATGGCTCAAAAACATGTCTGTGTCGCACATAATCCGGGGAGTAATTTAAAATTGGCGTCTGGTATTGCACCAGTTATAAAGATGAGAAATTCTGGAATTACTGTCGGTCTTGGGACGGATAGTGCGGCCAGTAACAATAAATTGGATATGTTTGCGGAAATGCGCTTGGCTGCGCTTATCCATAAAGCAAATAATTATGATCCCTTTGCGGTTACTGCAAAGGAAGCTATTGATATGGGGACCATAGAAGGTGCTAAGTGTCTTGGATATGATAATTTAGGTAAATTAGAACCGGGATATCTTGCAGATATTATTTTAATAGATCAAAGCGGTTTTCATTGGCATCCACGGTTTGACAGTATATCTTTGGCTGCATATGCTGGAAATTCTATGGATGTAGATACTGTAATGATTAATGGAAATCTTGTTATGCGGAACAAAGAGCTTCTTACAATTGATACTGAACGAGTTTTTGCTGAAGTATCTCGTGTTACAAAAGAATTGTATTCTTTTACGTAACCATAATTAAATATAAAGAGAATATATTGGATCTGATGGAAACGGGTATATTTTCTCTTTACGCAACATTACTTCCGATAACATTAAATTATCGGAAGTAATGTTTATAATGGTAAATCATTGTAAATCTTGATAGCTAATGTTTCAGTAATTATCGGTAATTATATGCATTTTTGTTTTCTAAATGTAAATGATGGTGAATAGTAATAAATAATGTTTTTCCCGTAAAATGACGGCAAAATGGACGGCAATTTATCAAGGTTGTATTACTTTCTTTTGTTTTTTATTGTAGTATATTTGACGCAAATAAAAAAGAGGGCGGTTTCCCGCCCGTTTTAATTTGCTTTGCAGACCCATATCCGAAATGCCAGCATTGCCCTATGTATACTTTTTACGTTATGGATTTTCCATCCTAAATATATTTTCCATCGGTATTTTGTGTTCAGAATTTGCATGGAATTATATATTTTCCAATATTTCAGATCCCGCGTAACAAGTATATTTCTTTCGAACTCTCCTGCTCTATAATCATCAATGACTACTACATTATCTGGATTGATTATCGCTCCGAACCAGTCAATTGCAAAACCATAAGCGCAGTTTCTTGACAACCAGAATAAACGGCAGCAATATCGCTTTAATTTGTCTATTAAGGATAATTGTGCAATATTGATTGATTTTTTCATTACCCGTCCATAATTCGGATCGTATTGTTTCTCCGACCGGTAGTATTTATAGAAATCATACCGTATCCATTTTGGGACATACTTTGTTACGCAGTCCTCACTGTCACAAGAATCATCAAATGTCTGCCACTTCCTTAAAAAACCGTGCAGTTCCCCGTCTTTGTCGGCAAACAATACTACAATAGGGTTCGTGATATAACAGATTATCATAATGAGTAATTGTAATGGTGCATATAAAAACCATCTCATATAATCCTCCTTAAAAAGAAAAGAACCCTGATGTAATTTCTGCATCAAGGCTCTTTCCGGTCCGCTTTGTGCAATACTCCACGGCTCAACTAATTATATTATACAATAAAAACAGTTTTGCAGATAGTGATAAAACTAATTCTTTGCAACAAGGAATCCTGCTATAAATGCCAACGGTGTTCCTATTGCCCATGCGTCACGTTGTCTTTTTGCCAGTCTCAATTTGTGCTTCAACTCGTCGATTTCTTTCTTCAACAATTCTAATTCTTTCTTGCACTCTGCGATTTCTTTCTTCGCTTCTGTCAATGAGATCTTCGCACTGTTTAAGGACAGCTTGATTCTGCCCAATTCCATTTCTAAGCTGTTGCATTTCTTGAGTAACCTCTCGGCTTGTTCCCGTTGCTCGTTCGAGTTCAGCGTCAACATGCTCAAGTTCTGTTTCAGCATCGCTAATTCTGTCATCTGCTCTGTCCAGTCCGTTTTGAAGTCGTTCCATTCTTGGACTGTCATTGTGATGTATTCCGTAGTCTCCTCGGCTTGCAATAAAAACGATGGAGAAAATAACAAGAATGCACAAAATAATACTTTTGTAATGTATTTTGACAAAATTGTACACATTATCAGTCCTCCTCATCTTTTACGCAAACATTTTCCCATTTCATGTAAGAATCAAGATATGTTTCTTTTTTGTCTCCGTTGTATGTGACTTCGTAATACATTCCGTCGGATATTGTTGTGCTTACCAACGCTTTCCAGTTCTGTAATGTTTTACTAAACCATACGATAAAAACTTCACTTTCTTTCAGTTTTTTATTACCTGTTATCTCTACATGTTCATTGTAGTAATCGATAACAATCTGTTTTGCTTTTTCCTGATAGTTCATTTTTCATCCCTCCAAGCTCATTACATATTCATACGTTGCATCGGCTCTATTCGCGTAGCCCTCCGCGTATTCTTCACAGCATGCTGCGTATGCATACTGTTCTCTGAAAAGTTCATAGATTACATTGATGTCCCGCAGGTCATATCCTCTTTCTTGTCTTCGCATTAAGAAGTTTCTCACTACTGTTTCAGATGTCGGGCACCACATTCCTGCGTAGATAGTGCACTTTGTGTCATCAAGATCAGGCACTTCCCAGAGTGTTTCTACATAATCTTCACAGTCTTCGGCAAGCATATCGAGCTGTGCTTGCTGTCCTTCATCACTCATCAAGAGTTCTTTCAAGTCTTGGATAGCATAAGAGTATTTCAAGTCATAATAACTGCGATATGCATAGTGCGCTCCGCCGGAAATGCTTTCCAACAGACGGTTAGCCCTTTCTCCTTCCCACTGGCTTACACCGATTGACGGGTAATCTCCAGCAGTTGAGCAAGAAACGGAACCGTAGTCTCCTTCAATTCCTGTCTCAATTATCCCTTTCGCTATCGCTCTTGCCAGTTCTTCTTTCGTCACTTTTTTCTCCTTTCGCGAAAAAGAACGGTGGTTTCCCATCGTCCTTTTCGAATACATCAGGTATTTGATTCCCGTCTTTGTCTACAAACATCTTACCTATTCCGACTATGCCCCCGACTGCCCCCGCGGATAAAAGCATTGTTATGAATAGTCTTAACTCCGGCTCATTTCCTTTTCCGGTGATCAACCAATCAGCAATTGTCATTAGGATATAAAGAAGAATACAGAAAATGCAGATAACCGCATAGAGTATTGCCCAATACAACAACGGTGCGTTTATTTTCCGGAAATAGCTTTTGGCTTTTCTCCAGAGTGATTTTAATTTTTTCATTTCACACCGCCCTTCCGATTAATGCGATAACCACTGAGATAATAGTCGAGATCAAGCCAGCTACTTTATAGATGTTTTCAATTCTATTGTGAGCTGATGCTGCGGTTTGTTCAGATCGTGCCTGCGCAATTTGCAATGCAGTAATTTCAGGGAGCATTCTAACGAGCATGTCAAGTTTTTCTTCCATTTTTGCCATCCGTTCTACAAATTGCATTGTTATTTTTTCTCCGTCATTTCTTTCCATTGTGCACCTCCTTATTTGATACGCTTCCAAAAATGTACTTTATATGCTGGCGGTTGTACGGTTTCAGATTTTCCATAGATGTTATTTGATTTTGACGCATCAAATGAAAATCCGAATGCGTTGTTTCCTGTTCCTGCAGACGCGGCATAAGCATCATTACTGAAATTTTTATCTCTATCTACATACAATGCGCCATTATGTTTCCCACCGACGCCGAAAACAGATGTCACACCACTATTTCCGTCTCCTGTCATGATATCCCCTTTAATGTTCGGCAGCCCTGCTTCTATTGTTCCGCCCGCACCGCTTACCGCGCCTTGCAGCACTTTATCCTGCGCAATTTCTTCCCACTGCGCCAGCCTATCCTCTTCCCCCGGCTTTAGTGCGTCGTCTGTTGCTGTTGTAACGACTATGCCGACTGGATAAAGCATGTCAATCATTGCTTTCAATCTTTTGTCTACTACTCTGAATTTTGCACTTCCATCTGTTATTTCCCGCATTTTGTTTACTCCTTTCAATCGTTTGTTAAATATACTAAACATGCAACAGATTCATGTCCTGGCGATGTAGTATATTCATCCGTATAACTGAGATATAGTTTACCGTCTGTATTTATTGTCAATCGTACAGCTTTACCGTTGCTGTTGTTTATAGGGGCATAAAATTCAAGATTTATAAATGATTTTGGTAGCCCCGATGCAATTTCAATGAGACCTTCTTTTGCACTTTTCATTCGTACAGAAAGATGCACTATGTTTTTTATTTTTACACACGATAAATTTTCGATGTACTGTGAGTCTATAGTCGCATTAATTGTTTCCATCTTTCCGTAATTATTGAGTTTTTCATCTACATATTCTTTCCCTGTTACCGTCTTAACTGTCCACTTCACGCTTCCGTCATTAACTTCTACCCCCCCGATATAGTTGACAAATTAGGTTCGGTATTTCCCGTGGTTCCCGCCTGCGTGCATTCAAGTACGTACTGTTCTCCCAATTTGGGAACTTTTACCATATCACCTATTTTATAAGCTGTGTTTCTTTGAAGAAGAAACGGACTTACTACCATGTTTTCACGGTTTTTCACGAATTCTGTAGTGGCCACATTTTTACTTTTGTCACCTGCTTCCACTGTGGGCGCTGTCATCTTACTTGTTGCTTCCACTGTGGGCGCTGTCATCTTACTTGTTGCTTCTATGATTTTTGCCCTTAAAGCCTTCCATACTTTCCCTACGACTCCGATTTCTCCTTCTTCGTTTGCTCTTGGCGTCACATTTCTTGTACTCATTTTCATGCTCCTTTCGGTATAATATTCCCCACTCCGTCCAATTCCCATAAAGCCGAATGTAACGGATTGATCGCCGGAATCAGGTTTCCGTCTTCATCTAATTCAAAAAAGTCATCTTTGTAATTTGTCAAGCATACCCAGTTATTTGATTTATCCGGTATTTCTCCTTTGACGTTTTTCCCAACACATCTATATGTATTTCCGTCTGTATATGCTACGGTCTGCGGGAATGAGTATGTTTTATTTTTATCCCAGGCGTTGACTTGTTCTGAAATGGACGCCAATGCGGCCTGGACTTCGTTCTTATACCCCGCCGCACTTTGTTCACTTACACTTGCGCCGGCAGCACTGTCTCTTGCATCCATAGCCCCTTGTGTGGCAGCCGCGGCATTTTGCGCCGCAACAGTGGCACTCTCTTCCGCTTCACCTGCGCTCACTTCCGCTTTTCCCGCCTGCTCTTTCGCTTTTGATGCATTTTCTTCTGATACGACCACAGCAGCTTCCGCTCTCGTCAATGATTTTTCTACAGCTCCTTTTATCACTTTTGAGAAATTGGAGTTTTCTAACCTCCCTTTCCCCCATACAAGCGCCTCTCCTTCTTGCGGATAAGGAAGTATTGCTGAGAAGTCTTTCATGGCTGCCGCATCCGGGAGTGTGATTTGTCTTTTGTTTACTCCCAATAAATCCTGCAGGATCATTGTGATTTTATCCAAGGCTTTTTCTATAACGGTGAACGGCCATTTATTTCCTAAGGTTATTTCTTGTGTGACAGGTACCTCTCTTTTTATGATTAACTGCCATCCTTCTTGCAATTTTGGCGGACGTTCATTTTCCGCCGGTTCTTCTCCTGGCGGATACCCTGGATATTTTACTGTCATTTTATCTAAGTCTACAAAGTAGTCTTTTTTCAGGATTGTTTCATTTTTATCTTCATCCGCAATAACTACTATGATGTCCGTTTTTTCCAAGACTTTAAAAGGGATGGCGAATTCTTCTGCAGTGCCGTCCCCTTTATATGCGATTCTGTTTTCGCTATTATTTATCACTTCTTTTCTCCTTTCTTCTTTATTCTTCTATCAAATATGATGGAGAACAGGGCTTCCCAGGCTGTGGCGTCTGTGTCTGTTGTGGTGAGACGCGCAATTGCCCACAGTGCATCGGTTAATGTATCGGAAAGTCCTGTTACTTTATTGAATACTTTTGTTCCCGCCTGTCCTACATCTATCCAGTCTTTTTTGTCAGATTTTATTGCCATGGCGGTTTTGAAGACATCTTCAAAGATGTTTAGTCCGGTGACGCTCATTTTTCCGCCGTCACTGTACATTCCCGCGAATAGTGAGTAGAGACCGGGGATTACTTCTCTTGCGACCGGTATACCGCCGATAGGTCCGTTTGACGCAAAGGAATATCCCTGTCTCTGCAAGAAGGAGTATTTATCATTTCCCGTTGCACTATCCACCAATGAACGAAGGGCACCTTCAAATACGGATCCAAGGATATACCAAAATAGCATTGCCCGCATGAGTTTCATCGGTCCTCTTCCGTCTACAATGTCATATCCCCCTCGGATGAATTGGTTCATTACTAATGATGTAAAGCTGTAAAACGGAAGAAGTTGCGAAAGCAATCTACTCTTGACCACCTCCGGACGGTCTTTCATTTCTCCCGATCCGAAGGTTTCTCTTACCATTTTGTCAGCAAGCCTTACTGCTTCTTCGTCCATTTCTGCTACTGTCATAAATGGTTTTTCTATTTGCAGCTGTGCAATGGTATTGTTATATGTCTGGATCCACTCCGGAAGAGAAAGCATAAAGTCTGTTTCTGAAATGAGTGAATAAGCGAATCGGTCTACTTCTTCTTTCACGGCATGCGCTTTTGATGTTAATTTTGAAACGTCTTGTTCTTCTTTGAGTTTCAGTCCGCGGGCAAGGTCTCTATCCATGTTTGTGGCACGGTCTCTCATGAACGTTGATTTACTTAGGATGAAGTCTTTCTGCTGGCGGTAGTTTTTCACACCGCCAAGGTAAATCGCAGAGAGTCCTCTTGCCATGTTTACGGCTCCCATTTTTTCCATAACTAATGGCAGGTTTGCAAAGTTCAACAACGCTGTGGATGTCCTGTATGCCATTGTGGCCATGGTGAAGTTGTGCCGCAGTCTGTTCAGTCGTTGTTCCCATGCTGTCAATTTATCCACGGGATCATGCCAGCAGTCGGACGCCCACCTCTGGAGTCTTCTATGTGCATCGACTCCGTATTTCTGTGATATGGCTTCCGCCAGGTCTTTCCTGGAGAGAAGTTTATAAATGTCTGCTGTGGTTTCACGCATGGCAATATGGTTAATAGATTCATTGATGTAGTCAAGGTAGACATCAAGGTCTTGTCTAAGATACTGTCCGCCGGAACTTTGCGCGCGGCTTTTCGTGGAGCCCATCCCAATATTGAATGTGGTTCTTCCGAGCATGTCTTTTCTTATGATGTCGTTAATTTCTCTGTCTTTGGTTTTGCTTGTGAGCTCTGCATCATATTTAATTGGGTAGTACATGCCATTGATCTTTCTTCCGTCCGGTAAAATAATTTTCCTCCCCGGCACCTTACCCAAAGGAATCCCGTACAGATTATTCTGCACGATATTTCTTTCGGGCCAATACGAATTGATGTGTTTCCAAACGGCTTCCACAAAATCCCAGTCTTTATCATTTAAATATTTAAAGAGGATTTTTTCTATGTTTCTATGATCCAGTCCATAGGTTTCCACCACTCTTTCTCTATTCGAATCTGTTCCCCAGTTCAACGCCATGGTGAGGAGTGTTTCTTTGGTCACCATGACGGGCTTGTGGTCAACTTTGTTAATCTCATAGATTTTGTCATTGCGGATTTTTCTGAATGTTTCTCTGTCATAGATGTTCATGACTTTTTTCAGTTCAAGTTCCGCCTGTTCCTGCAGGAGTCTTTTTTTAGCAAAGGCTTTATCCATCATCTTATAGATCAGGTCATAGGTCTTTGGTCCCATGCGTTCTATGATGATCTCGGGAAGTGCCAAGTCTGCTACCCATTTCCCCATTTCCTTTTTTGCCTTTTTCCACTTTTTCTCTGCCAATTTTTTATAAAGCGGATTTTCTTTTTCTGCTTTGATTTCCGCCATTATTATGTCTTCGGCTTCTTCAAAGGAAAGGCTTTCTCCTTTTTCATTAACAAAGGTGTTGCCTTCGTATTCTCTCCTTCCTGTTTTGTATATTTTTTTGAATACTTCTACAAGTTCATCAAAGTCTACTACAGTCAGTTCTCTCAAGTTGGTTTGATTATTATCGTCAAAGATTTTCTTTATCCATTGCGGTACAGCATCTCCCGGCTTATCTCCTTCCATGGCGGCGGTGGGATCCAGTTCGTTATTGAGGTTAGCCCAGTCAAACGGTGCCGGTTCCCCATCCATACCCAAGGGCGCTCTTCCATCTGTGGTGATTAATCCTAATTGGTAGGCTAAGTGGTTAATGAAGTATCTTATATTTCCGGGCATTCTTATGTTGTTTGTGGCTTTACTTGCCCTGTTTATGAGTCCGACAAGTCCGTACTTCTCCATACCGTCTTTATCCAGTGTGTTTGTGGATGCTTTGGGATTCCCGTGGAGTGTATGTTTTACGTGGTCATCGTATTCATGGGCCACTTGGGCGTTCATGGCAAAACGGGACTGCCTTCCTTTTGCTCTGGCAGCTTCTTCCCATCTTCCTCTTTTTAGGAAATATGCGGCTTTTTCTCCTTCACTGGCAGCTTTTCTTGCCCACCATCTATAGTTGGTTGCTTTGTAGATTTCTTTCCCATAAAGAAAAGCCCTTGCCTGGGCTTTGAGTTCATATGGCGAGATAAGCATACTGTCTTGTGATGTTCTTAATCCGTCTACTGTGTTCCGCAGTTTTATCTTGAGTTCGTTAATTTCTTCTATGGTGGCTTGTTTTGTTTTTCTTTGTTCAGCCTTTTCTTCTTTGAGTTTTTCTTCTTCACTTAGGAGTCCGTTTCTCTTTTTGATGTCATACAAGATTTTTTTACTTATCTTTCCTTCCATGTTCGGATCTAATCTGTCCAATTCTATTAATGAAGCCGTGGCGATCCTTGCATATTGTCTCAACTTCCGCTTCATGGCGTTTTGTTCGATTTCCGCCAGTTTCACTTTCCCTTCGGGAGATTCCAGGACTTCTTCCGCTTCTACCCTGAAATGATCTTTTCCGGAGATGTTTTCTATAAATTCTTCTCTTTGTTTTTTCTTGTATTTCTCTACTTGTTCTTCCATGGTGCCGCCTGCTTCTTGTACGGCGTCTTTATATGATTCTTCGGTAAATCCTTCTTCTTTAAGTGCCCTTATCCACTCTTTCTTTGTAGGGAAGACGTTTCCTTTTTTCAGCATTTCCAGTCCATATATTCTTTGGCCCCCCAGTTTTCTTTCAAATGTTTCTACTTTTTGGGGAAGGATGTTTTCTTCAAAGTCCACCATGGCTTGTCCGTGGAGTTTTTCCATGAAGTATTTAACGGCGTTTTCTTTGGCAAGTTCTTTGATGTTTTCTTCCCATTTTTTTATGTTTTCTTTTTCGGTCTGCGTATAGTCAAGGCTGTCATCATAGAGGAGATTCCATCTTTTTTCTTCTGCCCAGGCTTCTATTTCTTCTTCTGATGCCATCATGTGGTCAAAGATTTCTTTTACTTCATCGGACGGATCTTTTAAACCCAAGTAGTTTTCCGGATTCTTTATGATTTCTTTTGTCGTTTTATATAAGTTTATCAGCCATTTTTTGAACCGCCGGAAAGTCCCCTGCAGTTCTTTGGTGGGTGCTTTCCCCGTCAAAAGGTATCTTTCAAATCCTCTTGCAAAACGTTCCTGGATGAAGCGTTCCTGCAGTTCTTTGTTTTCCGGATCTTTCTTGATGGCAGCTTCATATTCTTTAAATTCTTTTTCAATCAAGGTGCCTTTATATTCTTTCATAACATCCGGATAGTATGATGCCCACGCACGGATGGCGTCTCTGTCTTTCTGTGCTTTCTGCAGTGTGGCTTCCAGTACTTTGTCTTCTTTGGCAAGTTCTTTCAGTTCCGGATCAGCTGCTATATTATTCAGCATGGACAGCCACCAGTGGGCACTTTCATGCACAACGGTGGATTGGTTAGCCGCTTCAAAGACGTGGAGAATGTTCTGGTCTGCGTCATAGGCTCCTGCGTAGGCTCCTTTGTGTTCCTGCCGATAAACCCTGTAATTATAATCCGGATTCAGTTTTTCGTAGACGCTTTCTTCATATACTTTATTTCCCGGTAGAATAATGTAACTCGTCCCGTGTTCATCTTTCACAGCTACCGCCTTATATCCCAATTCATCAGCAACAAGCGCGGCCTCTTTTTGTATCATGAAATCCGCATCCGCTTCGTCCGTGCACCCTAACAATTCATATACTTTTTGTTTTTCTTCTTCGTTTAAATTCCAAATGTTTCTTGATTCTGTTGTTAAGTCATATATTAATTCAGCATCATCTCCATATTTCTTTTCAAATATTTCGTATACTCCATCTTCATACGCTAAGCTTTTGGCACTTATAACATCGTCTTCATTTACTTCTGAAATATATATTGTGTCTCCGTGTCCAAGTGCAGAATTTCTACTGCTGCTGTAAAACATTCCATGAAAATATCCTTCTTTTATCACGTCACCTTCTACAGGATCCACCGCACCATGGAAGAATATATCTGCGTCTTTGTTTATCGTTTGATGATAAATTTTATATTGTTCCAGGTTCTTTTTCTTGTAAATATTTGTGGATGGATATATAATGAGGTCAGAAGAGAGTGATGTATTTTGCGAAAACCGACCCGTACTGGAAACACGGTGTTCGAGAGTCGCATTAATATCACTCTCTATTTTTTTATACTCTTCTTCTGTATAAATGTTGTGGTTGTAATAATCTATCGCTCCACTTCCTTTATCAGCAACAGTTACCACCACATACTGTTTCCCCTTATTAGTCTCCACGTTCGAATGAAGATAGTAGAATTTCCATCCTTTGTGCCTTCCGTCTTTTGCTTCTGCGGCTGTGATAATGTTCGCACCACTTATCAATTCCTTTAAACTTTTAATTGACAGCAGTTTCAATGGGTTAGCTGTGGAAGAAGACATTTTCTTCCTTCCGCTTCCTGTAATTTGTACTTCTCCATCTGGTTCTTTTTCTTCAAATTTTATATTTCCCAAAAGTTCATTATAAACACTATGCCCTTGTAGTTCTCTCTTGTAGTAATCAAGGGCCTTTTCTCTTAATTCCTTTATATCTTCATATTCCCCAAATTCATTTCCTTTGATGGTTGCTGTGGTTTCTAATTCATCAGCATGATAACTTTTTCCCTCACTTAATTGCAGTCGTTTCTTAAAATCAAGAAGTATTTGCTTATACCCATCATTTTTTCCGCCATTTTGGATTGACGCTACAATGTTTTCTACGGGCAGGTTATAGATCTTGGAGAAGTTATCTACAAGTCTTGCGTACACAAAAGCGCTTTCTTCTGCCGCTTCTGCTGCTTTGGCAGGAGCTTTTTTCAGTTGTTCCAGCGTGGGAGCGTACACATCGTCATAGGCTTTTTGCGACAAGAGTGTCCTTGCGGCAATGTCTCTTGTGTCCAGTTCTTTTACATAGTCTTCCAGGGATTCAATGGTTTCTACTTCTTTTCTTGCCGCTTGGATGGAATTGATATATCCCTGTTTTTCTTCTTCTGAAAAGGCTGATGTGCTGTCTATTTCATTGATGGCTTCTTGTTCGGCTATGTCATAGAGTTCTCTTCTGTTCGGTTTTCTTCCGTATTTCTTCCAAGCGTTTGCATACCACCTGTCATTATTTGTCGTTCGGATGTAAGATCCGCCTATATACCCGCTTGTAATTACTCCTCCATGTTCATAGTCTCTGGACCATTCATACACGGGAACTTTTTCTACTCCTTGCGGTTCATAGTCCGCGTAGTATTTATAGTTGATGAGTTCTTCATAGGTGTTCAGTGCTTCTGCTTTTACTTTTTTATAGTTTTCTTTTATGTCATCCATGCCTTCTGCAAAGATTTTTTCCATGGCGTTTTTCTGTTCCGGATCAGTGAAGTCACGGTCAAGGATTGTTTTTGCCACTTCTGCTTCTCTTGCTTCTTTTGTTGCGTTGAATATCTGTCTTGTTTTTTCTATATGTTTTCTTGCTTCTTCAATATCATGGAGTGTCTGCCCGTCTTTATCGAAAGCGGCATGATTAGAGAGTGTCTCTGCAGATTCTTCGGAAATTTTCTGCATGTAGATACCGGCTTTCAGTTCCAGCTGTGTTCCTTCTTTTACTGCATTGTCCACTTGCTCTGCGGTGGCAATTCCATCTGTCACGAGCTGCGTCAATGCGGTTCTTCCTTCTTCTGTTTCGGCAGCACCGGCAGCATCAATGTATATGGTTCCCATCCCTTCTTTATCGAGCTGTGCCTGTGTCTTTTGTGCATAGACTTCCGGATCTATCTTGAAGACTTTGTTTTGTTCTCTTTCTTTAATGACGGTTTGTGTCATTTCTTTTTCATTCTCACGGTAGAATGCTTCTCTTGCGGCATGCCAGTCTTCTTTTGTCAAACGTTTCAATCCCGCATAATTACCACCGCCGGAAATGACGGCTCCCGGCATGCCCATCCCTACCGCCGCCGGAATGGCTTCCACCATAGCGTCAAAAGCGCTGTTCCACATATTTTTCCATGTCATGTTCTTATCTCTTCCCATCATTTTTTCATCAGTGGTAGAGATCAGATCCTGCCAGCCTTCTTCTGCAATTTCTGCCGCCGTCCCTTTGGCATATTGTTTCAGCGCTTCTTTGGCGGCATATTTTCTCATGGCACCGCGGCTTGCAGAAAGAAGTTTATTTCTTGTACCGGCATTCATAATAGCTGATTTAGCCACACTTCCCCCTACAACTTTTGCCAATGTCCCATAGGCCAGTGTCATTAATCCTGTTTCTACGCCTGCCTGCAGGATGGCTTCACGGGTGGCCATCCCTTTTGCTTCGTTTCTTGAGTACATCTTTGTACCATCTGCATTTTTCTTATTCGCCAGCCGGTAGTAGTTCATTCCCATGTTTGATCTAAGGGATGATGCAAAGATGGTGGCGGCCATGATTCCTCCCACGACTGGCCCCCCAAATACAGGGGTTATGCCTACCCCTGCCGCCGCTCCTTCCGGGAGACTTCTCAACATTCCCGCCCCCATCATGGAAAACTGTTTTACGGTTTCGGTTGCAATCAGCCCTATGGTAGAATCGCCGTCATATTCTTTGGTTCTTGCGTTAATGGCTTCTATTTTTCTATTCATTTCTTCATCAGTAATGTCTCCGTTCCTGGCCGCATAACCGATTTCAGAAATCTTATCCATGTTTTGTCCGGCTTCCCAGGCATCGGTAAAGGCTTTGAATGCTTCGCCTATAGATGACGGTTCTCCGCTGATTTTTCCTGCTGTAGCTCCTGTGATGACTCCTCTATCGTGTAAAATCTGATCTGCTTGTTTTAAGGCAAGTGACGCCGACACAGGATCGTTCATGGCGATCTCCGCCAGTTCCGGATAAAGTTCTTTTAATGCATTGGCAGAGAACGGACGACCCTGCATGATTTCTTGTGTTTTCATCCAGGCGTACTGATTCTGTGCCATTTCATAGGCTTCTTTACTGTCTACAAGCATTTGCGCTGGAAGTCCCAATGGATCCCCTATTTTATGCGCCTGTTCAAGACGTTTCTCTTTATCCGGATCGGGATCATAGAGATTGCTGTAGATGTCCATGCTCATGTTTTGGAGTCTATTATCCGCCCAGTTTTTGGCGGCGTTTGAAATGCTTTCTGCCGCACCACTGATTCCGTCTCCAATTTTTTCTAAAATCCCTTTCGGTGGAGTATGTGGTTTTGCATCTCCTGTTGGGGCCGTTCGTAAATCTTCATTGACACCAAAAGGCGCAATCCCCGCGAAAGCTTCATTTAATCTTCTTAAAGAATCTTCCTGTTCTTTTGTGTTCTGTATTTCTTCAATAGGATCTTGATTGGGTGCCGCATTATACTCGTCCATGGTTTTCTCCTTAGTAATCTTCTATGTTTACTTCGTTCTTCTTGACTTTATCCCAGTCTTCCGCGGGGATATAATGGTGTCTTCCGTAGTAGTCCACTGCGTCTATTCCTTTATCATCGTAAGTCATGTGGTATTCTTTAATCCCCATCTGCATTAGCTGTGCATCACTGGCTTCCGGCGTACTCATTCCAAAGAATCCATAATCCGGTCCCACTTTTTTCTGTGTGTACGCCTCTATCCACATGTTTTTTCTTTCAAATTGATTGGGTTCTCTTCCGTTTTTGTTTTTAAACTCAAAAGCTTTCTGCATAACGATCTTTTTTGCTTCCGAAAAATATTTTTCGATTTCCGGTTTTGCTAATCCCGTCATGTCCATTACATCATTTTTATCTTCATCAATTTTAATAGCATATTTCCCCTCTCCTGCCTGCGCCCGCGTTAGTTCCTGCTCTAATTCTATAATCTGTTCTGGTCGAAACGCTTTCCCTAATATTTCAGCAGCATTTTTGAGATCTTCATCCAAAGTTTTTTTATCTAATATATCTACACCGATTCTATTCATGTATTTTTCAAAAGCTTTATTTTGATTCTCTTTTGTTCCAAAACCCCCATATGCATCTTCCCCTTTTACAGCTTTTAATGCGCTCAATCTCAAACTGCGATATGACCCATTGTTCAAAAGTTCTGGATTTTCTACTCCTTTGGATTTTATGAATTCGTACATATCTTCGTTTGATGTTCCATTTTCCGTCATGTCCATCAATTGGATCTGCAGGTTATTCATCATTTCTGTTTCTTTGGCTTTTTTTGCTTGGAGATGTTCCCCAAATACGGAGAAGAAGGAATTCCTTTCGGTCTCTTCCAGTGCGGCTTTTTCCTCGTCAGACATGACATGATGTCCCAATTCCTCTCCGTATAATTCTTTATAGCGTTCTGATACATCGTTTAGATAGTTGTTTCTTCTTGCGGCTTCTGTCCCGCCTGCGCCGCCGTTATGGGAAAGGATTGCCAGTTCATCATCGCCGCCATGGTATTCCAAATCTTTTTTGTACAGTTTTGCCGCCGCTATGATGCTTTTTTCCGGATCTTTTCTATCCGCCGGATCCAGTCCTACAGATAGGCCTGTATCTGATTTAAATTGGAATGGTCCTAAGGTAGGATCTCCGTCATTATCATCATGATAGGCTTCCGGATTAAAAGTGGATTCCTGCATACACATCGCTTTCAGGTTTCTTATCTGTTCATCGGAAAGCCCTGTTTCTTTTTGTGCTTTTCTAAAAAATGAATCCCATTTATCATAGGATTCATTCCCGGTAGCAATGCCCTTTATATCTTTCCCGAAAGACAACGGATTTTCTTTTCTGTAGGCTTCCCATACTTCTTCTTTGGATTTTCCCATCATTTCCGGATGGTTATTCAGCCATGTTTCCGCGCTGTCTTTTGTGGTCTTTGCTACTTTTTTACCTGTAAATAATGTTTCGTATTTCTTTAAAATAACTTCATTCCCGCCTCTTGCCCTCAATTGTCCGATGAGTGTATTTCCCCGTTCATAGTCATTGGATGCGGCTAATGTGGAGAGGACGGTTTCCGCTGTATGATCCAGGATAGCTCTTTGTTTAATGTCTATGGATTTTTCGTCCATTCCTGTTCCGGCCATGATGGCTCTTGATGTTGTCTCCATATTTCCATAAACTGATTCAAAACTGTCCGGACTTCTCACAATCGAGTTGATTGCGTTTTCATTCATTTCTGTCATCTGATTGCTTGCATAGGAGAGAAATTCTTTTCTTTGGAATTTATCTATGCTGTCTATGTTGGATGTGATAGATGTTTCTACCTGGTTACGGAATGCTCTGTTGGCATACTCTGAACTTATTCCGTATTGTCTCATAATCTGCTGGCGAATCTGCTCTTCATTCTGCTGATAAGCCGCTTGGAGTCCTTCGGCGTTTTTCCCCTGCATGGTGTTTGTTAATCCGTTCTTTTCGTCATACAAAAGGGAATTAATCTGTCGGTTATATTCGTTTGTCGCATCAACGACTCTATCATTCTGGTCTTTCATCCATGCTTTTGTTCTTGCATCAATCACCTGCCCCAAAGCGTTTCCCAAAGCTTCTGTACCTGTTACGTTCGCGCCATAAGCATTGGGATCTGTAATGGGGTTTATTTTTGCGTTTGAGAGGTTTCTATTTATTGTCGAGTCGTATTGTGTGAGTTTCATTATTTCCTCCAGATTGAACGCCACGGATCATAGTGTTTTCCTATGCCTTGCCCTATGATGTCTTTCGTCTGTGTCAGCCCTACTTTTGTGGTAAATCCTGTACTCATGGCATTTCTTGTGTACATGGGAGTAGGCGTGGTATAGGTCAGATTTCTGCCGGTAAGGCTCCCTTCAAATCCTGTTCTCATATTCATTCCTGCAGGTTTCGGCAGGCTTGCTCCTGCGAATTGTTTATACGTTCCAAACATCCCTGCAGCAGTTGAAATGAAGTTTGCCAATCTTTGGGATTTCCCCTGTGCTTTTGCGTTCGCCGCGGAGGCTCTTGCGGCGTTTGCCTGGTTCTCATAATTGACTTGGTTTATATATGCGTCTAAGGTATCATTTCTTTGGTTGCCCAAAAGATTCATGCTGTCTTTTCTATATTCGCTTATAGCTGCGCTGTTCGCATCAAGGACACTTCCTATGCTATCCAGTCCAGAGGCTCCTGCGGATGCCGCCTGCTGTCCTAAAATGAGTCTTCTTTTGCTGTCCAGCTTTTCCTGCTGCTGTGCGTAGTTTTCCGCAATCTGTTCTCTTTGCCGGTCCATTATTCTTGCATTCTGATCTGCCGCCTGTGCCTGCGCGTTATATGCTGATACTTGCGCGGCTGTTTGCTGTTTTATTTGTCTGTTTTGGTTAATTCCCTGAATAAGTTGGAGCCCCATCATAGCGCCCATTACACTGCACATTATTTCCCTCCTATTTCAAATCTCACAAAAATATCTCCTTTTTCTGTTTTGCACGTATCTGTAAAAAGCGCCCCGGCACGTTTAATGTATCGGAGCGCTTTTGTATTGTCCTCATGGATCCAGTTTGTCATGTATCCATATTTTTCTTTACAGTCGTTGATGTACTGCAGTCCTATTTTCACAAGTTCTTTATGGTACAGATCTACAAGGACGGTTCCTAATGCCCATATGCAATATGATTTTTTCACGAAACCGAATATCATGACGGGTTCTCCGTTCTTGGCCACATAGGCTTCATCGGATAAAATAATGGATTGTCTCACGGCTTCTTCTCCATGATCACAAATGGCGGTGATTTCTTTTTTATCCATAGGTCTCATGTTTTCAAAGATGTATTTTGTCAGCCAAGGAACATCTTGTTCTTTTATTTTTTCTATGGTGATTTTTCCGTAGTTATCCATCGAGTTCTACCTCTCTTACGACTGCCGACAGGTTAAACGGGTATGGTTCATCTGATGTGATGACTGTTCTCCCTGTGAGTTCAAATCCTCTGTTCGGCATGGTGATGTGTTTATCTCCGCTGTACAGAACAACATCCTGTTCCGAAAATTCATCGTATTTGATAGGTAATGTATTTGTTTTTTCTATCCCCACCCGTCCGCCAAGGGAATGATTCAGTCTCAGCGTGACGGCGGAGACTTTCTTTTTCCGCCCTTGGATGGTTCCTGTTTTGGTGTTTATTTCCAGGTTTGGAAGTTCTACCGTCATTATATAGGGCAGTCCTGCGATGATATAGGATGCCTCCTGCGGAAGTGTGAAGTTTCCGCCTTCGTCCGTTTGGATTTTTTCATAGTACCTTCCATCCGCCAAGACCCCTATTTTGGCATTGGGCAAATGAGGGACAGATCCTTTTGCCGTGGTTTCTGTTATCTTCACCGAAGCGTCCAGCATGATATAGTCTTTGGGATTTTCTGTTTCCTTGTTGTTACATAGTTCTTCTATGTATGTTTGATTTCCCCTTTTTACCGCGATGTACACGTTATCTTCGTTTTGATTTTCCACATTGCAGACTGCCATGACTTTTCCTTCTGTTTTTATTCTTGACCAGGCATATACTTTTTGGTCTTGTATGTAGGAAAGACAAGCCATTGTTCCGTCTGAAAGGACAAAGTACAGTTTTGAGTCCGGTTCCTGCATGTAGGCCATATCTTCTATGGTTGTGTTTTTTGTAATGTGTTTTGCCAAGAGTGTTAGATCTGCCCCATCGTAGGAGTCTGATTCAAAACGATACTGCATATCTCTCACGGTTTTTCCTCTGTGCTGCACGAAGATGACCCGCCCGCCGATGGATAAAGGAATTACATTTGTTGTACCCCTGGATGTCTGCATTTTCGGATTAGCTTTTGTTGGCGTGACTGCTGTTCCGCCGGAAAGGATCCATTCGTTTCCGCCTGTCATGATGACTAAATCCGATTCCGGCACAAGGTGTTCTATGGTCTGCTGTTTTCTATTAATAAACGCCAAGGCTACCGCTGAATCATCTGTTACGGTTCCGGATACTTTCTCTACAGAGAAGTTATTATAGTCCCCGCTTCTTGAGAGCCACAGCATATACGGCTGTTTTTTTGTAGCGGCTACACATAGTCTGTCTTGAAAGAAACCTATAGCCGATGGATAACCGAATTGGTCATTCCATGCGTTTAAACAGACGTAATCCGCCGGGTTTGTATTTGCAAGGGGATCTATGACTTCCGCATTGACTTCCAATGGAGATATGTAACCGGTGATTCTTACCATGCCCACGTGTGTATACGGTAGTGCGGTGAGGTCTGTATTTCCCGCTGTAGATACCACTCTTAGTCTTGTGTATTCTTCTACCGTTCCGGATTCCGATGCATTGAAGTCATCGTTCGATTTATATGTCCTGTAGTCTTTCCACGGACCATTATTTGTGCTTTTCTGTACTGTCACGGTTCCTGTCCATGTACCATGGGTAATGATCTTCCATGATTTTCCACAGAGTACTTCTCCCGATGTTCCGCCGCCGTTTTGTGTCACGGTCTGCGAGTCTACTTCCTGGTTGATCTGTATATAGGCGCCGATCATGTTTTCTGAAAAGTAGTTTTTACTTGCATATAGTTTAACGGTTCCTGTTTTCCCTGATGGCACTATTGACAGATCGGCTTCCAGTTTTATGTTTACCCATCCAGGACTTCCGGGAGATCCATCTTCTCTTCCTGTTCCGCCTATGCCACCGGCACCTCCATTACTCATGTTTGCGCCGTTTGTTTCTTCGTGACCATGTTTTCCGCCTTCTGCGGTAATTCCGTTGAAAGAGGATTGGGTTCCATCTGTTCCGGGTTCTCCATCGGTTCCTTTACCGCCGGTCCCGCCGGCTCCCACGACTATTGTATAAGAGTTATCTTTTTTCAGATCTATTCTTTGCGTTACAAGGGCACCTCTGCCGCCGTCACCGCCTTTTATGTACTTATTATTAAATATTTTTATGTGTTTCCCGCCAGCTCCGCCACCGCCGCCGCCCGCTATTGTCACTGTATATGTGCCGTCTTTTTTACAATTGAAGGTGTATGTTCCTGCAGAATTGTACGATGTATCTACTTTCCCTTCCATTTCTGTTGAAAGGGAAATATCGAAGTATGGCTTTTTTATTTCATAGTCTCCGATTGTCCAGTTGGTGTCGCTGTATCTTGATAGTTTCTGGATAGGGTGTGTGCCTGATGCAATAAACATCACATCAGCAGACTGGCATGTTCTTAGTTCTTTCAGTTCATCTTCTGCGAATGGTGTGACAAGTTCTACTCCTGTATATCTGTTTCCTTTCCAAATTCGTATATATCTGTCTCCCATTTCAAGCATGAATGAACTGTCTATTGTTGTAAATTCTTTTAGAATTACTTTTTCATTTTTTGTCTTTCCACAGTACAAGGTTCCTCCACGTTTATACACCGCGCCATAAGGACGTATATAGGCATTTTCCGCCGTAAGCAATGCGGCTGCGTATTTATCCAGGTCTATTCTGTTTGCGACTTCCGGGGATATTTCTCCGGTGGCAAAGGATGATTGAATGTGGTAGATAGTTTCTCTTTGCATATTAGCCTCTCATATTGAAATATTTGTGAGGATATGTCGTTTCGTGATGATTCTGTACGGCGCTTTCCTGTTTCGCATCAATCAGCGCCTGATGCATAAGTTGATACTGCAGGTTTGCAGCACTGGGACTTCCCGACAAAGGTACTGCTATGTTTGCCGCCAGGGAATGAGACAGTGCTTCAACGAAATAATCAGTGAACAGTTCCCCGTTTTCCACGTCTGCGGTATAGCTTGCATAAGCATTTTGTATATCTGTGCAGATTACTTTTGTTGAGTCGTTCACGGTTGAAATGAAGTAGTCTTCTTTTCCTATTTCTCTTGCACTTTCTTTTTCGTAGATTTTTCGGATGACAAGGCATTTTGCCGGGTAGGCATAGATGTACTTCCATCCGGGGATTTTTTCATTTAAGAGTGCGAGTTTTACATATCTTTCCGCAAATCCCCATCTGTGTTCGGACAAGAGTTTTCTTCTTAGGTGGTCATAGAATATGCCGCATTGGATTGCTTCTTCCGATTCTTCCTGTATTGACGCTATTCTACCTTGTCCAATGTAGGCAAGTGCCATGTTACAAATATCTGTGCTGTTCATAGATCCTCCTTTTCTCTATCTACTACTTTTTGAGTAGTTTTAAGAGTAGTAAACATAGAAAAAGAGGAGACGCTCCCGCGCCGTCCTCTTTGTCTTTAACAGTATTTCTTAACCAGCTCCACCAGTTCTTCTTTGGTTTTAATGTCTTTGGGAACATCTTTCCCTGCACGGATTAATCTGGCGCGGAGTTCATTGGCGGAAAGGTCTTCTAATTTCCGCCCTCCTACCGCTTGTCCAAAGTGGATGCCACTCATACGAGGTCTACATCCATCGTGAGGAATGCGCGGATGGTTCCTGTTGTAGCCCCTGCTACTTCAATCTGCAGGAATTTCTTGCATCCCGCCGGTACTTTCACTGCCGCACCTGCCCCTTCGTCTTTTGCAAGAGAAAGAGTTGTCAGCGTGACGGCCCCTGTCATATCTTCTTTATCCGCGGTTTTAAGCGTGATTGTTGCCGCCGCAGAAAGCGGTTTCAACACAATAGCTTTCAGCCAGAGGGGATTATATGCGTCACCGCCTTCGCCGTTACTGACTACTGTAGATTTAGTCCCTTTGGACAGGTCCTGTTCATAGAAAAAGGTGTTTTCTGCATCAATAATCATTTTTAGTCCTCCTTATTTATTTTCTGTAATGGCGTCTTCGGTGTCCACGAGGGCGTCTTCTTTGCGTACAAGAATACCGTTTACGGAGATTGTTACCGGACCTTCCATCAGTTCGCGGCGGGTGATGTAGGAATTAGCCTTATCGCTATAGAAGATGGTAAGGAATGTATACATTTCCGGGGACACGTACCATACGGGATGGACGGTATTGAGATTCCTCATGCGTCCCTGCGCACGGATCATGGCGTCTACTACCGCTTTTTTCTGTTCCACAGTGGCCGCTGCGGCGTTCACGGCTCCTAAATCAATATTCCTTACTGCGGCAACCATTTCAGGATCTTTGACGGCAAGTCCAGGTTTCCACCTGAAGAGTGTGGAAAGAGCGCGGAATTTATATCCATCTGCATCTATGGCGTCTACCTCTCCCAGGTCCTGGCGTTTCAATCCTGCATAGCCGTATTTTGGGTAAATGCCTGTAACGGCACGGTCTCCCCAGCCCACAAGAAATGCGGAAGAAAGTTTGCCTTTCCCTGTTCCGCCGGCATTGATGACCTGGTAAGAGGCGTCGTGTTTTTTGCCGCCGTATTTGTTGTAGCGGATTCCCAGTCCGTTGAATTCATCCAAATTCTTTGCGGAATTTCCGTAGAACATGTGGTGAGCCACTGCCTCACCCATGGCTTCCACGAATGCCATGTCTTCGGATGTTCTGAAAGCCTCTTTATCCGGAGCAAGAGACACGAGTTCTACGTCCACTTCCGAGCGGGACTCCATCAGGCAGCAGGTGTCCGTTACCTGTTTGGTGCTGGATTTCCCTACCGGCACGCCGCGGTTAATCTGCCTAAGATGTACTTCGGGCAAGCCGTTCCGCTGCGTAGTCTGGTTGCCTGTGGGCAGGTTTCCTTCTGCCCATCTTACGTCTTCTAAAATTGGATTGGACTGGACGAGTGTTTCAATGACTACATCAATGGATCCGTCCGGTGCCTGTCTTTTTCTTAAATCATTTAATGTTAATGCTACTCCCATTTGTTATTCCTCCTTAATAGTTATCAAAATTGGTATTGGGGTACATGGGTGTTTTTCCGCCTTTTGCATTTCCGCCACCTACGCCGCCGTCTTCGGAAACAAGTCTTCCCAGTTCGGAAATGGCACGTACGATTTCTATACGGTCTCCTACGCCTGTTTCGCTTAGGAGTTTCCTGATTCCTGGTGATGTTTTCTCCAGATGCTGGAGTCCTGCGCCGTATTCGTTCATGGTTTTCTCGAAGTCCGCCCCGAGTTCTTTTCGGGTTTCTTCCTGCCACTTGTCGTACTGTGCTTCCCGCATGTCGTTCATCTGCTGGATAAGCCCTTTCCCGTACTCAAAACCGTATGCGGCCATCTGGTTTGCCTGTTCGTTGGTGAGGTTCATTCCTTTGCAAATTTCACCGAATTTCTGTGAAATGGCTTCATCTAAGGTTTCGCCTTCGGGCAATGCCGATGTGAAATCGTATGCTTCCGGTGCACCTTGCGGGTTCTGCGGATCCGGTTTCTGGTTCTGTGCCTGCGGTTCTGTGCCTGCCTGTTGTGCCAGTCTTCCCGGTTCTTGATTCTGTACCTGCTGATTCTGTGCCTGCGGGCTTTGCGGATCCGTGTTATTGTTCGCCTGTGCCTGCGGGTTCTGTACGCCTTCCATTTGTTATTCCTCCTTGTTTTCTAATAATGCTTTTGCTTTGAATTGAAATTCGATGTATTCTTTTTCGGCTTTTTGTCTTAGTTCGAATCCTTCTTTTCCTAAGAGTTCGACCATCTCTTTTTCTATCTGGATTCCGATTGACCTTCTGCCTTCGTTGTAGAATGTCTGCGAATTTCCTGTGAATGTTTCGGCTTTGTAGCCTGTCATTTCAAGAATGTGAATAAAAAACCATCTCCCCGCTTTGCTTTTCAAAACGGTTCTGATGGCTTTTACGTCTTCTTCTCTTTTCTGTTTTTCTATGTATTTTCTGATGAGCACATCGTGCTCTGTTACATTTGTTTTCATTTATCCACCACCTATCCCCAAGAGGTTCTGCAATGCAGGGTTTCCATCGTTGGCAGCATCTGTCAGATTCTTTGCCGCCTGTGCCGCCGGTGCCATGGCTTGTGCCTGCTGCATCATGTACTGCTGTTCTTGCTGCTGTTCCATGGCTTCTTGTTCGGCTGCTATCATCTGCATGATTTCTTCTGTGCTTCTCTGCATGACGGCAGGAGCTCCAAGGAGTTCGAAGTATCTCTTGACGGTGCCGATCGGATCGATGGCCTTCAGGGCTTCCGGATAGATCTGCGCCATTTGTCCAGCAAAGGATACGGCTTGTTCGATATTGACAAGGCCGCTCATTTTCTGCGCCTGGGCAAGGGGCGAGATGTACTCTATCTTTATGTCCTGGTCTGCCATTCTTTCAGCAAGTTCTTCCGGGAGCGGTGGAAATAGTCCCATTCTTTCGGCGATGTTATAGACTCTTTCGATAATCGGAGAAAGGAATTCATCCTGCAGGCGTTCTACCACGGGTCCCAGCTGCTGGAGTTTTTCCTGCTGGCGTTCCATGACTTCCCGCGCTGTCATTTGCGGGGTGTCGATGGAGTCGAGCATAAGGAAGAGGTCTGCGCTGTAGGTCCTTCTTATGCTTTCTTCTGTCCGTTGGATTTCTGTGGCAAGCCATTCCGGATTTCCCGGCACTTGGAAGAGAGGTTCTACTGTTGGATTGGTTCCCGTATTGTTTAGGTTTGTATATCCTCCCGGTATCAGATCAACGCCTCCGATATCTCCTACAATTGCGGGTCCTTTCATTGGCGGCTTTACCATGAGTTCTACCGCCGTCAGGAAGTCTTTTTTCATTATCTGCAGCATTCTTGCATCGCCTTCGGCGTACCATCCGGGGCCTTTTCCATAGGGGCTTCCCTCAATTGTCTGGTATCTTGCCGTTGGAACAGGAAATTCTTCAAATCCGCCGGTAAATAAAAAGCCTTTCCCTTCGTCTACTGATTGTTTATCTATCCAGTAGAGCGAGGTATAAGGCATGTTTTTATTTCCCGTTTGTCCGACTGTTCTGTACCTGTTCGGCATGACAAGCCAATAGGTGGTAAATGATTTATTGTATCTTCCGTTTTCATTCTGCAGGGCGTCTTTGACAGCACGCGGCAGGTTTTCTTCTCCAAATTGTTCTAAGAGCTGGTCTGCTGTCATCTGGAATTCTCTGCAGAATGTATCTACTCTCCCGCTTGCTCCGCTTGCCAGGTAGTAGGTGCCGATGGTGTACTGCTGAAATCTCACGCCTGTTTCCGGTGACGCGAATACTCCCAATGGTGCCTGCCCGTGGGCAATTTCCATGTAGCATGAATGAATGGAGTTATAGAAATTGGATCGGTGGAGCATGTACTCCACGATTTCCTGTCTGATGTCGAGGACGCTTGCGGCTTCCATGTCTTCATTTGCGCTGCTGTTTGAAAATCCGAATTTAAACCATTGCCTTGACGGCGGTGTGAGTCCGGATTCCATCCCTGCGGCGAATGCGATATTAGCAAGCCACGCTACACCGTTTGAAATCATGAGGTCTTTTCTTCTGGCTTTGTTTGTCGCGTCGGCGGTGTCTCCAAATTCCCCTATAAAAGGGAGCTGATGATCTCTTATATCTTTCCATCGTTCTTCATAGTCCCGCCGGTACTCCCGCATGGCTTTTACACGATGCAGTACGCTTTGTTTATCCGGCGCTCGGATTGTCGGCTGATCCGCCGGCAGGGCAGCGGCTGTTATTGATAGTCTCTCCATTTTTTACCCCAATGTTGATTTTGTATTGGTCGGTGCAACGTCCGCCAGTCTTGTTGCCGCATATCCTTGTTTCTGTTTTCTTTTTTTAGCGGCTTCGGTGTCGGCTGTTGTTCCGGCGTCAATGTCTGCATTGGTGATTGTGGTTGCAGACGGCGCTACCTGTTTAATTTCCGGAGTGCTTACGCTTGGTTTTCCTCCGAATAATACTGAACACATTTGAGTACCTCCTTTAAGTAAATAATTGATATCTTGTATTGACTCTTTTCTTGTTGGGTGCCCTGATCACCGGGACAGCGAATGTTAAAGCCAAGGCATCCGCATCGTTTGGCGATGGAATGCCTTTCTGCTTCATGTATTCTTTTGACTGCAGCTGGAGTTTCCCGTCTTCTGTCGGTTTGATTTCTACTCCTGTGAGATCGTCCTGCATCTGCTGATCGTCAGGATATGCCCCGCCGTTCACAAGCCATTTCCTCATCTGGTCCCACATATACGCCCGCATATTTTTACATGCCATATCGGGAGATTCTCCGCTAAATGGGATTAGGTTCCAATGCCGTCCCATGGTTTCCCCTGCAGAATAGATTCCTGTGCCATAGCCCATGTCTATATTGACGGCATCGGCTTTGTATTCGTCTTGGTATCTGGCTATCAAGTTGGCTACGGCTATATCGTTGTTGTTTTTTTGTATTTTCTTAAGTCTTTTTGCCATTAAGCCTTGTCTCAGCCATATAGCGGTGGCGTCATCGCCCATCCATGCAGGGTCTACCCCGATAATAACGGGGGCAAAGTTAAATTGTTCAGGCAACAGGTTTCTTCCCCGCGCTTTTTCTGCCAGTTCTGTTGAGATTAATTGTAGTGAGCTTGCGTTCGGGAATTGTCCTTTTACTCTGATTCTTACAAAGTCGCTGTCTTCTCCCCAGGTGTTTATCCATTGTCGTATGAGTCCTTTATTTGAGAACGAAACGCTTCTTGAGTCTACTTGTTTCTGATTCCAAAGACTCCTGAATTTATGAAAACAGTCGTAAAATCTTCCGGTGTTTCTTGTTGGGTTTCCGAATGCACACCATATGATTTCTGTATCTCTATCTGTCATGGCACCTTCGGCTACTTCCCATATCTGATTAGATATAGCGGAGGCTTCATCAAAGAGTAAAAGGATTCTATTCCCTTGGTTATGCAAGCCTGCGAAGGCTTCGGTGTTGTTATCGCTCCACGGGATGGCGTCTATGCGCCAGTTCTTTTCTTTATTTGGTTCGTTTGCGAATATAGCGGTAGCTGTCGCTGTGAACAAAGGCCGCCCGATAAACAGGTTGTACCATTTTATGAGTTCCGGCCATGTCTTGGTTCGGAGCTGTGTTTCGGTATTTGCAGTTACAACTCCTCTGGTGTTTTCATGCGTCGAGATTGCCCAGAGGATAAGCCATGCGACTAACGTACTTTTTCCTATTCCGTGGCCTGATGCCACGGCTTCTCTGACCACGTTGTCTTTGATTTTCACGCCGTCTCTTATGTCTTTCAGTATGTCTTTCTGCCACTCTTCGGGACCGTTCATTTTTTCCAGCGGCCCTGGTTCTCCCCATGGAAAAGCAAAGTAGACAAATTTTAAGGGGTCGTGTGTGTATTCACCTAAGGCTTCGACAAGTTCAATGATTTCATTCATTTTTTATCACGCGCTCCCGCGCTGCTTTTAAAGCGTTTGTCATGCTGATTTCTCCTTTGACTTCGACTTCTCTTTTATCCCGCCAGTCTTCGGGTTTTCTATTTTTCAGAAAGAAGATGATTGCCAGTGTTTCCGGCGCCATCTGTTTTGTTGTTTTTTTTACTTTTTTCTTGCCTTCGTCATCTATTTCTATTGTTGTTTCTTCGAATTCATAGCCCACGGCCCTTTTATAGAGTGCATTTTCTACTTCTATGTCTACTATGTTTTTATTTTTTTTTAGGGCGTCTGCTATGTCCGAGAATCTCTTTTTCCATTCCGAAAGGGTGCTTCTGCGAATGCCCATGTTGTGAGCAATCTGTTCGTCAATCAATCCGTCTCTTGCCCAGGCGGCTATTTGCAAAAGGCCGTCTTTTGTTCGCCAATATTCAAATTTACCTTTTGCCACAGCAGCCTCCTTCCATCAAAAAAGACACTCGCAATGAGTGCCGCCGGAAATACAAAACCGCCCTTTCGGACGGTATCATGATGTTTTTTCATACTTACTCAATTTTAATTTATCACCTTGTCACGCATGACCGCAAGTGACATGCAGTGACTCTATGTGACATCTATTTCTTTTTTACGTTTGTGACTGTAATAAAATCTTTTCCGGTGTCATTAACAATAATCGGCGGCAGCCATTTTAGCCTGCGTTTCCCTTTCTTTTCTCCGTATAAAAATGTGTGCCAATGAGCCCTTCTTATGTGCATCGCCGGGGATTTATGATATTCACCCTGCGGCGGTGCGCTTTCATATTGCACGGATTGTCTAAGTTCTCTGATTTTTACGCCTACCGTTTCACCCACGTTAAGCAGTTCTACTTCGCGCGGAATGTCTTTTATTTTTCTTGACCGCCGGAAAAAGTGTCTTTTTTCGTGTTTTATATCCGCATTGACAGCGGACAAGTATAAGACAAGGTTTATCCACCTGCTTATTGTCCGTTTTCCGTTTTTGTAAAACGATCTCAATACTTCCCCGCTTATTTCTTCATCTTCATTTTCTGCCGCCGGTAAATCTACTTCATCAAATTGTTTTACCATGTTTTCTATGATTTTATCTATCGGTTCACTTCCTGATTCCGGGAGAATTAAATAAATCGGCAGAATTACATTCCCTTTTTTATTTACAACAAGAATCCTGAATTCAAAATGTCCACGATCATAATCAAAAAATACGAAAAATCCATCATATTCCGCCCCATCGTTCGGACGAATATATATTGAGTATGCAGGAATGGCAAGCATACTCGTGTCAAGCTCTATATTCACTTTCGCCTGTTTATAGAGCTCCTCTGTTAGCGTAGCGTCAAAGTCATAGATTAACTTTGTTTTACGCCACGCAGCTAAGCATGTTATTGCCACGGCGTCCGCTATGTTTTCCATCTGGTTTTTGTGCATGTTTCGATCCAGCGCTAACTCAAGTCCTGCCTCGATCGGAATAAAAACATATTCATGTGGCCACATATCTTTATATTCCTTGTCTGTGGCAACATCTTCCGCAAATTTCCAGGCGGGCGGATAGAGATAGTTGTATTTTTTCAGCATCTTCATCGGTGCCGAATTTTTTACATCAATCATGATTCGTTCCTTAGCTTTTTCAAAAAGTCTCTCACTTTTTCGCGTTCTTCATCCGTCATTGCCAACGCTCTTTTCTTAGCACCTTCCGGCAGCCGTCTTTTAGCCCCGGCGCCCTTTCTTTTTCCTCCCCAACCTTTATTTTCTTTTTTTGTAGTCATTATATTTTTTCCTCCCATGAATCCACCGGAGTCAATGTTTTAGTTTGTCGATTTATTATCCCTAATATATAAATTTCCCCATCCGCACTAATTCCGCAGGATTCCATCGTTGCAGTATTCATCTGTGTTGTATACTGCAAAATTCTGTAGACCCTGTTTTTGTGGTCTCTCATTCGTACTAAGTATGCAACCGTTATATTTCCCGCAAAGATAGCATCCCACTCATCTTTTGTGTAATTTTTTCTTAATTCTTCGTAAGCAGTAGCCCGCAACCTGCTTATCATTTTCTTAGTAACTTTCATTCTCGTTCTCCTTTTATCTACTCTTTAAATCTGTTCTGTCTGCAATCGCTCTAAGTAGAGTAGGGATATCATCAGTTTCTGCCGCTCTCCTAATCTCTTTCCGGATTTTTACAAGTTCCCGAGCTGCGGCAGTAACTTCTTTTCCTAAGAGTTCAATTAATTTGTCTACCGATTCTCTATCTTCGATAAGTTCTTTTTTCTCATCAGCATTTTCACCGAATTCTACAAATATACTTTGGTATGCCGGGTGCCGTTCGCTGAACCATTCCAGTTTGTTCGCCAGCATTTTTACGTTTTCCCAATTCTTGTCCATTTGTTCTCCTCCTCTGTGGATTTAAATAATCTGTGGGGTTCTTCCCCTTTCTTGATTATAGTTTACTTTATTCAACTTGACTTGCCAACACCTTTTTCAAGTTTTGTTATAATTATTTTTTATACAGTGCAATAAAAAAGCGGGGTCCCGCCTTTTTCTCAATACATGAAATATTAAGATATCATTCTTCCTTTAACCCACAATAATTGCATTTATATCGTACAGTATAAGTCCCGTCCTCTTTACGTATCAATGTCATCGCCACAAGACTCCCGCATCCTCCGCACCACCCCATGTCTGTAATTTCCTTTTTCTGATGTTCAAACTATATCACATTTTCTTCAAATTATCATACGCCCTTTCGGCATCCAGATACCAGTCATCTTGTTCGAATCCGCAATGATTACATTTGAATCTCATAAGTTGATTCATGAATTCTTTATTGTATGTCATACCCATATGACTTCCGCAGTATGGGCATTTTGCAATTGATCTGATTTTATAATCTCTTAACATAATTTTTACTGCAAAATCTTCTCCCGAACGTCCTACACACATTAGAAACTCACCTCTTTGTGCCTTTTTGAAAGTTCGTCCAATGCTGATTTGTGTATTCTCATCATCGTTCTATAGTATTTGAAGTTATTCGTGACTTCAATTGTGTGCCATGCCCAATTGAGTAGGTACCGCTGCCGCATGATCGTGTGGCGGATCGGATTTCTCAATTCTTCTATGTATGCTTCTGCCTTTTTTAGCATTTTTTCATATTTCTTTTTTTCCCGTTCATAGTTTTCTTTTGCTGTTTCGTATTGGATAAGCACTGGCGGAACGGTTTGTATTGAATTTGAACCGCCGGAAATGTGCTCCGCCGGTAAAGCTCCGTTCATCTGTTCTTCAAGTTTTCTGTATTCATTTTCCGCCAATTCCACTTTGACCGGCTGTACTTCTTTTAAATTATAGAAGAATTGTCTGATTGTCATGTTTCTCTCCTTGTGGTTTTTAATTTCGAATTAACTCTTCTGCTTCTTTGACTGCATCTTTAATTTCCATCCATGCATCACCATTACCGCATATGGTGTTGTTTCTTATAATGCGTAACAGTCTTTCATGGCTGCCAAAAATTTTCTCTATATACCTAAGCGCTTCTGCACATTCATTGCAATATTCTTTTCCTATTTTCCGCGTTGAAAATGCCATTAACAGATTAACTATTTCTTGTCTTTTATCCATGTTTTTCCCCTTTCACCACAAATAATTCTCCGCCTTTTTCCGCCAAACAAACATTATCTAAATCTTTTAATTCTTCTATTTCCACAAAAGGTTGTCGTAGTGGTGGAAAATCTATACATAAACAGACTTCTCCCAACAGTTCATATTTCACTATGAATCTATATCCTTCTTCATATAAAAGCTTTTTTAACAGTAGATTTCTTCCTTGCGGTGATGTAATGCTGTGTTTTTCACAAATACTGTCCATCTCGTTTGTCCTCTTTGGTCTCCAAGCATCGGTTTATACGGCGAATGCTTTATTACTTCGCCAAATTTGAGTTGTGTTTCGTTCCACTTAAAGATTAATATGCCATTTTCTTTCAGCACCCTGAATATTTCCGAAAATGCATTTTTGAAGAATGTTTCCCAGTTCTCAGGTAACTTCTCATACTTTATATTCAGCCAGGATGTTTTTCCTGCGCGGATCATATGCGGCGGATCGAATATAACAAGGTCGAATGTTTTATCTTCAAAGTCCATATCCGTGACGTTTCCAATATGGTTTGGTTCTATTCTTATTTTTCTTCCGCTGGAGTATTCTTTTACTCCCGCGCGGACGTCCTGGAATGTAACAAAATCCAGATCTTTTTCGTACCAGAACATTTTCCCACCGCAGCATGCATCAAGTATTTTCATTTCTTCCTTGTCCTTTTGATTTCCAGTGCTCCAGTGAGAATGCCTTCAATGAAGCTGCTGTTTGCCTTTACATCACTTCCGCCTGTTTTTATCATCAGTCCTTTTTCTTCGTTGAGGTAGAAGTTTTTTATCTGTCTTTTTTCTTTCTTGAAATGAAGTGTGAAGTGTTCTCCTATTTCTACATTCAAGAGTTCCGCTACTTTTTTTATGTAATTCATGTCTCCTCCTTAATGTCTTCAACAACTTTACTCATCACATAGTCAGCACAGGGCTGTGCCATTCCATTTCCGATTGCTCTGTATCTTGCTGTATCGCTCCCGCCTTCTGTCCAGTTGTCCGGAAGTCCCTGCAGTCTTTCACACTCAAGCGGCGTAAGGCGGCGGACGTAATCTTTAACTATGATCGGATTTTGATAATTGAGACTATATCCTCCTTGGTTTCTTGCCGGATTACTTCCGCTTAGATCTAATGTGTTACTTTTGTCTACTTCTTTTATACCTGCTGTCGGATTGTTGCTTTTCATTCCTTCGCTTTCGTATGATCCGATTCTGTATGTTTTGACAAGCACACATCTCTGGTCATGCATGCAGTTCAGCGCTCCTGTTTTTTCACTCATTCTTATTGAGTTTATTTGTCCATTTCCGATGTCATAGACTGCCGTTTCAGTACTTGGTACAGCAGTTTGGGTAATCGTTTCTTTCTTGCTTTGGCTCTCCGCAGGATTCCTTGGCATGCCTTCGGGCTCAAATAGTATTTCCGGTCTACCCCCCCTATTTCTAAAACTTGCAATAAGGAAGATTCTCTCTCGATGCTGGGGGACGCCCCAATATTGAGCGTCGAGGACGCGCCATGCGAGGTGACATCTCTTACTTCGTACCATTCCGCTTCTTGCCCATTTTCCAGATCCAGGCATTGGAATATTGGCTTGTGTGATTTCGCTAAGCACGGCTTGAAAGTCACGCCCTTTGTTGCTTGAAAATGCTCCAAGAACGTTTTCCCAGATAAAGTATTTCGGGTATTCTCCTTTTGTGGCATTGAGCATATCGGAAACAATGTCATTTGCCGTCCTAAATAGTCCGCTTCGTTCACCTTTTAATCCCTCTCTTTTCCCCGCTACCGACAGATCTTGGCACGGGCTCCCCGCACAGATAATGTCCACTGGTGGTATTTTGTCACCTTTTATTTTTCTGATGTCGCCAAGTTGCATGACGTTCGGAAAGTGTTTTTTTGTGACTTCTATACAAAAAGGTTCTATTTCCGATGACCACACGGGAACAGCCCCGTTTCGTTCTGCTGCTATACACCACCCGCCGATTCCGTCAAACAGGCTTCCCACTGTTATTTTCATTCTCTTCTTATGTAATCGCTTACAGCGTCATTAAATATCCCTGCAACCTCACCATAAGACGCCCCAAAATTCTCAAGTAACCCTTTTATCAACGCATACACCACGCTTTTAATTTCATTCTTTCCTACTTCCATGGCGTCAATGTGTAAATCTTTATTATCAAAACTTATCTCCATTTTCTTCATTTCAGTTTCCTTTCTTCGTAAATCCGCTCTTCTTCATCATGTAGTTTTCTTGCCGCTTCGTCGAGTTTAATTGCGGCATACATGATCATGCTGATAAATATCACTACACTCGCTACGTCAATTAATCTATCCATTTCGTCCTCCTTTAAAACGGGATTTCTCCCTGCTCGTATTCAGGCGGGGCATATTCTTTGCTTACTGTCCCCATGTCTTCAAATTTCACAGGTTCAGAAAACTGTACCTCCGATGATTTCATGTTTCTTCCAATCGGCTTCGCAATCATATTCGCTACCACTTCGGTTACATATCTTCTCTGTCCGTCCGGCGTGTCATATGATCTTGTAGAGTACCGCCCTTCGATGAAGACATAGCTTCCTTTTGTGAGTTCATTTCCTACCGCTTCTGCAAGTTTTCCCCAGGCGGTTACATTGACCCAATCTGTTAAATCTAACGTGTCCCCGTTCGCTTTTGTAATTTTCTTACTTACGCCTACGGAAAATGACGCCACGGCTTTCCCCGTTTTTGTTGCCCTGATCACAGGATCTTTCGCAAGATTTCCTGTTATTTGCACTGTGTTCATCTTCTTACCTCATTCATCCATTCTTCCAGCCATCTTTCCGCTTCTTCTTTATCCATACATTCATACACAAGTAGATTTCCCTTGCGACTGTCTATAGCAAGATGCACAATCCTGTTTTCGTAATCATCTTCATATGCGCAATAGAACAGTCCTTTAGGTTTATATTTCCCGTCTTTTCCTGGAACGGAAAAATGTAAATTGAAGAATTTAGTATTTATTTCTTTATAACTTTTCATTTTCCCTCCTTGTTCGCTGCCTCGATAATCAGCACGGCAGCTTCCATGAGGTTTTCTTTTCTGTCTTTTTTTGAAAGAAGACACTGATTCACTTTGTTCAAAAGTTGAATCTCTGATAAATCATTTTCGTTTTCATGCACCCGATCTATGATTTCCAGTTCTTCTTTTGTCATCGCACTAAATACCGCGGTACATTTATCCATGGTCCATTTCATTTTTTCACCTGGTTTATTTTCTCTACCAACTTATCTGCTATTTTATCTATGCTTTCTCCCACGTTTTCTATGTTTTCCTGCGTTATATATGTTGCTGCTATCATCTTGTAGATTGTATCTTGTGCCGGGATAAACACTGTTAATAATCCAGCTATACATATACAGATGACAAACCTTTTATACTTTCTGATTGTGCTTAACATCTCTTTAAATCCACATTCCATAGTTCCAATAATAGTCCATGTAGCAATAACCCCGACCCCAATGATGGCAATCGCTCCTATAACTTGTCTAAATGTGTTAAGAACATCAACCATGTAAAATATCCATGGATTAATCAAAGGTTCATTCATTTTCTGCCTCCTTAAATAAATCCCCCTGCGCACGAGCGCCGGATATGTATTTTTTCGCTTCTTCTATAAGCTCTTCTAAGCATTCATCCAATTTCTCAAACATTCCGTATGGTATGCCGCCTGTAGTGAATTTAACATTCAGCGGATAGTCTTCTACTTTTACGAATCCGTATGCCGTATAAGATTTTTTCTCTCCGTCTTTATAGCCAATTACAATCTTGTTTACCACAAAACCTACATGCTTTTTCAAAAGGTTTGCGTCTCCCAATCCTGATAATGATTCGGAGAATTTAATAAACGCTTCGTAGAATTCTTTTCTTGCCGGCTCCAGACTTCTTATCTGATTCTCTTCCGCTCCGCTGATGTACCCTATTCCTACTTCCGTGGTTATTTTTTTGATTTCCATATTTTTCTCCTTTCACCTTGCACCACTTAGAAACTGTTTTCTTTTTCTGCTGCACCTCCTTCAGCATCCGGCAATATTGGTATGGGTATCCTTCCTGCGTATACCCATTTTCCACTTTTTCTATCCAGTATCCTTTCAGCGGACTGGGATTCTCTTTCCAATGCCTGGAGTAGATTTTATGTTTTGTAACCTTGGGACGTTTCAGATTTCGGCTGGCGTTCCATCTTTTCTTCTGTACGCTTCCAGGTTCTCTTATGGTTTCATCCGTTTCTTTACAGAGGTACTCTGCTAATCGTTTGCAGTCTTCCGGCGTTCCATCAAAGTATCGAAATGATCTGTAGTTCAGTTCTCCCCACGGCCATTTCTCCCGGATATCTTTTCTTTGGATTTTCATTGATGCGTTTATCAGAAGGTGATGGTGGATTCTGTGACCTTTATATTCAGTCACATAGATGTACTTCAATTCTTCCTGGAATTTCCTGTACAGGTTTTTCAGGTTTCTTAGGAATTTTCTGATTCTGCTTTGGGCTTCTTCCGGATCTGGCGGCGGATCTCTGTATGTGAGATCCAGTCTCCAGTCATCCCTTTGGAAATTCGTGAGAATGACTCTGTACAACTTCTCTTTTGCCCGCCTGGCATTTCCTTTTTGTACGGCAGATTCCGTTTCGCTTTCGTTCGGGTTTCTTGTTTTCTTCCCGCCCAGCCGCCATGTATGATATTTTTTTATTTCCATTCCGCCTGGAAAACGGAAAATCTCTTTCATGTATGGCACGATATTTTCTCCATGTCGTTAAAATAATAGGAATATCAAGGTCTCAAAGAGGCGTTTCCGCCCCTTATTTTCTTGACTTTTTCGGTGCCATACACTACAATATGTATAGGAATTTTTGTGTTTCGGCACGACGCCTGAGGCGAAAGCCTCAAGCGTTTTTTCTTTGCATCAGTTTTTCTATTTCTTTCAGCAGCGGTTTATATACACACTGTTGAAATTCTTTTCTAAAATTCCTGCATTCCCCACAGTGCTTGTAACAAACGTTCGCTTCATGAAAGTGGCAGCATACTGTCTGATAAGCTTCTTTCCCGCACAGCGGACAATGTGTATTTGTATATATTTCTATTTCTTTCCCGCCGGAAAGTGTCAGTATTTTGCCCATGGGTATTTCTTCTTTACTTTGTGTTTTTTCTGTAATGTTTTTATTTGATATTCTTCTTCGGTTTGGTATATCGCTTCCAGTTCCTCTTTGTGATGTTCTCTCCATTTTTTCACCGCCGGACTGCTCAGATATTTTTCAATATTTCTTTCCATATGTTTTTTTATATCTGTATTGAGTCCGTGGAGTTTGAATCGGTGAGTTGTATATGACAGAGAAATAAGGTTATCTTCTTTATCCGCCCCGAAGTTCCCTACATGTATATGGTGATGAACCTCTATGTTTTGACGCGGGGGATATTCACCAAGGCAGGCACAGTATGTTTCCGCGAGATCTATGTCCCGTTGCTTGACCAGATCGCAGAGTTTCTTGAACTCTGTTTTAGATAATTGAAATCTTGCCATGGAGTTTTTCCTCTTTTGCCGCCATATATCCTTCATAAAAAGCATCTTCCATTATATTTCTTATAAATTCAGTTATATGTCCGTCCTCAGTCCTATCTTTATGCGCATAGTCTTTCGCCTTCTTAAGTCCCTTTTTTACCCATTTTTCATATTTTCTTTCTTTAATTTCAACTTTCATATCACTTAACCTCCTTTTTCAATTTATCCACTTAATCACAGGATCCCCGCTGTAACCTTTTTTCCAAACGAACCAGCAAAATGCGATGGCACTGCTTTTATTGCTTTGATTGTTGTTTTTGTATGCGGGAATCCTTTTCCTGGACACATAGACCGTCTTCAACGGACATTCCTCAAATAATTCCTGCCGCCCTTTACTTTCAAGAAATAACAACCGCAAGAACATACATACCTTTCTTCCCGGTTGTACAATTTCATAGGCATGTCTCACAAAGGCCTCTGCGTTTTTATATGGTGGATTCGTTACTATGTCTCCGTCCCACCCCCCCGCATATTTCAGGAAGTCTATTCCGACTTCTCCATATCCACGGTTTATCAGATCGCTTGCCTTGCCTAAGACACCTGCTTTGTCAAAAACCTTTGCAAGTTCCCCGTCCCCGCAGGCACATTCCCATATGTTCTTCAACGGCTCATTCTCAAGCAGCAAGTGAGCCGCTATATTATCCGTGGCATAGAAATCATTCTTTTCACGTTCTTCTTTGGCGTGATTAGAAGCTCCCAGCGTGGTAAAGATATTTTCATTTGCCATTACCTGATCTCCCTTACTCCAAACGTATCAAGTTCAAATGCAGGAATCCCCAATACACAGGACGCCGCGTATTCCTGCATGCACCCCATGCTCTTCCGCCACATCCCGCAAAGAATAATTCCATCGCACTTCTTCAATACCGTAAGGCAGTCCTGCATCGGCTTTGCCTGATGGTCAGCATCGTAGGAGTCCCAGTCCCAATTGTGCAGCGGGGAAAATAATGTTTGATACGGGTACATTTTTTTGAGTTTTCTTAAGCACTCCGCCGCATGTCTTATATTTTCTTCATTTCCGCCGTACGGATGGGCAACATATATCAGCTGCCCTTCTATATTTATCTCTTTCATTCTTTAGTCCTTTCTACCCTTACAATGATTTCCTGTCCCGGCTGCAATGTACCGGGATCTTTTATATTATTTTCTTGCTTTGCCCGATATACGATTTCTCGTACATCATCCTTTTCAGTGGCAATTCTTGAGCAGATATCCCACAAAGTATCGCCTCTATTTGCAGTCACCGCATAACTGATTAATTGCGGCGGTGCCTGTACATACATTCCCGCCCCCAAGACAATGGCGATAAATGCTATCAACGCTTTCATTGTTTCCCCTCCAGCACTTCATACAGATCCTGTCCATCGTACTTTTCCAAGAACTTATTCAAACTCATCTTTCTTACACGCCTGTTCCGCCGGAAAGATAATGCAGGAAGAAGTCCTGCGTTTATCAAGCTACGGACAAACTGTTTTCCCGTCCGCAGACGTTCTGCCACCTCTTCTACAGAAAGCAGTCTATCCGCATCGTCCATCAAAATTTCTTTTCCCATTTCCTTTCCCCTTTTTAAATTAGCTTATTACGCTAATTGTTAGCTAAAAAAAATAGATCTCCATTGGCTTTCTGGAATATTCAACTCATGAATAAGTGTCTTAATTTCATCAGCACCGAATTTTCCGTTTTTCATTTTCCCTGTAAAAGTATTTCTATTTATTCCCATTTTATCTGATAAATATTTAACTTTCACATTCTTCTGTGCCATTAATCCGCGTAAAATATCTGCTCGAATCATTATTTTCACCTTCCTTTCGCAATTAGCCTTTTACGCTAATTATTATAGCTTGTGTTTTTTAGCGTGTCAATAGATTTTTAACTCATTTGCTATATATTTCTTGCCTATTACGATATTTAATGATAAAATGCAACCAATGGAGGTGTTTATGTACGAATCAATAGGAGAAAGACTTCGCCGCTTACGAAAAGAAAAAAATCTCACACAGATAGATGTTTGTAACGCTCTTCATGTTACCAATCAAACTTTATCTAAATATGAAAAAGGAACCATTTCCAACATTCCTTACGATAAAATTATTTCTTTAGCTCAAATTTATCATGTATCTCCTGAATATATTATGGGATGGGAATCTAAATCACAAACAATAGCCGAGCCATTGGAACCTTACGGCACTCCAACAGACTTAAAAGATATTTTAAAAAGCGGATCAATTCTTTTTGACGGTGTTAATCATTCTATTTCCAAAGAAGATGGAGATTTATTAGCAAATATATTTTTAACAATTGCCAATAAGAAAAAGGAGAAGAAGGAATGAAAAGAATGCTCCCCGAAGTTTTAAATATCGTCCGCCGGTACAGAACAAACAATCCGAACGAACTGGCAGAATGTATCGGTATTGATGTAAATTATGTAAATCTATCCTACTTTCAAAAAATGTACAGTATGAAAGCCGCTTATATGAAAGCCGGTCCTTTTAAAAGTATTATTATTAGTAAAGCTCTTTCCGCCAACGAAAGAAATGTTGCCCTGGCACATGAGCTTGGACATATCTTCCTTCACCATGGCGGTTATCACTGGATGGATTTCCACCTTTTAAGCAGAGAGGAAAAGAAAATCAAAGAATTAAATGCTAACAAGTTTGCTTTTCTTCTCATCTCGCACACCTGTTTGCGGAACCATCCTTCCATGATAGACGGGATAAGAGATGAGAAAGTCTTGACGATTGAGGATACGACAAGACTGCTTGCTGAATTATCTATATTTGACTGTTTCGCCGCAGGGCAGCAGGATACTTTAGAAGATCATGAGTGGATGTGTAAAATTTAAAGGAGTTGCATGATGTTAATGTATTCACCACTTATTGTCGGGTTCATTTCTATTTCCTCTGTTATTATTTGTTTTATGGAAAAACGAATAGACCTTATTATCCCTATTATTCTTTTGTCATATCCTCTTCTTTATACTCTCGGTCATGAAGTTGCTTTTCATGATAATTATCATAAAGCTGGCTTATCTGTTTATGAATCAGCTCTTCCCAAAAAAGAACAAGATTCTATTCGAAAACAACGTTTCATGGAATACATAGAACATGATGAACAGGCAATGAAAAAATTCCGTGAAAACCTTGTTTCCACCCCTCTTTTCTTCATAAAGTATTATTCATACTTTTTATTTTTTGCCCTTTTATATGGATTCGGCGAACAGAGATTTTATCTTGCAATTATACTCCTTATCTTAGCCGGCATTGTTTTTATCTTTTGTTCCAATAACCATTCAGAATATGATTCTTGAAAAGAGAGTTTTAAATTATGTACATCAGGAAACGTGGAAATAAATATTACTACACTATAGAAGTAAAAGACGAAGCCGGCAACCGCAAGAAGATTGAGCGTGCCGGCTCTATTTCTAAAGCAGAAACAAATAAGATGTGGCGACAGGCACAGGCTGAGGCAGATCGCGCTGGTTCGTTTGATATAGCTTCCAATATTTCTGTGGAAGATTTTTATTCGCTTTGGATTCGTGAAGTTTTGGAAGTAGAGGGCAGCTATAAAACGAATACTGTCAAATTATATAAAAGCCTGATTATGTCTCATATTCTCCCCCGTTTCGGTTCTTATAAATTAAAGCGCATCACTCCTCGGCTCCTGCAGAATTTCCTGAACGAGAAGAAGTCCTCGCTGTCCCGCTCTTCTTTGAATTGCTTAGTGGCTGTTTTGAAACGTTCTTTTATATATGCCGTAGACTTTGGACGGTTTTTGTCTACCAGTCCCGCAATAAATATTCATGTCCCCCGCGTCTATAAAGATACTCCCGCTCCGGTTAAAACGTTCAGCCACGAGCAGATGAAAAAGGTTTTTGATAAATTTAATGAAGAACATAAATTCTACCCTGCCATATGCACTGCTTATTATGTAGGTCTCCGTATCGGTGAGTGCTGCGCCTTGACTTGGGATGACATTAACATGAAGAAGAATGAAATCACTGTCCGCCGGACCGCTGTCTATGATTCTGGATGGACTATACAGGATTTGCCAAAATCAAATTCTTCTGTCCGCACTGCCCCCTTCGGACAAAATTTCCGCAGGATCCTTTTGTCTATCCACACCAGGCAGGAACACTTCGAGAAAGAATACGGCTCTTTTCATTCCGCCGGAAATTATGTATGCGCCCTGCCAAACGGAGAAATGATTACACCCGATGATTTACGATACTTTAATACTTGGTGCAAAAATAACTTCGGTTTCGGTTCCTTCCACACGCTCCGCCATACGTACGCAACCAACATGCTTGAAGCAGGAGCCGATCTTGAATTGGTTTCCAAACAACTTGGCCACAACAGCATAGTGACGACCGCAAAATACTATTCTCATGTTTTGGACAAAAGAAAGCGCCTTGTCGCTGATTTGATGGACAAAGCGCTATAATCTGCCGTCTTCATTTCCCCGCGGACGGCAAGCAGGACGGCAAACATAAGATATTATCAGTATTCATCTGCTTTTGTAATTAACATTAAATTATCGGAACTAAAGTTGTAGTTAATTTTAAAGAGGCATTGCCACGGCTATATTATTTTGATATATGGAGGAATGTAAGTGCCTGAAAAACATTTTTATTTACGGAATATTATCCAGACAAAAGATAATTTAAGACTGTCTGATAAAAGTAAAGAAACGCTCTCCGAAACAAAAGCGGTAAATACCGTTGATGCTTATGAATCAGACTGGAATGATTTTTGTGACTGGTGTAAATATCATAAGGTATCGGCCTTCCCTGCCACCGTAGAAACGATTGTAAATTATATTAATGATTTAGCTGATTATGCAAAAATTTCTACAATCAGACGTCGCATAAGCGCTATTTCAGAAAATTATAATGCAGCCGGATTTTCTGAACAAAATCCCTGTCGAGTCTGGATTGTCAGGGAAACAATGATTGGTCTTACACGGACGAAAGGTGCTATGCAAAAAGGTAAGACTCCTATTTACTGGGAAGAATTGGAGCAAATGATTTCTTACATAGATACTGACAGCCTGTCAGGAATAAGGGATAAGGCGATTCTCCTCTTAGGTTTCCTGGGGGCGTTTAGAAGAAGTGAACTTTCCGGCTTGGACTTTGAAGACATCACCAGATATCCACAGGGAATTATTGTCACCTTAAAACATTCTAAAACCGATCAGGAACAAGTCGGGCAACAGGTCGGTATCCCCTACTTAAAGAATCCTAATATGTGCGCTATTGTTGCTCTTAATAAATGGATTCAAGAGGCCCAAATTACTTCTGGACCATTATTCAGAAGAATCCTGAAAAACGGAAGGCTTTCATCCCACAGGTTAAGTGATAAAAGTATTAATTTGCTTGTAAAGAAATATATTGAGCTTATCGGCCTGCCTGTTGAATTATATGGTGCTCATAGTTTAAGACACGGTTTTGCAACTTATGCAGCACTTCACGGTGTAGAAGAACGTCTAATTATGAAACAGACACGTCATCGTTCTGTTGAAATGGTACGGCACTATATTAATGAAGCTGATTTGTTTACAAATAACCCGATTACAATGATATTTCAAAAGAACGATAAAGGATGAGACTTCTTATTTCAAAAAAAATAAAGAACGTATGTTCATATGACAGCACAAAATGTCAAAAGAACATGCGTTCTTGGCTTTCCATATATAATTACTTGGATATCATTGGCAAACGTATTGTTTGACCGGGAACTAAGTTACCTGAATTTTTTATAGCATTTAACCGTTTAACTGTATATATGTATTCTCTGATATCCATACGGTTATCGGTTTCCTTTGCCGCTATATCCCATAAGGTATCATTCTCTTTAATAATAATTTCTTTATAGACATAATTATCCGATAAAACTGATGCATTAACTCCCCAACCGCATAATAAGACCGCTGTGATAAATAAAAATAAAACTTTACCCATAATCATTTTCCCCTTTGCTCTCGAAATAGAACATATTTTTGTAGAACATATTTTCTGTATAAATAATATAACAGAATAAATGTTTGGTCAATAGGGAATCTATATTCGATTTGTTATTAGCCCTGACTTTTTCTCCACAACGCGACAAGGGTGAACTTTTGTTTGATTTATTAATTTTATTACGTTATAATTAAATTAAATATTATAGAATTACCTGATATTAAAATGAAAGGTGAAAGGAGTATCCAATCTTGGGCAAGAAATTAGGTCTCCAAAGAGAATTAACAACTCGAGAACGAAGCATACTGGATTATATTCGCAAAAAGACATGGGAAGATGGATTTCCCCCCACGGTTCGTGAAATTTGTACAGCAGTTGGCTTGCGTTCTACATCCACCGTCCATGGATATTTGTCACGTCTTTCTGATTTAGGTATGATCAAAAAAGATCCATCCAGTTCACGTGCTATTGAAGTAATCAATGATCAGGCCTGGCATAGAAAGAAAATGCTTCCCATGCCTATGGTCGGTGCAGTTCGTGCCGGTGATCCCGTTTTCGCAGATGAACAAATTGAGGCCGTTTTTCCATTGCCTGCAGAATTGGTTGGCAGTGATACTAATTGTTTTATGCTTGTTGTCCGCGGAGACAGTATGATTAACGCTGGTATTCAAGAAGGTGATTATTTGATTGTTGCCGAACAGGAAACTGCTCGTAATGGTGATATCGTAGTGGCATTAGTCGGTAATGATGACGCAACGGTTAAACGTTTTTTCCGCGAAGCTGATCATATTCGTTTACAACCGGAAAATGATGATTATGAACCGATTATTTCGCGAGACGTAAAGATTCGAGGGAAAGTTATTGGTTTATACAGGCATTATTGATTGCCACCTGTTTATAACCAAAAAAGAGATGTATCTGCGGATTGTTGCAGGCACATCTTTTTTGTTATCTTTTTAATCGAATTTTACCTTCAGTCATTATGATTTGATTAGTTTTCAAAAGATGTCCTACTGCTCTTTTGAATGCAGACTTACTCATCCTCAAATTGAGTTTTATAAGTTTAGAATCGCTTTTATCTGTATATGGCAATAGTCCATTATGTTGATTCATACAATCAATCAATACTGCCATATCGTGATTCATTTCCCTTTCTTTCGTTTGGCGGAGAGAAATGTTGACATGTCCGTCTTCACGAATAAAGGTAATTCTTCCGATGAGCTCCTGGCCTAATTTGATAACTGTATTTATGTTACTGTTATGTAAGAATCCTATCCACCGTTCTCTTGTTATAATAAAGATTCCCTGTCGGGTTATGTTATAGACAGTTCCGGTTATTTTATCACCCACGTTGAGTTCCTTGCAAGGACGTGCCAAACGTCTGATATCTTCTTCAACATGTGTTGTTACGGCAAGACGTCCCGTTTTATCTTCATACAGTTTTATCCAAATTTTCTGCCCTTTTTGAACTGGTTCAATCATTTCTGAATAAGGAAGAAATATCCCGCGTTCGGTTCCCACATCAACAAAAGCACCAAAACGAGTAATCAGAATGACTTCTGCATACCCGACCTCCCCTATTTCAAGTTTGGGAAGTCTCATGCTTGCAGTAAGGCGATGTTTAGGATCGTGATATAGAAAAACTTTGACGATATCACCTTCTTTAATCTCAGACGTTTGTTGTCCATTATGTAATAGGATATCATCGGCATTATTTCCTGTTTGTGCTGATAAAAATGCGCCAAAAGACACGATGCGGGATACAGGAAGCTCTACAATGGAATTTTCTTTCAGAGCAGAAACGTTTATTTCAGGGCTTATCATTTTATTTATCATTTTTATTTTGCGAATAATCCTCTGAAGGCGCATCCTTCCAAAGTGAATCAAAGTCATAATGCTGACGCTCTTCATCGGTAAATATATGAACAATAACATCTCCAAAATCCATGAGAATCCAGTTCCCTTCCCGATAACCCTCTTTGCGAATGACTTTAATTCCGGCTTCTTCCAGTTTTTCTTCCACTTCATCCGCTGATGCCTGGGCCTGCTTTTTATTCATTACAGATGAAATAATGAAATAGTCTGCAATAGATGTCAAATCTTTTACGTCCAATACTTTAATCAATACCCCTTTTTTATTTGATAGTGCTTCACAAATTAATTCTAACGTTTTCTCCATAATTTATATTCTCCTTACTCATTACTCTGTCCAAGAGTTACACCAATAATTTTTTGTATTTCCACCGGGTTTGCTATCCATATATTTTGTTTATCTATTCTGCGCATTTCCCCCGGCAATATGATGAAACGTATGTCTTCTATAGGAATTTTAGTTAATTCATAGGCAATAGACGCTGCATCCGATGAGGTTATATTTGTTTCTGCCGCCTTCCAATAATACTTTGCATATAGCCAGTTTACAAAGGGAAAGTTTTTCTGCATTTGGCTAATCATTGCCTTAATAAAGCGCTCTTCCCGTTGGATGCGACCGATCTCGCCATCAAAAGCATCTATATAACGCATATAGGATAAAGCTTTTTCCGCATCAAGTGACTGATATCCTCTGTGCAGCCAAATATCTGAAACGCCGTTTTTGTCATCGTGTGACATGGGCCTTTCTACATACAGTTCAATATTACCGGTTTTATCAATTAAATTTTTGAAGGCATGGTAATCAAATACTGCATATTGACTAATTCTAATGTGCAATAAGTTTTCTACCGCACTTTGTATTTCTTCCCCATTTCCTTCAGAAAAAGATGATTTCAATGTCATATTGTTTTTTTCATCTTTCCCAATCTTGGTGTTTCCCGGAATTGAGATTAGCGTTACCTTTTTAGAATTGCTATCGATAGATGCAATCATGACAAAATCTGCTTGGGCTGTAGATTGAGCATCTGTTCCTACAAGGAGGTAATATACTGGTTTGGGATTATCTTCCCCATGAAAATCGTTCAAAATATAATGAATTCCGCGAAAAATTGCCATAGATAACAAAAATAAAACGGTAACCAGCGCACTTATAAACAGGAAGAGTTTTCCATAGCGAATTTTACTTTTTCTTTTTATGTTCCTCTGTTTCTTCATTTATTTCCCATGTGTTTAATTAAATCATTGCGGCCCAAAAAGGTTAATTCATAGATATACTCTTTTTGGTCCAATAAGTGACGGATTGTTGCGTCATAAGCGGACAAGACGGCTGTATCCAAATTTTTTTGAGCATTTCTTCTGATAATATTTATGCCGGGAAAATCACGACTCGGTTCTATATAATCTGCCAAAAAAATTATTTTATCCAATAGTTCCATTTGAGGACGTCCTGTCGTATGGAAAAAGATGGAATTTTGGATATCTCTGTCTTTTATTCCATAAATAGTTTTTGCCATGATACTTCCAGCCGGTCCATGCAAAAGGGCACGACTCGAACGCATATATTCATCGACTTGCAGATTTTGTTCATCAATGATATCCTGCATTTCTTCAAGTTTCATTTCTTTTGCACAGTCATGGAGCCAACCGGCCAATTCCGCTTTTTTTGGATTATATCCGTATTTCTCAGCCAGTATATAGGCAGAAGCGGCAACTCCTGCCGAATGAACATACCGCCGTTCAGACAATCTATTTTTTAAGTCCTTCTTTATATCTGTTAGTTTCATTCTTCATCCTTATAAAGATTATGAATATTAATATACTGGATAACCGAATCGGGAATCATATATTTTACAGAACGATTTGAAGCAATCCACTTCCGTAAAATAGTAGATGATATTTCCAATTCAGGTGTACGCAGAAAATGAATTTTTTCGCAGCCTTTTTTTCCAAAATAAGCAACGGCTTGTTTTATCCTTTCTTCAGAACTTGGGCGGCTTGCACAAATAAAGTGACAGGAATCAAGTAATTCCTCATTATACTTCCACGTTGGCATATCAGCGACGGCATCCGTTCCGGCGATGAAATATATATTATATTCACTTCCCCATTCAGCATGTAGCTGCTTAATAGTATCCACCGTATAAGAAAGACCTTTTCGTTCTATTTCTATAGATGAAATAGAAAAGTGAGGATTTTCTTTTATTGCCATCTTTACCATTTCAAAGCGATCTATTTTACTGATATGGTGCATATTTTTGTGAGGAGTGTCACCGGTTGGGACAAATACAACCTGTTCTAAGTTAAATTCCTGCCAGGCTGCTTCTGCAACAATGAGATGTCCTATATGTAACGGGTTAAAAGAACCGCCAAATACACCTATGCGTTTAGCCATAAATACAACATCACTTCCAGAATAATTACACATATCAAAATGAAAAAAAATAGACTTCGTATATGACTGAGTTCAAATTTTCCTTTTGGCGTATACATATAATAATATATCAAGCGCTTTAACTTATAAGTCAAATTCATTTTAACGCATTACCAATAGATTATCTCTATGAATAACGGTATCATATGGTGGCGGAGTGCCCAGTGCATTTCTCATTTCTTTCGTATGAAGGCCTTTGATTTGAGCCAGCTCAACACTTCCATAATGTGAAATTCCTCGTGCAATCTCATGGTTTTCATAAAATAAGGAAACTGCATCCCCCTCGGAGAAGATTCCCTCTATTTTTGTAATACCGATAGCAAGCAAACTGGAACCTTTGTTTAATATAGCTTCACTACAGCCTTTATCAATAAATATTTTTCCTCTCACGTTTGAGCCGATAATGATTTCTCTTCGCTTCATTTGTGGATGGACATTTTCTGCATGAAAAAAAGTACCTATGGATTCCCCAGATATGATACGCTGTAAAATTTCCTTTGCATCACTTTTGGCAATAATCATATCTATACCGGAATGTACACATATTTCTGCTGCAAGCAGTTTAGTATACATTCCACCGGTACCGCGGGCAGAACCGGCGCCACCGGCAACATTGAAAAGCTCCCTGGTAAAATGGGGTACATCATGTATTAAGTGCGCATCTGCAAACTCATGGGGATCTTTATCATATAGTCCTTCGATATCAGAAAGAAGAATGAGCAGGTCCGCTTCTGCAACACTGGCGACAATAGCGGAAAGGGTATCATTATCCCCTATTTTTATTTCATCTACTGTAACCGCATCATTTTCATTAATGATAGGAATTACACCTAATTCCAGCAATGCGGAAAGCGCTCCTTTCATATGCATATACCGCTTGGTATTTAGTGCATCTCCTTTTGTCATCAGAAGTTGTGCCACGGTTTTACCGTAATCGTGAAAACATTTGCCGTAAAGACCCATTAAAATATTCTGTCCAACTGCAGCACATGCCTGCCTATAAGGAAGATAATTCGGTTTATGTTCAAACCCCAATACCGGTATGCCGATACCGATCGCACCGGAAGATACAAGAATAACATCCATATCTCTATTACTTAAATCAGAAATCTGTCGTGCCAAATGATCAATAAAATAAATATTTACTTTACCATTGGGCTGTGTCAGGGAACTTGTTCCCACCTTAATGACTATTCGTTTTTTCTTTTTAGCTTTTACGATATTCTCAGGGGAGATCATAATGAGATTTTTTGTCCTTCTGCTTGAAAAGAATACAGTTTCTTCCTATAATCTGTACGATTTTACATCCCGATTCTTCCGAAAGGAGTTTTGCTGCCTTACGGATATTTTCGGCAGAATTCTGATTGATTTTAACTTTAATTAATTCTCTGGCAGCCAGTGCTTCGGTTACACTGTTGATTACATTATCCGTAATTCCCTCTTTACCAATTTGAACTACAGCCGAAAAATTTACTGCAGTACTTTTTAAATATTGTTTTTGTTTGCCAGTCAGCATGATTTACCCTCACTTTCACCCGGTATATCAGAGCATCCTTTCTTGTCCGAAAAAGAAAATTCTACACCATAGAGATTCACGGTATCACCTTCTTGAATACCCTCTTTTTTCAAAAGTTTATCAAGTCCCATAAATTTCCAGGCTCTTTCAAAACGCCGCAAAGATACCGGATTATCAAAATCGGTCATGGCAATCAATTTTTCGACACGTTTCCCCTTTATTGAAAATACGCCCTGATCTTGTTCAATAATAAACTCATTTTTCGGTGATTCATATATAATTGTCGTTTCCGTTGGTGCAAATTCCACAGCAGGTGTTTCCTGTAATATTTTCCAAGCAGCCTCCAAAAGAGGGTTAATTCCTTCTCCAGTTAATGTACAGATAGGAAAAAATTGATAGCCTTCTGCTTCTATTTTCCGGCGGAGTTCCTGCAATATATTGCTTTCTGCAATCAAATCAATTTTATTAGCAGCCACGATTTGTTTTTTTGCTGCAAGAGCAGGACTATATATTTCTAACTCATTATTGATGATATGGAAATCTTTATACGGGTCCCGTCCTTCGCTTCCGGCAGCATCAAGAACATGAATCAGAACCTTGCTTCGTTCCACATGGCGAAGAAACTCATACCCAAGACCAGTGCCTTCACTGGCGCCTTCTATTAATCCCGGAATATCCGCCATTACAAAAGATCTGATTTCATCAAGATTGACGACACCGAGACTGGGTGTCAAAGTCGTGAAGTGGTAAGCCGCTACTTCCGGCCGGGCGCCGGAGACCTTTCTGATCAAGCTTGACTTGCCTACGCTGGGAAATCCAAGTAATCCTACATCCGCAAGTACTTTTAATTCCAGGCGGATCTCTTTCTCTTCACCAGGTTCTCCTTTTTCTGCATAAGCAGGAGCTCGTACAGCACTGGTTGCAAAATGGGAATTTCCACGTCCGCCATTCCCTCCCTTAGCGATGAGAACTTCTTGTTTGTCATGTGTTATATCTGCCAAAAGTTTATTTGTGCTTTGGTCATATACCATTGTTCCCAGCGGTACGTCAATAAAAATATCATCTCCGCTTTTGCCGAACATTTCTTTGGCACCGCCATTTTCACCTTTTGCAGCGGCGAATTTTCGTTTACGCCGGAAATTCATAAGCGTATTCAATTCAGGAGTTGCTCTTATAAAAACGGATCCGCCTTTACCGCCGTCGCCACCGCTTGGTCCCCCGCGGGGAACATATTTCTCCCTTCGGAAAGAAACCATACCATCTCCGCCGGCACCGGAAATTACAATAATTTTTGCCTTGTCTATAAACATAAGTACCTCATTGTTATTAACTGATTATTTTTATTATACCCGAAAAATACTTTATCTGTCATATTTTCAGGATTCCTATGAAGATAAAAGCTGTAAACGAAATTTATTACTATGATTTCGCTTGCAGCTTCCAGCTTATTGAGATAAAACTTCTATTGCTTTTTTAAGAACGTTGTCATCTTCTTGCTTAAAAACATGTCCGGTCTGCTTTATGGCAATATCAGGGGTGATGCCTGTTTTATCAATAATCCGCCCGGCAGCTGTGCGATATTCTGCAATAGAAATTTTCAACGCTGACTTATTCCCATTTTGGATAACGGATTGTACGGTTCCTTTGCCATAACTCGTTTCACCAATGATAATTCCTTCTTTTTTATCTTGCACTGCGCCAGCCAAGATTTCAGAGGCACTGGCACTGTTTCTATCAATCAAAATTACCATCGGTAGCGGAGTTTCTATACCTGTGATATCAAAGGTTCTGTCATCGCCATTTCTGGTGTGGTAGCTGAGAACTCTGCCCTTGGTTAATATCTGATTCATGATGGATATCACCGTATCAACCAATCCGCCCGGATTCATCCGCAGATCGATAATTAACCGATCAGCTCCCTGCGCCTTTACGCTTGCCAATTGCTTTTCAAATTCTTCATCTGTATGTTTTGCAAATGAAAAGATATGAATATAGCCTATGTTTTTATCTATAAGACGGCTTTGCACTGTTGGCATGGAAACATTTGAGCGTTCAACCCAAAATAATTTTTCTTCATTTTCACGCTTAACCAGAAGGGATACTCTCGTTCCCGCTTCTCCGCGGATCCGGTCAGAAACTTCCGATAAACTTAGTGCTGAAACATCTTCATCATTTACCCGCTTAATAATATCTCCGGACTGTAAACCATTTTTTTCCGCACTGCTACCGGGAAACGCAGAAATAATCCGGGTAACATTTTTCCGATCGGCACCTATAACTACACCGATTCCACCATATTCGCCACGGGTAGATTGCATGAAACTTTCATATTTCTCCCCGCTAAGAATCATTGAATGAGGATCATCCAGAGCGGAAACCATCCCGTTTGAAGCTCCTTCAAAAAGCACGTCATCAGTTACTTCATGAAAATAATTTTCTTTAACAGCCTGATATGTAAATAGAAATTTCATCAATGAAGAAGGAGAGTCTGTAAACATGTACAAGCTGCCCAAAACAAGCAATATAGCAGTGAGTATGACAGATCCAAGCCAAAACAGAATCTTATTCATATTTCTCAAAACAAACTTGAGCATTATAAATAACCCATGGGATCAACTGCCTCACCATTTTGACGAACCTCAAAATGGCAATGAGGCCCTGTGGAATAGCCTGTGGATCCGGCATAAGCGATAATCTGCCCTTGTGAAACTGTTTCACCGACAGATACGGTTAATGAACTATTATGCCCATACAAGCTCTGCAATCCATTTCCATGATCAATAATAACCGCATTACCATATCCACCATACCATTCTGCCGCTATGACCGTACCACCATCTGCTGCATGGATTGGTGTTCCATAATCTACACCGATATCAATTCCGGCATGGTAAATAGTTGTTCCGAAAATAGGATGCGTCCTATATCCGAATGGTGAGGTAATCGGACCATTACAAGGCCAGATAAAGACGCCCGTTCCATGTACAACAGGAGTATCTATACCACCGGATTGCTGCTGCCTGATTCTGTTTTGAATCATTTCACGGACATTATTACTTTCAGCAATCAAATCTGCCTCCATTTGTGCTGCAGCTTCTTTTTCACTTCTTGCCTCATCCATGATTTTTTGCTGCTGTGCTTTTTTTGCAACAACTTCATCTTGAGCCTTTTGTGCTTCCGCCGCCAATGCATCCAAACGGGCTTTCTGTTCTTCAAGTTCAGCTTTTTTCGCTTCGATTACTGCTTTTTGTTTCTGTATTTCGATAATAAGGTTAAAATCCGAATGAATGATCCGTTTTAAAAGTTCAAGTCTGTTCGCAAAATCACTGAAACTTTTTGCCCCGGTAATTACCTCAAGGTAACTTAATTGTCCATACATATAGATAGACCGTACACGCTTATTTAGAATTTCCTGGCGCTGTTTCAGGTAAGCTTCCGCTTTTTTAATCTCTTCTTCCGTTTGTTTTATCTGTAAATTGACGGCTGACTGTTCTGCCTGAATGGCTTTGAGTTTTCGATTTGCTTCATCCAATTCTATTTGTATAGTACGAAGTTTCCCTGCTATTTCATTGATGACCTCCTGCCAGCTTTGCTGCTTGGCACGAGATTCATCTATTTGATCTTGTAAATTCTGGAGTTTGTCATTCAACTCATCAGCAGCAACAGGCGTGACAGCTCCAAAAAGTATTGCAGAAATTAAAGCTGCCGACATACAACGATTATATTTCATGTTTTAGACCTTCATATATTTACGCAACGAAATCGCACTTCCTGATCCGCCTATCAGAATTCCGGCGGCCATTAGAATAAGTACAACATACATCATAAATGGCCATAGTGATATTAAAGGAATAAAGACTAAACCTGCTTCAGCAATTTCATCCAATATGACATTATATCCGAGCCACAAAATAAGTGAAGCGATACTTGAACCGATAAAACCGATAATCATTCCTTCAAAAAGGAACGGCCAACGAATAAACCCATTTGTTGCCCCCACATATTTCATAATTTGTATTTCACGACGCCGCGCGAAAACTGTTAAACGGATCGTATTGGAAATAATAAATAACTCTGCCCCGGCAAGAAATAAAATAAGCATAATCCCGCTTATACGGATAATTTGTGCAATTTTGTAAAGTTGGTCAATGATATCTTGTCCATATTGGACTGCATCAACCGATGAATAAGTTTTAGCGATATCTACTGCCGCTTTTAATTCATCCGGAGAATAAAAGGACACCTGGTAAGAGGCGGGAAGCGGATTCCCGTTGATAGAATCCAGCAAAGCGGACTGATTTCCCATGCGCTCTTTAAAATCTGCCATGGCCTGATCTTTATTCGTAAAACTGATTTCTTTTATGCCGGGAAGTTTTTTGAGATGGGCGCCGACATCCATAACCTGTTCTGTCCGGAGACCTTCTTTTAAATAGACAGTCATTTCTACCTGATTTTCAAGGTAGGATGCCATGTGGTTGATATTTAACACTACGCAAAGAAAACCGCCCAGTATGAACATAGATACAGTTACGGTAAGTACAGAGGCAATCGCCATGAATTGATTGCGAAACAACGACTTGAAAGCTTCACTCCAAAAATATCTTAAAGAACTAAACATGGAGATCATAACCTCCTTTTTTTACGTCACTTATTATATGTCCTTCTTCTATGCTGACAACGCGTTTATGCATGGAATTAACCAGCTCTTTATTGTGCGTAACCATGATAATAGTTGTCCCCATATGGTTAATCTCATTAAAAAGCTTCATAATATCCTCAGAAGTTACAGGGTCAAGATTCCCCGTAGGTTCATCGGCAATTAAAAGTACGGGTTGATTGACAAGAGCTCTTGCAATGGCGACTCGCTGCTGCTCTCCTCCGGACAGTTTGGTGGGCAGTTCATTTGCTCGGCCTTTAAGACCGACCAGATCAAGTACACGATTTACCTTTTCACGGATCTCCGCACTTTTAGCTCCGGTAACCCGCAAAACAAAAGCAATATTTTCAAAAACAGTTTTTTCCGTTAAGAGTCGGAAATCCTGGAAAACAATTCCCAAAGTACGACGATAATAAGGGACTTTACTTTGTTTTAAGTCATTGATTTTTAATCCATTAACAAACACCGTACCTTGTTCTGGAACAAGTTCGTGAGTAATAATTCGAACAAAAGTAGATTTCCCTGCACCGCTTGGCCCAACAACAAAAACAAATTCACCTTTACCGATTTGTATATTTATATCACGAAGCGCCGTATGTCTGGCATCATATTGCAAGGATACATTTTCAAAAGTAATCATTCTTATTTCCTCTCTAAGAGACGAATAGCTTCTTCTTCAATATGTTTAACAGTAAGTCCATATTTTTCAAGAAGGTCTTCTGCTTTTCCTGATTCACCGAAAGTATCTTCGGTACCAACCATTCCCATTGGAACCGGATTATTTTTGCAAACCACTTCCGCCACTGCGCTTCCTAATCCCCCCATAATTGTATGCTCTTCACAAGTAAGGATTGCACCGGTATCTTTCGCGGCTTTTATGATTGTTTTGACATCAATCGGCTTAATAGAGCTTAAATTAATTACACGGGCTGATACACCTTTTCCTTCTAAACTTTCAGCAGCACGAAGTGCCTTAGACACCATAATCCCACAAGCAACGATAGCCACATCATGTCCGTCTTTCAGTACAACACTCTTTCCGGGAGAAAAAATTACCTTTGGATCCATGATATCATCACATTTGGCTCTTCCCATACGGATATATACCGGCCCATTATAGTCCGCTGCCCATCTTACAGCCGCTTCTGTTTCTGCGGCATCGGCCGGAACTATAACTGTCATATTGGGCAATGCACGCATCAGCGCTATATCTTCTAACATCTGGTGTGTAGCGCCATCTTCACCCACCGTTAATCCGGCATGGGTTACAGCTATTTTTACATTTAAATTCGGATAACATATGGAATTTCTAATCTGTTCGTAGGCTCTGCCTGCACCGAATACGGCAAAGGTGGAAGCAAACGGAATCTTTCCTGTCGTTGCCAGGCCTGCAGCGATACCAATCATATTTTCTTCGGCAATACCTGTATCAAAAAATCTATCAGGAAATTTTTTTGCAAATATGGATGTTTTTGTAGACTCTGATAAATCCGCATCTAAAACTACGATATCAGGATGAGTGCTTCCTAATCTTTTTAAAGTTTCACCATATGCATCACGTGTCGCTTTACCCATTATTCCGCCTCCAGCATTTTCACAAAACGCTCACATTCTTCACTTGAAGGTGCTTTTCCATGCCAGGATGCTTTCCCTTCTATTTCGGGAATCCCCTTTCCTTTAACTGTTTTCATAATTATCATTGTGGGTTTTCCTTTAATATTTCTTGCTTCTTCAATTGCGTTATGGAGCTCAGCCATATTATGCCCGTTCACAGTAATAACATGCCATCCAAAAGCACTGAATTTCTTATCAATGGGAAGTGATGACATTACATCCGTGATAGCTCCATCAATCTGTAATCCATTATTATCGATAAAAGCGGTCAGATGATCTAATTTGTAATGAGCCGCATACATCGCCGCCTCCCAAATTTGCCCCTCTTCAAGCTCACCATCTCCCAATATAGTATAAACACGCCAATCCGCATGATCCATTTTGGCAGCCAGTGCCATTCCGCAAGCAGCGCTAAATCCCTGTCCCAATGATCCGGTTGTCATATCCACACCAGGGGTATGTTTCATATCGGGGTGTCCCTGCAGCATATGATTAATCTGCCGCAAAAAATCCATTTCTTCTTTAGGAAAATATCTTTTCTCCGCTAAAGCAGCATACAATGCCGGAGCACCATGTCCTTTGGATATGACCAGACGATCTCGATTTTCCATCTTGGGATTTGCCGGATTGATATTCATCTCATGAAAAAAAAGTAATGTCAGTAGATCCGCAATAGAAAGAGAGCCGCCGGTATGCCCAGAATTTGCCTTTGTAATGGACTTTAAAATGTCGATTCTGATATTTTTTGCTTTTTCATTAAGAAACTTTATTTCTTCCATGGTTAGTTGATTCATCATTTACCCCCTTGGTTGAGCAACTTCTTCTAAGATTTTTATTGTTTCGCATGCTTTATTTCTGAGTATATCTACAGCTTCCCAATTATAGGCCGCTTTGGGCAAAGCTAATAATCGGGAAGATTTTACGCACAACTTGTCTTTATCAAAATCATCTAATCCAAATATTGCTTTTTCATTGACTGCCTGCAGGAAACTATCTATTTTCGGATCATAGGAAATACCAATAAAAGGAACATGCATTAAAGCCGCAAAAATCAGGGCATGAAGCCTTATTCCAATAAGAAGATCCAAATTCCCGATAAGGGACATTAACTCCTCCGTTCCATATGAATGGGAAAGGATGAACGTGTGTGGGATTTTATCACAGAATTCTTTTGCTGTTTTGTAGTCTTCCGGAAACTGCATGGGAATGAAGACAAAATTATATTCTTCTTTCCCGTTTATTTTGATAATGTAGTTTTTTAGTTGCTCCGTCCATACTTCAGTATTCATCCACCGCCGAATGGAAATGCCTATCAATTTTTTATTCGTGGGAATATGATTCTTTCTTAAAATCTCTCTTCCTATATCATGCGGTACCGGAGATAGGGATAAGACTGCATCCGCAGTGTAATAAATCCTGTTTTTTACACCAAGTTGTTCCAAAAAAAATTTTGACTCACTATCACGGACGGTTATAGCATCAACATGGTTCATTACTGTACACAAAATCCATCGTCCCCAATGATATCTGACCGGTCCTATTCCTTGGGAGTAAAGAAATACTTTCTTTCGGAAAAATATTCCCATCCCTATAATACTCAGGTAATACATCATGCTTTTCCAGCTTGTCACATCCTGAAGCAGGCTTCCGCCGCCGCTGATTAACAAATCGGATTGATAAACACTTTTTAAAATCGAATATCCGTCAAAGCGGGATACCGCATGAACGCGAAATGTATTCTCTGTACGTCTGGGATCACCGGATATAACAGTGATTCGCATACGTTTTGGATCATAATGCAATGCACGAAGAACAGCAAACAACATGGCCTCATCTCCGGCATTGCTAAATCCATAGTATCCGGAAATTACGATATTATTCTTTTTCATAACGTTCTCCGAAAAACTCGGTTATATGTGTCAGAATAATGAGTCCGGCTAACACGATAATCATTACTGCTGTTCCTGCGACTAATCCATCAATACCTCTAATTAGACTTAAGATAAAAGGACTTCTCATATGAGCAAATGTTTCAACCATGGATCCCTGTCCGATCGTTATCGCAATAACTAAAAAATAATGTAAAATTTGTGGCCACCGATGATAAAGTGCAGCCAATGATGCTAAAATGGCTGGATGCCCGAACAGGAATTCCTTCTCCCGTGGGCGGGCATACATAATATCTTCAAGAAAACGTCTTAATGAAATTTCAAACGAAGGTACAGGTGCCCCATTATTTCCGCTGCGCCCGATAAATATAAATCCGATAATCCCCAATAGGCTGATAAGTGCCAATACGCCTAATTTAATGTCAATTTGGCAAAATTTCTTTACAAAACCGATGAAATCTTTATCAGTTACAACTACTTTGCCAAAAAACGGGAATCTTTGAATATAAATAAGAGAAACACAAATAAGAGGCAGTATAAAAGTTAACTTAACGCCCCTAAAGATATTCATCTCCAAAAAGAATCGGATATCACTTAAGATCCCGCTGATATAAATTGCTCCGATTAAGGATAATATTCCGCATCCCCAAAGCAGCAATACAGCTTCAATAAATAAATGTCCCCATCCGATATTTTTAAAAGCACTTTGTTTTTTCTGCACGCAATAATCCATAAATAAAGACATCACGATAACAGGTGTACCAACCGCACATCCCAATGCAAGAGCTTGCCGAAGAATGGCCTCATAACCAGTCCAATATAAGGTCTGCGTGAATAGGAATACTATGACTTCTATAGGCCATGCATACTTAACTAAAAAAGGTACAATTAAAAGAATTGCTACCACGCAAAGAGAGGCTGCTCCAGCTATAGATGCAGCTCGGAGTATTCGTGATGGGAAATAAGGCTCCATCACGGAAGCTTTTCCGATATTGAACCCATGTTTTTCCAACCGGTTTGTCACATCGTGTATATATCGCGCATTTGTCTCTGATAAAGTTTCTCCATTGGCAGCAAACTTATATGAAGGGAATAAATTCATCCGGACATTACGTTCTATGGTACTGACATAGAAACGTGATGCGGCTTCTTTAGGATCCAGTTTAATCAATTCATCTTTAGACATCGCATATAAACGAACAGTATTATAGCCGTCTTTATTGGACAATGTTAAAGTTCCGTCCTGCCGTTCAAACCCGAGTTGGTTTTGTGCTTCAATTAAAACGACAGGTAAATGGCGCTCTTTGAGTCCGCCCAACAAATATTCCAATTGTGCCGGGTAACCAAGTGCTTCTTTTCCTTGGAAAAGTATGGCACTAATCTTTCCCGATGAATCAACCACACTAAAAAATTGATCTATGTCCTCACGAGTTGCATGTGGAACATTCATCGGCCGAAGAACTATGTATAATCCGGTTTGTTCCACCTTTTTTACAGTAGTCTTAAATATACCAAGCGGCATATTTAAAAAGCGTTCATAGTTGGCATTTATTTCAAGCAATTCTTCGTTGTTTAAATGAATAATATGAAAATCATCTTTTCTTAAAAGACGTTTCAATTGCCCTTTGAGTTCGTCAAAATATTCTATACCCTCAGAAGTATTCGTAGATGCAATATAAATACGATTTCCACGAATAAGCGGATTAGACATATGCGATATAAGCTCTGAGCCATGATATACTGCAATATATCCATGATCCGCAAGTTTTTTCGGCGTTTCATCATATACAGCCAATGATGTAATGCCACTTCTTTTATACAGGGAAAAGAGCTCGTCTGCAGATGTACTTTCGACAGACGCGCTTTCTAAAATGTTGTTATAATCATAAACCATTTCAACAGTAGTCGCATGAGCTTCTACATTGTATCGCTGCCATGAAATGTATCCCGCCGCTATTACCCCGAGAAGTATTATTGCGGCCAATATCTTAAATATATTATGCGGATAAGTTTTTATCATAATCAATCCTTCAAATTAATCGGGGATAAGGACTACGCATTATTAAACTTCTTATGCTTCAAGAATCCCTCAATGAATGGGTTTAATCCTCCATCCATAACTGATTGAATGTTTCCCGTTTCGATACCGGTACGATTATCCTTCACCAATGTATACGGCTGGAATACATAAGAACGTATTTGACTTCCCCATTCAATGGCCTGCTGTTCACCTTCAATCCCCTTTTTTACCTGTTCGCGTTTCTGCATTTCCAGTTCAAACAATTTTGCTTTCAGCAAACGCAGGCACTGTTCTTTATTTTGAAACTGGGAACGTTCATTTTGACAGGCTGCAACAATTCCCGTGGGAATATGTGTCATTCGCACTGCAGAACTTGTTTTATTGATATGCTGACCGCCTGCACCGCTTGCACGATAGTAATCAACACGTACATCAGCCATATTCAAATCAATTTCTATATCGTCACCAATTTCAGGCATTACATCAACCGCAGAAAAAGAGGTATGCCTCCGCTTTGCCGCGTCAAAAGGAGAAATACGAACTAAGCGGTGAACGCCTTTCTCGGATTTCAATAAACCATAGGCAAATTTCCCGCGAACCATATACTCTGCACTTTTGACACCCGCTTCATCTCCGGGAAGCATGTTCAATTCTTCCAGCACAAACCCCTCCGACTCTGCCCATTTAATGTACATGCGGATCAGCATTTCAGTCCAGTCCTGTGCTTCCGTGCCGCCTGCCCCGGCATGAAAAGTAATAATTGCATCATTGGCATCGTACTCATCGTTTAGGAGCAGTTCTATTTCCTTCTTGTCTAATATATCTTTTAGCTCATGGATCTCTTCTTCCAGTTCACTTTCCATGTCCTGGTCATTTTCTTCAATGGCCATATCGAGCAATTCTTTTATGCTCTCTGCACGTGCAAAAAGGCGGGTATACGTGTCATAAGCAGCTTTTGCTTCAGTAGCTTTTTGAGATATTTCTTTCGCATGATCTCCGTTTTCCCAAAAAGACGGATCACTCATTTCTACATCATAACTTCTAATTTTCTCCTCTAATTGAGGTAAGTCAAAGTGAATCCCTTATTTCTTTTTCATGTTTAAGCAGTTCTGTCAATGTTTTTTTCAAATCTTCCAACATCTGTTAATCATCTCACTTTCAGTTTTATCTATTAAAAATTATCATTTATCATTTTCGCTCACTTCAGAATTATTCACAGAAGAATCAATTCTTTCTTTTTTAGAAGGAGCATCATTTTCCGGACTCGGTGTAAATTGGATTTGAATATGATAGAGATATAAAATGATTGTTTCAATCATAGACTGCTGCATTTCACTGAAAATATTAAATGCTTCCACCTTATATTCAACAATCGGATTTCGCTGCCCATATGAACGAAGTCCAATTCCTTCTTTCAACATATCCATATCATCCAAGTGTTCCATCCACTTGGAATCAACAACCTTAAGCATGACAGCCTTTTCCAATTCACGCATCATGGAAGATCCAATGGATTTTTCCCTTGCTTCATAGGTTTCATGCGCGATATCCATGAGTTTCCGCCCAATTTCTTCGCGGCTCATATTCTCAATTTCATCAAGCTTAACTTCACCGGGGGCAAGAAAATACTTTTCACAATATTTTATCAGTGCATCAAAATCCCATTCTTCCGGATAAAGCTTCGGATTCGCATATGTTTCCAGTCCATGATTGATAAGCATATCTACCATATTTAAAATTTGGTCTTTCATATCCTGGCCTTCAAGGATTTTACGACGTTGTTCATAAACAACTTTACGCTGCTGATTCATAACATCATCATATTCAAGCACATATTTTCGGATATCAAAGTTTCTTTCCTCTACCCGCTTTTGGGCTTTCTGAATAGCGCTTGAAACCATACTGCTTCTGATTTCTTCATCCTCTTCCAGTCCCATTTTTTCCATGAACTTCTTGATGTTATCTCCACCAAAAATGCGGAGCAAGTCATCCTCAAGTGACAAGAAAAATTGACTGGAACCGGGGTCTCCCTGGCGGCCCGCACGTCCGCGCAGCTGATTGTCAATCCTTCGGCTTTCGTGACGTTCTGTACCGATGATTGCCAAACCTCCCAGCTCGGATACTCCTTCACCTAAAACAATATCAGTTCCCCTACCGGCCATGTTGGTCGCAATAGTAACTTGGCCTTTTTGCCCGGCCTGTGCTACAATTTGTGCTTCTAGTTCATGATATTTCGCATTTAATACATTATGGACAATACCAGCCTCTTTCAGCATATGACTCAGTTGTTCCGACTGTTCAATAGACGTTGTACCAATAAGCATTGGCTGCCCGGTAGCGTGGCGCCTTTCAATTTCACGGACAACCGCCCTGTACTTGCCACGTTTCGTCTTAAAAATAACATCAGGCAGATCTTTTCGTTGGACAGGTCTATTGGTAGGAACTTGGAAAACTTCAAGTCCGTAGATTTTAATAAATTCCTGTTCTTCTGTTTTCGCCGTTCCAGTCATGCCTGCCAGTTTATCATACATTCTGAAATAGTTTTGAAATGTGATCGTTGCTAAGGTTTGGCTTTCACGTTGTACTTGCAATCCTTCTTTTGCTTCTATAGCTTGATGTAGTCCGTCGGAGTACCGGCGGCCATACATTAATCGTCCTGTAAACTCATCAACAATAACAACTTCTCCATCTTTAACGACATAATCACGGTCACGCTCCATCATGGCCTGTGCGCGCAGTGCTTGTACAAAAAGATGATTCAGTTCTAGATTATCTGTATCATAAAGGTTATCGACCTTAAGCATTTTTTCCATTTTTGACACGCCGGCTTCAGTCGGTGCAACAGTTTTCTGTTTTTCATCAATGGTATAATCCTCTCCTAATTTAAGTTGAGGAACTAATTTAGACATCACATAATAATTATCTGTAGATTTTTGGCCCGGGCCAGAAATAATAAGCGGCGTACGTGCCTCATCAATGAGAATACTATCTACTTCGTCAATTAAGCAATAATGGAGAGGCCGCTGTACCATTTGATCCAAACTGCTCACCATGTTGTCACGTAAATAATCAAACCCGAATTCATTGTTTGTCCCATAAGTAATATCTGAATTATAAGCAATTTTTCGTTGTTCAAAATCCAAATCATGCACAATAAGGCCAACCGATAATCCTAAGAATTTATATACTTGCCCCATCCATTCACTATCACGCTTAGCCAAGTAGTCATTGACAGTAATAACATGAGCCCCTTTGCCCTCTAATGCATTCAAATATACCGGTGCCGTAGCGACGAGAGTCTTGCCTTCTCCCGTACCCATTTCTGCAATGTTGCCACGGTGCAGAATAATACCGCCGATAAGCTGGACATCGAACTGCCTCATTCCTAACACACGGCGGGAAGCTTCTCTTATGACAGCAAATGCATCTGGCAGAATATCATCCAAAGTCTCACCTTTTGCAAGTCGTGCCTTAAACTCATTAGTCTTATTTGCCAAAGAAGAATCACTCAGTTTCTTCAATGCTGATTCCTGCGGGTTGATTTTTTCTTCCACAAGCTGCCGCATTTTCTTTATATCACGTTCATTGGAACCGTTAAATAAACGGTCAAAAAACTTATTGAACATTAAAATACTCCTTATCTTACCAGCAAAAACAATTTTCATTTACACGAATATCTAGTATATTTTAGCAAAACATAGACATATAGTCAAAAAAGAGCGGATAAAACCGCCCTTTTTCAATCACTTCATTTAATTCTTATTTTGCAGCATCAATTAAACCGTATTTTCCGTCATCTCTGCGATAAACGACAGCCATCGCTTCTGTTTCAGAATTAAAAAACATAAAGAAATTGTGCCCTAATAAATTCATTTGTAAAATAGCTTCTTCCGGAGACATTGGGTTAATAGTAAAACGCTTTTGTCTGACAATCTCAAATTCACTCTCGCCTGGTACGGATTCTTTCTCACTGACAAACTGTTTGTTTAGAACATTAGATTCTTTAAAACGTTTGGCCAAACGGGTTTTATATTTGTGAATCTGACGTTCGACCTTGTCAAAAACCAAGTCAATAGACTTATACATATCATCAGATTTTTCAACACCACGAAGAATAACACCATCCACAAATGCAGTTACTTCACAGGTTTTAGTCATGTTTGAAATTCTAAGGAGTACATTGATTTTAATCGGTTTATCAAAATATCTTTGTATCTTTCCGGTGTGTTTTTCTACATAAGTACGTAAAGCTTCTGTGATTTCAAGATTTTTCCCTCTAACTGTCAATTCCATAAATGAATCCCCCTTTCACGAATGAGCAATTTATGTACTGCTCTTTATAGTTATTATAGTATATTCCTCTAAATTTTCAAATTGATAATAATCGGTTAAATGTCTATTTTATTAGATATTTGAATGTATTTGATACGAATGTAAAATGAAAATTACAATTGCTGCTAATTATACCAATTATTTATAAAATGCTCTCCAAACATTAACTGTGTAGAAGAAAAATTTACTAAATGGCAATAGAAAAGCAGAATCAAAATTTGATCCTGCTTTTTGAATCAAAAACCTACGCTTTATAGCTTCAGTAAGTGATCAGTCTACCACTTTTACATTAGCAGCCTGAGGACCTCTTGCACCATCAATGATATCGAAGTCTACTTTCTGCCCTTCACTCAGTGTTTTAAATCCTTCTGTCTGAATTGCAGAGTAATGAACGAAAACGTCGCCGCCTTCTTCTCTTTCAATAAAGCCGAAGCCTTTGTCTGCACTGAACCACTTAACTGTACCTTTCATAAAATGTTCCTCCTAAAAATATTACTACTTTGCCCCATTCGGACACGAATTAACATTACCACAAATCATAGATAGAGTCAATGATAAATAATATTTCACCTTACAATACTTGAGCCAGGAAGGATTTTGTCCTTTCTTCTTTCGGGGTTTTAAAAATCTCCTCCGGAGTTCCTTCTTCCAAAATCATCCCGCTGTCCAAAAAGAGTATTCTTGTACCCACTTCTTTGGCAAAGCCCATTTCATGCGTAACAACTACCATAGTCATACCTTCTTCCGCCACTTCTTTCATGACATCCAGCACCTCATGAACCATTTCCGGATCCAGTGCAGAAGTCGGCTCATCGAACAAAAGAACTTTTGGTTTCATCGCAAGCGCTCTCGCAATGGCTACGCGTTGCTGCTGACCTCCTGACAATTGGTTTGGCTTATATTTTGCTTTATCTTCAAGTCCAACTTTGCGAAGTAACTGTATTCCTCTTTCATAGGCTTCTTCTTTCCTTATTCCCCGAACCTTCATGGGAGCCAGCATAATATTTTGTATCACTGACATATGTGGAAATAAATTAAATTTTTGAAATACCATTCCTACCTCAGTACGTACAATATTAAGATGCTTTTCTCCATCCAAGGGCATCCCGTCAAAAGTAATAACTCCTGATGTAACGGTTTCCAATCCATTAAGGCATCGTAAAAAAGTGCTTTTTCCCGAACCGGAAGGGCCTATAATGACAACTACTTCATTTTTCTTGATTTTACTACTTATATCTTTTAAAACAGTTAAATTTCCAAACTTTTTCCCTATATGCTTTATATCGATAATATATTTTTCTTCATCCATAATTATCTCTTTTCCAGAAATGCTACAATCCTTGAAATCGCCATTGTCATTATTAAATATAAAACTGCTACGGTCATCCAAATTTCAAATGAACCATAGGTTTGTGCAATAATCAATTGACCGCGTCTTGTGAGTTCCTCAAATCCGATAACAGACACCAGAGAAGAATCTTTTAACATTGCAATAAATTCATTTCCCAAAGGCGGTAAAATATTTTTAAATGCTTGTGGCAATATAATGAAACGCATAGTTTGCCACCAGGTGAGGCCCAATGAACGTCCAGCTTCCATTTGTCCCACATCAATGGCTTGAATCCCTGCGCGAAAAATTTCAGAAACGTAAGCACCACTATTTATTCCACAAGCCGCGACTGCTGCGATAAAAGGTTCTACCCGCTGACCGATTGCCATGGGCAATGCAAAGTAAATCAAAAAGATCTGTACCAGCAATGGTGTTCCACGTATACAGTCCGCGTAAACCGCTGCCATTATTCGTAATATTTTAAACTGCGATATACGGGCAATTCCAACAAAGAGACCAATAAAAAAACCTATTGCTACGCTGAATGCAGTAATTTCTATTGTTACCCCCGCACCCATAAGCAGAATTGGCAATGCACGTTGTATAAGTTCAAAATCCATTTAAATATTAACTCCCCTAATATTATTTCGTACATGTATAGATATTTGTATGATTGTATAATTTATCCAAGCAAGCGTCAATAGCCTGTTCATATCCGTTTCGTAAAAGTAAAACCCTTTCAGATTAAAACTAAGACCCCCATTCGGAGGTCTTGGTTATCAGATAAAAATTTCCGGTAAATTCCGGTAAATATTTTCCAGAAATAGTTTAAATCACATTTTAACAATATTGGAGGCTGTCTTTTAAAAGCTGTACGGATTTCTTCTTCCCAAATAAAGCAATCATAGCATATAAGCCAGGGCCATGTGTTTCTCCGGTCAACGCAATTCTTATAGGTTCAAATGCCGCTTTTCCCTTAATTCCGGTTTTCTTCATCAAGAATGAAAAGCACTTTTTAATGGAATCCTCATCAAAGGGATCCAATGCGTCCAATGCATCAGCAAATTGACGGATAAGTACGGCACTGTTTTCCTGTTTCATAATAGAAATCTTTTCTTCATCAGTAATTTTAGGATGTGTCTCAAAAAATATTTTTACATTTTCTGGCGTTTGTGCTCCATAGTACAAATGGTCGCGGACGAACCATACAACATCTTTCAGCCACTGTTCCTTTTCTAAAGAAAGCGGCAATGATACATATCCCGCTTCAACGAGAAACGGCAGTGCTACCTGGAAAAGTTCATCAGGCGATAACTTCTTCATATATTGGAAATTAATCCAATTTAATTTTTCAATATTAAATACTGCATCATTAGCAGAAACACGTTTCATTGAAAATTCCGAAATGAGTTCCTCCCGGCTGAAAATTTCCCGCTCACCTTTAGGCGACCAGCCAAGAAGAGCCAGGTAATTAACCACTGCATCCGGGAGATATCCCATTTTACGATATTCATCCACAGAAGTCGCTCCGTGACGTTTGCTCATTTTTTTGTGGTCAGATCCGAGAATAAGAGATATATGTCCAAATTTTGGGATTTCATATCCGAGTGCCTGATATATAGCAATTTGACGCGGGGTATTAGATAAATGCTCTTCTGCACGAATAACATGGGTAATTCCCATAGATGCGTCATCAATGACTACCGCAAAATTATAAACGGGGATTCCGTCTGATTTAACAATAATAAAATCACCTACACCAGCTGCTTGAAATTCCACATGCCCGCGAACCATATCATCGAACGCAAATACACCATCTTTAGGAACGCGAAGGCGGATTGCGGGTTTACGTCCCTCAGACTTATATTGTTCGATCTGTTTTTTGGTTAAATGGCTGCAATGGTTATTATATATAGGTGTTTTCCCTTCCTTCAACTGCTCCTTTCTGCTTTCCTCCAATTCATCCGCTGAACAATAGCAATAATAAGCTTTCCCTTCCTCAAGGAGACGCTGAACAGCTGCATTATAAAGTGGAAGTCTTTCTGTCTGTCGATAAGGTCCGTTCTCACCACCTACGTCAATACCTTCATCCCAATACAAACCAAGCCATTTCATCGCTTTTTTTATATTTTCTTCAGATTCTCTTGTGGAACGGGCCAGATCTGTATCTTCAATGCGCACTAAAAACTTCCCATTTTGATGACGGGCAACTAACCAGTTAAATAGTGCAGATCTTGCTCCGCCGATATGAAATGGACCGGTAGGACTTGGAGCAAAACGGACTTTAAATTCTTTATTCATTATATTCCCTCCTGAATAATATGACTGATGCAAGTGCCGCAATACCTTTCCCGCGGCCAATATCCCCTAATTTTTCATTCGTTGTGGCCTTTATATTGATTTGATTTTTTGAAATATTTAACGCAGCAGACATTATGGCTTTCATTGCTTCTATATACTCGGATATTTTGGGTTTTTCTGCAATAACCGTACTGTCTATATTACCGATCAAATAATTTTGTTTCGTAATGTGCCGATTTACCTGTTTAAGTAATTCCAAACTGCATGCCCCATCAAACCGGACATCACTATCAGGGAAAAAGTGGCCTATATCAGGTAGTCCTGCAGCTCCCAGCAATGCATCCATAATCGCATGAATCAGAACATCCGCATCGGAATGCCCCGATAATCCACCAGAATCAGCAATTTTTATTCCACCCAAAAATAAAGGGCGAGATATCTCAAAACGATGGATGTCATACCCCTCTCCGACTCTGATGTAAGCTGGTATTTTGCTTGGATATATCATATTGCTAAAGCGGTTCCAATCTTCCGTCGTGGTTACTTTAAAAAAGTTCTCGCGTCCGGGAATAATTGTGACCGGAATCTTTACCGCCTCAAATATCGAGGAATCATCTGTTATATTCTCTAATGACTTTATTTGCAATAAGGCTTTTTTGTACAAATCCGTAAGCACCCCTTGCGGTGTCTGGGCACGATAAAGTTTCGAACGGTCTACCGTTTTCTTCACTTGTTCATCGTTTATCTCCTTCATTGTATCTATACAGGGAAGCGCAAAAATGACGGCTGGATGCGCAGGCCCCAGCTTGTTAAGAATTTGATCTATCGCGTCTCCGCCGACCAATGGACGCGCTCCATCATGAATCAGGAGTTTCTCCGATTTAGAAGATATTTGAGAAATTCCATTGATGACAGAATCTACACGCGTATTTCCACCTTGTCCCCATTTAATCGGAATGGCATGTTTAAATTCTGAAAGAATCTGTTGAAATTGACTTTTTTCAGTATCTTTCACAACAATGACGATTTCATCTAGTAGTTTACTGTCTAAAATATTTTTAAAGGTATACCAGATTAAAGGATGTCCATGCATCTCCATGAGCAGTTTATTTATTGAGCCGCCTATACGGGTTCCCTTTCCCGCCGCTACTAAGACAAGGCTATTCATCATATCCACTCTCTAATTTAGCTTTTGCGAAAATTATTTGTCCGGCTTTTGTTTGCAAGACGGATGCAATAATAACAGGTATTTCCTGTCCGATAAATTGGCTCCCATTTTCGACCACGATCATTGTCCCATCATCTAAAAACGCCACACCTTGTCCTTCTTCCTTGCCATTTTTTACTAATTGGACATACACTTCTTCCCCCGGAATAACAGCCGGTTTTAATGCAATAATAAGTTCATTGATATTTAATACCGCAACCCCTTGTAATTCCGCAACCTTATTTAGATTATAATCATTAGTAATAATTTTATAGCCATGAGTCCTCGCTAGTTTTACTAATTTAGAATCAACTTCATTAATCTCCTCAAAATCTTCCGTCAAAATAATCAGTTCATCTTTGCTTTTCTTCTTTATCTGATTAAGAATATCCAATCCCCGACGCCCGCGATTTCTTTTCAATACATCTGCTGAATCAGCAATTTTCTGTAATTCTTCCAGCACAAAAACAGGAACGATGATTGGCCCCTCTAAAAAACCAGACTGATAAATATTCAAAATACGTCCATCAATAATAATATTCGTATCAAGCAGTTTTCCTACTTTTTTCTTTTTCTGTTTTGTACCAGATTCTGCCTTGAAATGAAACCATCCTGCAATTTCGGCCTTTTTGGAAATTGTCAGGTGCATTCCGATATATCCCAAAATTATACTGAGAGCCACAGATACATAAGGACCTATATATGGAATATTGCCAAACGCCAATCCAACTAAATTAGCTATAATAAGCCCTGCAAATAATCCTAAAGTACCAATTATAAGATCCTGTGTCGATATAAGCAGCAGTGATTTTTCAACTCGGGATGTAAAGGCAAACAAACTGCTAATCAAATAGCCCGAAATGACTCGTCCTACAAGTGCACCTAAAATTCCGCCTATCAGCATGACACCCAATGATAAAATTGTAATTCCCAAAATTGTCTCGGTCAAAACGTTTTTAGGAATGACTGCGGTAAGCAACGGTTCCGTCTGGGTAGACAACACTATTCCCAATACAGAAAAAAGCAGAATAAATATGGCCTTTAATACTTTTTCCGGCATATTATAAATTCCTCTTTAGTTTCCATAAAATAATTTCTGAAATACTACATTTACACATTTTAATTATAATAGCACAATCATAACGGATTGGAAAACAAACCTTTCTCTTATCTCACACCTGTGATTTAAAAAAATGGATCGCCTCTTCCAAATGATTTATAAATACCACATGCGAGAGTAATTCCTCCCGGTGATTATCTTTAAAATAGTTTTCGGCCTCTTCCTGATTCCTCTCAGGGAGGACAAATTCAGTAAAATTCATTTTGACCGCCTCTTTGAGTCGTAAGCTTAACTTAGAAACAGGGAGGATTTCACCGGTTAATCCAATTTCACCTAACGCCATACAGAATTTTTTCAAAGGTATATCATACTTTACGGAAAATAATGCCAGTGCTACTGATAAATCCGCTGCTGTTTCTTTTAATTTATAGCCACCTGCCACATTGAGATATACATCATCAGCAGAAAATGGAATTTTCCCCTTTTTTTCCAGTACGGCAAGTAAAATAACCAATCTATTAAAATCGTAACCAGATGCAATTCTACGCGGAACTGCCAGTACGGAATGGACTGTAAGTGCCTGTACCTCAATCAAGATTGGACGTAAGCCTTCCATACAGGCAGCAACTGTACTTCCAGATACAGGAGCTTCTTGTATTCCTTTTAGAAGATACTTAGACGGATCATCAATCCCTTTCAATCCTTTCCGCCCCATTACAAAGAGTCCTGATTCAGATGTAGAACCAAATCGATTTTTCACAGTACGAAGCACACGAAATTGATAGTTTCTATCTCCTTCCAAATAAAAAACCACATCTACCATATGTTCTAATATACGCGGACCCGCAATATTTCCCTCTTTTGTAACGTGCCCGATAATCATTACGATAATCCCTGATTCTTTAGCCATCTTTACAAGTATTGCTGTGCAGTCCCTGATTTGTGTCGGACTCCCCATTGCTGAAGAACTGTTAGGAAGATAAGTGGTTTGTATAGAATCAATAATAACCATATCCGGATGTAGTTTATCTACCTCGGCAAGAATTGTTTCTAAATTGCTTTCAGCAAAAACAAAACATCCCTCTGTATTTACAGAAAGCCGTTCTGCTCTCATTTTAATCTGTATATCTGATTCCTCACCACTGCAATATAGTACAGTTTTTCCCATCTTTGTAAATGAATCACATATTTGTAAAATAAGAGTTGATTTTCCGATTCCCGGTTCTCCACCCCAAAGAATAACGGAATCGGAGACTATACCGCCTCCTAATGGACGATCTAATTCTGTTATTCCCAATTTCACTCTATCTGTATCTTTTATTTCTATATCAGTTAAACTGGTAGGTTCTTTTCCGGATTGAAAAGATAACGTTCGTATGCTTTTGGGAATACTTTCTTCTATTTTTTCCTCTAATGAATTCCATTCTCCACAATTGGGGCATTTACCCATCCACTTAGGCGTTTCTGCTCCACAATTATGACATATAAACTTTGTCTTGGTTTTTGAGTTCATATTCGTCAATCTCTCCCGCAATATAAAATGGACATAGAGATCGTCCCTATGCCCATTATACTACTTTTTACCGATAAGCCTTAGTCTGCATTAAACACCAGATTGTTTTTTTCACCAACATCTACATGGATGGTACTCTTCCCTTTCAGTTTTCCTGATAATAATAATTCAGAGATTTCATCTTCTACTTCTTTTTGAATAGTTCTTTTCAAAGGCCGTGCACCATATTCAAAATCAGAACCGTCTGCAATCAAATGATTGCGAGCTTTTTCAGAAACATCCATTTTCAAATGAAGATGTTCCAATTTCTTTTCAACTGCTTTTAAAAGGAGTTTTGCGATTTCTGATAGATTTTCTGTAGTCAGCGGATGGAAAACGATAATCTCATCAATCCTGTTAATAAATTCAGGTCGAAAAGTATGTTTGACCTCGTCTAAAATCATGGCTTTTGCACTTTCAAAATCTTTCTTGTCCTCATTCTTATCAATAAAGCCCAATTTCTTCTCTTTGCCGCGTAACAATCCTGATCCAAGATTACTTGTCATAATAATGACACAGTTTGTAAAATCAACGGTACGTCCCTGCCCATCTGTTAAGCGTCCATCATCAAGTACCTGTAGTAAGATATTAAAGAAGTCTGCATGTGCTTTTTCCACTTCATCAAAAAGAATGACACTATATGGATTCCTGCGAACGGCATCCGTTAATTGCCCGCCCTCTTCATATCCTACATATCCTGGAGGTGCCCCAACAAGGCGCGATACTTCATGTTTCTCCATATACTCAGACATATCAAAGCGAAGCATATTCTTCTCACTGCCAAACATAGTTTCTGCCAACGCCCTTGCCAATTCTGTCTTACCAACACCAGTAGAACCAAGAAACAGAAACGAACCAATTGGTCTTTTCGGATCTTTCATCCCTGCTCTGGCGCGCCGGATTGCCTTGGCAACAGCAGTTACGGCATCTTCCTGCCCAATAACACGTTTATGAAGTTCTTCTTCCAAATGAAGCAGACGTTCAGAATCCTTCTGTTTCAGATTCTGAAGGGGGACACCTGTCCACTTGGCAACCACCTCAGCTACGTCTTCTTCTGTAACAACTAAATGCTCATGATCACCGCCTTTCCATTCCCCCTTCATCTTTTCAATTTGTCCGGATAGCTCTTTTGCCTGATCCCTTAATATGGCAGCGCGTTCAAAATTTTGAGCAGATATGGCGGCTTCCTTCTCTTTCTGGACAGAGGCAAGATCCTCCTCCTTTTTTTTCAAATCGTCCGGTGTAGAAGAAGCCTCCATACGAACCTTAGCTGCGGCTTCATCAATAACATCAATTGCTTTATCCGGCTGGAAACGATCGGTAATATAACGAGAAGATAACTCTACTGCTTTTTTGATAGCCTCATCCGTAATTTTTGCTTTATGAAATGCTTCATATCTATCGCGAAGTCCCATTAATATATCAATAGTATCCTTAGGAGTAGGTTCTCCCACCTTTACAGGCTGGAAGCGGCGTTCAAGAGCTGCATCTTTCTCAATATATTTCTTATATTCTTTCAATGTTGTCGCGCCAATGCATCTAATCTCTCCTCTGGCAAGGGCAGGTTTCATAATATTAGCAGCATCCATGGAACCTTCCCCTGCACCGGCACCTACAAGAGTATGTAATTCATCAATAAACAGAATCCAGTTCTCATGTTTCTTTACTTCTTCCAAGACTTTTTTTAACCGCTCTTCAAATTCCCCTCTATACTTTGTTCCCGCTACCACGGAAGACATATTTAAAGAAATGATTCTACAGTTTTTTAAAATTTCGGGAACGTCATTATTGATAATTCGCTGTGCTAAACCTTCTGCAATCGCAGTTTTCCCCACGCCCGGTTCTCCAATAAGAACCGGATTGTTTTTATTTCTCCGTGAGAGGATTTGAATAACTCGGTTAATTTCAGTCTGACGCCCAACAACAGGATCGATTTTTCCCTGTTTTGCCCTTTCATTCAAATCAACAGCAAATTCTCCCAAGTCGCCAAGATTTTCATTCTTTTCACTATCATTTTCTTCCGACATAAATTGTTCAAAAGCACGCTTCAATTTACCTCCTGTTACATTGAACTGCTCCAATATGCGGATCGCCAATCCGCCGCCTTCATGAATAATGGCCAGCAATAAGTGTTCTGTTCCGACATAATTATTGCCAAGTTCATTGGCCTCTTCGACAGCCATTTCAAGAACCCGCTTTGTACGAGGTGCTATATAAAGGTCCGTATTTCTGAAAAAAACTGAATCGTTATACGCCTGCAGGAATTCTTCCAGTGCTGTTACTGTAAGTCCCAACGAATTTAAAATCTTTCCGCCCACACTGTCTTTTTCATTTGAAATACCTATTAAAAGATGTTCTGTCCCTACATATTCACTACCAAGCTTAGAGGCTTCCTCTGCAGCAAACTTCCATGCATTCTTTACGCTGTCTGTGTACCTATTTTCCATCCAAATTCCCTCCTTACATGTTTGATTATCATAATTTTTCTTTTAAATTCCATTTTGTGCTTTATATGCCTGTATTTGATCACGCAGCTTAGCCGCCTGCTCAAAATCTTCCGAATTTATAGCTGATTTTAATTGTTTTTCATATTCAGCCAGCTTTTCGTCTTTTATTGACTCTTCCTTTAAGCCCGGTTCATTTTTGGTCAGATTATGACTGAACAAGGGTCTGAGTTCTTCTCTAAAAGATTTATAATCCTGGTTTCCATGAAACAGTCCCTTTGACAGATTTAATCCATCAGATGCTACTTTTCTGACATCACAAATGCTCCCATTATTATCTTTATAAAAATGTGGAAATATATCAAATAATCTTTTTCCTAAAATGGAAGGCATTGAATAATTCAATAAGTTTTCAGTTTGCTTGAAACGTTCTCCTTGTGCACATTCATTGCAAAGATGTAATTCACTTTTTTTACCATTAATAATTCTTACCAAATGTACATTGGCTGCTCTTCCATGACAATGTTCACAAAACATTTTATTCTCCTTTCAAAGTCCACCCTGTCTGATGTATTATAGTTCTTACAGCATCTTGCCGATCTTCCGGCGGACAAAATTCAAGCATTGTCCGCATTAATACTTTAATCATGTGATATTCACGGCGTGAAATGATATTATATTTCAGAAGCATATTAAAATATCCTTCAAAATTGCTTTCAACCAATTCTATATCATTTTTATCAGTTTCCCCTTTTTTTTCAGAGACCGTATGCGAGACTATTTCGTGATCTTTTTCCGCTACACCTCGCATGGAAATTTTAATGTATCCGCCGCTTCCTCGTCTTGACTCTACCATGAATCGATTATCTGATGAAAATCGTGTATTGATTACATATGTCACCTGTGACGGGGCACATTCCAAAAGATCAGCCACATCCTTACGCCGTAAAAGTAATTCATCAGAAGACTGCTTTCCCAACCTTTCTAATATAAATTGTTCAATTCTATCCGCTAAAATGGAATTTGTCATTTGATGATAGGCTCCTTTTCTTTTTACCAAATCTATTTTATTACTTAAAAGTCAAAAAGTCAATATGTTAAATAGTAAAAGCCACATGGAAAAAGGACATTTCTTTCATGTGGCTTTTAAAAAGCTAAAAATCAGAAATTCTTAAATTTTGCAAAACACTGGTAATCACTGATCCTGGAAAACCCCGACGATATAATATGCCCGCAGCTCTTCTATAATTATGCTTTAAAGCTGGTAAAACTTTCACTTTATTTTTCATAACGATAAGTGCAGCCGCATATTCTTCATCAAAAGTCAAATGTCGGTCTATGGAAAGGCCTCGCAATTTCATTTTTTTATGAATATAAACATCTCCATAAGCATTCTTGCTCTTATATAAGTTAAACAAATCTTCAGCAAGATCCAAATCATTTACATATCCATAGTGTAAAAGTTTCGATAAAGCTTCTTCTATCTCCCGCAAAGGATATTCCCTGTCTTTTAATTTTTTACGCAATTCATAAGTACTCTGTCCACGATACTTCAATAAATGCAAGGCCGCTTCATACGCTGTTTTACTCTTTTGCATCTTTATTCTTTGCAATAACATCCACATTAAATTTTTCCGGTTCTACCACCAGAGTATCCCTAATAATCTTATCAATTTCCGCAGCGATTTCCTGATTTTCTCTCAAAAAAGCCTTTGCTGCCTCACGGCCCTGACTTATACGATTTCCTTTATAGGAGTACCATGCCCCGCTCTTTTGAATAATATCCATATTAGTTGCGAGATCCAGTAACGTTCCTTCTTTTGAGATACCTTCTCCATACATCACATCAAACTCAGCTGTTTTAAAAGGCGGGGCCACTTTATTCTTTACAACTTTGGCACGAGTACGGTTTCCCACCACATCTGTCCCATTTTTTATAGCTTCACCGCGACGGATTTCTACCCGTATAGAAGAATAAAACTTAAGCGCTCTGCCACCAGTAGTGGTTTCAGGATTACCAAACATAATACCAACCTTCTCACGAATCTGATTGATAAATATCACGATGGTCCTGGATTTACTTATAATCCCGGTCAATTTTCTAAGCGCTTTGCTCATCAATCTGGCTTGAAGTCCTACAGATTGATCACCTATATCTCCTTCAATTTCCTGTTTCGGAACAAGAGCTGCTACTGAGTCAATAACAATCATATCCACCGCTCCGCTCCGCACCAACTGCTCACAGATACTTAGTGCCTGTTCTCCGCTATCCGGCTGAGAAATCAAAAGGCGCTCCGTATCGACACCCAAATGATGAGCATATACGGGATCCAAGGCATGTTCCGCATCAATAAATGCCGCTACACCATTATTTTTTTGTGCTTCGGCAATGGCATGTAATGCTAATGTCGTTTTTCCGGAAGATTCCGGCCCGTAAATTTCTATGACCCTTCCCCGAGGATATCCGCCAACCCCTACTGCAATATCCAGAGCTAATGAACCTGTCGGAATAACCTCTGTATCCAATTTTCCCTTCATATCGCCTAATCGCATAATTGCACCGGCTCCGAACTCACGGGTAATTTGATGCATTGCATTTTCAAGAGCCTTTTGACGTTCTGAGTTCATGTCCGTGTTTCGTACTTTTACTGTCATTTTATCCTCCTTTATTTAATTTAATATACTGCAGAACATAATATAATGCCTTATCTGCTGCGCCATAACGGATGCTCTCACGATTCCCCATAAAATGTTCTTCATAGACTTTTGTTCCATATTTTCCTGAAACAGCTATAAATACAAGACCAGGACTATCCCCATGTATTCCATTCCCCGGACCGGCATATCCGGTAGTGGCTACCGACACATCACTATTATAAAGTCGTCTGCTACCTTCGGCCATTTCACCAGCTACACCAGCACTAACAGCAGTATCTCTTTCCAGTGCACTTTTTGAAACACCGAGAATCTTCTCTTTACTATCATTCCAATAAGTAACAGCACTCCCCTTAAAGTAGTCAGAACTTCCGGGCAAATCTGTCATTAACTTTCCAATTATGCCACCGGTACATGATTCAGCGGCGCTCATTGTCATTTTATACTGAATCAATAATTCTGCCAAATCACTCCTAATATCAGATTCAACATGATACTCTGATACAGGAAGCCGCTTTTTTATAATCAATAAGAACGGAGTGATCAAATCGTGCGCATTTTGTATAGTACTTCCATGCGCAGTCATGCGAAGCGCAATATATCCCGGCCTTGCCAATAAAGCAAATGTCGGATTTTCCTGCGCCTTAATTAGATCCATTATACGGGATTCAATTTCTGTCTCTGTCAACCCTGTTATAGTTACTATAACAGAATAAATAATACCTTGCGGTCCAAAATTACTTTCAAGCCACGGCATCATCTCTTTCTCTGCCATAATTTTCATTTCAAATGGTGGTCCCGGTAAATGAATTAGTGCTTTATGATTTTTAATAGATGCAGATCCATTAGCTGAACCAACATGATTTTCAAATATGCAGGAACCTTCTCCGAACCATGCCTGTCGCGATAGGAGTTTAGAATATACTCGCCCTTCTCGTTCATAATAATCCCTAAGACGGCTATTCTGATCCTCATAATATACATAAGGAATACCTAAAGCTTCTGCCCCGATGCGCTTCGTAATGTCTCCTTGTGTCGCACCCAGCCCGCCGGATGTAATTACTATATCTGCCCGAGACAATGCAATTTCCATAGCATTTCTCATCCGCATAGCATTATCCCCCACCGTAGTCATATAAGCTACTGTAAATCCGTGCTGATTCAGAAAAACCGCCAACCATCTGCTGTTCTCATTATCAATTTCTCCCAGTAGTAATTCTGTGCCGGTAGTAATGATTTCAACAATCATCATATACCTCTATCTGTTGTTATTCTCTCCGCAATCAAATCATATGCGTATCCATCTATAATATGCGCCTTAACAAAGTCACCCGGCCGTAAATCGCCAGGGTGATCTATGTAAACATTACCATCTACCTCAGGTGCTTGGAAAGATGCTCTGCCTTTAGCCTGAAGATTCCCACATCCATCATCTAATAATTCTTCCACCAATACTTCTGTATCAACTCCAATCAGATTCCGATTATTTTCTTCAGAAATTTCTGCTTGAGCCGCCATTAACTCGTGATATCGATTTTCTTTTATTTCTTCTGTAACCTGATCGACCATACGGGCTGCTGGTGTCCCATCTTGTGCTGAATAAGTAAATGCCCCCATATTATCAAATTTCACTGCCTTGATGAATGTAAGCAATTCTTTAAAATCTGCCTCTGTTTCTCCAGGAAACCCAACCATAAGGGTTGTCCGAATTGTTATATACGGTGTGGTATTTCGTAATTTCTTCAATAGCTTTTTGATGCTTTGGGAAGAATCACGTCTATGCATTCGTCTTAATACGGAATCACTTATATGCTGTAAAGGAATATCTACATATTTGCAAATCTTTTCTTCTTTAGTAATTATTTCTAAAAGTTCATCATCAAAATATGTTGGATACAGATAAAACAAACGAATCCATTTCACATTATCAATTTTTACAAGTTCTTTTAATAGCCTTGCAAGTGTTGTTCCATCATTTAAATCTCTGCCATAGAAACTGGAGTCCTGCGCAATTAAATTAAACTCACGGACACCTTCACTGGAAAGCCGTTTGACTTCGTGTACAACAGACGGAATGGAGCGGCTTCTCATCGCGCCACGAACATAGGGAATATAGCAAAACGTGCAACCATTACTGCATCCTTCCGCAATCTTTATATACGCACTGTAAGGTGGAGTCAGCGGCTGCCGCGGAATAAGTTCTTCATGTTCACAGGGAGCGGTATCGAATCTATATATCTTTTTATTGCCATGAATATAGGACTCTTGGACAACTTCTAAAATATGTTGCCATGAATCAGTACCTATAAAAATATCGATTTCCGGTATTTCTTTTCCCAATGCTTCCTTATATTGCTGTGTCAGACACCCGGCAGCGACAAGTTTCTCACAAACTCCCTCCTTTTTATATCTGGCTGCCTGCAAAATGGTCTGAATTGATTCTTCCTTTGCCGGATCAATAAATGTGCATGTGTTGATAATAATGATTTGCGCAGTGCTTAAATCCTCAGTTAATTCATACCCGGCTTTTGCTAAAATACCAACCATCATTTCAGTATCTACCAAATTCTTGGAACATCCCAAGTTAATAACTCCCAATTTACGATTCAATTATGAAATCCTCCTGAAACGAACCTGTTCTATCCATTCATTCAATAGTATTTTTTTCCCCTCATCAACATATTTCTTCTCTAATTCCCAATAACTTAAAGGATTTCCGTTTGTATCAGCAGGCAATGTGCTGTCATTAACATAAATAAAGTAACAACCGTTATCCTGCATGACCTTTTTATAATGCGTAGGCGTCAACAACCAATTCATAAGTTTTTGACCAAGTTCGGGCTCTTTGCTGTCGGCAGAAAGCCCTATACCATACAAATACCAGGAAGTTCCATCCGTAGGGTACATAATTTGTAGAGGAAGATTTTCTTTTTGTGCCCGCATAGCCTCATTATAGCTGGATATCCCGATATCACACTTTCCCATACCCGCCATCCTTGATGGCGTCGAAAGATATTTCCCATATTGTACAATATGGGAGTTCCCCTCAGACAAAAGGTAAAGTGCCTCTGTAATCCCGAAGTGTTCTGCCATAGATAACAGCAAATCTTCCGCCATATCTGCCGCAATAAAATCCGTCATGGACAATCGGATCTGCGGTGAAGTCATTATATTGTTCCAATTATAATTTAGCAGAGAATGTCTGGCCGCAAATTCTTTATTAACAACAAAAACAATCGGATCTAACCAAATTCCCGTCCAAGTCCCCTCGAAATCCTTAAATTGTTCTAAAGCAGTGTCTGTCGATTCTGAAGAATAGGAGCGTAATGCCTTATTCTTTTTCAATTCTTCCAAATTGGTCTGAGATGTTAAAAATATATCAGCCTCGCCAATCCCCTGATGACCATTACTGCCTAATTGTTCCGCTGTCATACGTATAATTTCTATCTGAAATCCGGTTTCCGCATAAAATTCTTTACCGATTTCATCTAAAATATTGGATTGTAAATCAGTACAAATTTTAATAGTTTGCGCCTTGACTGAAGTTTGCTTTTTCAAATCTTCCTGGATTTTTGCATATTGTAAAATTCCCCAAAAAGCAGTAGAAGCTAATATAAGAAATGATATAACCGGTATTAATCTCCGCAAAGGTTATCGCTCCCTTATTTGATAATATGTTATTTATTTTAATTTTCTATTTGATCCGGAAATAACTCTTTTAATTGCCCTTTAGAAACTAAAACCGTTCTCGGTTTTGCACCATCAGCTTTACTTACAATTCCCATTAATTCCATGGTATCCATTAATCTTCCTGCTCTAGTGTAGCCGATTCGAAACCTTCGCTGCAATGCGGAAACAGATGCTCTTTGGGTATCAACCACCCACCCTGACGCTTCTGCCAATAATTCATCTTTCGGCTCCTCTGAATCTGAAGAAACAGCAGGCTCCCACTCTGATAAATCTATTTTCGTCTCATCAGATACTATGACATCCTGCTGGATGCACTGTTCCTTTACATAAGAAACGACAGCCTCCACTTCCTCATCGGAAATAAATGCCCCTTGTATACGTATAGGATTTGATGCACCGGATGGATTAAAAAGCATATCACCTTTACCTAAAAGTTTTTCTGCACCTGCTTTATCTAAAATGGTTCTGGAATCCACTTGTGATGAAACAGCAAACGAAATACGGCTGGGGATATTGGCTTTAATTAGGCCTGTAATAACATCTACAGAAGGTCTTTGCGTTGCTACAACAAGATGAATCCCCGCAGCTCTTGCTTTTTGTGCTAATCGACAAATCGCATCTTCCACACTGTCCTTTGCCACCATCATCAAATCTGCCAGCTCATCAATCACAACGACAATGAATGGCATCTTTATTTCAGAATTTTGCTTATTAAATCCATTAATATCACGAACATTTTTTTCCGCAAAAGACCGATAACGGGTTTCCATTTCTGTTACAGCCCAATTTAAGATACCCGCTGCCTTCTTGGGCTCCGTAACGACTTCCGTGCGCAAATGAGGAATCCCATTATATATGGATAATTCAACCACTTTGGGATCGATCAGGATTAATTTTACATCTTCAGGAAGACTATGATAGAGAATACTGGTAATTATGGTATTGATACAAACCGACTTTCCGCTTCCGGTTTGCCCGGCAATCAAAAGATGCGGCATTTTAGCCAGATCAGTAATCACTACCTTCCCTGCAATATCTTTTCCCAATGCCACAAGTATCTTTCCTTTCCCTTTTTGAAAAGCATTGCTGGAAAGAACTTCCCGCAATGATACTGCAGCCGTTTTGGCATTAGGAATCTCGATCCCTACTGCAGATTTCCCGGGGATGGGCGCCTCTATTCGGATACTGGTGGCTGCCAGCTGAAGCGCTATATCATCCGACAAACCTTCTATTTTAGATACGCGTACCCCCGGAGCGGGTTCAAGTTCATAACGTGTAACAGCAGGTCCTATACTTACATGAACTATTTTGGCATTTACACCAAAGCTTTTTAATGTTGTCTCAAGACGATTCGCTTTTCCATAAGCATTAGTTTCCAAACTGCCGGAGCTTTCTCCCTCCTTTAAAAGAGACAGAGGTGGAAATGAATAAAAATTATTTTTTTCTGCTTCAGGCATGTCTGCCTTACTATTTATTTTAATATCATTTGTATTTTCTTTGCAGACTTTATGTCCTTCCAGCATATCAATATTATCTTCAGGCAATAAAATCTGTGCATTCTCGGAAACAGTTTGGTCTGTTGCTTCACCACATACAGGTTTCCCTTTTTCATCAGCAGGAGAAAATACATTAACAGGAAGATATTCCGTATCATCTTTTTTTATATTTTTAATGGTAGGCTTATGGAAAATAAAGTCTGTTAAATTATATTGTTCTCCTGCATTTTCCGCCGCATTACGGGCGCTATGATATGCTTCCTGCTTTTCACGTATTCTCGCTTTAACATGACCAATCCTTTTTTCAGTTTGTTCTCCAACCTTTTTAGCACCGTTTGAAACTGACCAATGTGTTAACAGTAAAATATCTATGACAAACAAACCGGTCAAAATGATTGTCGTCCCTATATTTCCCGCTAAAAAACGTATTATGCCCACCGGGATCCCACAAAACATTCCTCCATATGTCATAAAAGAAGCTACTGAAAAGTTACTACCGGCAGGGAGCATATGATGATGATAGCCGGCTAGAAGTATCCATACGGCAATTAAAGAAAAAACAAGACGACGTGTCATATTTGGCGCATGTCCTGTCAATACGTATACTGCTCCCGTAAAGATAAGAACAAGGGCCGCCCCAAATGAGGCCACTCCAAAGAGTACATAAAATCCATTACGCAGCAGATTTCCCACAATTCCCATGCCATAGCCGCCTAAACTGAGGCATACAAAGAAACCCAAAAGAATCATAACAATTCCCGTGATTTCAACTCTATTCGTCCCCTGGCTTTTTTTCTTTTCGCGTGCAATATGTACTTTCTTTTTCATCAGTTCGGTAAACCTTCCTACTCCTTATTCATCCTTTTATTCCATCTTTTTACAATCTCCGCTTCTGCACCATTCAATACAGGGCGGTAATATACAGCAGAACAAAGTTCATCAGGCAGATACTGCTGTTTAACCCATCCCCCATATGCATGTGGATATTTATAAGCTATTCCGTATCCCAGCCTGTTCGCTCCATTATAATGTGCATCTTTCAAATGCCGCGGAATAGACCAGTTACTCTTCTTTGCAATGTCTGTCATCGCAGCAGAAATACCGACAACCGTACTATTACTTTTAGGAGCAAGCGAAATATATAATACTGCTTCCGCCAAAATAATCTGCGCTTCCGGGAATCCAACCATTTCCGCCGCCTGTGCTGCCGATACTGCCACACGAAGAGCAGCGGGATCCGCTAATCCAACATCTTCTGCCGCACAGATTATAATTCTCCGTGAAATAAAAGAGGTTTTTTCTCCCCCTGCAATCATTCTTGCCAGATAGTGAAGAGCTGCCTGGGGATCGCTTCCACGCATGCTCTTAATAAATGCGGAAGCAATATCGTAATGATAATCACCTTTTTTATCATACACGGACATTTGTTCCCCGGCAACCCCCTGTACTTCTTTTTCAGTCAGTACCCCGCCATATGGCAAACTTGTTGTAGCCTGCTCCAATAAGTTTAACGCGATTCTAGTATCACCTGCCGCATATGCAGCAATATTTTTAAGAACTATTTCATCCGCATGATAATCATGCATGCCCAATCCCTTATTTTTATCTGTAAGCGCTTTTTGGAGGATAAGGACGATTGAATCGATGCTAAGCGGTTTAAGATGAATCAATCTTATCCGGGACAGTAACGAACCGTTCAGTTCAAAATAAGGATTTTCCGTAGTTGCTCCAATCAATATGAAAGTCCCATTTTCCACATAAGGCAGTAATAAATCCTGCTGTGCCCTATTAAATCGGTGAACTTCATCGATGAATACAATAGTTCTTCTTCCATAGTACTGCAATTCTTTTTGGGCAGCGGGAACGATGTCGCGAATTTCTTTAGCTCCGTTGGAAGTCGCATTTAATTTTAAAAATTTGAACTTAGTCATCTTTGCAATAACAGATGCAATTGTCGTTTTTCCACATCCGGGCGGCCCAAAGAGAAGAAGAGATGGTACTGTATCTCTTTCTATCATTTTATAAAGGAAAGAGTTTTGTGAGCGGAGGGTAAAAATGTATTTCCCTACAGACTCGTCTTGCCCTATGATATCATCAAGTATTTCCGGACGCATTCGATCCGCCAGCGGAGCATATGCGTTTGATTCATCTGATATGTCAAATAATGATTCCATCTTTTCTTCCCCATAAGAATAAGCCGCCAAGTAAACCTTAGCGGCATTGCATTTAATGACCCCACCATGTCGTTTAATGCTGTATTTTGAGTCTGCATAGATGCAGGTGGGTGTCCTCATGACCTGTTCCTTCAGTCCCTGAAGAAGGGCATTGAATCCACAAATCGATTCTGAACTCCCTTTTTAAAGGTGTTGGTTCAAAATATAAAGCGACACGTGCACAGCAGGGTTTTATCTTTAATATTAGTGTAGCAAAAAGTATTCTGTTTTACAAGTTTCTGCCATCATCATACAAGAAACGCATTTGTCTTTTTCTTCAAAATGACAAATGCGTTTTGCAGTAGGTATAAATTAAATTAATAAATTCTTTTCCTTTTTAACATCTACTCTGATATGCAGCTCCTTTAACTGCATATCAACAACTTCTGAAGGTGCCTGTGTCATTTGATCGATAGCACTCTGTGTTTTTGGAAATGCAATAACATCACGGATGGACCCTAAACGAAGCATAAGCATTACAAGCCGATCAAGTCCCAAGGCAATCCCTGCATGCGGCGGCGCACCATAGCGGAAAGCATCCAAAAGGAACCCAAACTTTTCCTGTGCTTCTTCGTGTGTTATCCCAATCGCCTTGAAAACCTTTTCCTGCAGTTCCTCCTGATAAATACGAAGTGAACCGCCACCTGCCTCAACTCCGTTTAAAACCATGTCATAGGCCTTAGCATATACTTTTGAAGGATCAGTAAGCAAGTACTGGACATCTTCATCACGCGGAGCAGTAAAGGGATGATGTTCTGCAACCCAGCGTTTATCCTCTTCGCTGTATTCAAACATCGGGAAATCAGTTACCCAGCGGAAGCAGAATTCATTTTCATCAATGAGATTCATACGGCGCGCCATTTCAAGGCGGAGTTCGCCAAGCGCCTGGGCGACAACTTTTGGCTTATCTGCAATAATGAGAATAAGATCTCCATTTTCCGCTTCACAGAATTTACCAATTTCGCGGATCTTATCTTCTCCGAGAAATTTAGTAATCTGGCATTTCAAGCTGCCATCTTTATTAAGACCGATCCATGCAAGCCCTTTCGCGCCATAATTCCCGACATAATCCACTAAGCCATCCAATTCACGCCGGGGAATTGCAGCGTCCCCCTTCACGGTAATCGCCTTTACAATCCCACCGTTATCAAGTACATTACGGAATACTTTAAAACCGGTGTCTCGAAGTAAATCCGAAATATCATAAAAATGCATATCAAACCTAAGATCCGGCTTATCGGAACCATATAGATTCATAGCATCATCCCAAGTAATACGCTTAAATGGAATCTGAATATCCACATTAAGGACATTTTTAAAAATTCTCTGCATCATATGTTCCATTAAGTCCAAGATAAAATCCTGATCTTCAAAGGATAATTCTATATCCAACTGTGTGAATTCCGGCTGGCGATCCGCACGAAGATCTTCGTCACGAAAACAACGCGCTATCTGAAAATATCTTTCCAATCCGGATACCATGAGAAGCTGTTTAAAAAGCTGCGGTGATTGAGGCAATGCATAAAATTTACCAGGATTAACACGGCTTGGTACCAAATAGTCGCGCGCACCTTCAGGCGTACTTTTGGTTAAGATCGGAGTTTCTACTTCAAGAAAATCGTGTGCATCCAAAAATTGTCTCATTTCGTGAACAATTTTATGGCGCATAATCAAATTCCTTTGCATTTCAGGACGGCGCAAATCAATATAACGATGTTTCAGCCTTACGGTTTCATCTACATCAATTCCATCTTCAACATAAAAAGGAGGTGTCTTAGCTTTATTTAAAACACGCATTTCTGAAACAACCACTTCTATTTTTCCTGTCTGCATTTTAGGATTGACGGTTTCAGGACTTCTTTCTCTAACAATCCCTCTTATCGCCAATACATATTCACTTCTCACATCTTCCGCTTTATGAAACGCGTCTTCTCCATATTGTGGACTCATGACAACCTGTACAATGCCGCTTCTATCCCGTAAATCAATAAAAATCAATCCACCATGATCCCGACGGGTATTTACCCATCCTGCCAAGGTTAATTCTTTTCCGCAATCCTTTTCTGTAACTCTGCCGCATCCGCAGGATCTGTGCATACCTGCCATTGTTTCCATATTTGAGCACCTCTTTAAAACGTTAATAATATAAAATATTTTGCAGTTATTTACTATCTGCTCGACTCTGTAATGAAATCAGACACTTTGAGAAATGGAATATCCTGCTGCTTTCCGTTTTCCATGTTTTTTACGGCAGCTTCTTTTTTCTCCATCTCATTAGCGCCGATAATCACTGTATATTCCGCATTATTTTTACCGGCTTGTTTCATTTGTCCTTTTATACTGCGATCCTGCAAATCAATTTCCGCAATAACACCTTTGTCACGAAGGTGTTGCTGTATCTTGATGCCTTCCACAATAGCATCTTCCCCTAGTGTCACAATATATACTTTCTTGCGATTTGCCGGTTCCGGAATCAGTTTTTGCATTTCCAGCGCAAGCAACAGTCTTTCAAGGCCCACAGCAAATCCTATTCCCGGTATCGATGGACCGCCCACATCCTCTACCAATCCATCATAACGACCACCGCCACATATCGCACTTTGGGCTCCTAATGGCGGATACTGAATTTCAAACGCAGTATTTGTATAATAGTCAAGCCCCCGCACTAAACGGGAATCAACTGAATAAGGGATCTCCAATGCTGCCAGATATCGTTTTACCGCCTCGAATTTTTTCTCGCACTCATCACAAAGATAATCTGTTATTTTCGGTGCACCAGCAGAGGCACGTCGGCAGCTATCTTCTTTGCAATCCAAGATGCGGAGTGGATTTTTATGAAGACGAGCCTGGCAGTCATCACAAAGCTGATCTTCCTTTTCTTCAAAAAACTCTATTAATTTCTGTCTATATATGGGCCTGCATTTATAGTCTCCAATAGAATTAATATGAAGTTCCAATTCTTTAAGCCCGAGCGTTTTAAACAGCGTATAAGCGAGGTTTATTACTTCCGCATCTGCCGCTGGGGACGATGCTCCAAGAACTTCCACTCCAAACTGGTGGAATTCTCTATATCGCCCTGCCTGCGGACGATCATACCTGAACATTGATCCAATGTAAAACAGCTTATGTACCTGCTGATCCCCATACAATTTATGTTCAAGATAAGACCTGACTACGGCTGCGGTGTTCTCCGGCCGCAACGTAATTGATCGTCCTCCCCGGTCTTCAAACGTATACATTTCCTTTGCTACCACATCCGTAGTATCACCAATCCCACGAAGAAATAGCTTTGTATCCTCAAACATAGGAGTTCTAATTTCACTATACCCATAGAGAGCACATAATTCCTTAATAACGGATTCTACATGATTCCATTTATAGATGTTATCAGGCAGAATATCCTGTGTACCTCTTAATGCCTGCAAGATCCTCAACACCTCTTTATTCTCATAAAAGAATACTTATCAAGTAATGCCTTAAAATTCAAATGGGCATTAACGCAATAATTCTAACATTATATATATATATACGCAAATAAATCATTTATCAGTTTTATCATTTCTTTCACAATCAGCGCAGTAGCCATAAAATTTTAACTGATAATCGACAATAGCAAATCCATTTTCTTTCTTTATTTTTTCTTTCATTTTATTCATAAAATCATAGGAAAACTCAATCACTTTTCCGCATTTAAGACAAATTAAATGATAATGCGAATGTGCCAAATTGTGGTCATTTAATTCATAACGACTTCTGCCATCACCAAAGTCCAATTTTTTTAAGAGCTCAAGTGATGTAAACAATTCAAGCGAACGATATACGGTTGCAAGCCCTATTTCCGGATTGTTATCCCGAACAAATTCATATACATCTTCCGCACACATATGGTTTTCTTTGCTTTCGAGGAATGCCTGTAAAATAACCTGGCGCTGTGTCGTAAACTTATATTTATGTTCACGAATCTTTTTCTTTAACGTATTCATTACTGCTGATTTTTTCATTTTACCCTCCATTAGCGCAAGACTTTATATCTATCGTAATACCACATATGGCGTAATAATATTTGAAGAACTGCCACCGCAGGGACGGCTATCATCATCCCCAATATTCCTTTTAGGCTTCCGCCAATAAGCACTCCCGCGATAATTGCCACTGGGTGAACTTCAATAATCGATCCCATAAGTTTCGGCATAATAAAATGAGAATCTAACTGTTGTACAACCACATAGAAAATAATAACTTGAATCATAACACTGCTTCCCTGCAAAAGACCGAGAAGTATAGGCGGGACAGCCCCAATAATTGGACCTATGATTGGCACCATCTCCACAACCCCGGCAAGAAGTCCAATAACCAATGGGTATGGAATATCCATAATCCACATTCCAATAAAAACGAGAAACGCCATGAGTACCGATAGTAGAAGTTGTCCATGTATGTATGCTTTTAAAACAAAATGAATTTCCTTAAACAAGTTCTTTATGTGTGCATGATACCTTTCCGGAAAAAGTTCAGCAAACTTATTGGAAAACGTTCTCCCCTTCTTCATCATGTAAAAAGTAATAAAAGGTACAACAATCAATTCAATTACTGTACTGGCAAAAGAAAATATTGCTGACAAACTGAATTGTGCAAGTCTCAATGTATATTCCCCTATCTCTTGAATCATTTTTGCAATGAAACCTTGCGCCTCCGCAGGAAGCAAACTCAAATGATAAGCTGCTTCCAACTCGGGAATTGCTGACTGCAATGCAGAGAATGTAGCAGGAATACTTCTTGTAAACGCTCTTAACTCCGTGATGAATGGTACAAAAATATGAATTGCAATCAGATATATAATTCCGATAAATATACCAAAAGATATAATAATCGGAATATCATAAGGGATATTCTTTATCCCGGTCATATTTATCCATTTATATAATTTTTGAGCAAGCGGTGTAAGCAAAATAGATAGGATAAGAGATATTCCGAACGGAAAAAAAATAATCGGCGCTGAAAGCGCAAGTAATATAAAAAATAAAGTTATGGAAATACGCATCCAAAATTCTGCGGTTCTTTTCATCATCAACCTCCGACCAAAAACGGGTTATGTTTTTTCTCATATCCAATGCTTGTTGCCTCCCCATGTCCAGGCAAAACAATTACTTCATCGGATAATGAAAAAAGATTTTTTCTAATGGTCTGCAAAAGCCTTTTTATATCTCCACCGGGAAAGTCCGTACGTCCAATAGATTCTCGAAAAAGGGAATCTCCGGTAAAAACAACCTTTTCCTTTTCCATGTAAAAAGAAATTCCTCCGGGAGTATGTCCCGATGTATCCAACACGGTAAAATCAAGTTTTCCTACTTTTATATGCTCTCTATAACTTACCCAATAATCTGCTGCTTTACAAATCGTTGGCTGAGGGAATGAATCAGAAAGATTCTTTTTAGGATCCGATAAATACTCTTTATCATTGATATTCATATATACACGGGCTTCTTTATAAACTCCTTTTAACTTGTTAAGTCCGGCCATGTGGTCTACATGTCCATGTGTCAGAAAGATTCCTTTAACATTCACTTTTAGCTGAGCTACTGCACGAATAATATTTTCAGGAGTAAAGGAGGGGTCAATTATGACAGCATCCATTGTATTTTCATCATATATGATATATGTATTGGTCATAAAGGGACCGAGGACAAGATAGGTTATTTTCATGCAAATTCCCTCCCAAATTGAAGTTGTGATAAGTGTCAAAAAAGTTTTTTCGAATCAAGAAGCAAAGTAACCGGACCGTCATTTTCAAGTGCTACCTGCATATGTGTCTGAAAATTTCCAGTTTCTACTTTTATTCCTTCTATCCTGCAGCTCCGCACCACATGTTCATAAAGCCTACTCGCCTGTTTTGGAAGTTCCGCCTCAGTAAAACTTGGCCGACGCCCATGTCTGGAATCTCCATATAAGGTAAACTGTGACACAATCATAAGCGCTCCTTTCGTATCCAAAAGCGACAGGTTCATCTTATTATTTTCATCCTCAAAAATTCTTAAATGCAGTATTTTATCAGATATATATAATGCATCTTCTTCCGTATCTCCACGCTTAATACCCAGCAAGGCAACCAGCCCCTTACCTATTTCTCCACACACCTTCCCTTCAGAAAGTACTCTGCACCAATTACATCTTTGAATAACAGATCTCATATTATCCTCCACGAGAAGAACGCATACGATGAACTGAATGAACACCTTTTATACGACGTATTTTTGTCATGATAAATTCCAATTGTTGCAAATCTTTAATCTGTATTCCCAAATTCATTCCAGCCATCCCGGTATTCTCAACTTTTACATTAGCTGTAGAAACAGAAAGCTTCAGTTCCATTAATACCGCCAAAATATCGGCCATTAAACCGGTCCGATCATAGGCAATAACTTCAATCGTAACTAAAAACATACCGCTGGTTTCCTGTTCCCATTCTACTTCAATGGTTCTGTCTTTATCCGAAAGATTAATGGCATTGGGGCAATCTGTACGATGAACAGATACTCCTCTGCCGCGTGTAACATAACCAATGATTTCATCACCAGGAACAGGATTACAACACTTGGATAAATGAACTACCAATCCATCTTCTCCCTTTACAAGAATTCCATTGCTTACCCTTTTTTTTAGGCTCCGCATTCTTAAGTTTTCAAAATCTTTTGAAGTCTTTAACCCGGTAATTTTCTGTTCATTAAGATCTTTTTTATAAAGATCAATCAATTTAAGTACGATAGTCTTTACTGAAAGGCCACCATATCCCGCAGCAGCAAAAAGATCATCCTTTGAAATATTGTTAAAATATTTCCGCACATCATCCAGGTGATTTTTAGACGTAATTTCTTTCCATCTATATCCTTGCCGTTCTGTTTCCGCTATAAGAAGTTCCTGCCCATGTGTTATATTTTCAGGTCTGTATTCTTTCTTGAACCAGCTTCGGATTTTGGCTTTACACTCGGTCGAGCCTACCATATTAATCCAATCATAACTTGGTTTTCCGGTTTTTGCTGTAATCACTGAAACGATATCCCCATTTTTTAATTTGGTATCAAGCGGAACAATTTTATTATTAACTTTTGCCCCTACACAGTGATTCCCGACTTCTGTATGAATACGATAGGCAAAATCAATAGGAATAGATCCTTTAGGCAAATTAATAACATCACCCTTGGGAGTAAAAACAAAAACCTCATCAGAAAATACATCTAACTTTAAAGCGTTTAAAAACTCTTTTGAATTGGAAGTATCTTGCCATTCCAAAAGCCGACGAAGCCAACTGATTTTTTGGTCAAAATCTTTCGACCCTGCTTTATTCCCTTCTTTATATCTCCAATGGGCGGCTACACCATATTCTGAAATATGATGCATTTCCCAAGTACGGATTTGTATTTCGACAGGCTGTCCTTTTGTACCGATTACAGTTGTATGAAGAGATTGGTACATATTGGGCTTAGGTACAGCGATATAATCCTTAAACCGATTAGGCAATGGTTTCCAAAGGGAGTGCGCAATTCCAAGAACCGCATAACACTGAGGAATTGTATTTACGATTACACGCACTGCATATAAATCATAAATTTGAGATAAATCTTTATTATCTCGTTTCATTTTTTTATAAATACTATAAAAATGTTTGGGACGACCGGTAATAGTCGCTTTAATGCCCGCATCATTTATACTTTGATGAAGCACTTCCATAGTGTCATTTACGATTTCTTCACGAGCTTTGCGTTTCTGCCGCATTTGTCGGACAAGATCATAATACTCCTCAGTATGAAGATAATGAAAGCATAAATCTTCCAGCTCCCATTTGATATTATAAATACCCAGGCGATGGGCTAAAGGGGCATATATCTCCATGGTTTCTTTTGCGATGCGTATCTGTTTTTCACGTCTAAAAATGCCAAGTGTACGCATATTATGAAGACGATCGGCTAATTTTATAACTACTACACGAATATCCTGCGCCATAGCCAAAAACATTTTTCGGAAATTTTCCGTCTGCTGATCTTCTTTGTCTTTATAATGGAACTGTGACAATTTTGTAATCCCATCCACTATAAAAGCAACTTCATCCCCAAAAATACGGCGGATGTCTTCCAGCGTATACGCAGTATCTTCTACTACATCATGAAGAAGAGCTGCAATAATCCCTTGTGCATCAATTTCCAACTCTGCCAGAATATATGCCACTGCTAACGGATGAATAATATATGGTTCTCCAGTAGCGCGAATCTGTCCTTCATGTGCCTTTTGCGCGATTTCAAACGCATGCCGGATGGTTTCCATGCTTTGAGTTTCATGAATATATGTCTTTAATTTCTCCATCAATTTGTTATATTCATGGCTCGTTTCAATCGAAAAATCTTTTTTACCTGATTCAATCTTTATATATTCATCCTGATGAATTAAAAACTCAGCTAAGGTTGACGCTGATGCGTCAGTACGAAGTGACTCTTCATTCAAATTGCGCGACAAAATATCTTGATGGTCAACTATATTCGTAATAGCCTGTTTAAGAGTCCCTCTTCTATCACTCACGTAATCCCAACTCCTTATTTTCTATATTTTCTATAAATAGACGATGATAATAAATCAAGTTTTTTATTTATAACCTTTCTCTGGTAATAGTCAACGCCATTCCTATTGAAACGATATAGTATATTCAACTCTTCAAACACTGACAAGGCGGTACATAAACACTGCCTGCTATATTTCCCCTCAAAAGACCGTTTTAATCTGTTTTGTATCTCAAATACAGCCACAGATTTACTATTAGGAATCAATTCTCTTAGACGAACAAACACATCGATCAGAAAATCTCTGGTTAAAAAATAGTCTTTTACCGGTCTGATATCTTTACAGATCAACTGGACATGTTTACCGTACCAATCATGAATTTCCGGTTCATATACAATATCTACAATATCTCCCGGGCAACAGGGGTCTTTATCTCCTATCCCCCAAAAAATAGCTTCTACTGGTTCACGATTTTGTGATAATCTGCACTTAAAATGTTTACGATCATTTCCTATTCGTCGGGCAGTTTCCACAAAAACCCTGAAACTGGCAAACAGAGGCTTAGGATTATCGCTGCCATAAGGTTCTAACAAATCTAATGAGCGAATAAATTCTATATTTACTTCATCCAAAGGTAAAGATTCTTCTAATTCCAGTACAGGTATCCTGTCATCCACAGTTATAATCTCTTTTGCGTAATCATTAATCCGCTTCCTAAACTCGGAAATTTTCTCTGCAGGAATGCTGAAACCTGCTGCCATTTTATGCCCACCATACTGGATAAGAAATCCTGCCATTTTTTCCAAAGCCTCATGTATATTAAAAGCGGAAATGCTTCTGCAAGACCCCTTTCCAACTCCATTCCTGACTGTTATAACCAATACTGGACGATGATATAACTCAAGTATACGCGATGCTACAATTCCTATAACACCGGGATGCCAATCTTTTCCGTCAATAACAAGTACCAGATCATCTTGAATTTGCAGTTCAGCAATCCGCTGCAACGCCTCTTCATAAATCTCACGTTCAATATGCTGCCGCTCGATATTGGTGTCACATAATATCTGTGCAAGTGCTTCAGCCTCCTCCCCAGACTCAGTAGTCATCAATTCCACACCATATTTCGCATGAGTAATACGACCGGCTGCATTCAATCGTGGTGCAAGCCCAAAAGAAATGTAATCCGCATGAAGAATTTCTTTCGTATCTTCATTCACAAGACCGGTAATACGGAGAAGTGCCGATAACCCCTTTATAGGAGTCAAAAGAAAACGTGCCATACCTTCTTTAACAAGTATCCGATTTTCCCCTGTTAAAGATACCACATCCGCAATAGTCCCCAACGCTACCAATTCTATATTTTCCTTATAATCTTCATTATATAATTTTTTATAAATACCACGGCAAAGAGTGAATGCTACTCCGCATCCAGCTAACTCCTTATATGGATAAGGACAGTCCTCCTGATGTGGATTCAATACAGCTACACAATCAGGCAATACCTTTGGCGGCTGATGATGATCCGTGATGATAATATCCAAAGACTGTGGCGCTTCTGCCACTAAATCTGCGGAACTGATACCGCAGTCTACAGTAATTAAAAGAGAAACTCCTTCTTCGGACAATTTGTTTATAGCGTCACGGTTTAAACCGTAGCCTTCTTCCTCGCGCAACGGAATATAAAAATTTACATCTGCCCCCAATTTTCGCAGGCACCTTACACAAATAGATGTAGACGTAATACCGTCAACATCATAGTCCCCATAAATAACTATTTTTTCTTTTAAATCAATTGCTTGAATAATGCGTCCAACTGCTTGCTGCATGCCTTTCATAAGAAAAGGATCAGACAGATTGTCTAATGTATCATATAAGAAATGCGTTAATTTCTCTTCCGTGGAAATACCGCGACGCATCATAATACGCGCAGTACCCTCAGGTATATTATTTAAATTGAAAAAGTCAGGGACAGCAACCTTCTCTTCTGATGATGCCCCACGAAATACCCAACGAGGTTTTATTTTCTCTGGTGTCATAATATATCCCCAAATTCATTTATTTTCATTATTCTATCATTTTTTATTCTCATTTTCTATATTATATTATCATTATCAAAAAAGGGATTCCCATAGAATAGTTCTAAAAAGCAAGAACTGCCGTTAATGTTTTACGTTTCACTGTAAATAAAATATCTCCCTGAATATTGTATAAATTCAAGGAGACATTGATTTGTTTATTCTATGGATGAATATATCAATTCCAGACCTCTTTCATGATATTCTTATACTCCTGATTCAGATGATCCACAATAACATCCAAAACTACACGTACAACTTCCGGATCAAAACTTTCATTCGTACTTGGCAGACAGGCATCTAAAAATACAGCACCATTCTCCGCAACCACATACTTAAATACTTTATAACTTCTGTTCAATCCATTCAAATATTCGCCAAACTTAACATGATTGTCTTCTTTAACAAGTCCTGCACCAACCTGCACACGAATAATCGTATAAATCGTACTGTCAGTAATAATTATAACCGGCAGTGTCTGTCCCTCCACCTGAATATTAGATTGGAACACAATTGTATCTGCTTCATCATTAGATGCATCTCGACGGAAAAAAGTAAGCTTATTATCATCCAAATATTTCTGGAATTTTGCCGCCTTTAGATTTATTCTTTTTTCTTCTGCCATTTCAAAATCCTCCATAACTAAGAATTTAAACTTTTAACTCTTTTTTATTTTATACTGTACATACATTTTTTTCTACCGTAAATCTTTAACTCACATATAGTATACTAAATATATCCCAAATATATTCTCCAAAGAGGTCTCAGATGAACCATTATGATTATATGTCCTTAGCGATGCAGGAAGCAAAAAAGGCTCTCACTTCCAGAGAAATCCCCATCGGTGCCATAATAGTTTTGCATGACTCTGTAATTGCTGCTGCGCACAATCAATGTGAAAACAGGAGCGATCCCACTGCCCATGCAGAGATACTTGCCATAAAAAAAGCTTCTGCAATATTAGGAAACTGGCGTTTGACTGGATGTAGCCTTTATGTTACCATAGAGCCATGTCCAATGTGTGCCGGAGCAGCGGTAAATGCTCATCTTTCCTCGATTATCTATGGTGCACCCAATCCGCGGTATGGAGGAATTGATTCCAAATTTCGTATTGTGCAAAATCCCTTTAACCATGCGGTTTCAGTAATCCACGGAGTTTACCAAAGTGAATGTCAACAATTAATGGATGAATTTTTCGATGATAAACGTCATTTATCCATGTGATAATTGTATTATGGAGCGGTATCGAAGTGGTCATAACGAGGCTGACTCGAAATCAGTTGTACAGCAATGTACCGTGGGTTCGAATCCCACCCGCTCCGCCACAAAGAGTTTCTTTCTATGAGAGTAGCTCTTTTTTATTTTATATTTTTTACATATACATAGTACTAATGTTATAATAAATTAGTCGTCATTAAAATAGGAGGATTCAGCGTGTTTCATCATAAACTAATTACTGCTGTTACCGTACTTTCCCTGTCATTTTGTGGAAATACCGCATTTGCCAAAACAATTCTGTTTGTACCGCAAGATGATAGGCCGGTCAGTTTTGCCTATACTGTTTCTACAGCAGAAAAAGCAGGATATACAGTTCTCACTCCCCCGAAGGCTTTCCTTTCAAGTAAAAGTTATCAAGGTCTCCCTGAAAGAATCTGGACATGGATTGATCAGAATATTGACCAGGCTGATGTTGCTATTTTATCTACTGACACCTTAATTTATGGTGGATTGGTTGATTCGCGCAAACATAATGAAGATTTAAAAACACTTCAATACAGAGAAAATAAAATACGCAATTTACATATTTCCCATCCAAATATTCCGCTTTATGCATTTGGCACTATTATGCGAACCCCTTATGCATCCAGTGGCGGAGTAGAGCCTTATTATTACAGTGATTACGGTACAGACATTTATCGTATAGCGGCTTTACAGGATAAACAAGATACCAATTCCATTACTGCAGAAGAAACGGCAGAATTACTTTCCTTAAAATTGACAGTTCCTACCGAATATCTTCAAGATTGGTTCCGCAGACGCACAAAAAATAATTTAATTAATAAGCAGCTCTTAAAAGATGCAAAAAATGGTGTATTTGCTTATTTTTGTGAAGGTCATGACGATAACAGCAAAAATTCTCAGACAAACATGGAAGCACGTTATCAGGAGAAAGATACCACTACGCTAAAAAATAATATTTTTGGCTCGTTTCCCGGCGCCGATCAACTCGCTCTGCTCCTTATCGCACGCTACCATGTGGAAAGCAATAAACTCCATCCAACTTTTGGTATTCTCTATCCCTTGGGACGCGGTGAAGATACTATCCCATCTTATGAAAATCAACCGATAGGAAAAACCATTGCTGAGCATATTCATGCTGTTGGCGGCAGCATCTCACAAAAGCAGTCACCGGACATCATGCTTGCGGTTAATACCCCGCTTCTTTCCACAGGAGAATCCGGGCAATTCAGCAACTTTGGAATGATGAAACAAAGCACTACGGACTTTATAACACAAATAAAATCCACTATCGATCGAGGTATCAGCCTTTCTATTGTGGATGTATATTTCGCTAATGGATCTGACAACACTCTTATGAATCTCATAGTAAAAAATAATCTACTGTATAAAGTATCTTCCTATAACGGTTGGAATACAGCAAGCAATACTATCGGATATGCAATCGCACAGGCTATTCTCGCCCCATATATGACACCACAGGATCATAAAAACATGCTTACAGAACAATATATTGATAACTGGGCCTATCAAGCCAACGTACGAAAAGATATTATCCGCTTTGCGGAAAGTAAACATACCAAGGGGAAAATTACGCCGGAAGTAAAAGAAGAAATGATTGCATCTCTGCAAGATTTTGCTAAGAAAAAGTTAAACTTAAATCCCCGAACTATCTCTGCTGATTTCCCTTGGAACCGTTTTTTTGAAATCGATGCACTTGTCTCCAACACGCCTAAATATCCGCTTTATCTGACTGCTGCAGAAAAATACAGAAGATTTGAAGAGGAACAAAAAAAGAAAGCTGCTGAAGAAAAGTCTAAAAAAGAATCTGCAGCAAAAGGGAAAAACGGACTCCTAAAGAAAAATACTATATCCAATGATTCGGAAAAAATGCTTCACAAATTATCACCCATTAATTAATCATGCAAAAGCCTGATAACAGATACAATCATTTTAATCTGTTATCAGGCTTTTATCTTAAACCAACGATCCATTAAACAGGTCAATCATGAGACGACTAATCTGTACCTTTTCCATATAAGTGAAGTTTCCTAATATTCGTTTAGGCCAGACTTTATCATGTTGCCGGATCAGAATGGAAAGACAAACATTACCTTAACTTGCAGCACCTGTTTGAAGCGAAAAAGGAGTGGATTCAAGAACGGAAAAGTATCGGTTGATTTGATATTACTGAAGGTATTTCTGAATTCACGAAAAATTATTGACGCAACCATTGATAAAACCTTAATCCTAGTATTTACACAAAATTTGAAACTCTCATTTCAATATAGAAAAAACATCGGATATTTTACCGATGCTTTTTGTAACTATTTTTCTACTGGATATACACTAACTTGTCTTCTATCACGGCCAAGGCGTTCAAAATGAATTTTCCCTTCTGCAACGGCAAAAAGTGTATCATCTTTTCCCAACCTTACATTCAAACCTGGATGGATGTGGGTACCTCTCTGACGAACTATAATATTGCCAGGTCTTGCAATCATACCGTCATGCATTTTGGTTCCCAAACGCTGTGCATTAGAATCACGACCGTTTTTTGTACTGGAAACGCCTTTTTTATGAGCGAATAACTGAAGGTCAAACAGTAACATGTAATTCACCCCTTTACATTTATCAATTTAATAGTATCAGGATATTTTCCCTGAATCATTTTGAGTCCCTGCAACATTGTCTTTACAAGAAGTTCTGATTGCTCATCAGCCTTATCTGCAATGTTTACATTCATAAATCCATTCTCAGAATCATAAGTGCCCTGTTTTCCAAGGATATCACGAAGTCCCAATGCACATGTCAGTGTGACTGCGGATACAGCCGCACAGACAAGATCATACTGGCTATCTCCGACATAGCTGTCGGCATGACCTTTAATTGTAAATCCCTTACAGAATTCTCCGGCACTCAGATACATAGTAACGGTAATCATCAGCCTTCAATTTTTTCAATCTGTACTTTCGTAAATGGCTGGCGATGTCCCTGGCGACGACGATAATTGGATTTTGCTTTGTACTTAAAAATACGGATTTTCTTTTCTTTGCCCTGTGCAAGAACCTTAGCAGTAACTTTAGCCCCTGCAACAGTTGGTTGTCCAATCTTAACCGCATCACCGGATATAAGAAGAACTTCTTCAAAAGTTACTTCATCACCTGCAGCTACATCCAGTTTCTCAACAGTAATAATTTTGCCTTCCTCAACGCAGTACTGCTTTCCACCTGTTTTTATGATTGCGTACACGTGTGCACCTCCTTCATACTATACTCGCCGTATACGGCAGCTTCATAACAAAGCATTTACTGGGCCGGTTACGAGCGGTTGCGTCACAGCACCCTGTACAATGACTTAATTATTATACTAAGAAACAGAACTGGTGTCAAACGAAAACCTACCGTTTATTGAGCGTAATACTCTTCTCCTCATTCCGGACCTAATCCATCTCTTTTTTCGCGTTTCTGAACAATATAATGTGCCACCTTCTTTCCGGCCTTATTGATTCGATTCCCTGTATTTCTAAACTTACGTAATGCAGTTGTCTTAGATTCTGTTATCGGTTTCATATCCGTAATAGCACTCATATCCCCTCGTTTCACAGAAGTAGCACGAATACGTTCCGGTTTCAGTAATGCACGGATGGCTTTCATGGTTTTTGCCGGAATAAGTTCCGGATCAAAACTATAGATATCTATTGCTACATATCCCATATCCGGATAGGCATGAATACAAATATGTGATCGTGGACCATAGGCAGATACCGTGATTTCTTCTTCACCATCATGGAAATAAGTATCTTCCACATTAAGCCCTAGATATACCGCACTATCAGACATTGTATTTAAGATCTCCGCTGAGGATAAGAGTATTTCCTTCTTACACCCATAGCAATCTACAAGAAGATGTTTTCCTACATAATCACTCATAATTATTTTCCCTCAATCAAAAATTTACCTCATTATAACAAATACCATCTTTTTTTGCAGAAACTGGAAATACATAATAAGATATGAAAAAAGAAAACAGCCAATAACCGCTTTCTTTTTTCATGTCTTATGTTCTAAGAACCACGTTTACTTTCCCTAAGCTTATTACGATTGTTTCAATCCAATTATCTACTTCCGCATCAGTTAAAGTTCGATCTGACGCTCTGAAACTCAATCGGTACGCCATAGATTTAAATCCGGCCGGTACCTGTTTTCCCTGATAAAGATCAAAAAGATATAATTTTTCCAGATGTTTATTCCCAGCCTGCCGGATAATATTTTCGATATTTTCATTTGATAACTGTTCCGGTACAAGGACCGCAAGATCTCTTTCCGCAGAAGGAAATTTTGGAATTTTTTTATAGTTAGTCGCAGCTCCTGCAAAAATCATAATATCCGGCAGGGAAATCGTGAATCCGTAAACTATTCTTTTTATATTCCATTTATCAAGCACTGCCGGATGTAATTCACCAAATCGTGCAAGAATCACATCATTTTTTACAAATTCTGCTGATACTCCGGGATGGAAAACAGGATAATTCGTACGTCTGATCTTATAATCACGAATAGATAATGCTGAGAGAACATTCTCCATAACTGCCTTAATGTCAAAGAAATCATATTCTCTCTGATCATTAGGATATCCATTTTCTGCAGGCCCTCCACACATAAGTCCTGAAATAAGACTATATTCTTTGGGAAGTTCATCTAATGGAAATCTTTTAGGTTCATAAATATGTCCATATTCAAAAATAGCTACCTGATCATTTTTCTTTGAAAGATTGTATTGCAGAGTATGCATTAGCCCGGGCAGCAATGATGTTCTCATATCTGGATATTCATCCGAGATTGGATTCATGATTGAAATAGCATCATACACGCTGCTATCTTCAGGGAAATTCAATTTTTTCAAATCATTCTTATCCATGAAGCTGTAATTAACAACTTGAGATAATCCATTCTCCACAAGAATATCAGTAACCTTGAAAAGAACTTCTTGCGATGGACTCATAATCCCCTTGGTGACCGCGCTCCATGGTGTGGTAATCGGTATATTAGAATATCCATATACACGTGCTACCTCTTCCGCTAGATCCGGCATTCCATACAAATCCATACGGAAATCAGGAACTGTTACGCGTATTTTCCCATTATTTTCCGCCACTGAAAAGTGGAGACTCTCAAGGATGTCAATCATTTCATTTTTACTTAATTTGATCCCGATATAGTCATTAATTTCATCTATTGTGGTATTGATAATTTGCGGTTCTGATTTGATGGGGTATTCGTCCAACAGCCCCGGAGCAACGGTACATGCACCTTGCTCTATCAGCAACTGGCAAATCCGATTAATTGCCATTTCTGTTCTTGCGGGATTGATTCCTTTTTCATATCGACCGGAAGCTTCGGAACGCAGACCTAGCCGCCGTGACGTTCTTCGCACCGAAGCACTATCAAACACTGCCGCTTCCAGAAATACACTCTTTGTTTTATCAGTAATTTCTGAGTCAAGTCCCCCCATTACGCCAGCAATACAAACAGGATTTCCTGCTTTGTCTGCTATAACAAGATCCGTATGATGCAAAATACGTTCAACGCCATCCAGAGTTTTTAAGTTTTCTTTCTCACCTGCAAACCGACAGGTCAATTCATTTCCTTCTACTTTATCATAATCATAAGTATGGAGCGGTTGTCCAATTTCAAGCATAACATAATTCGCTGCATCCACAATATTATTGATTGGTCGAATTCCATTACTGCGCAAACGGTTCTCCATCCACATCGGAGAACGACCCATTTTTATATTTTCCATCAAACGTCCGCAAAAACGTTTACAATATCTAGCATCAGAAATATGTACAGCAGCACGCCCCTGGATAGGCATTCCACTTTCAGCCACATTTATAAAAGGAAGCGTTACTTTTCTTTTGAAAACAGCACCTACTTCAAGCGCCATTCCAATCATACTAAAACAATCTGCACGATTAGCAGTTAATTCCATTTCAAAAATCACATCATCCAAATCATACAAAGTATGAAAGTCGACCCCCACTTGCGTATCTGCAGGAAGAATCATAATTCCTTCCTTATTGACACCGGGGAATAAATTCTCGTCCAAACCAAGTTCACTACAGGAACACATCATTCCTGCCGATTTCACGCCACGAAGTTCACCCGCTTTGATTTTTATATCACCATACTTTAGTCCGCCAGGGGTTCCAGCATCATGTTTTGCAGGCACATGCGCTCCATCTAATGCTACGGGAACAATCAATCCTTCCTTTACATTATTTGCCCCCGTTACAATTTGAATGGAATCTGGTCTGCCAACATCCACATGGCAAATAACCAGCTTATCCGCGTTAGGATGCTTTTCGACCGATAAGATCTTTCCGGTAACAACCCCACTAATCCCTTTCCCAGGATAAATGACACGTTCAACTGGTATTCCATCTATCGTCAGAGTCTCTGCCATTTCTTCCGGATCAAGACCTTTTATATCAACAAGCGTTCCCAACCATTTTAAAGAAACATTCATTTTCTCTCCTCCCGATCAGAACTGTTCCAAGAATCTGATATCATTTTCATAGAAATTTCTGAGATCATCAATTCCATAAAGCAACATAGCAATGCGCTCAATTCCCATACCAAAAGCAAACCCACTTACAATGTTTGGATCATATCCATTTAATTTCAGAACCATGTTGTGCACCATACCGCAGCCAAGTATTTCAAGCCAATCGGGATCATTACTTTCAGAATGTGTTCTGGAAGCAAAGGAAATATCAACTTCTGCTGAAGGCTCTGTAAAAGGAAAATAACTCGCACGAAAACGAATTTTTGTATCAGCCCCAAACAAATCCTTCAGAAATATTTCCAAAGTCCCTTTTAAATCAGAAAATTTAATACCCTTATCAACAACCAATCCTTCTACCTGATGAAATACTGGAGAATGGGTTGCATCATTATCCCACCGAAAAACTTTTCCCGGTGCAATCATTCTGATTGGTGAATTAGGTATATGCTTTCGAAGTGTCCGAACCTGCACAGGAGATGTGTGAGTACGAAGTAAAATTTCAGGAGTAATATAAAATGAATCCTGCATATCGCGGGCAGGGTGGTCTTTAGGTAAATTCAAGCACTCGAAATTATAAAAATCTTCTTCAATCTCAGGGCCCTCTTCTACAGAATACCCCATTCGAATAAATGATTTCATAATTTCACGTAAAGCCTTATCAAGTGGATGAATATGTCCTGACCTTTGGTGACGTGCAGGAAGTGTTATATCAACTATTTCACTTCTGATTTTTTCTTCAAGTTTTTTTGCTTTCAATTCTTCCAGTTTTTCGGTGAATTGCTTCTCAACCGTTTCCCTGATTGTATTGGCAAGAGCTCCCATAACAGGGCGTTCCGATTCGGATAAATCTTTCATCCCACGGAGAATAGACGTTAATTTCCCTCTTTTTCCGAGAAATGCCACTTTAGTATCCTGAAGCTCTTTTTCATCAATGCATATACGAATCTGTGCCTCTGCATCAGATTTTAATCTCTTTAATTCGTCTTTCATAAATTCGATAATATACGTTTGGATTCGTTCCGTAATCTCGTTCAACGAAAATTTTTCTTCCCCCTGGTATTTCTTTAAATCACCAAGAATTCCTACCATTTGACTTCTTATTGCTGCAGATGCTTCTTTTGACGCAATATTATCTCGGCAATTATTGAGAAGCCCCAGTGCCTTTACCCGTAGTTTCTCCAGTTCAGCCATCTTTCATTCCCCCTTCACGTTACAGATGATCTCTTTTTTAACATTCGAAAAAACTAAAAAAATCCAAAATAAAAAACCCCCCCCCTAAAGGGGCGAAGTTCATTTCGCGGTACCACCCTGATTTCTCACTTGAAAACTTTAACGCAGCTTTACGTTCAGCCTACTCTATTCAGCAGAATGCTCCGAAGTGAAATGGAAATCCCTATCCCACCGGTGTCCCACTATCACCGACTCCCTGAATGGATTAAAAGAAAACCTCTCTTCATCATTACAAATGATAATATAAAATTATTGTAGCATCATGAATATAAATGTCAAGATGCTGCAATAATACCTTGATTCACTAATAATTAAGTATGATTAAAATGTTGTTTCATTAGCAATAACTAACCTTTGTACCTGATTCGTACCTTCATAAATCTGCATAATTTTTGCATCACGCATATATTTTTCCACCGGGTTCTCTCTGGAATAACCATTACCTCCCATAACTTGTACGGCAGTCGTTGTTACTTCCATTGCTGTATCCGATGCAAAACACTTTGACATGGCGGAATATAATCCGGCTTTTTTATCTTTATTCATTTGTGCAACACATGCTTTATAAGTAAGGATTCTGGCCGCCTCAGTTTTCATAACCATATCGGCAATCATCTGCTGCACCATTTCAAAAGTTGCAATTTTTACGCCAAACTGTTTTCTGTGGTGAGAATATGCCACAGCAGCCTCAATCGCAGCCTGGGCAATCCCAACTGAAATAGCCGCAACAACAGGACGTGACATCTGCAGCGTCTGCATAGCAATCATAAATCCGCGCCCTTCTTTTCCTACTCGCGCAGAATCCGGTACAAAGCAGTCCTCAAAAATAATTTCAGCCGTCGCTGAAGCACGGATCCCCATCTTATCCTCTTCTTTGCCAATGGAAATTCCTTTTGTATCAGCATCTACAAGAAATACAGTAAGACCTCTGATTCCGCCTCCTTCTCTTGTATTGGCAAAAAGAGTAATCTTGTCAGCAATAGGAGCATTTGTGATAAAACATTTTGTCCCATTTAAAATATAGCCGCCTTCAACTTTTTCAGCACGACAGGAAACCGCTCCTGCATCAGAGCCTGCTCCGGGCTCTGTCAACGCAAAACATGCCATTCCTCCCCGGTTTAGACAGTCAAATAAATCCCTCTTCTGCATATCACTCCCCGCAAAAAGAATAGGGAATGACGCCAGAGAATTTGCTGCACAAATTGTAGCAACACCGGCACATCCTTTTGATAATTGTTCACTGATTAAAGCACCTGTCAGCAAATCTATCCCTGCTCCGCCATATTCTTTCGGCACAGACAATTGTGTCATTCCGGATTCCTTCAGAATCTCCAGCAACTCTTCATCCATGACTCCGCTTTTGTCAATCCGAAGAGCACGCGGCGCAATTTCTTTTTCGGCAATTGTTTTCGCCAGGGCTATTAATTCCTGTTGTTTTACATCTACTGAAAAATCCATCTATTCCTCCCCAATACACAAGATTCGCTGAAACATCGTTTATTATTATAGCAGATAAATAACGTTTTTCCATTTCAATATTTAACAGAGTAATATTCTTACAAAATTATAACTTAGTATTATAACTCAGTAAAAGGTCTGATGCCTGTACATACGGCAATGCGCCTTTACTCATAGTGTAGTGCGTCAATTGGATTTAGTTTTGCTGCCTTCTGCGCAGGATACAATCCAAAAACTAAACCAATAATAACCGAAAACAGGAAAGATCCTATAATCGGCAGAGGAGAGATAACAGAAGACATACCGACTATGTGTGGAATCAATAGCGCTATCGACACACCTACAATAATTCCAATTAAACCACCGGCAATGCTTACCGTAATGGATTCAATCAAGAACTGGACAATAATCATATGGTAAGTCGCACCAATCGCCTTTCGTATACCAATTTCCCTGGTACGTTCAGTCACAGATACCAGCATAATATTCATAATTCCGATACCACCGACCAAAAGGGAAATTGCAGCTATACTTCCAAGAAAAACAGTTAAAGTCTGTGTAGTTGATTCCATAGTTTCAAGTAAATCTTGAGAGTTCTGAATGTTAAAGTCATCTTCTTTACCAATAACAATACGGTGGCGGGTCCGAAGCAAATTAGTTACATCCGCCTCAATCTGTGGTAAAACATTACTGTCATCAGCAGTAAGTACAATTCTGCTTACATAAGTAATCCCCATCATACGTTCCTGAACAGTGGTAAATGGACTGAGTATCCGATCATCCTGATCTATGAATGAGTAACCTTTACTTTCCAACACGCCAATAACTGTAAACGGATTCCCTTTAATTCTAATTTTTTGCCCGACCGGTGACTCTGATCCAAAAAGGCCTGTTGCTACCGTTTTACCAATTACACAGACTCGTTCGCGGCCAGTATACTCCTGTTCATTCCAATAGCGTCCCTCCGCTATTTTCAAATCAGAAATAGATAAATAATCCGATGTTACACCATAAACATTTGTTGTCCAATTCTTATTACCACTGACTACTACATAGCTGTTACTTACTAATGGTGCCGCGTTAGATACATTAGGTAAATTCTTGACCGCCAGATAGTCTTTATAAGTCAAACTTTGCATAGAACCGGCTGCAGGTCTGACCCCGGGCTTTCTTGACGTTCCCGGAATAATAGTAATCTGATTGGAACCAAGACTTGCGATATTATTTTCAATATCCGCACGAACGCCGTATCCCAATGACATCAAGGCTATTACAGCTGCTACACCAATAATAATTCCCAACATCGTCAGAAGCGATCGCATTTTATTACTGAAAATTGAGTCAAAAGCCATCAGTATGCTTTCAAAATAAATATTTGTCATTCTAATTTTCCTCTTATATCTTTACTGATATGTCCATCAGAAAGAATTACATGTCTTTCAGCATAATTAGCCACGCCTAACTCATGAGTCACTAAGATAACCGTTTTCCCGGATTGATATAAATTTGAAAAAATTTCCATGACTTCTTTTGTTGACTTGCTGTCTAAATTGCCGGTTGGTTCATCTGCCATGATTATGGAAGGATCATTAATAAGTGAACGGGCAATCGCAACACGCTGGCGCTGTCCTCCTGACATTTCAGCAGGCATATGGTGTATACGATCTCCTAAACCAACAGCCTCAAGCATTCTCTGCGCCCGCTGTTTTCTTTCATTTTTATATACATTTCCGTAAATCATGGGAAGAATCACGTTATCCAACGCAGATAACCGAGGTAATAGATTGAAACTTTGAAATACAAATCCTATCTTTTGATTTCGTGTAAAAGCAAGTCTCGCGTCATCTAAAGTAGCAACCTCTTCCCCGTCTAACTGATAAGAACCTTTTGTAGGTCTATCCAGACATCCAAGAATATTCATCAGTGTGGATTTTCCGGCTCCTGATGGTCCCATAATAGATATAAACGATCCTTTATTGATGGTCAGCTGAATATCAGTTAATACCGGAACCTCCTGTGTTCCGATGTAATAGCTTTTACATATATGTTCTAATTTTATAACGGTCTCTTCCGCCGCTGTTTCTTTCTCTTTCATAATTAGAACCCCGGTCCCCCATGTTGTGATTTAGCCACTCGAGTAGATGAGGTTTCCTGGCTCACAGTCCCACTGACAACAATTTGGTCATTTTCATTCAACCCGGAAATAATCTCTACCTCTTTATCTGTCGTAATTCCGGTTTTAACATATACTTTAGTCACATCATTTCCATCTTTTACGTATACATAGGAACCTGTCGCATCACTCCGAAGTGCAGTCACCGGAATAACCAATGCATCTTTACTTTCTCTTCCCATAATTTCTGCACGAGCTGTCATTGACGGATAGAGACCGGATAATTCATCCGCATTAATTGATACATAGACGGTGTAATATACAACTGAAGAACTGGATGAACTGGAAGAGGAAGAATATTCTTTTTTGGAAATATCACTGACTGTTCCATGAAAGATCCTTCCTGGATAAGCATCCACCGTGAAGGATACTGTCTGTCCAATGGCAACTTCTCCAATATCCGTTTCATCTACCAAGAGTTCTATTTTCATGGCTGAGAGATCTGCTACTGTAACAATGACCATTTGGCTCGACAATCCCTGAGATACGGTTTCACCTTCCTGCATCGGTTCACCAATTATTACTCCATCCAGGGGCGAGGTAATCACTGTGTCATTAACATCAGCTTGTGCCTTGGTATAAGCTGCCTGTGCGTTCAAATAAGATAATCTCGCATCATCCATGGTCTGATATGCAACAGCGCCTTGCTCATAAAGACTATTCAAGCGATTGTAATATGACCTTTTATTCTCCAATGTATTTTTCGCCTGCTCCATGGTAGATGTCAAGGATTTCGATTCAATAGTTGCTAAAATCTGCCCTTTGGTAACAGTCTCATTTTGCTTTACATAAACATGTTCCAATGTGCCTGAAGCAGTAGCGGATAATTTTACACTGTTAACAGGCTTGATGGTACCTGTCGCATCAACAATCATTCCGATATCAGAACGACTTACTTTCCCCAGTGTATAAGTATCTTTTTTCTCTTGGCTATTCCAATTATAAAGGCAGTAACTGCCCCCACCTATAATAAGAAAAATAATCAGTATAATCATCAGAAATTTTCTATTCATAAGAACCTCCTATATCTATTCACATTAAGAATCTTATTTTCTCATCCACAAAAGGTGAGCAAAATACCAGCATACATATCGATAATATTTATTCTATCATCCTCCATCTGATAAAAAAAGCTATTGATATCAAAATAAGATTATTTTCCTACCACCCTTTTAAGTAAATAAGACAAAAAAGAAACCTGATCCAGTTGTTATATCGATAACTAATAACTAGACCAGGCTTATACCATAAAGAATTTATTTCAATGTCGCACCATCAACTAAATTTCATTATAAAGTGGGTATTTTTTACAAAGAACTGACACTCTT
>ENA-ORRZ01000026-ORRZ01000026.1-human-gut-metagenome-genome-assembly--contig:-NODE-26-length-140476-cov-19.240035_pt1 | contig 140476 bp, 89 predicted proteins | sample MGYA00242185_ERZ509152 | MGnify/ENA primary metagenome ERZ509152 (study PRJEB26280, sample SAMEA2338668) | human gut metagenome | biome: human gut; feature: human-associated habitat; material: faeces... | reverse complement strand
GCTCTGCACTGATGACACCGTTTACTTTCAACAGTTCAGCATAAGTTTCATCTATCCGTTTTTTATACTCGCAAAGCATTCCGTTCAGTCTGTTGTTCTTGACTTCCCCTTTTTTGCTGTTCCACTCTTCCGGTTGGCAATATAACCCGGTCGATAATACAACAGCTTTTCCATCTATTGTAATACGACACATGATTGATGTAGTTCCGTCAGATTTGACTTTACTGCGGTTTATATAATACAGTTGCTTATATGTACTTCTCATGACTCTTCCTTTTTTGATTTATAATACCAATTTCATATCACTCGTTGCTTCGATAAATTTGTCCATATCCTCGAAAAGTTTTTTAGGAGTTACCCTTGCATAAAGCTGGGTAGTTGTCAGATTGGTATGACCAAGCATTTTGCTGATTGTTTCAATAGGAACACCAGCCTCAAGGGTTATCAGACTTCCGAAGGTATGTCTTCCCATATGATAGACCAAATCACAGCTTATGCCAGCCAGATCCCGCAAACCTTTCATGTGGCGTCTCATATTGGGGTGGTGTATCATCGGGAAAAGCTCTTTCCTGTCATTCGAACGATATTTTTCTATAAGAGAGATAGCCTCCGGCAGCAATTTGACGCGAGCTAGATATTCATTCTTCTTTCTCAGATACTTTAACCATAAGTCGCCTTTATCGTCTTTGTATATATTCTCTCGGGTAATTGAAACCGCATCCGCATACGGGACTCCTGTATAACAGGCAAAGAGGAACAAATCCCTGGCTATATTATGAGTGATTCTTTCCGGTGGTATTACGACATCACGGATCTTCTCAAAATCCTCACGACTCAAAGCCCGTGGTGGTTTCCGGTTCTCTTGTGGTAGTTTGAAATTCACAAAATAACGCTTTTCCGCATGTCCTTCCTTGAATGCCATCCGGCAGATTTTCTTCAGGATTGCCAGATAATGTCTTGCCGTATCTACCGCAAGCCCTTTGTCCTTCAGTATATAATCCTGAAACTCCCATGGGATGTGTTCATTCAACTGTCCAAAAGCAACATCACTTGTCTTGAATCGTTTTTGAATAAATTCGCCAAGATACCTGCGGGTGTAAATGTATGTTGACATGGAGCTTTTAGCTACATCAATACCGATTCTTGAGCGCATATCCTCGATATGCATATCAAGCCGTTTCAACAGAGTAATCTGGGTTTCTACACTTCCCTGCAAAAGCTCTTTGACAGCAGTCGCGTCAAAATCAATCTTACGTTCAACAAGTGAATCAAATGCAGAATTGACCGAAAGCAAGAGCCGGTCAATTTTTGCATTAACATCAACGGCTTCTTTACTCTTTCCATTCAGTCGGCTCTCTCTTGGATTCCATAACTCCGGAGTACATGACAGCTTACAACTGAATTGCGCCATCGTGTTGTTTACCGTTATTCGCCCCATTATCGGAGCCTTTCCGAATTTGTCAAGACCGCTCTTTTTCAGGTAGAGCAGCACCTTGAATTTTTCTACTTTCATACGCTTATTTTTTAATGGCAAAATTACCTATTTTATAAGCGCTCTTTGATATGCAAAATGCTGACAAACAGTGAATAATAGGCTCTGTGACAGTTTCTTCACTGTTCAGCCTGTTACCTATTCGGTTCAGGTAACTAGGCAGCTAACATTCTGGTAACTGAACACCTGCAATAACCTGTCCATTTTTGCTTTCCATTATTTCAGCAAAAAACAGAACTTTTGCTCATATTCAACCAATTACGTTTTCCTTTCTTATCTCTTCATCTGCTTGCTTCTTGTATTCTGTTCCATCTGAGCCGGCACTCCTTCGCTGTGATGGCTCTCAACTACGGAATGCCGATAGAAAGCGTGAGCAAGATACTCGGACACACGGACATCAAAACAACCCAAATTTACGCCAAAGTGACCTGCACCAAACTTGATCATGACATTTCACAGTTTGAAAGCAGGATTGACGGACATTTTACAACGCAAGAATATGGAAAGAGGAATAATAACAATCAGTGAAACGGGTGCAGTCACCATGCCGACCGCACCCGTGTGGATGACGCAACAAGAGATAGCCGACTTGTTCGGCGTATTTTCCTGCCACGTCCGCAAGGCGATTCATTCCATCTACAAGAACAAGGAACTGAACGACTTTGATACGATGAAGTATGTCAGGCAAGCGAATGGAATCAGTTATGACGTTTACAGCCTTGAAATGATTATCGCCATTGCGTTCAGGATATGCAGTAAAGAGTGTATCTTATTCAGACGGTTTGTAATAAATAATATGAATTAGTCAAGACTTAATCTGACAGTTACGCATAAAAAGAATAATTTTGTAACAGAAAACAGATTGAGTTATGACAACATCAGAAAAAGTCATCAAGAACAAACTGGGATTGCTTAAACTTTCCCAACAGTTAGGAAACGTATCACGTGCTTGCAAGATTATGGGCTATAGCCGTGACAGTTTTTATCGTTTTAAGGAGCTATATGAACAAGGAGGAGAAGTCGCCTTGTAGGAGATTTCCCGCCGTAAGCCTGTCATAAAGAACCGTGTGGAAGAACACATTGAGCAGGCTGTAGTAGGAATGGCAATAGACAATCCGGCATTGGGGCAAGTCCGTGTATCCAATGAGTTGCGGAAGAAGGGTATTCTTATTTCGCCGGGTGGAGTACGCTCCATTTGGCTGCGGCATGATATGGAAACCTTTCAGAAACGCCTGAAGGCATTATCCGCAAAGGTGGAACAGGAAGGCATAATCCTCGACGAGAACCAAGTGGCTGCATTGGAGAAGGCAAAGGAAGAGAAACAGGCTCATGGAGAGATAGAAACTTATTATCCCGGTTTTCTCGTTGCCCAAGACACTTATTATGTGGGATATATCAAAGGGGGTGGACACATTTACCAGCAGACAGTCATTGACACTTACTCCAAAATAGGATTTGCAAAGCTGTATGACAGGAAGAATGCGCTTGTCGCTGCCGATATGCTCAATGACAGGGTAGTGCCTTTCTTCGAGCAGCATGACCTGAAGCTGATGCGTATGCTCACAGACAGAGGGACGGAGTACTGCGGAAACAGGGAGAACCACGAGTATGAACTGTATCTGGCCGTGGAGGATATAGACCATTCTAAAATCAAGGCGAAAAGCCCGCAGACAAACGGCATTTGCGAGAGATTCAACAGAACCGTGCAGAACGAGTTCTATGCTATCGCATTCAGAAAGAAAATCTACACTTCTATTGAACAAATGCAAACAGACCTTGATGCGTGGATGAACTTGTACAACACGGAAAGAACACATTCCGGAAAGTATTGTTTCGGGAAAACGCCCATGCAGACTTTTATCGAAGGAATCGCCGTGGCAAGGAAATACCAGCTCCAAAACCAAGAGATAATAAAACCGAATGACGTTAATAAAACGCCATCCGGTTGTGAGAGTGAAGAAAGTTGCCTAACTTCGCAACAAATAGCTGACAGTTTTTGGAGCCGATAGTAAACAAACTGTCAGAACAAGTCTTGACTATTACAAATAATATCTGCGCCACCAAGAAAGAAACACTGATTACATTGTTTGTTTCCTGTGGCAAGGGTAACAACCGATGGTATAGTTGAGATTCATTCCGCCAGCCACTTGTTCCCGATGCTCGGATGCAAAGGTAGCGCATGGTTTGATGGCAGCGGCAAGGTCTAGCGGCAGAGCCGTTTCGGGCAGAATCTTCCTCCTGTGGAGCGTATTCAGCCCGAAAACCTTGCCACTGCCAGCCATACGCTTGAAGGGCATCCGGCAACGGAAACAAGTGACTGACGGGAAATCAGAAGATAGAAAAAAGAGAACGGCTTACAGACGAAGCAAGATTTTGACGCTTCATCCGTAAGCCGTTCCTTTTTCTTTTTGCCGAAAGTCCGTTGCTGGCGCAATCACTGGGCAGACGGCAAACTGCGCTCCTTCAAGAAAATCATGTGCCTGTCAGCCGATAGGCGGAGCGGTAGCCGTCATTCAACATCTTTTCTATGTCGGATTCACGGTATAAGATTTTACCGCCTAATTGGATATAGGCTATGCGCCCTTCGTTCCGGTAGTCCTGAAGTGTCCTGCGACTCACTTTCAGCCGTGCCGACACTTCCTTGTCGGTGAAGAAACGCTCTCCGTTCAGTGTCGGGCGATAGTTGGCGGTCAGATGCTCAAAGCCGTCCAGCAGACGGTCGAGGCTGCCCATGAAGTGGATTATCCACTCGCTGTCCTTGTTAATCAGTTCGTTCATACATTTTTGGATTTAGTGGGTATCATTATTTTACTTCGCTCATTTCATCAAGTTTATATCGTCCTTCCCTTGAACTTTGCTTCCTTCCGTCTGTCCTCCACAACGGAGACTATACGTTGTACATCTTCGGGACGGTAATACGTCTTGTGGTTTATCTGCGAGTAAGCCAGCGTGCCGTTGTCCCGCAGTGTCTGCAACGTGCGCGGGCTGATGTTGAGCATACGACACACATCCTGATTGTCCATCCACTCGCCCATCTTCTTCTCTCCGTGCCGCTGGCAGATGGCATCCATGCGGCTGACAAAACGGTCGAACTTTGCGACCATCGCCTCAAAGGTCTTTCTTTCGATTGATACAATTTCCATATGCTTTTTCTTTGATGTTATTGTTCCTTTTGCCGCAAAGGAATATATAATGCGTTATCCGACAATGGATTTTTCGGAAATGGCAGCTTGTGGCACCGATACGGCAGAGGTTGTCCGGGATACGCTTTGTAAATTGGCGGTCTATTCTGTCTTAGTTCTTATCTTTAATAAAGAAGTTTCATTCCAAATAAGAGCTTAATTCAAATTCGTCCGTGATTGTGCTTTGCTATTATACGTTATTTATATCCGGCAAATCGGTGAAGTCCGCACCGATGTCCGGACAGATATTAAGCAAAGTCACACAAAATAGCCGAATCGAATCCAAACGCTTGACTGACTGCATTAGAACACCTTATTTCGCTGGCAATAATCGGTCAAGGTACTGACCAAGACCACAGTAATAACTTAATCAATTTGTTTTTATGGCAACAAAAAAAGAACCAACCATCAGTGAACAGCAAGCTCAGGAAATCGTGGAAAGAATGAGCCGCAGGGAATCCCGTGGCAGGACATCCCTGAATGACTTCTACAAGAGTATAGGTTTGGAACCGGACGAGCCGGAACATACCGATGCTTCTGACACTTCGGGGACGGGAACCGCCGTGACGGGAGAAACAGCGAATGAGGTGCTTGAAGAAAGCGCAAGTGAAATGTCCGGGAAGGCGGCAGTGCCGCAGAAGCGCATTAGCAGCAAGCAACGCAGGCTGTCGCTGGACGAGTACCGAACCACTTATCTGCAAGTTCCCAAGATTACCGACCGCAAGCCTGTGTTCGTCAGCGGTGAGGTGCGTGACAGCTTGGACAGGATAGTCCGCTACTTCGGCGGCAGGGGCATGAGCGCATCGGGGATGGTAGAGAATCTTGTACGCCTGCACCTTGAAACCTATCGGGAGGACATCGAGCAGTGGCGCAAGCTCTGAGCGGATTGCGGTGGAACCGGTCAAGCCGGTGGATGCACTCCATCGGTTTGACCGACATTCCAAACGAGTTATTGCACTCACAAACCAATCCGACAAGCGGAGGATTTTTGTGTCCTCAAAGACACAGCAAGATATATTTTCAGTTACCCGAATAATTCTAAGTAACTGAAAATGCCTGCACCGCCGTGGGCAGAATTATCCTCCGCAGTCGGATAATTTCCAAGTTTTTTAATCGGAGATTAGATAATGGATGAACCATTAAATTGAAAAAAGAAGATAGGATGAAAAAGAACAGCAAGTACGGAAGAAATCCCAAATTGAATCCGAAGACGCACTGTGTGATGGTGCGGTTCGACGATGTGGAATGGAACAAGTTTCTCACGATGTACGAGGAATCGCAGTTGTACGCGAAAGCCGTCTTTCTCAAGGCGCATTTCTTCGGACAGAAGTTCAAGGTGCTGAAGGTGGACAAGACGCTGGTGGACTACTACACCAAACTGTCGGACTTCCACGCCCAGTTCCGTGCCATCGGTACGAACTACAATCAGGTCGTTAAAGAGTTGCGCATCCATTTTTCGGAGAAGAAGGCGATGGCGTTGCTCTACAAGTTGGAAAAACATACCATCGATCTTGTGAAACTGAGCCGGGAAATTGTAGAACTTTCAAGAGAAATGTATGCCAAATGGGAACAACGGAAAGGATAAATTCCATTGTACACCTAAAAAATACAGTAGATACACAGCCCTGTGAAATAATGCGAAACGCCGAGAATTTCATAGGGTCCGGCATATCATCATCGGACATCCGGAACTATATGCGAAAGATGGAAATCGACCGAAAGGATTGAAAATATAATTCTTATCATAGAAACGACTTTGTCATTATGCGCAGTCGTTTCTATGTTTCATTTACCTCTTTTTACTTAGTAACTAACACGAAATTGCTACTTTTGTAAAATGATTCAAGAGAAATTCGATTTTTACAGACCATGTAAGCTATTGCAACCTTATGTGAGATATTATTGGGTATTCAAAAGTAACCAGTTTTTGAATACCCTGACTTTTCCTATCGGTTGTCCTCAAATCATCTTCCATAAGCAAACACCACTATATATTCCCGAATTGAATGCTGCACAAGATAAACTTACCATCAGCGGACAAGTTAATTTTTCATCCCATTTGTATGCTGACGGCAATACGGAAATGATAGTGGTTGTATTCCACCCTCACGCTATGAGTATGTTTCTGAACATACCGACTTCACTCTTTTACAATCAAGAAGTGTCCGGTTACAGCCTTGAAAACAAGAGTTTGAATGAACTGGCTACACGAATATTCGACTGTGAGAATAATTCTATTTGCATAAGCTATATAGAAAAATGGCTGTTATCACAAATTGCCGATAATTTAGCTGATACCACATACAGAATTAAAAGGATAGATGCCGCCATACAGCGAATATATATCACTCCGCAAATCTCTGTAAACGAATTATCTTCCATTGCCTGCCTGAGCAAAAAGCAGTTCGAGCGATTGTTTCATTCATTTGTAGGCATCAATCCCAAAGAATATACCCGTATCGTCCGCTTCCAAAAGGCTTTGGCGCAGATGCAGCATCAAGCGGGCAAAGAAATCAATCAGGCACAAATAGCATACGCCAGCGGCTATGCCGACCAGTCGCACTTTATCCGGGAGTTCAAGAAACTCTGCGGATATACGCCCGTGTCTTTGCTGAAAGTATCAAATCCGTATTCCGATTTGTTCACCAATCCCGTGTAAATGTCCCGTTTGTTCTATCCGGGGGCAAACGCTTCTCCTACCTTTGCCGCCTGATTCATTAAATGAAAATAGCATTAAGTATGAAAGAAGTAAATTCCCAAGAAACCAGCCGGGCATACGCCTTTGAAATGTGGATGAACGCACCTATGCCAATGGTGACGTTCTTTAAGACACTCAACGTGTCACGCCTTGTGAAAATCAGCCGGAAATCGGGCATGAAGTTTAATATGTTGATGTGCTGGTGCATTGGCAAAGCAACAAGAAACGTGAAAGAATTTTATATGCTGCCCGTTGGCGGTAAACTGATGCAGTACGATACCATTGCAGTAAACACCATTGTCGCTAACAGAAAGGGCGAGGTAAGTTCGTGTGATATTCCTTTCTGTGATGATTTATCTTTGTTTAACCAACACTATCTGCAACTTACCAAACAAGTGGCTGAAAGTTGCGTCAATCACGACTTGACGGAAAGCATGGTTATCGGAACTTCCGCATTGGCACAATATGAAATAGACGGTGCTGTCGGGATGTATAGCGGCATTTTTAATAATCCGTTCCTAATTTGGGGCAAATACAAGCGCCGCCTGCTGAAAACGACACTTACCGTTTCTTTCCAGTTCCACCACACTCAAATGGACGGAGCGCACGCTTCCCGCTTTTTGGACGGGGTTCAGAAAGAAATTGATAAATTGAGAATATAAGTTCAGGGAAAAACGCTATCTTTGCAGAACTAACAGAAAAATAAATAGTTGTTCAACAATATGAAATGGCAGTTGTGCATATAGCTACGCTCAACGAATAGCACTTCCAATTATTGCTATTCAGCAATAGACAGGCTTATGTTTTAAGTTTGCCTGTCATTGTTTTGTCATTATTCCTTATTATAAATCTATAAGATTGTCGTGCTGCTTAAAGCGGCAGGATGTATTGTATCATATTGGTTTGAACAAATGAATTATACCTATAAAAAAATCTGGCTCATCGCTTTTCCTGTAATGATGAGCATCCTTATCGAACAACTGATAAATATTACCGATGCCTTGTTCTTGGGGCATGTGGGTGATGTGGAACTGGGCGCATCCGCCATTGCCGGAATATGGTTCTTGGCGATTTATATGCTCGGCTTCGGGTTCAGTTTGGGGTTGCAAGTGGTAATTGCCCGCCGTAACGGAGAACAGCAGTATGCGGAAACGGGAAAAACGTTCTTTCAGGGATTGTTTTTCTTGCTGATACTGGCGGTAATCCTCTGTCTGCTATCCAAGATATTTTCTCTTGTTCTGTTGAAACATCTGATAACTTCGGATGATGTGTATAATGCGGTTATCCGCTATTTGGATTGGCGTATTTGGGGATTGTTGTTCTCTTTCCCGTTCCTTGCCTTACGCTCGTTTTTGGTAGGCATCACACAGACAAAAGCTCTGAACATGGCAGCTTTCACAGCCGTACTGGTGAATATTCCGCTGAACTGGCTCCTGATATTTGGCTTCGATATGGGTATATCGGGAGCGGCTATCGCTTCTTCATCTGCCGAAATGTGTTCGCTGGCTGTATTGGCTGCATATATGTTTAGACACATTGATAAAAAAGTGTATGGCTTATACTGGCGTATTGATATAACGATATTGAAAGAGGTATTTTCTATCTCGGTATGGAGTATGCTCCAGTTCTTTACAAGTGTAGCCATTTGGTTTCTGTTCTTCGTGGCTATCGAACGTTTGGGAGAAACGGAATTGGCAGTATCAAACATTGTAAGAAGTGTTTCCGCACTGTTTTCCGTTATCGTAAATGCGTTGGCAGGTGTCACCGGTTCTTTAGTGAGTAACCTGATTGGAGCAGGTGAAAAGAAAAAAGTTTTTCCGCTTTGCCATAAGATTATCCGTTTAGGATATGCGACAGGTATTCCACTGATTGCTTTAGCGTTGTTCTTTCACCAGCCCATTATAGGGGCTTATACGGAAAATCCCGGTATCGTACAGCTTGCATGGGCGCCTTTTCTTGTCATGCTGTTAAATTACTTCTTTGCACTACCCGGTTACGTCTATCTGAATGCCGCCACAGGAACGGGAGCGACACGGACAGTATTCATTTTTCAGGTGACAACTACGATTGCTTATCTGTTCTGCTTATGGGGATTAGATTCTTGTGATGTCACGTTAGCGACATATTGGGCTGTGGAATACTTATATGTGATACTGCTTGGTACACAATCCGTCATTTATCTTAAATATAAACAATACTAAGAACTGAAAGTTATGATGAGCAAGATATATCCCCGTAAGGGTGACACGCAAACCGTTTATTTGAACGCTGTCGTAAAAGACCCGTCTATCAAAATAGGCGACTATACCATTTACAATGATTTTGTTTCAGGCCCGTGTCTGTTTGAGCAAAACAATGTGTTGTATCACTATCCGATTAACCACGAACGGCTGATAATTGGAAAGTTCTGTTCTATTGCTTGTGGAGCAAAATTTCTGTTCAACTGTGCCAATCATACCCTAAAATCACTATCGACATACACATTTCCGCTGTTCTATGAAGATTGGGAATTGGATAAGGTAAATGTGGCTTCTGCTTGGGACAACAAAGGCGACATCGTGATAGGCAATGACGTGTGGATAGGATATGAAGCCGTAATTATGGCTGGTGTCCATATCGGTGACGGGGCTATTATTGGAACAAGGGCGGTTGTGACGAAAGATGTGCCACCCTATACCATTGTGGGTGGTGTCCCTGCCAAAGAGATACGAAAGCGGTTCAGTCCTGATATAATAAATCGGATGCAGGCTTTGAAATGGTGGGACTGGCCGGTAGATAAGATACGGGAGCTTTTGCCTTATCTGAAAGATGGACGTTGGGATAAATTACAGGCAGTATGAAGTCAATCAAGAATTTAATTTCACTCGGCTATTTGCTGATGGCATTATTGGTTATCGGCATAATGTATATTTGGTATAAAGAATGGTGCGATTTAGAGAAATTGGAAGTTCAGAATCGTCATATAGATACTTTTCGCCAAGAATCGCACGAAATATTTGTTCTTCTTATTGAACTTTCTTTATCGGGCGAAAGCGTATTGGAGTGGGATGATAAAGATTTGGAACATTACCATACACAACGTATGGCAATGGACAGTATGCTATGCCGCTTCAAAGCGATTTATCCGGCAGAGCGTATCGACAGCGTGCGCCAGCTTTTGGAAGATAAAGAGCGGCAGATGCGCCGGATTGTTCAGGTGCTTGACGAACAGCAGGTTCTCAACGAGAAGATAGCCCGTCAGGTACCTGTAATCGTGCAGAAAAGTGTGCAGGAACAGCCACAAAAACCGAAACGTAAAGGATTTCTCGGCATCTTCGGCAAGAAGGAAAAGCCAAAGCCAACCGTGACAACCACGATGCTTCGTTCCCTCAACCGGGACATGATAGCCGAACAACAGGCACAAAGCCGCCGTCTGTCGGAACACGCCGACAGTCTTGCGGCACGGAATGCGGAACTTAACCGGCAACTGCATGGGTTTATCCACCAGATGGATAAAAAGGTACAAGCAGACTTGCAAAAACGGGAAGACAAGATAACCGCCATGCGGGAACAGTCGTTTATGCAGGTCGGATGCTTGACCGGATTCGTCCTCCTGCTGTTGGTAATCTCATATATCATCATACACCGTAATGCCAATAGCATCAAGCGGTACAAAAGGAAAACGACTGATTTAATCGGGCAGTTGCAGCAGTCGGTAGAGCAAAACGAGGCACTGATAGCCTCCCGCAAGAAAGCGGTGCATACCATCACGCATGAACTGCGCACCCCGCTGACGGCGATAACCGGATATGCCGGATTGATGGAAAAAGAAAGTGACACGGATAAAACCGGAATGTATATCCGGAACATCCAGCAATCCTCCAATCGGATGCGTGAAATGCTCAACACATTGCTTGATTTCTTCCGGCTGGACAACGGCAAGGAACAGCCAAATTTGTCACATTGTAGGATTTCAGCAATCACGCACATCCTTGAATCGGAGTTTATGCCAATCGCCATAAGTAAAGGACTGACTTTGATTGTGGAGAGCCACACGGATGCGGTTGTCCTGACTGATAGGGAGCGCATCCTGCAAGTCGGGAATAATCTGTTGTCTAATGCCATCAAGTTCACGGATAACGGCAGCGTATCCATGACAACGGATTATGATAATGGTATGCTGAAACTTGTTGTCGAAGATACTGGTACGGGTATGACCGAAGAGGAACAGCAACGGGTGTTCGGCGCGTTTGAACGCCTTTCAAACGCCGTCACAAAAGATGGTTTCGGCTTGGGACTTTCCATCGTACAGCGCATTGTGGCGATGCTCGACGGGACTATCCGGTTGGAAAGTGATAAAGGCAAAGGCAGCCGTTTCACGGTGGAAATACCCGCACAGCCCGCCGAAGAACGACAGCCACAACAGACAGTCCGGAATTATACCCGCAACAATGATAAATACCATGATGTGATTGCCATCGACAATGACGGGGTGCTGCTCCTTATGCTGAAAGAAATGTTCAGTCAGGAGGAAATTCACTGTGATACCTGTACAGATGTAGCAAGTCTAATGGAATTGATACGGAAAAAGGAATACAGCTTACTTTTGACGGATTTGAATATGCCGGAGATAAACGGCATCGAGTTGCTGGAACTGCTACGTTCTTCTAATGTGGGCAATTCAAAAACTATCCCGGTAGTGGTGACAACCGCTTCGGGCAGTTGCAGCAAAGAGGAACTTATGGAACGTGGATTCGCCGGATGCCTGTTCAAACCGTTCTCCATATCGGAACTGTTGGAGATTTCAGACAAATGCGCCATAATTATGACGCAGGATGAAATGCTCGATTTTTCCACCCTGCTTTCCTACGGCAATGAATCCGTCATGCTGGAGAAGCTGATAGCGGAAACAGAAAAGGAAATGCAGGCGGTTAGGGATGCGGAACAAAATAAAGACCTGCAAAAGCTGGATGCCCTGACACACCATCTGCGCAGCTCATGGGAGATACTCCGTGCCGACCAGCCGCTGAGAGAACTTTATAAACTGCTGCATGGAAGTACAGTCCCTGATTGCAAAGCATTACACAATGCCGTGACTGCCGTACTGGATAAAGGTTCGGAAATCATCCGACTGGCAAAAGAAGAAAAGAGAAAATATGATAATGGATAAGACAAAAATCATTGTGGTGGAGGACAACATCGTGTATTGCGAGTTTGTCTGTAACCTGTTAGTACGGGAGGGATTCCGTACTGTGCAGGCTTTCCACCTCTCGACTGCGAAGAAGCTGTTGCAACAAGCGACAGAAGAAGACATAATAGTTTCCGACCTGCGTCTGCCCGACGGCGACGGCATCGACCTTTTACGCTGGATGCGCAAGGAAGGGATGATGCAACCGTTCATCATCATGACCGACTACGCCGAAGTGAACACGGCGGTGGAAAGCATGAAACTCGGCTCGCTGGACTACATACCCAAGCGGCTTGTGGAGGACAAACTCGTCCCTCTGCTCCGCTCTATATTGAAAGAACGGAATGCCGGGCGAAACCGTATTCCCGTGTTCCCCCGCAACAGTCCGGCGTTTCAAACAATCAGGAAACGCATAAGACTGGTAGCCCCCACCGACATGAGCGTGATGATATTCGGCGAGAACGGCACGGGCAAGGAACATATAGCCCGACAGCTTCACGATAAGAGCAAACGGGCAGGAAAACCTTTCGTGGCGGTGGACTGCGGTTCACTCACTAAAGAGCTTGCTACCTCGGCATTCTTCGGACACATAAAAGGAGCTTTCACGGGTGCGGACAATCGCAAAAAAGGCTATTTTTACGAGGCGGAAGGCGGTACGCTGTTCTTGGATGAGGTTGGCAATCTTGCAATGGAAACCCAGCAGATGTTACTTCGAGCCATACAGGAACGGAGATACCGCCCGATAGGTGATAAGACGGATAAAAGTTTCAATGTCCGCATCATCGCCGCCACCAACGAGGATCTGGAGGCGGCTGTGAACGAAAAGCGTTTCCGGCAAGACCTGTTATATCGTCTGCATGACTTTGAAATAACCGTTCCGCCGTTACGTGACTGTCAGGAGGACATCATGCCGTTGGCGGAGTTTTTCCGTGAGATTGCGAACAAAGAACTGGAATGCGGCGTTATCGGATTTGACGGGGAAGCCAAAAAGACATTGCTGACCCATGCATGGCCGGGCAATGTCCGTGAGCTTCGGCAGAAAATCATGGGCGCGGTGTTGCAGGCGCAGACCGAGCTTGTCACAAAAGAGCATCTGGAACTTGCCATGACGAAACAGACCTCGCCCGTCAGCTTCGCCCTGCGCAACGACGCGGAAGATAAGGAGCGTATCTTACGTGCGTTGAAGCAGGCGAACGGGAACCGCAAGGTTGCCGCCGAACTGCTCGGGATAGGACGTACGACGCTGTACAACAAACTGGAAGAATATGGATTGAAGTATAAATTTCAGCAACCATAGCTGGTAATTTATTAATAATGAAATGAATGCTCAATTTTACAAGTTATTCGGTATTGATGAAAAGGATCAACAGCATATATTGGAAGTTTTAGCTTAAAAGAGAGACATTCAGTAAATGTCTTTAAAATCCGATAGACATAGGCCCCCAAAATACTGACTATAAAATTTCGCATCGGAATGAGGTTGCCATTCCGATGCGGTTATATTACGTTACGACTGTAATAATTCTATTTGACATTATTCGTCAGCCATCCCTTAGCCACTTCTGTTAGTCGGTATTGTTGTTTGGGATGCTTTGGCTGATTTGGATAAAGCCGTTCAATCAATCCTTCTTGTAATGCGGAAGTAATATAGCTCTCACGAAAATACTTTAAGTCTTTAATATCACATACATCCGCCATATTCCTCATTGTCATGTAAGAATCTCCCATTTTTTGAATGAGCAATTCCACTTGAGGAGTACTTAGGGGATGCTTAGGGGGTGCTTGAGGGGTACTTAGGGGGTACTTGCCCTCCTCTGTTATCTTTTTGTCCTCTTTATCATTCTCTATGATATCGGATTTGAAATCAGGTCGTTTGAACGTGATAGTAACGAAACCTCCATCCGAAGACCATGTGGGAGTTTCCACTCCTTGCGCCTGGCAAGCATCCATGATACGCCTTGCACCGCTATTTTAATCAATTCAGCACAAAGCTTGAGAATCTGTTGTTTATGGCGTATTTTCAAAAAATAATGTTATCTTTGCAATTTGGAAGTGATTTAATAGTAATGACCTGCAAAATAAGAACTGTAACTAGATCATTATACAAAAGTATTAGATATGCTTACAGCTTCCTTAGGTCAAATGTATACAATCATTAAACTCAACAAATGAAAAAAGCATACCATTTAAAGCAATTGTATCTTAACTCTTTTAGAAATAGATCAAGGGCTAGTGCAATAAATTCCTTAAAATCATTGCCAGGGGTCGTTGAGATAAGAGATGTAGTTGATTGTATCAAGAGAATATATACAACTATACCAACAGATATTGAAGGAATACTATATCCAAAGACTCTTGATGAAATATGCAATAAACCTTCGAAATTTTTTCGTCCAAGTTCTATTATAGAGGAATTAAACTGGGTGCTTGCCTATATGAGAGGACATTGGGATACACTCGAATGGTTTTCAAATAAAAAGATTGACTTCGAAAATTATTTTTTGCTAGGAGATTATACTCAATGCCATTCGTTGTTGAATGAGATAAAGGATAAAATAGGCGTATCCCTTTGGTACTATGAAGCAAAGAGCTTGTTATTTGAGTATGAAGGAAAATCTAAGGATGGACTTACCTATATTTCAGAAATTCTGCATGAATGTTCAAATAACAATAATTATTTGTTGTCATTATTGTATAACTTATATGAACGATGCCACAAGAGAGTATCTCCTTTCAAATATGATGAAGACCTAAATGCATTATACAAGCGAAATAGAACAGAACTTCATGAGGATTATTACCAATACGTATTGTATAGATTAAACTACTATAACCAGTACCAGAATACCGATTTATCTTTGCCTATAATGTTTGAATCGCTATCGGCATTGGTTGATCGCTATCTGATGGTGGTATCAATAATAAAAAGTGCTTTAATTCAAATACCAGATGACACAATTATACGGTCAAAGGGGTGTTACTTGTATGGAAAGACTAAAGATAGAGCTTTGATCTCTGTGATGGCTTTGGGAAATAGAAAAATAGATAATTATGTTAATGAGAGCATTATAAGAATGTTGGATAGTTATTATTCTGGTAATTATTCACAATGCAAAGAAGAATCGGTTAAATTAATAATATCCAATCCGACATGCTGTTTTGATGCTTGTATATTTTATGTTCGATCACTGGTTTACCTCAAAAAGAACTTCTCTATTCCATTTATAGAGCACCCTGATGCACCTGTGAATATTCTGTGTAGTAGAATTTATAATGTCCTTACTTTTAAGAATGCTCATGACAATCTATACTCATTATATCAAATCAACAAAAATTTATATTCATTCCAAATAGCTTCTGCAATTGATAATTTCTATAAAATTGAATCTAATGAAAAAGTTGATGTTCATCAAAAACTAATGGGATTAACTTATTTTGACCCATTATTTTCAAGAATGTGGGAGAATTCTGACGAGGCTGTTTCATATATTGAAAGATATGAAAATAGCGTAGATTCATCTTTGGCTTGTCAGGTCTGGAAAAAAAGGATTAACCATGAGAAAGTTAATACCCAAAATCTGCCACTCCATGTTGTAGAACCTATAAATGCAGAGCATTATTACAAAGAGGGTAAATATGAAGAAGCGTTTAATCATGCAAAGACGCTATATCAAAGTGCCACAGACTTTGTACCAATTCGCCAGACTGCAGTAGCAAAAATGATTGATTGTTTATTTCAAGATGGGAAAGTACAAAAGGCTATAACGCATTATGCGGACTACTATGTAAAAGACTTGGCATCAGTAGCAAAGGTTGACACAACCTCCATCATCAGGTTTTTACAAGATAATCTCTATGAGGGCATAAGAAGGAATGTGGATCTCTTGATTTTTGTAGCTTTGACATGTAATGATTCTGTCGATAAGAGTTTTGTTCTTCTTGAGCTATGCGAAATTAAGAATGTACGATATCCATCTGGTTTAATTGATGTTTTGCCTATTCAAGAGTATGGGAAAGAGAAGTTGGAATTGTTATTCTCCTTACTCAATGATGACGAAATACTAAAGCATTATTCTACAATTGATAGTTTTAAAGACAGGCTCTCAGAAAGAAAGAAGATATTGCAATATATCATTAGCCTAAATACTGACAAAAAGGAGTTATACCAAGAGCAACTGAAAAAAGTAGAAGATGCCTTGCTCGTATATAACCTCTCAAAGAATATGGACGAAAGTAAAATCTATGCCAACGAAGAAGCTATCATTAACTATAAGCTATCAGAAATTGATGGGCTATATAGTCGTTATAGAATGCTTGTTGATACCATTGTGCAACAGAGAAAGAATATCTTTGTTGTAAATTTTGACAACTCGCTTTTCTTTGACAATGAAGCTGGCTATGAAGAAGACCAGAAAACTCAGATTGCAGTAAAGAATAATGGTCTATATGAAGTGTTTAACAATTTGTATAGCGAAATACGTGAACAATTTTTGTATAGTGATTATGGATTGGTAGCATATCTTAGTACACGTGTACGACACGGTGAACTTGAAAGTTTGCTTAGGCCCGAAATGGCTCAACGTAACCTCATTCTTCAGATTAGAGATGATATTTATGTAAATGATATTTTTTGGTCAAACACATATAATTTAAATCGAACAGAGCGTACTGTTGTAAACGATGCTCTAGTAAAGTTCTCAACAGAATTTGATAATGCCATAACGTTCCTGATTAAACAAAAACTCCAAATTTATGATTTCAAAGAAAAACCAGAAGGTCTCTTCAAATATGATGTCGAGGAAAAAGAAGCCGCAATCAAAGCGATGGAGATAGGTTTGACTTTGGTTATGAATAATGATAGTAAGGAGCACTTTATTCAAAGTATATTTACTTGGTTATGGGAAAAGACAGAGGCAAGTCTTGAATCCATCAGACAATATATAGACCATGAGTTTACGAAGGAAATTCTTTCTTCAATTTCAACTCTAGAGAGCACTATCAAAGATTATCTTCCTGACGGCCATGCTCGAGATGGAATGCTGTCACAAATTCGTTCAGCAACAGAAGCTATCAGTTTGAAGATTCAAAAGGTTTCCAAGTGGTTCTATGTGTCTCATCCTAAACTTGAAGATGTAGACTTCAAAGTGATTTCTCATCAGGTATACAATGCTGTAAAATATTCCAACACCAATTCCGAAACAGATGATCAGCTTAGCATAAAAGGTGATACATTCAAGATAAAATCTGTTTATGTAATGCACTATGCGGATATTCTTCGTAATGTTATCACTAATATGTTCAATCACAGTATAGATGCTCAAGATGGCAAACGTCATTTTGGACTGGATATCAATATTGAACAAGATAAGGTTTGTTTCTCTTTCGTAAATGACACATCGCAGGATCCAGAAGAATTGAATGCGATAATTAAACGTAAACTCAGTGGAACGGCTTCGGCTTTGGGTGAAGGTGGTAGTGGTATCGCAAAAGTCAAGAAAATATTGACACGTGATCTGAACTGTGCGAAAAACACAATTTGTATGAAGGCTGAACAGGGAAAGTGTATCACAAATGTCACCATCTATTTAGATAAATTCAAAGTATGACAAAAAAAATCCTTATAATTGAAGATAATGAGACAAAGTTACAACACATTAGAGCGTTTTGTAAACAAAACCTCAAACAATGTGTGCTGCATGATAAGCAATCATATAACTCTGCACAACAGGAGGTAATTTTTCATGGAAGTGAATATGATCTAATCCTATTAGATGTAAGTATGAATACTTATGACGCTCAAAAAGAAGACAATGGTGAGCAAGAGCCTCTTGCTGGTGCAAATATATTAAGATTCATGAAACTGCGTCATATATCTACTCCTGTTGTGGTAGTGACAATGTATGAAAGTTTTGTCGATGGAGTACGAATTAACGCTCTAGACGAACGATTTAAAGCCCAATATAAAGATATATATAAGGGTTTTGTCTATTATAATTTAAAAAGTGATGATTGGAAAGATAAACTTATGTCAAAACTTAATAGCATATTGCAATGATTAATATATTAATAATGGATGACGGCACAGAAAAAGTAAGTCGTATTCAATCTGTTTTAACTGGAATGTGTATGGTTCCTTCTAAGAATATTGAAGTTGCACGTTCTTTGAATTCAGGAAGACGTAAACTAGCGGAAAAATTTTATGATCTTCTTATTTTAGATTTGGTTCTTCCTGTAAATGATGATGATGAAGTTGAACCGATGAAAAGTGAGGGCTTTATTGATGAACTACATCGCATTGGACGCTTGAAGAAGCCTATCTATGTAATTGGTTTATCACAATACGAAGAAAAAGTAGTAGCTAATCATCAGATATTTGATTCAAAACTTTGGAAACTCATTCACTATGATCTCAAAAAAAACGATTGGGAGCTAATATTGCAGAACGCAATTGAATCTATACTTTCGACAAAGGAACAACTTTTAAATAGTATAAAAGAACAAAACAAATATGATATAGGTATTATTTGCGCTTTGTCGGAAGAATTTGAACAAATGAAAATAGCTTCTGCTCTAAATTGGAAGAAGGTTAATGTTGAAGGGTTTTCAAATGATTTCTATGCTACTGAAATGCGGACAGAATTAGGACATACTTTACGTATTATTGCGGGTAGAAATAATATGGCAGGCATGCAGGCTGCCTCTGTAATGGCTTCCTGTATGTATTCTCTTTTCTATGTTCATTCCATTTTTATGACAGGCATCTGCGCAGGCTTTAAGAAAGATGATAAAGATGATACAATTGACTTCGGAGATATCTTTATTGCAGAATCAGAATATGATTACGGCAGTGGAAAGCTAGATAATAAAGATGAACTAAAAAAGGAATATAAAGGAATAGAATGCAATTTTGAATTAAAAACAAAGATGAATACATTCATAGAAGAAAAGCATCCTGAAACCCTTATTAATGCAGCCCTTGAATCAAAAAATTTGAATTTGATGAGAAAGAATCCTCTCATTCATTTCAAACCAGGAGCATGTGGTTCTTATGTTGTTGCCAATCAGGATTTCATGAACAAGTTGATTGAAACTAACAGAAAGCTACGCGGCCTTGATATGGAAGGGTATGGATTGTATATGGCATCACACATATTGGGCAAAAAGAGTTTAATGATAAAGTGTGTGTCTGACTTCGCAGATAGTAACAAAGGAGATAAATACCACAAAATGTGCTCTTATTCAAGTGCCTGGTTCCTATTTGAATATTTGAAATACACATATTGACCTATGCATTTAGTTCTTCTCATAGTATGTACTAATATGGTATTAGGAGATTCCTATGGAAAGAAATATCATGATTGCATACAAAGAAAATAATTTATACGTTTTTTGGAATCTCCGTATAGACATCTCCGCCATATATGGATTGACACGAGGCGAAAACAACGATTAAGAAACAGACAATGAATGAAAAGAACAGAATAATACTCTATCAGGACGATAACGAGATAACCCGTGTGTCCGTACGTTTTGCCAATGAGGATTTGTGGCTGACACAAAATCAGTTGGCAGAAATTTATTGTACTACCCAACAGAACATTAGCCAGCATGTAGATAATATCTATAAAGATGGAGAACTTGCCATAGAAGCAACTAACAAGAAATTCTTGTTAGTTCGTCAGGAGGGAAATCGCCAGGTAAAACGTAACATTGACCATTACAATCTTGATATGGTTATTGCCTTGGGCTATCGTGTGCAGTCGCAGGTGGCTACCCGTTTCCGCCGTTGGGCAACGCATCGGCTTCACGAGTATATCCAGAAGGGATTTGCTATGGATGATGAGCGGTTGAAGCAAGGGGGCAACCGTTATTTCCGCGAGTTACTGCAACGTATCAGGGATATTCGTAGCAGCGAGCGGAACTTCTATCAGCAGGTTACGGACATATATGCTACTGCCACAGACTATGACCCACGGGATGAGATGACAAAGATATTTTTTGCTACCGTGCAAAACAAGTTGCACTATGCGGTTCACGAGAACACGGCAGCGGAGGTTATCTACAATCGTGTGGATAATGAAAAACCGTTTGTGGGTATGACGAACTTTAAAGGCAATTATGTGACTAAGGACGATGTAAAGATTGCCAAGAACTATTTGTCAGAAATAGAGCTCCAACGATTGAATCTGCTTGTTTCCGGCTTCTTGGACTTTGCTGAATTCCAAGCATTGGAAATGAATCCTATGACCATGAAAGATTGGATAGAGGCACTTGACAATCAGATTATCGCCCATAAGCGGAAGGTCTTGATTGGCAAGGGAAACATCTCGCACAAGCAAGCGATTGAGAAGGCGGAAAAGGAATTTGAGATCTACCGCAAACGCGAAATGGATATGTTGGAAAGCGATTTTGATAAGGAAATCAAAAGATTGAAGGACAAGAACGGCAATAATTCAAAATAAATCACTACCTTTCCTCTATAAATCAAGTTCACGTTAGGAAATAGTTGGCGCGAAACATAATAGTTCCGCAGAAAATGATAAAAAGTGATGAAATCTTATTGCCACCCCAAAAAGAAAGCCTAAGTTTGTTGCGTCAATCAAAACCAGTCACTTATGTGTGACAAACGCGTGCCACGTGGCGTGCCAAGCCGTAAAAAATACAAACAGGGAGGATTGTCCCCCTTTTGGGCGGGGTGGTGGAGATGTCCATCACTCCGTTTTTTTGTCCGATCCGGTCGCATGAGGTCCCGATCCCGCCCTGTGGCGTGATTGCGGATAAGAATTATGATACTTTCCTCTTCGAGCTCAAAGGCTTTAGACTCACGTTCATTCGGTCATCCCCCGTCAGGCCAGTTTGCAAGAACGGAGTTTACCTACCACAAAGGTACGGGCGTTGGGAGATGACCGGTATTAGTATCCCGGTCCGTTTCCGGCCGGTAGACATAATCCGGGTAGTCAATGGCGCTTGCCCTTACGCTCGTCCTCGCTAGCGGTCTCATACAGGTTTCTCCTGTATTTTTCCCTCTTGGCCAGCACGTTCCATATGACGACCAGCAGCTTCCTTGCGATGGCCACGAGCGCCTTCTGCGCGGGCATCCTGCGTTTGAGGCCCTCATACTTGAGGGCGAACCTGGTCCCCTGGCACCTGGCCGCGGCCCATGCGCACTGCACCAGCACGATCCTCAGGAAACGGTTCCCGTGCGTGATCTTCCGTCCCTTGATCTTGCCGGCGCTCATCTGGTTGCGTGGCCTGAGGCCGGCCCACCCGACAAGGGCGGAGGCGGAAGGGAAGGTGGCCATGTCGTGACCGGCCTCGCTGAGGACGCACATCGCGCTTTGCGCGCTCACCCCCGGTATGGTCTCCAGGAGTTCTTTCTGTTCCTTGTAGTGCTCCTGGCATATGTCCTCCATACTCTTGAGGCATTCCTCCCTTTGCCTCTCGTAGAGTAGGCACTCCTCCATGTAAAAGCGCAACATGTCGCGGTCCACCCCGGTGACGAATCCAGTCAGGGCGGCGATCAGCGTGTCGCTTCCGCACCTGTTGACGGTCCTCCCGTGTATGAGTTTCAGCAGCTCCTCCGGCCTCGTCTCTCCCTCGATCAGCGCCTGGACGACCTTGCGGTAGGACTTCCCTCCGATATCGGAGACATGGTTGCTCAGGCGTATGTTACAGGCCTGCATCTGGTTGTCCATCTGGCTCTCGGCGTGTACGATCTGCCGGTTGAGACGGTGCAGTCGTCTCTCGTACTGCCGCAACGCGGATTGTGTCTCGTCCGGCACGAAGCTTTCCCTGACGAGCTCCTTTGCCAGGAGGGTCGCTATCCACTCGGCGTCGCGCACGTCCGTCTTTCGTCCCGGCAGTTGCTTGATCAGGTAGGGGTTGACCAGTACCATGTGGAAGTCCATGGAGAGGATGCGCCAGAGGGGTTTCCAGTAGACGCTCGTGCTCTCCATGGCCACGCGGCTGACACCGGCCTCGACCAACAGGTCCCGCAACCGGTCCAGTTCGGGAGTGGTCACACCGAACTGGGTTTGAATTTTTTCTCCATTTGTTTTCAATATACACGCAAAGACACTATCTTTGTGTATATCAAGTCCACATACATTGTCCATAAGCGTAATTTTTTATGAGCTTAGAAGCTCGGTTATATATATAACGGACGGGAGTGGACTTGATTTTTATTTGACTTGCATAAAAATTGAGTTTTTTATGTAAGTTTGCATACAGAAGAGTTGTTTGACAGTAATGAGTCGCAAAACATTGAAATTAGGACTGTTGCCAAGTCATTACCCTAAAAAATAGATAAATTTATAACACTCTCATTCTAAATTACCTGCAAACAATTATCGGATTTTCGGAAAAAAAACGATCAAAAACAGTTTACTTGTTTATTAAGATATTGCAAACCAATTTTAAAAGGTTAGAACGAGGCGATAATGGAGAAGAGACAGGAGAAACATTTACCTTCTTCATGTCAATCTTACCAACGCACTTTATTCTTCTATCTTTTACAAAATCTGGAGCTGCAAATGTTGGGCTTTTGAATGCTATCTTAACCCTAATATCTGCCAAAGTAGTTGTTTGTTTTCGTACCATCTTCATTTTTGCCATTTTTTCTTTTCCCTATTTTGCTTAATAATATTAAACAATTCATATAACATATGTGCCATTAACCCCATCATTAGTTTACACTTTCTAGTAGTAAAAGCATTACTTTTTAGAGAATCAAATATTAGTAGTCCAATGATACTTTGGCTTTCTTCCTCTGGTCTGTTATCGGTAGGAGGGGCTATAGTAAAAATAGCAATACTATTATAAAATGTTGACCACTTATCATTGGAGCATCGAAATTTATTTTGTTTTAAATCAATTTTTAAATTATTAGACATCCAGTAACGTACATTCGAACTTATTGCAAAATCATATGCTGAGTTTCTTATATACTTATTTCCTTGAAGAGAATTTGCGATGTCATTATCTACACAAGTGATTGTTTTAGAGATATTCACCTCTTCATGAAACTTAATTTTGAGTTTTCCTTCAGATAAACGGGGGGACTCACATTTCTTCTTTTCTGTTTCAGATGTATAACGTTTATAAGTAGTAGCTTCAAAATATCCATTTTCTAACTTCGAGTTTATAAGTTTTGCATTAACAGAACAATCGGCACCTATTAATCTATGTATGATATCATTACAAATCCGAAGATATTCTTCTATGGCATTTTGGAGGACTACATCTTCGAATTTTATTACCTCTTTGTGTTTCAGAGCCTTCAGCAAAGAATACTTTTTATGATATAAGAACTGGTGAATATAATACTCAGAATTATTTTTGAATGAATTTAGGATACAACAAATTAGACATGTCACAGAGCATCTTACGTTCCTGACCCCCAATCGGCAACAAGCCCAATAAACAAGTAAATATACAACAATGATAACCACCAATATATTCAAATAGGGAAGAAATTTTGCTAATCCTAGCTCTTCCCATAGTTTGAAAAGGTATAATGTTGTAGTTTCTTGTCCTGAACAAATAGAACATAGGTTCCCCCATCCACTAAATAGACTAACACCTAATCCTAAACACCACTTTATGACTTTCATCATACTATTAGATATACAGTTATATTATGAATTTGTAAATATGTAGAAAAAACAGTACAATAAAAAAAGAACCATTTTTTTCACTTATTAATAGCTAATAGGATAGAGCTTATTCTGTATACCCAAATAAAAACAATGATTCTCTTATCCTTTTGGGGTGCACTTCAGGATAGAGTAGGTGGATTACTGTTTTGAGCGGGTAGGAAAAATAACCTCTCCGTGTGTACAAATTTTATTTCCACAACTGTCTTATAAGTCATTTGCGCATAATCCTGACATGCTATTCACATTCTGGATGATAACTAGAATCTTTTACTATCCCACCTAAATCCCAGGGAAAGGTTATTTTCTTCTTATTAATTTATGCTTAAGTTGAGAGCCTTTGAGTAGTTGATAAATTGGGAATGTACTGATGTACGATATAGTTGTATAATACTCAATGATAATTATTATTTATGTCAAAAATACAACTTGATTAGTTTGATTTTGTATTTTTAAGAAATAGGGATTAATTAAGGAACAGGAAAAAGGGAATTTCTATATAATATTATGACATATCTATCTATTTTTATGTCATTTATTTATTAAAAGATATTTATGTCTCAAAATCATATATTCTTTTCTGTGTTTCCGTCTACTTTTGCGTATAGAAATATTGCTAATTGTTATTTAATGAAGAATTAATAATTAAGGTAATAAAGATAACAGGAAGAACACAGAACAGGTAGTAAAAAGTATAAATGCTACCTGTTTTTTTAAGAATCATAAAAACTACACAATAATAACCGAATTAAGAACGATGATTTCAAAAAGAATACTTTTTAGTTTATTAGTATCTGTAATAATAGTAGGATGTACTATTGAAAAACAGGTAGACTCGGGTAATGAACTTGCTTTAATGCGAGCCAAGCAGACATTGGATTCTTTATATCTTAATTATTCTATTCCTGGTACGCACTTATTGCAAGAGAATTGTCTTTCAAATATTAGTGACCCCGTTATAACTGATTGGATATCTGGAAGAGTCCCCAATATGCCTAGACAATATTCATATTTGTGGCCTTATTCCGGTACTTTTTCAGCAGTAAATGCTCTGTTTGCCGCAACACAAGATACAACTTATAAAATAATACTTGACCATCAAGTATTGGTGGGCTTGGAAGAATACTTCGATGATGAAAGAAAACCAGCAGGTTACGCCTCCTATGTCCGTAATCTTCGGCAGTCCGATCGTTTTTATGATGATAACATTTGGTTAGGCATCAACTTTGTTTCTGCCTATTTGCTAACCCAAGAGAACAAGTATTTGCAGAGGGCATTATTGATATGGGATTTTATAAAAAGTGGTACTGATAATAAATTAGGCGGCGGTACTTATTGGTGTGAAGAGACTAAAGATTCCAAAAACACTTGTTCAAACGCTCCTGGAGTAGTATTGGCTTTAAAACTTTTTCAAGCAACTCAGGACAGCACTTATCTTACAGAAGGGGAGGAAAGGTATAAGTGGACGAAAACACATTTACAAGATTCGGCTGATTACTTATACTTTGATAATATAAAATTGGATGGAGAAATAGATAAAACCAAATATGCCTATAATAGTGGACAAATGATGCAGGCAGCCGCTTTGTTATATCAACTTACTGATAAACAAGAATATTTGCTTGAAGCTCAAAATATTGCTAGAGGGTGTTATGACTATTTTTTTATAAATCATACCATGGAACATGGTAAAACCTTTAAATTATTGAAAAAAGGCGATGTCTGGTTTACCGCAGTTATGTTGAGGGGATTTATTGAACTTTATCGAGTGGACAATAATGAAATTTATTTAAATTCTTTTAATGAAAGTCTAGACTATGCTTGGAAATACGCACGAGATGCAAAGGGGCTATTCAATACAGACTTTAGTGGAAAAAGCCAAGATAGCAAAAGATGGTTATTGACACAAGCGGCTATGGTAGAAATGTATGCTTTGCTTGCAACAATTAAATGATTAATATTACAATAATTTTATTTATAAAAATGACTTTTAAATTTAATAATATGATTAGAAATTTTTGTTTAATGCTTTTTGTCTTTTCTATTTACGCAAGCAACAGCTTCGGACAAAGAAAACAAGAATTAACTTCTCCTGATGGGAATATACATGTTTCCATAATTACAAAGGGAGAGCTCTCTTATGACATTGCCTATCGAGAAGAGGTGCTTTTAGAAAATTGCAAGCTTGGCATGCAAGTAAACGAGGAGAAATTAGGAACTAATCCTCGACTAAAAGGTACAAAGTGCAAAATGATTAAAGAAGTTCTAAATCCAGTAGTTCCTTTTAAATTCTCTAAAATAGAAAATGAATACAATCAACTTCTTTTAAAATTCGGTGGAAACTATTCGATAGAATTCCGTGCCTATAATGATGGTGTAGCATATCGTTTTATTTCTAATAAAAAAGGCGATGTGGAAATAGAAAATGAAACTTTTACGATGAACTTTCCCAATGAATATCTGTTGCATGTGCAGCAAGTTGGCCGTTTCAAAACTTCCTATGAAGAATCTTATAAGCATATGAAAAGCAATGAATGGGGAGAAGACGAGAAAATGGTCACTATGCCTGTACTAATTGATACTCGGAAGAACTATAAGATTCTTATTAGTGAATCTTCATTAACAGACTATCCTGCAACATTTTTTAAAAGTACAGGCAATGGTTTATATGCAGTTCACCCAAAGCAGCCCATTGTATTTGGAGAGGACGGTGATCGCAGCCAAAAACTTCTGAAAGAAGCAGATTACATTGCAAAAACTAATGGAAATCGTAGTTTCCCTTGGCGTTATTTTGTCATTAGTAGAGAAGATGGGCAACTCATCGAAAATACGATGACAGCTCGTTTAGCCGAAAAAAATCAGATTGTTGATCCTTCTTGGATTAAACCAGGAGTAACAACTTGGGAATGGTGGAATGGGGCCACTCCCTATGGTCCAGATGTGAAATTTGTGGCTGGATGTAATACGGAAACTTATAAATATTTTATTGACTTTGCTTCCAAGTATGGTATTCATTATGTCCTTTTGGATGAAGGTTGGGCTAAGAATACATTCGATCCTTATACACCAAATCCTAATCTTGACCTCCAAGAATTAATTTGTTATGGTCAGAAAAAGAATGTGGATGTTATTCTTTGGTTGACTTGGCTGGCTGTAGAAAATAATCTTGAACTTTTTGCCACTTATGAGAAGTGGGGTGTGAAGGGTGTGAAAATAGATTTTATGGATCGTAGTGACCAATGGATGGTAAACTATTATGAGAGAGTGGCGAAAAAGGCAGCAGAACATCATCTGTTTGTTGATTTTCACGGTTCTTTCAAACCAGCGGGTTTGGAATATAAATATCCCAATGTGTTATCTTATGAAGGTGTAAGAGGAATGGAACAAATGGGAGGGTGTCGTCCCGATAATAGTGTGTATTTTCCTTTTATACGCAATGCTGTAGGTCCTATGGATTATACACCGGGAGCCATGCTCAATTACCAACCGGAACATTATCGTGCCGATCGTCCCAATTCAGGAAATATTGGTACCCGTGCTTATCAAATGGGACTTTTCGTACTTTTTGAGACAGGCATACAGATGATGGCCGATAATCCTACATTGTATTATCAGAATGATGAATGTACAAAGTTTATGGCTAATGTACCACTTATTACAGATGAAACGGTATCTCTTGCGGCTAAGGTGGGGGAATATGCTATTGTTGCAAAACGTAAAGGGAATAAATGGTATATTGGCGGTATGACTAATAATCAGATGAAAGAACGTACATTTGATTTGCCCTTGAATTTTTTAGAAGATGGAAAGAACTACCATATGACTTCATTTGAAGATGGTTCTAATGCCAATCGCCAAGCAATGCATTACTATAAGAAAGAATCGGTTATTAAAAAGGGAGAAGTTATTCGGATTAAAATGGCTCGTAATGGAGGTTTTGCTGCTGTATTGGAAAACTTATAAATAAATTTATGTTTTAATATGGATAAAAAGATTATAATAGGAACAGTATTACTGTCAATACTTTCTGCAAATGAGATTTCAGCAGCAAGTTACATGAACTTTGAGACTGATCGCTTTTTTGCTGTTTGCGATAATATACAGCAGTATAAGACTAATCGACCAAACAAAAAAAACAGGCTGTTTTTGTCAGATGCTATTGAAAAGAAAATTCGGGAAGTAAAGAAAATGCTAACTAATCCTTACTTGGCCTGGATGTTTGAGAATTGTTTTCCAAACACTTTGGATACGACTATACATTATCGAAATGTAGATGGTGATGATGATACATTTGTATATACGGGAGATATTCATGCAATGTGGTTACGCGATTCTGGTGCACAAGTATGGCCTTATGTGCGGTTTGCTAATGAAGATCCTAAGCTGAAGAAAATGTTACGAGGAGTGATATTGAGACAGTTTAAATGTATTAATATTGACCCTTATGCCAATGCCTTTAATGATGGTCCTATTGGTGGTGATTGGATGAGTGACTTAACAGACATGAAACCAGAATTGCATGAACGTAAGTATGAAATAGACTCTTTGTGTTATCCTTTACGTTTAGCTTATTATTATTGGCAAATTACAGGGGATGATTCTATTTTTGATGCAGAGTGGATTAATGCCATTACGAACATCTTGAAGACTTTCAAAGAACAACAACGTAAGGATGGCCCCGGTCCGTATAAATTCCAGCGTCGTACAGAACGCCAACTCGATACTGTATCGAATGACGGTTATGGGCATCCGGTGAATCCTGTAGGTTTGATTGTTTCTTCTTTCCGTCCATCAGATGACGCGTGTACATATCAGTTCTTGATTCCATCGAATTTTTTTGCAGTAACTTCTCTGCGCAAAGCATCGGATATTTTGGTGAAAGTCAATAAGAATGAAACATTGGCTAAAGAATGCGCTGATTTGGCAAATGAAGTAGAAACAGCTTTGCGTAAATATGCAACTTTCAATCATTCTAAATATGGTACCATTTATGCATTTGAAATAGATGGATTTGGTAATCAACTTTTTATGGATGATGCCAATGTGCCCAGCTTATTGGCAATGCCTTATTTAGGTGATGTTGATGTGAACGATCCCATTTATCAGAACACCCGTCGTTTTGTTTGGAGTGAAGATAATCCTTATTTCTTTAAAGGTACAGCCGGCGAAGGTATCGGTGGTCCACACATTGGATATGATATGATTTGGCCGATGAGTATCATGATGAAGGCATTTACAAGTCAAGATAATGCAGAAATAGAAAGGTGCATCAGGATGTTGATGACAACCGATGCAGGTACTGGCTTTATGCATGAATCATTTCATAAGAATGATCCGAAAAACTTTACTCGTGCTTGGTTTGCTTGGCAGAATACACTGTTTGGAGAACTTATTTTGAAACTGATTGATGATGGCAAATTGGATATACTGAATAACATCAAGTAGTGGAAACTTTTTCATCATCCAGGAAGAAATATTGGAAAGAATTAATGATATTGGTATGAATATAAAAAGATTAGGAATAGTTTGCTTATTAGGCTTGAATGCCTTGGGAGCATCAGCGCAAAAATGGTTTTCACTGGAAGTGGAAAAACAAGTAAATGAAATCCTCAGTCGGATGACAGTGGAGGAAAAATTGTCTTACTTGAAAGGTGCAGATTGGATGAGTACTAAAGGCTTTCCTAATTTGGGGATTAGCCCTATGAAGATGTCTGATGGTCCGCAGGGTTTGGGTACACATGGAAAGTCAACGGCTTATCCTGCTACAGTTGCCTTAGCCGCTACTTGGAATAAAGAGCTAGCGTATGAGTATGGAGAGGCTTTAGGTCGTGATTGTAATGCTCGGAGTGTCAATATATTGTTAGGACCGGCTGTAAATATTTACCGTGCTCCTTTTTGTGGACGTAACTTTGAGTATATGGGGGAGGATCCTTATTTAGCGGGACAAACTGCGGCCAATTACATTAAGGGGGTTCAGGATAAAGGTGTAGTGGCCACTGTAAAACATTTTGTTGGTAACAACTCGGACTATGACCGCCATAATATCAGTAATGATATAGATGAGCGTACTTTGTTTGAAATCTATTTTCCTGCTTTCAAGGCAGCGGTGCAAGAAGCAGAAGTGGGAGCTGTGATGACAAGTTATAATCTGCTGAATGGTCTTTACACTACCGAGCATCCTTGGTTGATACGCAAAATCTTAAGAGATTGTTGGGGCTTTAATGGGTTGGTTATGTCTGATTGGGGATCATTGCACTACACGGTTCCCGGAGTGAAAGCTGGTCTGGACCTTGAGATGCCAGGTGGAAAATTCAATATAAAAGATTTGGCTTACTATCTTAAATCTGGTGATATTAGCATGGAAATGATTGATGAGAAAGTGCGCCACATTTTACGTGTACTAATAGGATTTGGTTTGAAAGACGGTAAGGTGGTAGATAGTAACTTACCGTTGGATGACCCGAAGTCAGCGGCTACCGCATTGAAAGTAGCCCAAGAAAGTATTGTGTTGTTAAAAAATGAAGAAAATGTTCTTCCTATCAATCCACAGAAAATTAGAAATATTGTGGTAGTTGGCAAGAATGCTCATGGGTATGTACATGGTGGTGGTAGTGGGAATGTCACTCCATTTCATTATATTAGTGCCTTCGATGGGATAAAAGAAACAGCGGAAGAATATGGAGTGGAAGTGAAATATATGGACGAGTTGGATTTCCAGCCTAAACTGATTTACACGAACGATACACAGGGCGAGCAAGGATTGAGGGCTGAATATTTTTCTAATAAAGATTTAAAAGGAACTCCAGTGACAGTACAGAACGAAAAGAAAATCAACTATTCGTGGGGCGATGGAACAGGTATAGCAGGTATGCCAAAAGAACATTTTTCTGTTCGCTGGAGTGGCATTGTTTCTACTTCAGAAAGTGGTGAGTATGAATTTACTGTGGCCGGTGATGACGGATATCGTTTCTATATCAATAATGAACTGTTGGTTGACGAATGGCACGAAGGTGGATTGCGTTCCAGCAAAATTGTTCGTAAACTTCAAGCCGGTGAGAAGTTGGATATACGCTTTGAATATTTTCAAGCTGGCGGTGGTGCACAAGCTACATTTACTTGGAGGCGCATAGGGGAACACAAAGACTTGTTTGTTGAATCTTTGAATAAAGCGGACATGGTAATTGCTTGTTTCGGCCATACTTCCGAATCAGAGCGTGAAGGTACTGACCGTACTTTTACTTTACCAGAGGTTGATGCACAGTTAATGGCGCGTTTAAAGGCATGTAAAGTTCCTGTTATTGGCGTAGTTAATGCCGGTGGCAATGTTGAGATGCAAGGTTGGGAACCTTCCTTATGTGCTATGCTTTGGACTTGGTATGCTGGTCAAGAAGCAGGTAGGGCTATCGGTGAGATTCTCTTTGGCAAGGTTAACCCTTCAGGTAAATTGCCGATGACTTTTGAAAAAAAATGGGAAGATAATCCCGCTTACCTGAATTATCATGATTCTGATGGTGATATGCATGTAGCATATACTGAGGGCATTTTTATCGGTTATCGCGGTTACGACCGTCTGAAGCGTGAAGTGCAATATCCATTTGGTTTTGGCTTATCCTATACAACTTTTAAGTTATCGAATATGACGTTAGGAGAAATTCGTGAAGACGGTTCGGTAGATGTGAGGTGCCGACTGGTTAATACCGGAAAACGTGCTGGTGCACAAGTGGTACAAGTATATGTGGGTAAGACTTCCAGTCAAATAGAACGACCGGAAAAAGAACTGAGAAATTACAAAAAAGTATTCCTACAGCCTGGTGAATCGGCTGCTGTAACTTTTACATTGCCTCGTGAAGCTTTTACTTATTATAGTACCACGGCTCACGATTTTGTAGTGGAGCCGGGTGAGTATCGCATTATACTGGGCTTCTCATCTAAAGATATTCAATCACAGATTAAAGTTTCATATCAATGAGAAAATTATTTTATTTATTTTTGTTTGTAGCTCTTATGATAGCCGCAAGCACGAATGCACAGAACAGAGACTGGGCAAATCTGAAGCATTATTCCGCTGCAAATGCCGAATTGATAAATGCTATTGACGGAACTCCCCGTGTAGTGTTTATGGGCAATTCCATCACTGAAGGATGGGTGAATAATCATCCTGATTTTTTTAAGTCTAATGGATACATTGGGCGAGGTATCAGCGGTCAAACCTCTTCACAGTTTTTGTTGCGTTTTCGTCAAGATGTTGTTGCTTTAAGACCTAAACTGGTGGTTATCAACGCTGGCACAAATGATGTGGCTGAGAATACCGGTACTTACAATGAAGACCAAACATTTGGAAATATTGTTTCGATGCTAGAAATAGCACAAGCTAATAGAATAAAGGTGATTTTAACTTCAACATTACCGGCAGCTTCGTTTGGCTGGAATAAAAAGGTGACAGATGTTGCTGATAAAATAGCTTCGCTCAATGCCCGTATCAAACAATATGCCAAGAAACACAAAATCTTATATGTAGATTATTATAGCTTAATGGTGAGTGGTACGGAACGTGCATTGAATCCTGCTTATACCAAAGATGGTGTACATCCTACTTCTGAAGGTTATAATATCATGGAAACATTGATTCAAAAAGCCATAAAGAAAGAACTTCGTTAATATCCAATTATTAATTGGGGATATTTACCTTTTTAATAACTAAGAAAGCAGATAACATGAGATATTTGTTGGTTATGATAATCTCCCTTTGTTTCATTTTGAAACTTAGTGCTGAAAATAGTCAGAAAAATACAATGACAGCGAGAAATGTCACAATAAGCCAGTCGGAAAAGCCGACTGCTTATTGGCAGAAAATGGCAGATGGAATGGTGAAAGCTCTTATCGAACACTTTTGGGGCGCTAACTTTAAGGGATATGAAAATCGTTATTATTTTAATTATGGTAGCGACCTTTCTAATATGACTACCAACCATTATTGGCCACAAGCACACGCTATGGATGTGCTGGTGGATGCCTATATGCGTACTGGTGATAAACAGTATGAGAAATTCTTCCCCTTGTGGTGGAAGGGTGCCCCCAAATACAATTTTGCCAGTAAGATGAATCCTCAAGACGCATGGTGGAATGTATTTGTAGACGATATGGAATGGATTGTATTGGCGCAAATCCGTATGTTTGAAAGCACAGGTGACGTTATGTATATTAATAAAGCCCGCCAAATGTATGATGATTGGATTTGGCCTACTTGGGGACCGGAAGATGAAGCGCCTTGGTATGGCGGAATCACATGGAAAACTGATGTTTCGAAATCAAAGAATGCCTGTTCCAATGGTCCGGCAGCTTTGATTGCAGCCCGTCTTTATAACTTCTATGATCAAGCTAAATTCAAGGATGGAAAAATGAGAAATGCCTATTTGAATGAAGCCATCAAGATTTATATATGGGAAAAGAATTATTTATTTGATCGCAAGACGGGGGCTGTTTATGACAATATCAATACTCAGGGTGAGATTCAAAAGAAATGGATATTTACTTATAATATAGGCACTTTTTTAGGGGCTGCTCATGAACTCTATACAATAACTGGTGACAGACAGTATCTGGAAGATGCTGTGTTAGCCTCCAATTTTGTGATTAACAGCTTATCAAAGAACGGTATACTCTCAGATGCAACTTCCGGTGATGGCGGATTGTTCCATGGCATCTTTTTCCGTTATTTTGTAAAATTGGCAAATGAAAAAACATTGGTAATTGATACTCGTAAAAAGTTCCACAACTATTTGACTAACTTAGCAACCGTAATGGCGGAGCAAGGCGTAAATCCTAAAACTATGTTGTATGGTGGATGTTGGCGAAAAGCGCCAGCCGATGATGAAGCTGTCGGTTTAACGCCGCAATTGACAGGGTGTATGCTAATGGAAGCGATGTGTATATTACAACCATTATAAAACGAAATACCATGAAACTAATAGAAAAATTAACTCGCACTTTGCTTTTTTCCGCAGCATTGTGTACTTGTGGCTCTTGTCAGGACGAGCCGTTCTCATTAATACCCGATACACCGACAAATGCACCTGATTATTTTTGCACTTGGAATGTACAAGGTTATCAAACCAGTTACACTGGCTCTCAAAATATGCGAGCTGTCGTTAATGAACGTAGTCTATTTGGAACTGGCGATAAGGAAGGTTGGGTAGAGTTTTTTCCAAAAATTCGTGCCGACCTATATTTTGTGATGGACGATTCGTGGGACATTCCTCAGGATATTAATACTAAGACTAATAAATATTTAGGTTTAGTGGAGCTGGACACCACCCGTTTCCCGTCGTTTACAGGTACCCCTACCGAACGTCTTGCCAAGCTGAATAAAAAAGTAAAGTCTTATGGTTGGAAAGGAGTGGGTGGATGGATTTGTGCACAAGAATCAGAGGTCGCAGAAAATCATGATTCCATTGACGCTTATTGGACTGAACGTTTGAAAGCTGCCCATGAATCTGGTTTTGATTATTGGAAAGTGGACTGGGGTATACAAAGCCGTAACGATAAATGGCGCAGAAATCTGACTCGTTTGGGACGTACTCATGCTCCTAACCTTTGCATAGAGCATGCTATGAAAAATGAATATGTTGAGTTTAGTGATGTGTTCCGTACCTATGATGTGGAGAATATTATTGCTACGCCTGTCACCATTCAGCGGATAGCAAGTCTCTTGCCTTATGATACTGAAGGTGAAGCGAAAGGAATTATCAATTGCGAAGATGAACCTTTCCTTGCAGTGGGACTGGGCTGTGCTATTGGTGTAATGCGTCATCCTTATAACGGTAAACTTCCTAATGGCAAGCAAGACCATGCTTTCCCACCCGTGGGACGTAATTATAAAAATCGCTTGGATGAAGTGGTACGTGGCGTGCGGTGGCATCGTATTGCTGAACCGTTCGGAGTGGCGAACGATGCATGTATTGATACCATACTATTAGATGATTACTGGGAAGTACAGGCAGATGAGACATGGGTTAAACGTAATATAGGCGATGTAGTGCATGAATCGGCTCCTGCTCGTATCAGCCGTAATATGCCATTGCCTGAAATTACAGCTAATCGCACGGATGAAGTGCCGTATGTAATGGCTTCCAGATACCCTAATGGCGCTACGGCCATTGTAACAACAGAGCGTACTTTGGGGCGTAAATGTGTGTTGAATCCCGTTATTGTGACAGCAGAGATGGAGGATTTGTACAAACCTGTTGGTATTTTCGGTAAGTATGAACAGTTGATTCTTAACTTTACAGAGAAGATTGATCCAACTGCTATTAAAGTATTCGGGCAAGATTTGGCAGGTGACCGTGCTATTGAAATAACAGAACGTTTGATAATAGAAGGTAATCGGATAATAGTTCCCGGAAACTTAGTCGAGACTGTAGGCTTGATGGATGCGACTATAGGAGACGAATCACTGCCCGGTATGGTATTGCAAGTATTCAAGAAATAAAAAATTATTAGCTATAAATCATGAATGTCAGAACATATTTATTTATCATATTATCATTTGCTTTTGCTATTATGGTAAAAGCAAATGATATAAGAGTCACTCAACCAAAGCAGTTGGATGAAGTAAGTACGCAACTTTTTCAACAAGCGATAGATAAGTGCTCAGCTACGGGCGGTGGGCAAGTATATGTTGCTGCCGGTACTTATACAGTTGGTGCTTTGGTAATGAAGAGTGGTGTAGAGTTGCATCTAAGTCAAGGTGTACTGCTGAGAGGAAGCGTTAATCATCCTGAAGATTACAAGGCCGGGCGTGGCATTATTACAGCCAAGGATGCGGAAAATATTGCAGTGACAGGACTTGGCACCATCGACGGGCAAGGTTTTCACCATAACTTTCAGCGCTATGGCAATAACCAAGGCAATCGCCCTCATGCTATATTTATGGAGAATTGTCGCAATGTGACTATCCGAGATATACATATTCGTAATGCGGCTTGGTGGACAGCGAGACTTTTCCGGTGCGACGGGGTAGCCATTGATCACGTAAATATCTATAGCCACTCTATCGTCAATAATGATGGACTGGATATAGACAGCCGCAATGTAACCGTTTCCAATTGCCGCATTGACTCGGATGATGACGGTATTTGTCTGAAGAGTGATGATCCCAATTTCATGCCTGAAAATATAACCGTTACCAATTGTATCATTGGTTCCAATTGTAATCCTATCAAACTGGGTACCTCTTCGTATTGCGGTTTTCGTAATGTGACTTTTTCTAATATTGTAATTTTACCGCCCACAAAGAGTAACGTGTGGGACTGGTCTAAAGAATACCGCGAAGTACCGAAAGGACAACTCACAGGACTTGCCGGTATTGCGGTGGAAGCCGTGGACGGAGGACATATAGAAAATCTGCACTTTAACAATATCAGTATGACAGGAGTAATTACTCCTATCTTTGTTTGTTTGAACAAACGGAATGGAGTTGGTTCGGTAAAAAATCTGGTATTCTCTAATATCACTGCAAAGGCCCATGGCATTATTCCTTCACTTATCTCTTCCATTCCCGGAGAGTATATTAACGGAATCACATTACGGGACATTATAGTGGAACATGTAGGCAAAGGCACTGTAGAAGATGCACAAACACCTTTAAAGGAGAATTTGAACGGCTATCCGGAAAATCGCATGTATGGTAAAACAAATCCGGCTTATGGACTCTATGTGCGTCATGCCAAAAATATTATTGTTGACAATTTCCAAGTACGTTTACAGAATGTGGATGCTCGTCCCGCAGTGGTAATGGAAGATGTACAAGATGTACTGATTGATAAGCTGAAAGACACTTCAGCGCAAAAAACAGGAACTTTGGTGCGTATGGCAGATTGCCGAGATGTATTATTTCGGAATTCCGATACAGGTGTAGCCACTCCCGCTACACTCTTAAAACTCGAAGGAAAATCCACGGCCAATATTCGCTGCGAATTTCCCATAGAAAAATATGTTGTAAAAGGGGAAGAAGTGGAGCCCAAGGCAATACTTGAATATTAATTTGTTAAATGAAATACGGAATTATGAAAAAAATATTTTATAAATATATATGTAGTTTTGGGACTTTTATTGTAACGTTTTTTTTTACGCAGAGTCTTTCTGCCAAAGATATCGTCATTACAGATTTTGGCGCTATTGCCGATTCTGCTACCCTTAATACAGTAGCCATTCAAAAAGCTATTGACATTTGTGCTGAGACCGGTGGCGGAACCGTTACAGTTCCATCGGGTATTTTCCTGACAGGAGCCATTAACTTACGTAGTCATGTTGAACTTTACCTTAGTCGAGGTGCAGTAATTCGTGGTAGTCTTCGTATTCCAGAAGATTATCCTCAACGTGCTTTGATTTATGCAGAGAATATTGAAAATGCAGGTATTTCTGGTAATGGTATCATCGATGGGTATTCTAATCATCCTTCTTATAAAGAGCGTTTTCGGGTAAATGATGGTAAGCGTCCCCGCGGTATTTTTTTCAATCATTGTAAGAGGATGTCGTTACGTGACATCCAAGTTCGTAATGCAGGCAGTTGGACAGTACGTCTTTTGGGGTGCGATGGCGTGAAAATCGATGGTATTTCCATTTATTGTTTGACACAAGGCAATAATGATGGTATTGATGTGGATGCCCGTAACGTCACAATATCTAATTGTAACATCTCATGCGATGATGATGGAATCTGTCTGAAGAGTGATTTACCTGACTTTTTGCCGGAGAATATTACGGTAACCAATTGTGTGATTGCATCCAATTGTAATCCTATCAAATTGGGCACTTCCTCTTATTCGGGTTTCCGTAATATCGTATTTTCCAACTGCGTGGTGCAACGTACCGAAGAGAGTGTTATTTGGGACTGGGCAAAAGAATATCGTAAAGTAGCTCCAGGCACGCATACCGGATTGTCGGGTATCACGGTGCAGTGTGTAGACGGTGGAATTATTGAAAATATATCTTTCAATAATATTGTTCTTGAAGGTATTATCACTCCTATCTTTGTTTGTTTGAATCATCGTCATGGTAATGGTGGTGTTATTCGCAATCTGCAATTCAGTAACATTATAGCTAAAGCTGATGGTGTTATTCCTTGCTTGATTTCCGGAGTTCCTGATGCCCGTATTAAAGGCATCACATTACGTGATATCGTTGTAGAACATGAAGGCGGTGAACAAGCGATGGTAGAGCGATTACCCGAAAATCTAAAAGGTTACCCTGAAAATCGGATGTACGGTCACCGTAATCCGGCAGGCGGGCTTTATATTCGTCATGCAGATAATGTACTGGTAGAGAATTTTCAGATATACCAACGTCATACTGACTATCGTCCGGCTGTGGTGCTTGACGATGTAACTGATTTTCGCATGAGAGGACTGAAAGCCATTGGAACAGAAACAGATGAACTGCTTCAAACCATCGATTGCAATAATATTAAGTTGATGGATAATTGATAGGTTTTATGAAATATATTATATCTATATTATTAATTTTTGTCAGCTTGTTTTGTTATTGTAAGGAACAACAAGCACTCAAAGAAATTGATGTAAAGACAACTGTGGAATCTGGTGATATTTATCGTACAACCTACATAGACGGTCCCACACTTCCTCTGAATCAAGGAAATGGTTGTTTTGGAAGCTCTTATTCACAGTTGGGATTACATGTGCATCCCTCCTTGGTTGAGAGAGACCATAAATATGGTGAAACACATTTGATGCATATTGAGCACTGGATACGTGCTAAATTTGGAGCTGATTATTTGCTGCCATTGGCACGTGTCTATTGGGAAAAACCTTTTGCAGCTGTATCAGATTATAACCAGCATCAGTCTTTTTATGATGGAACGATTGAAACAGCTTTTACAGTCGACCAAACGAATTTGAAAATTATGACATGGTTCGATGCTTGCGAAAAAGACTTGTCAGCGGTCCGTATTCATGTGACGGGGGATATACGTCCTGTTATAGTGGTTGAACCGCAGGCAATGATGAAATTACACTATGCGCAAAAAGTGACGCAAATGGTGGGTATTGAGCAAGAGGGGGAAAACTGGAAGGTTTCTTTGAATTGCCAGGGAAAAGAATCATGTTTCTATGTGCGTTCCAATGCCGATGTTCAGCCAAAAGGAGATAAACTCTATCTTACATTGAACGAAGGAGAAAATTACATGTTGCTTTCGTATAAGGCTAAGAATAGTACTTCGGTAATTGGTTCGCTACAGCAGACACGTGATTGGTGGCATCAGAAATGGAATGAAACTGCTGTAATTCAGTTTCCTGATTCGGAAGCACAGCGCATGTGGGTACGCTCTATGGCACTTTTCCTTTCTACATTCGGCAATGAGAAACTTGGATTGGCGCCGCCTACCGGTTTCGCCGGGAATGGCTGGTCTTTCCCTTATCCCCAAGATTTGTCCTATATTCATCCTGTGTTGCTACAAACGGGAAATATAGATATCGCCAGATCATGGATAGAATATTTTGCCGAGCGGATAGACGGAATGAAAGCCTATACAAAGCGATTGCTGAAAGTAGATGGAATTCTTTCTCCTTGGGTATTTCCTTATGGAGACTTTGAGGGCTATCACGATCCTACACCTCCAAACAAATTTTATTACGAGATACACAATACGGGCTATATGGCTAGAATGGCTTACGAAACTTCTCTTTACGTGGATAATGAAGCATGGACACGTAAATATGTATGGCCGTTGATTGCTGAGTCTGCACGTTTTTACCGTAGTATTTGTACCAAAGAGGCTGATGGATACTGGCATCTTTTTGTAAAGCCGGGTATGGGACAGGACGAACGGGGTGGTTTCAATCAGAAAGATTACCTTTGTGCCCTTTTTAGTGCCAAGTACTGTTTCCAGAAAGCTGTAGCCTGCGGACTGGATGAGAGTGGGGAATACGCCCGAATCTTGCAGGAAGGTTTGGCATTTGCGCCATTGAGGGGGAAAGACGGATTTTATTATTCGTGTGCCGGTAGCGGACCGGATGATTTTGGTAAACAAAAGCATCCCGTTCAATTAAACGAGTTAGCTTTCTTGCCTACAGAAGAAAAAGTCTCGCCTGAAGCATTGAAAGCGTACGATTTGCGTTATGAGATTACGCAAGATGCAAAAAAGCCTTATTTTTATGGTTGGACATTAGGTGAGTTTTTGTTGGCAAGTTCACGTGTGGGCGATGCCGTAGGCTGGCAGAAAGATTGGAACAACATGTTGAAATCAGACTATGTAGACAAAGACTTTATCCAAATTTATGAAACCAGCAAGACACATAACATGACTTTTTATAACACAACCAATGGCCTGATTGCCCAATCGCTTCTTAATAATCTGATGTGTGATTGGTATAATCGACTTGAAATAGGTAAATGTTTGCTGTGGACAGGCCGGGTAAGTTTCAAGAATCTCTATTCCAAGTTAGGCGTTAAGATTACCGGAAGTATTCAGAACAATAAAGCCATTCTGCAATTGGAAGCATGGAAAGACGCCGACTTTATGCTTGCCAATGAGCGAATTGTTTTGAAAAAGGGAGAAGCCGTTGAAAAAAAACTAAATCTGGTTTCGTAATATCTAAAATAGTAGCTGTACCAATCTTAATGTCAATAAATAATTTGCCGATGTCAAAGCTTTTATAAGGCACATTGAATACTTGGATATATGTTTTTTTGTCATATATGTCTGATAGCCTGACATTGGGTTGTATTTGTACACAAATGTCCGGTCGATATACAAACACAAATCTATATATTATCTAATTTTATAGCGTCATTCAAATTGATTTGAAACATTATCAAACCTTAAAATTTTAAATTATGAAGCATTTTTTTAAGAGTAGGCCGATACTTATGTTTGTCTCTATTACTGCTATTTTGCTATTAGATTCTATGAATCTGTTGGCGGTGGAAGATAGTAAGGATGTTGGTAAGCAACAAGAATTTATATCACAAGCTCAAATAGGGAGAAAAATCACAGTAAAAGTCTCGGATTCTTATGGACCGATTATCGGTGCTAATGTAATAGTAAAAGGCTCCACAAATGGTGGTATTACAGATGTAGACGGGAATGTGGTCTTGTCTGGAGTGTCTCAAGGAGAAACGGTTGTAGTTTCATTTATTGGTTATGTAACCCAAGAAATTGTTGTAGGGACATCCTCTATAATAACTGTGAAACTAGCAGAAGATGCCGAAATACTGGATGAGGTAGTGGTTATTGGTTATGGCGCAGTAAAGAAAAATGACTTGACCGGTGCCATTACTCAAATTGATCCAACTAAGAAAGAAGAACATTTTTCTGCAAATGCGACAGACTTGTTACGTAACACTGTGGCAGGTATGAATATTCCTTTCTCTACCAGTGCAAAAGGAGATATTAATACGAGTAACATTCTTATTCGTGGTACCAACTCTATCAAAGCCTCTAATGGCCCTTTAATTGTATTGGACGGTATTATTTGGGAAGGTGACTTAGCTGATATATCTTCTAGTGATATTGCTCGTATTGATGTCATGAAAGATGCCAGCTCAGCAGCAGTATATGGGTCTCGTGCGGCTAATGGTGTTATTCAAATTACTACAAAAAAAGGCTCAAGCGGTGCTCCCACAGTTAGCTTATCCACTAATTTTGGTTTTACCAGAGCTTATGAAATTCGTAAAGTTCTTGATGGACCGGGATATGTCAACATGCGTGTCAATTTGATGAAAACTGTACGAGGAAATAATAATGAGGTAAATGGAGTAAATTATTACGACGATCCGTCTTCACTTTCAGGGGCTGCACTTGATAAATGGATGTCTTTTAGCAAGGCAAGCGGTGATCCTGTATCAGAATGGCTTACCCGTCTGAATTTCTATCCGATTGAAATCGCAAATTATAAAGCCGGCCATACAATTGATTGGGCTGATTTAATTTTTCAAACAGGCTTCAAGCAAGATTATAATATGAATGTGTCAGGGGGTAGCGAACGTACAAAATATTACTTTTCAATAGGTTATTCTAATGTGGAAGGTTTTGTGGTAGGTGATGAATTCGAAGCTATCCGTAGCCGTTTAAATTTGGAAACGAAAATCAATAAATACATTTCAATCGGTACGAATGCTCAATTTGCAGTCCGCAATCAAGGTAGTATTGCGGTTGGTACTCACTACAATCAAATGTCGCCTTATTCAAGTTTATATGATGAAAATGGTGTGATGAAGCAATATCCGTTCGATAATGGTGGACAGGATGGAGGTACTAACCCATTACTTACGCGTGAGTTCAGCGATGATTTGAATAAGACATACGATTTAAATACAAAAGTATGGGGAATGCTTACTCTTCCTTTTGGTATAACTTATACGTTGAATATCGTAAATAACTTTACCAGCAACAAACATTATCGGCATGATTCTGCGGATAGTCCTGCAAATAACTCAGGCGGTTACGCCTATCGTAATAACAGTAGTTCTCATGCTTGGACAATTGAGAACTTATTAAAATGGAATAAAACATTCGGTGAGCATTCATTTGATATAACTTTAATGCAAAATGTAGAGAAATATCAATCTTGGTACGATTCAATGTCGAATTCCGGGTTTGATCCGACAGATGTATTAGGCTTTCATGCAATGGGATTTGGTGTGAATCCTGTAATTTCCAGCAACGATGAAGTGGATACACGCGATGCCTTACTTGCTCGTCTTAACTATATCTACAAAGATCGCTATTATGTAACAGCTGCTGTTCGTCGTGACGGTTATTCCGCATTTGGACAGAATAATCCACATGCCACTTTCCCTACAATGGCTTTAGGTTGGAGAATATCTGATGAATCGTTTTTTAAGGCTAAATGGGTGGATAATTTGAAACTCCGTCTTTCATGGGGTGCTAACGGTAACTCAGCTATTGGTCGTTATGATGCAATGGCAACTATGGGTAACATTAAAATTCTACAAGCTGATGGCTCATCAGGGGCTTATTATACTAAGTCAGGGCTTACTATTAATCGTCTAGCGAATTACAACTTACAATGGGAAAAAACTACGGCTACTAATTTTGGAGTTGATTTCAATTTATTGGGCAATCGTTTGAACGGTACAATAGAGTATTATTTATCTAAAACTACAAATTTGTTGCTTGATCGTCAGTTGCCTAGTATTGTGGGAGTAAAAAGTGTAGCTTCGAACATGGGACAAGTCAATAATAGGGGTTGGGAAATTACACTTAACTCTCTAAATATAGATATAAAGGATAAGTTGCAATGGTTCACTAACCTCTCACTTTCAGGATACCGTAATCGTATTGTTCATCTCTATGGCGACTATGATGAAAATGGTATTGAGCAGGATGATACCCAGAATGGTTGGTATATCGGTCATGCTATTGATGCTATCTACGATTACAAGTCTGACGGTATCTGGCAAAAAGAAGAATTAGAAGCGGCTAGAGCTGAAGGTAAAGCATATGCTGGTTATTACCCGGGTGATTATAAAATGGTGGACGTGAATAATGACGGTGAGTATAGACCGGAGGATGACCGACAATTTCTTGGTCATAAAAGTCCTCATTTCTTTGTCAATATGACCAATGACTTTACCATATTTAATGATTTTTCTTTCTCATTTACTTTGTATGGTGCATTTGGTGGTATGAAAAATTATAATTATGAGCACTTTGGAGCTCTTACTTTAAATGATTTCGATATCCCTTACTGGACAGAAGAAAATCGTAGTAATAAGTATCCACGTATATCGGAGCGTGATATTGATGCTGTACCGACTACCAACTATATTAAAACCGATTTCATTCGTCTGTCCAATATTGCTTTAGGCTATAATGTACCTTCTAAATTAGTTGGGCGTCTTGGTCTGAAATCTGCCAAACTTTATTGTAATGTAGAGAATGTAGCAGTATGGTCGCCTTGGCCGGTATGGGACCCCGAAAATACCGGCGGTGCCGTACCACGCAAATTCAATTTTGGTGTCAATCTGAAATTCTAATATTTAAAATGCAAAATTTATGAAACGAAATATATTATTATCAATTGCATTAGGAAGTATGATGTTTGCCGGATGTAGTGATGACTTTCTATCTCCCAAACCGCTATCCATTTTTACCACTGATAATGTATTGGTTGATGAAAAAGGTTTTGATGCAGCACTTACCAGTTGTGCTTCCCTTGTTCGCGATGAATATTATGACCATATGGCTCCAATCTTAGCCGAACTTGTTTTCTCCGATGTAGCGGTAATGGGTTCAGAAGGAGCCAATATTCCTGTCAATTTGGAAAAAGACGTACAACCTACCGGTGATCTTGATAAAGACATTAAAATTCGTACTAACTGGGATAACTGGTGGAAAATTATTTCACGTGTTAATTATATTATTGACGGAGCACAAAATGTTGACATGGCGGATGATAAACGTCGTACTATATTAGGACAATGCTATTTTTATCGCAGTTATGCTTACTATCGATTGGCTCTCCAATTTGGTGATGTGCCCTTAGTACTGGAGCCAACTAAGTCTCCTCGTCTTGACTTCTATTCATTTACATCAGAAAGTATCTTGAAATGTATGAAAGAGGAGTTGTCTAAATACGTAGAATATATTCCCGAAACATCTGATTATGGTACTCCAAACCGTGCAGCCGGTTACCATTTACTTACAAAACTATGCTTGGCGACATCAGACTTCGATGGTGCAATTGCGGCTGCCGGTAAGGTTATAAATGACGGTAAGCACCAATTGATGACTAAACGTTTCGGAGCCTTGGCCGATTGCGAAACTGTAGGTGATGATGCATTTAAGAGTAATGTAGATAAAGGCTATCGTGCATTGGCAATTGGTGCAAACACACCACTTGATGTAATCTTTGACCTTCATTATCATGCTAATAAATCAATCCCGGCCAATACAGAAGCTATATTTACAGTCGTTGATCGTGGTCCTACTGATGGGTCGGATGCGCAATTAGATGGTGCTAAATCACAGATCGCTACAATGAGAAACTACCTTCCCAAATGGGGAGATAGCGGTAAAATCAGAACTCCGGAAGGTATAAATGGTATGGTAGATAATCTGAATACGAATAAAGAAGTTATTGTTGACGGTGTGAGCTATTATACAATAGATGGAAATGGTAATGGCTCTCAATATAGGCAGATAGGCCGTGGCATCGGTTCACTTCGAGCCAGCAACCTTTATAATTATGATTTGTGGACAGAAGAAGCTGGTAACACGGATGGGACTGACCTTCGTCATAAGCAACCCAATTGGTGGGTAATGACTGATTTAGTATACAATAATACAAATGCAGGTGATTGGTATGGTAGGAATGTCCAACCGGGTAGCCTTGCTAATCCTAAAGATTCGATACGTATTTATTATCCATTCCCTAATAAATTCATTGTACCAGAAACGCGTAGTGGTCAGCAAAGCGGTAAACACTCTGATTGGTATGTATTCCGATTAGCAGAAACTTATTTACTTCGTGCTGAAGCTTATTGGTGGAAAGGAGATATTCCAAATGCTACTAAAGATGTGAACAAAGTCCGTGAACGTGCTAATGCGGCTCCTTTAGGAAGTGTAGGTATAGATGAGATTCTTGATGAACGTGCACGTGAACTCCATGGAGAAGAACCGCGTAAAACTGAATTAGCTCGTATTTCCCAAATCTTTGTAGCGACAGGAAAAGAGTATGATGGAAAGCTTTATAGTAAAGCCAACTTCTCGACTGATAATTTTTTCTATGACCGTGTCATGAAGAAGAATAATTTCTATCGGAACAATATTCCTAATAAAGGAATCGATGGTAATGATGGTGACCAATATACAATCCGTGCCTATCATATTTATTGGCCTATCCCTTTTGAAACCGTTGAAGCCAACCGTTTAGGGCACATCAATCAAACACCCGGTTACCATGGCTCCGAAACAAATATAGCGCCTAAAGAATGGCCGAATGATTACAATAATTGATACTTCAATCGGATATGCGAATTAGGAGCCAGGCTGATGGCTCTTGATTCGCATAAATCAGTAAAATCATAGATTGTAACTTTTATCGGATTTGCCGGTTACGGCAAATCCACTTTTCTTCACTTGTTGAACCATGATAGAATACTGCATTCCACGCAGTTTGCACGATTTTTTTTGAACCCAAGAACTGGAAAAACATGGTTTGGCGATAACTTGATTATCAGTGATACATGTAGGGGTATTCAAGCATATACTGAATGCCATTCAGCTGTATACTTAAAATGCACCAAAGTGGAATTATTATTCTCCCCTAATGTTTGAGTAATTATAAAACGTTGAATATTCGGCATATATGTATTTTCTGACATATATGTCTGACGGTTTGACATTCTCTGTTTTCGGACACAAAAGTCTGATTGGCATACAAACACAAATTTATATATCATCTAATTTTACAACATCATTTAATTTACAACATCAAACCTTAAAATTTTAAATTATGAAGCATTTCTTAAAGAGTAGGCAAATGCTTACATTTGCCTCTGTTATCGCTGCTTTGCTATTAGATTCTGTAAATCTATTGGCGGCGGAAAGCTCCTTTTCAATGTCTGATCGTGATAGGCAGACTGGAATTGTGGTTACCACTGATAGTCATGAGAACGAGTCGGTGCAACAGAAGTTGCGCACACGTCTACTTGTTGGTACAGTTATTGATAAAACGGATGGCAGCTCGCTTATAGGTGCTAATGTGATGGTCGTTCAGACTAAAGCCGGTGTAATCACTGATATGGACGGACGTTTTTCTGTCAATATTCCGGAGAAAGGCGCCACTATCAGAGTTTCTTATATAGGATATAAAACCAAAGAGGTTGTTGTGACGGATCAAGGCTTGGTGAGTATAGCGTTGGATTCGGATAGCGAACTATTAAGTGAAGTAGTGGTAGTAGGAGCCGGTACGCAGAAAAAGATTTCGGTAACAGGCTCTATCTCTACCGTAGAAGGTGCTTCGCTGACGGCTCCCTCTTCCTCACTGACTTCCAATTTTGCCGGTAAATTGGCGGGTGTCATTTCACGCGTTTCTTCTGGTGAACCTGGTTCTGCTTCTACGTTCTACATCCGTGGTGCCGGTACGTTTGGTGGACGGGCCACTCCGCTCATCATTTGTGACGGGGTGGAAATATCAAGTGGTGACTTGGATAGAATTCCGGCTGAAACCATTGAGAGTTTTTCTATCTTGAAAGATGCTTCGGCAACAGCTATCTATGGTGCGCGTGGTGCAAATGGTGTGATGATTGTGACTACTAAAACCGGCGAAATAAACACATCCACCCGTATCAATGTAACCGTTGAAAACTCTTTTGTGAAGCCAACGAATCAGATAGAATATGTGGATGGCGCCACTTGGATGGAGAAATATAATGAAGCGCAATTAGCTCGTGACCCGAAAGCTATTCTTAAATATTCTGATGAAGCGATCAATTTGACCCGTAGTGGGAAATACCCTTTACGTTATCCAAATGTAAATTGGTATGACCTCATGTTTAAGAATATGATGATGAATCAACGTGCTAATGTCAATATCAGTGGTGGTGGCTCACGTGTCACTTATTATATGTCTTTGCAGGCTAATCATGATACAGGTATGCTTGATGTGCCTAAATCCTATTCGTTCGATAATAACATTAACCGTTGGAACTATAACTTCCAAAGCAATGTAGGCTATAAGTTAACTCCGACTACCCAAGTAGATTTACGCTTGAATGCTCAACTTGGTACAAATAAAGGCCCTGGTGGCAGTACGAGTGATTTTTTTAATGCAGCATACAATACAAACCCTGTGGTATTCCCCGCTGTATTTCCTGCACAAGAAGGGGACAGACATATCCGTTTCGGTAATGCGTTCCTTTCGGGTAGCGAATTGGTAGGCAATCCTTATGCTAAAATGCTTTCTAATTACCAAGAGGATAATTATAGCACATTGAATGCTTCGGTATCGCTGAGCCAGGATCTTGGGTTTATTACCAAAGGGCTGAAGTTTAAAGGATTGGTTAATATGAAAACGTGGGCACAACAGTCATATCATCGTTGGGTGGATCCGTACTATTATGGCATTGTCGACAACTCCTGGGCACTGGACGAAAACGGAGTGGAGACCTATGAACTGACCCGTATCGGCAGTTCCGGTAATAACTATGTAAGTGAAGCTGACAATGGTAAGCAAACAGACCGTACGATTTATATCGATGCCCGTTTGGACTATAGTCGCAAATTCGGTATCCATGAGGTATCCGGTATGTTGATGTATATGCAGCGTGAATATCGTAACGGTACTATTCCTAACCGTAATCAGGGCTTTTCCGGCCGTTTTACTTACGATTTCGACCATCGTTATCAGGCAGAACTGAATTTCGGTTACAATGGCTCCGAGCGCATGGCAAAAGGTAATCGTTTTGAATTTTTCCCAGCAGCGTCTCTCGGGTGGGTAGTCAGTGGAGAAGAGTTCTGGAAACCCATTGAGAAATATGTCAATTTCTTTAAAATACGTGGTTCTTATGGTATTGTAGGTTCTGATGATACTGGTGAAGATGCAGGTGCAAACCACTTCCTGTATCTTGATAAAGTAACTATCGGTACCGGTGGCGGTTTTTATCTTGGTGCGGGTCCTCATGACGGTGACTATCGCAGAGGTCCTGGATTCCAACAATATGCTACGGAAAATGCTTGTTGGGAACGGGTGTACAAGTTAGATATTGGCGTAGATATTGAACTGTTCAACCAATTGAAAATCACAGCCGATTACTTTTATGACAAGCGGGAGAAGATATTGATGAAACGAAGCTCATTCCCTCAACTTCTGGGTTATGCAAATGCGGTACCGTGGTCCAATGTAGGCAAGGTGGATAATAGCGGATTTGATTTGAGTGTAAATTGGGGAATGCGGCCTGTCAAGGATATGTATATCGACCTTCGTGCAAACTTTACTTATAATAAGAATAAATATGTATATAAGGATGAACCGGATTATCCGTATGTTTGGAAGACAGAAACAGGCAAACCGTTGGACCGTCGCGTAGGCTATATCTGTGACGGATTCTTTGAAAGCCAGGCGGAAATAGACAATGCACCTATACAACCTTATGGCAAAGAAGTATTGAAAGTGGGAGATTTGAAATACCGTGATGTAAATGGCGACGGAACAATTAACAGTGATGACGAGGTGATGGTTTCTCCTTACGGTGCCACCCCGCGCATTCAATGGGGAGCAGGTCTGAACATTACTTATAGAAATTGGGATTTAGGTGTTTTCTTTAACGGCTCTGCCAAGCGCTCTCTTATGATTAACAATATGCAAGCGTTCGGTTCCGGTATAGGGACGAGTGAGCATAATTTGATGAAGTTTATAGCCGATAATCATTATTCATTGAATAATCCGGATAATTTTAATGTACGTTACCCGCGGTTGGGAATAACTAATGACCAGACTAAACAGAACATGGTGGCAAGTTCATTTTGGTTACGCAACGGCAGTTTTGTACGTTTCAAAACCTTGGAATTCGGTTATACATTCAAAAAGAAACACCGTATTTATTTCTCCGCAGACAATTTAGCCGTATGGAGCGAATTTAAAGAATGGGACCCGGAATTAAATTGGGACTCTTATCCGTTGTCTCAAACGTTTAATATCGGTGCACAGTTCAAATTCTAAATATACCTATCTAATAAAAACTGTTATGAAGAAAAATATAATTTCACGTTTTTTAGCCGCAGTAGTACTGCCTGCGTGTCTTCTTACTTCTTGCGATTATCTGGATGTCATGCCTCCCGAACAACCCACAGCGGCGGATACGATGGAGGATAAGGACCTGATGATGAGTTTTATGAATTCTTGTTACCATGCTGTGTTGGGTTCAAATTACTTGCATTATCAAAACTGGCTGCAAAGTACCGATGAATATGTATTTCCCCAAGCAATCAATAAACAAGGGCAGCAAGTATCTTGGAATCAATTGAATTCCAAAAACTATCCGAGTATTTGGGAAGACTTTTATACATATATCGGGCAATGCCACCTTTTCCTTCGTGAAATTCAGGCACAAGACCCCAAGGATGCCACCGAAGAAGATAAAGGTAGTGCCATCAATGAAGTAAACTTCTTGAAAGCCTATTATCACTATCGTTTGTTGGAAGCTTACGGTCCCATTCCTATAATGGAAAAATATCCGTCGCAGACGATTTCGAAAGAACAAATCCCCGGACGTCGTCACTACGACTATTGTGTAGATTACATTGTGAAGATGCTTGACCAGGTTTGTTCCGGAGATTATCCGTTGCCTCCTCTGCGCGAAGGCGTAGAATGGGGACGGGCTACAGCCGCCACAGCCAAGGCCATCAAATCTCGTTTGTTGCTTGAAGCGGCTTCTCCACTATGGAACGGTGGTTGGCCTTTTCCTGATTGGAAAAATAAAAATCAGACAGGAGATACCGAATATGATGAAAAATACGGGTTGGACTTGGTAAATCTGACTTATGATGAATCGAAATGGCAAAGGGCGCTAGATGCTTCATTGGAAGCTTTGGAATATGCGGAAGGACCCGGACAACGTAAATTGTTCAACACGGAGGATGCCATGGCTTTGTACAATATGAAAAGTGGCTTGAATGGCGATCTTACCAAAATCTTTATTCCTGGTTTCCATTATACCGGTGAAGAAGAACTTACAGAGGAAGAAAAGGATTTCATCAAGCATGTAATTACTATGCGTATCTTACCTAACTCTTTTGAAAGTCAGGGTAACCGTGAATTACTTTGGGGCTACTATGCGGATGGAAATGCGGATCGTACCAATAAAAGAAATGTTGCCCATTTTCCTGTTCGCATTATTTATAAGAACAACGCCTGGCAGCATGGCTGGGGCTTGGCTACGCCTACCCTCAACACCGTGGAGCATTTCTATACCAAAGATGGTTATATTCCTGCCGATGATCCCAAGTTTCAGCACAATGACGAATGGTTGTTCAGCCGTGCCGGAATTTCGGGAAAGCACCGTGGAGATATCATAAACTTGCACGTTAATAGAGAACCGCGTTTCTATGCTTGGATAGCTTACCATGGTGACGACTATGCACCGCTTATGAGAGATGGAAAACCGTTGACCTTGGACATAATGGGGTCTGATGACAATAGCGGGCGTGGTAAACCAGAAGCGGGAGAAGAACAGATTCCTGCTAATGGTTGGAGTAGTGCTTTCGTTACAGACTATCCCGTTACCGGCTATTATAATAAGAAGTGGTGTCAGATTGACCAGCAAAATGCGCTCAGTGCTTCTGGAGGTGTGGAAGGCAATGTAGAAAGATACCCAATGCCATTATTCCGATTGGCGGAACTTTATTTGAATGTGGCGGAATGTTATGCGAACCTGGGTGAAGTAGATAAAGCTTTGGAATACTTGAACCCGATTCGTGAAAGAGCAGGAGTACCGGCTTTAACTAAAACTATGATTGAGAAATCGAGTATGGACATCATTGAGTGGGTACACAATGAACGCTTTATCGAATTTTGGGACGAATCACTTCGCTACTTCGACGTACGCCGTTGGATGAAAGCACCGCAGGTGCTGCGGGCAAACTATCGCGAAGGTTTGAATGTGCAGGTCAATCAACCCAGTCCTTCATTTGACATGTTCTACCAACGCACTGTCATTAGGCAACCATTCCAGTGGGACGATCGTATGTATATTCTTCCGGTGCCGGCCAATGAAGTATATTCTGCCCCCAATTTAGTACAAAGCCCTAATTATTAATTTGCTAAATAATAAAAATATGAAAAGGATATCAAATATACTTCTCTTTGCAGGCATGGCTCTGTTGACTACTTCCTGTGATGAATCCGAATGGGAAGTACAAAACTTATTTCCAGAAGAATATCATAAAATTCTTTATATCTTGGATAATGGGGAAAAGGAAGTAGTTTTATATAAAACGGGATTAAATACGGAGTTCAGTTATTCTGTTGTCAAAGCCGGAAGTGAACCGACAGAAACGGCAGCTGTTAATGTGAAAGTTGCTTCGCAAGAGGATATAGACGCGCAATACAGTGATATTACGGGTACGCCCCATAAGGTTATTCCCGAAAATGCCTACGAGATTACGACAACGGAACTTTCGTTCGGTAGCGATGATGCATTTAAGTCTATAAACTTTACAGTCAATCCTGAAACAGTAGAAGGCTTTATGGAACAACAGAGGGCTCTTGACCCGGAGAATGCTCCTTATATGAAGTTTGTACTTCCCATCATTGTAGAAGGTGTCACAGTGAATGATTCTGTAAATTCACTGAAAAACTCTTTGATGCTGAGTGTAACAAATGTCATTACTCCAACGGTTGGGTTTGCGACAACGGAGCTTCAGGAACAATACATCGGTCAGGGTGATGCTTCTATTGAGATTCCTGTGGAACTGGATATTGATAATCAATGGGATTTCACTTCGCGAGTAGTAATTGATAACGATTATATTGATGCTTATAACAGCGAGCACAATACATCCTATTTACCGTTTCCTGAATCTGCAATAGAGATGTCTGATGTAATAGAGTTTGTTTCCGGCAATCAGGCTGCGATCAATGTCAAAATCAAATATTCGGAACTGGATAAAACGAATCGGGATGACTATATGTTGGCGCTTAAACTGGAAAAAGGCGAGAAATTTGAAGCCTCTTCTACTAACAATCGTTATATATTGGTTACTTCTTATCGGATGAATAACCGTGACAGTTGGGGGTGGGAAGTTAACTCGGAGTCGACCCAAGAAGGTGCGTTGGCAAACGTCTATGACAACAATCCTAAGACTTATTGGCATTCCAACTATGGTCAAGGTCACGGTCAGGCAAATCAACTCCCTTATTATTTCACTATCGATATGCGAGAAGTGAGGAATGTATATGGTTTCGCTTTGTGGAGCCGTCAGGATGCAAGCAATAGTGACCTTAAAAAAGGTTACTTCGAAGCCAGCACTGATAATGCAACTTGGACGAAAATAGGTGAATGGACTATGGATAAAGGTACGCTGTATGAACACTATTATGATGTTACCCCGACTCAAGCGCGCTATTTACGCCTTTATATCACGGAATCGCATCGAAAGCAGAATGCCGGTGTCGGTGAAATCTACGTGTTTGGTTACTAATTTCGTATTTGCATATTTCAAATAGAGTATTTAAAAAGAAAGCGGACAGTCCTTCCGCTTTCTTCTTTTCTATGGTATGCCAATCTCATTTAATTTCTAATAAAAATATTATGAAACACTATTTATATACACTCTTATTGTTTTTGCCCCCTCACTTTCCAGAGTTGTGAATCATCAAATGACGAACCGACATCTCCTGATACGGAGAAGCCGGAAGTGGGAGATGTTACGGACTGGCAAGAAATGGCCGACCAAAGTTCGAGTGCACTGATTAACTTTTATTGGAATAACAACAAGAGCTATTTCAACTATTATCCGGCCAAGGCTGATACTCCGAGCGAAGCTTAGCATTATTGGCCGCAGGCTCATGCCATGGATGTACTGATTGATGCTTATGTGCGTACTAACGATAGTAAGTGGCAATATTACTTCAGGCTGTGGCACGAAGGAGTGAAACAAAAAAGCGGTGGAAGCTACTTGAACGATTTCGTAGATGACATGGAATGGATTTGCCTTACCATGATTCGTTTGTACGAAAATACCCGTGATGCCCGCTATATGGAAACAGCGCAGTTGTTATGGGATAAAATAAAAGCCCAGTGGAATAATCAGGCAGGTGGAGGTCTTGCATGGAGGCAAAGCCAGCCATGGAGTAAAAATGCCTGCTCAAACGGACCAGCAGGTATCATTGCCGTCCGTATGTACCAATTAAACGGCAATAAGCAGGAAGGCCTTGATTGGGCAAAGAAAATACGCAGTTGGCAGACAGAGAAATTGTTTGACGAACAAACCGGAGCCGTCTATGACAATATTAATGCAAAAACCGGAGCTATTACCAAATGGCTGTTCACCTACAACCAAGGAACATATTTGGGCATGGCGCACGAACTTTACAAGATTACGGGCGAAGTGCAATATCTGGATGGGGCCTGTAAAGCGGCTGACTACTGCATACAAAACTTGATAGATAAGAAAAATAATATTTTGAAAGATGAAGGCACGAAAGATGGAGGTTTGTTTAAAGGAATCTTCATACGCTATTTTGTGAAGCTGATATTGGAAGAGGATTTGAAAGCCACATACCATGGAAGGTATCTAAACTTCTTCAATAACAATGCTAAAGTGCTGAATGAACGGGAAAGGAGTGAACAATTCTTATATAATACCAGTTGGAGTAAACCGGGTGATATGAAAAATGATATGCTACCCAAGTAAGTGGCTGTACGATGATAGAAGCGAAAGCGCTCTATGAAAAGACGGTCGGCGGTATGTAACACAAGCAGTTCCCTATCTTCTTTATTCTGAAAACATGGTGAAGAAATAGGGAGTCGTTGCGGAACTAAGAGTTTATTGACATTCATTCAAAATAAACCGGCAGTTTATTGCTGATAAATCATAGTGGACTTTACATGCCCGGAGCAGTGCCTGTTTCTCTTTGCTTTTTCTAATCTCTCTGCCAGATAATGACAATGTTTTTTGTATCTGTAATCTGACAAAAATATCTATATTTCTGTCTTTGCTTCCATGACGTACATATTAGTCACGGCAATGTACACCATTTTACAAATAAAACACCAACTTTGCTACCCGAAACTAATAAACAAACATATACCATGGAAATGAAGTCAATTGTAATCGGAACTTTATTTTTAATCGGGGCAAACAGCTATGCCCAACATCTAACGTTAAAAGCGGATAATATAGACCGGATTGTAAAAGAGCTGACCTTGGAAGAAAAAGCGCGTCTGCTGGTAGGCCGCGAAAATAGCAAGAGTAAAACCGGGGTGCCCGGGGCTGCCGGCACTACCCAAGGGGTGGAACGCTTGGGCATACCGGGTGTTGTATTGACAGATGGACCTGCCGGTGTACGTATCAGTCCTATACGTAAAGGCGACTCACAGACCTATTATGCTACCGGCTTTCCGGTAGGTACGGCATTAGCTTGCACATGGAACCCGGAGTTGGTGGAAAACGTGGGTAAGGCTATAGGCGAAGAAACTTTGGAATATGGCTGTGATGTATTGTTGGCACCGGGTATGAACATACAGCGCACTCCTTTGTGCGGACGTAATTTTGAGTATTTCTCGGAAGATCCCGTTGTATCAGGAATAATGGCTGCAGCTTATGTGAACGGTGTGCAGAGCAATGGAGTGGGAACCAGCATCAAGCATTATGCCGTAAACAGTCAGGAAACCAACCGTATCGAAGTGGATGAGATTGTTTCGCAACGTGCACTTCGTGAATTGTATTTGAAGGGATTTGAAATCGCAATCCGGAAATCCAATCCGTGGACAGTGATGTCTTCATACAACCGGTTGAACGGAATTTGGACGCAATCGAGCCCGGAATTGCTGATTACGATTTTGCGTGACGAATGGAAATATGACGGTCTGGTAATGACCGATTGGACTAACGAGCGTCGTACTTCTTACGACCGTGTAGCGGCAGGAAACGAACTGCTGGCTCCCGGACATGATTGGCAGGAAACGGATATCATCGAAAATGTGAAAAAGGGCAATCTTTCAATGGATATTGTAGATGCTCGTGTGAAGAGGCTGTTGGAAATGATTGTAAAGACACCACGCTTCAAAGGATATAAATTCAGTAATAAACCCGATTTGGAGGCGCATGCCGCCCTTACCCGGCAAGCATCGACAGAAGGTATGATATTGCTTGAAAACAAGGATAATACTTTGCCGCTGAAAGGAGTAAAGACTGTAGCTCTGTTTGGCAAAACGTCATACGATTTCATTGCCGGTGGAACAGGCTCGGGCGATGTGAACAAGCCTTATGTGATAGATTTGATGACGGGCTTGAGCAATGCCGGGCTGACCATCAATGAGGATTTAAAACAGCTTTACCGTATTCACAAGGATTTCAATGATAAAGCCAATAAAGTTAGCGGTGAAAGAAAAGAGCTTACGGAATTAAAGGTTTCGCGGCGTAGCATCGAACGGTTGGCAGCATCCAATGATTTGGCCATTTTCACCATCGGCCGTCAAGCCGGTGAAGGACGCGACCGTCATATCGATAATGATTTTAATCTGACAACCGATGAAAGAGAAATGCTGGAAGATATTTGTAATGCTTTCCATACGTTGGGCAAGAAAGTAGTGGTAATCATGAATATGGGTAGCGTAATGGAAACGGCTTCTTGGAAAGAGATGCCTGATGCTCTGTTGATGGCATGGCAACCCGGGCAGGAAGGTGGTAACTCGGTGGCTGATGTATTATTAGGTAAGCAAACACCGTCCGGTAAGCTGACAATGACTTTCCCTATCATGGCGTCTGATGTTCCTGCCGTGAATAATTTCCCTACCGGCACCGGTTCCAAGTATGGCGACAGACGTAGGAATGTAGATTATACATTGCACGAAGAAGGCATTTACGTCGGTTATAGATACTTCACAACTTTCGGTAAGAAGGTTTCTTATCCTTTCGGCTATGGGTTAAGCTACACTACATTTGCTTATAGCAAACCTGTGGTAAAAGCTACTGCCAATGGCTTCACAGCCAGTATCGTTGTAAAGAATACGGGTAATGTCGATGGCAAGGAAGCCGTACAACTTTATGTCGCTGCTCCGAACAGCGGATTGGATAAACCTGTTAGAGAACTGAAAGCATTTGCAAAAACAGGTACACTGAAACCGGGAGAGAGTGAAACTCTTCATTTTCATATCAGTACTTACGATTTGGCATCGTTCAATGAAGCCGAGTCTGAATGGCAGACGGCGACAGGCAAATATGAAGTACAGTTTGGCGCATCTGTTGAGGACATTCGTGCTACGGCGACTTTTAACAATAAAAAAATGTTTTCGAGCAAGACCAATAACGTATTGAGACTTAATCGTGAATTAAAAGAAATTAAACCATGAAAAAAATCCGATTTCTGATTCTGGCAATAATCGCCTTAATTACCGGCTCGTGCGACGACACGCTAAAGATAAATCCGCAAGAGGTTAAAATTGTAATTGCAGAGAAAGATGCTGATCCTTTGCACTTGGCAGTGAGAACATTGGCTGGTGATTTTGAAAAGGTGACCGGCGTAAAACCTAAAATAACGTCCACATTACCTGACAGTGACAAATATCCGACCATCGTTGTTGTCAACAGAGAAACAAACAATTTGAATTTACCTTTGGAAAATTTTTATCCGCTCGATGGCTTTGAATCGCATCGCGTATGGGTAGACTCTAAAATGAATCGGATTTATCTGGACGGGGAAGACATGCGTGGCGCTATCTATGCCGTGTATACATTTGCTGAGACTTTTCTGGAAGTGCCGCCATTATGGTTCTGGTGTTCATGGATGCCGAAACATAAAGATGTGATTAAGATACCTAAAACGACAAATATCTTTTTAAGGTCACCGCAGGTACGCTATCGTTCTTGGCTTCCTAACGACCAAGACCTTTATAGAAGCTGGACAAAATTGTCTCCTCAGAATAATGAAATTGTCTATGAAACATTGCTCCGCCTGAAATTGAATACTTTTGAGGATGCGGATTTAGCTTATCCCGGTATAGGCGAAGGTATGAAGATGTGCAAGAAGTATGGCATTGTGGTCACCTCACATCACATGTTTATGCTCAACACGACTTTCGCCAATTGGGACAAATATTGGAAAAACGTGAGGAAAGTGGAAAAGGTGCCTGAGTTGTCGTTGGCTAATATCGATAAACTGAAAGAACTTTGGGAATATGGCGCACAGACAGTAGTGGAAAGCGGAGTAGAGAATATTTGGAACATTGCTTTCCGAGGCTCGGGCGACCAGCCGTTCTGGATTTTATTTCCGGATGCTCCGAAAACGGAAGCGGAACGTGCTAAGGTAATCAACAAGATGTTGCAGATACAGACGGATATTATAAAAAAATACGCTAAAGAAGAGAACCCGTACATTCGCACCACTTTCTATGACGAAATGGCCGATCTGGTAACTGCCGGGTTGGTTGTACCGCCTGCCAATGAAAACATGATCTGGACATTCTGTTCCGGACGTCGGGACCATTATCCTTACAGCGATATACAAAAGTTCAATCCGGAGACTCCGGTTAAATTGGGCTATTACATGAATTTGCAGTTTACGTCTACCGGTTCGCATCTGGCTCCGGCAGAAGGGCCGTGGAAGATGGAATTTAATTACCGTTACGTGAACAGTAAGTCGCCATTGTATTTGTCAGTTGTCAATTCCGGTAATTTCCGCGAATATATGTACACGATGTCTGCCAATGCCAAACTGTTATGGGATTATGACGCTTATGATTCGGATAAATGGAATCGTGATTATGCAGTGCAATATTTCGGTGAGGAGTATGCCGATGAAATCGCTGATTTATATAAGGACTATTTCTATGCTTACTGGACACAGCGCAAGCCCGATTTTCCGGGTGGAATGGAACGCCAGTTCATCTTTCAGGATCAGCGTTACGCACGCGCTATCTCTTATATAGGTGACGACTTTTTCCACTTCAGCCCCAAACCGTTGCCGGATTTATATATGTACGAGCGTGTTCCGGGACGTGTTTTCCGCATAGTACCCGGAGACAATGGAGCGGAAACCCAAGTTGATGCCTTGTTAATGGGTATGGAAACATCGGCCGGAAAATTTGCTGAAGTTACGGAGCGTGCCGAGAAACTGATGCCGAAATTGGAAAAATGTTACCAGCAATTCTTCTACGATAACCTGTTGGCTTATTCCAGTTTCATGGAGCATCTCAGCAGAACTCTTTATCATTTTACGTATGCTTACAAATATCAGGCTGATAAGACTGTTTTGGTGGATAACCTGCAGAAGGCTTACGATGAAATGCTTCAGGCGAAAGAAGCCCTGTATCTTACGCAACACGGAGCTTTTGAGCAATGGTACAAAACCGACGAGAAATTTAATATAGCTGCGGTTCTTGGAGTAATTCAGTCAAAACTGGAAGAAGCCCGGAATAGATAGGCCGATGTGAATTAACTGTTATGTTAAATAAATAATTGCTTTGATTTCCTTAATTCTTAGCTCATATATTTTAGTACAATTTTATTATGAGAAAACAATCAATTTTCTGTGCGCTGATTGCATGGATGCTCATCCCGTTGTCGGCAATTGCACAAAAAAACGGACAGGTTGAATGGAATAATGAACAAGTTTCGGGAGTAAATAAAGAAGAAGCTTGCCAAATAGCCATTCCTTTTGCAGATGAACGACAGGCTGCCACATCGGCTATGGAAGAGTCGCCTTATTACATGACCTTGAGTGGTACATGGAAATTCCATTGGGTAGCCGATCCTGAAGATAGACCGAAAGACTTTTACCGGACCGATTATGATGTGAGCCGGTGGGATGACATCAAAGTACCCGCCACTTGGCAGATAGAAGCGGTACGCAACAATAAAAACTGGGACAAGCCATTGTACTGTAATACTATCTATCCGTTCAGTGGCAGAAAACATATTGAGTGGCCGAATGTTATCCAACCTCGTCCGGCAGATTATACGTTTGCGACTATGCCTAATCCCGTAGGAAGTTATCGCCGGGATTTCATTTTACCCGAATCTTGGAAAGGCAGAGACGTGTTCATCCGTTTTAATGGAGTGGAAGCCGGTTTCTATATATGGGTAAATGGTAAGAAAGTGGGCTATTCGGAAGACAGTTATCTGCCTGCTGAATTTAATCTTACGCCTTACCTGCAATCAGGAAAAAACGTATTGGCAGTTGAGGTATATCGTTTCACGGATGGAAGTTTTCTGGAATGTCAGGACTTTTGGCGTTTTAGCGGTATCTTCAGGGATGTGTTTCTGTGGTCTGCCCCCCGAACGCAAATTAGGGATTTCTTCTTCCGTGCCGATTTAGACAAAGATTATAAGGATGCTGTCGTATCTTTGGATATTGAAATAACCGGAAAGAAAAGCAATAGTGAGATACAGGCGAAAATCACAGATTTGGAAGGTAATGAAATAGTCGCACAATCCATACACGCCAAAGCAGGAATAAACAACATGCAATTTGGGGTATCCAATCCGAAAAAGTGGACTGCAGAAACTCCTAATTTATACAATCTGACCTTACTGTTAAAGCAGAAGGGTAAAGTGACTGATGTCCGTAGTGTCAAAATAGGTTTCCGTAAGATTGAAATCGCTAAGGACGGGCAAATGCTTATCAACGGTAAGTCTACTTTATTGAAGGGAGTGAATAGGCATGATCATAGCCCGATAAACGGACGAACCGTATCCAAAGAGGAAATGGAAAAGGACGTACAACTGATGAAGGCATTGAATATAAATGCCGTGCGTACTTCTCATTACCCTAACAACCCCTATTTCTATGATTTGTGTGATAAATACGGGCTTTATGTACTTGCCGAAGCTAATGTGGAATGTCACGGACTTATGGCATTGTCTCACGAACCATCTTGGAAGAAAGCGTTCGTGGAACGTAATGAAAATCAGGTAAAAAGATATAAAAATCATGCGTCTGTCATAATGTGGTCTATGGGTAATGAATCAGGAAACGGAATCAATTTTAAGGCTGCTGTGGAAGCTGTCAAGAAATTGGACGATACCCGCCCCACACACTATGAAGGAAACAGCAACTTCTGTGATGTGACCAGTACGATGTATTCCAACGTACAATGGTTGGAAGGCGTAGGCAAGGAACGTTTGGAAAAGACAAAAAGAGGTGAAGTGGTGAAGCCGCATATAGTCTGCGAATATGCCCATGCTATGGGAAACGCCATTGGTAACTTCAGGGAATATTGGGAAACTTATGAACGCTATCCTGCACTTGTCGGCGGTTTCATCTGGGATTGGGTGGATCAAAGCATCAAGATGCCCGTATCCGGTGGCAGGGGATACTATATGGCCGCAGGGGGTGATTTCGGTGATAAACCCAATGATGGCAATTTCTGTACAAATGGAGTTATCTTTTCAGACCGTACATTATCAGCCAAAGCCTACGAGGTAAAGAAGATACATCAACCTTTAAGCGTAACGGCCGAAGGGAATGGTAAATATAAAATAGCCAACAAAAGATTTCATGCCGGCTTAGGCGATTTATACGGGAGGTATGAAATCAAAGAGGACGGAAAGGTTATATTATCCGGCAATCTGGAAGAATTGAACTTGAATGTTCAGGAAAGTAAAATTATAACTATTTCCGATGCGCAAATAGAAAGAATTCCGGGAGCTGAATATTTTATTAATTTCAGTTTCCGCCTGAAAAACGATACGGAATGGGAAAAAGCAGGCTACGAAGTGGCATCCGAACAAATAAAACTCTCTGACAGTGCGAAGCCGGTATTCAGTCTGCGCCAAGGCAATATCGACTTGAGCGAGACAGAAGAAAGCTATATATTGAGAGGGCGTAAGTTTGAAGCTGTTTTCTCCAAAAAAGCAGGTAATCTTTCTTCATATACTTTGAACGGAGTTGCTCTTATCAGCAAAGGAATGGAACTGAACGTATTCCGTGCTCCTACCGACAATGATAAGTATGCGTATGGAGATTGGCAACGTAAGGGCTTATACCACATGAAGCAGGAAGTTGGGAACTGGGACGTGGAGCAGGCGGACGGCAAAATAATTCTGCAAGTCAGGAATATATACAAAGGTAAGGCCGGTTTTGACTTTGAAAATGAAGTACAATATACCGTAGTACCTGATGGAACAGTTCTTGTGAACAGCACTATTATTCCGTCTGTGAATGGAGAAATTATTCCACGTATAGGTTATCGTATGGAGCTACCCGAAGGCTTTGAACGAATGCGCTGGTATGGGCGTGGTCCTTTAGAAAATTATATTGACCGTAAAGATGCTTCTTATGTAGGGGTATATGACGATCGGGTATCCAATCAATGGGTCAACTACATCAAACCGCAAGAGATGGGTAATCATGAAGATGTGCGTTGGATGTCGGTTACTAATCCGGAAGGTGTGGGATTTGTTTTCGTTGCGGGAGATAGGATGGCGGCTTCTGCTCTGCATGTAAGGGCGCAGGATATGGTAGATTCTACTAATTTTAGAAAATTGATACATGGGTATGAGATACCGATGCGGAAAGAGACAGTTCTTTGCCTAGATGCCAAACATCGGCCATTGGGCAATGCCAGCTGCGGCCCGGGTCCGATGAGCAAATACGAATTAGTATCTTATCCTATTGTATTCAGTTTCATGATGATGCCATTGGAAAGAAGCCACTCTCAAGAAGAACTGGTAAAAAAAGCACGGATACAAATGCCGGTGTGTATGCCTGTATTGATAGAAAGAGACAATAATGGTTATCTGCAACTAAAAACAAACACACCGAAAGCTACTGTTTATTATAGTTTAAATGGCGGCGAATTCAAAGTTTACACAAATCCCATTGAATTTATTGCAGGCGGTAAGGTGCAGGCTTATGCTTCTGCAGACGGACTTGGTAAAAGTTTGAAAACATCAGCGGAACTTCCCGTATATATAGATCGTTCTGCATGGAAAGTTATTTCCGTAAGTAGTGAAAACAAGGGTGAGGAAGCGTATAAGGCTATTGATGGTAACCTGAGTACTATATGGCATAGTCGTTGGGTGACGTCCGCAACCAAACATCCGCACCAAATTGTGGTGGATATGGCTTCTTTGCTTGAGGTGGATAAGTTTATCTATACGCCTCGCAACTCTGAAAATGGTCGTATTAAGGATTATGAACTCTACTTCAGTAAAGATGGTGAAATTTGGGAGAATAAAGTGGCAGGTACTTTTGAAAATTCATCTTCGGCACAAGTGGTTACGTTGAAGAAACCGGTTGTAGCACGGTATTTCAAGTTGATTGCTTTGTCGGAAGTGCGAGGTAGGGAATGGGCTTCGGCAGCAGAATTGAGCGTTAATGTCACTAAAAACTTGTGGGGCGCCTCAAAAGGGCGGCAACGCGTAGTCTATACGGACAGTGATGAAGACAACAGTATGAAGTTGGCGGCTGACGGCAATATCAATACCTACTGGCGAACTGTGCATAATCAATTTTATTTGGCGCCTTATCCGCATGAGATACAAATGTCTTTACATAAGGAGGCAAAAGTAAAGGGCATTAGATATACTCCTCGTCAGGATTCTGCAGAAGGACGGATTGCCGAGTATGAAGTGTACCTTAGCCGAGATGGAAAAGAATGGGGAAAAGCTGTTTGTACGGGAGTTTTCACTAATTCTAAAGAGATGCAAACGGTTGAATTTGCTCCGCGTTCGGCGCGTTACGTAAAATTGCTGGCTTTGTCGGCCGTGGATGGCGGGAAACAGGCAACAGTGGCAGAGTTGGAGATATTAGTGGTTGATTAAAACAGGTTCTGCCTGAAGAGAGTAACTTTTAAAAGGACATGTGTTAAAATCTCGATTGCCATATCATTAGCTTCGCTCAGAAGATGTTTCGAGAGAGGCTAATGGTAGTTGAATTTCATTTTAATACATTTCCTTTTATTTTATTTTTATCCGTTATTGCTACATTTTGGTATTATTCTGTATCTTTGTGACGACTAATTAGTCCGATATGCAGAATATGAAAAACATATACAATCTTTTCAAAATTTCATTATTGGCCTGTATCTTCTTGTGTTGCTTTTCACATCAGGCTTATTCATATAGTTTACGGCAATTTTCCAATCGAGATGGATTGTCCAATAGCGCTATCCTGTCTCTTTACCAAGACCATCAGGGAATTATCTGGATTGGTTCATGTGATGGCTTGAATGTTTTTGATGGTAAAAGCCTGCATGTGTACAGCCCTGTCAGCTCTTCTAAAACATTACTGTCTGGTAACTTGATTAACAGTATCATGGAAACCGAAGAAGACGTATTGTGGGTTCAAACCAATTACGGACTCGACCAATTGGATACCAAACGGCAAACTTGTAGAAGTTTTGCCGAGTTCAAAGATAAGAACTACATGGCTAAAAGTAAAGATAATGAACTGTTCATCGTAAAAGATGATGGATATATCTATTATTTTCAACGGAAAAAACAAGCTTTTCTGAAACTGGACGTTCCTCGGATTTCGTTCGGGCATGTGTTGTCTGCCACTATTGATACGAATGATATATTGTGGATTTTTACTTCTGATAATGACACTCGCAGTTATCGGATAAATAAAACTGCACAAGACATAACTCTCGTCCCTACCAATCTTTTCAAACACCAAGAGCAATTGTTGTGGGCATTCTCGGAAGAAGGCCTGGTATATTTCATTGATGAAACCCATTCATTGTATGAATATGATTTCAACAATCAGCAGCAATATTTTATCGCGGATCTCAGAAAGGAAATTGAGACGCATGGCGAGGTTTCATCTATCATCAAGCAGCAGAACGATTACTATATCGGTTTTAAGAACAGTGGCTTGATTGTGCTCAAATATATGTTCGATCAGAAAATTAAATATCAGATACAATCTACCAAGATTCATTCCGGCATCTTTTGTTTGATGAAGGATAAGTTTCAGGATATTGTCTGGATAGGCACAGATGGACAAGGAGTGTATATGTATTTTAACGACGCTTTTTCCATCACTAATACTTTGTTGGACACTCCGGTATATCAAATAAATAATCCGGTGCGCGCTTTATACTACGATTATGAACAGACACTATGGGTAGGTACCAAAGGCGGAGGAATATTGCGTATTAAAAATTACTCTCCTGAAAGCAGTGGCGTGTCAGAGTCTTTTGACCACATTTCTGTCAGTAACAGTACACTGACCAATAACTCTGTTTACTGTTTCGCTCCCAGTTCCGCTGATAAACTATGGATAGGTACGGAAAGTGGTATTAATTATTATTCTTACAGAAATAGGCAGATTAGAGAATTTCCTGTGACTGTCGACGGAGAAAAGTTGAAATATGTGCATTCCATTAATGAACTGAATGACTCCACCTTGTGGGTCGCTACTGTCGGGGAAGGAATTGTGAAGATTGTTCTTAGTGGAAATAATGCTTCTCCTATTCTCAAATCTGCTGCCAGAATAGTATTGGACAAAGGCCGTATGGCTTCCAATTATTTCTTTACTTCTTTTCAGGAAAGTGACTCTGTCTTGTGGTTCGGTAATCGGGGATACGGGGCTTACATGCTGAACATCAACACTGAAAAACTGACTCCATATTGTTTTGATGATGTAGTGAACAGTCAGACTGTCAATGATATTTTTACTATTTATAAGAATGAAAAGGGATATTGGTTAGGAACCAGTTCCGGATTACTTCGTTTTGATCGGGATAATTTGCACAGTCATGACAGGGTTGATTTGTTTTTAAACAATACTGTACATGGCATTCTGGAAGACTATCAAAATAATCTTTGGATCAGCACTAATCAGGGATTGGTTAGATTCAATACTCAAACCAATACCGGACAGACTTACAATCGGGAAAACGGATTGATTATTACTGAATTCAGTGATGGAGCTTTTTATCATGACAAGCAGACGAGCACATTATTTTTTGGTGGAACAAATGGTTTTGTAACAATCAAACCCAATGCATACATAATGAAAGACTATATGCCCCGGATACATCTGAAAAGTTTGACTATCTTTGGGAAGGAGTATAATATATACGATTTTCTGTCAGAAAAAAAAGGAAAGGCAACGCTTCAGTTGGACTATAGTCAGAACTTCTTCTGTATCAACTTTATGGCTGTTGATTATATCAATGGCAACAATCATTCCTATTTTTATAAGTTGGAAGGAGCAAGTGAGCATTGGATAGAGAGTGGGACATCAGCTAATGCTATCTTTTCCAATCTTTCACCCGGAAAATATACTTTGTTGGTAAAATATAAAAATAATATTAGCGGGCAAGAGAGTCAGCCTCAAACCCTATTTATTTACATCACTCCGCCTTGGTATCTGAGTTACTGGGCGTACGGGGCTTATTTTATTCTATTCGTTGTTCTTTGTTTTCTTCTGGTTTATCAGTTTATTCAAAAATATCGTCGTAAGCAACACCGTATGATTGAAAAAATGGATAGGGAGAAAAAAGAGGAAATCTACGAATCCAAACTCCGTTTCTTTACTAATATTACGCATGAGTTCTGTACACCTCTGGCACTGATTTATGGTCCGTGTGAGAAAATACTGGCTTACTCGAATTCCGATTTGTACATCCGTAAATATGGACAAATGATACGGCAGAATGTAGAACGGTTGAATAGCCTGATTGGGGAGTTACTCGAGTTCCGTAGATTGGAAACCGGTAATAAGCCTCTTTCAATTCAGCAAATAGCCGTATCGGATAAATTAAGAAATATAGCAGAAGCATTCGGTGAGTTGGCGGAAAACCGTAATTTAAATTATTGTTTGAATATTCAGTCTGATATTTTATGGAATACGGATATCAGTTGCTTTAGTAAAATTACCAATAATTTAATCTCTAACGCTTTCAAATATACACCGGAAAGAGGTACTATTACAGTTGAACTGAAAATTGAGAACAAGAATCTTATTTTCAGTATATCCAATTCCGGAAAAGGAATAGCCAAAGAGAATCTTGCAAAAATATTCGACCGTTACAAAATATTGGATTCTTTTGAAATGAATGGAGCCAATTCGAGGAATGGTCTTGGATTAGCTATATGTAGGAGTATGACTAATCTGCTGAACGGGCAGATTAATGTTGAAAGCGTCCCCGACGAGTTAACGACATTCACTGTGACTTTACCTGAATTGACGCCGACAGAGCAAGATATTATGCAAGAAACGCATAAAGATTCTCTTTTGAATATACCTGAGAAATCCATGAAGTTGGAAAGGACGGTTACAGATTTCGATGCAGCCAGACAAACAATCATGGTTATTGATGATGACCCTTCCATGTTGTGGTTCGTCTCGGAAATATTTATAGAGAAATATAATGTATTATCTTTTAGTAATGCTAAAGAGGCTTTAAATAGCCTTGAGTTGAAGCAACCGGACTTAATTATATCAGATGTGATGATGCCGGAAGTCAATGGACTTTCCTTTGCACAACAGATAAAGCAGAATAAACTTTGGAGTCACATTCCATTAGTTTTATTGTCCGCTCTTCATAATGAGGATGAACAAGTGAAGGGCATTGAAGCAGGAGCAGAAGCTTATGTTACTAAGCCGTTCAATGTTAAATATTTGGAGCAGATGGTTTATCGGTTAATAAAACGAAAATCAGACTTGAAAGAGTATTACAGCTCTATATTCAGTTCTTTTAAGATAGAAAATGGCAATTGCATACATAAAGAAGACCAAGAGTTCTTAGATAAGGTGATGGAGACCATAGAGAAAAATATTAGCAATCCTAACTTATCAGTCGAATTGTTGAGTAGCGACTTAGGTTATAGTACCCGCCAGTTTTATAGAAAATTGAAACCGATAACTGAAAAGTCGCCTTCCGACATCATTAAAGAGTATCGTCTCGCTATGGCTGAACGTTTGCTCCTGAGTCATGATTTCACTATTGAAGAAATTATGGATCAGACGGGATTTAATAACCGTGGTACATTCTACAAACTGTTTACTGCACATTTTGGTATGCCGCCACGGCAGTATAAAGAACAGCAAAAAGATAACGTGAAAAAAGAAATTGTAAACTGAGGAATATATAATAAGCGTTACATCTTTTTTTAACAATGCCGTCCAAAAAACGAATTAAATTTGTAGGGATATTCAGTAAATCCTATAAAATTAGCCAACTAATTCGCAATACTTCAATGGCTAATTTTATAGGATTTACTGAATATCCCTACTTTTTTAAGACATTTACTGAATATCCCTAGACACAACTCCAAAAATAAGGCAGTTTTGACGCAGTTTCTATATCTTATTTACCATTATATGAATCCCATTTTTATAATCTGCAAGAAATAATTCTTTCTCACTTCGTCATATTTCTTTATTTTTATAATTATTCTTTGGTGCACAATAGTCGGTTATCCTCACTAACTAACTTCACGATTTAGTAAGTTATTTCCTCTTGCTATCTGGGACTTCAATTGTAGCTCAAAACGTTCCTTTCTCTTTGTAAGATATAAATCAATGACGTTTACACTCTGTGCAACGATAATGGTAATGATCGGTAGTTTTACCACAGATAGAGCAACTTGTGCCACCAGAGTTATGATAAGGAGCCATACTTGAACCAGCTGCGTAAGTATACGATTCCGATCTATATCCTTTACCGCCACATTTAGGACATATCCCAGATCTTGAAGATGATGATGAAGAACTATTTGATGATGAAAAGTCATCGACTTCTTCATACTTGGCCGCTTGATAAGCTTCAGCTTCACCTGGAGCCCACAATTTACTCATGGTCTTACTTCCTACACCTTGACAATATTTACATCCTCCGTTTCCTAAACAACTGACACATTGCTTATAGGTCTTGAAATATGGATTATACACTCTACCTTGTCCATTACATATGGTACATATTTTTTTTCCATAACAGCCCACGCATGTTGATACTGAATATACGAAACAATATCCATCTTCGTACCATGTGTAATGCGCCTGCCCATAAGCACAAGGAGCAGTAAGCTCATTTTTTATGATACGTCCGTTGAAATCTTGCTGTCCTTTGCGTTGTTCACCACTGTATTTGAACGATTGTGCCATTGTGGCATTGATATTGTCCGATACACCGCTTGATGCAGATTGGGCTAAGGTAGATATTACATTTTGCCCTCCAGCTGCTGAACTTACAATATCAAGAGCGCGTCCAATTGCAGAAAGCCAATTCCGTTTACGCTTTTGAGTGGTAAATTTTGTTTCAGCGTATGTTGCCGCAGGTATAGTACTACTCGTAAATGACTCATTACTGGCAGAAGCTGTAATAACTGTAGAGTTACGCTTGGAAGCGCGACAAGCTATCCTAAAGTCTTCAACGCGCGTTTTTAACAGATCAACAGTAAAAATTGCCACATCATTGATACTATCCTCATTTTGTGTTGAAATACGTGGAATAGGTAAGTACGTAGGCTCTGCCAGACGTTTCCAATCTGCTCTTGAATAACCGGCTTTCACAAGTTTTTCATAGTCTAAGTAGCTTTCAGGATGCCATTTTTTCTTATCCGCCTCTATACAAAAACGTGCATGCCATGCAAGAGCAAACACAGTGTCCTTTTCCACACCGTCCTCATAAGTATAACAAAAAGCGATGTTTGTTGCTCCACTCGGATTTCCCGCATCAAGTGCACAAAGTGACCAATATAACGTTTTTAATCCATCTTTATATTTATCTCCATTATAACCACCATAAAACTCCGATAATATGTCCATTGCTTCCGAATCACCTCGATCAGCATATATTTTGAATTCCTTGAAAGCCTTATCATACCACATTTCCGCGTTAGATTTTGTATCTGTATCTTTTAGCTTCCCAGCTCCATACATACGGGCAATTTCCCATGCTCCCCAAGGATAACCATAATTGGAAATCTTCTTATAACACTCCAATGCCTTGCCATAGTCAATCGTCCCTTTATAGGTAGCATTTACCTGCCTACCGTAATTATAACAATCCCCTAATGCTTTTATAGCCACGACATTTCCTTTGGCAGCCTCGGCTTCTATAATATTAAAGGAATAATTGATTTTTTTGTTCTCATACATTTGTTGCGCTTTCGCTGATAGCACTATCATACAGAGCAATAACGTAATCCATGTATTTTTCATCATATATAAGTTTAAAAACATAATTATTATTCAAGCCTGAGTGTAAAGGTAAGAAAAAAAACTACAACAATAATTTGGTTTAGCAGTTTTTTATCTTACATACGAAATGGATCATGTTTCTACATTTTGATGAAGAGGCAAAAGTTTCGTGATTTTATTTAGCCATGATGGAAGAATCCATGGAGTAGTCTGTTCTTCCGGTACAACAAGAGAATATAGAAAGAGAAGCCATGGATATGCTTGAAGGCATTACGGCACTCATGACAGGATACAATGAAGTGCATGATATAATACCAACCATTTAAGTTTATAATATATGAAATCAGAAAAAGAAACCATTTATGACTATGCGACAGAACTGAAGCTGCTGGCCTTTAAAGAGGAACTGGAATACACCCTTTCATTGGCAGCCGGAGAAAACTGGAGCCATCTGCATTTCTTGACCGAATTGCTTGGAAAGGGAAGTGTCAGAAGAAGGGAATGTAGAAGAAAATTAAGGATAAAATCTGCGGGATTCCCACAAATGAAGTATCTGCATGAACTTGTTATGGAAGACATGCCCAAAGAGGCACAGGTAATATTACCTGAATTGGAAACACTGGGCTTCATTAGGGAGGGAAGAAACATAGTCCTGTATGGAAATCCGGGAACGGGAAAGACTCATATTACTACGGCTTTAGGAATAAAGGCCTGCCAGCAGGATTTTACCGTATTGTTTACTTCAGTCCCTGCCTTGCTTACCCAGATAAGGAAAGCCAAATCTGCAAAGACACTGCGGGCGTTGCAATTACGGTTTGAAAAATACGATCTGGTTATCTGCGATGAATTCGGATATGTCAGTTGTGATAAGGAAGGAGGAGAACTGCTTTTTAACCACTTGTCGTTAAGGGCCGGGAAAAAGGCTACAATCATTACTACAAATTTGGCTTTTAACAGATGGAATGAAATCATAAAGGACAAGGTACTTGTAGCGGCAATGGTCGACAGGCTTACACATAAAGCCTATCTGGTAAATATGACCGGACTCTTTTATAGGCTCAAAGAAACACAAAAAATGAGACAAGATAAATGAAGATTTTAAACTTATATGTAATTTTGTAACAAGTATGGATGGAGCTCTTTTCAATTAAAATACGGCGCACTTTTCAATTAGTATCTATAGGCTGAATACATACTCTAATCGTTTTTCTCTACTGTGATAATTCATTTTGCCATATATCAAAAAACTTTTTCACTATAGTCAAAATGAGATGTTGCGTATTCGTCCGGATTAATGATACAGACGGGGACGTTTATTATTAAACCGATAACCTATACCGAGCATCAGGTAGTTGGGCTCATGGAAATCTTTCAGGTTATATCCTATGTGCAGAAAGGTATCGCGGGTCATGTCAATTTTGAGAGCCAATATTTGGTAGAATGATTGAAGGTCGCCACCGCCATGCAGGATATTGGCGCCGAAACCTATGCCGACAGTGAAATAAGGCATCACCCATTCTCCACGTGCGGATACACCCAATGAAAGTTGCTTGCGAAGCGGGGGAATACCGAACGCGTCTTCCTCATTGCCGCCGTCGAGCGGGGTAATGTAATCTTTGGCGTAAATATTGGCGCTTGCATCATACACACCATCCAAAGATACTCCTGCGCGGAACTTATACCCGAAATTATACATAGGGGCAAAGCAGAATCCTGCTACGGCATATTTGTCGGGAGCCGGGACCTGTCCACCCGGTACATCGATAGCTTTCCTCCGCCACGAACCGAACAGTGTCAGGTCATAACTGACATGCCTGGGGAATGACGGAACCGGAATTTGTTGTGACGGTTGTAACGCTTTGTCTATATCCCGATTGAAATTATATACCACTCCGATTTTAAAATCTACCGTATTCAAACCGGTATTGGGATATTGGGTATTGCCGTTAGAGAAATGTACCGCCGCTGCGCCGATATTGAGGTCGAACCGCGGAGACAGTATCCAGTTCAGATGAATTCCGGCATTGAGATATGCATTGACTTTGGTTCCTATAACGGTATTATTGGCGTTGGCGAGGTAATCGTATGGTTTCCAGCCGAAAGATGCGCCGAATCCCCATTCGTAATTAAGTGATAAGCGGGGAGTGAACCTGGCAATACGGGCGCCTTGAAAAGCGTAGAGGGCGACAGGCGTTCCCATCTCCCTGCGGTTGCCGAAATCGAAATAACCTACTCCTATTCCCTGATAAGAACTTCCGTATACTCGGTCGGCGGCCGTACCCGGTTGCTGTTGGAATGAGTATTTCAGATGGGCGGAGCAGGCGGAACCCAGTCTTTTGCGCATATCGTTTTCGCCCCGCAGGAAAGAGCTGGTGGGGAATATATATCCCGGTCGGCCTTCAATGCCGAGGCGGTGGATATAGCTATCTTGCGCGCATATATGGCCGGACAGGAACAGGATAATCATTAAGAGAAGCATCTCTCTTCCTGCCCGCATTCTACTACCCATGTGTCGTGGCGTTCTTCGTTAGTGATTGGATTCTTTTTGCAAAGCCCGATTCACGTGCAAATATAGTCCTTTTATCGTTTTATCTACATAAAAAGCTTATATTTGCAAAGCTAATAATTCATCATCTATGTTATTCAGGAAATTTATGACTGCAATCTTTGCAATCTCCGCACTTGCCGGACAGGCTCAGGAGAAACAGTTCAGCATTATTCCCGAACCGGCGGAGATAACCGTTGCCGGCGAGGGTACGGTTCAAATTGAAAGAGGCATGCTTGTTCGCGTGTCCGATTCTTCCCTGGTTGCGTCGGCTGATTTTCTTGCCGATTATACAAATCGTTATTTAGGTATCCCTCTGCGGGTCGATGTGCCAAAGAAGGGGAAAAAGCGTACGGCTGATAAGGCGGTAAACGGTATCGTTCTGGTCAATCGGAACAACGGTGAAGTTTCCGGAGGTTATCGGCTGGAAGTTATTCCCGGTACGGGTGTCCGTATTGAAGGAAATGATGCGGCAGGCGTATTTTACGGGGTACAGACTTTGATTCAGATGTTGCCCGTACGAGCCGGTGTATTGCCGATTCTTGCAGCGGCCAAGGTCGTGGATTATCCCCGTTTCGCTTATCGGGGGATGCATCTGGATGTGGTACGCCATTTCTTTCCGGTAGAGTTTATCAAGAAGTATATAGACTATCTTGCTTTGCACAAACTGAATTATTTTCATTGGCATCTTACGGACGACCAGGCCTGGCGTGTAGAGATGAAGTGCCGGCCTGAGCTGACGGCGAAAGGTTCTGTGCGCGAAGGGGAAATAGAAGGACTGTATCCGGGAAAGTATCAGCCGCTTCCTTATGGCGGTTACTACACTCACGAAGACGTTCGCGAGGTGGTGCGATATGCCGCCGAGCGATACATCACCGTTATACCGGAGATTGACATTCCCGGGCATTGCATGGCTGTGCTTGCCACTTATCCTCAATTCAGTACTACACCGGATGAGCCGAAGAAATGTGCGCTTACCTGGGGAATCTTCAATAAATTCAATAATGTGCTTGCTCCCAAGCCGGAAGTTTTCGACTTCCTGAAAGATGTATTCTCGGAACTGTGCGACTTATTTCCCGGGCAATACATCCATGTGGGGGGTGATGAATGCGCCAAACGCTGGTGGCAGGAATCCGAGCAAACGCAGCGGTTCATGCGCGACCATGGTCTGGCTGACGAGAAAGCCTTGCAAAGCTATTTTATCCATTATGTACAGGATGTTGTCAACGCTAAAGGGAAAACGCTTGTCGGCTGGGACGAGATATTGGAAGGCGGTATATCCGAGGATTGCATTATCATGAATTGGCGCCGTCCGAACTATGGCGTGAAAGCATTGAAAACCGGGCACCGTGCCATATTTGCCTGTTCGGCATGGTCGTATTTCAACATGAAAGAAAGCCGTACACAATCCGAGATAGGGCCGAGAGGACCTTTATCATTGGAGAAGGTGTATGAGTTCCAAATTGTTCCCGATTCTTTGACTGACCGACAGACTGAACTTATCTGGGGCGCGCAAGGGTGCCTATGGACGGAGTATATTCCCACTACATGGAAAGTGGAGTTCTCTCTCTTTCCCCGTATGGCGGCGTTGGCCGAGAATGTCTGGTCGCCGGTAGAGAAGAAAAGCTGGGATAACTTTTCACGTAAGGTGGAAACGCAGTGTGAAAGGTATGAATTGTGGGGAGCGCGTTATTCGGATGCCTTTTTCCGTTTGCAGGATATAGTGCGGAAACGGTAAGTCTCATCCCTAAAAATAAAGGGAATGTGCCAAAATGATGATTAACATATCATTTCGGCACATTCCTTTCTTTTATAAACCTTGTATACCTCTTCTTTGTTCGAAGCGGTTATTTCTCATCGTTCTTCCGGATTTCCACACGGCGTATTTTACCGCTGATGGTTTTGGGAAGTTCGTCTACAAACTCTATGACGCGCGGATACTTGTAAGGTGCGGTCACTTTCTTTACGTGGTTCTGCAACTCCTTAATCAGTTCTTCTCCTGCACGGTCCTTATATTCTTTGGACAGTACGATGGTAGCTTTCACCACTTGTCCCCGGATTTCATCGGGAACTCCGGTAATGGCGCATTCTATAACCGCGGGATGCGTCATCAGGGCGCTTTCCACTTCGAACGGGCCGATACGGTAACCGCTGCTCTTGATAACGTCGTCGGCGCGTCCCACGAACCAGAGATAGCCGTCCTCGTCTTTCCAGGCAACGTCGCCGGTGTAGTAGATGTTATCGTGCCATGCTTCATGGGTGCGGTTGGCGTCTCGATAATATTCTTTGAACAGACCGAGCGGTTTGCCTTTGTCGGTACGGATTACAATCTGTCCTTGTTCACCGGCTTCTACCGAACGGCCGTCATAGTCTATCAGGTCTACATCGTATTGCGGGTTCGGAAGGCCCATGCTGCCCGGCTTGGGTTGCATCCACGGCATGGTGGCTACGGTAAGGGTGGTTTCGGTCTGTCCGAAGCCTTCCATCAGTTTGATGCCTGTCAATTTCTTGAATGTATCGAATACGGCGGGATTCAGCGCTTCGCCGGCAATGGTGCAATATTGCAATGACGAGAGGTCGTACTTCGTCAGGTCTTCGTGAATCAGGAACCGGAAGATGGTAGGCGGCGCACAAAGCGAGGTGACGTGATAGTCCTGTATCTTTGTCAGAATATCGGCGGGAGTGAATTTCTCGTGGTCGTATACAAAGATGTTGGCACCGGCTATCCACTGCCCGTACAGTTTGCCCCATACGGCTTTTCCCCAACCTGTATCGGCAATGGTGAGATGCAGGCTGTTTTCATGCAGATTATGCCAGAAACTTCCGGTAACGATATGTCCCAAAGGATACGTGAAGTCGTGGGCTACCATTTTCGGCTCGCCGGTGGTTCCGCTGGTGAAGTACATCAAGGAAATGTCATCGTTGCTGTTGGCGTGTTCCGGTCTTACGAACGGGGCGGCATCGGCTATGCCTTTGTGGAAATCCTCAAAGCCTTCGGCTATCTCCGGACCTACACTCACCAGCTTCTTCACACTCGGAGAATCCGGCATGGCGGCGGTGATATGGTCGGTAATGACGCTTTCGCCTGCACAGACAATCATCTTGATGTCTGCGGCATTGCATCGGTATACAATATCTTTCTTGGTAAGTAAATGTGTGGCGGGAATAACGACGGCACCCAGTTTGTGCAGTGCGATGATGCTGAACCAGAACTCATAACGGCGTTTCAGAATCAGCATTACCATATCCCCGTGCCCGATGCCGAGACTCCGGAAATAGGAAGCCGTCATGTCCGTATAGCGCTTCATGTCGGCAAATGAGAACTGGATTTGTTCGCCCTTGTCGTTGGTCCAGAGCAATGCGGGCTTGTCGGGTTGTTCGGCAGCCCAGGCATCCACTACATCATAACCGAAGTTGAAATTCTCCGGTACGTTAATCTTTAAATTCTTGATAAAGTCCTCTTGAGAAGTGAAGGACGTTTGCGATAAAAATCTTTCTACCATAACTTTAGGGATTAAGAATGGGGAATTGGGAATTAAGAACCTGATGTACGGCATAAGCATACACCCCGTTCTTCATTCTTCGTTCTTCATTCTTCATTTATGTTGTTACATGATTACAGCAAGGAACCGTACTTTCTTTCCGTCCAGCGCTTTCATGCCGTGAGGCAGTTTGGAGTTGAAATACAAACTGTCTCCTTCGTTTAAAATTAAATCTTTGCCGTCGATACTCAGCATCATGCGGCCTTCCAGAACGAGGTTGAATTCCTGTCCCGAGTGGCTGTTATAATGTATCGGCTCGTTTTCCGGTTTGGGCTCTACGGTAACGATGAACGGATCGGCGTTGCGGTTCATGAAGCCGGCGGCCAGTGATTGGTATTTATAGGCTTTTGTACGCTCGATGCTGGTTCCTTTTCCTGCACGGGTAAGGAAGTAGCTGCTCATTTTCGGTTCTTCGCCGAACATCAATGCGTCCAGCGCAATGCCGTAACGGCGGGCTATCTTTTGCAGCATGCTTACGGAGATGTCAAACTCTCCCGTTTCTGCAAGACGGTATTCTTCTGCCGAGATGTCGCAATCGCGGGCGATGTCTTCGGTAGTCAGCTCCAATACGTCGCGCAATCCGCGCAGGCGTTCGGCGATTTGTTTAATCTGTTCGTCCATGTGGTTCGTATTAAGTGGATTAGTTCTGTTATTTACTTGCTTTTATGGCATTGATAATGGCGGAGGAGAATCCCCGGTGCTCCAGCTCATTGATGCCCTTGATTGTAATTCCGCCGGGAGTGCATACTTTGTCAATCTCCACACTGGGATGCGTATCGTTGTTCAGTATCAGTTCGGCGGCGCCTTTTACCGATTGGGCTATCATGCGCATTCCATCCTTGGGGTAAATGCCCATCTCTATTCCGGCTTGCATGGCGGCCTGGATATATTTCAGTACGTAAGCAATGCCGCAGGAAGTCATGGCGGTGGCGGCCGCTATTTTCTCCTCGGGAATCAGCATGGCAAGTCCCATCTGGTTGAAGATGTCGAGCAGCAGTTGTTCCTGTTCTTTGCTTGCATTCCGGCTGGAGATAAGCGTCATGCTCTCCATCTCGCTGATAGCGGTGTTGGGGATGAGGCGGAACATAGTCATTTCCTTATCTGCCACATAGTGCGCCAACTCCTCGAAAGGTATGCCGGCCGCCACGGAGATAAGTATCTGTTTGCTTTTTAGTTTGAGTTCGCTCACTACGGACTTCATCAGCCACGGTTTAACGGCGAGTATGATAAGCTCGGCTCCGGTCACGGCTTCCTGGTTGTCGCGCGTGGTTTGCAACGCCGGGAATTCTGCCTTCAGTACATCCAATTTACTTGGCGTAGGATTAGAAACAATGATGTCATTGGCCGGGATGATGGTTCCTTTGGCCAAACCGCGGGCGATAGACCCGCCCATATTTCCTGCACCGATAATTGCTGTTTTCATATCATCTTGTAATTTAAAATGTTGTCTTCCGGCAAAGGTATGGATTTTCTATAAAAAACGACCGAAACAGGAAGGTATTCTTCTTTCGGTCGTCTCTTTTGTCGGCTGATTATTCTTCAAATATCAAAGTACTTTCTTAAAACGTTCCAGGAAGAGGTTCGCTTCGTCCATGCCGAGGCACAGAGGCGGTAACAGGCGGAGTACGTTCGTACCGCTGACACCCGTAAACACATGTTGTTCTTTCAGTAATTTCAGACGCAGTTCTTTGATAGGTTCTTCAAATTCAAGACCGATCATTAATCCGCGTCCGCGCACTTCTTTGATTTGCGGGAATTTCTTCAGTTCTTCCAGCAGGTATGCGCCTGTTTTGGCAGCGTTGGCTACGAGCTCTTCCTGCTCGATGACATCCAATACGGCAAGCGCTGCGCTACAAGCCAGATGGTTACCGCCGAAAGTCGTTCCAAGCTGTCCGTAGACAGGAGTGAACATCGGACTGATAAGTACGCCTGCCATCGGGAAGCCGTTGCCTATACCTTTGGCTACGGTGATGATGTCGGCTTTAATGCCGTTGTACTGGTGGGCAAAGAACTTGCCGCTACGTCCGTAACCGCTTTGGATTTCATCCAGAACCAGTATTGTATTGTATTTGGTACAGGTTTCACGCAGGGCTTGCATAAACTCATCGGTCGGTAGCTGTATGCCGCCCACTCCCTGAATGCCTTCGATGATTACGGCGCATACATCGCCTTTTGACAGTTCGGCTTTCATTGCCTCTATGTCGTTCAGCGGGAGATAGGTTACGTGTCCGCAGTTATTGATAGGGGCGATGATTTTAGGATTGTCGGTCATCTCTACTGCCAATGAAGTCCGTCCGTGGAAAGCCTTTGAGAAAGATACCACGCGTGTCCGTCCGTTATAGAACGAAGCGAGTTTCAACGCGTTCTCGTTGGCTTCGGCTCCGCTGTTGATAAGGAACAGGGAGTAATCGTCGTATCCGCAGACCTTACCCAACCGTTCTGCCAGTTGCTGCTGCAGTTTGTTGATAACGGAATTGGAATAGAATCCGAGTGTGGCAACTTGTTTGCTGATCATCTCTACGTAATGCGGATGTGCATGCCCGATAGAGATTACCGCATGACCGCCGTAGAGGTCGAGGTATTCCGTACCTTTGTCGTCCCATACATGGCAGCCTTTTCCTTTGACAATATTAATGTCGAAAAGGGGATATACATCGAATAGTTTCATTTCAATGAAGAATTAAGAATGAGGAATGAAGAATTGAGGGAGAGCACAATCCTTCTATCCTGCATTCATGTTATTTTTAACTGTTTTGATTGAGGAGATGAGCAAAGCTATCAGTTCTCCGCAATCGCTATCTATACTGTCAAACGAATTATTGGCGATGTAATCTGAATCTTTTAGCAGATTCAGCCAATAATCCGTTTCGTTGGCTTCTTTCAGTGCAACACTTAACTTGTTAATGAAGTCGGGGCGGCTTTGGGCAAACTCGGACTCTCGAACTAACGCTCCTATTGCCGTGCCTGAACGAAGAATTTGTTTACTCAAAATAAATTCCTGTTTATTCTCTCGCAAGAATTTTGTCATGCGTATTATCCTCAATGCGAATACATAACTTTTGGCATGTAGCAGTGAGTCTGTTCTGTTACGTGAATTCTTCATTCTTCATTTTTCGTTCTTCATTAAAAGGCCGATGGCTTCAGCCTGAGGCCGACCGTTTCTTCCAAATTGAACATCAGATTCATGTTGTGTACGGCTTGGCCGCTGGCTCCTTTCAACAAGTTGTCTATACAGGAAATGATAAGAAGCTTGTCACCATGCTTTTCCAAGTGTATAAGGCATTTGTTGGTGTTGACAACTTGCTTCAAATCTATGTTCTTGTCGACGATATGCGTAAAGGAGTCTTTGGCGTAATACTCTTCGTACATACGGACAATCTCTTCCAGCGCCACTTTGGTCTTTATCACGATAGTGGTAAAAATGCCGCGGGGAAAATCGCCGCGGTAGGGGATGAAATCGATGTCCGAATCAAAGCTGTTCTGGAGCTGTTTGAGTGATTGCCTGATTTCGGGCACGTGCTGGTGCTCGAAAGCTTTGTACACGCTCATGTTGTTGTTGCGCCAGCTGAAATGGCTTGTCGCTCCCGGCTTGACGCCCGCACCGGTACTGCCGGTGATGGCATTCACCATAATGTCATCGTTCAGCATCAGGTGCTTGGCAAGCGGAAGCAATCCCAGCTGGATGCAGGTTGCGAAGCATCCGGGATTGGCAACATGCTTTGCCGTACAGGTAGCCCGGCGGTTCAACTCGGGCAGTCCGTAAATAAAGTCATGGTCATCGCTCTTGATGCGATAGTCCATGGAGAGGTCGATTATTTTCAAGTCTTCCGGCAGGTTATGGCTTTCCATGAATTTCTTGGTGTCGCCATGTGCCGTGCAGAAGAAAAGCACATCAATCTCGTCCAACGGGAGCTCGTCGGTGAATACTAAATCTGTTTCTCCGTACAGTCCTTCGTGTACGTCGGTAATTTTGTTGCCGGCATTACTCGAGCTGTTGATGAATACGATTTCCGCTTCGGGATGATTCAGCAACAGGCGTATCAGTTCGCCTGCCGTGTATCCGGCTCCGCCGATGATTCCTACTTTAATCATATTGCAGTGTCTTTAGGTATGATGATACAGGCCAAAATGTAGAGCACGATTCCGGGAAACCCGGCAGTGAATATCGAGAGAAAGGCATATCCCAAGCGTACCAGTGTAGGGTCCAGACCGAAGTATTTGGCGAGGCCGCTACATACACCGCCAAGCATTTTGTCGTTGACGGAACGTGTCAGTTTCTTTTCCATATCAGATGTTTTCTTTTTCGTCTTTGTGGTTTGAGTAATAGGCGCGCAGTGCGGTAGAGGTCACTTTGATGAAGCCTTTGGCGTCTTCCGCAGTCCAGCCTTTCTGCATTTCGCCGTATTCGCCGAATTTGTTCTTTACAAGGTCGTCTTCACTCTCCACGCCTACGGTGAAGAAGCTGAGCGGACGGAGTTCGAGAATGGCGGTACCGTTTACATTGCGCTGAGAAGACTCCAGCATGGCTTCAATATCGCGCATTACCGGTTCCAGGTATTGGCTTTCGTGCAGGAACATGCCGTACCAGTTGGCTACCTGGTCTTTCCAGTATTGCTGCCATTTGCTCAATGTGTATTTCTCAAGGAACTTGTGCGCGCCGATAATCAGCATGGGAGCGGCGGCTTCAAAACCTACACGGCCTTTGATACCGATAATTGTATCGCCCACGTGCATGTCACGGCCGATGCCGTAAGCCGCGCCGATTTCCTCTACCTTCTGGATGGCTTTGATGGGGTCGTCAAACTTTTCATCATTGACCGCTTTAAGTTCACCCTTTTCAAAGGTCAGGCGCAACTGCTCGCTGCCTTCTTTTGTACAATGTTTCAGGTAAGCGCTTTCGGGAAGTCCCTGTGCGGAATCCAGAATCTCACCGCCGCAAATGGAAGTACCCCACAAACCTACGTTATAGGAATATTTCAGTTTGGCGAAGTCGGCTGCAAAGCCGTGTTTGTTCAGATAGTCTATCTCTTCCTGGCGGCTCAATGCCATGTCGCGTGTCAAGGTGATGATTTCCACGCCCGGAGCCATTACAAGGAAAGTCATGTCGAAGCGTATCTGGTCGTTGCCCGCGCCGGTAGACCCATGCGCAATGGCATCTGCGCCTATTTCGTTGGCATAGCGTGCAATGGCCAATGCCTGGAAGATACGTTCGGAACTTACGGATATGGGATAAGTGCCGTTACGCAACACATTGCCGAATACCATGTATTTCAAGCTCTTTTCGTAATATTCCTGCGTTACGTCCAAAGTGATATATTTTACGGCGCCCAACTTGTAGGCGTTTTCTTCGTTGGTTTTCAACTGCTCGGGGCTGAAACCACCGGTGTTGGCGCAAGCCGCATATACTTCGTATCCTTTCTCTTTAGCCAGATACATAACTGTGAATGAAGTATCCAGACCACCGCTGAATGCGACCACTACTTTTTTCTTCTTTGCTTCCATAAGTTTTAAATTAAGAGTGAAGAATTAAGAATGAAGAATTACTATGCAGCATAAAGCGCAGCCAAATTCTTCATTCTTCATTCATAATTCCTCATTTATTTATATTTTATCTTCTTCGTGTAAATTCGGGTCGTAAAGCATTGCCGTGCAGATGCAGAACTTCCGGTTTTTGGCTACTAATATGTCATGGTTGATGCAGCCCTCGCAACCTTTCCAGAAAGACTCGTCGTCTGTCAGCTCATTGAAAGTAACCGGTACGTAGCCCAGTTCGGTATTCATCTTCATGACAGCAGCCCCGCTGGTCAGACTGAAAATCTTGGCCTTGGGCCATCGCAGGCGCGCCAGGCGGAAAGAAGCCGTCTTAATGCGTTTTGCAAGTCCCAGGCCGCGGTAGTCGGGATGTACGATAAGTCCCGATGTAGCTACATATTGCTTGTTTCCCCAACTCTCGATGTAAGTGAAACCGGCGAATTCCTCTCCACACAAAGCTATGATAGCTTTTCCTTCTTTCATTTTAGTCGCTACGTATTCATGCGTGCGTTCTGCGATGCCCGTTCCGCGTACCTTGGCAGCTTCTCGGATGGTATCCAAAATCTTATCCACGTAAACTTCATGTGAGGCATCAGCTACCATCACATCAATTTGTTTCGAATCCATTTCTTTTATTTCGTTATATTATAGTTATACTGACTTACTTCATGTTAGGAATGATTTGTGACAGAAAAACACGCACCTCTTCATGGGATGCAGCCTCGTGCAGCACCATCATTATCGTATCGTCCCCGGCGATAGTGCCCAGTACGGCGGGACATTCGCGGTTGTCGATGTCGTAGGCCATGCTGCTGGCATAGCCCGGACGGGTACGGATGACGGCGATATTCTTGGAGAAATGAAGTGAAACGAACCCGCTGGTCATCAGCATTTCGCTGGCGCTTTGGTCGTTGCTGCGTTTGTACATGATGTTGTTAGGCAGTACATATACATATTTCCCGTTCATATTGGCCGCTTTGGCTACTTTCAGTTGCTTTAAGTCGCGCGACAAGGTGGCTTGCGTCAGTTCAAAGCCCTCTTTCCCCAAAGCCTGCAACAATTCTTCCTGAGAACTGATGTCTTTGCTTGAGATTATCATCTTGATGGCATCTAACCGATTAGCTTTCTTTTTCATCTTTCTGTATAATTATTCTTAGAACGGCGCAAAAGTAGGGAATATTTTGGAAAGAATATACATAAATGAGAATTTTTTTATTCTTTATATGCAATAATTGTAAAAACAACGGTATATGTATGCATGCTTGGGGCTGTTTTTTGGCGGGGATGGCGGGCTTGTCCGTAGGGTTACCCGTGATGAGCCTATGACCGAGGTATGATTAAAAGGCTTACAATATATAATTAAAAGCCTTTTAATAGTATATTAGAAGGCTTTTAATCGTATCTTTGCGGTAACCTCAGGCAGGCAGCCTGAGGATGTTATTCACCTTTTAAAATAAAGTCGGTATGTTTTATAAAAAGAGTCGTGCCAAAGTAGGCGGGAAATACAAATGGTTTCCCCGTGCATGTGTCAACAAACACACAGTCAATACGCAGGATTTGGGAGAAGCCATCAGCCGGAAGTGTACGGTTACGCCCGCGGATGTGCATGCGGTAATCCGTTCGTTGCCGGAAGTCATGTCATTCTTTATGGAGAACGGCAACAGTGTCCATCTGGACGGGCTTGGCTCTTTCTACTACAAATTGAGCTGTGCGGGAAACGGAGTGGATACGCCCGAAGAGGTCAGTACGGAGCAAGTGAAAGCTGTCCGCGTGCAGTTTATCCCCGAACGCCGTAAGGAAAACGGCAAATATTGCCGTGTCTTGGGCGAAAGGGTAGAGTTGGTGAAATTCGGCGATTGATTCTCTTTGTACGTAAGTGTGTCAAGGTAAGACTTTTGTGCCGTTCGTTGCTTTGAACGGCGGATAGTATAAGGTTTGTAAAAATAAGACAGCTTCTGGCCTTTGTAAAGGCGATAAACGACAAAAACAATAAGAGAACCGCCAAAAGACTCAGAACTCGTTTGCCGTGAAGCTCTTATTTTTGCAATGCAGAATAAAGTTCGTTTCTTAATTCTATTAAAACTATCAAAGGCACATGAAAAAACTACTTGGATTTATTTCCTTTCTTTTGGTATTGGCAGGTTCCGTTTCTGCCAAAGTGGTACTTCCGGCCATCCTTTCCGATAATATGGTTTTGCAGCAAAATGCGCAAGTCAATCTGTGGGGAAAGGCGACGCCCGGTGAACGCGTTTCGGTAAAAACATCATGGACGGATAAAGCCGTAACAACCAAAGCTGCGGCTGACGGTAAATGGACTGTGAAGTTGAAAACGCCTGCGGCCGCAAAGGGGCAGTCCGTTACGGTGAGCGGTGAAAATTCGATTACTATTAATAATGTGTTGATAGGCGAAGTATGGCTCTGTACCGGACAATCCAATATGGAATATCCGGTTTCCAAGCATCCCGATAAAAAATGGATGACCGGTATGATAACGGAAGCCGAGGAAATGAAAGATGCGGATTATCCGGAGCTGCGTCTGTTTCGGGTGGAACATCAGTTGGCTCCTGAGGGTGAAATGGATGATTGTCAAGGCCGGTGGCTGGTGTGCACGCCGAAAAACCTGTATGACTTCTCGGCGGTGGGGTTCGTTTTCGGACGCAGATTGCATAAAGAACTGAATGTACCGGTAGGTATGATACAGTCTACCTGGGGCGGCACGCATGCGGAGTCGTGGACGAAAATGGGTGTCATGAAGAATAATCCGCTTTATACGGACGTACTCGAAGATTTCGCCCTGAAGAACGTGAAGCAGGAAAAAGGATATTGCAAGGTTCCTTCCACGCTTTGGAACGGAATGATTCATCCTATTCTGGGATATACGGTGAAGGGAAATATCTGGTATCAGGGAGAATCCAATGCCATTCGCCATGAAAAATATCAGCAGGTATTTACCAATATGATCAACAGTTGGCGGAAAGAATGGAAACAACCCGATATGCCTTTCTATTTCATGCAGATTGCTCCGCATAAAGGGCAACCGGCCGGAATCCGTGAAGCGCAGCTCAAAACATGGCAGAGCGGGCTGAAGAACGTGGGTATGGCGGTCGTTACGGATGCGGCGGATTCTACGGATATTCACCCGCGCAATAAGCGGGTGGCCGGTGAGCGCATGGCTTTATGGGCGCTTGCCAAACAATATGGTAAGGATGTGGCTTATTCCGGTCCGCTCTTTAAAACGATGAAGGTCAGCGGCAATAAGGCCGTATTGAGTTTTGAATATGCCGAAGACGGATTGATGACACCGGAAGATGCTCCGGTCAAGGGTTTTCTGGTTGCAGGGGCCGACCGTCGTTTTTATCCGGCGGTGGCTGTGATAAAAGGCAGCCGGTTGGAGGTTTCCGCTCCGCAGGTGGCGGAACCGGTTGCCGTACGTTACGGTTTTTGTAACTTCTTCCGTGTGAATCTCTATAATAAGTCCGGTTTACCCGCAGTGCCTTTCCGTACGGATACATGGGAACAAGGCTCGTATGCACGTTGGTTTGCCGACTCCGAGATGATGCGTTTCCCGCAGGCTTATCAGTTGGACCACGGTAAGCGTTTGTTTTTCGGCTATGCCCAGGGAGTAGGCTGTTGCGCCATGTTGCAGATGTGGAAGACTACGGGCGAACGTCGTTACTATGACTACGTGAAGCAGTGGGCCGACTCTCTGATTAATGAAAAAGGAGAAATCCATCTGTATGATAAGTCTACTTACAACTTGGATTTCATCAACTCGGGAAAGGTGCTGTTCGACCTCTATCGTGAAACCGGCGATCAGAGATATAAGGCGGCAATGGATATTCTTATCAGACAATTGAAGAACCAGCCTCGTACTTTGGAGGGCGGCTTCTGGCATAAACTGATTTATCAGCATCAGATGTGGCTGGACGGGCTGTATATGGCTTCTCCGTTTATGGCGCAGTATGGCGCGGAATTCAACCGGCCGGAATGGATCGATGAGGCGGTGAAGCAATTCCGTCTCTGCCATAAACATACCTATGATGCCAAGACAGGATTGTACCATCATGCGTGGGACGAGAGCAAGAGCCAGCGTTGGGCCGATCCGGCGACCGGACATTCCCCCAACTTCTGGGGACGTAGTATAGGCTGGTGGTTTATGGCGCTGGTGGACGCCTTGGACTTTATACCGGAAAATCATCCGGGACGCGCTGATATGCTCGGCTATATTCGCGGATTGGCGGAAACATTGCCGAAATATCAGGATAAGGCCGGACTTTGGTACCAGGTTATCGACCAGCCCAAGCGCAAGGGGAATTTCCCCGAGGCATCCGTAACCACCCAATGTATGTATGCTTATGCAAAAGCGGTGAATAAAGGATATATCGATGCAAAATATCGCGCTGTGGCGGAAAAGGCTCTGCAAGGTCTGAAAGACAAGCTGTTGGTGGAGAAACAGGACGGTACTTTGACTTTGACCCGTTGCTGCCAGGTTGGCGGCTTGGGCGGTCATCCGTATCGTGACGGAAGCTTTGAATATTATATAGGTGAGAAGATGAGGGATAACGATGCCAAGGCAACAGGTCCGTTCATTATGGGATGTTTGGAACTGGAAAAATAAGACAGGTATGAATCGGTTGTTTTGTATTGCCATGTTTGCATTTTGCGCAGGGGCTTTGTCCGCACAAGATGTTTCGTGGCCGGAGATTAGTTTGGATGCCAAGCCGGCTGCCCGCTGGTGGTGGATGGGAAGCGCGGTGGATAAGGAAAACCTGACCCGTAATTTGGAAGCGTATGCTGCGGCGGGAATGGGTACGATGGAGATTACTCCGATTTATGGCGTGCAGGGAAACGACGCGAAGGATATTCCGTTTCTCTCTTCCCGATGGATGCAGATGCTGCAATATACGGAAAGTGAAGCGTCCCGTTTGGGAATGCAGATCGATATGAATACCGGTACCGGCTGGCCGTTCGGCGGTCCTGAAGTGGGAATAGAAGACGCAGCCTGCAAACTGTTTGTCACGGAATACCGGTTGGAGGGCGGGAATACGCTCGACAAAAAGATAGAAGTCGCCGATAGAAAACAGCGGCCTTATGCCGGATTGGAACGTCTGATGGCTTTTTCCGATAAGGGAAAGTGTCTGGATTTGACGAATAAGGTGAAAGACGGAATGCTATGTTGGAAAGCTCCGAAAGGCAGCTGGCGTTTGATTGCCGCCTTTTGCGGCAAGACTTTGCAGAAAGTGAAACGTGCGGCTCCCGGCGGTGAGGGGTATGTGATGAATCATTTCTCGGCCCGTGCCGTGAAAAACTATCTCGGACGTTTTGAACGTGCTTTCGATGGACGGTTCAAGGATACGTCCGGCAGCGCTACCGCTTATCCTCATAATTTCTTTAACGACTCCTATGAGGTTTACGGGGCGGACTGGTCGGAAGGACTTTTTGATGAGTTTCTGGCACGTCGCGGTTATAAACTGGAAGAACATCTGCCGGAGTTTCTGGCGACAGGGGAGCGTTCGGACAAAACCCGACGCATCATCTCCGATTATCGTGAAACTCTCAGTGAATTATTGCAGGAGAACTTTACCCGTCAGTGGACGGAGTGGGCGCATCTGCACGGGTCTAAGACCAGAAACCAGGCTCATGGCTCGCCGGGAAATCTGATAGACCTTTATGCTACGGTGGATATTCCTGAGTGCGAAGGCTTCGGCCTATCCGATTTCGGTATACGGGGATTGCGTAAGGATTCGCTGACGCGTCCCAATGACTCCGACCTCTCCATGCTGAAATACGCTTCTTCGGGCGCTCATATCGCCGGCAAACCTTATACTTCTTCGGAGACTTTTACTTGGCTGACGGAGCATTTCCGTACGTCTTTGTCGCAATGTAAGCCGGATATCGACCTCATGTTCGTTTCCGGCGTCAATCATACGTTTTTCCATGGCACGACCTATTCTCCCGCCGAGGCTGCCTGGCCCGGTTGGAAGTTTTATGCTACGGTGGATATGAGCCCGACGAACAGTATATGGCGGGATGCGCCCGCATTCTTCCAGTATATATCCCGTTGTCAGGGCTTCTTGCAAATGGGACAGCCGGATAATGACTTTCTTGTGTATCTGCCGTTGTATGATATGTGGCAGGAGCAGGACGGACGACTGCTGATGTTCGATATTCATAAAATGGCACAGCGTGCTCCGGGTTTTATAGAGGCGGTGCACCGTATCAATGATGCCGGTTACGATATGGATTATATTTCCGATAATTTCATCCGTACGGCTGCTTGTCGCGATAAGAGAATCGTAACGTCCGGTGGAACAACGTATAAGGCATTGGTGGTTCCCGGGGCGCGTTTGATGCCTGCGGATGTACTTGCCAAGCTTCTTGATTTGGCGAAAGAGGGGGCGACTGTTGTATTTTTGGATCAATATCCGGAAGATGTTCCGGGATATGCCGGGTTGGAACGGCGCCGCACGGAATTTAAACGTGCTTTGGAGCAGATAAAGAAGTTAGGGAATGAACGTGGTAAAGACCAAACGGTGTTCTTCGGTACGGATTATGCCCGTACGCTGGCACAGACCGCTGCCATACCGGAGGCGATGAAGACATCTTTTGATTTGAGTTGTATTCGTCGCAAGAATACGGAGGGCTACCATTATTTCATATCCGCACTGACCGGGAAAGATACGGAAAGTTGGATACCGTTGGCCGTACCTGCACGTTCGGCTATGCTTTATAATCCGATGAACGGAGCTTCCGGTAAGGCTCTTCTGCGCCAGAAGGATGGCAAGACGGAAGTTTATTTACAATTGGCTTCCGGGGAATCAGCCATATTGAAGACTTTTACGGAAGCTGATGTACAGGCTCCGGAATGGAAGTATCAGACTGTTGCGCAGGGAACTGTCGAATTGTCCGGCTTATGGAGCCTGCGGTTTGTGGAAAGCGCTCCTGCGGTACATAGTGTACCGGATTCCGTTTCTTTGGGCTCATGGACGGATTTATCCTTTGAAGGTGCTGGGACGACTATGGGAACAGGTTGCTATACAACCGCTTTTGTGATTGAAAATCCTGCCTCTGCTCAGGATTGGCTGCTCTCACTCGGTGATGTTCGTGAAAGCGCTCGTGTACGTATCAATGGCAGGGAGGTTGCCACTTTGTGGGCTGTACCCTATTGTTGCCCCATCGGGCAATACTTGCGTCCGGGAAAGAATATTCTGGAAATAGAAGTGACCAATCTTCCTGCCAACCGCATAGCCGATATGGATCGCCGTGGAGTGAAGTGGCGTATCTTCAAAGATATAAATATTGCGGCGCTTGGTTATAAAAAAGGGACTTATGCCGGTTGGGAACCTGTACCGAGCGGTTTGTTAGGCCCTGTACGTATTATACCGCTGAAGATAACTAAAAACGAAATGCAATGAAAAAAATCAGTTGGGCCGGGGTAGCGTTTGTTTGCGCTTTCTGCTCCTTACACGCTCAAGACCCGCGTGAACGAAACTATTTCTATGAGATTCTTGACCCTAAGCACGAGCCTAAACCGTTGGTAGAGGGATTCGCTCAAGAACGGATTACTGAGAAATTAAACCGCGGACTGGCGGTCGCTCCTTCCCGGGACGGCAAATCCGTGTATCTCAGCTGGCGTTTGCTGGCATCGGATGCTCCTGCCACGGCTTTCCATGTATATCGTGAAGTAGACGGAAAGACTCGTCGCTTGACGAAAAAAGCTGTTTCCCGTACTTGCGACTTTGTGGATGCCGCCCCTCATGAACAAGCCGTTTATTGGGTGGAGGCTGTTGTAAAAGGACAGAAACCGGTTGTATCGGAAAAACGGAAGGTTGTATCGGCCGATTTGAAACCTTATACATCTATCCGCCTGAAAGATAATGCAAAAGCCGGAAAGATAGCGCTGGCCGACCTGAACGGTGACGGGGCTTATGATTATATCATCCGTACTCCCGAAACAAATGTCGACCCGGGCATGCCGGGTGACACTACCGGAAAAACTTATAAAATATCCGCTTATTTGAGTGACGGCACTTATCTGTGGACATACGATATGGGGCCGGGTATTGAACCGGGTATCTGGTACTCGCCTTTCATCGTTTACGATTTCAATGGAGACGGTAAGGCCGAAGTGGCGATTAAAACGGCGGGTGCCGACTATGTGAAGAACGGGAAAGGGCGCGTTTGCGGCGGGAGTGAATATCTTTCCGTATTGGACGGCATGACCGGACAGGAGATAGACCGCGTGGATTGGCCTGAACGCAATGACCGTTACGGAAATCTGATTCGACAGAATCGTAATCAGATGGGAGTTGCCTATTTAGACGGAAAGACGCCGTTCATACTGGCGGCACGCGGTACTTATAAGTTGATGGTTGTGGATGCCTGGATGTTGAAAAACGGTAAATTGGAACGTGTGTGGCGTTGGGATGGTGATGAGGAAAATCCTATTGTCCGTAGTATGGGCGCGCATAGCATGGTTACTGCCGATGTAGACGGTGACGGCCGCGATGAGGTTATGTTAGGCTCTTGTATGCTCGATGATAACGGAACGCTTTTGTGGTCCTCGGGATTGGGACACAGCGACAAAGCGTATCTTTGCAAGTTGCGTCCCGATATGGAGGGCATGCAGGTGTTTATGGTAAGTGAACCGAAAAAGGAAGACGGCCGTGGCGTTTCGGTAGTGGATGCTGCTACGGGTAAATTGATATGGGGTATCGGACATACGACCTATCATGTAGGCGACGGCATGGTAGCGGATTTTGACCCTGCTCATCCCGGATTGGAGTGTTTTGCCAGCGAAGACCGTAAAGGAGGAAGCACCGACAGATATTTGCTTACTGCCGACGGAAAGAAACTGCAAGTATCTCAAGATGAGATACCCGGTTGCCGTAACTGGATATGGTGGGATGCCGATTTGTTGCGTGAGACATTCAAAGGAGACGATAACCGTTGGGGAGCAGGTTCCTCTTCCGGTGGACGTGACCAGAGTATCTGGAAATGGAAAGGTGAGATATTAACGGAAAATATCAAAGGGGATATATTGCTGATGGCTGATATGGAAGGTGATTGGCGCGAGGAACTGATAACGGCTTTACCCGGCGAACTGCGTATCTATCGCACCAATATTCCTGCGACAGACCGTAGGGTAACGTTGATGCAGGACGCTTTGTACCGTAGCTATGTAGCTCATCGTAGTATGGGGTATCCTCAGGCGCCTGTACCGTCTTATTATTTAGGAGATAATTAATGTATGTATCGGAAAATATGTTCCGGTACGTTTGCTAACTTTAAAACGCTATTAAGAATGACAAAACCATTGTATGTAATCGCTGCTATTTGTTTATGGCTATTCAGTGCTTGCCAGTCTGCGGACTATAAGTATGAAGCTGTTTATCGTAACCTGCCTTTTGACATGCCTCGTGTGGAAGCGCCGAGGTTTCCCGACCGTACGGTTAATCTGGCAGAGTTCAATGCTGTCGGTAATGGAGAAACTCTATGTACATCGGCTTTTGCCGATGCAATCAATACCCTTTCCGAACAAGGGGGAGGGCATCTCGTTGTTCCTGCCGGTGTTTGGCTGACAGGACCTATTGTGTTGAAAAGTAATATCGATTTGCATTTGGAAAAAGGAGCCGTTATCCTTTTCTCTCCCGATGTAGACCTCTATCCTTTGGTGGAAACTGTATTTGAGGGTTTGGATACCCGTCGTTGCCAGTCGCCTATTTCCGGTCGTAATTTGGAGAATGTGGCGATAACAGGCGAGGGAGCTATCGACGGAAACGGTCATTACTGGCGCCCGCTGAAGCGTGAGAAAGTCACGGAGAGTGTTTGGAAGCAGACGACAGCCCGTGGTGGCGTATATAAACGTCCTACTTACTGGTTTCCTTATCCTGAAACTTTGAAAGGAGATACTATCAGTAATATGAATGTCCCTCAGAATCTGCAAACGGAAGAAGAGTGGCAAAGTGTCCGTCATTTCCTTCGTCCGGTAATGGTGAGCCTGATAGAATGTAAGAATGTATGGTTGCAAGGAGTGATATTCCAGAACTCTCCGGCATGGAACTTACATCCGCTGATGTGTGAGAATGTACTGGTTGAAGACGTGCAGGTGCGTAATCCGAGCTATGCGCAGAATGGTGACGGACTGGATTTGGAATCTTGTAAAAACGCGCTGATTGTGAATTCTACTTTTGATGTGGGAGATGACGGAATTTGCCTGAAAAGCGGTAAGGATGAAGATGGTCGCCGTCGTGCACGTCCTTGTGAAAATGTAGTGGTAGATGGCTGTACGGTATTTAAAGGACATGGCGGCTTTGTTGTTGGCAGTGAGATGAGCGGCGGGGTACGCAACGTGTCTGTCAGCAATTGTCAGTTCTTGGGAACGGATGTGGGATTGCGCTTTAAAAGTAAGCGCGGCCGTGGCGGTATTGTTGAAAATATCTGGATTACCAATGTTTCCATGATGGATATTCCTACCGAACCGATTACTTTCAATCTTTATTATGGTGGAAAATCTGCCGTTGAAGTGTTGGAAAGCGGTGAAAAGGTTCCGGCTAAAGTCGATCCGCTTCCTGTGGACGAAACAACTCCTTGTTTCCGGAATATTCATGTGAAGAATTTGATATGTGCAGGAGCCCGTCGCGCATTATTCTTCAACGGTATTCCTGAAATGCCGATTGAGAATGTCGTGTTGGAAGATATTGATATTACTTCACGATTGGGCGCCGAATTTATTTATAGCAAGGCTGTTACGATGAAGAATGTAACTATCCGCAATACGGAAGGCGAGCAAGTTGTTACCCGTTTTTGTGAGGATATGAAATAAGAAGCCGGATGTGGTAATAGCGGACGAAATGGATTGTCAAATCTGACACCCTTTCAGTCAAAATAAGTACAAAGAATAGGGGATGATTCCCCTATTTTTGTATCATGAAATAGCGACTAAAACTAATTACCATGAAACAATGTTTTTTTGCGGTCGATTTGGGTGCTACCAGTGGCCGTACTATCTTGGGAACCTTCACACCGGAAGGATTGGAAATGGAAGATGTGAATCGCTTCCCGAATCGTTTGATTGAAACCGGCGGACATTTTTACTGGGATATATATGAACTTTACCGGCATATTATCGAAGGATTGAAAATAGTCGCTCAAAAAGGAGATGTTGAAATTACTTCCATTGGTATCGATACATGGGGAGTGGATTTTGTTTGTGTGGGTAAAGATGGTGGATTTCTTCGTCAACCTTATTCGTACCGCGATCCCCATACTGCCGGAGCGCCTGACGCTTTCTTTGAAAAAGTAGCCCGTAAACAAGTCTATGAGTGGACGGGTATTCAGGTAATGAACTTCAATTCTTTGTTCCAGCTCGATACATTGAGACGGAATGATGACAGCGCATTGGCCGCTGCCGATAAACTGCTTTTTATACCTGATGCTTTAAGTTATATGCTGACCGGGGAAAAGGTAACGGAGTACACCATTGCCAGCACGGCGCAGCTGGTAAATGCGAAAACCCGTAAACTGGAAAATGCTTTGCTGCGCGAGCTCGGACTGACGGAGAATAATTTTGGCCGCTTTGTTTACCCCGGTGAGAAAATAGGAACATTGACAAAAGAAGTACAGCGTATGACCGGATTGGGAGAGATACCTGCAATTGCGGTTGCCGGGCACGACACGGCTTCTGCTGTGGCTTCAGTTCCTGCAATGAATCCTGATTTTGCATATCTGAGTAGTGGAACTTGGTCTTTAATGGGAGTGGAAACGGAAAGCCCGGTTATTACAGAAGAAACCGAATCTTTGAATTTTACGAATGAAGGCGGCGTGAATGGCACTATCCGTTTGTTGAAAAATATTTGTGGAATGTGGCTGTTGGAACGCTGTCGTGCGGCATGGGGAGAGACTTCGTATCCGGAGCTGATATCCGAAGCGAATGCCAGTGAACCGTTCCGTAGTCTGATTAATCCTGATGATGCTCTGTTTGCCAATCCTGCCGATATGGAACAGGCTATAAAGACGTACTGTTCGGATTCTCACCAGCCTGTTCCGCAGACACGAGGTCAAATTGTTCGTTGTATCTTTGAGAGTCTTGCCCTGCGCTATCGTCAGGTTTTGGATAATCTTCGCACTCTTTCTCCTCATCCGATAGATACACTTCATGTTATCGGCGGTGGAAGCCGTAATGATTTATTGAATCAATGGACAGCCGATGCTGTCGGTATTCCTGTTGTGGCAGGCCCGTCTGAGGCTACGGCAATTGGTAATATTATGATTCAGGCGTTGGCGGCAGGAACGGCAAAAGATATTGCTTCCATGCGTCAATTAATCAATCGCTCTATTTCTTTGGAAACTTTCTATCCGGAAGATGCGGAAGTGTGGGATACCGCATATTTACATTTCAAACAGGTGACAATGAATCATTAATGTTTAACAATCATATAAAATAAATCAGTATCATGAAAGAAGAACTAATAACAAAGGCTTATGAAGTAGCTAAGGAACGTTATGCTGCTCTTGGGGTAGATGTAGAAAAGGTAATGGAACAACTTCAGAAGGTTGCGATTTCCATGCACTGCTGGCAGGCTGATGATGTCCTCGGTTTTGAGTCGGGCAGCTCGTTGACCGGCGGTATCCAGACTACAGGTAATTATCCCGGTAAGGCTCGTAATATGGAAGAATTACGCGGCGATATTTTAAAGGCCGCTTCTTATATCCCCGGTAAGCACCGTTTGAACCTGCATGAAATTTACGGTGATTTTGGCGGTACCTTTGTTGACCGTGACCAAGTGGAAGTGAAGCATTTCGAGAGCTGGATGCAGTGGGCCGCTGAAAACGGAATGAAACTGGATTTCAATTCAACCTCTTTCTCGCATCCGAAAAGCGGTAACTTATCTTTATCTAATCCGGATAAGAGCATCCGTGATTTCTGGATTGAACATACCAAACGTTGCCGTGCCATTGCAGAAGAGATGGGACGCCGTCAGGGTGATTCTTGTATCATGAATCTTTGGGTACACGACGGTAGTAAGGATGTGACTGTAAACCGTATGAAATATCGTGAGTTGTTTAAGGACTCTCTCGACCAAATTTTTGCTACGGAGTATAAGAATATGAAAGACTGCCTGGAGTCCAAGGTGTTCGGTATCGGTCTGGAAAGCTATACGGTAGGCTCTAATGAGTTCTGTGTAGGTTACAGCGTGCAACACCAGAAACTGATAACAATCGATACGGGACACTTCCACCCGACGGAAAGCGCTGCGGATAAAGTTTCGTCTATGTTGTTATTCGTGCCGGAATTGATGCTTCATGTAAGCCGTCCGATTCGTTGGGATTCCGACCATGTGACTATCATGGACGACCCGACTCTCGAACTTTTCCAGGAAATTGTTCGCTGCAATGCTTTAGACCGTGTACATATCGGTCTTGACTATTTCGATGCTTCTATCAACCGTATAGGCGCTTATGTCATCGGTACCCGTGCTGCGCAGAAATGTATGTTGCGTGCGTTATTGGAACCGCTGGCTAAACTTCGCGAGTATGAGGCTGCCGGTCAAGGTTTCCAACGTCTTGCTTTGTTGGAAGAGGCCAAAGCTCTGCCTTGGAATGCCGTTTGGGATATGTTCTGCTTGAAGAATAATGTGCCGGTAGGTGAAGAGTTCATCGCTGAAATAGAGAAATACGAAGCCGAGGTTACATCAAAACGTAACTAAGTTAATCAGAGTTAATGATAGTGTTTAGCGGGGAAAGCGTATCTTTGCCCGCTACTTTCATTACTCATAGAATATTAACCATTGATTATCATGAATACACTAATAGGATTATTAATTATCGCTGTGGGAAGCTTTGGGCAGAGCAGTTCGTATGTACCTATCAATAAAGTTAAAGGTTGGTCATGGGAAAACTTTTGGCTGGTACAAGGGATTTTTGCCTGGCTCGTCTTTCCGTTGCTTGGCGCTTTACTTGCCATTCCTGCTGATGGCAACCTGGTAGAACTTTGGGGAGCCGGCGGTGCATTGCCGGCTATTATTTACGGTGTCCTTTGGGGTGTCGGCGGTTTGACATTTGGATTGAGTATGCGCTATTTGGGTGTTGCCTTAGGACAGAGTATAGCTTTGGGTACTTGTGCCGGCTTTGGAACTTTGTTTCCGGCTCTGTTTGCAGGGAAAGACTTATTACATGGCGATGGCTTGATGCTCCTTATTGGTGTTTGCATTACTTTGGCGGGAATTGCCATTATCGGTTATGCAGGCAGTCTGCGCTCCAAAAATATGAGTGAGGAAGAAAAAAAGGCTGCCGTGAAAGATTTTGCGTTGACAAAAGGACTGTTGGTCGCTTTACTGGCAGGTGTGATGAGTGCTTGTTTTGCTCTCGGCCTGGATGCCGGAACGCCTATTAAAGAAGCGGCATTGGCCGGTGGTGTGGCCCCGTTGTATGCCGGACTTCCTGTTATCTTTCTGGTGACTTTGGGCGGGTTTTGTACGAATGCGGCTTATTGCATTCAGCAAAATATAAAGAATAAGACAGGTAAGGAATACTTGTCGGCCAAAGGCAATATCCTTGTGAATAATATTTTGTTTTGCGCTCTTGCCGGAGTATTATGGTATTCGCAATTCTTTGGTCTGGAGATGGGTAAAAGTTTCTTAGGCGGCAGTCCGATATTGCTTGCATTCTCCTGGAGTATACTGATGTCACTGAATGTTACATTCAGTAATGTTTGGGGAATCCTGCTGAAAGAATGGAAGGGATGCGGCTCTCGTACAATAGGCGTACTGATATCGGGATTAGCCGTTCTTATCGCTTCTATTATTGTAGTGGCGATGGCACAAGCATAAAAATAATATCTAATAAATTGTAATTAAATAGACACATGAAATCAATTCTTGAAAATCGTCCCGAGTTGGCTTATGAAGTCAATCAGGCGGCAGAAGTGGCCGGATATCTTTGGCAAAAAGGTTGGGCGGAACGTAATGGTGGTAATATAACTTTAAACATCACTGAATATGTAGATGATGAAATCAAAGCTCTGCCGGCTATCAGCGAGGTTAAACAGATAGGTAAGCAGCTTCCTTATCTGAAAGGTTGCTATTTCTATTGTAAGGGTACTCAGATGCGTATGCGTGATTTGGCGCGTTGGCCTATGGCAAACGGTTCAATAATCCGTATTCTGGATGACTGCGCCAGCTATGTAATTATAGCGGACCAGCCTGTAATGCCGACGTCGGAATTACCTTCTCATCTTGCAGTTCATAATTATCTGCTTGAAAAAGGTTCTCCTTATAGAGCATCTTTGCATACACATCCTATCGAACTGATTGCTATGACCCATAATAAGAAATTCCTGGAGAAAGATGTGGCTACTAATCTGCTTTGGAGCATGATTCCGGAAACCAAAGCGTTCTGTCCTCGTGGATTGGGTATAATTCCCTATGAATTGCCAAGTTCCGTACAATTGGCTGACGCTACTATTGAAGCTCTGAATGATTATGATGTAGCTATGTGGGAGAAGCACGGAGTTTTTGCAGTAGATGTGGATATTATGTCTGCTTTTGACCAGGTAGACGTATTGAATAAATCCGCTCTGATTTACATTGCGGCTAAGAATATGGGCTTTGAACCGGACGGTATGAGTCAGGAACAAATGAAAGAGATGACTGTGGCTTTTAATTTACCGAAATAAAAGTGAAGTGTAATTATGTATAGGATGATATTGAACGAGACCTCTTATTTCGGAGCAGGCTGCCGGGAGACAATCGCGGTAGAAGCTATTCGCAGAGGTTTTAAGAAGGCCTTCTTTGTGACGGATAAGGACTTGATTCGTTTTAAGGTCGCAGACAAGATAATTGAAGTGTTTGAAAAGAATCATATTCCTTATGAACTTTTCAGTGATGTAAAAGCAAATCCTACTATTGCCAATGTACAGCATGGCGTAGCCGCTTTTAAAGAGTCCGGCGCGGATTTTATTGTGGCGTTGGGAGGCGGTTCTTCCATTGACACGGCAAAAGGTATCGGTATTGTGGTGAATAATCCGGATTTTGCAGATGTGAAGTCGTTGGAAGGCGTAGCTGCGACCCGTTACAAGGCTGTTCCCACTTTTGCTTTGCCTACAACGGCCGGCACTGCTGCTGAAGTAACCATTAATTATGTGATAATTGATGAGGACGCAAAAAAGAAGATGGTTTGTGTAGACCCCAATGACATTCCGGCTGTTGCGATTGTAGACCCGGAACTGATGTACTCCATGCCGAAGGGATTGACTGCCGCAACAGGAATGGATGCCCTGACACATGCCATTGAAAGCTATATAACACCGGGCGCTTGGGCTATGTCTGATATGTTTGAGCTGAAAGCCATTGAAATGATTGCCGCTAATTTGAAAGCTGCGGTAGACAATGGTAACGATGTAGCAGCTCGCGAAGCCATGTCGCAAGCTCAGTATATTGCCGGTATGGGATTCAGTAATGTGGGCCTGGGTATTGTACATTCTATGGCACATCCGTTAGGCGCCCATTATGATACTCCTCATGGAGTTGCCAATGCATTGCTTTTACCGTATGTAATGGAGTACAATGCAGAGTCTCCGGCTGCTCCTAAGTATATTCATATAGCTAAAGCTATGGGAGTAAATACCGATGGCATGACTGAAAGTGAAGGAATAGGTGCAGCAGTAGACGCTGTTCGTAAGTTGTCATTAAGTATTGGTATTCCTCAAAAGTTACATGAAATCAATGTAAAAGAGGAAGATTTACATCAATTGGCTGTCGATGCATTTAATGATGTTTGTACAGGTGGTAATCCTCGTCCTACTTCTGTCGAAGAGATTGAGGCTTTATACCGTAAAGCTTTTTAATTATAATTCAAATATACCATGAAGAAAACTATTATCTCATGTGTGCTGTTTTTAACAGCTGTCACTGCCTTCTCGCAAACAACGATGAAGACTGCGGCTGAAGCTAAACTATCAGCTTCTGACCTTGCCGTAAAAATAGCAGACCGTATTCTTGCAACCACCACTTATGAGTTTAAGAATACCAAGACCGGTAAAACCTATAAGTCGGTTAAAGACCTGCCTTTGGATATGAATGTCAAGGTTGCATGTAAGTATAATAATTGGCATTATACCAATGGAGTGACTCATATCGCTTTAATGGAATTGGCCGATAAAACCGGTGCTAAGAAGTATGATGATTATGTCCTTAAAAATATGAACTTCGTATTTAATGAAGGTAATCTGGACTTCTTCAAGAAGCAATATGATCAGGCAATGAAAGATGAAGGTTGGTATGGAGTTCGTAAATTGAGCTGGCATATGATTTTCCGTGGAAAGCGTTTGGATGACAACGGTCCTATGGGAGCCAGTCTGATTGACTTGCAAATGAAGCATCCGAATAATTCTTTCTTGAATTATATTAATGAAACAGCCGAACATCTGAATTATGGTGAGCCCCGTCTGGCAGACGGTACTATTGCCCGCATTTGGCCTCATGAAAATACAATTTGGGCGGATGACGCTTTCATGGCTATCTCATTTCTTGCCCGTATGGCTAAGATGACCGGTGATATGAATTACATCAATGATGCTGCCAATCAGGTAATCAAATATCATAAATATTTGTGGTGCCCTGAAAAACGTATTCTCTATCATTGCTATCATACGGATACGGATGAACATGGTGTTGCTCATTGGAGCCGTGCTAACGGTTGGGTTTTTATGGCAACTGCCGATTTACTTGCAGTGATGCCGCAGAATCACCCGATGCGTCCTGAAGTATTGGAATGCTTCCGTCGCCAGTGCAGCGGTGTAGTACGTTATCAAGGTAAGAACGGTTTGTGGCACCAGCTTCTCGATAAGGAAGATTCTTATGAGGAGATTACAGGTACGGCTATGTTTGTCTTTGGTATTGCACGCGGTGTAAAGCACGGATGGCTGCATCCCGACTTTATTTATGCCGCCGAGCAAGGACTTAAGGGTATGATGACGTTGATGTCTGATAAAGGTGATGTTACTAAAATCTGTGTCGGAACAGGTATCATGCCGTCTCCTGCATATTATTATAACCGTCCTACCCAAGAGAATGATCCGATGGGTGAAGGTCCTGTTCTCCGTGCATTGATTGAAATGATGGATGCGCCGAAATATACGGAGATCAAGGCCGAGCAACAGTACGATAAAATTGTGGTTAAGAAGTAGTAGTCCTTTTAGAAATAAGCGAGTCCCGGTTGGAAGAATGCCTGTTCTGCCAACCGGGATTTTTTTATTAAATCTTGCATTGCTATCCCTTATTTCATAAATATTTCCTATTTTTGTCCCGAACCCATCATGAAGGACACGTATTATGACAAAGAATTACAATGATTTAGGAGTGGAATTTAAGTATCTTATTGTAAATGACATGGACCAAAAATTTGGTCTTTGGGTAAATACTGTCGGCTTTCAGTCTATTCAGCCGGACTCTCCATATCCTTTGAAAGATCACCCTTCCGGCTATTTCTTTAATGCCCAGAAAGGACGTGTTTTGCGTGAATACCAATTGGTTTATATAACGAAGGGGCGGGGATTGTTCTCTTCAGAAACCACTCCGGAAAAGCAAGTCTGTAAAGGACGGTTGATGGTGCTGTTTCCCGGACAATGGCATACCTATCATCCTTATCGTCAGACAGGGTGGAATGAATACTATATAGGTTTTGAAGGACCTGTCATTGATAATTTGATGAAAGGCGGTTTCTTGTCAAAGGATAATCAAGTGCTTGAGGTCGGTTTGAATGAGGAACTGGTATCTCTCTTTTCCCGCGCCTTAGAAATTGCCGAAGCGGATAAGATATCTTCTCAGCAGTATCTTGGCGGTATAGTATTGCATATCGTAGGTATGATTCTTTCCATTTCGAAGAATAAGATTTTTGAGGTAGGTGACGTCGATCAGAAGATTGAGCAAGCTAAGATTATAATGAATGAGAATGTCTTTAAGGATATCGATCCTGAAGAGTTAGCCATGAAATTAAATATTAGCTATTCCTGGTTCCGGAAAGTGTTCAAGGACTATACAGGTTATGCGCCGGCCAAATATTTCCAAGAACTGAAGCTACGTAAAGCTAAACAGTTGTTGGTCGGAACTTCTCAGTCCGTCAAAGAGATTTCTTTTATGCTTGATTATAAATCTACCGAACATTTCTTTTCATTATTTAAAAAACGTACAGGGTTTACACCATTGGAATACCGTTCTTTCGGTCGGGAGACTGAAGCGGAGGATGAGGACTTAGATTAAAGTCAAAACAGGCAGTAAACAGTCAAAATGCTTACAAAACCCTTGATTTTCTATTGTTTTAGTACTTGTAAGTTCCTTTTTGCTTAAGAGAAAGTCAAAAAGGAAAGTATTTGTGTCAGTAGTTGTATTTTGTTACGTATCGCTATATTTAATTTTGCACCCACAAGTTCTGTATCCGATAATAGTTATATCGGACTGTTAATCTTGAATTAATTAATCAACCAATTTATATTAATAGTCTATGAGAATCTTACACAAAAAGTTATGCTTATTAATGCTTCTTTTAATAAGCTGTCATTTAAACATTCTTGCGCAAGACAAAACCGTTACGGGTGTTGTATTGGACAAAACAGGTGAAACTGTTATTGGTGCGAGTGTGCTGGTTAAAGGAACTACTAATGGTACTATCACAGATGTCGATGGTAATTTTACTCTGAAAAATGTTCAGGAAGATGCTGTCCTGCAAGTTAGCTTTGTAGGTTATAAAGCTCAGGATGTTGCTTTGAAAGGACAAAGTAATATCAAGGTGACTTTGGAAGAAGATACGGAAGTTCTTGATGAAGTTGTTGTTATCGGTTACGGTTCCGTGAAGAAAAGCTCCTTGACAGGTGCTGTGGCGAAGATGGACGCTAAGAGTATCCAGGATAGACCTTTAGCACGTCCTGAAACGGCTTTGCAGGGACAACTTGCTGGTGTGTCGGTACGTTCCATTACGGGTGAACCTGGTGCGGATATGCAGATTCGTGTACGTGGCGCTGCTTCGGTTAATGCCAATTCCGACCCTCTTTATGTAGTTGACGGTGTTCCTATGACTACTTTGAGTGGTATAAATCCATCGGATATTGCTTCTATTGAAGTATTGAAAGACGCCGCTTCTTCCGCTATTTATGGTTCCCGTGGTTCGAATGGTGTTGTTATCGTGACAACTCAGAAAGGTAAAACGGGTAAGGCAAAGGTGTCATTCAATGCAAGTGTCGGTTTCCAGACATTGGAAAAGAAAATAGATATGCTGAACGCTACCGAATGGATGGAATTTAGAACGAGATGGAATGATACTCAATATTTGATTGATGCCAAAAAGAAAGGTGTTACCAATGCCAGTATTCTCGATGATAACGCTACACGTTTGGCGAATCTTGGCGTAAAGGCAGGTACGGATGATTCTTATAAGTATGTTCTTGATGAACGTTGGTTCAACTATTTGAGTCAGGATATGAAAGACTCGCATACTTATACTCCGACGTCCGAAGGATTAAGTCTGTTGGATTGGCAGGATGAATTTTATCGTACAGCTATGGTACAGGATTATAGCCTGAGTGTTTCCGGTGCTACAGATAATGTAAACTATATGTTCTCCGGCGGTTATATGAATCAAGAAGGTTTGGCTACCGGTACAGGCTATGAGCGTTTCTCGTTCCGCGCAAATGTTGAATCTAAAATCAATAAATACATTTCGCTTGGAATTAATCTGGCTCCTACTTATATTGTAACGGATGGTTCCGGTAAAGCCAATGGTAAAGATGCGCAGACTCATAAAGCGTTAGCCTCTACTCCTGTATCAGAATTAGGGGTCGGTTATATGACAAATGTACAGCCTAATGAACGTTACGGGTGGGCTGATACCAATTCAAGTCCTATCTATACACTCGAAAGTATGATACGTCAAGACCGTACTTTGCGTATGGTGGGAAATGCTTTCTTGCGTATTACTCCTTTTGAAGATTTCCGTGTAGAATTATCAGCTGCTGCCAATTATCTTGATTTGGATGGCAATACTTATACATTCTCAAGCGCTAGTTCAAAATGGTCTAATGGAGAGGGTCAAAATTCAGGCGGTGCTCATACAACAAGCCGTATCTGGAATACATTGTTACAAGCTGTTGCTAATTACGACCATACTTTTGACAAACATGGAGTAAGTGCAATGCTTGGTTTCTCTTCAGAGCAGTCATCTTTGGGTTATAAGACGGAGCAGTCTTTCAGTTCGCCTTTCCCGAATGATGCTATTACCGGTACTTTTGACGGTTCTAAAGTTAAACCGAAAGCTAATACAGTGACAGAACAAACCCCTAATAAGCTACTGTCTACTTTTGGTCGTTTACAATATAATTATGATGAACGCTATATGATTTCCGGTAGTTTGCGTTTTGATGGAGGTTCTGTTTTCGGCGCTAATAATAAGTGGGGCGTATTCCCCGCCGTATCAGGAGGTTGGCTTATCTCTAATGAAAAGTTCTTTAAGAATTGGGACCAGAAATGGTTGAATACTTTGAAACTTAGAGCCAGCTATGGTGTTACAGGTAATAACTCTATCAGTAATACGGCGTCTTACGCTACTTTAACTTCTTCCATTTATGGCGGCGCTCCCGGTTATTACACTAATAGCTTGGGTAATGCGGATTTAGGTTGGGAAAAGACTCATAGTACAGATATCGCTGTTGACTTGGGCTTCTTGAATAATCGTATTCAGTTATCATTAGATTGGTATACTAAAAATACTACCGATTTGTTATATCAAGTTCCGGTAGAAGGCGCTTCCGGTTTCAGTACGATTTGGGATAATCTGGGTGATATTCATAATGAAGGTTTTGAAATCGAGTTGAATACTCATAACCTGACAGGGGAATTTACGTGGGATACTTCATTTAATATGTCTTATAATAAAAATGAAGTGAAGAAGATAGGTACCGATAATACTCCGGTTTATTCAGGTTGGTCTAATAATGAATCTAACATTCTTACTGTGGGTAAAGCTGTCAATACTTACTACATGTATGATGCTATCGGTGTATGGAAAAGCCAGGCGGAGATTGATGCCTATAGCGCTGCGCACGGTGGGGAACCGGTGACTTTCGAAGGAACTAAGATACAACCGGGTGATGTTCGTTACAGAGATGTAAATAATGACGGAAAGTTTGATAAAGAGAACGATAGAGATTATCTTGGAAGCCCGACACCGAAGTTTGTATTCGGTTTGACTAACCGCTTCACATATAAGAATTTTGATTTGTCTGTTTTATTGACGGCACAAACAGGTGGAAAGATATATGGTCTTTTGGGACGTGCAATCGACCGTCCGAATATGGGAGCTAAATCCAACGTAATGGGTCATTGGAGAGATGCGTGGTGGTCAGAGGATGAACCGGGTAATGGTTCGGTTCCTTATATCTTCAGTACGACTACATCGTCGGCAATAGATTCCCGCTGGTTATATTCTTCCAATTATTTACGCATTAAGAATCTGACTTTTGGATATAAGTTACCGATTAATCCTAAATTTGTATCGTATGCACGCGTATATTTGTCTATTGAGAATTTAGCAAAATGGGATAGTTATTATGGAGGTTATTCTCCGGAAGCTGCCAATGTCGGTTCAGGCCCCGGTGGCGCTACTGCATTAGGTTTGGATTACGGTGGTTATCCTAATGCCCGTACATTTACATTTGGTATAAATGTCAATTTCTAATTTCTAATACAACGAATTATGCTTAAGATTAAAAATATATTATGGATAGGTGCGTTGGCACTTACAATTTCTTCTTGTGACGATTTCTTGAATACTCCTCCGGTGGACAGATTGACATCGGATGGATTTTACCAGACTCAAAGTCAGTCAGAACAGGGTATTCTGGGTGTTTATGCCGATTTGCGTCAGGCTGCCAACTGTGAATATTGGTTTATGTCTGAGTGCCGTTCTGATATAGCATGGGTAGAACCTAATCCGGATGCTTATCGTGAATATTCGGAGATAGGAACTTTCAGAGCGGCAGACAATGTAGAGATGTTTGACAACACTTGGAATATGTGGTATAAAGTAATATACGATGCCAATGTCGCCATCTCCAAGATTCCCGGCTGTACATATGATTCGGAAGATATTAGAGAACAGCATTTAAATGAAGCCTATTTTTTAAGAGGTTGGGCTTACTTTGAATTAGTACGTTTGTTTGGTTATGTTCCTGTTGTTGACAGACCAATGTCTCCGGCAGAGATTAAGTCGGTAAAACAATCTGCTCCGTCGGATATCATCAATAATGTAGTTATTCCTGATTTGAAGAAAGCGGAAGGGCTTCCGTATAAGGAGGACATGCAGGATGCCAAAGGCAAAAAGAACATAGAAGAACAAGGACGTGCGGATAGAATGGCGGCAAAGGCCATGCTGGCACGTGTATATATGACATTGGCCGGTTTCCCGTATAACGATGCCAACGCGAAGAGTTTGGCGAAGACACAATTGGAAAGTGTGTTGAATGATTCGCACGCTGAAGAGTATTGGGCTCCTACGTTGGAAGAGTGGAGAATGCAATGGATGCCGTCTACGGATTATTATAACAAATACTCGGTATTTGCAATTCAATATCGTAGTGGCGGTACGGGAAATCCGGCAATCTTCAATATGATTCCTACCAAGAACTTCCCTGCTTCATGGACAAAGTGGGTATGCTCGGCCAACTCTATTTATGTGGAAAAAACATTAATGCATGAGTTTGACAGAGAGTATGCAAATGGCAAAGACGGACGTGGCTATACTTTTGGTGTATTGGAGGCTCATCCGGCAGATGGCGGTGTTAATGCTTATCAAAGTCCCCAGGAGGAGATGACTTTTGATGATGGTACAACTGCTACTGTATATACAAAGGCAATGTTCTATAAATTCTTGCCGACAAAGCCGAAGCTTCAGATGATGAACACTTCTTACGATGAGAACGCGATGAAGAATTATGATGACTGGGGTGTGAATCTTCCGATTATCCGTATTGAGGATATGCAGCTTATGTATGCAGAGTTGCTGGCAAGCGAAGGTAAGACGGAAGATGCCATGAAGATTGTCAATAGAATACGTAAAAGAGCTAATTGTGATTTAAGACCTGAAACAGGCGTAAGCGTGGACGATGCTATGAAATACATCAAACTCGAACGTAAAATAGAGTTAATGGGAGAAGGTATCCGTTGGTTCGATCAGGTTCGTTACGGTACTTGGAAATCAGATACAGAGGCAAAGTTCGACCGTTATAATTATCCTGAATTGAAGTCAAATCTAAGAGAAGGCTGTTTTCTTTATCCGATTCCCCGTAATCAGATGAATGTGACTCCCGGTCTTTATGAACAGAATGAGGGATATAAGAATTGATATGTCACTTAATTGCATGTGATGATTAATATAGATTAAATTTTAGGTTAGTGAAAGAGGAAAGAGGTGGATGCTTTTTAGGGGTATACCACCTTTTTTCTATATATTTGATGTCGATTATGTTTAGAAAAAGAATATTATTAGAAAGTGTATGCGGTACCGGAATGCTTATTATGCCTCATCTCGGGGCACAGGCGCAACAGCCGGCCGCAGTAAAAGAAAGTAAGCCCAATATCATTTTTATTTTAGCCGATGATATGGGGTATTGCGACTTGGCATGTTATGGGAATAAATACATAGAAACTCCCAACATAGATCGCCTGGCGGCTACGGGAACCGCTTTTACCCAATGTTATGCCGGTTCCGGCATTAGTTCCCCTTCCCGTTGCTCTCTGATGACGGGTAAGAATACCGGTAATACTACCATTCGCGATAACTTTTGCACTGCCGGCGGCATTGAGGGACTGAAAGGTACAAAACCTATCCGTCGTATGCATCTTCAACCGAATGACACAACAATTGCTACCGTGCTCGGAGCCGCCGGTTACAGAACTTGCCTGGTGAATAAATGGCATTTGGACGGTTTTAATCCGGAGGCTACTCCTTTGAACCGGGGATTCGACGAGTTTTATGGCTGGCTCATCAGCACCACCTATTCGAACGATCCGTATTATTATCCCTATTGGCGTTTCAATAACGAAAAACTGGAGAATGTGAAAGAGAATGAGGGTGACAGGCATATTAAGCATAATACGGATCTTTCAACGGAAGATGCCATTAAATTCATTAACCGCAATAAGGATAATCCGTTCTTTTTATATCTGGCTTACGATGCTCCCCACGAACCTTATATTATTGATGAAACCGGCTGGTATGATGATGAGTCTTGGAATATGAATACCAAGCGTTATGCTTCGCTTATCACTCACATGGACCGGGCTATCGGACGTTTGTTGGCGGAACTTGACAGATTGGGACTACGTGAGAATACATTGGTTATCTTTGCATCGGACAATGGTGCGGCCAAACAAGCTCCTTTGGCGGAATTAGGGTGTAAAGGTTCCCTTAAAGGCATGAAAGGACAACTTTATGAAGGTGGTATCCGTGTGCCTTTTATCGTGAACCAGCCGGGGAAGGTTCCGGTACGGAAACTGAATAACATTATTTATTTTCCGGATGTAATGCCTACCTTGGCCGCTTTGGCGGGCGCAACAGATAAATTACCGCAGAAACTTAACGGTATCAATATTCTTCCTTTATTTTATGGACAGAGCCTTGATACGGATAATCGTTTGTTGTATTGGGAGTTTCCCGGAAAGCAGCGTGCTGCAAGACGTGGGGATTGGAAAGTTGTGACCATAAAGAAAGATGCTCCGTTGGAATTGTATAATATCCGGGAGGATATGACCGAATCTGTTAATCTGGCGGATAAGTATCCTGAAAAGGTTGCGCAGTTTGAAGAAGAAATGAAGACTATGCGTGTTCCTACTCCCAACTGGCCGTTGCCGGGTGAATAAATGGAAAGCTCCCTCTGCCTGATTGGTTTGGAAGCAAATCTCTTAGCATTTCTGCCAATACATACAGAGATTGGTTGCTGAGGAAGCGTTATCTTTGCTTCGTTCACAACTATGAGATATATTACTTACACTAAAAATACCATGAAAAAACTATTTTATTCTCTACTTGCAGTCGTTTTGGCAGCTTGCGGTTCGGAAAAGCAAGCGCCGATAGATCGTGAGGCATTGGTTGCCCGTAATAACCCTCAGGTTTCTTCATTTGACTCCCTGGCATCGCTGTCGGTGGGTAACGGTGAATTTGCCTTCACAGTGGATGCTACCGGACTTCAGACTTTCCCTGTTGCATATAAGAAAGGCGTACCATTGGGTACGCAAAGCCAATGGGGCTGGCACAGTTTCGGTAATCCCGATCACTATAAACCGGAAGAATACTTAAAGGAATACGATTTCGGGCGCGGCCATAAAGAATTGTACGCCTGCCAGTTTAAGGAAGACGGACGGCAGAAAGAAGCCTCTAACTGGTTCCGTGTGAACCCTCACCGCCTGCATTTGGGCATCGTAGGGCTGGAGTTGGGCGATAGTGTGAAGATTTCGGATATTACCGATATTGCCCAAACACTGGATATGTGGAACGGTGTTATCAACAGTCATTTCGCATTGAATGGCAATGCTTTTGATGTACAGACTGTATGTCATCCGGAGTTGGATATGATTTCCGCCTGCATCACCAGTCCGGCACATGCAGGAGTGAAGCTGCACTTCCCGTATCCTACGGGTGCCCATGCCGATGACGCTTGCAATTGGGATGCTAACGACAAACACACTACAAATATAGTTTTTGAAGATGCGCAAAGCGCTGTTCTCAAACGTACGCTTGATTCTACGGTTTACTACGTATCTTTGCATTGGGAAGGCAAAGCTTCCCTCAAAGAGAAGTCGGCAAACTATTTTGTACTGACACCGGAAGAAGATAAATTCGCTTTCTCTTGCAAGTTTACTTCCGATTTCCCCGGAACCGTACTCGAAAGTGAACCTGCGACTTATACAGCCGATGCGCTGCCCGTCTTTGCCGAAACTCTGGCTGCCGGCAACAGCTATTGGAATAATTTCTGGAAGAACGGCGCAGCCGTAGATTTCTCACATTGTACCGACCCGCGTGCCAAAGAACTGGAACGCCGTGTTGTATTGAGCCAATACTTGCTGGCCATTCAGTCGGCAGGTAGCGTTCCGCCGCAGGAAACCGGATTGACGTATAACTCATGGTTCGGTAAATTCCACCTCGAAATGATATGGTGGCATCAGTCCTGGCAGGCGCTTTGGGGGCATCCGGAGTTGCTGGACCGCACACTCGGCTGGTACGAAACGGTGGAACCGGTTGCCCGTGAGATAGCACGCCGTCAAGGTTTCGACGGAGTCCGTTGGATGAAAATGACCGATCCCAGCGGAACGGAAGCACCGTCTAATGTCGGCAGTTTCCTGATTTGGCAACAGCCGCACTTTATTTATCTGGCGGAACTCGTTTACCGTGCCAATCCTTCGGATGAAGTAATTAAGAAATACAACCATCTGGTGCAAGAGACTGCAAAGTTCATGTACTCTTTCGCTACGTACGATGATTTCCATGGCCGCTTTATCCTGAAAGGCGCGATTCCTGCACAGGAAACATTACGTGCCGCTACTACCATCAATCCGCCGTTTGAACTCTCTTACTGGCACTATGCAATGAATGTAGCGCAGCAATGGCGCGAACGTGCCGGTGAAAAACGCAATCTGGAGTGGGATGAAATGATTGACAAACTCTCACCGCTGGCCTATAATGAAGACAGCCTTTATCTGGCTGCCGAAAATGCGGTAGATACGTATAAGGATATTCGTTTCACCAGTGACCACATGGCTGTACTCGGCTCTGTCGGCATCCTGCCTATGAACAAACTGATACGTGCCGACTATATGAAGAATACGCTTCATTGGGTGTGGGATAACTGGAATTGGGGTAAGACATGGGGTTGGGATTATCCGATGACCGCCATGAATGCCACTCGTCTGGGTGAACCCGAAAAGGCTGTCGGCGCTTTGCTGATGGATAAGCGTACCAATACTTACTTGCTGAATGGGCACAACTATCAGGACGGCCGTTTACGTTGCTACTTGCCGGGTAATGGCGGTTTGCTGACTGCGGTAGCGCTGATGTGCGCAGGTTGGGACGGCTGTGAAGTGAAGAATCCCGGTTTCCCGCAAGACGGTACGTGGGATGTACGTTGGGAAGGACTGAAACAGATGCCGTAATCTTCTGGCTGTACATAAATATTATTATGTATGCCTGATAGGAAACTCCTTTTACCATACCCTCTCGGAATACCCTGTAAGAGGGGGTAGTCTCACTATACGACTGAGCTTGCCTCAGTCGTATACTTAGGGTATCTCAGTCGTACTGTGAGATACCCTAAGCTATACTATCATCTTTTGAAATCAACGAGCCCTATGAATCGTACCTCTGTTTTTACAATTATTTTTACCATACTCTCCCCTTTGGGTTCTTACGCGCAATATGCTTCTTCGTCTAAAGCGCCGAAGAAAGCAGGTGATTTGATAGAATCCACTTCCTACAATGACCATAAGCGGGGAACTCCCCGTGCGTTGCAATACCTGCCGTCCGGTGAGGATTTTGTCTGTGTTAACGGAAAGAACCGTTATACCCGTGCTCTCTACGGCAGTCCTACGGCATGGCGTCTGGAAACCAGCGATCGTCCGATATTTGCCACTTATGTCAAGAATGACAGTCGTAATATCCGTTTTCGTCTGCGCCTGCCGGATGGGACGGTTACACCGCTGGAAGAGACCGCTTGGTGCGAGGCTCGCTATAATCCGGGTAGCCGCATTTATTTGTTGAAAGACAAAACATGGGGAGAGAATTGCGTCCTGAAGATTTCCGTATTGGCAAGTTTGACGGAGGAAATGGCTATGTGGAAGTTCTCCGGAGAATTGCCTGCCGGCTGTGAGCTGGAAGTGTTGAATTCGCCTATCCGTCAGAAGAAGCTTTTCCGTAGCGGAGATATGGGAGCAGACCCGCCGGGATGTTTTGAACCGGCAGAAGACGGTACGGTATTGCAAACGCTGAAATGCCGTTTTCCGTCCGACGGAAATTTATGCATAAGTATTGTCCGTAACGAATTGAAAGAAGTACCGGATGGCGATGTACAATATCTTACTTTGCAGAATGCTTGCCGTGAACTTGCCGGACGCATCAAAATTACTACTCCCGATCCTTATTTCAATACGCTTGGCGGTGCGCTTGCCGTTGCCGCCGATGGCATTTGGGGAGAAGAGGGCGTATGGCTGCATGGAGCTATCGGTTGGCGTATGCCGCTGAGCGGTTGGCGCGCTGCTTATGTAGGCGATGTATTGGGTTGGCACGATCGCGCACGCACTCATTTTGATAACTATGCCGCCAGTCAGGTAACCGGGATTCCTAATACGATTCCGCATCCTGCACAAGATTCCGCTCTTGCACTGGCACGTGCGGCCAAGATTTGGGGAACACCTCAATACAGCAACGGGTATATTTGTCGAAATCCCCGGCGAAATAACCAGATGCACCATTATGACATGAACCTCTGCTACATAGACGAATTGCTGTGGCACTTCAATTGGACCGGAGACCTTGATTATGCCCGCCGTATGTGGCCTTTGCTGGCGTTGCATCTTGCTTGGGAGAAACGTAACTTCGACCCTGATAACGACGGCCTTTACGATGCCTATGCCTGTATCTGGGCAAGTGACGCACTGTACTATAACAGTGGAGCTGTCACACACAGTTCCGCCTATAACTATCGTGGCAATAGGCTGGCTGCGCTGATTGCCGAGAAAATCGGCGAGGACCCTGCACCTTATCGGGAAGAAGCCGATAAGATACTGAAAGCGCTCAACGCCCGCCTATGGTTGCCGGAGAAAGGACATTGGGCTGAATTTCAGGATTTCATGGGACACCGCCGTTTGCATGAAGACGCTGCTGTATGGACTGTTTATCATGCCCTCGATAGTGATGTGGCAGATCCGTTCCAGGCATATCTTGCTACAAGTTATGTAGACCGTGAAATTCCTCATATTCCTGTCGTAACTTCGGATGATGTCTTTACCGCCGGTACTGCCGCTTTGCCTGTCAATGCGGTTTCTTATGCCCGTTGGCAGAAGCAGTTGAAGGAAGCGGGGGCTGCCATTAATGCCGGGGAGTATGCCACAGTGGCTACTACCGACTGGATGCCCTACTCATGGAGTATCAATAATGTAGCTTTTGCCGAGGTGATGCATACGTCACTGGCCTATTTTCAGGCAGGACGCAGAGAGGCGGGCTTTAAATTATTGAAAAGCTCTGTTCTCGATGGCATGTATTTAGGTGAGAGTCCGGGTAACTTCGGACAGATAAGTTTCTATGACGCCGCCCGAGGGGAGTGTTATCGCGATTTCGGCGATCCTATCGGAGTGGCTTCCCGTACATTGATTCAAGGACTTTACGGTATCTTGCCTGATGCTTTGAACGGTCGCTTGTTGATAAAGCCCGGTTTCCCGACAGAGTGGGAGTATGCTTCATTGCATACGCCGGATATTGACTTTGATTTTAAGGCGGGTGAAGCGGTTGCCGGCAAATATTCTTCCCGCGATCGCTCGCTTTATACCGTCACTCATCACCTGTCTGCGGTGCGTAATCTGGAATTGCAGTTTCCGGCGCGTCGCTCTTCCGTAGCGCGTCTGACAGTGAACGGACAGGAGGCGGCATGGAAATTGGTTGAAAATTCGGTTGGCCGGCCTATGCTTAGTGTTTCCGTTCCGGCTTCTTCCGGTGAGGAAATAACAATCGATGTCAATTGGGAAGGAGAGTCGCTCACAGTTCCCGTTTCTATTGATGCTTATCCTTCGGCCCGTGTTCGTGAAGCGGGACCTGTCAGCTTTATTGCCATGGAACAGGGACAGATGAAATGGTGGGCGCCGGTGGAACAACCGGTAGCCGGCAGTCGTAAACAAACTATTCCGGCTGGTGACTTTAAAGCCGTCGACTCTGCCAAATGTACCCCCGTTGATATGCAGAAGGTGTTCAATGCAAATGTAACGGATATTTTCCGCAATGAATATCTATCGCCCCGCTCTCCGTACACTACGTTGCAATTACCCAAACAAGGTATAGGCGAGTGGTGTCATCCGCTGAAAACGGCCGGGATTGATGATACGGGTCTGCGTGCCGCTGTGCGCGAAGGTGTGCTGGAAACAAAACTCGGAATACCTTTCCGTACTCCTGCCGCGGGGCATAACATTGCTTTCACCTCTCTTTGGGACAATTATCCGGACAGCTTGCAGATTCCTCTGGCCGGTAAGGCATCCCGTGCCTATCTGTTGATGGCGGGCAGTACCAATCATATGCAGTGCCATATTGAGAATGGCGTAATCCGCGTATATTATGAAGATGGCACTTGTGATACTCTGCCTTTGGTAAATCCGGACAATTGGCCTCCTATCGAACAAATATTCTTTGAAGACGGACAGGCCTTTAATCGTCATGCTCCGTCTCTCTATCGCTTGCGTTTGAAAACGGGTGAGCTAAGTAATAATTTCGGTGAAGAACTTGGTTTTACCGGGGTGTCGCGTGAGGTAGACGGCGGTGCGGCTGTCTTGCTGGAAATGCCGTTGAATGCCAAGAAGAAACTTTCGCGTCTGGTATTGGAAACGCTTTCTAATGAGGTGGTGATAGGAATAATGGGTATTACGCTTCAACAGTAAGCCCGGATTTCAAGACAGGGAATTATGGAATATTTCAGAAAAATAGCTTTATGCGTGCTGTGCCTCATAACTTCTGTTTGGCAACTTAATGCACAGGTGAAGAAAGTTCCGCAGTGGGAACGGTTTGAGGTCGCGTTGCAAGGTACTTCCGATGGAAATCCTTTTACGGATGTCAGTCTGGCCGCCGCTTTTTGGCAGCAAGGAGGAGACACGGTCAACGTGCAGGGTTTTTATGACGGAGACGGGCGGTATATTATCCGCTTTATGCCTGCTTTACCGGGGATGTGGCATTATGTCACGCAAAGCAATATGCTTTCTTTGACCGGAAAGCAGGGCGCTCTGGAATGTGTGCCGGCTGTTGCGGACAATCACGGTCCGGTGAGGGTGAAAGATACGCATAATTTTATGTATGCCGACAGTACCGTATATTATCCGCTGGGCACTACGGCGTATGCCTGGACCCACATGTCACAGCCGGTACAGGAGAAAACGTTGTTGTCATTGGGGAAAGCGCGGTTTAATAAATTGCGGATGTGTGTGTTTCCGAAGAATTACGGCCTTTGCAAGGAAGAACCGGTAATCTATCCTTTTCTTGTCAAAGGGTATTCTTCCGGGAAACCGGTGTTTGATTTTACACGTTTCAATCCTGCTTTTTTCCGCCATTTGGAGAAACGCATTGATAATCTGAAGCATTTGGGTGTCGAAGCGGATTTAATTCTGTTCCATCCTTATGATAAAGGACGTTGGGGATTTGACAGTATGCCGATGGAAGTCAATGTGGCATATATCAAATATCTGACGGCGCGTCTTGCTTCTTTCAGTAATGTGTGGTGGTCATTGGCGAATGAGTATGATTACGTCAAGGCCAAAAACGAAGCAGATTGGAATATTTTGATACGGACTGTTGCCGCGTCAGACCCCTATGGGCATTTATGCTCCATTCATGGGAGTACGGCAACCTATTTCCCTTATTGGATGGAAGAACTGACGCATACCAGTATTCAGGATGAGGCTCCGGTTGAGGATTTCGGGCGTGCTTCTATTGTGCGCGGTGTTTACCGCAAGCCGGTCATCTTTGATGAAGTGTGTTATGAGGGGAATCTGGCTTCCCGTTGGGGACGTTTGAGCGGACCTGAAATGCTTCATCGTATTTGGCAAGGATTGATAGCCGGTACATACGTCACGCACGGAGAATGCTACCAGTGGAATACCGGCAGCATGGACACTATTTTCTGGGCAAAAGGCGGAGAGTGGCGTGGTGAATCGTGGAAACGTATTCCTTTTACCCGCAGTCTGCTGGACTCACTGCCGCAACCGTTGCAATTGGCGGATGTCAGCCGTGACCATCGGACAGCTACGGCCGGAGATGGTTATTACTTGATTTATTTCGGCAGGCAGATACAGGATGAATGGTTATTCAATCTTCCGGCAAAGAACGCTTCTTATCAAAAAGTGCGATCCGGTACAAAATATAAAGTGGAAATCATTGATACATGGAATATGACTGTCACTGAGTATCCCGGTACGTTTGAAGTCGGAAAAACGATAGATTACCGGCATTATGATGTGAATCTCCGGAAAGTTCGTTTGCCATTGTTGCCGTATCTGATGTTACGTGTTACGGTAACGAATGAATAACCGCGATGCATGATAATAAGTGGAAGCGGTATGACGCAGATGAGGTAAGTGTACAAAACTACATGGTTTCCGAATATTCATGGCTGCTGTATATCAGGACGTTTATTTATCTTTGTCGAGGATAAACTTAAATATAGGACAACCATGAGAACTTTTTTGACTATTCTTTTATGTACGCTTTTTTATTCCGGTTTTTCATTCGGGACGGATTGGAATGTATATGTCGCCAAGTATCGGCATGATAAAGTTTGCGCTATCAGTTATACCTTTGATGACGGGTTGGCAGAGCACTATACACTGGCAGCTCCGCAATTGGAACAACGGGGTTTTCGCGGAACTTTTTTTGTTAATGGTTCTAAAGTGAATAAGGATGAGCGACGCGTGAGAGATACTACTCGTGTAACGTGGCCTCAATTGAAAGAAATGGCGGAAAACGGGCATGAGATTTCCAATCATGGCTGGGCCCATCGTAATTTTGCCAAATTCCCGTTTGACGTACTCAAGGAAGATATAATGAAAAACGACAGTGCGATATATGCCAATGTCGGTATAATGCCTCGTACATACGCTTATCCCAATAATACGAAGCAAGGAGACGCAATGGAATTTGTTGCTCGAAACCGTGTGGGTACGCGGCTAAAACAACGTTCCGTAGGCAGTAAGCGTACAGCCCGCGATTTGCAGAAGTGGCTGGAAACACTGATTAGGACGGGTGATTGGGGTGTGGGTATGACGCACGGTCTGACTTACGGGTATGATGCTTTCCGAAATCCGCAACTTTTGTGGGAACACTGGGATCAGGTCAAAGCCAATGAAGACAAAGTATGGGTCGGAACTTTCTGTGAGGTTGTTTCCTATCTCAAAGAAAAGGAAGCGATTCATTTGAGGGTAACGGAGAAAAAGAATAAATTATATATCGTTCCGGAATTATCTTTGGATAAGAAACTTTTTACAGAACCGTTGACTATGGTTATTGAGGGGAAAACTATAAAGAAACTTTCCGTCCGACAAGGGAAAAAGAAACTTTCCGTACAACTTCGTTCCGATAAAGCATTTTTCGACTTCGACCCTTTTGGCGATGAAATTATAGTAACTATTAGATAGAAGTTCCCCGTAATACGGAGAAAATCACTACTTTTGCCGTAACGACATCGGAAACTTATGAAAAACATAGAACAAAGAGTCTGCGGGAGAAGAATTTATACCTTTCTGGTAGTGTGTCTTGTTGCACTAATGAATTTGTCGGGTTATGCTTCCGTTAAGGTACATGTACAATATCTGACTACAGCGGACGGATTGTCCAATAATTCTGTCCGTTATATTTATCAGGATAGCAAAGGCTTTATTTGGATGAGTTCACTGAACGGACTGAACCGTTATGACGGTAATTCGTTTCGTACTTTCCTGCCTAAAAATAACGGACGTATTTCACTTGCAGACCGACGGGTCAAGCATTTGTATGAAGATAATAACGGCTTCTTGTGGATATCTACCTCTGCCGATCGTTTCAGTTGTTATGATTTGAAGAAGGATTGTTTCGTGGATTTCACCGGATGTGGGGAACATGAAGATCACTACGGATATATAACCATATTATCTGACGAAGTCTGGTTATGGGGACGGGGGCAAGGCTGTCGGCGTATACAATATAGAGAAGGCAAGTTTGTTTCGGAAGTCTTTAATGCGAAAAGTGGACAGCTCCAATCGGACAATATCCTGTTTGTGTTGCAGGATAGCGGTAAACGGGTGTGGATTGGCACGGATAGAGGACTTTATTATTGGAAAGATAATGCGTTGCAGTGTGTTGATAAGTCACATTATTTCCAGCGTGCCTATCGTTTTAAAGACAAAACCTGCTTTATAACCATCGAAGGTGAAATTTGGACTGCGGATAAGAAGGGGCGGCTTGCCTTTGCGGCAAAGTTGCCGGATGTATCTTCGGGTATGGATTTGCCGGGTAGCTTGTCGGTTGGGAACCAATGGGTTATCTTTACTTCAAAAGGCAGTTTCGTTTTTGATTTGGAGAGCAATGCTTTGAAACCCTCATCACCGGAGTGGAATATTCCCGGCGGTGAAGTTGCTGTAGATAACCGGGGGAATTATTGGGTACACAACAAGACAGGTAAGTTATATTATATTCAGTCGGAAACCGGCGTCGTGAAAGTTTTTCAACTGATGCTCCAAGAAAAGGTAGGGTATATCGATATGGAACGCTATCATGTAGTACACGACTCACGTGATATTCTTTGGATTTCAACTTATGGCAACGGGCTTTTTACCTATGATTTGCGGACTGACGAACTGCGCCATTTCAAAGCGGATGACAGCCGTTCCTCATTGATTTCGTCCAATGCCCTGCAATATATCATGGAAGACCGTTCGGGGAGCATTTGGTTGAGTTCCGAGTATACGGGAGTGTCTCATTTGAAGGTAGTGAATGAGGGAGCCGCACAGTTCTATCCGGAGCCGGTGAAATACGATACGGAAACACATGTGAATAATGTTCGTATGCTGGCTGCCGCAACTAATGGGGATATTTATCTGGGTACTCGCGATGGAAAGGTTTATGTATACGATGCTGTACTGTCTTGCCTAAAGGACAAAGCTGTCTATGGCAAAAATATATACGCGCTTTGTGAAGATTCCACAGGTGTCCTTTGGTTGGGAAGTAGGGGTGATGGACTGTATGCGGGAGATAAAAAGTACACTTATCGGGTTGATGATGTGAATTCGCTTGCAGCCAATGAAGTATTTTGTATGTTGCGCGATAGTAAAGGGCGGATGTGGATCGGTACCTTTGGCGGTGGGCTGGACCTTGCCGAACCCGATGGACAGGGCGGCTATAAATTCCGTCATTTCCTCAATGAATACTATTCGCAGAAACGCATACGCGTATTGATTGAAGACAAACAAGGATGGATTTGGGCAGGTACGAGTGATGGTATATTTGTATTCCGTCCTGAGGAATTGTTGGCAAATCCTAAAGCCTATCACCATTATAATTGGAGTAACCGAAGTTTACTGAGTAATGAAGTGCGGCATATAATGCAGGACAGCAAGGGAAATATCTGGATTGCCGAATCCGGTGCGGGGTTCTGTATTTGTACGCCCGGTAATGATTACGGCAAGCTGAATTTTACTCATTATGGTGTAGCCAATGGTTTAGTGAACAGTATGGTACAGGCTTTCGTAGAAGATACGGAAGGTAAAGTATGGATTACTACCGAATATGGAGTTTCCTGCTTTTTTCCTGGCCCAAAGACTTTTGAGAACTACTTCTTCTCCAGCGATATGCTGTGCAATGTATATAGCGAAAGCAGTGCGTTGAGATTGCGGGATGGCAGGATTATTATGGGAACCAATCAAGGACTGACTATCGTTAACCCGTCGCAAGTGGAAAGCGTGCAAAGTATTCCTTCCGTTACTTTCACCGAATTGAAGCTGAACGGTATATCGGTATCTTCCGATGAACCTAATTCACCTTTGGAATATTCCCTTGCTTATGTCCGTGACATTCATTTGAGATATAACCAGAATTCGTTCGGAATAAACTTTTCTACGCTGGATTATTCTACTACGATTCCGCCAAAGTTCAGCTATAAATTGGAAGGGTATGATAAAGAATGGAGTATTCCGTCTACCTTGACTTTTGCTGCCTATAAGAATTTGAAACCGGGTATCTATAATTTGCATGTAAAAGCATGTAATGCTGCAGGACAGTGGGGCGATAAGGATACGATGCTCCGGATTGTTATTGCGCCGCCGTTCTGGCGTACTACTTGGGCTTATCTGCTTTATTTTCTGTTTATAGTTTTTGTGTTCTATACGGTCTATCGTATTATTCGCAACATGAATGATTTGCGTAATAAGATCAAAGTGGAGGAACAGCTTACGGAATACAAGCTGGTATTCTTTACCAATATCTCCCATGAGTTTCGTACTCCGTTGACGCTGATTCAGGCTGCTTTGGAGAAGATGCATCGTGTTGGCAAGATACCCAAAGAAATGGCCTACTCGGTAAAAGTCATGGATAAGAGTACACAACGCATGCTGAGACTTATTAATCAACTGCTTGAGTTTAGGAAAATGCAGAATAACAAGCTTGCTCTTTCGTTGGAAGAAACCGATGTTATAGCGTTCCTTTATGAAATTTATCTGAGTTTCAAGGATGCCGCCGAGTCCAAGAAAATGGACTTCAGGTTTATCCCTTCCGCGGCGTCTTATAAAATGTTCATTGATAAGGGTAATTTGGATAAGGTTATTTATAATCTGCTTTCTAATGCGTTCAAATATACTCCATCGGGTGGGAAAGTAGATTTCTCTATACAGGTGGATGCCGCCGCTCATAAATTAGTTATTAAGGTAACCGATTCCGGTGTCGGTATCCCTAAGGAGAAACGCGACCAGCTTTTCAAACGTTTCATGCAGAGTAACTTTTCCGGTAGCAGTGTGGGGGTGGGGCTTCATCTGACCCATGAATTGGTAAATGTTCATAAAGGGACTATAACGTATGATGAAAATCCCGAAGGCGGTTCTGTCTTTACGGTGGTGCTTTCTACCGATACTTCGGTTTATGAAGAGAAAGATTTTTTGATACCCAACAATGTTCTGCTTCGTGAGGAAGAAATGGCGCAGAAACATTTGTCGGACATGGAAGAGAGGATGGTTTCCGGTATAGGTGAGGATACAGGGCAGGATAAGGAAGAGATACAGGAAGAAGGTCTGCCGGTCGTACCTTTGAATAAACGGAAACTGTTGATTATAGAAGATGATACGGATGTACGTGAGTTCTTGAAAGAGGAGCTTTCCGTTTACTTTGAAGTAATGGCGGAAGCAGACGGTAATGCCGGGTTGGAACGGGCTTACTCGTATGACGCTGATTTGATAATTTGTGATGTCCTGATGCCGGGGCTATCGGGATTCGAGGTTACCGGAAAGTTGAAAAACGACTTTAACACGAGCCATATCCCTATCATTCTGCTTACTGCCTTGAATGCGCCCGAAAGTCACTTGGAAGGGGTGGAAAGCGGAGCGGATGCCTATATTACGAAACCGTTCAGTACAAAGCTATTGCTGGCACGCGTATTTAAGCTGATTGAGCAACGGGATAAACTGCGTGAGAAGTTCTCGAGCGACCTTTCCATGATACGTCCGGTGATATGCACGACAGATAAGGATAAAGAGTTTACCGATAAGCTGACACGTATCGTGGAGGAACAATTGGATAATCCTGATTTTACCGTGGATGATTTTGCTTCTATGATGGCATTGGGACGAACCATATTTTACAGGAAAGTGAAAGGAGTTACCGGTTATGCGCCCAAAGAGTATCTGCGTGTAATGCGTATGAAGAAAGCGGCGGAGTTGTTACTGAAGACGGATGCCACTGTTGCGGAAGTGGCTTATCAGGTAGGCATCAATGATCCTTTCTATTTCAGTAAATGCTTCAAGACGCAATTCGGGGTGTCTCCTTCAACTTATCAAAAGAACAAAGACGGTATATCACAAGCTTGATAATGGTTGTTTTGTGACATTCCGTCTGCTCTTGCATGGTTATTTAGAGAATAGCAATATGCCCGTTGCTTCGCCTTTTTGGAAATGGATGTTGTAATACATTCCATTGATGTCTTCTATGAGCAATGCGTCGAGACGGATGGTTTGCAGTTTCTTTCCTGCTTCGGCTATCTTTAAAATGCCGTTTGTCTTTTCTCCTGCTCCCGAACCGCCGTCCCATGAGAGATGGTATTGGCATTTTTGATGGAAATTGCTAAGGGCGATGCGGTTGGCAAAGCGGGTAATACCCCAACCGTTGTCCGTTTCCAGCTGAAATGAACTCCCTTCCCAGAAGAATGAGGGAGTGACTTCCTGAGGTGAGGAGATGTTACCGTCGTCTTCTTTGCAGGCAGTGAGAACTGCGGATAAGATGATAAACTGAAAGGCGATAACGAATGTATGGATGATTCTTTTCATGATTATGCTTTTTATAAACTTTATTTGTGTAGGGTAAGTTTCACGATGCCGCCTTGAGTAGAGGTCGCTTTCAGATTCAGTTTGCCGTTATATGCGGATAGGTCGACAGTTCCGTTACTCATTTTCACTTTTTGTCCGTTGATGTAGAAAACGGTAAATTCCTCCGCTCCCGGTCCTTCTATGCTGGCAATGCTGTTATTTACATGAATGGCGGCTTCCATGAGCCAGTCTTTCTCACCAATTATTGTATTGTCATCGACTCCGTCATTGTCTTCATCGGTAACAGGGGCTTCGAACGAATACCCTATCCGGGTGGCGTAAAGCCGGCTGCTTTCCGAGGGTTGCAGGAATGTAATGTCCGGCAGGCTGCCGTCTGCTTTGCGCTCTGCTGTTAGCTGGCCGGCATCCAGACTAAGGAAATCTGTTTCTGTAAGTATCATAGCCGTAGGCAGAAAACTGTTATTGGCTGTTTGACACAGACTTTCATTAATGTCGATAATATGTTTCTCCGCACTTCGCGGACTGTACGAGAGATTGTTTTTTAGGATATGTCCGTATCCGGCTACATCAACAGCTTCTTCTATCGATTTACGGTTGAGCATGCAATAGTTGGACGGGTTCTTATATCCGCTGTTGTTGGACCAAAGAATGCCGCCCGGGTGATGATTGGCATAAAAACCTTTGTTGCTGTTGTAATAAGCTATACAGTTTTTTACTTCGTGCATCGGTATGATTTCAGGGGCTTTGGGACTGTCGCTCATGCCGTAGCCACCCGCCTTGAAACCGGTACCGTCTCCCGCTTTGGCGGAGGTGCTGCCCGGCCGGTAACCGTTGTAAAAAGACCAGCAGTGGTCTATCACAACGGCTTGGCCGGAGTTGATGAGGTCGAAGCCATCGTCACTGTTCCACCACGCACGGCAACCTCTGAATACATTACCGCTTCCATTGTTGTCGGGGTGTCCGCCGAAGCCGTCCACATTACCGCCCCTGCCACCGTCCGAAACGGTATCGTAGTTATTGTAAGCGTCGCAGTTCAATATCAGGTTGTCAGCTCCTTTCACCAGATAAAAACCGATTCCCATACCATCGTGCATGGACAGGTTCTCATAGATATTGTTATTGCCGCCCCGGTTGCTGAAACATTCAGATTGGGTATGCCCGACAAGGGTGACTTGTGTACCTACTACTTCGATATTCTTGAAATGCAGGTAGGAGCCGCTGACATAGAACACGCTGACACGCTTCTCGAAGGGCTTTACTTGAGAGAGGTCGAATATCGGACGTTCACCCGGATAACCGAAGTAACGGATACGGTGTTCGTTGTCCGTTCCGCTTTTGTCCATCAGGAATACGCAGGCGTAGATTTTTTCTCTTTCTCCCATAATTTGCGACTCTTCCATGATATATCTCCCGCCGCGGATATATACTATATCGCCGGCTTTTACTTCCGCCTGCGCACGCGCCAGCGTAGCGAAAGGAGAATCGATGCTGCCCGTATTGGCATCGTCGCCGTTGGTTGCCACATAGTATTCTTTGGCTGTCAGCATTATCGGCAGGCAAAGTAAAAGGAATATTGTTTTTAATCTTTTCATGATGACAGATGTTATTGTTATGGTATATAGCGGCCTATTTTGAAACGTTCGTTTGCCGGTAGGAAATTTCAATAACCTATTATCTGATTTATTTTTGTTTTAACCGGCATCCTCTGAATACGCCTTTTAAGTCCGGTCCGAAGTAGAATCCGGGTTGGGTAGGCTGGTTATATCCTACGTTTTGAGTGGCTATGCTGATACGGTATACAGGGTCTTCAAGGAATGTGTGAAAACGATACTCTGTGGGAACGGTACTTACGTATAGGCGTAATGCCGTGTTGTCGGTGGTGCGTAACAATACTTCTTCACGCCAGTCACCTATGATGTCACCTTGCAGGCATGGATTGGATTTTGTACCGTTATTGCCGGCTGTACCTTCGAAAGTGACAAGCGGTGTGCATGTTTCCACTCTCCAGTTATATTTGCTGATGATATTCTTGTCGAGCATCTCCCGTAGTAAATCTCCGTCCCACCATACGGCCATGTTCATCGGGAGCTTCTTTACTTTGGGAGCCACGATTTCTCCTTTGATATTGCGTATGCCTTCGGAACGTGCCGACCACATCTCTACGCCGGGGTGGGTTGGGTCGATATCGGCTGCCATGCAACGCCCTACGTCCGTATGATGCGGTAGCTGGAAAATGACTTTCCCTGTGGCTGCATCTCTGAAAGTAGAGCCGTCTTTCTTATTTTCATGGCACGCCCATATCTGCAGCCGCGGATTGGACGGGTCGAATTGTGTGAGGTGCAGTGCGTCACCGTGTCCCATACCGGTGGAGTACAGTCCTTTCCCGTTGTGGTCTACGGTCATGGAACCGTAGACTATCTCATCACAGCCGTCGCCGTCTATGTCTGCTACACGCAGATTGTGATTACCTTGACCGGCAAAATTCTCATTGCCCGGTTCATTCGTATCAAAGGTCCAGGAGTTCGTCAGATTCTTTCCGTCCCAGTTGAAAGCGGCAAGGACGGTACGGGTATAATAACCGCGGCACATGACTACACTGGGATGGATACCGTCCAGATAGGCGATACATGCAAGGAAACGATCGCTACGGTTGGCACGATTATCGCCCCAGCCTTTCAACTCATTTCGTTGGGGAATGTAGTCGATGGACTGCAAGGCTTCTCCCGTCATGCCGGAGAATACGGTGAGGTATTCTTTTCCTTTAAAGATACGTCCTTGATTACGGAGTCTCGGTTCGGGTGTTCGGGTATCTCCTTTCTTCTTTCGGGGAGTATACATCTCTCCCGGTTCACGATAGTCGGCGGTGGCATCACCTATGATATTGCCTTTACCGTCTATGCTCCCGTCGGCTGTACGCATTACTACCTCGGCCTTGCCGTCATTGTCCAAATCATAGACCATAAACTGTGTGTAATGGGCACCGGCACGGATGTTCTTTCCGAGGTTGATGCGCCATAGTTGTTCGCCATTCAGGCGGTAACAGTCTATCAGCACCTCACCGGTATAGCCGTCGTGAGCATTATCGTGGGAATTGCTCGGATCCCATTTCAAGATGATTTCATATTCTCCGTCTCCATCTATATCGCCTATTGAGGCGTCGTTGGGCGAATAGGTATAAGTATCTCCCGCAGGAGTGACGCCGTTTGCAGGTTTGTTCATCGGTATCCGGATATAACCTGTCGGGGCATTGGCGGGCAGGGTATAACGACCGTTCTTATGATTGGTCTCTTTTCCTTTTACAACAGGGCGTACTTCATAAGTTGCAGCATTCCGGCTTGTGTACGCGTCATTATATAAGGTGCCGGTACTGACCGGTTGCGAGGTGATTTTTTCCCCGTTACGATATACGTTGAACTCGGTATCCATAGGGTCGGATGAGAGGTATCTCCATGAAATGGTGACGGTAGAAGCGTCTTTGCGGATAGCGACTACACCACGTCCGAGATTTTCACGTTGCAATTTCTTGTAGTTGTAGTTAGTCTGGGCGTTTAAGCTTATAGTAATAATCAGCATGGATGCGATTAGATAATACAGGTGCTTTCTCATATCTTTTTCAGTTCTTGGGTTACGGGAATATTGTTTTTCGAGGTCAAAAGTAACGGATATTTTTCTATTAATTATGTATATATGTACACAATACATGGAAAAAGAACGCTTTTGGGGCAGTGGATGAAATTACATGCAAAGTGAATAAACGTCATGGCTGGTTTGGGAGACATTGTTTACATTTGCAACAGAATCAGCGAATAAACATGGCGGTTTAACTTTAATAATCTAATAAATATTTAATATCATGAAGATGAAAAAGATTCTTTTGACAAGTGCTGTTGCAGTAGCTCTGCTAAGCGGCTGTAATAACGATTATGACGGGCAAGATATTGCAGGGTCTAAACTGATAGTGTCGGCCAGTATCGATCAAGTGAACACGCGCGTGAGCGATGACGGTATTGCTTGGACGGTAGGTGATGCAATCGGTGTAAGCGATAATCTCTCTAATCCGAATCTGAATATCAAATATGTGGCAGGTAGTGTTACCGGTGAATTTTCCAGTACTACAGGAATTTATATTTTAGGTAATGATGAGGTTGAATATACTGCTTATTATCCGTATACAGGTAATGAAAATATATCCGCAGGAGTACTTGATTTTAAGATTATTGATGAAGCAGGTAAGTATGTAGGCCATAATGCGATAGATTTTATGTATGCTAAGGCAACTGCTTCGCGGAGTAATCCGAATGTAGCCTTTAAATTCAAGCATCAGATGAGTAAAGTGAGTCTGAATATTGCGAATGGCGGCGCTGCTGAAACTAAAGCGGGAACTTCTATCTCCTATACATTGCAGGGAGTTATTATTGATGGAACTTTCGATACTGCTACCGGTGAAGTGAAACCTGGATCTACTAAAGGAAGTGTAAAGGTGGAAACTACATTAGGTACTACCTCTTCTATTATTTTACCACCGGTAGTTGCCGAAAGTGAAGCGGAGCCTATTCAATTGGTTATTGAGGTAGGAGATAAAATCTATGCAGGAAGTTTGAAACCTGCTTTGGATAGTTCTCAGGAATACCAGTATACTGTTGATTTGAGTAAGACGGAAAGTGGTGAAAAGTTACAGATTGATTCTCCGACTATTGATGGATGGACACCTAATGTTGAAGGGAATATCGGTGTGGAAGAAGAGGTTAATTATAATCCTACGCTGGAGATAGGGGATTTCCTTTGTAAGGATGGCACGACTATTGATAAAGATTATAATCTGGAGCAATTGGATGGAGCTGTAAAAGCAAGTATTATTGGTGTTGTGTATTATGTAGGTAATCCTCAACCGTCAGTACTGTATAATGGTACATATGCCGAGACTCAAGATGTCTTGAAGAGAGAATGTCCTTCATGTGTTAATGGATTGGCGATAGCGCTTAATAATGCTATCAGTAAGAGTGGTGCTGTTAGCGGTAGATTTGGGTCAACCAAATCTGATTATAAGGAATGGCTGAACACCCAAGATTATGCCTTTGGTTATATTGACGCTACGTTAAGTATTAATAATGTTCCTACAAAAATAGTAGGTTATAATAATACTAAGGTTACAGAGCTCGCTGCTGATAATGTAGGGGGGCTAGGAACGGATTTTGTAGATTTCCTTAATACTTATCGTACTACTGTGGTTATTGAAGAAGGAAAAACTTCTGGATGGTATTTACCCTCTTATGAGGAACTGAATATTATCGAAAATAACTATGCTGTTATTTCTGCAAGTATCACAAAAATTGGAGGAAGCTTATTACAATATAGTGACTATGATGCTGTGGCTTCTGATAGATTTTATTGGACAAGTGATTTTAGAGGATCATCTAATGCGTGGATATCTCCTTTATGTGCAGTTGCTGAGGGAACCAATTTATTTATTGGTAGAGTTAGTAATGGAACCAAAGGTTTCTTCCGCTTTGCCGTAGCTTTTTAATCATTGAATTATGAAAAGAATATTTGTTTATTCTCTGCTGCTTGTGGCAAGCTCTTTGCTTGCCCAAGCTCAAACTTTCAAATTCGATTTCTCGTCTGATAAGAAAGAACAAGAAGGCTTTACCAAAATAACTCCCTCAACTTTGTTTAATAATGATTCGGGTTATGGTTATGACTTTCAGCCTGCTTGGGACGGTAAAAGTAACGCGCCTTTCTTTTTCTCGGTAAATGTTCCTGATGGCAATTATAGAGTGACTGTAACATTGGGAAGTAAAGACTCTGCCGGCAGTACCACAGTTCGTGGTGAATCACGCCGTCTTTTCATTGAGAACCTCGACACAAAGAAAGGAGAACTCGTAACGGAGACTTTTACAATTAATAAACGTAATACCGTTATTAAGGGTAATCAGAAAGTAAAAATCAAGGAACGCGAGAAGAAGAAACTGAATTGGGACGATAAACTGACCTTGGAGTTTAATGGTGATGCTCCCCGTTTATCTTCTTTAGTGATTGAAAGGGTTGACAAGGTTCCTACTGTATTTCTTTGTGGTAATTCAACGGTCGTTGATAATGATAATGAGCCTTGGGCAAGCTGGGGACAAATGATTACCCGTTTCTTTACGGATAAAGTTTGTATAGCGAATTATGCCGAATCGGGGCTTTCTGCCAATACTTTCATCGGTGGAAAACGTTTGGATAAACTATTGACCCAGATGAAAAAAGGCGACTACTTGCTGATAGAATTTGGTCATAATGACCAAAAACAGAAAGGACCGGGTAAAGGAGCTTACTATTCTTTCTCCTATTATATCAAACAGTTTATTGATGAGGCTCGCCTGAAAGGAGCTTATCCGGTGTTGGTTACGCCAACTCGCCGCCGTCAGTATGATAAGAATGGCAAAATCAAGGATACGCATGCCGATTATCCTGCCGCTATCCGGGATATTGCCGTACGTGAGAATATCCCTGTCATTGACTTGCAGGACATGACAAAAGTATTATGTGAAACAATGGGGGTAGAAGAATCCAAGCATCTCTATGTACATTATCCGGCAAATACTTATCCCGGACAGACTCAGGAACTGAAAGATAACACACATTTTAATACTTTTGGAGCTTATGAGGTAGCAAAATGCGTAATTGAGGGAATGAAGAAAGCAAATCTTCCTATTGTGAAAGATTTAAAAGCAGATTATGCTAACTTTGATCCCGCAAAACCGGATAAATTCAAAAATTTTAAATGGAACCTGTCACCATTTACAGAGATAGAGAAGCCGGATGGAAATTAAAGAATAACAACTTAAATACATAAAATCATGAAAAAGGTAATTTTTACATTGGCATTGGCTGCATTTGCTTTTACCGGAAATGCACAGATTTTGAAAAAAGACTTATTGCAAGGATATAAAGATGGTGACAAATTGGAGAAATCGGTTTATAGTGAGAAAACGGCGCCAATTGCCATAAATACATGGTGTGGAGCATTTTCTTCAAAACCTAATACCAATCCAAGTCCTACCATAGGTAAAGAGCTTGTTTACGGAGGATATGCAGAAAAGGGCCCATCTATTAGCATAGGCGGTTATCCTGCCGGTACGAAAGGCGCTCGTTTCAGTATCTACTCCATGACTGATGGAAAGCAATATGGTCGCGGTACATTTTACTTGTCTTGCTTAGTAAACTTCTCCAAGCTCGGAGCAAGTGGTATGGCAGACTTTTTGGGAGTAAGCGCCAGCTATGTGGGCGGTAGCAACCGTGCCAATATTTATGTGGCTCGTGAGGGTAGCGATAGAATCCGTTTCGGAACGAGTCTGTTGAAAGTGAAGGCTGAAACAACCATGGCTTACGATTATGATAAAACTCACTTACTGGTGTTGAAACTGGATTATGCCAATCAGAAAGTGTCTTTGTTTGTTGACCCTGAACTGACTGCGGAAGAGCCGGCAGAGGCCTCATGTGTTGCCGAGGGAGATGCGGAAAATGTATTGAAACATGCCATCCGTTCCATTTCTTTCAGAAACCGTAGCGGTTTCATTGGCAATGTAGGTAATTTCCGTTGGTGTAACAGTTGGGCGGGAGTCATTGCAGAATAGAGAGTAATTTATGAAACATATTATAGCAAGTTTGCTTATAGCATTTGCCGGCTCGTTGGCCGTAGTGGGACAAAACCACTCGGTCAGCTTGTCCGGCAAATGGGCTTTTCAAATAGACCGTGAGGATAAAGGTGTCCGTGAAGAGTGGTTTAATAAAACCTTGAACGACCGGATAAATCTGCCCGGGTCAATGCCCGAAAAACTGAAAGGGGATGATGTAACCGTCCGTACCAAATGGACAGGGAGCCTTTATGATAGCTCTTACTATTTCAACCCTTATATGGAAAAGTACCGTATAGACGGTCAGGTTAAACTGCCTTTCTTCCTGACGCCGGATAAGCATTACGTTGGGGTGGCATGGTATCAGAAGAAGGTGACGGTTCCTGATAACTGGAAAGGAGAACGGATCGTACTCTTTCTGGAGCGTCCCCATATAGAAACTACCGTGTGGATTAATCATCGGGAAGTCGGTATGCGGAACAGTCTTTGCGTGCCTCATGTGTATGACCTGACTTCTTATGTCACTCCGGGAAAAAGTAGCTTGGTGACTATTCGTGTGGACAACCGGATTAAAGAGATTAACGTAGGTCCGGATTCGCATAGTATCACAGACCAGACACAAGGTAATTGGAACGGTATTGTCGGTAAGATAGAGTTGCAATCTACACCGGAAGTATTTTTTGAGGATATACAGGTATATCCCGACCTTGCAGGAAAGAAAGTTCTTGTACGTATGAATGTGCGGGCATCTTCTTCAGCAAAAGGGGAGATAGCTCTTTCAGCGAGGAGCTTTAATACGAATGTCAACCATGAGATTGCTCTGGTATACCAAACCGTTATTGTGCGAAAAGGTGATAATCCGCTTGAAATGGAACTGCCGATGGGACAGAATTATCTGACGTGGGATGAGTTCAGTCCGGCTCTCTATCGTTTAACGGCAACTTTGAAGAATGGAAAACAAATAGAAACGAAGCAGGTACAATTCGGAATGCGCGAATTTACGATAGACGGTAAATGGTTTTATGTAAACGGGCGTAAGACGATGTTGAGAGGTACAGTTGAAAACTGTGATTTTCCGTTAACGGGGTACGCTCCGATGGATGTTGCTTCTTGGGAACGTGTATTCCGTATTTGCCGTAGCTATGGATTGAATCATATGCGGTTCCATTCTTTCTGCCCACCGGAAGCGGCCTTTATTGCTGCTGACCTTGTAGGCTTTTATCTTCAACCCGAAGGGCCGAGCTGGCCTAATCACGGCCCGAAGCTGGGGAATGGACAACCTATTGACAAATATCTGATGGATGAAACCATTGCGCTGACGAAAGCGTATGGTAACTACGCTTCCTACTGTATGCTTGCTTGTGGCAACGAGCCTTCCGGGCGTTGGGTAAATTGGGTGAGTAAGTTCGTGGATTATTGGAAAGCGACAGATCCCCGTCGTGTATATACAGGAGCGTCGGTTGGTGGCAGTTGGCAGTGGCAACCGCATAATCTGTATCACGTAAAGGCCGGTGCGCGGGGATTGACATGGGCGGAACGGCAACCGGAAAGCATGTCGGATTACCGTGCCAAGATTGATACGGTGAAACAACCTTACGTTTCGCATGAGACAGGGCAATGGTGTGTGTTCCCTGATTTTAATGAAATCCGTAAGTACACCGGAGTAAATAAAGCCCGGAATTTTGAGATATTCCGAGATATACTGGAAGATAACGATATGAGTGGTCAAGCTCATGATTTCATGATGGCGTCGGGTAAGTTACAAGCTATTTGTTACAAGCATGAAATAGAGAAAACATTACGTACGCCCGATTATGCGGGTTTTCAACTATTGGCATTAAATGATTATTCCGGCCAGGGAACGGCATTGGTGGGAGTGCTTAACGTATTTTTCGAGGAAAAAGGTTATATCGATGCGGAGAAGGTCAGACGTTTTTGTAGTCCGACTGTTCCGTTAGCGCGGATTCCTAAATTTGCGTATACCGGTGATGAAACTTTTCATGCGGATATAGAGGTTGCCCATTTCGGAGCAATGCCGTTACGGGGAGCAAGAACTGTTTATACGGTTAAGGATAAATATGGAAAGGTCTATGCTCATGGAGTAGTTGGTAGTGGTAATATTCCCATAGGTAATCTTATCTCTTTGGGGAGTGTGGATTTAAAGTTGGATGCTGTTGATACTCCACGGAAATTGAATCTGGAAATACGCATTGAGAATACGGATGCCGTGAACGATTGGGATTTTTGGGTATATCCGGCACGTGTGGAACCGGCGGAAGGTGATGTGTACATTACGGATACATTGGATGAACGAGCTATTTCTGTGTTGAAACAAGGAGGCAAGGTTCTGATTACCGCAGCCGGAAAAGTGAGCTATGGTAAAGAAGTGGTACAATATTTTACTCCCGTATTTTGGAATACATCCTGGTTCAAAATGCGTCCGCCACATACCACCGGCATTTTCCTTAATGAATATCATCCGTTGTTTAAGGAATTTCCTACCGAATACCATAGTAATTTACAATGGTGGGAGCTGCTGAACAAAGCGCAAGTGATGCAGTTCACAAATTTTCCGGGTAATTTTCAGCCGATAGTTCAGAGTATAGATACCTGGTTTATCAGCCGTAAGCTAGGAGTCTTGTTTGAAGCAAACGTGTTGAATGGAAAGTTAATGATGACGAGTATGGATATTACTTCACAGCCGGAAAAGCGTGTTGTTGCCCGTCAGATGTATAAAGCTATTCTGGATTATATGAATTCTGATAGTTTCCGTCCTTCGGCTACTGTATCTCTTGAACAGGTACAGGAGTTGTTTACAAAAGTGGCAGGGAATGTAAAGTCGTATACAAAGGACTCACCGGATGAGCTGAAATCTAAAATAAATTGAGGATTATTGATTGGGAAGACAGATATTGAATATCTGCCGTGTATATCAAACATAAAGGTTCGGACTTTCACAAGCCCGAACCTTTTTACTTACACAAAATTTTCTACGAGAATCTTATTATTTAATACCTATTTTCTTTGCTTTTTTACCGGCAATGCCCAATTCAACCAGCTTATTATACATCTCAATTCCTAAATATTCGGCGGCTTCAGCAGTAAAATGCAGTTGGTCTCTTTGTAGTTCGGCTTTAGACATATCTATGACGTAAAAGTTCTTATCTTCCTTGGCGAGCTTGTAGAGCGCGGCTTCTACGTCGGCGCTGTATTGTTTATTACTACGGGATACTGTACCACAGATGAAGGGGAGCTTTTTGTATCGCTTGTTTCCGGTTTTCTCTACAAGGAAGTTACGTACATACGCTACCACGTCCTTTAGATTTTTATAATAATTTTTGCCTTTGTGCCGATCGCTTTCGCCTTGATGCCATAGAAAAGCTTTGATTTCATATCCTTCGGGGAGTTTATCCAATTTATTGTCGATACATGCTGAAATGTTTTCTGTAAACGAGAGTAAAAGTGATTTTCCACCGGTAGCTGTTGAATGGTTGGCGGCAAGCCATTTCGGGTCGGCCGACCAATATTTACCGCTTGTACTGCTGCAACCTGTGTCGATAGCTGTTCCGCCCAAAGACCATTTTATTACATAGAAGTCTTTTTGAAGCGCCTGCTCCAACCAGTAATAGGTTACGGCGTCATAAGCCCATCGACCCGGACGCGCTTGGTGTACCATGCGGGGCCAAAAAGTTTCAAACTCTCCCGTTATTTGCTGGCCGGCACTTCCATAGCACCATTGGCAATACTTATATTTATTTTGTCGGATATAATCGGGAAGCGCATTGTTTAATACACGTCCGTCTGTGTTTGACTGTCCGGCAGTGATGATGACGGTTGCCGGCTGGTTGCGCTTACTTTGTCCGAGAGCAGTCAGCGAGCATAAAATTGCTGCTGTCAATAGAAACTTTTTCATGATATTTATTTCAGGATTTGATTTATCTGTTGGCAAAGTTACGCAACCTTTATTTCAAATACATGCAATATTATTCAGATATCCTATACATTTATACAGTGATTGCACAGAATGCTTTGTGGGCTTTATGAATGGCGTATAGTGGGCTTTTTTGCATACTTTCTGTACATAATTACATGCGGGAATCGACTCAGACCGCTACTTTTGCAGATACAAAATACACGAATGGTAGTATGAAATACACATTTCGGTTTCTTATATGATAACTTTATTGACCATGAAAAATAAGATGAGAAAGATTTATGACTTTAGGCGGGCGATAGTCTCAATGCTCTGCATTCTGTTGTTCCTGCTATGTGGTGTCACGGCAACGGCGCAGAATCGGGAAATCGGCGGTACTGTATTGGATGAAACGGGACAACCTGCTATCGGCGCCACTGTAGTAGTGAAAGGAACAAATAGTATGACTATTACCGGGTTGGACGGACAATTCAAGCTTTCTGTTCCCAAAGATGCCGGACAGCTGGAGATTTCATACGTGGGCTACGAAACAGCCAAGATAACATTGGGCAGAGGGAAAAATGTATATAATGTGAAGTTGAAAGTGGCGGATTTGGCGTTGGACGAAGTTGTGGTTATCGGTTATGGCACTGCCAAGAAAGGGAATGTGACCGGTTCCATCGCTACCTTGAAAGGCGAGAAAGTTGCAGATAGGCAGAATGAAAACGTACTGTCTTCGCTGCAAGGACAATTGGCAGGTGTGGAGATTACTACAAACAGCGGGGCGCCGGGTGGCGAACTGGAAGTACATATCCGAGGCGCTGCATCTATCAATGCCAGCGATCAACCGCTTTATGTAGTTGATGGTATTCCGGTAGATGACCTAAGTGATTTGAATGCAGACGATATCGAATCCATCGATGTGTTAAAAGATGCCTCCTCTTCTGCTATCTACGGTTCGCGCGGCGCTAACGGCGTTATCCTTATCAAAACTAAAGAAGCGCCGAAAACGGGTAAGGTGAACGTGCAGTTCTCCGCTTCTTTCGGTATTCAGCAGATGGAGAAGAAGCTGGATGTGCTGACACCGGAAGAATGGATTGCCTGGCGCTCGGAAATCAATAACCAGAATTATGTAAAGGCGTATGGTTCGAAAGGCGCTATGGCGACCGATGATTATGAAATACGTCTGGCTTATACCGGCGGTTCTGTAAATACGTCGTATGTAAATGACCCTCGCTGGATACAGCCCGGATACGGCGACTTGATGGCTATTGACTGGCAAGATGAAGTTTTCCGTTTGGCTCCTAAACAAAACTATACCTTGTCGGTATCTAATTCTACGGATCAGTCCAACTATCGTGTGAGTTTGGGTTATGTAGACCAGAAAGGTATTGCTGTCAATACTTCTTATAAAAGACTTAACCTGCGTGCCAACATGCAGACTACCATATTCAACCGCATTACATTGGGTGTCAACCTGGCTCCTTCCATGTCGTGGAATAACGGCGGAACGGCGGATGCTGTGGCTGTACTTTCTATGGTACCGTTTGCCGAGTCGGAAGCAGGCCTTTATACAGGGGCGGAGCCTTACAGCAGATATAGCTGGGCCGGTACCCGTGTCAGTCCAGTAGCTACGTTGGAACGTAAGTCGAGTATGACGGAAGATGCCCGCGTCAATACTTCCGCATTTATCCGTGCCGAATTGTTTGATGGTTTGCGTGCGGAAGTAACAGGTTCTTATAATTTCCGTAGTACGCAGGCGCGGAGTTTCTTGCCTAGTTCCATCTCTAATCGTTGGAACACGGGCGAAGGTTACTATGCTACCGCTAATCGCACCGACGGACGTAATCATTCCTACCTGTTTCAGACGTTACTGAATTATGACAATTCTTTTGGCAAGCATACTGTAAGCGCTATGGCAGGTTTCTCAATGGAAGCCAAAACTTCTTATTCTTCCCGCCTCGCAGCAACACATTTCCCTGATAATTTGGTGGAGAGTTTCGATATGACTGACGTAGATTTGACTACGGCTTATGCCACAATCGGATATCCGGGACGTATGGCTTCTTTCTTCGGGCGCCTGCAATATGAATATGACAACCGATACCTGATGACTGCCAGTATTCGCCGTGACGGTTCGTCTAAGTTCGGTAAAAATAAGCGTTGGGGTATTTTTCCTGCCGTATCGTTGGCTTACCGTATTTCGAACGAACGGTTCTGGCCGGAAGATTTCGTCATTAATTCAATGAAATTGCGTGGCAGTTGGGGCGCCAATGGTAATAATTCTCTCTCTGACGGGGCGGCATTAGGATTGATGTCGAGCGCAAACTACTCTTTAGGCGGTTCGTTGCTGAATGGTTATGCCATGTCATCGCTTGATGTGGAAGACCTGACATGGGAGAAAGTATATAGTTGGAATGTCGGTGCGGACTTTTCGTTGTTCAACAGTCGTTTGTCGGTATCGTTGGACTATTACCGGAAGAAAACGAGCGATTTGCTGTATAAAGTGACAATGCCCGGTATTATAGGTTTCAGTAATATGTGGGATAATGTGGGTGAGGTTCAAAACAAAGGCTTTGAGTTGGAACTGCAAAGCCAAAACCTGACGGGAACTTTGCGTTGGAGCACCTCTTTTAATATGGCTTACAATAAGAACGAGGTAACCGATTTAGGCAATAATGACAAGATATTCAGTGACAGTAATACACAAGTATTGATGGTAGGACAGCCTATGCGCAGTTTCTATATGTATGATGCTGTGGGTGTGTATCAATACTCCGAAGATTTACGGAAGTATCCGGTACGTAAAGGTACGGCATTGGGTGATGTGCGTTATCGTGATGTGAACGATGACGGAGTTATTAACGATGATGACCGTACGTTGGTGGGTAAACCCAATCCCGACTTCACTTTTGGAATGACGAATAAGCTGAGTTGGAAAGCGTTCGACTTGTCCGTACTGTGTACGGCGCAATTCGGTGGTATGCTTTACAGTATGTCACCGGGGCGTTATATGGACAATCCGGGTATGGCTATCTCGCAGAACGTCTTTTCTTGGTGGAAGAATATGTGGCGTTCGGAAGAGGAGCCGGGCGACGGAAAGACGCCGGCATTAAGCTCCACTACCGGTGAACTGCGTGATACACGCTGGCTTTATAGCTCGGACTATCTCCGTATCAAGAATATTACTTTGGGATACAAATTACCGCTTAACCGAAAGATTATACGCAACGCGCGTGTCTATTTCACTGTGGAGAACGTATGGATGTGGGATAAATACGACGGCGGCTATTCACCCGAAAACAAAGGTAACAATGCCTATCCGCAGGCACGTACTTATACGGTCGGTGCCAATTTCAGCTTCTAAAGAAATAACCTTTAAAAAACATCACTTATGAAAACGATTTATCATATATGTATCAGTATCATTCTGTTGGCAGGTGCGCTGTTTACTACAACTTCCTGTGAAGACTGGCTGGAGGTGAAATCGCCGACCTCACGCGCTACGGAGGATTTCTTTCAGACACCTATTCAGGCAGAGCAAGCATTGCTGGGTATTTATAACGGATTGCTGCCTGTTCCTGAATATATTCTGCTCATGTCCGACGGGCGTTCGGATGACGTATGGACCGAACCGGCCGATGACAAGCAACGTGACTACGTGGATATCAGTGTTTTTAATCCGAGCATATACACTGCCGGAACAATAAACAGCGCTTGGAATGCTTTCTATAAAATAGTATCCCGCGCAAATCTCTTCCTTGAGAGAGTAGAGCATCTGGAGTTCAATGTGGAAGACGATGCTGAGGAGGTAGATGTAAAAGCTACTTTTATGGCCGAAGCGCGCTTCTTGCGAGCCTATGCCTATTTTGAGCTGGTAAGGTATTGGGGGCGTGTACCGGTTGCCACTAAATCGTTAAGTGCGGCAGAGGCAATGAGTACGCCGCAGTCCGAAGCGCAAGATGTATACGAGCAAGTAATCATTCCCGATTTGCAGTATGCCATAGAAAACATGAAAGACCGGGCTTACACAAGCAGTGGCGGTATTGCCGAATCAGGGCGTGCTACACTTCCGGCTGCGCAGGCATTGCTTGGCAGGGTTTATCTGACTATGGCCGGTTTCCCTTTGTATGATACGTCTAAATTATCACTTGCCAAAGAGGTATTGGGAGAGGTAATTACATACGCAGAGAAAAACAATAAATACTGGGCTGCTGACGGTGACACATGGCAACGTATCTGGATTAGCGATAACGACAATAAATATCATATTTTTGAGGTACAATATGTTGCCGAAAAGAATTATGGCAACCCCGTGGTCTTTATGTCCGTACCCAATGTGGGAACAGATTATATTGGCATTCAAATGTCGGGTAATCGCATAACTTGTTCGGAGGCGCTGGCTGCGCTTTATGAAGAGAACAAGGCGGATGTTCGTTATGAAGCGACGGTCGATCCCAAGAAGAACTACTTTACAAAGTTCTTTGAACATAAAATCAAACGGAAAGAGTTGGGATACAGTGATATTGACGGGCAAATAGTGGATCGCACTTATTTCCCTATCAATTATCCGCTTATCCGTTTGGAAGATGTAATGCTGATGTATGCCGAGATTGCAGGTCCTACGGATGAGGGCGTGCGATTGGTAAATAAAATACGTACCCGTGCCGGGTTGGCGGCATTGAGTGCGGCGCAGAAAAACGAAAACGCTTTCCTGCAATGTGTAGAAGATGAACGCCGGCGTGAACTTGCCTTTGAAGGTATTCGCTGGCACGATCTCGTACGCCATAATACATACATGGAGAAGATACGTGCCAAATTCTCGGATAAAGCTGCCGGAACATCCGTTTATGATAACTACATCAATAACGTACAACCGGGTACTTATCTCTATCCTATTCCTGATACGCAAATGAAAGCGAAAGAAGGATTGTATCAGCAAAACGAAGCATACAAATAATGAGTGACAAGGAGTAATGAACACTAATAAACAATAGTAATAAGAACATGAAGAACAGATTCTATCTACTTACATTTCTGCTGATAACCCTCTTTGCGGTAGACGGTTATACGGCTGAACGCAAGAAGTATAATTTCAACAGTGAATGGCGTCTGCAAGTAGGGGACTTTCCACAAGCGAAAAAGCCCGACTTTAGAGATAGCGATTGGAAACAAGTGACATTGCCGCGTGCTTTCAATGAAGATGAGGCTTTCAGACTATCTATCGAACAGCATACCGACACGGTTGTTTGGTATCGCAAGCATTTCCGGGTAAAAGAATTGAGAGGTAAAAAAGTGTTTGTCGAATTTGAGGGAGTTCGCCAGGGTGGTGAATTTTTCCTGAACGGACACTATTTAGGACTGCATGAAAACGGGGTTATGGCCGTAGGATTTGACCTTACTCCCTATATGAAAGAAGGAGATAACGTGTTGGCTGTGCGTACGGACAATAACTGGTTCTATCGCGAAAAACGTACTAACTCTAAATTTCAGTGGAGTGACCGTAATTTCAACGCCAATTATGGCGGCATTCCTAAGAACGTATTTCTGTATGTGACGGACGAGGTATATCAGACTCTGCCTCTGTACAGCAACCTGAAAACAACCGGTGTATACATCTACGCCACCGACTTCGACATCAAAGGCCGTAAGGCGAAGATACATGCCGAGTCCGAGGTGAAAAACGACAGTCGCGAGGTACGCAGCTTCAGTTACCGGGTAACCCTGACCGATGCGGACGGTAAGCCGGTGAAGACCTTCCATGGCGGCAAGACAGTACTGAAAGCCGGTGAGACGGGAACCGTGAAAGCCGCTGCCGATGTGAGCGAACTGCACTTCTGGAGCTGGGGATACGGCTATCTGTACACCGTGAATACAGCCCTGCTGGACGACCGCGGCAATGTTTTTGACGAGGTTGTGACCCGTACCGGCTTCCGCAAGACAAAGTTCGGCCGGGGAAAGGTATGGTTGAACGACCGCGTCATCCAAATGAAGGGCTATGCCCAGCGTACCAGCAATGAATGGCCGGCAGTGGGGCTTTCCGTCCCCGCATGGCTGAGCGACTACTCCAATGGCCTCATGGTGGAAAGTAACGCGAACCTTGTCCGCTGGATGCACGTCACTCCCTGGAAACAGGATGTGGAGTCTTGCGACCGTGTCGGCCTTATTCAGGCCATGCCTGCCGGCGATGCGGAGAAAGACCGTCAAGGCCGCCAATGGGAACAGCGTACGGAACTGATGCGCGATGCTATTATCTATAACCGTAATAACCCGAGTATTCTGTTTTACGAATGTGGTAATGAGTCTATCAGCCGTGAACATATGATTGAGATGAAGGAAATCCGCGACAAGTTCGACCCTTTCGGCGGACGTGCCATCGGCTCGCGTGAGATGCTCGATATTAACGAAGCGGAATACGGCGGTGAAATGCTTTATATCAACAAGAGCAAGAAGCATCCGATGTGGGCTACCGAATATTGCCGCGATGAGGGACTCCGCAAGTATTGGGATGAGTACAGCTATCCGTTCCATAAAGAAGGGGCGGGACCGCTTTACCGCGGTCAGTCTGCAACAGATTATAATCATAATCAGGACATGCTTGCATTGGAGATGGTTCGTCGCTGGTACGATTACTGGCGTGAGCGCCCGGGTACGGGCTTACGGGTCAGTGCAGGCGGTACGAAAATCATCTTCTCCGACTCCAACACACATTATCGCGGTGAGGAGAACTACCGCCGCAGCGGCGTGACCGACCCCATGCGTATAGAGAAAGACGCCTTCTTCGCCCATCAGGTAATGTGGAACGGCTGGGTGGATACGGACAAGTTCCAGACTTATATCATCGGACACTGGAACTATCCTGAGCATACGGTGAAACCGGTATATGTCGTATCGAATGGCGAACAGGTGGAACTGCTGCTCAACGGCAAATCCCTGGGTAAAGGTAAACGGGAAAGCCATTTCCTTTTCACTTTCGATAAGGTCGCTTATCAAGCGGGCAGGCTGGAAGCGGTAAGTTACGACGGAAAAGGCAGGGAAGTGAGCCGCTATACGTTGTCAACAGTGGGGGAAGCCGCCCGTCTGGAACTTACGGCCATACAGAACCCCGAAGGTTTCCACGCAGACGGAGCCGACATGGCCTTGCTTCAGGTGGAAGTTGTGGACAAGGACGGCAGACGCTGTCCGCTGGATAACCGTACGGTCCGCTTTACTCTGAAAGGCGAGGCCGAATGGCGCGGCGGTATCGCACAGGGGAAGGACAATCATATCCTGGATATGAACCTTCCGGTGGAATGCGGCATCAACCGTGCGCTGATCCGCAGTACGGCCAAAGCCGGCAAAATAGTTGTCACCGCCGAGGCGGAAGGGCTTCCGGCCGCAAAGCTTACGTTGCAGACCGTTCCGGTGAAAGTGGCAGACGGGCTGAGTGACTACCTGCCCCAACTGACCCTGAAAGGCAGGCTGGATAAGGGGGAAACTCCGCTGACTCCTTCCTATACGGATACCAAGCGCGACATCGCCATTGTGTCCGCCGAAGCCGGCGCCAACCGCACCGAAACGGGCAACAGCCATGATGACAACGAGTTGAGCGAATGGGCGAACGACGGTCGGTTAAGTACGGCCTGGATTACCTATACACTGGCTGAAAAGGCGAGCGTCGACGACATCTGCATCAAGCTGAACGGCTGGCGTTCCCGCAGTTATCCTTTGGAAGTGTATGCCGGAGACGAGTTGATTTGGAGCGGGAACACGGAAAAGAGTCTGGGATACGTACATCTGGAAGTGGACAAGCCGGTATGTTCCGATAAGATAACCGTCCGTTTGAAAGGCAGCACTACCGACAAGGATGCTTTCGGCCAGATTGTGGAAGTGGCGGGCGGAGCGGCCAATGACATGGAGAAGAAAGCAAAGGAAGGCAAGGGAAAACATAATCTCCGGATTATAGAAATAGAGTTTCTGGAAAGCATAAAAAGTAGGTAGTAATGCATTTATAGCGCACACACCGTGCGGACGCTTCGCGGAACCGGAAGAACTCTTCGGAACCATTC
>ENA-ORRZ01000024-ORRZ01000024.1-human-gut-metagenome-genome-assembly--contig:-NODE-24-length-142720-cov-9.770350_pt1 | contig 142720 bp, 122 predicted proteins | sample MGYA00242185_ERZ509152 | MGnify/ENA primary metagenome ERZ509152 (study PRJEB26280, sample SAMEA2338668) | human gut metagenome | biome: human gut; feature: human-associated habitat; material: faeces... | reverse complement strand
TAATCATGGAAACTGGCTTGTTCAAACGCTCGATTCCCGGTACGCGGTATGTAATCAAATACAAATCCACCTGATGATTTTCAGGCATCAGCTTGTCAAATTCAGAATCCCGCATCACAAAGCTCTCGTCAAATTCCATGTAAACCGGATCCATCAGATTACAGCGGGTCAGATCCAGATTATCCTTTAATTCGTCTGGCAGAAGTACACCTTATTTACGCCGAAGCAACATGCGAGTTAGGTAATGGTTCTATCTCTGATGAAGATTTGAATTTCTCAATAAATAAGAATCGCACACGTGCCGGTATAGCTCCTTTGTCGAATGCTTTGATAGCCAATGTATGGGATGCAGGTTGGTGGGATCACGAACAAAACAAAACAGTCTGTAAAAAGATGAATATGTTAGATGAGATACGTCGTGAACGTGCTTGCGAACTTTTTGGTGAAGGTTTCCGTACAGATGATTTAAAACGTTGGGGCATTGCCCATATCAATTTGAGAGGTCAGAAATTAGGTCGCCATATTCTTGGCACAGCCTATGAAACTGAAAAGGCAAATGATGCTACTTATTTCGGTGAACCATGTTACTATCCGGAAAAATATCCATTATTATATGGAATTTACGAAGGTGGAGGTAAAAATGATCCTGATTATGGTCGTTCCATAGCTACAGTAGCAGGTAACCTACATTATACGCAACGTGATTATTTAGATCCTATTCCTTTACAGCAAATGCGTTTAAATCCGCAATTGAAACAGAACCCAGGATGGTAATCATAATCAATAAATAATATATTAAATAAAGGTCCGCGCTTTTTTCTATGTGAAATGTGCGGACCTTTATCAACAATTTACAACATTTAGACAAATCCACAATGAAAAGTATAAAACTCATTCTAACAGCAATATTACTCACATTCCTTTATGCATGTAGCGATAACAAAGATGACAAACAGCAATGCAATTGCAAGCTAGGTACCGAATCTACAGAAATAGTAAACAAAACAGCCATTCTAACATGGGATAACACAATTAATATGTACTTTCTTGCTGAATATAATGAAGATGAACAGATTATTGACGGTGGGAATGTATATATAGTTGATAGAGAACAAGACATCGAAAAAATTCGTTCTTTAAATAAAAAAGATATAATATTCAGTGGCATAGCTACAAAATCAACTTATCTTCCCAATCCACATATAGCTGGAACTGAATACTATTGCATTACTTTAAACGACATCAGAGCCAAATAATAAAGATATAATTCTACCAAGATTCCATCAACACTTAAAAAACAAATATCATGAAAATCATTTCAAGCCTTATCATTTGTCTATTTTCATTTGGAATAGCAAAAGCCTCACAAAAAGGATTAGACAACTATAACATAGTTTGGAATTCTCCCTCAGCCAACTCACTTGAATCAATGCCATGTGGAGGTAGCGACATAGGAATGAATGTTTGGGTAGAAGATGGAGACTTACTAATTTACATTAGTCGAAGTGGTACTTTTGACGAGTTAAACTCATTTCCTAAATTGGGACGAATTAGAATAACAATGTCTCCCAATCCTCTAGAAAATCCTGATCATTTCCATCAAGAATTAAAACTTAAAGAGGGATATGTGGAAATTAAGGCCCGAAAAAATGGAACAGAAACAACAATCAATATATGGGCAGATGTATTTAATCCAGTTTCTCATATCGATGTCACAAGTAATGTTCCCACCAAACTCTATGCTACTTATGAAGGATGGAGATTTAAAGAAAGGGTGCTCTCAAAGCCCGAGACGGAAGTCTGCAGAACTTACATGAATGCTCCGGTGAAAGCGGTTGTAAAATGTGATACAGTTAAATTTGATGGTACAGGTGTTCTATTTTACCATCGCAATGCTGGAGAAAGCGCTTTTGATCTGGCCATAAAACAACAGAAGTTAGAGCCAATCAAAGATAAGTTTTGGAATCCAATAAATAAACTTACTTTTGGGGGTAGACTCTTCGCCCCAAACATGATACCTGCCGGAAATACCCAAGGGAAATACGCCTCCACTGATTATAAAGGCTGGCAATTATGTTCTATCAATCCTTCACGAAAACACAATATAAAAGTTGTAATGCATACAGCCTATGCAGAATCAATAGATGAATGGCTACAAGAACTCTCAGAAACAGAAAAAAAAATTATAGCAAATGAGAAAAGCATAAGAAAAGCTACGCTAAAATGGTGGAATGATTTTTGGGATCGAAGTTATATTTTCATAGATAATGATATACCGGATCCAAAAAATGAGAAGTGGCAAGTAGGACGAAATTATCAAGTGTTTCGGTATCAGCTCGCTTGTAATGCCTATGGAAGCTATCCCACAAAATTCAATGGGGGACTTTTCACTACTGATCCAGAATACATAAATAAATCATTTAATTATAGTCCTGATTTCAGAAAGTGGGGAGGAGGAAGTTTCACTGCCCAGAACCAGCGTCTAGTCTACTGGCCTATGCTGAAAAGTGGTGATTTCGACATGATGAAGTCACAATTCGACTTTTATAATAATATGCTAAATAATGCAGAGTTGCGCTCTATGCACTATTGGGGTCACCAAGGAGCATGTTTTACAGAACAAATAGAAAACTTCGGATTACCAGTTGGATTTGAATATAGCTGGAAAAGACCAGAGGATTTTGATCCTGGAGTACAATATAATGCATGGATAGAGTATCAATGGGATACTGTTTTAGAATTTTGTATGATGATAATAGACACCTATTTCTACAACGGAACAAACATATCCAAATATCTTCCCCTAATAGAAAGTTGCTTAAAGTTTTACGATGAGCATTATCAATATTTAAGTTTGAAACGAACCCCTAAAGCTCTCGATGCTCAAGGGAAATTAGTGTTATACCCCTCCACAGCTCTCGAAACATACAAAATGGCTACTAACCCAATAACTACTGTTACAGCATTAAAATGTGTCAGCCAAGCTATGCTTGATTTACCCAAAGAATATTTAACAAAGGATCAAAGAGAATATATAGAATCTTTCAGAAAACGAATTCCAGACGATATCTATTACCGAGTGCAGAATGGAAAGAAAACATTTTCTCCAGCCAAATCATGGGAACGAATTAACAATACTGAGTTTCCCCAACTTTATACAGTTTTTCCATGGGGTATACATGGAATAGGTAAAGAGGAGCTGGATATTGCCCGTAATACTTGGTATTATGGTAATGATGTCCCTCAACAAAAGGGCATAATCAGTTGGCAACAAAATGCTATATTTTGTGCAAAATTAGGGCTTAAAAAGGAAGCTGCAGAACTCACCATCCAAAAAATGAAAGACTCGGGTAGAAGATTTCCCACCTGGTGGGGACCGGGATATGACTGGACTCCAGATCATAACTGGGGTGGTTCAGGCATGATTGGACTCCAGGAAATGATTATGCAATGTGATGGCAATAATATATATATAGGTGCCGGGCTTCCAGATGATTGGAATGTAAAATTTAAACTATGTGCACCCCAAAATACGATTGTAGAAGGTCATATTGCTAAAGGAAAAGTCATAGATCTTATTGTAACACCAGAATATAGAAAAAAGGATGTAATATTTATGTAATCTATATTAATGACTTATCAAAAAACGAATCATCATTCGCATATGTAAAGAACCAATATTATAATACCATATAAAATGAAATTGAATAGATTAATAATTATCGTGAGTGCCTTATTAGGCATTATCCACAATGCAAGTTCTCAGAACCAATTAGTAACCTATCCAGCCCCCCAAGGAGCCGAACTCATGAACGATTTCTCAGTCCGGGTAAGAGAAGCTGGAAAAGATTGGAAACCGGTAGATACATACATGGTTAAGGTGGATGAAGTACGGGGCACCAAACATAATGTAGAAAAAGCCTCCATGAGCTATTTCGACTTCTCCGGCGAAGTGGAAGTATCAGTAACCTTCAATCATGGTGCTATTCAGACAGGCAGAGTTCGCCCACTCTCTTACAAAATCACTCCATCCATATCCGGCAACACTATGACCTTCAAACTGGACCGTCCGCGCAACTTGTCGATAGAAGTGAATGGAGATATATTTCATAACCTCCACTTGTTTGCCAATCCGATAGATGAGAACAAACCTAAGAAAATAAAAGATAAGAATCTGATTTATCTCGGTCCGGGCATACATACTTTCCCGGGTGACACGCTAAATGTACCATCCGGTAAAACTGTCTATGTGGCAGGAGGCGCAATAGTGAAAGGCCTCATCCAGGTGGTCAACGCTCAAAATGTAAAAGTACAGGGAAGAGGAATCGTGATTCCTAACCGCTGGGCCGGACTCCGCATTGTCAATTCCAAGAATGTAACGATAGAAGGTGTAATCAGCACCCAATGTCCTACCGGAGGCTCAGACAGCGTGACGATACGGAATGTAAAAGTCATCAGTTCCTACGGTTGGGGCGACGGACTGAATGTCTTCGCCAGCAACAACGTACTGTACGACGGTGTATTCTGCCGTAATTCCGACGATTGCACAACAGTTTACGGCACGCGTATGGGCTTCACCGGCGGTTGCAAGAATATCACTATGCAGAACTCCACCCTTTGGGCGGACGTGGCACACCCCATATTCATTGGTATCCACGGAAATACAAAGAATCCTGAAGTTCTGGAAAACCTGAATTATATCAATATAGATATTCTGGACCATAAAGAGAAACAACTGGATTATCAAGGCTGCCTCGCCATCAATGCAGGAGACAATAACCTGATTCGCAATGTCCGCTTTGAGAATATCCGGATAGAGGATTTCAGACAAGGGCAACTGGTTAACCTGCGCATATTCTTTAACGAGAAGTACTGTACGGCTCCCGGCAGAGGCATCGAAAACATTTTGTTCAAGGACATCTCCTACACGGGAGAGAATGCGGAAGTTTCCATGATTATCGGCTATGACAAAGAACGGAAAGTGAAAAACATTCGTTTCGAAAACCTAACGATAAACGGTGAAGTGATTTACGATGACATGCCTAATAAACCTAAATGGTATAAAACCGGAGATATGGCGCGTATCTTTGTGGGTGAACATACGGAAAGCGTTACCTTTGAGAAAAAATAGAATCCATCCGCAAATATCAAGCAACAAGTCATTTCAATGAATCCTAAAAAACTAATCATACTTTTCCTTTTGTGCACACCGGGCTTATGGCTCAGTGCTCAAACACATATATCGCCACGTAGCTGCATCAACTTCAACCGTGAATGGAAGTACATGCGCGGAGATATTAAAGGTGCTGAACAGCCGACTTACAACGACCGGGAATGGGAATCGACAGGTATCCCCCACTCGTTCAGTATCCCCTACTTTATGTCGAACGAATTTTATATCGGATATGGTTGGTATCGCAAGCTATTCCGGCTAACGGAAGAAGATCTTTCGCAAAAAATATTCCTTGAGTTTGACGGTGTATTTCAGGAAGCGGAAATCTTTATCAATGGACAGCAGGCAGGCCGCCATGTAGGAGGGTACACCGGTTTCCAAGCAGACATTTCCTCTCTGGTACAGGCAGGAGATAATCTCGTTGCCGTACGAGTGAACAATATATGGAAACCGAATGTGGCACCCAGAGCCGGAGAGCATGTATTCAGTGGCGGCATCTACCGCAATGTACGGTTGACAAAGAAATCTCCCATACATATTGATTGGTATGGCACATTCGTCACAACTCCCGATTTAGGCAGGAATCAGGGAAAAGCCTCCACTGTGAGAGTGGAAACGGAAATCTGTAACCACTCAGACAAAGATGGAGAATACAGGCTGGTGACCCGTATCCTCAGCCCGGAAGGCAAAGTGATAGCTACCGTGGAAAATAAAGAAACCCTTGCCGCCCACTCCGCCAAGACGGTATTTCAAACCACAAAGAGATTGCGCACCCCGTCTCTATGGCATCCAGAGCACCCGGTTCTCTATAAAGTAATCAGTTCTCTGTATAAAGGTAAGGAATTGTTGGATTGTGACGAAACGGCTTTCGGCTTCCGCTGGTTTGAGTGGACCGCCGACCAGGGTTTCTTCTTGAACGGAAAACATCTGTTTTTTAAAGGCGCCAATGTACATCAGGACCAGGCTGGCTGGGGTGATGCCGTCACCGAAGCAGCCATGCGGAGAGATGTCCGCATGATGAAAGAAGCAGGCTTCGACCTGATTCGCGGTTCACATTATCCACACGCTCCGGCTTTCTCAAAAGCCTGCGATGAAGAAGGCATGCTCTTCTGGTCGGAAGCGCCTTTCTGGGGTATCGGCGGATTTCAGCCTGACGGGTATTGGAACGCCAGCGCCTATCCCGCTAGTGAAAAAGACTACAAAGGCTTCGAAGAGAGCGCCCTGCAACAGTTGAAGGAGATGATACGCATCCATCGTAACCATCCTTCCATCGTGACATGGAGCATGTGCAACGAGGCATTCTTCTCCACACCGGAAGCCATACCGGGAGTACGTCACCTACTGGAACGCATGGTGAAACTGTCACGACAGCTCGACCCTACCCGTCCGGCAGCAATAGGCGGAGCACAACGTCCTTTGGGTAAAGACAGAATTGATTTGATAGGAGACATAGCCGGTTATAACGGTGACGGCGCCACTCTATCCGATTTCCAGCAACCTGCAATCCCAAGTGTGATATCAGAATATGGCAGTACCACCGCTGAACGGCCGGGAGCATACATTCCTGGATGGGGCGACCTGAAAAAAAATGACGGATGGAAAGGTCTCCATTGGCGTAGTGGACAGGCTATCTGGTGTGGCTTCGATCATGGTAGCATTGCCGGCAACCGACTGGGAAAGATGGGGATCGTAGATTACTTCCGCATACCCAAACGTTCATGGTACTGGTATCGGAACGAATATGCCAGGGTAGCTCCTCCTGAATGGCCTCAAGAAGGCACTCCGGCACAGTTAAAACTGGAAGCATCAGAAACCACAGGAGTACAGGCTGACGGTACAGACGACGTGCAACTGACAGTTAGCGTGCTGGATTCAGACGGACGACGGTTAAGCAATTCCCCATCCGTACAGTTAAAGATTGTTTCCGGACCGGGTGAATTCCCGACAGGCAGGTCCATCACCTTTGAAAAGAACAGCGATATTCGTATTCTGGACGGGCAAGCCGCCATTGCTTTCCGTTCCTATTATGCAGGTACGGCAGTCATTGAAGCGACCTCTCCGGGACTGGCTCCGGCACGCATCGAAATCCTCTTTGAAGGAGCCCCCACCTACGAACCGGGTTTGACACCCGTAGCAAAAGAACGTCCTTACCAACGTTTCGTACGCAAAGCGCACAAAGAAACGGTTCAGACCTTTGGTCGTAACAATCCAACTTTTTCCAGCAGCCAGCAAGAGGCACAAAATGCCGGCTTAGCTGCTGACGGTAATTCGACAACCTATTGGCAAGCCGCCGCCAATGACGCTTCTCCATCATGGACACTAGACACGGAGAAAGGATTGATATTACGAAACATCCATGTCTGTTTCCCTAAAGCTGAAATATATCGTTATGTAATAGAAGTGTCAGAGGATAATGAACGGTGGAACACCGTCTTGAACAAGCTGAATACAACAATCGCCGAACAAGAAGCCAGAATCTCCTTTAAGGTTCAGGAGGCACCGGTAAACGCACGCTTTATTCGTATCCGCTTCGTAAATAAGTCCCCGGCTGCCATTGCCGAGGTAGAAGTCAGCGGCATTGTACGTGACTAGTTTTCATCCATACTCAGAAATATCTCTTACATCAAAAAACTCTGCCGGAACAGATCTAAACTTTCTGTTTCGGCAGAGTTTTTTCATTCTTCTCATTTCCCTCTTCTCTGTCCTCTCTGAGGCCTCATGCTCTGATACTTTTTATACTGTTCGTCCGTCAGAATCTTTTTGAGTTTCGCATCTGCCTCATTACGCTTCTTCTCCATTTCCTCGCGTGAAGGTCTTTCGCCCGAAGCATCTCTGTTTGGTCTCATTTCCTCCATTACTGCCTTAAACTCTTTAGCCTGAGTTTCATTCAGTCCCAGATCAGTTACCATCTGTTCGATGCGTTTTGACGGATCAGGACGTTCGCCTCTGTTTTCCTGTGCCATACCTACAGCCGTTCCCAGAAACAGGGCAAGGGCCAAACTTAAAATTTGCTTCTTCATAATTCTATTCATTTAAAAGTGAGTTAATTCCATTTTATTTATGAAACACGTATCTATGACAATATTCCCGGGATATAGTTTAATCCATAAATAGAAAAATCGACTAACAGAAGTTTTTTATCGATGAAAAAGAAAAGATTCATAGCCAAAGCTTTAGCTTTACACAAAAAGGAGTTACTTTTGCATATATCACTTACTTTCAGCTACAAACTATGGCACGAAAATTATTACTTTTCCATTTTCTATCCTTCTGCTGTCTACTTTCGGCAAATGCAACCGGACAGATTCCCGATTTAATCATCATCGGAAAAGACACCCTGATGTTACTGGAATGTCCCATAGAACATGACTCCATTCTCAGCCGCCGAGTGAGCGAACGTTTATCCCGGGAAGGGGGATGCACGGCTTGCTGGAGGAATTATCAAGCTCTGTGGCAAATAGAAGACGATAAATTGATTCTCAAAAAAATAGAAGACAGCAAAAGTATCTTTGCCGATCCCGACACCATTCCTGAAGTTACAATAGACCTGAACGGCATTTTCGACAAATACCGTGACAAGAAAGATAGAGTGACAGCCACCTGGTTCAGCGGAGAGTTGAAAGTAGTTTCCGGTAAGCAGATTTACTATGTCCATATGGGATTTATTCGGGAGCATGAATACGAAACGGTCTATCAGGTAAAACAAGGAAAGATTATTTCGCAAGCCAGCTACCGGAATTCATTAAAGAGAGGAATCCCAATAAAGGACGCTTTGAACTTTGTCTGTACACAATTCAACGGAGATCGTTTCCCCGAATTAGTAGATACCAAAGTGGTGGCAACAGTTACAATTCTACCTAAAGCTGATGGAAGCATCAATAGCGTGGAAATTCATGTACACCGTCCGGATAGCGTCACAGAAGAGCGGAAGAAGCTCTATGCAGAACAAATATCTATGGCATTGCATAAAATTCCCCGATGGGACGTACTCACCGTACGTAATAAAATACGGAAGACTGATCCGTGGACCCTATCCCTATGGAAAGGAAAAGGCTGCAAAGCCCTCTATCAGGAAAAACAGGTAATGGACACTTTACTATACAACGATACCGTTTATGCCCTACGGGGATTTCCACTTCAATATGATATGAACCTTTATGAAAAAGTAGAACCCTATTTAAAAGAAGAATGGAGAAACGACTGCCACCGTGGCTATACCGGACAATGGAAAATAGAGAATGGCAAGCTCTATCTCATAAACTTGTTTCACGGAACAAGTACCTCCCCTCTCCCACTCGACTCCATCTTCGGTATCTCCGGCAAGCAACCGATAGAAGCATCTTGGTTTTCCGGCGAACTCCATCTGGTACGCGGAGGCAGGCTCATAGACAGTTACGAATTTAGGGATGTATTTAAAAAGGAAATATTCTGCGAAGTAAAAGAGGGAACAGTCATCCGGCAGAAAACTTACAATAATTCGTTCACCTTGGGAGATAGAGAAGCTTTGAAACAATGCCAGGAAGAACTACAGAAAAAAGAGATATGGAGTAAACTTCCGGAACTAAAAGGCAAATCAGTGCATTGCAGTTATCAGATAAGCCTGCGACCGGATGGAACAACAGATTCAATTGACTGTACCGTGTATGTGAATGGATGTGATTGGCATCAAGGTCTCAAAAGATATCACAAAGAAATCACCAATCAGGCACATCTTTATATCCGGATTTTCAAAAAAGCATTGCAAGCCGTTCCCAAATGGAATGTCCTGTACATTCGTGATAAAATCAAGAAATATGAAGATTGGATAGATGGTAAAAGATGCGACGATTGAATAAAAACAATCTCAATAAAAAGTTCGTTCGGGTTACTCTCACTACCCTCACTTTGGAAATAGATACTTGATAATTAAAATATTAAATGTGAGTGAGAGTAAAAATATAGCGTGAGAGTAGGTTGTTTACTCTCACGCTGGATTTTTACATTTTCGCATCGTAACTTCTTCTGTTATACCGTAGTACCCCACATTTGGCGCATATATCAATTGGTTCTGTAATCTGATGTTTTTTAACTTTCCTTCCCCGCATAAACGACGGATATGCCCCATTATGGTCGATTTCATCATGCCGCATACCCTTTGGAAGTCACTTCTTGTCATCATGTGGTACTGACCTAAAAGCAAAGGTATTAATTTGTTTTACATAAGGGACTATTCTGTTTTCTCCTGAGGAACATCCCGTTCACCCTTAGGAATGATTGGGTAGCAACCTTGGTCAACCGCTCTGTTAACCTTGGTTGCTCGGCCTGTTGACCTTCATTAACGAGCCTGTTGACCAAGGTTAACACCCAATCGGACTTACTGCAAAACCCAAAACATGCAGGGTAAAGTCAAATAACTCCCTGTGTATTTCTCAATTACTATTGAAGCTTTTACTCTTATACGAAAAGGTTTTCAACCCCTACTCCACTTTATCATTCAGGAAACTTTCAAGCTGTCCTGCATAATAAAATGGAAGGTTATACAACGTATATTGTTTCCCGGAAGGTAACCGTATTTCATCCGAGCAAAACGTTCCGTTCCACAAACGTATGGCAATATTCTCTTTCGACTCTTCCATAAATTGATGCAGAGAGCGCAATCGGGAATTATCTCCCGTTTTCACTTCTATCGGTAATAAACGGGACTTGAACTTATAAACGAAATCAACCTCCGCCTGCGAATTACGGGCATCGCGTACCCAAAACATTCGTTTAGTACCAAATGTAACAGATGCCCCCAACAATTCTTGCCCCACCACTTGTTCGGCTATGTCTCCATTCCACAGTTCGTCTGTTGCAGAAGTGAACAATAGGCGTTCCTGCATTTCCGCCACATAATTGACCAATCCCGTATCTAACCACAACAGCTTAGGACTTCTCTTTAAATCCGGAAGAATAGGAAACGAGGTGGAAATTAAAGGATAAACAAGTTCCAGTAAAAGCGTTTTCTCCAAAATCCTAAAGGCATCCCCCATCTCGGACGACCTGTAGGAAGAACCTGCGAATTTGGCAAACTGAAAGCGTTGTCCCGCCAATCCCCAACCGTAATTTAAGATGTAACGGAGTATATCTTGTTCTTTGTTCTTTTTTGCATACTTTTCAATATCATCTTTATAACCAGCTATCAACGAATTAAAAATATCATTCAGCCTTACCCAATCCTTGTACTTCGCATAGTTCGCCACCGCTTCGGGTAATCCGCCCACAATCATATATTTCCTGAATAAGTCCATCACATAGCTATGCACCGACTGTGGAACCGTCAATCGTTCTATTTGTTCCACTAAAACGTTTTCGCCCAATGCACCCAGAAATTCGGTAAAGGTACATGGATGCAAAGCCATATATTCCACACGCCCCACAGGGAAAGAAATATGGTTCCCCACCAGACTCTCCAACAATGCCCCGGCGGCTATCACATGAAGATCAGGACGTTTCTCATAAAAATAGCGTAAAGACCTGACTGCTTCCGGTTCATTTTGAATCTCATCAATAAAGATAAGAGTTCGTTTATTTTCCATCCTGACACCTGCCTTGGCATAGATACCTGCCAGCAAATCATCAAACGATACTTCCCAGGCAAACAGGCGCGCATTTTCCTTCTCTTCCAGATTTAATTCAATAAAGACATCAAACTCTCGGGCAAAGAGCTTCACTAACGTAGTTTTTCCCACTTGCCTCGCACCTCTCAAAACCAAAGGTTTCCGTCCTTCCTTTTCGCCCCACCGATGAAGGGCTGTAAGAGCTAATCGTTGAAACATAGACAAACATTTAATATTCAATACAAAAGTACTGAATTAAGTCCAAAGCCAAAGGAAAAACAGAGTTATTTTAGATCAAAACCAAAGGAAAAATGAGGTTATTGTAACATCGACAAATCGACCTTGTAATAAGTTGGCGCCACATTATTCTTTTCAAGGAACATCACCATGTAAACGGGAGCATACACTAATTTGCCCTCCACTCGCAGATTATCATTACAGAACACTACAGCCTCGAAAAGATCATACTCTTTACAATCCATGATATTAGACAGAGCACGATGCACCTCATAATCCTTTCCCGACTTCACCTCGATGGGTAATACTTTACCATCAAGTTCGATGACAAAGTCCAGTTCGCCTCGCTTCTTATTGTTATAATAATAGGGATCTATACCATGCGTCACCAATTCCTGAGCAACCGCATTCTCGTATACGGAACCAAAATTAATATTCTTCTCCCCCCTGATAATTCGCAACTGAATACCTTCGGCGTATTGAGCGGCGAGCAAACCTATATCGTTCTGAAAAAATTTGAACAGATTGCGTGAGCGAGCGAGCAATAAGGGTATCTTAGGTTCTTCCACATTATAAACAGATAATGCAACACCCGCATTTTTCAACCAAAGAAAACTGTTCTGATAACGTTCAAACTTGGCATTCTCGTTGAGCTTTTTCAAGATAAACCGTTTATTCTTGGCATTGAGTTCAGGCGGAATGAGATTAAAAATCTCTTCTATATAAAGTTTGTTATCAGGATCATATTGAGCAATGTCACGCTTATACAAACGAATGATATCCTGCTGCACAGCCATTACTGCTTGCAAATTATTACTCTCGATATATTTGCTCACGGCAGCAGGCATACCACCCACAACCAGATACAAGCGGAATAATTCCATGATTTTAGAGTGGACAAACTCATCCACTGCCACGCGACTTTCCCAAGCATTACGCAGAGAGTCGATTATTTTATCATTAATGCCCACACACGAAATAAACTCCTCGAAATCGAGGGGATACATATCTTTGATTCCCATATATCCCACAGGTTCCGAACGCAAATCCTTCAGTTCTACACCAAGCAATGATCCACTCAAAATATAACGATACGAACCCTCATCTACTAAGAATTTGATGGCTGTAACCATCTCAGGACACTTCTGTACCTCATCGAAAAATATGAGTGTTTCACCTTTAATCAGTGGAATTGTAGTCATAGCCGACAGACGAAATAGTATATCTGCACTACCCTTTGCACCTTTGAAAACGTCTATAGCTTCAGGATTATCTATGAAATTTATCTCAACAAAACTCTTGAATGACTTTCCAAATTGCCGGATAGAATAAGTTTTACCGATTTGACGCGCGCCGGTAATCAGCAAAGCATTACGAGTGGTCTCATAATAACGCTTAATGTAATGGTCAATCTTTCTTTTCAGCATGGCTTCTACAGTTTATCCTAAACGACAAAAGCACCCGTTTGCCGTTTTTCCAAGACGAAATTAGTACAATTACGCCACTTATCCAAGGAAAACAGACGCTTTTTATGCCGTTTTTCCAAGAAAACAAAAAAAACATCGAGTATTTCCTTTTATTCAGGAAAGATGTTATCAAGTCACTTTTTGCCATCAAGCAGAGCGAAATTCCTTTCGATGTCATTGAGCGCGATACAAAGTTACCGATAAATCGCAAAAAAACTCAAAAGACAAAGTAACGCTTAAAAAATAAGTTGGTACATAAATGATAATTTAGAGGCGATGGCAAAGCAGCTCTATGACTATTGGTTTGTGCAGTTTGACTTCCCGAACGAGGAGGGCAAACCGTATAAATCGAGTGGTGGGGCTATGGTATGGAATGAGAAACTGAAGTGTGAAATACCGCAGGGGTGGACAGCAGCAAAAATTAAAGATGTCGCACAAACATATTCGGGTGGCACACCAACTTCTACAAACAGTGAGTACTATGGTGGTGGAGATATCCCTTGGATAAATAGTGGGGAATTAAATAATCCAATAATAACAAGCACAACTAACTATATAACAGAAGAGGGACTCAATAACTCCAGTGCTAAGTTATACCCACAAGATACAGTCTTAGTCGCATTGTATGGTGCTACAGCTGGAAAGGTTAGTCTGTTATCGTTTGAGGCTTGTTCAAATCAAGCTGTATGTGGTGTAATTCCTCAAAACAAAATAATGACTACCTACATAAGATACTATTTGTCTTCTTTATATGAGCATTTCATAACTTTAAGTAGTGGTTCTGCTCGTGATAACATATCACAAGATACCATAAAGAATACAATCCTTCCAATCCCTCAAGGAAAAATATTGAAGGAGTTTTCTGATGCAGTCGCTCCTATAATATGTAAGATAATTGCCAATCAAAAAGAGATGGAGAATCTCACTAAGCAACGCGACGAACTCTTGCCTCTCTTAATGAATGGTCAAGCATCAGTAAATTATCATTTATGCACTTACTCGCCGCACTTGCTTATGTACCAAGTTATTTTTTAAGCGTTACTGAATAAAAAGTTACGCAAAATGGAGAAACAAATCCATGATTTCGTTGTTAAATGTGAAAAAAGGCGTATCTTTGCAACTGAACTATTTGACATGATGATATTTTAACATATATCATGTCCTCCTTCGGTTAGGTTAAAATGTAGCGATTTGTATCTAACGACCGGATGAGCGTAGCCTGTATCAGTTATTGGTACGGGCTTACTCTTCCTGCGTTAAGGGTGCGCTACATACCTGACCTTAGGGATAGAGTAATGCCCCGTACCTTTATAATATAAAGCCATTATAGCCGTATAGGGAATGATTTTAAACTTATAATCAAACACTATATGGCTAATTGGTTATCTACAAAGTCAGTAGCTGAGAAATACGGCATACCGAAAGAGCAAATCCGGGAATGGATTAGGTTACGTTATCTAACATGCTCTTCTATAGGCACAGAACCTTATGAAGACAATGACCCACTGATAGATACTGACGAACTTGACAAAGCTCTCGAATTTAATTCACTAAAATCTTATCCTGATGATACCATGATGGAACGAGTGCGAAAAGAGCATTTGAATTGGCTTTATCAGGAAAAAGCCCGTTTGGAAAAAGTCAACGATGATTTATTAGAGGAAATTCATAAGCACGCCCGACGGGAAACAGAACTGGGAGAGAACTTAGAGAAAATGATGAATTATACACATGAAATCCTCGAAATTCATGAGAAAATGATGAAAGATTATGAGAATAAGATATCCGGGAAAGGGGGAATTTGGCCTTTTCTTTATCACTTATTTATCATAAAAAAGAATAAGACCCTCATCTAACCAATATATACATACCTGTTTTTTCCAATCCTTTTCATCTCGTGAATACGGAGCCCGCGATGAGCTCCGTATTCTTTTTATAGAATCGTATAATTGTACTGAGTGATATTCTGTTTTAATTCGTATATTAGCAAGTATAGAAACATCGAAAAAAAACAATTATACAATGAAATTTATTACAACTATTTTCTCAGTCCTTTTCTGCTTATCCATACAGGCACAACTAGTGACTTATCCCGGTACACTGAGTACCGGGATGCCGCACAATGATGACTATACCGTACGCGTACGCATCCCCGGCGGCGAATGGAAAGATTTGTTCGAATACAACGTACAGGTAGATATGGACAAAGTGCAGGATGCTTCCATGGTGCAATTTGATATGGGAAGTCCCGTAGAAGTAATGGTGAAGAAGAACAATGGCACTGTGCGCGAAGTAGCCATACGCCCTTTGAGTAAAGGTATTGAATACAAGCAGATACAAAACGCCATTCTTTTCACTCTGGAAAAGCCACAATATCTCTCCATTGAGTTTAATGGTGACCGACTGCACAACCTGCATCTTTTTGCCAACCCGATGGAGACTGAAAAATATGAAAAAGAAACTAAAGGAGTAATGTATTTCGGCCCGGGCACACACCGCCCCAAAGACTTACCCAACAATCAGATACGGATACCAAGTAATACAACCGTATATCTGGCCCCCGGAGCTGTGGTCAAGGCAAAACTCGTGGTAGACAAAGCCGAGAATGTCCGCATCATCGGACGGGGAATCATAGACCACGCTGTACGGGGCATTGAAATCACTGATTCCAAAAATATATGGATAGATGGCATTACAGTAGTGAATCCGGACCATTATACCGTATTTGGAGGTGGTTCCACAGGAATTACGATTAAAAATCTGAAGTCCTTCAGTTGTAAAGGATGGAGTGACGGTATAGATATGATGTGCTGCCGCCAGGTACTTATCGACAATGTCTTTATGCGCAATTCGGACGATTGCATTGCTTTGTACAATCACCGCTGGAACTGGTGGGGAGGTTCATCTGATATTACCGTGCAAAATTCTATTCTTTGGGCAGATGTGGCACATCCCATCAATGTAGGCGGTCATGGCGATCCGGACTCGCCGACAGGAGAAGTGATAGAGAATCTGACTTTCCGTAACATCGACATCCTGGAACATGACGAGGATGACCCGATTTATCAAGGTTGCATGACAGTGGATTGTGGTGATAAGAATCAGGTTCGTAATATTCTCTTCGAAGATATCCGGGTAGAGAATATTCAGGAAGGACGACTGTTTTATGTAAAAGTACGTTTCAACGAGAAATATGATAAACAGCCGGGAAGCGGCATTGAAGGCATTACTTTCAGAAATATTACATATACAGGCATAGGAGAAAATCCATCGTTGATTCAAGGGCTGGACAAAGAACGAACCGTGCAAAACGTGACGTTTGAAAATGTAGTAATCAATGGAGAACGGATGAAGGACTTGAAAGGAATAGTAACCAATGATTTTATAAAAGGGATTAAGATAAAATGAACAATCACGGAGAAATAACAGAAAATAATTGTCCCGATGTAACCTTATCACTATTTTAGCGTCTCAGATTATAAACCAAATGAAAAACAAATAATGGAATTCATCAAATCTTTATGCCTTGGCGGCATAACAACCACTATGCTCCTGAGCGGATGTACCCAGAAGAATATTACTTTAGAAGGCAAAGTAACGAATACATCCGGCGCTCCCATTGTATATAATATCACTACAGATGGCATTTACTTACCGAACAAGATTGATACTTTACGTTTAAATGCCGACAGTACGTATCAGATTACCTTACCTGTAAACGGGAACGAAAAGCTGACCCTTTTTCTATATGGTGAGCGAAACTTAGGTAGTATCTATCTTGCTCCGGGAAAACAGACGCTCGATATCGATGCTTCCAAATCCAATGAACTAAACCCGGTTGACGGCTTAACGAAAGAAAATGAAATACTCAAGAAACTGGCTGATCTGAATGAAAACGTATTTAATCTGCGTGCACGCCGGGGAGATATCTTTAACGTCGGCAAGGACACGGTTGCCTCATCCGTATATCAAAAGCTGACAGACTACGCTACTACATTAGAAAACGAAGTGGCAGAAGTGGACGATCAGCTCAGACAGAGAGCCATACAAGATATACGTATACAGGCTTTGATGGCATATATGAATCAGTATTTCGGTAACTACCGGAGAGGTTCCGAAACGCTCAAGAAGGAATGGGACGACGCTTACGCCCAGATGTTGGATTTTGCAAACGTCGGTCAGGCTGAAAGCGTATTCTCTCCTGCATTTGCAGATGTCGTATCGAATATGGCAGGCATAGATATTTTCATGAAACATGAAAGGCGCACGAATGATGACAATGAACGCAATCAACTGTTATTCGATTGGTATAAAACAAATCTGCAAGGCCGGGTACAGGAGGCTGCAATGGGACTTCTCATTCTGGAAGATGAAAGCCGTGAGTATTTTGCAACTGGTATTCCTGCATTGTATGAGGAATTCAAGACATTATATCCTAAAAGCGTGCTAATGCCGAAATTAGAAACAGCGATACAAAGGAACAAAGCGTTCAATGAAGCCGAACTTCCGAAAGACATTCATATATTGAATACAGACAGTGTACGCACCTTTAAGGAAATTACTGACTTATACCCGGGTAAAGTGATCTTTATCGATGTATGGGCCACCTGGTGCGGTCCTTGTCGTGCATCATTTGCACACATCAAACCTTTGCAGAAATATGCTGCTGAAAATGATATCGTGTTATTGTATGTTTCCATCGATACTCCCCAGAAAGCTGAACTCTGGAAAAAAATGACAGGGCACTATAACTTAAAAGGAGAGCATGTCATCATCAACGAGGCTTTCAAAATGGAAATTTATGAGAAGTTCGGGCGGAACGGTATGTTGTCAATCCCGCATTATGCCATTGTCAATAAAGAAGGAGAACTACAATTCCCATCGGCAGCCAGCCCGGAAGATATGGATAAGTTGACGGAACAACTGAAAGAAGCCTCTAAATAAAAGATTATTAACGAATACTAAGGCTCACCGAAATATAACAAAAACAGGCTGATTCCACAAATCTTTTGATTTTTATGGATTCAATTCCATAAATCTTATAAGATTTGTGGAATCATTGTTTTAAATCCCTTATTTTTGAGTGAAGCTTATTCCTCGTTCGTATTAATACTGTAAAAAACAAAAAAACATGAATAGATATAGACTGCTTTTTTCGATCATCCTCTTGCTGTTCTTCTCTCCCTGTTTGCGGGCAGGGGAATGGCAATGGTCTGTGACCCTTGACGGATTCGTCTCTAATGAAACGAACCGGAATCCTACGGCTTTCTTATGGATACCCGCTGACTGTATGCAGATAAAAGCAATTATTGTAGGACAACACAATATGAGCGAAGAAACTCTTTTTGATAATCCCCTTTTCCGCGAAAAGATGCAGAAGCTTGGAATCGGCTTTGTATGGATAACTCCCGGTATCGATCAGCAATGGGATGTATCGAAAGGCACACAACAGATATTTGAGAAAATGATGGTCTCCCTGGCAGACGTCAGCGGATATAGCGAACTGAAAAATGTCCCCATCGTTCCCATAGGCCATTCGGCTATGGCTACCTATCCCTGGAACTTCGCAGCATGGAATCCGGAACGCACTTTGGCTATCATTTCCCTGCATGGCGATGCTCCGCGTACGAATCTTACCGGCTACGGGCGTGAGAATCTGGAATGGGGACGTACCCGTAATATAGATGGAATACCCGGACTGATGATTGAAGGAGAATATGAATGGTGGGAAGCCCGGGTAAATCCGGCACTGGCCTTCCGCATGATGTATCCTGAAAGTTGCATCTCATTTCTGTGTGACGCAGGACGGGGACATTTCGATGTGGCAGATGAAACAGCCGCATACATTGCTCTATTTCTGGAAAAAGCTATCAATCAACGACTGACGGATGAAGTAACGAAAGACGGTAAAGTAAAACTGAATCCGGTGAACCCAACCAAAGGCTGGCTGGCAGAACGCTGGCATCCCGATCAGAAGAAGCGAGCCAAAGCCGCCCCCTATTCACAATATAAAGGTGATCCTCACAATGCTTTCTGGTATTTTGACCGTGAAATAGCGGAAGCGACCGAAACACGGTATACGCAAAGCCGCGGAAAGAAAGAACAATATCTGGGTTTTGAGCAAAACGGCAGTTTACTGACATACGACAAAAAGCAGCATGTACGTGTACAGCCCCGCTTCAATCCGGAAGCCGATGGAATCACTTTCCACCTGAAAGCCGTATGTACGGATTCCCTGAGAACCAAACTATCTGATGAGCATGCAGATGCAACACCGATAATCAGTCGCATCTGTGGACCAGTAGAAAAGGTAAATGACACCACATTCATAGTATCTTTCTATCGGATGGGTATGAATAATCCGCGCCGTACCGGTGATATATGTCTGTTGGCAAGCCAGACAGGAGACCGGAAGTATAAAAGTGCTGTTCAAGAAGTCAGTATCCGCATCCCCTACCGGAATACGGAAGGACAAAGGCAGTATATATTATTTCCAGGATTACCCGATGTGAAAGCGGAAAGCGGTTCTTTATCTTTAAAAGCCACAAGCGACTGTGGACTGCCCGTCTCTTACTACATCAAAGAAGGTCCGGCTGAAATAAAAGGAGACCAAATTGTATTCACTCCTATCCCACCCCGCAGTAAATTTCCGGTAAAAGTAACGGTAGTTGCCTGGCAATACGGTATTGCAGGCAAAGTACAGACGGCTGAACCGGTGGAACGAAACTTCTATATATTGAAATAAACATTATAAGCCATGAAAACATATTTTCTATTTATATGTGCCATCTGTTGTTATCTTACAGGGAATGCACATTCGACGGAATATAACATTTTCCAGTTCGGAGCTTCCAAAGACACTTCTGTCGTACAAACTCAAGCCATCAATGCCGCTATTGAAAATTGTCACCGGCAAGGCGGAGGCAAGGTTATCATTCCTTCAGGGATTTATAAATCAGGAACGATTTTCCTGAAAGATAATGTAGAACTACATCTTGAAAGCGGGGCATACCTCTATGCCAGTGATAATTACGATGACTTTCCTGTGCAACCACAAGCATCTTACCGTTCACAAAAAGATGCCGGTGGTTGGGTTTCCCTCATCTATGCAGTAGATGCAAAAAACATCAGTATTACCGGAAAAGGTACGATAGACGGAAAAGGAAAAGGACGAAAAGGGCGTATCAGCGGATTGGGCGGCGACCGCAACGGACGGCCTCGTAACATTCTGTTTATCTCATGCAAAGATGTGCATGTGGAAGGTATTACAATGAGAAATTCCGCACTTTGGAATCAGCATTATTTGAATTGCGAAGATGTTACCATCGATCACATAAAAGTGTACAATCATAGTAATGGCAATAATGACGGAATAGACATCGACGGTTGCCGCCGTTTTATCCTTTCCAACAGCATTATCGACTCTGACGATGATGGTATCGTATTGAAGAGTACGGGTACGGCTCCCTGTGAAAATGTAATTATCAGCAACTGTATTGTCAGCAGCTTTGCCAACGCCATTAAATGTGGAACAGAATCAACGGGCGGCTTTAAGAATATTTCAATCTCCGACTGTACCGTAAAACCAAGCCGTCATACCGGGGAGCGGATTCTAAAATCAACTCCAAGTGGCATTACCGCCATTTCATTAGAAATTGTAGACGGCGGAATAATGGATGGAGTTACCATCAATAATGTTTTGATTGAAGGGACTGAATGTCCACTTTACATACGCTTAGCCAATAGAGGAAGACAGTACCCGGATGATGCACCGGTTCCTCCCGTCGGAAGAATGCGAAATATCCAAATCAGCAATATTACTGCCTACGGAACCGGTAATTTCTGTTCTTCAATCACGGGTATCGAGAATGCAAAAATAGAGAACATATATCTGAACAATATCCGTTTCATGAATCGCGGCGGACTGGTGGAAGGTGCTTTTCTGCCTGATCCGGCAATGGAAGGAAAACGCCACGATGTAGCAAGCGGGACGAAATGGAATAGATACTGGTCTTCTTTCAAAGAAGTGAAGGAAGACGAAAAGGGTTATCCCCAGCCCACTGTATGGGGAAATCTGCCAAGTTATGGATTGTTCATCAGAAATGTGGAGAATATCACAGTAAATGACGCTACGTTCATGCCCGAAAAACCGGACCCACGTATTCCCGTGATTGCCGTAAATGTAGGTAACCTACAAATGAACCGTATACAAGTGGATAGCCGAAAAACTGACACAGACGTTTTAATGCATAATGTATGGCAACATAAAATAGATGCTCAACTCCGTATTTCGGGAGAGACGGCTGATTTTAAGTCCGGTCGCATCGATGTTGGCAATGGCTCGCTCTATTATGAAGAAGCCGGAAGCGGAGAACCTGTAATCTTTGTACATGGCCATTCACTGGATCACAGAATGTGGGATGAACAATTCGCTGAATTTGCCAAAGAATACCGTGTGATCCGTTACGACTTACGGGGGTATGGTGCTTCTTCCTCTCAGACCGAAGATTATCAGTTTACCCATGTACAAGACCTGGTGACACTGATGGATTCTCTCCATATCCGGAAAGCACATATAGTTGGCTTGTCGTTAGGTGGTTTCATCGGTGCCGATATGTTAGGTTGGTTTCCCGAACGCATGGCATCAGCTTTCCTTGCAAGTGGAAATATACGTAAGTCGAAAGGACCTAGCCAACCTATGACCAAAGAAGAAGCTCTGAAACGGGATGAAGAAATTGCCGCCCTGAAAGTGAAAGGAGTCGACGTCATGAAGCGTGAATGGTTTGAAGGGCTGATGAGTTCGGGAGGTACCCGGAAAGAAAGGATGCGTCAGCCTTTATGGGAAATGATTGATGACTGGGATGCCTGGCAACCATTACACAAAGAAGTACGGGTAGTTGCAGGTCTGGATGCTTATGAAGCCATAAAAAAGAATCATCCCACAGTGCCGACTTTAATCGTGGAAGGCAAGTCACCCAACAACCGCTATTCCAATCAACCGGAAATTCTGAAATATCTGCCGAACGGAAAGCTAAAGGTGTTGGAAGACTGCGGACACATGCTGAACATGGAACAACCTGAAGCATTTAATGCTGCATTGCGTGAATTTCTGAAACAATAAATTCACGCAATACAAAGTGATAGAAAACTCATACTACATCACAACCCCTGCTGTCTATATGTTTTCAGAGATTTATTATTAACTTTTTCGGGCACTAAACGAATGGCGGAACCTCCCGAAGCCCTCAGATTAAAATGCAGCACAGTCTTGGCATTGACGCGGAATTTTGAGACTCTGACTTTCGTTCGTGTAGGAATAGATTTGTCGCCATCCGTATAGATTTCAGCCACATAATCTTTTCCGGCAGGCAGAAAACTCAAATCAACCGGCAACGTCCGTGCTTCATTATTTGTAATTGAGCCTATGAACCATTCCTCTCCTCTCCGGCGAGCTACAGTAATAAACTCACCGACTTCACCTTGTAAAACCTTCGTATCATCCCAGGTGGTGTACACATCATCAAAGAACTTTAATTCCGGTTCGTCCTGTGAATCCGAAGGTTTATCATACCAGTACATATATTGCAGGGGACTGTAATAGACAGCTGCTAAGGCCAATTGATGCGCCGGTGTAGTCTGGATGGACTTAGAACGGGGAACACCATAATTATCTTTTTCAACATTCAGTCTGCCAAAGTCCTGACGATAGTAACATATTGTATAATCAGCTGCTCCGGCTACAAAGCGGGTAAAAGGCAACGTAACATTGTGAGTGGCATCCGGAAATTCTTCGTTGCCGCGAATACCTTCCTGAGTCATCAGATTAGGATAAGTACGACTAAAGCCTGTCGGACGGTATTCATCATGGATGTCTACCATCAGCCCATAATCAGCACACTTTTTCACGGCTTCGTGCATCCATTTTGTCCACACCTGCGAACCTACCTGCACAAACCCAAACTTAATTCCAGAAATTCCCCATGATTTATACAAAGGAAGTATCTCATCCAGCTGTTGCTGCAAAGCCCGCTGATTAACATAGAGCATAACTCCGATGCCATGCTGCTTCGCATAAGCAACCACTTCTTTCAGATTCAGTGCATCTATTTTCGGATTCCTACGCGGATCAAGTGTTACAGTAGTGGCATCTGAAGCCTTATCATACTCAAAACCATACCAACCGGCATCAAAGTGGATATATTGCAGATTCCGTTTTACAGCAAAGTCTACCAAAGCTTTTCCACCTTCTGTGGTCAAGGTCACTTCACGCATCACTTTTCCCGGTTTAATCCAGGAAGTATCCTTAATCCGACATGGCGGATTAAGATTTAACAGGATATCGTTGTGTTCTAAAATCTCACCCGGCTTGTCAGCACACATGATTACACGCCACGGAGTAGAATAAGGTGCAATATCTTCTACCGGACCATACATAGCCGATATAATCGTATTCTTTTTAGTCGATGACACATTGAACTTCGTACGTACATAATCCACCACTTGCGCTTCAGCCAGGCAGACATATCCTCCACCTGCCAGTGTCAGCAGCAATGGACGGTCCGACTCGCCCGGCCAGTTTTCAAGAGGCAGATAAGAATACGGGGTCTGAGCTTTAGGGGTAAAATAGGCTTTAGTACCTTCGGGCATGGTATATTCTGTATACTCATCTGTAATCTTCAGATATTGTCCGCCCGGAAAATGGTAACGGAAGGCAATTCCCTCATCATAGGCACGGATATCAAGAATCAACTTATCACGTCCATTCTGACGATTGACAAGTATTTTCCATGCATTATAGCAGTCTTTAATTTCACTTCTTTCACCATAGACCGGATGCCAGATCGTATCTTTCCGACTACTATCCACAGTTCCGATTTCAACTCCATCCCGCCATTCTACATTTGCATTGATTCCCAATAAGGAAGGTTTTACTGTCTGTTTTCCGTTCCAGGTCAAAGAATAATGTAATTGTCCACCGCTATCACTCAACGTAAACTGGTATTTTCCATCCGGTGATGTCATATTCACCTCCTTGCCCTGTACACTCAAAGACAAAGCTACCCATAACACTCCTACAAATAATTTTTTCATTTCAGAATTCTACTTTATATTATTACTTTACATATTGTACGTGTTTCACAAAATCGCCAGTTTGTATATTCGGGCTATCAGCACCTATTCTTGTGCCATAGTATTCGACATTATCGAATATGATACCGGAAACATCATGCCGTTCATCGATTCCCTGAATCAGTACGGCTCCTCTTTCCGCCTTGCGATCACTTTCTTTGCCATAAGTGGTAATATTACGGAAAGTTACATTATGAATATAAGGACCATAAGAAGGAACAACTACAAATTCTCCATAACCACAACTTCCGGGACCACGTCTGCCAGGTCCCACCTTTATATCATTCGGAGTAGGTTTCTCTATCGGACGTGTACCCACTAACTGAAGTGCAGGTGTCAGCTTTATCAGATTATACGGAATTTCTCCATTAATCCTGATATTCTCAAAACACAAATTCTCCATTGGCATTTCTCCTGTAGGATGCAACCAGAATATCTGAACACGGTCACGGTCAGGAAAATGAATCACATCCACATTACGCGCTGTGAAATTACGAAATACCGGACAACTGCTTTCCGTTGCCATACGAAATACATTGGCAAAATCAACCCAGAACACACAGTTCTCTACTACTATGTTCTCAACCGGTTTTGATTCTCTTTCTCCTCCGGCACGGGTTATCCCCTTCGGAGAAACCGAATCATCATCTGTCCGAAAAAAACAATTCCGAATCGTCACGTTACTGGAATTGCAAGGATCTACACCGTCATCATTACCTACACGGGAACCTGCCAAACGAATACGATCTATCAAAACCCGGTCACAATTCTGAGGTACAATAGTCCAATAATAAGAACCTTTTATGATAATATCCCTCATTACCAAATTATTGCAGTTCTTAGCATTTATCATATAGTCAGTGGGGCCGGCATTATGTTCCCAATCGGAACCATCTAAAATTCCCCTACCGCAAATTGTAATATTATCGCCTGTAGCCTCTATACCGGCATTAACTACCGCCCCTCCTGCCAGATAAAGTGTTTGATTACTACCCAGTCTGATCAAACCGTTTTCAGGATTATGTTCCCCAGGACCAAAATAAATAACATTCGGATCATTCTTTGAAGGAATATCTGTTTCCAATTCATTACAGAATAGAATCAACGGGCTGTTACAACCATCCGGTTCAAAAGATATATCACAAGGTTCGTTCAGATGGAAAGTAGCAATATCTTTATTAACAGAAGGATGAATTGCATATTTATCCGGTAATATATTCAAGTGATCCAGAGATAGTTTACTCTTAATTTTAACAGTCACTGTTCCTGAGAAATCAAAATATGCAATCGAATATTTTTTATCATGATGCTGTGTTTTCGCCATATAAACGGGTACCGAAACGCCATCCACCTCTACCATATAATCGGAAGATAAAGTCTCTCCTTTCGGAGCTGGATAGCTGATAACTTTGGCATTGACTGTTAATATTGACAATGCAGCTAACAGTAACAGATGAACAATTCTTTTCAATGATGTTTCCATAATACTTTTCATATTTTCAAAGTTAGTAAATTATTGTTTTTTGATGTATCATCTTTTACTAAAAGACGTATAGCGGCTTGTTTTTACTCAACACAGAAAGATTTAAATCCCTTTTTCTTTTATATAAATTAGGTAAATCGGCAGAATGAAACGTTTTATCGACATAGTAATCCATATAAAATATTACAATGCCATGAAAACATTTCATTTTTTTCCATGGAAAAGCAGAATCTTCCCGATCCTCTTTATCCTACTATCAATGTACAAGCCTTCAACAGCTCAAACTACCCGTAATTCTCATCATGAAATTGCAGCCAAAGCCAGTAGCAAGAATGACTGGGAAAACGAGAAAATATTCGCTATTAACAAAGAAGAAGGACATGTAACCTTCATTCCTTTTGCCAATACCGAAGAAATGAGAAAAGACGAATCATACACAATGCCCTGGAAGCGGAATAATTCATCTTACTATCAACTTTTAAATGGTCAATGGAAATTCAACTGGGCAAAAGAACCTTCTGAACGTCCGGTAAACTTCTACAAAATGAATTATAATGATTCTGAATGGGCCGAAATTCCTGTTCCATCCACCTGGGAATCATTAGGCTATGGAACTCCTATCTATACAAATGTTACATATCCATTTTTGAATAATCCTCCCTTTATTCAGCCCCAAGATGGATATACCATTGTTAACGAACCTAATCCTGTCGGTTCCTATCGTAAAGAATTCATTTTACCCGTCGAATGGAAGGAACGTGAGGTTTTCATTCATTTTGATGGTTGTTACAGCGGTTTATATGTATTCGTCAATGGTAAAAAAGTTGGTTACAGCCAAGGAGCCAGCAATGATGCGGAATTCAATATAACTAAATATGTAAAACCGGGAAGAAATATCCTCGCTTGTGAAGTCTATCGATGGACAGATGGCAGTTATCTGGAAGATCAGGATATGTTCCGCTTATCCGGTATACACCGGGATGTCTATCTTATTGGTGTACCTAAGATGCATGTACGCGATGTCATATTAAAATCCGACGTTAGTGACGACCTGAAAACAGCCACCATTCAAGTAAAGACAGAATTGACAAATAAGGGAAATACAGTCAATAACAGTAAAATCAGAGTATCACTTATCAATAATAATAAGATATGCATTGACAAATTCGAGATGAATGCCGGAAAAGTAAAATCCGGGGAAAGTATTTACCTGGATGGTAAACTTTCCGTCCAATCTCCCAATTTATGGAGTGCCGAAATACCCAATCTTTATAATATCGACATCGAACTTATTGATGAATATGGAGTCGTAAAAGAAGCACTCACTCAGCGTTATGGAATCCGTAAAATTGAGTTGCGTAACAAAAAGATATACATTAATAACCAACTTGTCATTTTCAAAGGTGTAAACAGGCATGATACACATCCCCGCCTCGGCAAAGCAATTCCGGCAGAAATATACATGAAAGACCTGTTATTGATGAAACAGAATAATATCAACACAGTGCGTACCAGTCATTATCCCAATGATGTAAAGTTCTATGCAATGATGGACTACTATGGTATGTATGTAATGGACGAAGCAGATTTAGAATGTCACGGAAACCGTGAACTTCCTAAAATAGAGAGTTGGGCGGCTGCTTTTATCGACCGGAATGTACGCATGGTACAGCGTGATCGGAATCATCCGTGCGTCATTTTCTGGTCAATGGGTAATGAGTGCGGCAAAGGAGATAATTTCTACAAAGTATATGAAGCCATCCGGACCATGGACGACAGACTTATCCATTATCAGGGATACAATGAATCAGCAGATATGGACTCATCCATGTATCCCTCGATGGAGGTAATGATCAAAATGGATACAACGAATTCTGAAAAGCCCTATTTCCTTTGTGAATATGCCCACGCCATGGGCAATGCCATCGGCAACCTAAAAGAATACTGGGATTACATCGAATACAAGTCCAACCGTATGATAGGCGGATGTATCTGGGACTGGGTAGACCAAGGTATGAATAAACCGGGAGAAGCGGATAACCGGTATTATTACGGTGGCAGTTTTGGTGACAATCCGAATAAAGAAGATTTCTGCCTCAACGGCATCATAACTTCCGACCGTGCGATTACAGCTAAATTACTACAAGTAAAGAAGATATACCAATACATCAAGTTTGAATTGGAAGAAGAACTTCTGAAAGTGAAAAATGAATATGCTTTCTATAATCTAAAGGATTTCTCTTTAATTTATGATATCTACAAAAATGGTAGACGAATTAAATCTGCAAAAACAGAACTGCCATTCACACCAGCAGGACATAGTGCAGATATCCGGATTCCATTCAAACAACTCATGATTGATACCAATAGTGAATATTATATCAATGTATACGTTATTCTGAATGAAACAACCTCATGGGGAAAAGCCGGACATACTATAGCAGAAGAACAGTTTATCATACAAACACCTGCTACAGCAGCACATGCATCCAAATCTTCCGGTACCATTATGCTGGCAGCGGACAAAAACTGGTTACGTATCACAGCTGATAATTTTGAAACAGTTTTCAATACAGATGAAGCGCGCATGATACTTCTCAGATATCATAATTCAGATATCATCTACGGACATGAAGGTCTTACCTACAATGGTTACCGCTATATCAGTAATAATAAACGTGATTGGAAACCAACTGCTTTTGAAGTGAAAGATTTCAGTTACCAATTGGCCGAAGATCATAGTTATGTAAAGGTGATCACAAAAATGGAGGCAACTATAGATAATATAACAGTCCCATATTGTGTAAACTATACCATTTATGCCAATGGCACAATCGATGTAGATGCCACATTCACCACAAATGACCATTTCAATCTCCCTCGATTGGCTTTACAAATGTCCCTATGTCAAAGACTGGAACAAGTGGAATGGTACGGTCGTGGTCCTATAGAGAATTATTGGGATAGAAAAGATGCAGCTTTTCTAGGTATTTATTCCAAGACAGTATCTGAAATGGGAGAAAACTATGGCCGCCCCCAATCTATGGGTAATCGTTGCGACACACGCTGGCTGGAGATAAAAGATAAAGCCGGTTCAGGCATCCGTTTTTCCGGTGATGTTCCATTTGAATTCAGCGCATTGCACTATACGGACAAAGACCTGTTCTTTGCTCGTTATGGACACGACTTAGGCAACTTCCATCGTGCAGAGACCATATTGAATATTAATGCCATTCAAAATGGTCTTGGAAATGCCAGTTGTGGTCCCGGCCCGCTTCCACAATATCTCATTCAAAAGAATAAAGAATATAATTTGAAGTTCAGAATGGAACCTATCAGATAGTTACCTCGCATACATATGTAAAATAAGAGGCTGTCCGGTGACAGCCTCTTTACATTATCTAAAACCAATACCTATTTCTCTATTAATCTACCTTTTTATAAATTTCTTAATCTCTGTAGCTGTCCCATTCGTCAACTTCAATAAATACATACCCGAAGTTAAATGACTCACAGATATTTTTAAATCCTTCCCAGCCACCTTATGTTCTGATATCTTATATCCATTTACAGCATAGAAAGCATAACCTGTTATTTCATTTCCTGAAACAATCAGATAATCAGTACAAAGATTAGGGGAAACAGACCATGTAGGAGTACCTGAAGTTACTTCCTGAATAGAAGTTGGATTAATCAAAAGCGTACGTACTACCCGTTCCGCCATGGCATACTCATCATCACCTTCCTGATCTGCATAAATCTCGCAACGACCTGTATTTTTCAGATAAACGCGATTACCCTCTACCTTTGCTATATCCGGATCAGAACTGGAAAACGAAACAGGCAGACCAGAACTTGCCGTAGCGGATAACTCAAAACTACTATCAGTCAGACTCTTATTCGGAATAGATTCAAATGTAATAGTTTGTGGTTTTAGTTCAATGGGGTATCCCCAAAATTCCACCTCACTTATATTACAATTACTCTTCGTACCTGAAGATAAATAACGCATATACCGATAAGCCTTATTTATATCTACTTCACGATGACTCACTACATAATATTCCGTATCGTACACATCAATGCAATAAAAAGTTACAGGATCAATAAAATCCTTATTATCGGCTAACTGAAAACAACCACCATAAAGCCGGGAAGCATAACCGGAACGTGGAGCATATCCTATGCGGGAAACTGTGGCACGCATATTACTCCCTAAATCTAAGCCTACCCAAGCATTGGTATCCACATCAGAATCAAAGTAAGTTCCTATGTTTCCATCCATCGCCTTATCACAAGTATTTCCCATACCCCCCATGAACCCGGAGTTCCTATTATCCGGGCAGTATTCAGCAACCGGAGTTCTTTCAGTTCCGAAGCAACAAGAGCGACAGCAGAAGTCAAAGGTCCTTCTCCCACCTTATTCGAAGCCGATACTTTATAATAATACGAGCCATTCATATCCGGCAAATTATCAGTATAAGCCAAAGTGCCGATTGTAGCCAACTTATCATAAGCACCATTCTCCTCCTTAGCACGATAGACTGTATAACTTTCAGCCTCATCTACAGCTTTCCACGACACATAAGCTTTAGCGCTTCCTTGCAACACTCTAAGTCTTTCGGGAGTTCCCGGTATGGACACACTTGGGGTTTTGACTGAAACTGTTGCAGTTTCTTTGCCGTCTCCACTCACATTTACCGTACGAACCTCATAATAATAATATGTATTTTCGGACAAATTCATATCAGTATACACCGAATTTTCACAGGTTTCGGTAAGTACTTCAAATGGTCCTTCAGGAGAGAGAGAACGACTCACTTTATAACAATAGGCTCCTTCTACCGGTAACCATTCCAGCCGTGCACAAGTACTGTTTTCAGCTTCCACCTTTAAACCAGTAGGTGCCGGTAGTTGTGGATGTAAATCGTCTGTCACAGTAACCTGATCAATAAAAGCACGCATTGAGTTATATGAAGCGACAAAAATACCCGCATAAAAATCACCGGACATGTTTATCTCCATAGAACCTACTTCAAACCACTTTACTCCGTCTTGTGACTGATACCCTTTAAAGAGATTGCCTTCACGTACTAACTTGAACCATACTTCCAGCCAAGTGTGGGTATTTCCTTTCATCCAACTGGCATTGGCACCCGCTGAAGCCCGCGGTGCAAACCAGACCGTCCGAAAGCCATCATCCGCTAACCCTATCGATGCCATCTTTGAATTAGAATCCAAACTCTCACGCATCATTATCCCTGTACGATCCGATTTATCCCCAGAATTTATAGCATCGAACAACCGCATAGTAATGGTTGAATTGTTTTTCACCGGAACATACAAATATGTAACATTATCATTTTTGCCACCAAAGGAACTTCCTGTACCATAAACTTTAAACGTACGATTATTAACCGGATTATAAGATACTTCGGAAGATATGGAAGCACCACTTAAATTCATAAGGCTCCACTCTTCAGGTAGTTCTCTCCCTGAACAAGGGATAGCCGAAACAACATCCGAATAGGCACCAGTACCCGCTTTATTCACTTCCGCCACACGATAGTAATATCTCTTTCCTCCAATAACAGTAGTATCGGCATAACAATTGGTAGTATTATAACTCCAGGTACCCACCGTTTCAAAAGGTCCTTCAGGAAAGGGAGCACGCTGAATCACCGCACCGTTAATCACTTCTCCCTCAACTGATTGCCAAGACACAATCACCTCCTCTAAACCGGGAATCACTCTCACATTCAGTGGAGCAGAGGGCAATGTATGTTCGCGGAAAGGAGATTTTGCAGCATCCAATGTATACGTAAAAGCTGTATACCCTGGAGCCTCCCAGCCGCAAGCTGTCAATCCGCGTGCATTGATCACCGCTTTCGTATAAGGAGCATCCAAACCTTTCCTTACTGCATAATGATTATAGATAATTTCATTGGCGGGCATATTCGATACCACAAAAGAATTCAAACTATTGCAACGCCAGCGACAAGCCGGATAATAGAAATAGCGTTGGGCACAATCTTCATCCAATTTCCACTCCCACTCATCATAGGCATGGTCAAGATTGTACTTACCCATATATTCAAATCCCTTCAGTAATAAGTTGTCCTCTAATCCGAAAAGGTCATCTCCTTGATTCCATGCCATTTGACAAAGCTCAGCCGCACTGCCCGGCCCAATTTCGGCATGTGGCGTATCACGCCCCATCTCATTTACCTGATAAGTACGTGGATTTACCATTTCTGTCAGACAACCTCCTCCAACACCATGTTTATAGTAATCGACAGCTTCATTATAGATTTTTTCATCATCGCAGAATATTCCGATAGCCAGATTGCAGGTATTGGAAGGTCCGTCCCAACCAGACCAACTTCCACAACCTCCTGACTGCTTACATGCCGGATAAAAATACTCCTTGCACATTTTTTTAAAACGTTCTATATCGTCAGCTTTCCAGCCGGGATATGCACGAACCACCTCAGCTACCTGCACCATTATACTGGCAGGCAATTGATACAATTCACCGGTAATCACTCCATTCACAGCCGCAGACCAGTCATTCAGAATATTCACCGCACACTCTGCATGACGTTCATCCCCAGTCACATACCAACGTAGAAAATTATAGTATGCAGCCACCCCATCACGGGCCGCACGTTGCCGGCGTCCACTTGGTCCTGAAACAGACTCTGCAGGAGCCGCTTTATATGTATATTGCGCTTTAGAATCTTCAATCATCAGATTCCAACCTTCTATCCAAGGTGATTCCTTTGCTAATACTTTTTCTTTAATACGATCCAGATCAGCGCGGTTATGAACCCCACCGGGATGTACAAAAGTACGCTGAGAAAACACTGACATTGGGATGTTCAATAAAATGCCAAATAAGAACATGGCACATTTCAACAATGTAAATTTCATAATATTGTATTATTTAAGATGGTTATTTATACGATGTCCGCTGTATAAGTTAGCGAACATCGTATGCTTTATAAGAAAAAACGATTGGCAGGACTAAGGTACCTAATCAAATATTAAAATAATTGTTGAAAGTGCGCTTAAAACTTCAATATTTTATCCTCACCGTTGCCCGTTCATAAATCACCGGCATCGCTTTCTTATTAACTTCCAAAGCAGAAGGACGTTTCATATTTCCAAAAGTAGCGTGTACTTTCGGCTGCCCTTCTATCCAAAGTTTCAGTTTCCTATTCTCTTCCTTTTGGATGATAAATAACTTAGAAAGGGAAGCAAAATAAGATGTAGTTCCACGTCGCAAGGCACTACCATAACAAACAAAGAGATCTTTTGAATCGGCAGGGTCAGCATCTTCTTCATAAGTAACGGCAAACATATAAGCATCCGTAAACCAACCGTCAGCTTCAATCCAAGAGTTACTATGCATCAGACGTCCATCTGCCAACTGGTTAATATACAAATCCGTCACTTTACCCTTGTTTCGGATACGCAGTCCGATCCAGTCCTTACCTTCACGTCTCTCCATCTGAGGAAGTTCTTTCTCACCCGGAGTGTCTTTCAAAATAATAGCCGTCAGCCCTTTCACACGATCCACCTTGGCTGGTAGATGAAAAGAATAGTAATTTTCTGTTCCTTTCAGATCTTCGGTAGGTGCTTCCACTACTTCCCAGTAAAGGTCTTCCGGATAATCATGAACAAAATCGGACTTCGCCAACAAGCGTGGATAAAGCGGACGTACCACTATCGAGGAGTTGCCGTTTGTTATATCCAAATCAATACCTTGTTTCTTGGCCTCTCCGCCCGGATGCCAAAGCCACTCAAAGTGTCCGATATCGTGCGTCTTCAGGTCATCAACCATATAAATGACATTATCTATCCATAAGAAGTGACGAAAGTTACGGCTGAACTGATCAGAATAAGGTCCTGTACCATCTGCCAGTACATATTTCACGTTATCGCCATCCAGCAAATGATGAAGATAACCACGTAGTGTAGAACCATGATACTGCTGCTCGCGCGGCTGCCCTTTGCCATTAAACAATACAACATTATGCGCTTGACTCTGGAAGAAATAATTACGATAATTAGGGTTCGGATACCAACAATTACCAGCATCTTTCAGTATATCGACTCCTTTATGAAAAAGAATAAACGAATTCGCATCTGCGTGGGAATGATTCCACGTATGCCCGGACTTCACTGCCAGCATCGTAGCATCTTTTTCCCAGGAAGTACGCATTGTGGCCCAACCGAAATCAGAAAACAACTGCGACTTTTTCAACTCCGGTACCTCAGGTGCCTTACTTAGATCCGGTGTATAGAGAAATCCCATAGGACGATTCATAAAATAACCGTCACGATGTTGCCCTTGCCCCACCTGATTCATATACCAAAGCATATTATCATTCCTTATACCCAACGCATACAGCAACATCAAACTGCTTTCAGCCGACACATTCTTATGACTATCACCAAAATTGAGATTATACAAAATCCCGGTACGCGGGTAGCATACATGCATAAAATAATCGGAAATCTTTTCCAGTTCAGGTATTTCCGGCTGCCTCTCACCCGGATTCATATTCATCCATGCCAGGCGGAATTTCAAAGCCTCCTGAATACCAAAATTGGCATAGTTCAGACTCTCATACATGCCACCGGCATCATCAAATGACTTCGGCTTTTGCTGAAGTACATCTCCGGCAAAACTAAACCACTCGGGCAAGGCTTCATTCAAAAATCTTGCCCCTTCCTTAGCTTCCGGTATCTCATTCTGAAGGCTCAATGCCAAAAGACCACCCATGCAGACACAAGAAGTCCACCAATTATGCCCCATAGAATTCAATGCATGTATACGCGTAGGTTCAAGCAACCAATCTCCCAACGAAGGATCTAAAGCGAGGCGTTTCAACCCTAATGCAATCTCTTTCCGCTCGGAAGTAGAAAGATCGTTGTAAATGGCATCATAAGCAATGGCAGAAAGATGCGCCTTATGTGACAATCCCAAATCGGCAGTCCATACGGGAATACGCGCAAGCATTTCAGCGCTTCCCCAAGTCTTTGCCTGTATGACGTCCAGAAGAATTTTCTTTATCCGATCCGAATACTTCTTCTCGCCTGTCATCAGATAAGTCAATGAAAGATATTCCACATCGTTCAGCCCACCATTTTGCAACTTTTTGTCGGCAGTTTCTTTAATCTGTTTCCAACATTCGGCTACTTCAGGCTCTCTGGCTATTCTGTTCTTTACCGACTGAATACGCTCAGGCGTATAAAGCAATGAAGGATGTTTTACTTTCTGTGCATATATCGTAGTCATACACAGCAGCATTAAAAAGGATAAAACAATTCGTTTCATGGTTTATATTGTTTATATTACTATTTCCGGACTTACTAACATACGAATCTGACAACCTATTTACTCAAGTTCCAGTATATAACTATAACTATATTTCTTATCAAGTAGGCGATATTCAGTATGCGGATACATACCCCAACTGTTATCTCCCCCAAGCCCACGCTGTTTCATATCTACATGCAGAAAAACGTTCTTTTGTGGAATAACATCAATTGTGTGCTGCATTTTGCGTGTCAATCCCGGATCAAGGTCTTCAGGTGTGAAATGCAAGGCAGAAAAAGCTATAGGCTGCAAACCGGTAATCTTTATGCCCGCTCCATCGCTATCCAGCAAAGTCAGCCAACGAACATCCGTCTTATTACCCGTTTCCTGCGGACGTATATATTCATAATACTGATTTTCGACTTTATCATCATAACAACCTATAAACGAACCGGAACAGCGGTCAATATAATTTTCCTGAGGTCCTCTGCCGTAATAACTTAAATTATCGTATGGCTGAGTCAGTTCTATTCGCATTCCGAAGCGCGGCAGTTCCGGGAGTCTGGTTCCGTTCAGGTCAATACTTCCGGTTACTACAAGCGAACCATCATTACGTATCAGATATTCCATAGTATAGGGCACCTGAATATCAGTCAACACCCACTCAATCTTTACCGGCAGTCCTTTTTCATTCTTGTTTCCTACTGTAACTTCTTTGACATAACGATTGACATGAGCAGTGCGCCATACGCCTGCCAGAAGAGGCATTTTATTTCCGAAATCATTATCTGTCGGTGCACGCCAGAAAGCCGGTTCAGGATATTGTTTGATAGGTTTCTTACCGTTCTTCATATAGTCGAACAACATTCCTTTTTTCAAATCTATTTTGCCGGAAACTGTTCCCGATTCAAAAGAAAGCACGTTATCCACTACCTTATACGTCAAATTGCCGGAACAATCGGGAAGAGAGGTAAACACATTACCCCGTTTCAATTCTAATTGTTCTTTCGCCACCTCATAATGCGCCGGAACCAAATCTGTCGCTTTCTTCGTATAAGCATAGAGATTCAGAAAATACTCATTTTCATCCACGGGTATTGCCGGAAGATCCAAACGTACTTCTGCCTCCTGATGAGGCTTCAAATCTATTTTAAAGTCTCCGGTAGCAATATTCTTGCCATTCTTAATTATCTCCCAAGTAAAGTCATACTCATTCAGATTCGTAAAATCATAACGGTTTTTAATTGTAACAATACCTTTACCAAGCTCTTTTTCATTGAATTGAATATATTGATACACCTTCTTCACTTCATAAGCCTGCGGCTTAGGAATACCATTGGCGGATATAATCCCATCAGTACCCGTGTTCAGCTCCCCCTTTTTATCTTCCAGCCATTTATAACTGCCCATCCGACCATTGTACATCCAGTACACCCGGCCGTCTCTCGGTTCGGTCTTCATCTTGAACCCTTGATCCATAAAATCCCATATAAACCCACCCTGTAAATTCGGACTATCATAAATCACGTCCCAGATATCCTTGAAATTTCCATTGCTATTGCCTTGCGCATGCGCATATTCACACATGATGTACGGACGCTGTTTGCCAGAATCACGATAGCCGGTAATCCTTCCCATATTAGGATACATCGGACATACAATATCTGTATTCCAGTCTTCCCATGCCTGTTCAAACTGCACAAAACGTCCCGGGTCATATTCTTTCAAACGCCGGTATTCATCATGAAAGACTTTTCCGTTACCACACTCATTTCCCAGTGACCAACCTATGACACAAGCATGATTCTTATCTCTCTCCACCATGCGAGAAATACGGTCGACATGGGCCGCATACCACTCAGGCCGGTAAGCGGGATGCGGGATAGTATCTTTAAAATAAGGAACCGAACCCATTCCATGGTTTTCTATATTTGCCTCATCTACAATATAAATACCATATTTATCACAGAGTTTATAGAACAATGGATGATTGGGATAATGGCATGTACGAACCGCATTTATATTCAATTGCTTGATGAGTTTGAGATCATTCATCATGATTTCACGATTTTGCGTATGCCCCAAACTGTCATTATGTTCATGCCGGTTGACTCCCTTTATGTAAACAGGCACTCCATTCACCATTAATTTAGCATCTTTAATCTCGATCTTCCGGAATCCTGTTTTATGAGCAGTCACAGCCAATTTCCTATTATTCTCATCCAGCAAAGTGAGTACACAATCATAAAGATCAGGTTTTTCCGCACTCCACTTCGCTACATTCTTTACGGAACCAGAGAATGACACAGTCGTAAGTTCACCGTCTACATCGAACGTCTTTTGCTGTGTCAACACTCTCTTTCCGGCCGCATCCAGCAATTCTAATTTAAGCAAACCTTTTTTGAAAGTATTGCCGCTAAATTCGCGAAGATCAACAGTTGCCTGAAAGAGACCATTCTTATATGAACCATCCAAATCTGCTTTCAAAAAGAAATCCCAAATGGTAAGCTTCGGATAGGCATGTAGAAATACATCCCGTTCTATACCTGTCAACCTCCAGAAATCCTGATCCTCCATATAACTTCCGTCGTGCCAACGATAGACCTGAACCGCAAGCAGGTTTTCCCCTTCTTTCAGATAACGGGTCACATTAAATTCCGCAGGAGTCTTCGAGGCTTTACTCATCCCCACTTTTTGTCCGTTGACATAAATTTGCGCATAACCGCTGATGGAACCGAAATGAAGCATTATTTCTCTGCCCTCCCAACCGGACGGGACAGTAAATGTCTTACGATAGGTTCCGACAGGATTATCCACATCGATATATGGAGGATTCGGAGAAAAGACATACTGAATATTACGGATAATAGGTTCACCAAATCCCTGCAATTCCCAATTGGAAGGGACTGCAATATCAGCCCAACTCTCGTCCTGCAATTTCTCACGATAAAAATAGTCATCACTTTTCTCTATAGTTGGCGAATAGGTGAATTTCCACTTTCCATTCAATGACTTATACCAAGGAGAAAGTTGTGCCTCTTCTTTCATTGCATTTTCAGGATGCTCATAAATAAAAAAATCGGTATGCGGCTTTTCCTTATTCCACTCATACTTTACCGGATTTTCCCATTCATTCTGCTGGGCAGAGACTGAAGAACCATTCACAACAAACAAGATAACTGAAAAAATTACTGCTTTTACTTTCATTTTTATTATATAGGTTTACTTATGGTTTATCAAATCGGACAGGTGACTTCACTCATGCAACGCTTTTATGCCTGCCACCTTTACATTAGCCCCTTGAGCAGTAGGGCGTAAACTGACTGCTACGATATTCGGTCTATCAGTATTCAGCCAGCACTCGGGAATGTAGTATTCTGATTGCGGTCCCTGCTCCCAACAACGGCCAATACAATGCCCGTTTACGTAAATAAAGCCATTGCCCTTCTGCTCTAATTTCAGGAAACAAGAGGTAACCGTTTGGCTCTGCGGCAAATCAAATGAGTACCGATACCATTTAAGTAAAGGCTCACCAACTGTATCTCCTCCGTCTACATTCTCTTTTATGGAAGAAGAATACCTGACTCCACGTTCGTTCTCAAGATATGCATAATTAAGTGGAAGTTCTTTACTTTTACAACGTACATAGGTAGGGCCAATATGCCAAAACTTCTCTACTGCCCAATTAGTGTGGTGATGTAATCCCTTGTTTTCAAACAACAAGACAACTTCTACTTTTCTTCTGCTGAGCGAATCACCCGGAATACGATAATGGGCATTTTCCTGCGTTTCTGCAAATATAGGAAGTAGTTTTCCGTTTACAGAAACCAGTACTGTATCAGCAGCACTCCCATTCACCACCTTTTTACCAATACGCCCTACTTCAAGAGTGCATCCCTCAAAAGCATCTGTTTTATAATAGACAAAATGACGGCCGTAAATACCATGGTTATCAATCGCTTCACCTTTCTTCAAGCGTGTCCATTTTGTTGGCAATTTATCAGCCCATTCACCTTGTTTTTTAAGTTCTATTTTTGCAACCTTGGTTGCCGGGCGTATCTGAGGATCAGGAAGTTTTGGGAACCATTCCCCCTGTGTGGCACCTGCCGGCAGATAATAAACCATAGACCCGAACGGTTCCAAAGCAAAATCAAGTTCCAAGTCATCCGTACGAATTGTTCCGAAATGTTGGCGTGAACGTTCTTCAGTACGTACGAAATAGTAACGATCTCCATTTTTAGCACAGCGTAATGCTAACTTCACTAATGTATCTGTTGTAGTATAATCCAAAGGTACCAGATCGGCACGGGCAATACGTGTACCGTGTTCATCGATAAAAGTAGATAACCCCTGGAATCTGCGATAACGCTCGTTGACAGACCCGTCTTCGCCAATAGCAGCTGCGTAATCATAGGAAGTGACTTGCTGGCGGGCCGCCCAATCATCAAAATTCGTACCCCCTACTGCCATGTAGAAGTTCAGTGCACTGAATCCGCGCTGTAAAGTATAGAGAGTAATATTTTGTGTCTGCACAGGAGGCAGTCCATCCTGCTTCCAACTCAACTGCCAACCTAACTCACAACACCACCCCCCTTGCAATTCTCCCGATATCAACGGTTTTCCGGGCTGCGTTTTCATCTGCAAATCGACCAAACGCCCTAAATTCTTCTCTATCTGCCAGCGAGGATAACTATTCACCATATCTACCACTCCATTTAATATACCAGTTTCCACATTGCGCGATTCATCAGTCCAGCACGTAATAATAGGTACTTCTATTCCATATTTACGAGCAATAAAAGCCAACTTGTCCAGATAATCTTTTTTTGCTTCTTTCGGAAACCAACGGACGCGGTTGAATTCATTCTCGACCTGAAACAAGATGACCCCTTTGCAGCCTATCGGTTTATGAATTAACTGATGCGGCGCAACGACCCTACATACAGCACGATACCAATGTTCGTTCCAGCGCATAAATTCCGGATCATTACTTTGCAACCAAACATCAAATGCTGTCCTGGCAGGCTTTTTCTGCATAATCCATTGTGGGAATCCTCCCCCCACTCCATTCGGCACAAATATAAGGTCCGGGACGAAGAATTACATAAAACCCGAATTCCTCGGCCATCACCAGAAAATCGTTCAGTTCACGCAGGTCAATCTGTGATTCGTCTGTTACAGAACGGGGCATAGTGCGTTCATGCCAATTCCAGGGAATGTACGTTTCCACACAATTGAACCCTGCTGCTTTCAGCTTACGGAAACGATCGGCCCACAAGGGTTGGGACACACGGAAATAGTGGAAAGTACCGCTAAATATAAAAGTGTCTTTCCCATCCAACTGAAAACAGCGGTGATCATAACGAACACGATCTGGATGAAGGAATACGGTATCTGCAATAGAAGGATAAGTACCGATATTCAATAAGCTTGGATTCACATCGGTTCGGTGCATTACAGACAAATCGGTTATATTTTGTCCGACCGCAGTTCCCATTAAAAGCAAAAGAGATAAAAATGTTATTATTTTTCGCATATTCAGATATATTTTTCAAATTCTAATCAGTTAAAAGGATACTCGATCCACTCTCATATAATTTATTCCATTAAATCCTGCTCAGAAGGTATCTACGCCCTACCTGCACCATATTTGCTCCGTATAGAGGCACCTCTGAGCGGAGAAGGTACGGAGCAAATACAGTCCGGATACGGTTCAGGTACGCAGAAGACAAGAACAGACATCAGTGTTTATTCTCTCCATATCCGGTAATCTTCACCCTAAATTATGGAAAATTAAATCATATTTTTTCAAAGCAGTATTTTAAATAAATACGAATAAGGAGACTTTTTTACTCAATATGAATTGTAACTAAATTCATCTATTTCTGTCTAAAACACATTTCATACCCCTAATATATTATCCAGAGAATGATTTTTCATTATCCCCCCCAAAAAAATAGAATACAGCTTTAGACAAATTTACATATAACTGTGACATATAATACATATTAATTTTTATTAAGCACATTTTTACCTAAGATTCTAACATCTGCAAATAAAGACTGGTTACAATTAAGTTATAATACTGCCAATGCTCCTGAATTTTAGAAATTAGACTCAAGTAAAAACCCAAAGATATCTAATTGTATTCAAGATTACAAACTATCTGTCAACTTACGGAACGCACTTCACAGAAAGACCAGTCAATATTATCCTTATCCTCAATTCTAAAAATACCGGAAATGAGCCAGTCATTATAGAATAGATTCGTTCATTTGAAAAGATAGAAGATCTTTGAGTAATACATCCCTCCCCTTCGTATATATAAAGAAAGAAGTTATGAGAAATAAGAGTTTAATCCTAATGACGATCTGTGCGGCTCTATCAACCGAGCTTTCCGCCCAATCCGTTTATCCCGGACAGCATACCGGAAAAATGGAGAAAGTGACAACTGCACCAATACAGGTAGAGAGTTTCGACTTAAAAGACGTGCGTTTATTACCAAGCCGTTTTCGCGACAATATGATGCGTGATTCTGTTTGGATGACTTCTATAGCAACCAATCGTTTGCTACACAGTTTCCGCAACAACGCCGGAGTATTTGCCGGACGTGAAGGTGGATATATGACCGTAAAGAAACTAGGCGGCTGGGAATCACTGGACTGCGAACTGCGCGGACATACAACAGGGCATTTACTATCAGCCTATGCGCTCATGTACGCATCTACCGGAAGTGAAATATTCAAGCTGAAAGGTGACAGTCTTGTTACAGGTCTGGCAGAAGTACAGGCAGCTTTGGGAAACGGGTATCTCAGTGCATATCCGGAAGAATTGATCAATCGGAACATACGTGGGACAAGTGTATGGGCACCCTGGTATACATTACACAAGCTCTTCTCCGGATTGATCGACCAATACCTCTATACAGATAACAAACAGGCATTGGAAGTAGTTACCCGCATGGGCGACTGGGCTTATAATAAACTTAAACCGCTGGATGAACCCACCCGGAAAAGGATGATACGGAATGAATTCGGCGGTGTGAACGAATCTTTCTATAATCTTTATGCCATCACCGGTGACGAGCGTTATCAATGGCTTGCTGAATTTTTCTATCACAATGATGTTATCGATCCGCTGAAAGAACAACGCGATGATTTAGGAACCAAGCACACGAATACCTTTATCCCAAAAGTTCTTGCCGAAGCACGTAACTACGAGCTGACGCAGGATAATGACAGTCGGAAACTGACTGATTTTTTCTGGCATACCATGATAGATCATCATACCTTTGCACCGGGATGCAGCAGTGATAAAGAGCATTATTTCGATCCACAACAATTATCCAAACATCTGACCGGATATACCGGTGAGACTTGTTGTACGTACAATATGCTGAAACTCAGTCGCCACCTGTTTTGCTGGACAGGAGATGCCAAAGTTGCTGACTACTACGAACGTGCACTCTATAATCATATCCTTGGGCAACAAGATCCTGAAACAGGAATGGTATCCTATTTCTTGCCTTTGCTCTCCGGCTCTCACAAAGTTTATAGTACCCGAGAGAATTCCTTCTGGTGTTGTGTAGGCAGTGGTTTCGAAAACCATGCTAAATATGGAGAAGCTATCTATTATCACAATGACCAGGGAATCTACGTAAACCTCTTTATCCCGTCAGAAGTAAACTGGAAAGCGAAAGGAATAACTCTGCACCAGGAAACAGCTTTCCCCGCAGAAGAGAACACTGCATTGACCATCCAAACGGACAAACCTGTCACCACTACGATTTATCTGCGCTATCCATCATGGAGTAAAAATGTGAAAGTAAACGTCAATGGAAAAAAAGTATCGGTAAAACAGAAACCGGGATCATACATTGCCGTAACCCGCCAATGGAAAGACGGTGATCGCATTGAAGCTAATTATCCGATGAGCCTGCAATTGGAAACAACGCCAGACAATCCACAAAAGGGGGCCCTGCTATACGGACCGCTGGTATTGGCCGGTGAATCGGGAACAGAAGGTATGCAATCTCCGGCACCATTCTCTGATCCGGCATTATACAATGATTACTATACTTACAATTATCATATTCCGGCTGAGCTGAATACCACCTTACAAATAGACCGGAAACACCCCGGACACAGTTTACAGCGTACAGGCGAGGAACTGATATTTAAAACATCACAGGGCAATGTTTTAAAGCCACTGTATGACTTACATCACCAACGTTACGTTGTATACTGGGATTTAATAGAAAAGTAAAAATGAAACAAATTATTATTATAGTTTCTCTCATAGGTATTTATCTGTCATTCACATCATGCCGTCCTGCCGATAACCGGCAGGCGGATTATGATTTTACACCACTTGATTCCATTATCACCTCATGGATGAATAAAGGATACTATCCGGGAGCCTCAATCTGTGTAGTCAGAGACGATAGCGTTATCTTTCAGAAAAACTACAAAGACGTTACCCCTGACACTAAAGTCTATGTAGCCTCTGCCGGAAAATGGGTAGCCGCCGCAGTAATCGGAGCAGTGGTAGACTGCACCGAACTGGACTGGAATGACAGTGTAAAGAAATGGATTCCTGAATTTAAAAACGACATAAAAGGAATGATTACTTTACGTCAGTTGCTTTCGCACACATCGGGTGTCCGCCCTTATCTGCCGGAACCACGCGTAGACAATTACAATTATCTGGATTCGGCAATCATGGAGATTCTTCCGCTTGACACGGTTTTCACTCCCGGCACCCGCTTTGAATATGGCGGACTTGCCATGCAGATAGCCGGCCGGATGGCAGAAAAAGCTATGAATAAAGAATTCGAGGAATTATTTCAGGAATTAATAGCCCGACCTTTAGGAATGAAAAATTCCCATTTCACGCCCGTGAATACAGATGGAGGACACGCTCCCATGTTGGGTGGAGGTCTCTGTACCACTTTGCACGACTACATGCGTTTTCTTGATATGATCTACCACAATGGCGTATTTGAAGAAAAGCAACTACTGAAACCCGAAACCATACATGAAATGCAAGCAAACCAAGTGGGAAATGCAGAAGTTCATCCGGGTGAATATGTGGAACGTGCGCTGAAAAAATATCATACTGGCATATATGGTTTGGGAGAATGGCGGGAACTTATTGATGAAGCAACAGGAGAAGCCTATCAGATCAGTTCACCGGGTTGGGCCGGCGCCTATCCATGGATCAATAAACAGGACCGGGTATATGGATTCTTCATAGCCCATGTACAGGGAAGTTCACAAAAGGAAGATGGCTTCTCGTCATTTTTTGGAAGTCCTGTCATTTCACAAACTGTCTCGAACATTATTTCCCTAAAAAGATAGAATACATTGAGTATCCTCATATCCCAAATCGTATTTATATAAAAACAATAAATACGAAGATATGAAGACTATCGGCTCAGCAATTATTATGTTAGTTCTCACTCCTTCCCTCTTTGCAGACAATGGCAAGGAACTGAAGCTAACATCTCCTGACGGAACACATGAAATAGCATTTTACCAGAAGCAGGTTTCACCTGCGGCAAACGAACTTTGTTATCGGGTAGATTACAAATCACAACCTGTAGTCAATGAATCACGTGCCGGGCTGGAACTGGACAACCGGATATGGGAAATGGCTCTGGGAGCACGAAACCTAAAACAGCCTGCCTGCTGGATGGACAATCTGGAAGTGGACTCTGTGACTTACCAACCCGAAACAGACATCACCTGGCAGCCACTTTACGGTGAACGTAGCAGTGTACGCGATCATTACCGGACCGGCACCCTTTATCTCTCCAAGAAAGATAACTCCGGCTACCGACTCAACATTGAGGTGCGTGCCTATAATGAAGGAGTAGCTTTCCGCTATTTCTTCCCGGAACACCCAAAGGCTATCTTTCATAAAGTAGTAGGTGATCTCACAGAATACGCCTTACCGGCAGGTACAAAAGCATGGACCGAACAATGGGCACAGGCTTTCTTTGAGTACCTGAACATTGATGATATCAAACATCCGGTAGAACGTGCCCTCACGCTGGAACTCCCGAATGGTAAATGGGCCGCATTGGCAGATGCTGATGTAGACGACTGGTGTCTGACCAAATACCTTGCCTCCACAGACAAGAAGAATACACTGACTTCTGTAATGTATAGCCCCGTGGATGTAGTGACTTATTATGCCACTCCCTGGAAGATAGTCATGGCAGCCGACAAACCGGGTGAATTGCTGGAACACAATGATATCATCCAGAATCTGAATCCGCCGTGTGAAATTGCCGATGCCGCCGCATGGGTAAAACCAGGCAAGATTATGCGCGAAACAACTATCACAACCGAAGGAGCTATTGCAACCATCGACTTCTGTGCAGCACATAATATCCCGTATATGCTTTTCGACTGGCAATGGTATATGCCCTGTACTTCACATGACGGGGATGCCACAAAAGTGGTTGCCAAACTGGATATGCCCCGTGTTATAGCTTATGGTAAGGAAAAAGGAGTTGGTATCTGGGTGTACGTAAACCAGCATGCACTCATGAAGCAAATGCGTGAACTTTTCCCATTGCTCCGCGAATGGGGGATTGTCGGAGTGAAATCCGGTTTCGTACAATACGCCAGCCATCGCTGGGCAACTTGGATGCACGACATGGTTCGCTTGGCAGCAGAGAATCATCTGCTGATGAATATACATGATGAATATCGCCCTTCAGGCTTCAGCCGTACTTATCCGAATTTATTAACTCAGGAAGGCATTTGTGGAAACGAAGAATTTCCCGATGCAACTCATAATGTCACGCTCCCCTTCACTCGTATGATAAACGGTGCAGCCGACTATACGATCTGTTATTTCGACAAACGGCTGAAAACGACTCATGCTCATCAACTGGCAGCATCCCTCGTGTTCTACAGCCCTCTGCAAACTATCTTCTGGTATGACAAACCATCGTTCTATCACGGAGAACCGGAAATGGAATGGTTTGAGCACTTACAAACTGTATTCGACGATACGAAAGTATTAGATGGCGCTCCCGGCAAAAACATAACAATGGCACGCCGGAAAGGTCAGGAATGGTTTGTTGCAGCAATGACCAACAATGAAGGTTCTGAAGAAGAAATACCTCTCACGTTCCTCGATAAAGAAAAGAATTACCTCGCCTGCATCTATACGGATGGGGGAGAAAAGATAAAAACAAGTACACAGGTAAAATGTACTTATCTGCTTGTCAACGCTTCACAAACTATGAAGTTCCAGCTGAAACCCAGTGGTGGAGCTGCCATAAGACTGGTACCTATAGACAGGCAGGAAATGAAGAAGTATAAAAAGTACAAAGGAGAAAGATTATAAAATATGATATTTCATTGAGTGAATAAACAGATTCGCTCGTATTAATAGGCAAATAACACATTAAGATTATTTTCAGTAGATAAAGGTAAGAGTTTGTTTAGGTAAAATCTTTGTTTTTCAGGATATTTAAAAAAGGTAATTAAAAAGATGAAAAAGATATTTCTGCTTACTACATTACTATACGCTGCCTGTTGGCAGGCGGAAGCCCAACATGTATCCAAAGCCTGGGTATCTGACCAGAAGGATGGCACATACATCAATCCGGTGCTGCATGCCGATTATTCCGATCCGGATGTCTGCGCGGCAGGTGAAGATTTCTATATGACGGCTTCCAGCTTCGGATGTGCTCCCGGTTTGCCCATTCTCCATTCCAAAGATCTGGTTAACTGGAAATATGTAGGCTATGCGTTGAAACAGATAGAACCCATCGAGTTCTTCAATGCTCCCCAGCATGGAAAAGGTGTTTGGGCACCATCCATCCGCCACCATAATGGAGAGTTTTATATCTATTGGGGAGATCCGGATCATGGCATCTTCATGGTAAAGACCAAAGACCCGGCTGGAGAATGGGAGAAACCGATATTGGTAAAAGCCGGCCGTGGCATGATAGACCCTGCTCCACTATGGGATGAAGATGGAAAAGTATATCTGGTACACGCATGGGCAGGAAGTCGTGCCGCACTGAACAGTGTTATCACAATTTGTGAGATGAATGCAGAAGGAACAAAAGTAATCAGTGATCCGGTACTGGTCTTTGATGGTAATGATGGAATCAACCATACAATTGAAGGTCCCAAACTCTATAAGCGAAATGGTTACTACTATATTTTTGCCCCGGCAGGCGGAGTAGCAACCGGATGGCAGTTAGTATTGCGTTCGCAGAATATATACGGTCCTTATGAGAAGAAGATTGTCATGGCGCAAGGCTCTACCGACATCAATGGTCCCCACCAAGGCGCATGGGTTGATACGCAAACAGGGGAATCCTGGTTCGTTCACTTTCAGGATAAAGCCATGTATGGGCGTGTCGTTCATCTGAACCCGATGAAGTGGGTAAACGACTGGCCTGTAATTGGAGAAGATAAGGACGGCGATGGTTGTGGCGAACCCGTAACCCGTTATAAAAAGCCCAATGTAGGCAAGAATTACCCAGTAGAAACACCTGCGGACAGTGACGAGTTCAATACCCGTCAGTTAGGACTACAATGGGAATGGCATGCCAATTATCAGGATACATTCGGATATACTTCCGACTTGGGATTCATCCGTATTTACGGACATATTCTCTCCGAAAATTTTGTGAATTTCTGGGAAGTACCGAACCTTTTATTGCAGAAATTCATGGCAGAAGAGTTCACAGCAACTACCAAACTAAAAGTTTCCGCCAAAATGGACGGACAGCAATCTGGATTGATTGTAATGGGCTGGGACTATTGTTACCTCGGAGTAGAGAAAGAGGGCAATAAGTTTATATTGAAACAAGTGACTTGCAAGGATGCAGAGCAAAAGATACCCGAAACAGTCACTCGCCTGGCAGAATTACCTGCCAGCAGAAAGTACGAAGCAGGTTTGTTTCCCAACTACGAAAGAGATATCTATCTACGGGTAAAAATAGAGAAAGGCGGTATCTGCCACTTCTATTACAGCCTGGATGGTAAGAAATATAAAGCAATAGGTATGCCTTTCACGGCCCGCCAGGGAAAATGGATAGGTGCCAAAGTAGGATTATTCAGTACCACTCCTTATGGTAAGGAACGGGGATGGGTAGATGCCGACTGGTTTCACATAGATAAATAAAAAGACTGATTATATGAAAACAAAAGAACTACTGTTCGGTGCATGCTTGTGCATGTTTACAGCTTGCAACATGCCCGAGAAAGGAATGGATGTGGATGTATATGAGGCGCTGGATTACTGTGACGCCCAGGTACAACGCACTTTAACAGAACTAAAAGCGGCAGAAGGTACTATCGACTACTCGATGATGCCCCGTAACATCATGGACAGCCTCAACACCTGGCATTGCCGAAAAGCAACAAAGGATGAATGGTGCAGTGGGTTCTGGCCAGGAGTTTTATGGTATGATTACGAATATACCGGTAAAGCAACCATAAAGGAAGAAGCAGAGAAATTCACCGAACCGTTGAAGTTCCTGTCACAAATTCCGGCATACGACCATGATCTGGGTTTTCTGATCTTTTGCAGCTACGGCAATGGATATCGGTTGACACATAATCCGGAATACAAACAAGTGATTCTGGATACAGCAGATTCACTGGCAACTTTGTTCAGACCTCGTGTAGGTACCATACTTTCATGGCCACGCAATATAGAAATGTTCGGTGGACACAATACGATCATGGATAATATGATAAACCTGGAAATGCTTTTCTGGGCTGCCAAGAACGGAGGAAATCCATATCTGGCAGATATAGCCGTATCGCACGCCGATAAGACTATGAAATATCAGTTCCGTCCCGACTACACTTCCTATCATGTCGCTGTCTATGATACTTTGACGGGCGACTTCATAAAAGGAGTTACACATCAGGGATATGCAGACAATACCATGTGGGCACGCGGACAGGCGTGGGCTATCTATGGATATACAGTAGTCTACAGGGAAACATTAGATCCACGATATCTGGATTTTGTACAGAAAGTAACAGATGTATATTTAGAAAGATTGCCGGAAGACTATGTGCCTTACTGGGATTTTGATGACCCCAATATCCCGAATGTCCCACGTGATGCCTCCGCTGCAAGTGTAACCGCATCGGCTTTACTGGAACTCTCCACTTACCTGCCTGGCAAAAAAGGAGAAGAATATAAGAATGCAGCTATAAAAATGTTGGCAAGCCTGAGTTCGGACAAGTATCAATGCGGTAAAAGCAAGCCGGCATTCCTCCTCCACTCCACCGGACACTTGCCGAATAATTCAGAAATAGATGCCGCCATCATTTATGCAGACTATTATTATATCGAAGCCTTGGTTCGATTGAAGAACTTAATTGAAAATAAAGCTGTCATATAGAAGCAACGTTATCCCCTCTTACTGTTTTGGTTTGAGGGGAAGCGTAAACCAAAATGTAGAACCTTCTCCCAATTTAGAATTCACTCCGATTTCGCCTCCCATATTCTGAATAATGAGCTGGCAAATAGGCAAACCTAAACCGGTGCCCTGTTTAAAACTATCCAACTTGATAAAACGTTCGAATATAAGATGGAGTTTATCTTCCGGAATACCAGTTCCCGTATCAGTTACATAATAATAGATGTCTTTGTCACGCACTTCATAGCCATAGCGAATGCTGCCGGTCGATGTAAATTTACAAGCATTAGTCAGGAAGTTCAAAACCAATTGTTGAAGTCTGTTTTTCTCTGAATAAACAACATAATCATCCGGCATCCCCGGCTCAAAAATCAGATCAACCCCATCCTGCAAACGAGACTCAACAACTCCCTTCAAAGTCGCTAACACTCCATTTAATCCAAATTCCGAATAATACAAATCAAGAACTCCAGCCTCAATCTTGGATAAATCCAGAACATCATTGATAAGTTGCAGCAAGATTCCATTATTCTTCTCTATGATGCTGACATACTCCTTCTTCTCTTCTTCATCTTCAGTCATAGCCAATATACTGGAGAAGCCAATAATTGCATTCAACGGAGTGCGGATTTCATGACTGATATTAGCAAGAAAGGCAGATTTCAGACGGTTGGATTCTTCCGCACGCTCTTTGGCAGCAATCAGTTCGCGTTCTGCTATTTTACGTTCTGTAATAAACAATGATGATCCCACCACGATCAAGGGGTTTCCCTTTTCATCATATTGTTCAACAAAAGCACGTGCTTCCATCCAGTCTTCCGAATCATATGGTTTACCTGGACGATGGACGCGATATTCTTCCTTTATTCTATCAACTTTATTAGCGCGTACATCCTTAAAAACCTGTCGGATACGTTCTCTATCTTCTTCACAAACAAAAGTTAGATAGTCGTTAATATCAGTCGTATAGGTCATTTCCGAAACTTCTTTTTTACCCTGTTCTATTGGTTTGTAAGAACTATATGTGATTTCATCCGTCCGTAAATCCCATTGCCAGGGTAGTAAATCAACAACCTCCAATGCCATAGCCATTTTGGAGTGAGTGAAGCGCTGATTCTGTTCAACCAACTGAAGTTGTTCCAAAATCTTATTTCGCCGAAGTTGGAAAAAGAGAACAACCAACAATAAAACAATACTTCCTACTACCAAGGCAGACCGATATTTTTCAAAGAAAGTAGGAGGAGCATTCAAGTAAATGGTTCCCGGAGGGCAATTTTTAGGAGACAAGCCAAAATCGACCATATAAGGATAGTTGAAAAGAACCATAGGCTTCGGATCATAATACGGGATATCCCGTGCCTGTTTTCCATCAGCTACGGCATTAATCATCTTCACAATTTCCTCACAGTACAGGTTCATATCATATACACACCCTCCTATTATAGTCCCATCTTCTTCAATACTTGAAATAGAAGAAGATAATGCAAAAAACGGACAAGGCAATGTAGAATTGGCAATCACCTTATAAGAGTTTGCCATCATAAGCATATTGCCCGCAAACATTCGTTTGTGGAACCATGAAGCGAACAAAATACCGGTTTCCTCCGGAACCACTTGTCGCAATGTATCCAACAACTGGTCCGGACTCCAAGCACCTGCCGATAAAAACTTATAATTAATATCTGTATATTCAGTGTTAATCAACTCTGAGAGTTGCTGGTCATAATCAATGTCACGGTCAGTCTGGTCACCAATTAACAGTAAACTCTTCATCTTCGGAATCATGCGACGCATCAACTGAACACTTTCGGGAATAAAAGCGCGCGCCCCCAGAAAGGTCATATTATACTCTTTACGCAAATCATTCAGGTAAATGCGATCTTTTTGTGGAACAACCTGATTATACATATAGGTGGAATCCGGTCCTATATATCTGCTTTCGGCACATACGATCAAAGGAATATCTCCCCAGTGTCTACGCATATCATCACGTAATATCAAAGGAGCATTTCCCAACATCAACACTGCTTTAGGCGGGTTGTTATCATAAGTTGAAAAAAGATTTTCTTTATATTGGTTCAGTATCTCAGGAGTTTCTATCGTCAGGATATTCATGTACTCCACATTCATACTCACATCCTTCCGGTCATACTCTTTCTGCATGATGTGTGAAATGATAGTCTGACTCCATGGGGCACCCGATACATAACTACTGATAATCAGCAAATCGGTACCAGAATTCTCTTTCTTATCATCGGCAGACGCCAGAGCTGAGAAAGATAAAAGGAAAATAAGTAAAAGATATCTAATATGTAGTATTCTCATGATTGCATAACTTGACTGTATTAAAACACAGAAAAGCAGCATTTAGTTCATGAAAAGAAAGACTTTCCCTGTGATTATCAATATTTTCTTAGAAATAATCATATATTTGCATTCAACAATTATCACGAAAAGCTATTATATATGAAAAAGTTAATTTATCTCTTCGTTCTTGCTTTCCTTGTGGGAAGTATCAGTTCTTGTAAACAAGAGAATCGTCCTCAAATAGTCAATGGAATCGTTTACGATGCTACAATGAATAATATCACCTTGATTACGGGAAAAGGTGATACAATAAACATCAGCACTATGGATGCCAATCCAGATAAAGTTCCCGGTGTATTACTGGAGGACAGTGTAGAAGTAACATGTATCAAAGAAAAGATTGAAGGTGGGGAAATCCTGAAAGCTACCGAACTGGTAATAATCAAGAAGTGATATTCATATAAATAAGGGGTGTTCCGAAAAATCACCCCTATCTCTTTTTATTCTCTATTCATTAATCGTTGTTCAGCTATGCCCTCATACTTCGTACCCGGGCGTCCATAGTTAGCATAAGGATAAATGGATATGCCACCACGCGGAGTAAAAAGTCCTGTTACCTCAATATATTTAGGATTCATCAGGTGAATAAGATCCTTCATTATAATGTTCACACAGTCTTCATGAAAAGCGCCATGATTACGGAAACTAAACAGATAAAGTTTCAAGCTTTTACTTTCCACCATCTTTATATCAGGAATATAACTAATACGGATTTCCGCAAAGTCCGGCTGCCCGGTTATAGGACATAGGCTGGTAAATTCCGGACAATTAAAACGTACCCAATAATCATTCTCGGGATGCTTATTATCAAAAGCTTCCAGCACTTCAGGAGCATAGTCCTGCTTATATTCTGTTTTTCTCCCCAAAAGGGACAGTTGATCTTTTAATTCGGTCATAACTATTTGTTTTTAATGTAAATCAGGAGTTAAGCGAAGCGATAATTCCTTTAAATACTTAACTGCTTTAAATATTTCTCTAATCCCTCACGACGTAACTTACATGCCGGACAATGCCCGCAGCCATCACCCTGAATCCCATTATAACAAGTCAACGTTTCGTTCCGTATCAGATCGAGCACTCCCAGTTCATCTGCTAATTCCCAGGTTTCCGCTTTGTCGATCCACATCAATGGAGTATGAATTACGAACTGCTCGTCCATAGCCAGGTTCAATGTAACATTGAGCGACTTGATAAAGGCGTCCCGACAATCAGGGTATCCGCTGAAATCAGTCTGCGACACTCCTGTCACGATATGATTGATACCATGTTCACGGGCATATACAGCAGCAATGCTTAGAAAGAAGAGGTTACGTCCCGGCACAAATGTATTGGGATAACTACCGGCCGGCTTTTCCTGATCCATAAGCATCGTTGTATCCGTCAGTGAGTTGTGCCCCAACTTACCGATAAAAGACACATCCATTGCTTCAAACTCCACATCAGCTTTACGGGCTATTTCCCGTGCCAGTTCCACCTCTTTCTCATGCTTCTGTCCGTACAGGAAGCTCAAAGCAACTACTCTCTTAAACTCACGTTTTGCCCAAAACAGGCAAGTGGTAGAATCTTGTCCACCACTGAACACGACTAATGCAACTTCTTTATTCACAACTATTCATTATTAAAGCGAATCAGGAGTTAAAGGAAGTTATCGCTTCGCTTAACTCCTGATTTACAGTATTTATCATTACTTCAAATATCTTTGATTTTCAATATATTGTAAGAGATATCCTGATCATATACATCACTACCGTCAATGCGTTTAATAGCTGCTACAACACGGATAGTGACCGGAAGAATCAACACCTCATAGAGGGATTTCAATACAATCTGAATACACATCATCACCAGTAATTCAGGCCAGGCAATAATTCCTCCAAAAGCAACAGGAAAGAATATTAGAGAGTCTGCCGTCTCCCCCACTACAGTGGACCAGATGGCACGGGCAGAGAAATGCCGTCCACCACTTGCCACTTTCATGCGGCTCATGACATAAGCGTTGAGAAACGAACCAACCAGAAAAGCTGTCAGACTCGCCGCCACAATACGCGGTGCCATCCCAAAAACAAAGTTGAAATGAGCCTCCCCCTCCCAAAATGGTGCAGCCGGTAATGCTACGGCTATCAATCCAAGCATCACCACAAAGAAATTCATAGCAAAACCACTCCAGATAATGAGACGTGCTTTACGAAAGCCCCACACCTCAGCAATGCAATCATTGATAATATAAGAAATAGGGAAAACCAGCAACCCTGCGGTAACGGTAATACCGAAAACCTGGATAACTTTAGTTTCAAGAAGATTAGCTGCAATCAGACAAACATTAAATAGAATACCCAGCAGCATAAAGGGTACAGATACTTTTTGCTTCATAAATCCTGTTTTTTACGTGGTGTTCTAGAATACACGACCGCTATTCACGGCATCATAAGATCGTTAAATCGGCTGCAAAGATACATTTTCTTCCATTGACCGCAAAACCATTTCTAATTTAAGTTGTTCAAAGGGCATTCACCAAAACCTAACTTAATAATGAAGACAATCTTAAAAGTAATGTTTCTATTGTGCGGCATCGGTTTCATTCCGTCCATAGCCAAAGCACAAGAAAAAGTGATTATTGATGACGAAGCACCTAACGGCATCGTCATGGTTACCATCGACAAGGCAGGCGACGAGATCGTCCGTATCATGAACGAATCGCAATTCAGGTACATCCACGATCCTAAAGCTCCACGCTTCCTGTTGATGGATAAAAAAGGGAAATTCGCCCTTGGTATCGGCGGATATGTGCGTGCCACCGCCGAATATGACTTTGGCGGCATCGTGGACAACATGGACTTCATCCCTGCCTACATTCCGAATGCCAGCAAAGTAAAGAACCAGTTCCAAATGGATGCAAGTACTTCCACCATCTTCCTGAAACTGGTAGGGCATACTAAATTGCTGGGCGATTTCGTTGTATATACTGCCGGTAACTTCCGTGGCGGAGATAAGGTATTCCAGTTGCGAAATGCTTATATGTCGTTCCGTAATGTAACGGTGGGTTATACTTATGGTGGGTTCATGGATTTGGCTGCATTGCCTTCCACTATCGACTTCCAAGGCCCCAATGGTGCAACTTTCTACCGTGCCACTCAACTTGCCTACACTTACAAAGGTCTGAAAAACTGGCGTTTCCATGCATCTATCGAAGTGCCAAGCGTAGATGGCGCCACGAATGACGAACTCAGCGTAGCCCAACAACGTATGCCGGACTTCACCGCTTACGCCCAATATGGATGGGGAGCTAACAGCCATCTTCGTGTGGGTGGTATCGTGCGCAGCATGACGTATACCAGCACGCTCAGCAATCATGCGTCCGATGTTACCGGATGGGGTGTACAGGCATCTACTTCGTTCAATCTCAGTAAGAAATGGGAAATCTTCGGGCAAGCTACTTACGGAAAAGGTATCGGACAATATTTGAATGATATAAGCAATCTGAATGTGGACATCGTTCCCAATCCTGAAAAAGAAGGCAAGATGCAGGCATTGCCTATGCTGGGCTGGTTTGCCGGGGCACAGTATAATATCTGTCCGAAAATATTCGTATCCGGCACATACAGTATGTCCAGATTATATTCTGAGAATGGTTATCCCAACGATCAACCAAGCAGTTATCGCTACGGACAGTATCTCGTAGCCAATGTATTCTGGAATGTCACTCCAAACATGCAGGTAGGAGCCGAATACCTCCGTGGCTGGCGTACAGATTTCAGTAATTCAACACACCATGCCAACCGAATGAATTTGTTGGTACAATATTCTTTCTAATCAGATATATAAACAGGGAAGCCGCCTCAAAACAATGTTCGAGACGGCTTCTTCTATCATATTAGAAGTAATTATGAAATCAGAACCTGTAATCAATACTAAGGCCGAACACCTTATTAGTACGACTATAAACATTTGTACCACTCAATCCGGTACCATTATAGTTTTGAGACACTTTAGTATAGTCATCATAGGTAGTCCACATATAACCAACGTTCAAGGCAGCTCTTTCACTTAACTTCAACTTGGCTCCAAAGCCCAGAGTATAAGAATCACAAGAGAAACTGGTATCACTCTGATAATCGTTAGACAATCCGTAATCTGTAATCTGACCACCACAGCTCACTGTCAGCTGTTTGGTTACATCCCACTCAATACCTGCCAGATACTCGTTTGTTCCCTTTGTCAGAAACTTCTGCTTGCCATTGGCCATTCCTGCATTCTTGTCATCAAAGAAGTGATATTCCACAGATGCGCGCAATACCGGTATGAACTCATAGGCAACAGCCACGGATAGCATGGAAGGGATATCATTCGGAGTATTCACACCATGCTTGTAATCCGCCAATTCACTTTCAGCGGCACCAATCATACGAAGCGAGTTTTCTTTAGTGGAATTCTCAATATTCAAATTAGTCATGAACTCATACTTTGCGCCAATGTTCAGCTTGCCCAACTTGGCATCCAAACCGATAACCGGAGTAAATCCCCATCCGGTCTGGCTGCAATCCAAATCGATGCCGATAAGTTCTGTTCCGGTAGTTATCGTTCCTCCGGTAGGCAAAGGCAAATTAGTGGCGGCACTGGCATTTAATGCACCCTGATAGCCACCGGTGAAATAGTTCATGCGACCACCTGCAAAAACAGAAAGCCAGTCTGTTGCCTTATAAGTCAAGCCCAACTGTACAGAGTAAATGTACTGCTTGCCATCCATGTAGCTTTTCAGCGAATAGGCATTGCTCGGAATCTTTTGAGCTCCCAATCCGCCTATCACCATAGCATCGAACATGGGAAGACCATCATCAAACGAAGCCTTTCCACCGCCACCGGTGATGCCGAAGAAGCCGGAAAGCGTCCAGTCACCCGTCTTATAAGCGGCAAACAAACTGGGAATGACAGGAGCAGATGCCTTACCCTCATAATACTTATTCAGCCCCAAACCTTCGCACGAAGCATCGATATTTCTTGTTTGAAAAGCACTCTGAATACTCAAAGACATATGAAAGCCGTCAGTCGGTAAAAACGCCAGACCTGCCGGATTGGACAAAGCACCGTCTATTTCAGTTGTAGCGCCACGGGATAGCATACGAAGAAAAGCAGCATGCTGATTTGTATTCGTAAGGAGACCTCCAGCAAAAGTTGAAGTTGAAACGATTAGCAACATAAGGCTAATCAACGAAAATTTTCTCATCTAAATCTTTTTTAATTGTTAGCGGGCGCAAAGTTACAATAATATTGCACGGCTGAAAGCATTTTGTGCAAAAATGTCGCATCAGACCAATAATTAATTGAAAATAGAAACTGTTTCTAATGAAACTGATAAAAAAAAGATGGATGATATCCGTTGCTCATAAGGGAAAAGTAATGAACTAATGCTGATAATGATTTAGGCGCGGATTACGCGGATTACACGGATTCTTTTCCTGTAATATAGTGTGATAGCGCAGCCATTAATCCGTGTAATCCGCGTAATCCGCGCCTAAAATTATATTCATAACCCGTCCGTTATGGGCAAAACGATGACCCTGTATGATAAACATTTCATGCGTTTATGATAAATATTTACACAACAGAATAATTGTGCGATCAGTCATATACTTAGGGTATCTCAGTATGATACTTAGGGTACCTCAATATGATACTTAGGGTACCTCAATATGATACTTAGGCTACCTCAGTCGTATACTGAGATACCATCATCGTAATACATCTGATAATCAGCCATTTACAAAACGCTTCTTCGATATCAAAAAATCAAAACAAATAAACTATTTGAAATGATAAATTATTTCCTTTCTGCAGCGTTATGAACAAGACTCACCAAACTGAGATAATCCGCAGTCACCAACAACTATCCACAATATCGTAGTCAACTGTCGCCAATGAACCTTATTAGCCACGCGTGTGTTATATTGACAGACGATAAATTCTAAAAACTCCATAAACTATGGCATATACAATTGCTTTTTTCGGCACGAAGCCCTATGACGAGGCTTCGTTCAATGATAAGAACAAAGAATACGGTTTTGAACTCCGCTATTACAAAGGTCATCTGAATAAACACAACGTGATACTAACACAAAATGTAGATGCCGTCTGCATATTTGTAAATGACACCGCAGATGCGGAAGTGCTCCATATGATGGCGGACAATGGCGTGAAATTATTGGCATTGCGTTGTGCCGGATATAACAATGTAGACCTGAAAGCGGCTGCCGATTGTGGTATCACAGTGGTACGTGTACCCGCCTACTCGCCCTATGCCGTAGCAGAATATACCGTGGCCCTCATGCTGTCGCTGAACCGGAAAATCCCCCGTGCCACCTGGCGTACACGAGACGGTAATTTCTCTCTGCACGGACTGCTTGGTTTCGATATGTACGGCAAGACGGTCGGCATCATCGGTACGGGAAAGATTGCCAAGAAACTTATTATGATTCTGCGCGGCTTCGGCATGAACGTACTGGCTTATGACCTATACCCCGACTATAACTTTGCCCGTGAGCACCAAGTAGTGTACACCACACTGGACGAACTTTACCACAGTTCAGACATCATTTCCCTGCACTGTCCTCTCACCGAGCAGACCAAATATCTCATTAACGACTACTCCATCAGCAAGATGAAAGAGGGCGTAATGATTATCAATACCGGACGCGGACAACTGATTCATACCAACGCACTGATAGAAGGATTGAAGAACAAGAAGATCGGTTCTGCCGGACTGGATGTGTACGAGGAAGAAGGCGAATACTTCTACGAAGACCAGTCGGACCGCATCATCGATGATGATGTACTGGCGCGTCTGCTTTCCTTCAACAATGTCATCGTCACCTCACACCAGGCGTTCTTCACCCGTGAAGCATTGGAGAATATCGCCACTACCACACTTCAGAATATCAAAGACTTTGCAAGCGGAAAAGCTTTGGAAAATGAAGTCAAGATATAAAATTAACAATAAGAATCTGCAATAAGCAGAGGATAACATCTGACCATAAACTTTTTCAAAACCAGTTTGTTATCTAAACATATCAACCATTTAAAAGAAAGGAATTAATTATGAAAAAAGTAATAGACAAAGCGGAAAGCCGTGGACGTGCTCTATATGATTGGCTCGACAGTCACCATACATTCAGTTTCGACACCTACTACAACCCGCGCCGTATGAACTTCGGTGCCCTGCGCGTACTGAACGACGACCGTGTAGAACCAGGTAAAGGCTTCGGCACCCACCCGCATAAAAACATGGAAATTATCTCCATCCCCTTGAAAGGAAAGCTGAAACATGGTGATAGCCAGAAGAACAGCCGATCCATCACGCCGGGTGACATACAGACCATGAGTGCCGGTACCGGTATTTATCACAGCGAAATGAACGGCAGCGACACCGAACCGGTAGAGTTCCTACAAATCTGGGTAATGCCGGAGAAGCTGAATACACCACCTGCCTATCAGGATTATGACATCCGCCCGTTGCTGCGCAAGAACGAACTGACGTTGATTGTTTCACCGGACGGTGACGCTCCTGCCAAGATGCTGCAACAGGCATGGTTCTCCATCGGAGAGATAGAAGCAGGCAAAAAAATCGGCTACCACATGCACCAGTCGCATGCAGGGGTGTACATCTTCGTGATCGAAGGTGAAGTGAAGGTGGACGACACTGTACTCTCACGCCGTGACGGCATGGGTGTATATGACACTCACAGCTTTGAGCTGGAAACACTGGAAGACTCGCATATCTTGTTGATGGAAGTACCCATGTAAGTCTTTTAGATAAAAATAACAGCTAAAAGCCAAGGTTTGTGTAGCGTTTTTCGTAATATTGCGCTATAAATTGATCCTTGCATGAAACTTGATTACATTTACCATAGCGGCTTCGCGATTGAAGCGGACGGAGTGACAGTCATTATCGATTACTACAAAGATTCCTCAGAAACGGAATATAATAAAGGTATCGTTCATGACTATCTGTTGGGAAGACCCGGAGAACTATATGTACTCTCTTCCCATTTTCACCCCGACCACTTTAATCGCGAAGTTCTTTTATGGAAGGCCGAGCGTCCGGATATTCACTACATCTTCTCCAAGGACATCCTGAAACATCGTCGCGCCACACGTGAGGATGCCACCTATATAAATAAAGGTGATGTGTACGAAGACCCGAATATCCGTATCGAAGCATTCGGCTCCACGGACGTGGGCATCTCTTTTCTGATCGACCTGCAAGGCATCCGGCTGTTCCATGCCGGAGACCTGAATAACTGGCATTGGAGTGAAGAGTCCACCCCACAGGAAATCCGAAAAGCGGAAGGCGACTTCCTTGCCGAGGTGAAGTACCTCCAGCAGACCGCCCCTTCGGTAGACGTAGCCATGTTTCCAGTGGACAACCGCATCGGGAAAGACTATATGAGAGGTGCGGAACAATTCGTGGAACGAATAAAAACCGCTATCTTTGTTCCTATGCACTTCAGCGAGGAATACAAGGGCGGAAATGCTTTCCGGGAGTTTGCCGAAAGCAAAGGTTGCCGTTTCCTGTCCATTACCCGCAGGGGCGAAAGTTTCGATATTACTCAATAAAACATACGCATTATGAAAAATTTGACACAGTTTCTTTTTATGCTGTTATGCATCTGTCTGCCGGCCACAGCGTTTGCAGACGCCAATAAAGATAAAGATGACGACAGCAAGTATCTGGCAGGTGCAGTACCCGAAGTAGATGGAAAAGTGGTATTCACCAAAGAATTCAGCATTCCCGGCATGTCGCAGGAAGAAATCTTCAAACGCATACAGGCTTGGATGGAAGCGCGGCTGAAGAAAAACGCAAACACCAGTCGCGTAGTCTACACCAATCCGGAAGAAGGACAAATCGTAGGCACGGGAGACGAATGGATCGTATTCAGTTCGAGTGCGCTTTCTCTGGACCGTACAAAGATACTCTATCAGCTTTCAGTTGTCTGCGCACCTGAGAAGTGTACGATGGAAGTAGAGAAAATCCGTTTCAACTATCGCGAAGGCAAAGAGAAATATACGGCAGAAGAATGGATAGTAGACAAGTACGCACTGAACAAGGCCAAAACCAAATTGGTGCGCGGACTTGCCAAATGGCGTAGAAAAACAGTAGACTTTGTAGACGACCTGGCCCTTGGAGCAGCCGAAGCCCTCAGTGCAAGCACTGCTAAGAAAGCAGCCGAAGCAGCTGAGCAAAAGGAAGCTAAGAAAGAGGAAAAGAGTGTTGTAAACTCTGGTCCGATAGTAATTGCCCCAAAAGCAGAAGTTGAAGTGAAGACTCCGGCTGAAACCGGCAAAGTCACAGTAATCCCCGCCACTCCGCTCACCCCGGCTACTCCTGCAACGTCAGGTACAGTGCCCGGTTACAAAGAAGTAGCTCCGGATCAATTGCCGGCAAATGCCATCCAAATGGGTGCGGGCAAGTTAGTGCTTGTAATCGGCTCGGATGCTTTCAACATGACCATGATGACAGCAAACGCAGGTGGTTCATTGGGCAAATCATCAGGCAAGCCTGTTATTTTCAGCTTCCTTTCTCCCGACCAGCCTTACGAACAGATGGAGACGGCAGAAACTTACACCGTTCGTTTCTATCCGGCAAACCAAACCGAACCGTCAGTTGTTTTGGAATGTAAGAAGATGCCTTCACAGACTCCGATGGAAGGTCAGCCACGCATGTATGTGGGTGAAATTCTGAAAGCATTCGTTAAATAATTACTAATTACTAATCACTAATTACGTGGAAATAAAAGCTAAATTCGATCATTTTAATATCAACGTTACCAATCTGGAACGTAGTATTGCTTTCTATGAAAAGGCATTAGGATTGAAAGAACATCATCGTAAAGAAGCCTCAAATGGCTCCTTCACATTGGTTTACCTGACAGATAACAGCACAGGTTTCCTCTTGGAACTGACTTGTCTGAAAGATCATCCGCAAGCTTATGAACTTGGAGAGAACGAAAGCCATTTATGCTTCCGTGTTGCCGGTGATTATGAAGCTATTCACCAATACCATAAAGAAATGGGTTGGGTATGCTTTGAAAATACAACTATGGGATTGTACTTCATCCATGATCCGGATGATTACTGGATAGAGGTGCTTCCGGCAAAATGATGAAAGAATGGTAAAATGATAAATGGTAAGATGATAGGATTACATTTCCTCATCTTACCATTTATCATTTTACCATCTTATCATCTTATTTATGACGACCTGCCCTTTTCTTTCGTATATCCGCCTTCATCTTGGCAGCACCGGAACCATGTTTCCCGGTAATATACGATTTCTTCTTGGCTTTAGTTTTCACCTTTCCATCTTCCTTAGGTTTGTCTTTCTTTCCTCTAAAGACGATACCGCCCATTATTGCATCTTCTATACTCATATTCGGTTTCTATTACTATTACATTTATAAGCCAGTGCGAAGTATGGCTTTATCCATATATTGACCACAAAGATAGCTTTTTTCTACTAACAGACTGCATTTTTCGTATCTTTGCGGACAACTTTTAAAGATTGAATAGAATGAACACTACGCTGCTTTCTGTTGACAAGGATCCGATGGGTACTGCTATTGCAGATTATTATAAACGACACAAGGCCGAACGACTACGGGTTTTCTCCTCACAGTTCGATGAGGATGAAATTCCGGTAAAGGAACTTTTTCGCATGGAAAAGCAGATGCCTCTTCTGGAACGTACCGCTCTGCAACTGGCTACGGGAAAGATTCTGGATGTGGGAGCCGGAAGCGGTTGTCATAGTCTTGCCTTGCAGGAAGCAGGCAAAGATGTACATGCCATTGATATTTCACCGCTTTCAGTAGAAGTAATGCAACAACGCGGTGTACGGCATGCCACATTACTCAATCTGTTCGATGAACATTTCCAAGAGACATACGACACAATATTAATGTTGATGAACGGTTCTGGAATCATCGGTAAGTTGGAGAACCTGCCTGCCTTCTTCAAAAGAATGAAGCAACTGCTACAACCCAGCGGCTGCATCTTTATGGACTCCAGTGATCTGCGCTATCTGTTTGAGGAAGAAGACGGAAGTTTTGTGATCGATCTGGCAGGTGACTATTATGGAGAAATAGACTTCCAGATGCAATATAAGGATATTCTGGGAGAGTCATTCGACTGGCTTTACATTGATTTCCAGACACTCAGTCTTTATGCAGCCGAAAATGGTTTCCAAGCGGAGTTGGTAAAAGAGGGAAAGCACTACGATTATTTAGCCAAGTTGACCTTGAAATAAGGCCAACCCGGACTTTCTGTTTATTATTTCTTTGCCAGCATTTCGTCTATCTTCTTCGTTAATGCAGCAAATTCCTTCTCATTGTACAAGCGGGTCAGCATCACAATGCGTCCGTCTTTATCAATCAGTACATTGCGGGTAATGCCGGCATTACGAAGCGCATATTTGGCAAAGATATCTGCACCGGGATCTAATCCCAAAGGATAAGTGACACCGGTTGATTTGCCGAATGCAATCACTTTGTCCAACGGCTCATCACGGTCTATACCAATAAGAGCAAATGCTGAATTATCTTTGTGTTTCAGCCAGATATCTTTTTCTATGAAAGGCATCTCTTTACGGCATACCCCACACCAACTAGCAGTGAACTGCAACATCACTACCTTTCCACGAAGTTCGGAAAGGGTAACTTTCTTACCGTCTGTCAGGGTAATGGTAAAGTTAGGAGCCATCTCCCCTACTCTTACAATGTAGCCGGTGCTATCGGCAGCTACTTCCTGTGCTTTGCCCGATAAACTACAAAGGGCAAACAAGATAAAAATCAAACTCTTTACTACTTTCATCGATCTTATACTTTAGTTATTTTAAAACGGGAACAATAACGGGAGCACAAAGATCATCACAATTCCCATAATTATCTGTAAAGGCAAACCTACTTTAACATAATCCATGAATGTATAACGTCCTGCAGGCATCACCAATGCATTGGGCGGAGTCGAGAACGGAGAAGCAAAACACATACTGGCTGCCACGGTTACGGCAAATAGGAATGGATACGGACTCAAATCCAACTGTATGGCAGACTGAAGCGCAATCGGTGCAAGAAGTACTGCCGTAGCCGTATTACTGATAAACATAGTCATCAGCGAAGTGGTGAAATAAATACCTGCTAATAACACATAAGGTCCATAACTACCTAGCCCGTTTACCAGCGATTGGGACACCAATTCGGAAGCTCCGGTCTTTTCCAGCGCCAGCGACATAGGCAACATAGCGGCAATCAGAACAATACTTTCCCAGTTAATAGTTTTATATGCCGCTTCCACATTTCGGAAACAGCCGGTAAGCACCATCAGCAAACCTGCAATCATTACTGCCGTTACCGGAGCGACAGGGATGAAATCGAACATCATCATTACCACCATTCCCAACATGATAATAGCGGCAACAGGTGCTTTATGATTCAGGGTTACTTTGGCAGCCTCAGCAAGCGGTTGTCCGAGTACTACCCAATCAGAGGGATCTTCACTCAAACGCGCTATATTCTCCCATGTTCCTTGCACCAACAGCACATCTCCCGAATGCATCTTTTCATCCTTCAAATTCTTCAGGATATACTGACGTTTGCGTTGGATACCCAGAATATTCACCCCATATTTCTCTCTGAAACCAGAATCCTTTACCGGCTTATTGACAAGGTTAGAAGCAGGCATCAATACAATTTCAGCAATACCGATTTCTGTGAATTCAAGTTCATCACTCTTTGATTCTACGGTACCTTCTGCATCATGCGTATCCAGTAACTTCAATGTATTTTCTTCTGCAAAGCGCTCCACATTCGTAAAATCTCCCAGTACATACAGAATATCATTCTCCTGAATAATGGTATCAGCAGCAGCCATTTCCTGACTCATCGTCTTAAAGAAATGACGACGCGAAGAAGATGACTGACGGCGAACCTCCATTATACCCACATTATAACGTTGTGGAATACCCAGTTCCTGTATGGTCTTTCCAGTCAAAGGGGATCTACTCTCCACTCGTACCCGACATAAGTTCTGGAACAGTTGGTACTCTCCTGCCAGCTCTTTCAGTGACTTATTCTTTTTACCCTTACGATCCTTATCGCCTTTCTTAGTCAGGAAAATTTTGCTCAATGGAATCAGTATCACCAATCCGACAGCTACACAAACCAGTCCGACAGGAGTAAATGAGAAAAAAGTAAGGGGCGCATATCCAGCAGAAGTCAGTGCTTCCTGAATTACAAGGTTCGGTGGTGTACCGATAAGTGTCATCATACCTCCCATACTACTGGCAAATGCAAGCGGCATCAGCAGGCGACTGACATTAATCTGTGTCCCCATAGCCATACTGACAACAATAGGAAGCATCAAAGCTACCGTTCCGGTATTGCTGACAAAAGCGCCGATGAAGGCAGTCACCAGTACAATAAGAATAAAAAGCTTTAATTCGCTGTCACCGGCTAATTTTAGGATACGACTACTGATCATCTTCGCCAAACCCGTCTGAAAAATAGCACCGCCCACAACGAACAATCCTATCATCATGATCACGACGGAATTGGAGAAACCGGTCAATGCTTCCTCCGGAGTTAGAATACCGAATATAATTAGTAACACCAAAGCACAAAGCGCCACCAAATCCGAACGCACTTTGCCACTCATAAAGAATATCGCAGAAAGGAATAAAACAATGAGAGTAATATACATATAGATATAAAATTTGTCTGTTATTAAACAATTCAACAGTGTTTTTTGTTCTAAAGCATTGCAAATATCACAAAAATCAGCACAATGGACAATAGGGTGAATCCTTTTTGAACTAAATAGGCGACAAATATCTCACTAAATTATAAATAAAGTATAGATTATTAGCATTATATTTATAACTTTGAATCCGGGAATGATATTATGGGATCACTTCTTTTATCAGTTAAATTCTATAACAACAATGGGAAACGACAACACAATTACAGGCACCTTCAATGGAACAATCCACCTGGAATACCTGCCATGCATCAATTATGCAATGATACACAACCATGTACCTTCATGCAATTTCTGCGAACTAATGAACAGTGATGAAGTCGATTGGAACAATATCAAAGTTTCGATAGATGGAGAACTAATTAAGTACTCAGAGAGTATTCTCGAAGTCATTCCGCACGGACAGAACATTCAAATCAATAACCTGGAAATATCACCTGAAAGTGGAAAATTAATCGAATTGACAGAAGGCATCGATACTATCTTTCATCTGGTTATTACGATTTCCGGTGAGATAGCCCATCAGCAAACATTTCCCATCAAACTGATGGCATACGATCAGTGGACCGGTTCCAGGATTATGCCCGAACTCTTAGCTACATTTGTTACTCCCAATCATCCCATACTTTCAAGAATAAGCGTAAAAGCCTCACAATTCCTCGAAAAGTGGACCGGAAACTCTGCCTTAGACGAGTATCAGACACAGGACCCCAACCGAGTACGTGCACAGGTAGCTGCTATTTATGAAGCTCTCCGGTCTGAGTCTTTAATATATTCTACAGTTCCAGCCAGCTTTGAAACTTCGGGGCAGCGTATCCGCTTGGTAGATAATGTACTCACCAGCAAACTAGGTACATGTATAGACCTGACTTTACTCTATGCTTCCTGTCTGGAAGCCAATGGCATTCATCCTCTTTTAGTCTTGTTGAAAGGACATATATTGGTAGGTGCATGGCTTACAGAAGATATTTATCATCAAACCGTAGGCGATGATGCTTCCTTTCTACTCAAAGGGAGTGCAAATGGCATCAGCGACATTGTATTAGTAGAGACAACCGCACTGGCATCTTCTCAAAATATTTCATTTGAAGAAGCTGCTACAATGGCTCAGAGAGAACTCAAAGAAGAAAACAGATTCGAGCTGTTTATCGATGTATATAGGTGCAGACTGGATAAAATCCGTCCATTGCCACAACGCATAAACCATAACGGTGAATGGCAAATAGAAAACAGCGGAATAGAACATGAGAATGTAACCCAAAGAATACACCGACTGGACCGGTATGAAATAAAACTGGAGGACAGCAAGGATGAAATAACCAAGCAGATTATTTGGGAAAGAAAACTGCTGGATTTTTCTCTACGCAATAATCTGATTAACATCCGTCTTGGTAGAAGGGTTATACCATTCATATCTTTTGAAATTGACCATCTGGAAGATCATTTGCAAGCCGGAGAAAACTACCAGATATTACCCAGTCCCGCTAAAAGTAAAATAGAACCGGGTGAGACAGGTCTCTATGATTCTTCTTTATGGAAAGAGAATTTGGAAGAATTAGTAATCAGCGAGCTGAGAAACAAAAAACTTCGTTCTTATCTGACCGAAAGCGAACTTCAGAACTCACTCAAATTTGTATACCGTACATCGCGAACCGCCATCGAAGAAAATGGCGCCAATTCACTGTTCCTCGTTTTAGGAATCCTGAAGTGGTACGAGTCTCCTAAGAGCGTGAAACCACGCTTTGCTCCTATCTTACTGTTACCGGTAGACATTGTGCGCCGTGGAGGTTCAAGCGGATATATCATCCGCACCAGAGACGAAGAAATAATATTGAACATAACGCTCGTCGAACTATTGAAACAACAGTTCAGTGTTAATCTTTCCGGGTTGAATCCGTTGCCAAAAGATGATAGTGGCGTAGACGTGAAAAAGATATTCGCTACGATTCGTACCTGCATTCGTAATATGAAAGGTTGGGATGTAGTGGAAGAATCGATGTTGGGGCTATTCTCATTCAACAAGTTTGTCATGTGGAACGATATTCATACCAATGCAGACAAATTGAAAGAGAACGCCATTATAGCCAGTCTGATGGAAAATCGTATTCAATGGCAGGATACGACTCCGGAGATTAATGCCAGAGAAATAGACAAAAATCTTGAACCTCTCCATTTTGCCATTCCTGTTGATGTCGATTCTTCGCAGTTGGAAGCCGTTATTGAATCAGGAGAAGGAAAGAGCTTCATATTGCATGGACCTCCGGGAACCGGTAAATCACAGACCATTACCAATATGATAGCCAATGCCCTGTACAAAGGAAAACGTGTGCTGTTTGTAGCAGAAAAGATGGCGGCACTTTCTGTAGTACAAAACCGTCTGACTAAGATAGGATTAGATCCGTTCTGTCTGGAACTACATTCTAATAAGGTCACTAAATCTCATTTTCTGGCTCAGCTTCAGAAGGCTATAGAAGTCATTCACATTCAGTCTCCAGCCGAGTTTGAAAGCACTTCAAAGCAATTATTTGAGCGTAGAAAGAAATTAATCGATTATATGGAAGCATTGCATCATCCCCATGCTTCCGGCTTTTCTCTTTATGATTGCATTACAAACTACTTATCGATACAGGGAGATGAATTGTCTATCGACTTTTCTCTGTTGCCCTCCATCACCAAGAATCAACTGACAGACTTTTGCGAAAATATCCAGGAACTGGATACAGTTTTTCAGATAACAGGGCATCCGCAAGACCACCCATTAAAGGGACTGGAGCCATACGATACTTCCATAGAAAGTTCTCAGAAACTACAAGCCGGAATCAGGCGCTTTATAAATTTATTCACCTCGATTACCGCTAATAGAAAGTTGCTTTCAAATAGTCTGGGAATCTCGATACCTGATAATTGGGATGGAATCAACTGGATGGGCAAGATAAGTAACCAGCTTCTATCCATCCCATATCTGAATAAAACGTTATTGGAAATGGGTGGTAATACCGACTTGATAGAAGAATGGAAAGATATTGTCCTGTCCGGTCGTAAGCGAGATCAGTTACAAGCTGAACTGGGTAAAGAGTATGCACCTCAAATTCTGGGAGAAAATGCATTTGCCCTCCAACAAGAATGGAAAGCTATCGAATTGAAATGGTTCTTACCTAAATTCTTTGCCAAACGTTCTTATCTGAAAAAGCTCAGACTTTACAATATAAGTTTGCAGGCAGCACAAATACCAAGCCTGTTAGAAAAGCTCAATGCTTATCAAAAGAATAATAAGATCATTCAAGAACAATCTTCCGAATTATCATCTTCTTTCGGCTTCTTAGGAAGAAAGAGCAAAGAGAAATGGGATGATATTGATTCTATACTTAAGAATCTTCCGATAATTTACAACACTTTATCGGAATACGCAGCAATCGTTCAACAGCAATTCGCAGAAGTTCTGAATCAATTTGCAAATAAAATCAGTATTGACTGGAACGCATTCCAACAGTCTAATAAAGATACATTCAGGCAACTAATCGATACATCCAACGAGTTGAATACGGTTCTCAATGAAATAAAAGGTTTATGCTACATACAACTGCCGGATAATAATCTTGAAGTGAAACTACCGGTTCTACTGAATACCTGGCTAACTCACTTCAATAAGATTAAAGATTGGGGACAATGGTGCATCCGTAAGAGAGAATTGGAATCTCTTCATTTAACCGTAGTTATCAACTATATAACAGATAAGCATAAAAGCGGATCGGAAGCTTCTAATGCGTATATGAAAGGCGTTTATCACCAATTAGCTCTAAAAACCGTTGATGCGGACGAAACTTTACGCCTTTTCAACGGGTTGCTATTTGAGGAAATGATCAGTAAATACAAACAACTGACTATCGATTTTCAGGAGTTGAGTAAAAAAGAACTATACTGTAGATTAGCAGCCAGAATACCATCACTAACAATGGAAGCCGCCTCCAGTTCCGAAATAGGAATTCTAAAAAGGAACATTTCAAATGGAGGACGCGGCACATCTATCCGGAGAATTATAGACCAGATACCAACTCTGTTGCCCAAGCTATGTCCATGCATGTTGATGAGTCCGATATCAGTGGCTCAGTATATCGATCTGGATGCAGAGAAGTTCGATCTTGTTATTTTCGACGAAGCATCACAGATGCCTACCAGCGAGGCAGTCGGTGCAATAGCCCGCGGCAACGCATTAGTCGTAGTAGGTGATCCCAAGCAAATGCCTCCGACAAGTTTCTTCTCCTCTTCACAAGTAGACGAGGAAGAAGCTGAATTTGACGATATGGAGAGCATTCTGGATGATTGCATCTCGTTATCCATTCCATCCCGTTATCTGACTTGGCACTATCGGAGCAAACACGAAAGTCTGATTGCTTTCAGTAATTCTCAGTATTACAATGGAAAGCTATATACTTTTCCTTCTGTGGATGACAGAGTTTCAAAAGTACGTTTAGTTCAGGTAGATGGTACATATGATAAAGGACGTACACGCAGCAATCATGCCGAAGCTGAAGCCATTGTGAAAGAAATACTGAACCGGCTACGTACACCTGAAGTTCCTGAAAAAAGCATAGGCGTCGTATCTTTCAGCCAAGTACAGCAAAATTTGATAGAAGATATGCTCATTGAGGAGCTGAACAAATATCCCGAATTGGAAGAAAAAGCTTTCCAAAGTAATGAACCTATTTTCATCAAGAATCTGGAGAATGTACAAGGTGATGAACGAGATATTATTCTTTTCTCTATAGGATACGGTCCGGACAGGAATGGTAATGTATCTATGAATTTCGGACCATTGAATAATCAAGGTGGCGAGCGTCGTCTGAATGTAGCCGTATCGCGTGCACGTTATGAAATGATTATCTTCTCAACCTTACGCTCCGAACAAATAGATTTGAAACGTACAAAGTCCAAAGGTGTGGAAGGCTTAAAGAGGTTCCTTGAATTTGCAGAACGCGGCACCTCACCTGTTCCGGCCATCCAACTACAGAACCTGCAACAAAGTAATCTTATTACTTTAATTGCACAGGAACTTACTCAGCGCGGTTATAAAGTGGATACTCTGGTAGGTCGGTCAAACTTTAAGGTGGATTTAGCGATTGTCAATCCGTTGCAACCGGATACATATATTCTGGGAATATTGTGTGACGGCAGAAACTATTATGAAACCAAGACTACAAGGGACCGTGAAATAGTACAACCGAATGTTTTGCAGATGCTCCATTGGAATGTAATGCGTGTATGGTCCGTCGACTGGTTTGAACATAAGGAGAACGTCGTGGAGCGCATTATCAAAAAGCTGGAAGATTTTAAAAACACAAAAGTAGAAGAACAGCCTCCTCTTCCGATAGAGAATAATGTTCTGAAAACATTCAGTATAGAGAATGAGCCTGTTGTAGAGTTAGTGAACAATCGAGAAAGAGAGTATATATTTGCTGACTTGCCCGATATAGGCTACAGTACAGATATTGATACCGTAATGGCTTCCTCTTATCAGGTTAAAAAACAACTTCAACAAATAGTCAAGATTGAACAACCTATAACAAATACTCTGCTATATAAAAGGATATTACGAATTTGGAATCTAACAAGAGTTACCACCCGTTTACAGGTATTTATCGACAGTCTTCTTGAAGATGCATATAAAGACCCTTTATCGGGAGATACTATAATTTACTGGGAAGATGAAGAGAAAGCTAAAGACTGCGACTTTTACCGCATCAACTCCAAACGCGATATTCTGGATATTCCAATCCTAGAAGTAATGAGTGCCGCCCGCTATGCCATAGAGCAACAGATATCTATGCCGACCGAAGATCTGAAACGGCTGACTTCCCAACTTCTTGGTTTCAGTAGGAAAGGAACTAATCTAGATATGGTAACGGAACAGACTATACAATTGCTGATTGATAAAGGAATATTCAGCCACGCGAACGGAATGGTATCCATGAACAATTAGGGTTCATGGATACTTTTTTCCGAAAGGGAAGAAAACAAGATGGAAAAGAATGTCTACCTAATAGTCTTCGATAGTGGAATTTCCAAATATATCCTTTTTGATAATCTGCTTGTGCCCTTTATTGTCTTCAATAATAGTATTGCCAAAGATATCTTTTTTGACAGTCTTCCTATTGCCATTATTGTCCTCAATAATCGTATTCCCTAAAATATCTTCTTTAATAGTTTTCTTATTACCATTATTGTTTTCAATAGTAATATTTCCTAAAATGTCTTTTTTGATTGTAATCTTATCACCATTATTACCTTCAATAATAATATTTCCCAGAATATCTTTTTTAATCGTAATCTTATTACCATTATCATCTTCAATAATCGTATTGCCTAAAATGTCTTTTTTGACTGTTTTCTTTTCTTGATTGACTATCGAATATTCGTAACTATCCTCGATAGAATTAACACTATAGCTCTTCGTTATATGGGGAGCTAAAACAGACTGAACTGTAAATAGGATAAATAGAATCTTTTTCATGGCGTATTTCTTTTGGTTTGTAACAAAAGTAATATGGGAAAATGAGAACTAACTGGTGAATTCTATAATTATTGATAGGGAAAAACCTAAAATTAATACTTTTCATGTGCTACAATCGTATCGTTTTAGGAGGCTCGGACTACATTCGGTCTACACTCGCACAATTTTCGCCCCAAATGGCAGGGTAGCTAAGTTACTGAAGGTCAATAAACAACAAATGCCCCAAGTATTTCTACTCAGGGCATTTTGTTCGTTTTGAGGTTCCTGGCGGAGTATCTTCAACACTTACTATCAATTTATTAGATTAGTGTCGGTCTACACTCGGACTACATTACCTCAAAAAACTCCAGAAACGCCTCAGAGCTTGTCTTCTTTTTAATACTTATTTATAATGTACTCTTGTCCACTAAATCGGAGCCGCTTGCAATGGCACATTTGGCAACATCCTCCACATGGACATGTTTTTTAAGCTCTATGATCTGCCCTTCGAGCTTACCTATTTCACGATTTAACTCTTCATTTTTAGATTTCAATTCCTTGTTCTCTTTTCTTAAATAAAGTGTTAAACTATCATTATTGACTGCAAATACTTCATCATTCTGAATCATTTCACCTTCTCCAGTAAGCAACCAACGGGCATTGATATCTTTGAATACATTTAGAAATTTTTCAATATTCTCACCTGACAGACTACTACCTCGTTTCCGAGCGGAATTAATAATACCGACGGTCAGACCACACCTTACGGTAATCTGATTATCATTTAAACCGGCATATTCCTTATATCTATCTAATCTATCTATAAAAGTTTCACTCATATTGAAATTTTCTAATACAAAAAGACGATATATTAGAATTTTCTAATATATTTGCAGTGTTATTTCAAAAACAGTGAAACAAATGTACGATAAAAACGAAACAAAAGCAATAGCGAAAAAACGCTATTCATTCAAAAAGGGCTATTTACAAGTCACTCTCTCACAGAAAAAGGAAGTGAGGGAAAAACTTATGTCCGCACTCAAAATCTCTCGCCTGACTTACTTCAGTAGTCTTCTTAACGGTGGTATCATAGATATCAGCCTGCCGAAGTATGAAAAGATAAGTGCTGTATTCGGAGAATATAATATCCTTGATGTATGGGATATCTCTCCCCTAAATTGAGCTATATGAATCTTAAAGCCAAACTTGGATCACGGGAATTTGAAGTACTTGAATGCATCGCATGGGGAGCTTCGCAAAAAGAAACTGCGAGCTTTCTTGGCATAGCACTTCGAACCGTCGACAACACGGTTCGGAAAATCAAGTTAAAGACGGGCCTACAAAAAGCTGCAGAGCTCTCAGCTTATTTCTTCTGCACCCAATTCAACATATCATTTGATCTTTCCCCTGTGGCAAGAATGAGATTAGCCACTGGGCTACTCGTTCTTTTTGTCTTCACAGGTATAGACTTTAAACCCAGTCAGATATTTGTTAGCCGTAACAGGCGAGCACGTATAGAAATCCGGATCCCAATGCGCGCTCGGGAAATCGAGATTTCATCCAGTTAATTAATTATTAATCATTTTTCGGGATTTAAGGAATCCCCCGGTAAAGTCCGGTTTATGTGTTATACATTAGTTCTATTCACAAATGAGACAGCGGGGCGGTATAGTTCCCGTCCCGCATATCTCTATTTAAAAACGCTATGAGAACAGTTACTACACCATCCCCATCAAGAAGCAAGGATAAACGTACTAAAGCAGATTTATTCATTAATGAGAATCCGGAAGATTTAGAAATAGTTCGGCAACACTCCCGTGATCGTGATAAAAAACCGCTCCGAATCGACGCGCGAACGATCATAATGGTTAAGCCTGAATTATGTACACCGCAACACGCGGCAAAACTCCGGGCAAAGTTTGAAAAAGCAAGAAAGCAATCCACTTAAAAAAACGCTCACTAAAGAGCAATATTTATATTAATAATTTAATGAGGCCGGCTGAAAAGGACAGTCGTCGGGACAGCCCCGGGTTAGGGTTAGTACCGGGGTGATACCCGGTACTTAAAAAAATCAATATAATCTAATGGCATACACTAATATGACTAGAGAAAAACTTGACAGTCCACTGGAATGGACTGTTTGCCTATCAAAAACAGATTGCATTGTGTTACGTCCCAAAATAAAGGAAATGCTGTTTGTAACCAGGAAGCAATTTGAACGCCTGAAAAATATATATGAGTCCGGAAAGTCCACAGAAGAACAAGTTAAATCGTATGAGAAAACAAAGCATAGGCATGATACTCTGTCAACGACCCTCATGGCGATGGACAATATAATAAGAGAACAACTCTAATAAATAAAACTATGAAAATTCCTCTTATACTAAGATACAAAATTATTGGGTTCGGAAAACTCAAAGGTGTTGCGTATTTCCGTCTTAAAGCAGTGAGTAAAGAAGAAAGTACCAGTTGGCATTGTGATACAATAACATCTATCAAAGAAAAGTATGGCAAGTACATTCCTGAATACCGATTAGTTAAGGAAAAAGAAGGATACATCTGGAGGAATACCCTTGGCGATTCAGGTATAAACGGACATCATAAAACTATGCGAGGAGCTATCATTGGCGCTCTTTACTTTGTTGATATCTACATTGACGAAGAGTTTTTCTATACAGAATACCCAGAGTTTGCGAAGCTGGAATATCAACACAAAAATAGATTTAAGTGTAAACATCCTTATTATCACTATTTCCACAATTACAAAGTATGTTCTGAATGTGGTATGAGATTTCATGAAGAAGATAAGAAGGGATAAGTTTAATTCAAACCAAGAAAGGAAGGAACCAAAATGGATGCATATCAAAAATTTAGAAATGAGATTACAGACATACTTAATGACATAGATACATTTATGTGGGCTATTGATTCTCGAAACAGTCCTAATAAGACACTCAAATCAGAGATAGAAATATATGAAGATACTTCTGATCGGCTGAAACAGGCGTTTGACGATTTGAAAGAAAGCGAAGGATATAAGCTGATAAAAGACATCACCTATGAAGGTCGTCTTAGAGATATATATTTATAATAAAACCTAATCAAACAGAAACATTATGATTGAAGCAATTTATAGAAACGATGTGTGTAAATTCACACAAACTGAGAATGCAGAGAGATGTGATTTTCTGCAGTTTTTAAAACGTACGAGTATGATCGAACCTTGTGGATCTGAAAATGAATACAGAAACAATGTGCATCTGCTTAGTAAGTTGTGCGCAATAGGATATTTAGTCATTGGATACAAGGATCTAAATAATCCTCGCGCTGTATTCTGTGAGTCCGGTACCAGGAACGGAAAAACGCTCTTTGCAAACCTTTTTAAAGAGATATCCCGAATGTATATTGTGCAAGGCAAAATCGGTGATCCATTCCTTTGGTCGGAAATGCCGGAGGACATTAAGATAGTCCTCATTGAGGATTTTTCAGAATCATTCAAATTAGAAACCTTATTCAATAATATTACAGGGGATTGGTATATCAACAAAAGAGGTGGACGGCACAGTTTTCTTCCATTCAGTAAATCACCAAAACTCATATTGACAAGCACTCAACCGCTGACATCCAAAGATCCCAGTTTGACACATCGCATGTGGCGACTTCAGTTTTCTGATTACTATGGCCAAGAGCACAGGGTCGAAAGTGACTTCGGGAAGTTATTTTATCACGAATGGGATACAACAGATTGGGCGTATATCTGGGAACTGATTGCGGATTGCATTCATTTATACCTACGATATGGCTATATAAATACTGATATAAATGAGTGCCGTTAGCTGATCTGATGTAGTCCTGTCACTACATCAGAGAAAAGCCGTAATTCGCAGAATGATTAAATAGGAAACTATGTACTTTACTAAAAATGACATTGATCGAATAACAAAGGCATCTAAAGGTCACTTACTTGATGTCGCACAGGATTTTCATGAACTCCGAAAATCCGGAGTCAATTATGTTTGTGATTGTCCTCACTGTGGGGTAGCCCGAAAGTTTAGTATCAATCCGAACAAAGAGGTCTTTGGGTGCTTTTCATGCCATGAGGTAAACGGCAGCGGTGCACTTTCATTTCTGATGAAAGTTGAAGGCAAAGAATACACTGCAGCACTTGAACACCTGGCTAACCGGTTCAATGTCCTACTGGACGAGAAGCCCCAACCTAAAAAGATAAAGAAGCTCAAAAAAGGCAGTAAAGCAGCTAAAGGAGTGGATGTAGACAGCTATTGTGCGCGTATGCTGGCTGCTTCCGGATTAACCTTTGAGGATGTTACTGCAAAGGTGTATAAAAGCGATGATAAACAAGCCATATTCGAGCTAAGAACATTTCGCCCAGGTACTATTGATGAACGTGGAGCCATCACCAAGGGCGACGATGTTATCATCGAATATTATGATCTTGACGGTATGCCTGTCACCTACTACCGCAAAGACAGTAAGAAACGTATAACCAACGAAAAGAAAGAATACTTTCGGGTCCGCTGGCAGTTCCCGGACTCACATCTTGACAAGGAAGGGAAACCCTTTAAGTACAAGTCGCCTCCCGGATCCGGAACACCGGTGTATATTCCGGAACGCATACGTAAGATGTTTAAGGAAAAAACACCTATTCCTCGCCTCTATATTCAGGAAGGAGAAAAGAAAGCGGAAAAGGCATGCAAACACGGTATTCCGTCGATTGCCGTCTCCGGCATTCAGAACCTTGGAATGAACGGATCTCTACCGGAAGATGTGGTGCGTATCATCACAGAATGCCAGGTTAAAGAGGTCGCGTTTATCTTTGATTCAGACTGGAACGACATCTCAACGAATATAAAGATCAATGATCAGGTAGAAAAGCGTCCTCGAAATTTCTTCTATGCAGCCCGGAACTTTAAAGAGTATATGCGGACACTCAAAAACCGCAATATCTATGTCGAGATCTTCATCGGACATATCCAGAAGAATGACGCCGGAGATAAAGGGCTTGACGATATCCTGGCAAACACTCTCTCAGGAAAAGAAGACGAGCTGGCCACAGATATAAATTATGCCTGTAATGATAAGAAGGGTTTAGGGAAATATGTCGAGATGTTTAAGGTTACCACCTTAACCGATCACAAGCTGCAAGAATTTTGGTGTCTGCATACGCACGAGGCTTTTGCTGAACTTCATAAAGATGTGCTGATCAATCTTCCGGAGTTTGTTTTCGGTCGATATCGCTGGAAGTTCGATGAGTCCGGAACGTTAGTCCTGGCACAACCTTTTGATGATGATGAAAAGTTTTGGAATGAAGTTTCTAAAAGTGACCGTTCCGGAAACGCCCGGACGGAAATAGAGTTTTGCTATGTCAACTCACAGAATTTCTTGCAGAACCGAGGCTTTGGTCGCCTCCGGCGCCTGGATCGAAGTTTTCAGTTCATTCACTTGGATCCGCCAGTCGTTCGCCCCATCGAAGCCAGTGACGCACGCGATTATCTGTTTCAGTTCGCTAAACATTACTGTAAAAAAGAGGTTAACGAAATGCTGATCAAAGGAGTATCCCAATATGTAGGGCCTGACAAACTTTCTCTGCTCGGATTCATCGAACCCAACTTCATCAAGCCGAACCGGGAAAGTCAATATCTCTACTTTGATAAGAACTGTTGGTATATCAATAAAGATACAGTAAAAGAAATCGGTTATGAAAGCATTACTCACCATATCTGGGAAGAACAGAAGAAAACCATTCCTGCCAAGTACCTGGGTGAACCGCTGATCCACTTCAAGATGAAGGACGGCCAATGTAGTTATGATATTACAAAAGATGGAAGTTCCTGCCAGTTCTTAACGTTCCTGATCAATGCCAGTAATTTCACGTGGAGAAAAAGTCCGGAAGAAATCGAAGAAGCGGAAGAGAATGAGAACCGGATCCATTTACTCAGCAAACTTTGTGCTATCGGCTACATGGCGATGGAGGCAAAAGACAACAATGTCGCCAGGGCGGTGATCGGCATGGACGGAAAGCAGTCAGAAGTCGGAGAGTCTAACGGACGCTCCGGAAAGTCACTGATTGGTGAGCTTATGCGTAATGTCGTGCCTACTGCCTATATATCCGGAAAACGAAGTGATATCTTCAGTGATCAATTTATCTGGAATGATGTGCAGGAAAACACAAAGCTGGTATTCATCGATGACGTGCTTCAGAACTTCAACTTCGAGTTTTTGTTTCCGGTTATTACCGGTGATTGGACTATCAACTATAAAGGCGGCCGAAGAATAACCATACCTTTCGCCAAGTCTGCCAAGATCTACATACCTACGAATCATGCCATCCGGGGAAACGGATCCAGCTTTAAGGATCGCCAATGGCTGATCGCTTTCTCCGACTTCTATAACGACGTACATAAGCCATTAGATGATTTCGGCTGCTTGTTCTTCTCCGAATGGGATTATGATCAATGGAACCTCACCTGGAACCTGCTTGCAAACTGTATTCAGCTCTATCTTGAGTTTGGAGTTATCCAGGCACCAGGCGAACGTCTTGAGCAGCGCAAGCTACGCCAGGAAATCACCGAACCGCTGATTTCCTGGGCAGACGAATATTTCTCAGACCCGGCACATCTCAATACCAGGTTGGTACGGAAAGAACTCTATGATTCTTTTTGCAACTATGACCCGGCTCAGAAAAAGATATTCAACAGTACAACTATATTCAAAAGGAAGTTTAAACTTTATTGCGAATGGAAAGGCTTCACATTTAATCCGCATAAGTATGATCCGGTAACCGGCAAGCCCCACCAGTTTGATAAGGACGGTAATCCCATTGTTGACGACAAAGCCGGCGGAGTTGAATATTTCACAGTCGGATGCAAAGATATCGCTCCCGAAAACAATGATTATACTGAAAATGATTACCCAAGCCTGCCGTTTCACACCGAGGCGGACAATGAACTATTAGACTATTAATATGATCTTAAAAAAGAAAACAATCGACTCGCGTCTGGCCAGAATCATGGCGGAATTGATACTTGAAGACAACCTGCCGATCCACATGGAAATCGGCAGGGCCTCCGGCGGTAATATAGATGTACTGATCTCGTACGAGCTGGAAGATGAACCCGCTTACCTAGACTTAATAGATGCTATCTTAGAACCTATATACTCATTGTAATGGCACCGACTTATTCAGAATTAGTTAAGGAACTATATCCTCTTTATGAGCAGGAACCCACCCGGTTTATGCACTTTTATAATGCTGTCTATATGAAGCTACTCAGCATTCAGGAGGGTGAAGTCTTGCGCATAGCAGATCACTGTAGTAAAAAAACTATGAATATGTTTATTAAGGTGGCAAGTCTGTTTATTATCGAAGACACATGCAGGAAAAGTATAACGGATGATCTATTGGAGTTCTCAGACGATTATTCAATGATTAAAAGATGCTGCAAATTTATCCCGTCGCGCCCCTATCGCAAAGGAGAGAAAAGACTATAATATCCCAATTTATTACCCTGTAAAGGTAGGCAATTTTAGCGACATACGCAATAATATTATGATAAAAAAAGAGAATAAAATACAGGTAGTAGTAGCACCAACAAGCCAGGAGCGCGAGCAGCTGATCGCACGCCTGGCAGTTCGCTACGGCTTTGCCCTGATTCAATCCGATGCCGTTAAAATCATCCGGAAAGATATCTATTCGATTGATCTTTCGACGGCTTATTTCGTGCTCTGCAGCAACTACAATTTTCGCGGATCGGTAATCACCACACAAAGACTTTATGAACTGGCCGCACGAGGTATTTGCGTGATTGTAGGCGTTAAGAGCCTGCCACGCGAATATGAGTTCGTGTCGCATACCTTTTATCCAGGTGACTTCAGATAACACAAAGCGGAGTATTCTTGTAAGCACAAGGCGGAGTATTCTATCGGCGGCGGTACGCATGTACTGCCGCCTTTGTTTTCTTCCGTTTCCCCTCCCACCCCTTTCATTAGAAACAAACTTTTTGAACAGATGTGCCGATGGACGGCAAAAGCTGAATGAGGGTGCCTATATATTCTTTTTATTATTTTTTTCTTTTTCAAAAATACCCTGCATAAAAATAGAGATATTTTTGTACTTTCGTACGAAGCCCCATTTTTCGGCATTTATTACATTATAAATCAAAGATTTAAACACTGCACGATTTTCGTACAAAACGGTACGAATTGTACTTTTTTGTACAAAATGGTGTTTTGTACGCAGAATGAAATTCCGTACAGAAAAAGTACGCGTTTTGTACGGGCGTAAAACACTGATAATCAGAATAGCCAAAGACAATACAGGTACAATTTGCACTAAAGTACAAAAAAATAGTACTGATATCGTAAGGGGGGATTAGCTATAAGATACTAAAAATGTAGACCGATAGCAATATAATCCACTTATTTTTATTACTTTAGCTCTATACACTTTTACTATTAACCATGACTACCAAGATAAATGTACCTGCACATATCCGGGAATACCTGATCGGGAAGTTCTGTAACTTTGAGGACACAGCGGTCAGATTTCCCGATTCATTAGATATCTATCATGTGATATATGATTTATTGGAGAAACGCCCTGCCGATCACCAAGTAGATAAGGGAAACCTGACTCTTTATCTTCCTGCACGATCCATCGGTAAGAACCCGGAGACATACAACTATCTCGGAATGCGGTCACAGATGATCATTAACCGCAAACTGGAACTTCTTATGTGGGCAGAATTACATGATACGGTAGACGAACAGAAACATCGGTATGGTGTGAACTTTATAGTCGGTATTCATGCCTTTATGAGCAAGTACGGAATTTCTTCTCTTACGGAAGATGCGTTTTTAAAAAACTACTATCGTTGGCGAACTAAGGTAAGGCCGAAAGAAGAAAAACGGCAATACACCCGAAAAAGTTAACCCGAGCAAGTGTAGTTAATTGTCCGATTTTCGTGCAAAAACAGTGTAAAAACAGGAGTAAAAGCGTGATAAAACATGCGCAATCACTAATAATCAATCAGTTATGAACAATTTAGGCGGTTATAAATCTGTTGAGCTTGTCTTTATTGACGAGTTGTCATACTTTGCGGTTACTTCATCCTCCGGCGTATACCTTCGGAAAAGCAAAGATACCCAACGTTTACTACCCTTACGTCAAAGTGGAGCCTCAGTAGATGCCACTCCCAAAAATGAGAGTTCCGGTACCTTGTACACACACAAAGCAATAATCAGTCTGCTTTCTGCAGGGGTTGATAAGCGATTGATAGCGGAACTGGAACAAGTAGCCGCACGCGGATCCATCCTGATCGCAACTACCAACAACAATGAAAAGCGGATTTTTGGTAATCCGAATTCCCCGTTGTTCGGAACCTTTGCAGAAATACCAGGAGAAAAGCCGTCAGACTTCAGACATTATGAGTTATCCATCTCTGCAACCTGCATTCATCCTGCATTAACACTGACAGAATAGCGTCCTTCTACACCTCTTTATAACTGCGTATCATTGCATCAAAAATAATGCAATGAGTCAAAAGCGCATCATTCTTTCCGATTCATCACTGAACAGATACGGCTACCGGGTTCTGACTGCAGGTCTTCTTATAGAGGCTTTCAAGAAAAATCCGGTAATGCTGTATATGCACTTCCGTGATGATGGCTCTCCGTTGTGGGGAAACTACAAGGCTATCGGTCATTGGGAAGATATCCAGATTAACGGCGACGAACTCTCCGCAATTCCTGTTTTCGACATGGTGGATGACCTCTCCAAAGAGGTGGCCGCAAAATACGAAGCTGGGACTTTCTCCGCCGCATCAATCGGTATCCGCATTATTGCCACAAGTGCCAACAAAGATTTGCTTCTACCCGGACAGACACGCGAAACTGTCACAGAATCTGAAGTGATGGAGGCTTCCATCGTTGACATTCCGGCAAACTCCAATGCCGTGCGTCTTTATGACCGATCCTCGTCCGCTTTACTGGCAACGGGCAAGGACACGTTATCTGTGCCAGAATTACCTAAACCCAAATTAAACGTTATGAATTTTAAACCCAGTTGGAAAACAGTTTGTGCTTTCCTGAAGATTACAGACGATAAGGCGGACACGACCGAACTCTCCCTGGAGAATATCGAGTCTCTGGATGCTGAAATGAAGCGTCTGAAGGATGAGAACGGAACGCTCGTCCAGGCTAAGAAGGACATTGACGAGAAGCTAACAGCTTCTACCGGTGAAGTCGCTCAACTGAAAAGCAGTATCGAAACAAAGGATACTGAGATCAGCACGCTGAAAATCAGCATTGAAGGCAAAGATACCGAGATCACCCAGCTCAAAGAGCAAGTGCAGAACCTGAAAAACAATGCTGCCCATGACAGCAAGGGGCTGACTCCGAAACAGGAACCTGAAGGTGAAGGAGAAGCGGATCTGGCATCCTTCTGTGCAAAAAGTGACGGTAACTATGCCACCATGACTGAGAGACTTAAAAAAGAAGGATTAATCTAAACCTTAACTTATGAAATTAGTAGATGTATCAAAACTTCAGGAAAGCCTTATTATTTATGACAAGGCGCTCCGCACGCTGCCTTTTGCAACTTTAAGCGAGGTAGCGGCAAAACTCAAGCTGAACGTGATGGACCTGCAAGGCAAGCATTCACGTATCAACGAACGCCGCAAAGCCGGCGGTACCCAATCCTATAAGATTGGCAAGGAATTCAAAGAATTCGAGCAGATATTCGGTTATGAACCTTCGCTGATCGAACCGAAAGATGTAGTTTTCATCACACGTGAGAACTCTCAGAAGTATGATGATAACGAATTACTGGTTATCGGTGGATCTCCTGTGAGCAATATCACAAAGAAACATCCGATGGAAACCAAGATCGTGTTTGGCTTGACCACCTCTCACGCTGAAGATATCGTGTACTCTTTGTTCCATGCAGAACGTGATGAAGACTCCAATTCACCCAATGGCGCATTTGACGGTTACTTTACCAAAGCAGATAAATTGATCGTATCGGATGCTGTAAATGTCGCTCGCGGCAACCTGGCAATCTCCGGAGAATTCGAGAGCCCGGTTAAGGAAGACGATTACAGTGCGTATGAAAATCTGGTCGACTGGATCGGTGGTGCTCACAATTCACTGCGCAGCTCACAAGGAGGCATACCACAGTTGCTGTGTGCTGAAACCGTTATCAAGGCCGCACGGACAGCTTTGCGTTATAAGTTAAAGATGCAGGAATACCCCAGTGTAGCCCGCATGATTGAGCTTCTTCGCGAAGACGCTTTTTGTCCGACTCTGGAAGTTGTAACACACGAAGCAATCGGCCGGGGTTCGCGTCTTATCCTGCAGAAAGTCGGTAACATGGATCTTGCATTCAACACTCAAGCTGCAACAAAGTTCTGTCAGATCCGCGATATCTATTCGGATCCCAACGAATGGCAGTTCTGGCTGCAAGCCGGATACGACACGCGTATCAACGACTGGCACGAAAAGGTTTTCCGAACGAATGAACAGAAGAACGAAGCCAACGACCTGGCAGGCGACTACTGCTTAACCGGCGCCGTACAGGTAAACATCACCGGCACCGACGGGGGATCCTGGACAGTAGACGGCAAGACGTCTACCCGTTCCAACGGACAGTACTTTATTGGTTTGACAGCCGGCAAGCACACCGTTACATTCAAGGATGTGGACGGTAAGACAAAACCGGTAAACCAGGAAGTCACTGTCAAAGAGGGTGAAGTCACTACAATAGAGGCACAGTACACCTAATTTATCATTAGCGGAGGGAACTTTCTCTCTCCGCTTAACTACTTCTAAAATAGTATATCACAATGAAAAAGAAACAAATATTTATTCTCGCTTTCGTGTTGGTTCTGGCAGTTATATTGCTGCCTGAAGCACAACACCTTTTATCGTTGGATCTGAATGATCCGACTATGATCCTGGCTGCAGGTCCGGCTTTTGCTCCGCTCAAATGGAACATGGGAAAGAATAATATGGCCGGCTACAAAGCTCGCTTATTATTCGTACCGGAAGAAGCGGCAATCACGGTACCGACCGTACCGGATCCAGAGAAAGCCACCGACAACACCGAACTGATTACCGCTGCAGGTTCATTTACTTTTGCTGAAGGAGGTTCGATTAAACAGCCCATTTACTTATATAGTACCGATGGAGAGGTGGAATACAAAGCAGAACCACAAGGAGAAGCGGACGGCATCAGTTTTAAACAGACGCTCGGTTTTTTCTTCCCTGGTAATACTCCTGGAATGCACGCATTCAACGCCATGGTCAAAAACACCCGTGGGTATTATATCTTTGAAGATCCAGAAGGTAACCAAATGATTTTAGGTCAACCCGGTTTGACCGGCTCTCTATCACCGTCTTTCAATGGCGGTAAGGCCCGTGCCGACCGACGTGGTACCACTTACACAGTCACAGCGGATTCTAACTATTCTGCCATCTTCTTAGCAACTCCCATCGACATGGAAGTAATAGGCGGCAATAAACCGGCTCCGGCTCCACAAGAATAGCATTATGACCAGGAACGAACAATTAATAAATTGGTTAGGCAACCGTCAGCGCAAATACGCTGACGGTGTAGCCCTCTTTGACGCACTTGCCAAGCAAGTGCAAAAAGAAAAGTATTCAGTCTATTTTGCTGCAGCTCCGGCAAATCCTCATATCTTCGATCCGCACTTTACCCAACTGATCAACTGCCTGACACGGATATCCCGCGAGATCCGCGAAGCTCCGGAACTTTATCCGGCGGCAAATGAGTCTATCATCGAAGCCAAAGAGGTAGACGAAAAGGCACGCACGGAAGAACTGACGAAACGAACTGCCGCCATCGCAACGCATGAGCAACAGATCGAAGAGTTAACGGAACGAATTGAAGACCTGGAGGGGAGCGACAATACCGGTGATATCTCAGAGCTTCAGGAACAGATTGACGAACACCGTGCAGAACTGGAACAGCTTCGCAAAGAAGTAGACGCACTGAGCAACCCCGGTGTAAAGGTTGTGACAGAAGCATCTATGCCGACATCCATCAAAAAAGCATACGCCCGAATCAAAGAAATAGCACCTCTATACGCCAGCCTGCACAATGACATTGCTAACCCGGACATCGAAGATGAAGCCCGAAAAACATTGGCTGAAGAACTTTGCAAACTGGATGATGAGCGCCGGAGACTCTGGAAAGCTATCGACACCTGGTCCGAAGGTAAAGGAACATTGAACCTGGATGCCAAACGCCCGGTATTCAGCGATAACCCGGTTGTACGTGGCATTGAATTAGCGCGGCATGTGAAACGATTGAAGCAAAACATTGTCAACAGTCAACGGTCCGCCGATAAAGCCAAAGAAGACGGTCGTCAGGTCGTGTACGACAATGCAATGAGCCGCATTGCCGGATACGAAAAAGAACTGGCAGAAATTGAAAAGGAAATATCAGGTGAAAAAGTTTCAGGATAACTTTCCGCTTGCATTGTGTCCCGGCTCTATCGAACCGTTCATGCACAAGGGAGAATGGGCAATACACGAAGTGTTGCCCACTCTTTTATCTGCCATCGGGCCGGCAAGTGTGCGGATAGCTACATTCAGCATATCGGAAGACAGTCTACGGTCACTCTTCTTTCTGACCGAAGAAAGTCAGATAACCAGCCTGCGGATGTTGCTCGATACTACCGTGAAACGGCACAAGATAGATTTGCTTTTATTCGCTGCAAACATCTCTCCGGAAATACGAATAGATTCCTGCCATGCTAAAGTTTTGTTAGTCGAAAATGAGCGATACAAGTTCGGTATTATCGGATCTGCCAACTTGAATCTTAACCACCGTTGGGAAGCCGGGGTTTACTTTACTGCCGGATCCCACTTCGATTATTTCTCCGAGACATTTAACCAAGCCTACGAAAACGCTATGAGCTATGCAGTTAACTGATGAACAATTAAACCAGATACGCAGCATGTCAGCCGCATTATTACCACCGTCGGAAATAGCCATTTTGTTGGATATCGCCGCTGATCAGCGAGACTACTTCTGTGATATCTGCAAAAATCATCGACAAACCCCTATCTATAATGCCTACCACCAAGGGCGATTGCAGACCAAATACGAGCTGCGCCAGACAGTTATTAAGCTGGCAAAAGCCGGTAGTCCGGCAGCCGAGCCACTTGCCGATAAATATATGCGTGAACAGATAGTCAACGAATAGCCTATGCCTAAAAAAGATACCACATACGAACGTATCGAACGCGCCTTATACAAAGACAGAGACGAGGCGGAACAAATGCTCACCGCCCGGGAACAAGAGATACGGGAACGCATGATACTTTGTGTCGCCAAGAAAATGGATAGTCCATTGGTGGAAGATTCAGAACTCGTTAACTTTCTTATGCACGGATGCGGCGGAAACGCCACACCTGTCTCTCAGTCACAAGCCTACCGGGATATCAGTATGATTAACCGATTGGTAGGTAATATACAACTTGCCGCAAAGAATTGGTACCGGTACATGATCGTTGAAGGTGCTAAAAAAGGCTATCAGCTTGCGATTGACAGCGGAGACGCCAAAGGTGCCGCCGCTAACCTGGACAAGATCGGAAAGTACACCATGGCGGACAAGGAAGATAACCGGCTCGACTTCGAAAGAATGATCCCTCCATCTTTTGAACCTTCGGATGATATCACCATCCTGGAAGGACTTGAACCTATTGACAATCTGGAAGAACGCCGCAAGGAACTGCGGGAACTCGCCCGCAGCATGGCGAAAGGTAAAGCGGTCGATGCTGAGATTATCAACGAAGAGGAGGACGAATAATGCCTACCCCATTATCAGCTTATGATCTCCGGATGAAACAATCCGAGGTCGTGAAGAAGTTCTTTAATAAGATGCAGCGCCAGGCAATGGCCATCAGCGCACATGATGAATATATCATCGCTTCGCGCGGTACCGGAAAATCTGAAGGTATCGACGCCCGGTTCATTCTCCGGAATGTATGGGAGATGCCCGGCTCTCTGGGCGGTCTGATATCGCCCAGTTATGCCAAAGCCTGGGGCAATACCCTGCCGGCAATCTGCAAGGCTCTGGCAGAATGGGGCTATTATCAAAACATTCATTATGTTGTCGGCCATAAAGCACCCTCATGGATGAACTTTGCTGACCCGGTACGCCCTGTTGTGGGGGAAGGGTGGAGCAATGCTTTCCACTTCTGGAACGGCACCGTAATGGTGATCCTATCGTTTAACCAAGCCATGTCTGCCAATTCAATGTCACTGGATTGGGTGATAGGTCCTGAAGCAAAGTTTCTCTCCTACGAAAAAATAAAAGGTGAGGTAAACCCTGCCAATCGTGGCAACCAGCAGTATTTCGGCCACTGCCCACACCATCACAGTGTTTGTTATTCAAGCGATATGCCAACCGCTTCACTGGGTAAATGGATCTTAGACAAGGTGGATGAGATGTCACCGCCTCACATCAATCTCATTCGTAGCCTGTATAAAGAACTGCAAGCATACAAGCGCAAACCGATGACCGATCACACTCTGCGGATGATCAAAGAACTGTCCCGGGATCTCGACCTCGCACGGAAGTTTCAGCCGGTAGTCAAACCACAGCCAGGGAAAAAACGCGAGTACACCATATTCTACGGTGAATATGACGTCTTCGACAATCTTGAAGTTTTAGGAGAGGATTACATTTGGCAGATGCACCGGGATTCACCTCCACTAATCTGGCGTACCGCTTTCTTAAACGAACGACTATTCCGGGTCCCGAACGGTTTTTATTCTGCCCTGGATGATAACATACATTTCTACATACCGAATGATAGCGGGCGGCTCCGGGATCTCGGCAGTAATTGGGGAAAACTTGCAACCTGTGGTTGCCTCGGGGATGGTGATCTTGACTTCGGCAAGGAACTGCATATTGCTTTCGACTCCAACGCCTCGATATCTACCGCTGTTGTCGCCCAAAAAGATGGCAATACCATACGTGTGCTGAAGTCTTTTTATGTCAAAACACCAAGTAAGTTGCAGGATCTTGTCAAACAGGTAGCCGACTATTACCGCCCGAAGTTCAATCACGAGATAGTAGTTTACTATGATCACACATTTACCTGGGAAACCGGTACCAGTGGCGAAAGCTATGCCGATGTGATCGAACGCATATTTAAAGAAAATAATTATAATGTTACTATGGAATTTATCGGCCAAGCGGCAAAACATGATTGGAAACACCTGAATATCGACCGTACATTAAAAGGAGATCCGGAATTTCTTTGGATCCAAATAAACCTGCATCAAAACGAATTTCTCAAAATAGCCATGGAGCAAACAGGTATTCGCCAGGGAAAGAATGGATTTGAAAAAGACAAAACACCTGAAGGGACTGAAGACACGCCGGATGCACCTGATCAGTTCAAAACACACGTTACCGATGCTTTTGATACTCTTTGGCTTGGAATGAACTTCTTCTTCCGTGAGCCTAACAGCGGATCCGGTGGAGTCTACTTCTTAAAAAAATGAATAACCCACCGCCCCTACGTGGTTGAAGGAACGTAAAAATCACTCATAAATACCGCTTCGGGTCCCATTCCGTTTGCGAGCGTGCGAGCAAACGGAATGGGCGCCACCCACGCCCACCCCGTTATAAGAGTCCTTCATCGCAGAAGCTATAATATCCCTGATTGGTTATTATCACATGATCCATCATCCGAATATTAAATATATCCGCTGCTTTCTTTAGCTGTTCTGTTAACTTTCTGTCATCATTACTCGGCTTGGGATTGCCACTTGGATGGTTATGTACCGCTGCAAACAGTGATGCTCCTGCCTCTATCAATACTCGCATGATCAGCCGCACATCTGCCGAGGTCTGATCTATGCCACCGACCGAAACCTGTACTTTCTTGATTATTCGGGATGCATTATTTATTGCCACTATCCAAAATTCCTCATTGCGCAAGTCACCGATTAACGGCTGCATCAGTTCGTACACATCCTTGCTTGAAAAAATCTGCCTGCGTTCAACCTGCAGAGACTGCTGTCTCTTATACATTTCTACTGCTGCAATAGCAACTTTCTTCCGTCCAGGCGTCAAGGATGCAAACAGTTTATCAAGGTCTATGCCTCCATTGTTCCGCTCGATGTCTGAAACGATTTGCCTGTTATTGGTAATCTCGTAAATCAGTTCTCTGTCGCTCATATAGCGGCAATCATTGTCAAATAAAGTATTCATTGTTATGCGTTTATGAGTTATAAGATAAAATTGTTTTCCCTAAAAAATAGCCGCCTAACACTTCTGCACCCAGTTTTTCAAGTGCACAAGCAAAGCGAGCGTAAGAATGACCTTGCGTCAGTATATCATCAAAAAGGAGTACTCTTTTACCATTGAAAAAGCCTTTATCAAACTTAATAACTTCAACGTCCTGTACCGTCTTACTGCTTTTCGTCTCATGGATCGCCAAGCGTCCGCCCTCGATAGTGATTGCCCCGTATGCGTTCTTGCAGCCTGTTAGCCGTGTCACTTCCTCGGCAAATACCTTGTATCTGATTTCGTTTTTCTCTGCAGAACTTGCAGGAACGCATACGAACGTTACATTTTCGCAATCTGCGCCAAACTGTGACCGTAACTTCTTTGCTATCAGTTCCGCCACTGATACACTACGCTTTCCGTCTTTAAAGTCCCATATCATCTTTCTGATAGCCCATTCACGCTTGTTCGCTTCGTACTTTGTAGGTAAATAATCAAAAAAGTTGAACATGAATTTAGACCACTGTTGTTTCCATGCCTCGGGAATGTTTCTTTTTGCTGCCATAACTTTAGATTTTAGTTTATTCTTGAACTTTGAGCCGTCGGGTGTGAGCCTTTTTTGAATTTTCTCCGTTTCCCGGAACGACTTTTTTTTATTCCGTCGCCTGTCGCGCGCGGTATGTTTCGCCTTTTGATACCGCAATAATTGAGGTGCCGAGGATGAATGACAGCAAGATTTTCGGGAAAACGGAACGCCTGAATACTACCTGTAAGGTGGAGATTTTTTGCCCGAAACAGCGTTTAATCTTGCTTTTCAGACCGGTGACCTACATTTGCGGGGCAAAAGGCGAGATATGCCGTGCACGATAGGAAAGGATAAGGGAGTTCCGGAAAAGAAACGGAGATTACAGAAGCGTCTACGCTTACCGCTCTACCTCTCTTTCATGCCAAAGGCGTGAATGTGAGGGGGAAACCCCGAAAAATGTACCGGCACAAACTTTCGTCACAGCTTGCGATCACGACAAAAGTTTGTGCCGGTGCATTTTTCGGGCGATTTTTTTTAATCTCATGGTATTCCCATGAAAAAAAATCTAAGTAATTGTACCTTAGCAAAAAAGGAGTTCAAAAGGGGAAAATTTTCCCCTTTTTCTGTCGGAAGACCCCGCATCGCCCTGAGAAAAAGTTTCAGACCGAAAGATTTTTTTCCTCTAATATGCTGCACTCCCCCCCCTCAGAACGCCCCTCGCGTGGGGTACCTCCCTGATGCCTTCGGGCTGCGCCCTGTCCTTTACAGACACGTACCCAGGTGATACATTTGCATAAAAAAGAAGCTATGAACCCATTAACCCAAACAATCTTAACTTTCGTATTAGGTGGTGGTCTTGTGTCATTCTTGACAGCTATCATCACCATGAAGTACACCAAAAAGCAAGCTGAAGCCAATGCTATGAAAGCTATGCAGGATGTGTATCAAGGTCTTATCAATGACTTACGTGTAGACATTAACGATATGCGCTCCGAACGTAAGGAACTACGCTCTGAAATCGAAAAGATTAAATCGGAAGTAGATAACAATCGGAAGCTCTGTAATGAACTTAAGCCTTATAAATGTACGGATCTATCATGTACCAAACGAAAAGCCTAAAGAACTATGTGCAGCCCATTAGCCTGGCAATACTTATTGCCCTACTGCTGTGTAATTGTCGCTCTGCTTCTCAGCATTCTTCTGTGCGTGTATCTGAACAGACAGATAGCGTTAGTGTCAGACTATCAAGCAAAGCTCATGGCAGCATCACCAGCCAAGCCCAGACGCAAACCGATATCAACGGTAATAAATGGAAGATCACCTGGCACTTCGACACATCGAAGCCTACGGATCCTGTTACCGGGCTACCCCCGACATCTAAACTGGAAGTCGAGGGGAGCGAGATCCGGAAGCAGGTTGAACAGCAAGAGAATGTTTCGTCTCAAACATCTGACTCTGTATCATATCAGAAAACAGATACAGGATCCTCGAACGAATACACTCAACAGGAGAGCCAAAAGAAAACAGAGTCCGGAACAGGTATTGAAAGAAGTATAGCCATCGGCATCATCTTATTATCCATCATTATAGGCATCATACTATATGTTAGATCGCATACATCAAAGTAAGATCACTGAGATCATGGAGAAACGTCGGAACGGAAGACCAGTTGAGTTCTCATTACAGTATTGTAAACGTAGTACCGGTGAGCTTGTCACTTACGAACGCGCTGTACTCACATCTTTTCACAGTGCAGGCAGCACCATCAACGTACTGCCTGCAGGAGAAAGCAGCCCTCGAAAGATCCGCCGCTGCCTAATTACCCGGATTAATAACCTCAAAGTGTATTTCTAATGCAAAAAGTAGAACTTAAAAAGCCTGGATATAGTACATACGGAGTCGTTAAAGGCGGCAAGGATATTATAAAGTTCAGCGATAACAGTGATATCGTCACCGACAGGGAAACTAACGCCATTCCGGTCGTACCTAAAGGCAAGAGCGCACCCATAGAATTTGTGCCCCGTGGCCGAAATAATAACATGATGTACGACATCATGAAAAAGATAGGTCATAACGTCACTGTAGGCAGTAATATCGAATTTAAAAACAAAGTTATCTACGGTGATGGAGTAATGGTCTACCGTAAGTACCGGGATTCCGGTACCAATAAAATCGTTAAAGAAGAAGTTCTTCCGGAAGAGCACCCCGATATCTTTGAATTTATCGAAAACAATAACTACGCGCTCATTCGGCACGAAGTCGCCAATGACCTGGCAATCTTCTACGATTCATACGTCGAATACCTGTGTGACAACAATAATCCGCCCAAAATTGTGCAGATCAAAGCGAAAGAGACGACTTGTTCGCGGATCAGCAAGATCGACGAGAAAACCGGAAAAAGCGAATGGCATGGCTATTCGGCTGAATGGAATAAAGGTACGCCCACCGACGTTATCGCAACGCCATTGCTCGACAGGCAAAGCCCTTTGCGGGACCTGAAAGTACGTATGGGAAAGTTGCCGAATAAAGACGGCAAAAAAGAAGTATGCAAAGAACGTAACTTCATCCACAACATTCGTATCAATACGCCCGGACGATTCTATTATTGCCGCCCATATTGGTGGTCTGTCTTTGCCTCCGGATGGTATGACTTCAGTTCTGCCATACCGGTATATAAAAAGGCTCTGATAAAAAATCAAATGACCTTGCGATATGTAATCTACATAAAAGATACATTTTGGGAAAAGCTCTATAAGGCCAAAAACCTCACTACCGACGACGAAAAGACCCAATGCCGTGAAGACTTCCTGAAGGAAATGAACGACTTTTTGGCAGGTGAAGAAAATGCCGGCAAAGCCTTTGTCTCTGAGTTTCGCTATGATAAGATCAAAGGATTCGAGGATAAAGACATTATCATTAGTCCACTAACCAACCAACAGATCGGCGGCGAATATATCGAAGACAGCGAAGAAGTAAGCAACACCATCTGTTACGCCATGGGCGTGCATCCCTCAATTATCGGTGCATCACCAGGCAAGGGAAAAAGTATCAATGGAACAGAGGCCCGGGAACTGTTTACCATCGAACAAGCGCTTATGAAAATGTATCAGGAAGCCACACTGGAGCCGCTTTATTTTGCCAAGGCAATCAATGACTGGCCGAAAGATATCTACTTCTCCATCACAAACTGCCAATTGACGACATTAGATCAGGGAACAGGCGCAGTAAAGAATACAGGTTTAACACCGGAAACAAAAGAATGAAATAGCCTTGGAAGGGCTTTGTAAAATCCATATTAATATATGATTGAAATTAAGTTAGGCGACAAAGTTCGCAGTAAGGTATCGGGATTTTCAGGAACTATAACTGCAAAATGCGAATACTTGCATAGTACAACGACATACGCAGTAACAGCCCCCGAACCGATAAACGGTGAAGTTAAAACCGAATGGTTTGCAGCCTCGGAACTCGTAATTGAGTAATAAAAGAATTACCAACTCCGGAAGGTTTCATTGCCTTTCGGAGTCCTATTAAAACAATTACAATGAGTACTATCATCCCCGACATTGAAACCTTAAAAACGGTTGTCAAAATCAATGCAGCGATACCTTATGAGTCCGTATCGCCATATATCAACGATGCGCTCGATATCTACATCGAGCCACAAGTCGGCAATGTGATCATTGATATCGCCAGTACCGGCGAAGACACAACGCTCAAAGACAAGATCCTGCGCTGCCTCGGTCCGCTTACCCTTGCACTCGCTACCGATGAACTTGGTATCAGTTTCGGAGATAGCGGTATAACGGTTCAAAACGAACAAGGTAAACGTTCACCTGCCAATGAAGCAAAAATCGCCGCAGCAAAGGTTAGTCTCTTTTATCGAGGTATGCAAGCTCTTGATCGTCTGCTTGATTATCTGGAACGCAACAAATTGAAATATCCGAATTATGCGGATCATATCAGTATCACTAACCAAGTGTCGTGTTTCATCCGGTCGGCTCAGGAATACCAGGATATCGGGTTAGTGAATATCGACTACTCTACCCTAACCTACCGTACCATGCTGCCTACTATCCGTCAGCTTCAGGAACGCCATGTTCGGGAAATGCTGACGGATGATTTATATAACCGACTATTGGCCATGACTGACCAAGACGCAAAGTTCAAGATCCTGCAGGAATATGTAATCCGATACCTGGCAAACAAATCTGCAGAACTGTACACTTCGCAGACTTCACGCCAGGAACGAACCGGATCCGGTACTCCGGAATATCAACCGATTCTCCGGCCAGTCTATCAGGACAGCACGGAAACAGGCAATTTCTTTGCCCAACAAGCCGATTATTATTCCGGTAAGATAAACAGCTTCTTGAATGCCAATGCTGAAGATCTGGGAGTAAACAAGCCATCTACGGCCATAAACTTTAACTCTAAGGAAAAGAAAGTATTCACCTCAATATCATAACTATGCATCAAATACAGATTTACGACGACAAGTATCAGTTACCCGAAAGATGGGACGAACTGAGCAATAAAGAAATGACATACCTGGTTAAGCTGACGCAAAACGATGTCTCTATTGAGCAAGTAAAAATCTACATGCTTCTGTATTGCCTAAAGGCACATGTCAGCCGACACCGTAAGATCTATGGTGATCAGGTGCGTATCTCCGTCGGTAAAGAAAGCGAGAACGTGAGCTTTCGTGTTCGCCGAAAGAAATACCTGCTCACTCCGGAAGAAGTTTGCAGCTTGGCCCATCTATTCCATTTCTTGGTTGAACGGGAAAACCAAAGATATGGTATTGCTCCAAAATACTATATCAAGCCGGATCGTTTTGTCAACCCCTATCCTACTCTACGTATCCGGATGCAAAAATTCATCGGTCCTGATGATGGTCTGTACGATATCACATTCGAACAATTCATTTATATGCAGACCTACCGGGATGCCATGCGGCAAGATCCGCAAAAGATCAATCATCTGTTAGCCTGCCTCTGGCACCGTGGAAAAACATTCGACATCAATCGCCTGGATAAAGACGCCGCATTGCTTCGCCATTTGCCGGATACACAGAAAATAGTCATGTATTGGTTTATCACCGGTTGCCTGATTAATTTAGGAGATCAGTTCCCGCGTGTCTTCTCCGGCAAAGAAGGTAGCATCAGAAACAATGTTTTCGACTCTCAGCTGCGCCTACTCGATACCCTCGCCAACTCCGACATGACAAAGAAAGATGCCGTCCGGAAAGGTAACCTGATGGATGCTCTTTACAGCATGGATGAATCAGTTCGTAAGCATGACGAACTGGAAGAAAAAATAAGAAACCACTAAAATATAGAGAATAAAAGTTTGTTAGTAACAAACTTTTCTGTATATTTGCAGAGTCATAACAAACGCGGGTGACGTCCGCATAAGTTCTTTATATTATGGAACAATTAATCTCGGCTATTCTCGAGATAGCCAAGGCGAACCCTACGGGGTTCACGGTTGACCTGACAACCTTAAAAAAGGTCACAAGAGGTATTTCAGTCGCCTACCTCGAAACACAAGACAGTTTCGGAGAAGAAGGACTGGAAAGAGTTCTTAACCATGCTTTTATGCACGAAAAGAAAGTCGGCGGATGGCTGAATGAAGAGAACGAACAGTTCTATTTTGACAGTGTCCGGATTTTCACCAACCTTGAAGAAGCAAAGCAATTCGGGCGTGAAAATAAGCAGATTGCCATTTTCGACATAAAGAAGTTGGAACTTATCAAATTGTGATTCTGGTGGGGGATTTTCCCCCACCTTTTAAAATGAATATTAACCCGATTGTCAAATCGTAAATTGATGCAACATGAAGAATTTAGAATTACTCCCTCTTTCTGCAGAGGTTAAAAAGCGACTTGAAGAGTTCGCAAAGCAGTACCGCCGTTATGGGCACATCGTTATTGAAATCGTCTCCTACTCAGAAGGACGCCTGATTGTTCGTGCCGAACAAAAGGATCTGGTAAACGACAAGTTTCTCTCTAAAAAGGAACTGACTGAACGTGTACGTGAAATGTTTAAAGGCGAGATCCCCGAAGACTGGAAACTGACCGTATCCGCAGTTAACTTTGATCGTAAGGATATCGACAACATCACCGTTGACTGGATCAAAGGACGTATGGACAAACTTGGCTTAAAAGCCAAGCATCTGAGTAACTACACCGGCATTGACAAATGCACCGTGTCTTCTGTCCTCTCCGGAGATAAGGATCTGACTAAATGGCATAAGGTCGCTATGTATTACTTTTTTAAATATTATGAGGTGGCAAACTTCTAATCATACAATTATTATTGAAAAGCGAAGTGTAAAAAACTCCGCTTTTATTTTGATATATGAATTAAAATTTTCACATTTGTAGCGTCCAATAAACATAGTACAAACACTGTTAATCTAACATGAACCCCTTCTCAAGATATAATCCATAAAATCGGATTAAGGTTTATACTATACCTTTGGACATATCTTGAGAAGGGGTTCTCCGTATCTATTTATGAGAACTACAATAGAAGTTTTTACTTTTAAAATTAGAAAACACCGAACTTCCGATTTTCTATCTTTTGCTGATGAACCAGATTTATATGAGCTATTAGCAAATGATGAGAATAACTTTACCAATTTTATCGATACTAATTTGACGGGAGATATCGAACAAGCACAAAGAACCGTAAGAATTCCTCAAAAGGTAGAAGGTTATTCATTCCATCATCACAATAATAAAGCCCGATATATCTGTGGAATTATTGAAACCGGACTGTATGGGAAAGAATATGAAATTGCCAACAAGGATGATCCTAAAAACGTAGAATTCAGAGTAGGAAAAAACTCAGCTATAATTAAACCTTTCTTCTATTACATTATGATACCAAGGACAGGTGATAAAGGATTAATGATATTAGAAAGAACTGACAATGATGGTATATATCCTTTAATGAGAATTATTCTCACTTCATTCATTAATTACCATTATGGCGTTGAAAATGGGTACACAGTAGAAAAAACGAATCTTATACTAAACTATTATCTTAATGAGTTGTTGGAAGGAAAATATAATTCAATCTCTGTTTCAGCAAATTCTCTAAAGAAAGATATAGCAGATCGTTATTTTGGATTTCTTAATTCCGAGAATTTTTCTGTTGAATTTAAATTAAAAATAAAAGGGAATTTAGATTTAGACCAAGAAAAAGCCATCAGAAAAATGATTAAATCTGGCGATTATTTCTTTGATTCTTCGGATTTAAAAAGTATATTTGAAGAAGCTTCAACTAAAGTAGTTTCGACTGTCGGAAGTGGGAAACAAGCCAGACAAAGGACATTTTATCTTAATGAGGAGCAACGTAATATGATCAGACCATACTATGACATTGAGGTAGAAAAAAATGCTCATGGTTTTTCTGATTACATTTCAATCAAAGAAAAAGTAAAAGAATTTATTAAAGAGAATAAGGAGTTTAAGCCTTTATGCGATTGATTAGTTTTAAATGCATAGGAATAGGTAGGATTTTTCAAGAAGAGAATAAAATCATGAGAAATCTAGAACACCATAAGAGTGTATTTTATTATATACCTTTGGGGGTCGGATTTTTTTGCACCATATTCTTTTATCATGATAACTCTACCATAGTTAATATTCTAACGCTATTTTTATCAATTTTCATTCCTATATTTATTAGTTTGCTTGCAACACTTATCTCATTTGTCATGAATAAGATTAAAACAAGGCATAATAAAGAAAGAATCCAATTGATAAAAGAAACTTTTTATAATATATGTTACCTCATACCTATTTCTGTTATTCTCTTAACATTAGCTTTATTTATGAGCGTCACAATATTTGAAGATAAAACTTTATATAAAGGATTAATAGGAAATACAACAATCGGGGTTAACATAACTTGGGATTACATTTATCATGGAATTATTGGACTAATTTTCTATACAGGAATAGCGCATCTTATCGCCCATATATTAATGATTACCAAAAGAATATTTGTCTTATTTGATAAAGAAATAGACTTATTGAGATTCTCTGATAATAAAGATGAAGAGGTATCAAAGGATAATAAAGATTATGAAGAGGAAGGATAATAAACTGACCTCAAAAAAAGTAAAGCGAAACTTATAACCAAATAGTTAGAAGATATCTGAAAGAAATATTTATATAATATTATAAGCGGAGTAAAAAACTCCGCTTTTCTTTTTGATATATCTAATATTATCCCTACTTTAGCTCTTGCCCTTCAAAAAAGTGATAACATCGGATCAAAACATGAATCCCTTTTCAAGACGTAATCCGTAAAGTCGGATTGAGGTTTCACTATACCTTTGGGCACATCTTGATAAGGGATTCGCCATTTCTATAAGCCTAAAGATATGGACCAGAATGAAGCTTTCAAATCTATAAAAGAATTCGAAGATAAATTAGAGCAAAATAATATTAATGAATTGGATGTTAAGAAGCTCAATAATATACAATGCACTAAAGCATATTACTATAAATCCTCTTTTTACTATGAAAAAGAAGATTATATCAAAGCAAAGCAAGAAATTGAATTTGCGATTGATTTATTAGGACTCCCATCTGATAAGCCTATTAAATACGGTATAGTGGAATACTTCCTTCACAATTGTGATGAGAAAATAATTTTCCGTCTTGCAGGTAAGATTTATGCAAATCTTGGAGAAGTTGAGAAATCAAAAGATTGCTATAATAAATTTCAATATTACTCTATACAATTAAATTCCGGTTTCGAGGATTCTGACTCCGCTGTTCTTTATTCTTTTAGATCGGTAAGTGTATTCTCACTGTCTGACTTAATACAAAAAGCCATCACAGTTTGTAATCCATCTAAGATGAATGATCCATTTGACAGCCTATTTAGGCTTTGGGCAGATAAGGATAATCAAATAAGTATCAGTGAAAATAATACAGGAAAGGGATTAGAACCTTTTCTAAATTCATTTAACTACTATAAAATCCGCTGTTTTGTCGGCAACAAGACCTTAACATCTGATAATAAAATAGTCAAAAAAATTCTAATGTGGGGGCATTATGCGGATGGACATAGAGGTTTTTGCATTAAATACAGACTATCTAAAGCATTCATTAAGAAGGACAAGAATGCCAACTACTCTCATTTATACTTGAAAAGAATAAACTATCAACCACATCTCGAGAAAAAAAAGATTAGAGTAAATACAATGAATACAGATGAATTATATGCATTAAAATCTAATGAATGGAAATACGAAAATGAAGTCAGATTAATTAGCTATGATCCATCATGTGAAGAAGATCATTTACAGATTCAATTAGATGACAAATCCGCAATTGAAGCAATCTATTTTGGTTATCTATGCCCCGAGAATACTATAAAAACAATAAGGCAAATATTAGGCGAAGAAGTTCAATATTATAAAATGGACTGTGATTTAGAAAATATATATCAATTAAAAATTAAGCATATCTAAAATAAGCATTATGGAAAGATTTACCTTCAATGCATTAATGAAATGAACAAGGTGTTTGAACCCTATTTAAAGGAAATCGGTGAAACTCAATTCAAATATACCAAAACAAACGAAATACTAAATATATTCAAATAATAAATCCAAGAAAGTAGAGTTTCTTTCTCTGTTTTTTTTACATTTGTAGCAAAATTTACAAAAGACAAATAAACATGAAGAAAATCACTATTACAATGGCGTTATTATTCGCCGTAACTATCTTTGTATCTGCACAAAACAAGGAGTTGGACAAATGGGCTAAGAAAGAAAACACCCAAAGTAGTCAAAGCGTATCAGAAAGTAGAAGAAGACCGAATGTAGTCAGAGAGGCTGGTATCTATCTTGAAAAGTCGGCAAAGTATCAGTATGCGGCAATTGGTTGTGCTGGCATTGGGACGGCTCTTGCTATTACAGCCGGTGTTATCGGAACTAAAGTCTACAGATATGATGATGATTATACAAATACTAATGAAGTCTATGATAAAATAGAATCAGATCGCAAATTACGTAAAGGACTATTCATTGCTTCCGGAATTAGTTTTGCCGCTGCTATATGTTGCGAAATAGTAGCTATAAACTACAAACTAAAAGCCGGACGAAGTTTGCGTTTGTTCCCTACCGGTACTGGTGGCGGTTTAGCATATACATTTTAAATACTATGCAATATGGAAATATTTGATTTCATCACAATTGATTTTGAAACAGCAAATCAATATAGAGACAGTGTTTGCCAATTAGGAATAACTACGGTTAAGGGCGGCAAAATAAAAGATGTCAAATCATGGTTGATCAACCCTGAAACTTTCTTCGACGATTTCAATGTACGAATACATGGAATAACAGAAGAGATGGTAAAGGATAAGCCTACATTTGCCGAATTATGGCCTACTATTACCCCATACTTAGGTGATGAAAAAGTTGGAAACATTGTTTTTGCACACAATGCAAATTTTGACATTAAAGCACTGATAGCGACACTCTCACGCTATCAGCTGCCTTTTCCTTCATTATTCTTTGGATGTAGCTTAGCTGTCTCTCGAAGAGTATGGCCAGGAGAACCGTCTTATTCTCTTTCTTCTTTATGCAATAAATTGGGCATTATGCCCGGAGAACACGATGCTGGAGAAGATTCAAGAGCATGCGCAGAAATCGTTTTATTAGCAGCACAAGAAAAAGGAGTCGACTTTACCAAAGAGGCTCTATCCGGTGAGGAACTCGCAGAGATAGAAAACAAATTTCAGTTCTTTTTTGGAGAATTTAATCATGATGGTTATTTGTCTTCTGTCTGCCAGCGTATCAACAAGGCAGCCCGAACCAAACAAATTATAGGTGATGAGTCTAAGAATAACCCTGAATCCATTTTCTATCAAAAAAATGTTGTATTCACAGGAGTACTTTCAGCTATGAAACGTACAGATGCACAACAGATAATAGCTGATATAGGCGGATTCAACCAGAACGGGGTTAACAGAGAAACAAATTTCCTTGTTGTTGGACAACAAGACTACCGTATTGTTGGAGAAGACGGAATGAGTAGTAAACAAGAAAAGGCTATCAAGCTAATAGAAAAAGGGGCAGATTTGGAAATACTATCTGAGGATGAGTTTCTACGATCCATATAAAAGAGGAAAGCGGAGCATAACAGCTTCGCTTTTATTTTGCCCAAATGTGAAAATTACACTAATTTACGTCACATATTATTCTTTTCACAATAATATATGTTATATTTGCAGTGCATTACATTTGATACAGGCGAGACAGTTCGCCAACTTTTGCCGTTGGCATTTTTTGTGCCTATCGGTTAACATATAGTTCCGACCCCCGTGTGGAGCGTTAATGCGCCCACTGCCTGTATCAGGTGTAATGCAACGGGAAAGCGGAACTTTCTTTGTTCCCTTCCCGTCTTTTAGTTGACACTTAGTGTGTATTAATCAACATATTATTTTATTTCATTTAAATGCATTACAAAATGAATAAATTAACCTCCGGCACCGAATCTTTCGTGCCCTCGTTCCGCTCCACGCAGAACGTAAACACGCTCCAAGAGCGTTATTTCCGCAGTATGACTGACTGCGAAGTGAAAACCGACTCCGACCGCTATTATATGGCGGCAATCTTCTCTGCCTGCATTGGCTTTGTATTTCCTCCTTGTCTCTTAGTAGCCGCCTATTGTGTCTACAAAGCAAAGAAAGGGGGTAAATCATGACTAAGAAAATCGCTTTAACCCCCGAAATCATTGATTGTGTAGATACTTTGCAGACCGGTGGTGCAGAAATGTGGAACACTACCATCCGTAAAGCTCTTTACTGTGTCGTTAACGGCGAATGTTACGGCAATGCTGAAGAACGTCTTAAACTTGCACAAGAATTATTGTGTATGCAAGACATGTTATCAACCTTTATCCCGGAAGGAGGTGCCCAATGAAACGCAAAGAAGCCCTACAACTCGTTAGATCCCTGCTGGATCCTGCCACCCCTATGGATGAAAAACAACTCGCTGCGGCAAGATTATCCGAATTAATTCGTATCTTGCTACCTGAAGAAGAAAAGGAGGAAGAAAAATGATGTTAACGATATTAGCTATATCCGGAATCGTCACCATCGGTATCGGTGTGATCAAGACAACCAAGTCATTTTTTTGGAAGGTAATTTGGTGCGTAGTAGTCGTTTTTCTCTTCCTTATTATGGTAACGCCCGAATAATCATCACTTAAATATCTGTCCTTTATAGCCCGCCCCGTGCGGGCTATTTTTGTGTCCATAACCTAAACCCTTGTGTTGTTATGGACATCTACAATCACTTTTCATACGGCGAACAACTCGCCATCAGGCTGAAGTCTATCAGTCACACACCCGAAAAGCCCCGTTTCTTTGAAGCCTTCGGACTGGAAGACCTGTATAACCTGGATGATAAGCTATCCAGTGTAACCGGTATGATCCTGATTGCCGTCAATGGCTATGAATCTGACTCCCGGGATAACGGAGGCGACGGCTTAAACGATGCCCTGCAATATAGTTTCATCGTTGCCAGGAACACGATCTCCGACCGACCTCAAACCATCACTTCAGCTTTTGAAGAATGCCGCCCTGTATGCAAACAAATCCGGAACGTATTATTTCAGGATCCGCAGCTCTCTTATGCCATCGACCGTAATACACAAATCAACGGTATCGGGCCGATAGGAGATAACTTCTACGGTTGTATGATTACTTTCACCATACATGAAGCTGAAGACTTTTTTATTGACGCAACCATCTGGAATGCATAGCTATGGGATACTACAAAAACACCCGAGACGCCCGTAGTGCAGCACGAAGATACAATGCAGCCAAGCGCAAGCAAAACAGCCTCTCCGGGGCCGGAGCATCGAGTCTTATTCGCCTTGAAACCATCTCCGAAACCGAACGCTATTCAATGGCTCAAGACGCCGACCGTGTGGTAGAATACAATAATGCTATTAACGCCTGGCAAAACTCCGTAGCCGCACAACTTCGCGCTACCATTGCCGCCCGAAGTATGCGCATAGCCCGGGAACTACACCCTAAAGCCTACACCGATAAATATGGCATCATTAACCAACTTGGCTTTTCATTTCCACGCCATGGCATCTACATCCATAAAGGAGCCGGGCGAAGCCAAGGTGGAACAATCGGTTCCAACTGGACCAAGCTAAAAAACATCAACGGAATTGAAGTAAGTACCGGAATCGTAAAGCATACAAACCCCAATTCTCTGAATGCCAGCCAGGGCACCGGTAACCGCAACGCATTTGAATGGTTTGATCCCGTTGTGCGAAACCGTCTCCCGGAACTCGCCGACATTGTAACAAGGTATTTCGACACCATGCTGATCGACGCTACCAGAATATTCATAGATAAATAACCTACCTTATGGCAAATAACGACCTAAACCGCAGCATTAAAATTTATATCGACGGCACCCCTGCAGCGCAAGGGGCTGCAACTGTTGAAGCAGCTATCCAGAAGCTGGAAGAAAAACTGGCTAATCTCAATAAAAGCGAAGCCAACTACGAGAGTAAAAGCAAGAAGCTAAAGAAAGAGCTGGAAGCTAAGAACCGAACCCTGCAGAACTACAAAGCCAAAGTACAGGAAACCGAGGCTGTGCTCAACAACCTGTCCGGATCTTCGTACACGAAACTGATTGCTGTACAAACACAGGTACGTAAAAACTTGCGCGAAGCCACACCGGGAACCACGCAATACACTGCCGCCCTGGAACAAAACCGTCATGTAACCGAAGCCGTGACACGTGCCCAACAAGCTATGCGTGTAGAAGTCGGTTGCCAAGGTACAGCCTTCGGCAAGGCTATCGGTATTTTTAATAAATACGCCGCCATTGTAACAGCCGGCATTGCCGCTATCACCGGTGTAACACTCAAGCTAAACCAGCTCCGGGAGAAGCGCAACCAACGTGAAGAAGCCAAGGCCGATGTAAAGGCTTTGACCGGATTGGATGATGATAGTGTCAACTGGCTGGAACAGGAAGCGAAAAGATTATCCACAACCATGGACGAAAGCGGTATCCGGATCCGCCAGTCAGCAACTGAGATCCTGGACGCTTACAAGTTGGTAGGATCCGCCAAGCCGGAGTTGTTGGATAATAAAGAAGCTCTGGCCGAAGTGACCAAACAAACCCTTATTCTGGCTTCTGCTTCCGGAATGACTTTAAAAGACGCTGTCGATGCTGTAACCTTATCACTGAACCAATACGGTGACGGTGCAGATCATGCGGCGAGGTATGCCAATGTTATGGCTGCAGGTTCTAAATTCGGTGCTGCAGGAGTTGAATCGGTAACGACTGCTGTCACAAAGTCCGGAGTTGCTGCTTCTTCTGCCAATATTCCCATAGAGCAATTAGTCGGTACCATTGAGACATTGGCCGAAAAAGGTATCAAAGATGAAATTGCCGGTACCGGACTGAAAAAATTCTTCTTAACCCTGCAAACCGGAGCTGACGAAACGAATCCTAAAATTGTAGGATTAGAAACCGCCCTCGACAACTTGCAGCAAAAACAGCTCTCTGCAGCTCAGATAAAAAAACAATTTGGTGAAGAAGGTTATAACGTTGCCAGTGTGCTGATCAACGAGGCGGAAAAGGTAAAGTACTATACCGAAGCTGTCACCGGTACCACTGTCGCCGTCGATCAGGCAGCTACCAAGTCAGCCACAGCAGCCGCCAAACTTGACCAAGCAAAAAATAAAATGAATGAAATGGGCATTGCCCTGATGGAGAAGTTGAACCCGGCTATTGTACAATCCATTAACGGTGTCGTGAGCTGGGGAAGCAAATTTATCAAGTTAGTGGACTTCATCACCCGTAACATGGGAACAATCTCCGTTTTAACCACTCTGATCATCACTTATTACACAGCCAATAAGTTAGCTGCATTCTATGAAAACAAACTTCGGGAAGCGAAATTGGCAAGTCTGGCAACGGATCAGTTGACGATTATCCGCCAAAAAGCTCTTTTGGCCGGAACACTGGCTTTATCAATAGCAAAGTATGCTCTAACCGGTAACATAAAAATGGCCGTCGCTGCTTTTAAAGCATTGAATACTGCCATGAAAGGTAACCTATTCGGATTAATAGCCTCTTTGGTTGTCGGTGCGGGCATGGCTATCTATAAGTTCGCCACCCGAACCAATGATGCCAAAGAAGCCGTTAAATCCTTTTTGGAACAAAGCGAGGAAGAGCGCCGGCATCTGAGAGTATTGATTGATACTACCAAGTCAGCAGCCGATAAAACCCAACGTCGCAAAGAACTCATCGAGGAAATCAACACTAAATACGGGCAGTATCTCCCTAATCTGTTGAACGAATACAGTACTCTGAAAGATATCGAACAGGCATACCGGGATATCAATAAAGCCATGAGTCAAAACTTCGCTCAAAAAGCCCTTCAGGAAAAGATCGATTTTATACATAGCGATACTCTCGAAGGTCGGATAAAGCAGATGAATGATATACGTGAAATACTGGCAAAGGAATTACCAGAGTCTCAACTTAATCCATTATTACAGGGACTCACTACTACAGTCGATAAATATATAGAAAGCGGTCATTCAGTAAAAGAAACTACTGCCTCTATTATGGAGGTTTTAAGAACCAAGAACTTTAAAGGTCGCTATTTGCCAGTAACCGACCTTGAAAATGAAATAGAGGATTATGTAGAAAAAATAGAAAAAATGGTCAAACGGGTTAACAATACAAAGAAAGAGATGAACCCGTTTATCGGTACCCCCCAGAAAAAGAAACAAGATCCTGCTAATGTCTTACCAGAAGTCGTAATAACCCCAACAACGCCAAAAGCGAAAACAGATCCGGACGAAAAGAAAGCAGAAAAAGCCCGCAAAGCCATCCTGGAAAAAGAAAAGATACTCTATGATAAGCAACAGGCAGATATCAAGAAAATATATGCGGAAGGACACAGCGAAGAACTGAAAACCGAAAAGCAGTACGAAACCAGAATGCTGAATCTAAAGAAAGAACATTTCAAACGAGTTATTAATATCGCCGGCAAGGGAACTTCGGAAGCTGCCGACGCTGAAAAACAACTCGGAGACATACAAATCCAGGAGCGAAAGAAAGCTGTTGAGTTGGCCATCGAAGAGGAACAGACACTTTATCAGAAACAGCAACGTGATCTGAAAGAACTCTTCATCTCCCAAAGTGATGAGAATCTGAATACAGAAAAGGATTACGAAGACGCTAAAGAGCAACTTGCCATCATGCACCTGCAACGTTCTCTTGAGATTGCCGGGCTGGATGCCGATGCCAGGAAGAGCATCGAAGAGCAGCTTTTAGACTTCAAAATGAAGTGTATCCAGGAAGAGCTTAGCGAACGGAAAAAGGCAGCCGACAGAGAAGCAAAGATCGCTGCAGATCTTGCAAAAAAACAACTGAATAGCGGTAAACAACAGCACACCGCCATGATGCAGTATGCCAACAGTTTCGGAGAAGCAATAGGCAACGTCATTGCCGGACAGGAAAACGCCTTGGCAAACTTCGGTGACTCCATGGTCGATATCGTCTTTGATGTACTAACCACCATGATCGACGCAGAACTGATACGTTTAACCGGTATCGGTATCACCACCATTGCAGAAGCTCAAGCCCGTGAAATAGGTAGCAAAGGTTTCTTAGGCATCGCAACCGGTGCGGCCCTGGCTGCTGTTATCGGTGGAACGATTGCCGCAGCTCGTGCCGGGTTGAAAGCCCTGATCGGTGGAAAGAAAAGCTCCAGTTCTGCCACTGATACCGAAAACAAGGCTCCAACCGCCAACGTGACCGTTCGACAGTGGGCATCCGGTAACTACGACGTTATCGGTGAAGAAGACGGAAAGACTTACCGAGATGTACCTTACATCGGCCCTGCTCCTACCGGTATTGTACGCCAAACGGCTCTGATATCAGAGCGTGGAGACGAACTTATCATCAATGCGGAAGATCTCGCCCGTTTGCAGAAGCATGTCAATTATCCGCTGGTGATTGAGGCGATCCAAGATGCCCGGAACGGTCGGGTACCGCAACGAGCTGCCGGAAACTACACACCGGTGGAGACAGGATCCTTCAATGCTCCCCCCTCACCTACCCCGGAAACAACCTCTCAAGATGAAGGTAAGATCAACCAACTGATCGCAGAGCTGCGCTCGCTTATTGCCACTTTGAAACATCTGAAAGCCTACGTTGTACTCCGGGATCTGCGAGACGCTGAAGAACTGGACCGAAAATCAAAGCAAGCATTTACCAAACAAAATAAATAGCCATGTCAGTAAAGATCGCTACTCAATCTGGAACTTTTGACCTGCCTTCTGATTTCAATATTGAAATCGAAGATACATCACCTGTCTTTAATGACCAGGGATCGCAATCCACCTCTGCCACGATACCGTCATCTAAAAACAACCTGCGCCTGGTTAAATACATAAACCGGACGGATACGGATCAGGCACCGGTTGAAGATGCGCGGATCACCGTATCCGATGGCATCTATCACCGGGTCGGAAAAATGAATATCACGCAAGCCTCACACAGTACCGGCATTGTCTCTAATATCGGCTTTGACGAGTCCGAGATTTATAATATCTGGAACTCCGTAACCCTGCGGTCTTTTGAAGGGCTGCCGAAATACAGCCCGGAAAATGGAGTTGAAGACGTTATCGCCTACCTCGATGATATTATGAATGACCGGAAGACAGATACTCCGTTCCATGTCTTCCAGATCTGTGTAGCCATACCGGAAACCAAAGAAAATGATGCGGACGTGTATTATCCGGAATACCTAAACCCCATCATCAAGGAAGGTGAAAAATACAAATTAAACGGTGCCGCCCGGACAGAAACCTATCTGCTGAACAGTGAAGTTGTCGCCACTTCAGTGCCCATTGGTTACGGGATCACTCCTTTTTTGAAAGTGTCCTGGCTGCTTGATTATATCTTCAACACTTTTGGATATCATGTCACGGAGAACCCTTTCTCCACACATCCGCAACTCTCCCGCCTGGTGGTGCTCAACAATGCTGCAGACTGTTGTGTCAAAGGGTTTATCGACTATTCGGACCTCATGCCGGATTGCACAATAAACGAACTCCTGCAGGCACTTTACTGCCGCTTTGGAATGGTCTACTTTGTCGATGGAAAAACAAAGACTGTACGACTCAGGTTTATCAAGGATATTATCACTTCTCCGGCTTCACAAGACTGGTCTAAACTGAAAGCCGCCGAACCTATAACGAATTACAACACCCCCAAACAATTGAAATTGTCTGCAGCAACTTCGATCAGTGGCCCGTATCCGCTGTTAGTCGCTTCTCCTGCAGCCGACTCCCTGGACAAGTTTCTCAAGCCATACGGGTACATTGTCGGTGAACAGGATAATGACGGATATCTGAGCTACGCCCAGAGTAACGGGACCTATTGCGTACGTAATCTCCGGACACGAAAACTCGGTGTTGTATCCTCTGACTTCTTTCCTTGGGATAAAGAAGCTAACATCGACTATGAAGATATATCGTCAGTAGATGAATGCCTGCCGATCAAAGCCAGTGCTCCGGATGATAATTATGCGTGTCCTGCATATTTGTTCGGTAAGATTCACCGGTACACTAATATCTCAAGCTCTGATGTCAATCTCTCGGAAAAGTCAGAAAACACGTCTCCGCTCTGTTTTTGCTTCTCCCTGCCAACAACACGCCCCTGTGGTAGTCCCCGGTGTTATGGATCCAACGGGCAGGTTGTTGACAAGAACGGGCACACCTATGATATCTCGATGACATTCGTCGGGGAAAACGGATTATTCAACCGCTTCTGGAAAGACTATGATGCGATTCTGAGGCATGCTAACCACACCATTGAAGCCAAATTACACCTGGAACACAAGCAGCTCTTGAATGCTGATTTTAGTACCCCTGTCGCTCTTGATGGCCAACGGCTTTTAGTCGATACACAGAGGTATCAGCTACCGCTGCATTTCAGTTTGCCGGCTACCGTAAATTTACGGACTATTAAACTACTCAAGCCTTATGATCTTGATAAGGAACAAGGCATTCATACGATACCACAGCTTTATAAATGGGTCCTTTTTAATAACCGGGAATCAGTCTACAATTCCGTATGCGGCGAGCAGATCCGACAATGGCAGACTGCAGTCAAACCACCTGCAACCTGGATCGGTGTCAACCGGAAGAATGAAGTCAGTGACGAAACCTCCGATGCTGAGATACCTTTCACCGTACCGACCAAAGATGATTTCGATAACAAGCGAACCCATTTCATCAAACAGGTAAACTACAGCTTTGATCTCTACTATAAGATCAGAGTTATCAAGAACTATACCAGTACCGGTATTCCGATCTATGAAGAGAAAGAATACGGGGGAGTGCATTTCGAGTTCAAATATAATCTCTGGATCCAGGCAACCGGCATTTGAGTTGTCCTTTAAGTATCCGCGATCTAAATCCATCTTTGCAGTATGATTAGCAACAAAAACATAACAGCCACGCAAGCAAGTAACACAGATATGTTACTCTCTGCTTATCGCCAGTTCTCCGGCAACAACGTTGCCATGGCTGACGATCTGTTTGTATTCCTCACTGCAGCCACTCCGGAACGTGATGTGTTTCTGGCAATTTGTTGTGCGTGTACGATATCCGTATCTGAGAATATTCTTTTATTAACTTATACTCCGCTATGAGTCTGACCGCTAATATATATCCTGCAACCATGGCATTGACCGGGAACCCGATCAGGCTGTCAGTCAATACCACTTCTTTGGCTACTTATGTAATCAAGGAAGGAGATAATACCGTTTACACCGGTAGCGGTGAGGGTGATTTTTCTGTCTTTATTCAGGATATACTTGCCGCCATCGTGCAACCGACTACTTTATATAATGAATCCGTAGATGTGCTGCTCAGTGCAACCGGCAGAGCTAAGGATATCACCATCACGGTCACTAATACGGAAGGTGGAGAAGTCACTTTAACCTTGAAAGCCCTGATCGGTGGAGTCAGCAAAAGGACACTCCGCCGGCTGAATGATGAAAACAGCAATATATTTACCTGGAAGTTACTTAACTCTACAGGAAACTTCTTTCAGACCACCCGCGGAAACGGGCGTATCTTTACGATCCGGGAAACGGAACTGTTGCCAATCCCCTTCATCTACCCTGATGCAGAACTGAAAGTTGTAGCTGCCGGGATTGCCACTCCCCTACCCGGCACAACCGGAGATCCTGTCGCTCTTAACCTATATCGCCTCCGGAAGAATCTTTTTGAGACTAATCATGTCCTGGCATCTGTTTTTGATGTCTACTCCGGAGAAACGAAAGCATGTACTATTGTGATCACTCCCGGAACAGTCACACGTGAACGCTACTTGCTTGAGTTTTTAAACTCATACGGAGCGTACGAACGTATTGAGGTCACCGGTATCGGCTCCATCGAGCACAAGGCAGCAGATGAAGAAACATACTTTGTCTATGACGAACTGGTAGATGATTATGTCGAAGCCCGCGAACGCCAGTCCGGAACCGATACTTTGAAAGTAGAATCCGGATATCGCTCTCCGGAAGAACTCGGGCACCTCATTGATATGCTGTCTTCGGATGATATCAAGATCCTGGGATTGGATGGCCGCAATATCAAGGTTATTGCCACCGCAGACAATCTGACATCTGCAGCGCGTGCTATAGTTCCGGAAAGCATCAAGTTAACATTGCGCTTTGCTGAATCAGAACACCATCACACCGGTTCTTTGCTGGATGATGATTTCGGATCACCACGCATACACACCGAACAGTTCACCAAAGAATTCAACTGATATGAGCACGCAGCAACAACAGGAAGTTATAGACCAGCTTATAGACTATATCGACAAAGCGATACTGAAAAACAGTGTCTCTAACCGTCATGTAGCTGCTGTACTCGCATTTTTGAATGAAGCTCTGAAGGATAAGAGTATAGATCTTGAAGAACTGAAAAAGTACTTCTTATCTAAGACAGAACCGGATGGAACATCTTATCTCCTGAAACTATTGGGAGGTGCCGAAGTTGGTGAGACAATCGACTCTTTAACTGCAGGCAAAGGCATTCTGCTTAAAAACGGTCGTGTTCAGGCTGATATCCTGGAAGCTCGTTTCGGTATTATTGTTCAAGAGATTATTTTCAACCGTCTTTCAGCTATGGAGAGTGATTATTCATTTTCCGAGTCAGGGACTATTGAAAGTGTAAAGTTGTTGGATGATGGTACTTATCTACTTCCGCTTCGTAAACGTTGGGAGAATGATTTTACGGCATTGGATGAAAATGACGTCATTTATGGTGTAGTGAATGAGCTTGCTTCCGGTAGTGGTAACTATTATACTTCATGGTTGCGTGTCCTACATGTCGATACATCAGCTAACACTATCAATGCTGTTATGTATCCGGATAATGAAGTACCCGGTGGCAAGAATTATCCTCCAGAACCGCTAATGATATTATCTCATCGTGGCAACCCCGTGAATGAAGACCGTCAATCGTACTGGTATCTATCATCCCGTGAGAAATGTATCTGTATGTTGGATGGCGTTACAAAACCAATTTTGGAGGAATATAACTACGCCATTATTGCCGGTAAACTCAAACAACTGTCATTGTTTGATAACCTGCCTATCAGCTATCGCCATAGCTATATACACTGCCGTGGAGCTGTTATACAGGATTTGTTGCGCGTAGATAAACAAGGTATTCCTGTCGTTTCGCTTGTGGATCGTGGAAACTGGAGTGCTGAGGTCGCAGCTTCTGATAAACCCTATTCTGTGTCTTCCACTTCAGCGGATACCGTGTGGCATTACGGCTGTCGTTGGCAATGTCTTATAAATGCTACCTTGGATGAGCCACGCTACGGTTCTACTGGTTGGGCTATGATCGAAGGTAATCCGAATTTTAGCATAGATATTGAGTCAACAAATGGATGGTTCCTAAACTTTGATCAACTTGATAAAGATGGCAACCTTATAGGCGAATTGACTACACTCGAAATTAGCGGTCAGATTTATAACCGGGATGTGACAGAGCATATTTTGGATATTGATATTGAATGGACTCGCAATAGTGAAAATGTGACAGAAGATAATGCTTGGGCAGTGAAACACGCTGATACCGGTAAAGAGTTGGTAATACATCGCGATGATCTTGGGAGTAATTTTACTCAAATAGGATATTGCAATTTTAAAGCTACAGTATTGTTACGTGATGGTCAAAAAATACATTCTGATGAAATGGAGGTTCCTTTATGAAACGTAAGAGAATAGAAATAAACTATAAACCGCTGCATGTACATGTAGCAATAAACGAGGTCGGCTCAATCGCTTCATTACAGACGTATGATGCAGCTACGGGAGTTTATGAAGCTGACTACACTCTAACCCCGTTAGTCTTGTTACCGCAGTGTGATGTCATCGATCGGGATGGAATTATCAAAGAGCATAATATCAATGCCAAATTGATAAACCTCAAATGGAATGAAATCATCAATGGGAAAAAGACTCTGATCGAGAGTACCAATAATAGCTATGAAATAACCCAGGATGGCACGAACAAAGGCCAGATCAAGGTTAAAAAGAATGCTGCTCTCCTACATCCTATAACGTTGGATTTTGAAGCTGAGTATCTCGATACGCGTACTAATCAGATAATTGTTTTCAAAAGAACGAAGCTGGTTAAATGTATCAATGCCACAGATGCAAATCCATTGTTGACACTTGATAGTGAATCTACTCACCTCTGGAACCCGTGGGAAGATGCTGCCCAGCAGATTATAACTGCCAAACTGATGGTCGGTGAAACAGACTATACCAGTGATACCGCTAAAAGAAAATTCTTCTGGTATAAGCTGCGTGAAAATGGAACATTGACTCTTGCCGGATCTGATGAACTTGACATGGATATTATCAGTGCCAATGACAATGTACTTGTTGTTGACAGGGATATGATGGGCGAAAAACAAACGTATGTCTGTAAAGCTACATTTTCTCCTACCGGTTCTCCGGCAGCGTCTCCTACAGATGCCGATTCAACTGCGACGACTACGGTTGTAAGGCGTTTGCCACCGTTCGATTATGATATTATCAATATACCTAATCGCATAGCTCCCGGCACAACTGTAGTGCAACCCAAAGTTATTGTGGTTGGACCGAAAGGCATTATTTCAAACGCCATGCAGGAGTTGCGTGCAACCTGGTACAAAGATAACACGGTCATCGGTACCGGAGAATCCCCAAAGCTCTCAGCAGTTGATGTTACGAGCGGATTGCTTGGTGTCGAAGTCGTGGATAAAGGAAACTATAAGATGCTTGCTGTCACTGATGAGAAGATTATAACCACCAATGACGGTAAAGCTATAATAACGAAGTAATAATCAATTAAAAACTATGGCTAATTATATCAAAGTGACAGAGTTGGTTGCCCGTGAAATGGGATTAACCGCTATCCGCAATAAAACTGCGGATGGAAATTATCTATTGTGGCAGGCTGATATTCTTCGCTTTCCCGGTGAGGATATCTTTACCCGTGCCGCTTATTGTGGTGGAGTTGTTTTGACTCCCAATGTGGCAAAGGACGAAATAGATGGTACTAATCATCCTATTTTGGTAACGACACCTGAATGGTGTCAACCTAAAGGGGAAGACGCCCCAGGAGATACTGAAGATGAATCTACCGGTTCGGAAACTAATAACGAGGGAGAATTATTATGAGTGTTGCTACCAAACAAGTAGGTGTAAAGTTCTCGCCAAAGGCTGGAACTTACACCACAATTATTAATTCGCCTTCCGGGGATTTGTACCAGGAGTTTGAGGGTTCGATTGGAGCTATTGGCGCTATCGTGCCGGACTTCTCACAAACTCAGCCGCAGTTGGTGTTTGTCGTGACATCGAGCCGTGTTGCTGAAGGTGTGACCGTACCGACTGCCGTTGACTGGTATTTCAATGGTGTAAAGCTCACTTTTACGAATAACATTTCAACCAATGTATTCAACGGTGAGACAGGTCATTTTCGTAAACTTCCGTATGCTGCCGGCACACAAGACTATTGGGGCATAAAGATCTTGAAAAACCTTGTTGTTGCCGCCGGAGCTGCACCTTGCACCATAAAAGCCGAGGCTACTGTTGTATATGGCACTACGACCGATAAGGTACAGGGGGTATATAATATTCCCATCCGCCGGGCAACCGGATCTCCTTATTTCGTTACTATTGCTGCGGGGGATGCTAAGTATTTCACCATTACGGAAAAAGGAGGCAGTTGTGTTCTGAAAGCTATGACATATCAGGCTGGCGTTGCCGTTACTTCTAATTTGACCTACAAATGGTATAAGTTAGTTAGCGGTGCCTGGTCCTTACTCTCCGGAAAGACTACGCAGACATTGACTGTTACGGGTGATATGGTTGATTGTTACTCAAACTTCAAGTGTGTGGTTTCTCAGAATGGGACGGAAATCGGTACGGACATACAAGGAGTTATGGACGCTTCCGATCCTTATGAAATCATTCCTATGCCTACACCGGCTGATGAAACGATAGAAGAAGAGGGAGACACCGTTGTCTATGCTCCAATTGTCGTGAAGCGTGGTACTACTACAAAAGCGATGGATATGAAGTTCAATTTTACCGCTATTGATAGTGTAGGTATAATTTTAGGAAGTGTTTCTAATCAGGCTAATTATACTGTAACTTATGCGATGTGTGAGCAGGCTGGTACAGATGTGGCAGTATATATCGAGACTGTTTCTTAAAGTGGTATATATGGGAATAGCAAGTGTAACAAGAACGGTTAAGTTTGCCAAAAAAAGTGAGCCTAGCAAAAGAGGGCAACTACCATTTCCGGCAGGCGAGTATAGCATGACCATGACTTATCTTTGTACGGATCTGATTGCACCTTATGTTTTGTACAATGGGATGTATTACGTCATGAATCAAGTCACAAGCTGGGTCGGACAGGGAATGCCATCAAACCTTAATACTCCTCAAAAAGACTATGCAGTGAACGGCCAAAAAGCCACTTGGATACCTTTTGAGAATTTTAAAGCCATCTACATAGAAATACTCATGGCCCAGTTTGCGAAATTGGCAAGTGCTGTTTTCTATGAAGAATTTATGTTCTCACAGCAGGGAAAAGATACAAATGGTAATGAAACGTCAAACTATGAAGGGTTTAGTAGGAATGAATTTGCTCCTAACTTACTCCTTGACTTTTTGCGTGGCAAAATAAAGTGCAATAGCGTAGATGTTAATGGAAGTATTATTACTCCATATATCCGGATTGACTTAGAACCGAATGAAACCACGGTTTGCTCTCTTTCAGGACGAACAAATGCTTATATTTATTGCAAAGGCTCTTCTGTAAACAATCATACGCTATGTATGCCTTTGGCTACCCAAGTAGAAGCCGGAACAGAAGTTAATTTGTTCTATTTCGTTGCCGCTGGAAGGTTAGCACCAAGGCCAGTGATTAAAATATATCCCGATGGGGAGTTTTTGCCGAACAATGTCACAGAGATATCTATGTCTGAGACGATGGAATTACAACTGAAGGTTGTGAAAATAGGACCAGATGAAAGCGATAAACGTTGGTTTGTCGTCAATGGTTGACAGTAGAGTTATTAAACAAAAAGAGAATATAAATTAAATGTTAAATTGGGCTGATTTTCATCGTAGAAAAAACGCCCGTTAAAAGTAGCAAGGTATGATAGAAAAGATTAAGATAACGGATACCAGTGTGATAGAGCAGATTAGGGATAATATGCCTACTGCAACTATCAGTAAGAACGGATTAATGCCAGCTGGAATGATCGGTACTAAGAATGTTATGTCAAGCGTATTGTTATGTGAGACTACAAATACTGCCGTTACAGGCTCTTTATTATTAGCAGTTTCTGCGACCACATCCGGAATCCCCAACCTTTATTTCATTACAATGGGGCGTACTGCCGGTAGTACAAATAATCCGACTCTTAGAGTAACGTTATTATCCGGTATCTATAATATTAAAATTCTCGGGAAAACAGATGCAAATGGTGTGTGTAGGATATACGCTGAACGCAATCAGTATACACCTGTTCTTGATGTTATTGCAATGAATACAAATGGTATTACTATGAAAATGGAAACTGCTGATAATTCAGATTTTGCAAATGGCTTTGAAGCTACATTAATATAACATTATAGGGGCATTTGCCCCTATAATTATCACCAATTTGGTTGAATAGCATCTTCTGCCGGTTCTTCAAATACCATAGGAAATAAAGCATTACCATGTAAGAGGTTAATGCATGATGCCGTAGAACTAACTGCCGAGCTCACAGCCCATACAATTATAGTATTGTTATCTATCTTATATACTAATTTGGGCTGATTCGTTTCTCCTGCTTTTCCGATAAGTTGCTTAAAATTACATATATGAACTGTAGTGTCATAATTTGTTATATATCCCAGAATTATGCTTGAATCTTGACTAGAATAACGTATCATATTCATTATGAAACTGCAGTTCATGTTCACATTTACCTCCATTATTCTAATCCATGAGTATCCGTTACCCATCGGAAAGAACACCCGTTTTATCATTCCAGCATTTTCCAATGTTGATACTAAATTTGCTGGTGTCGATACAATAGGGTTATTGTTAGCATCTACAGCCTGTATTTTGGAAGGCATCCCATTCTCTAAACTGGCTTGATATTCTTTATCACTAATTTTTTCGACCATATCTTGCTACTTTTAACGGGCGAGGGAAATAGCTTATTGAGGGGAGTATTATATTTAAGTTGAAAAGATGATCGCTTTTTCATACATAATATGAGGGGAATATTGGCTCTATATAGTGTAATTATAATGAATAATAGTCAATTGAGTACAACTGTATTTTTTTGTTGATTACAACTCAAAAAACTATTGTTAATCTCGTTTATATTACAGATATTTGCGCAACTAAAATAAACAACATGTATTATGAACATTGTGAAATAAAAACTCCAGAAGATAATATAATCATCTGGAGATATATGAATATTGAGAAATTTCTTTCTATTCTAGAAAATAGTGAACTTTTCTTTTCTCGTTTAGATGTTCTTGAAGATAAGTATGAAGGTCATCTTCCGAAGAAGAACAAAGACATAATAGTCAATCTTAGTAATGAAAAAAGCGTTATAGATTACTATTTATCTTTAAAAAAACATTGTCATGTAAACTGCTGGCACATGAATGATGAAGAATCCGCAGGTATGTGGTCATCATATGCTCCTGGAAATAGTGGAATAGCTATTAAATCAACGATAGGAAGGTTGAAAAAAGCATTTAAAGATGCAGTAGAAAATATTATTATAGGTCCTGTATCTTATATTGATTATGATAATGATTCAATAAATGAAGATTCCGTATTTGCCGCCAGCTTCTATAAAAGAAAGAACTATAAGAGTGAACAAGAAGTACGAGCTTTTACAAGTACAATGTCAAATTGTACTTTGAATAGTAATGGGGGGTATAATTTGGAGAATGAAACAGTGACTTCTGGAATAAATATAAAAATTGATTTATCCTTGTTAATTGAAAAAATTTACGTCTATCCAAATGTTCCTACATGGTTTTACGAACTTATAAAATCAATTATGAAAAGATATGGATATTCATCTATTGAGGTTATGAAGTCGGATATTTAGTTTTCTTATTGTTTAAAGAATAATATATAGCAGAGGATTCTGTTATGTCTTATTTTCAATTAGCATTGACTATATTTGTTGAATTTCAAACTCAGATTAGTTGATACTTTCTTACTCATGCGATATCAATTTTACTTTCCAGTCACCGGTTGAAGTTTCTGAAGAACCTGATACTGGATATTTAGTCAAAGAATTTACATTTTAAATAAGAGCGGCTTCGGTCGCTCTCTTTTTGGTTATATCTTCCGCCCGTTAAATGTAGCATATATGATCGAGAAAGTGAAAGAGAATGAAATGACAGTTGCTTCTGGAGTAGCGTATATTAGAGCATTAGATTTGAATGGGAATAGTGTAAGAATCGACAAAAGTAACTTTATGTCCGAAAACAGTCTTATTTCCGGATTAAGATGGTCAACTGGAACCGGAGGTTTATTCAAAGTGATGTATAAAGTAATAGGTATATCAGCAACTGAAGTAGAAGAAAGCCTTTTACTAATTTGCCCAATCATAGATATCAATACAACAAAAGAAAATCTTTCAGGATGTGTTGGGCAATTTTATTTTCTAAGAGGTGGAGCTGGAGCAGGACTTACAGCCTCTCCAACAGACGTTTGTTTTCTAAAGGGATATAATACTATAAAAGCATATAAAACAGCTTTAGGAAATCCCCTAATTACATCTTTAGGGTATTGTACATACAACGGTATAATGTATCTTGCCATTAAATTCGATCAAGTTGCATACTTCGATATCATCTTTAGCGGCATTTATTCAGGTAATTGCATATTTAAACCAGCAGCTTTAAGCGCTGTGATATGGAAAGGAGATTTATAGGGGCTATGTGCCCCTATAAATGATATAAGTACCATAGATTGGCTGGAAATATTCTCACTAATTAATCGATCCTTGTGATTTCTGATCTAAAAACATTCAGAAAAGGATGTTAATTACAGATTTACCCAATCATTCCAAACAATTCCTACGCCATTTCCATAACCATACCGAAAGTTAACTTTGCCATTTCCAAAAAACAACTGGAAAATCATTTGACTTGTTGTCACAGACCCTATTGCATCTCTCTGGCAATGGATAACACAGCCACCACCTAATGTCCAATTAGGGGTAATGTATGTTGTAATTCCTATCATTATTCCTTCTCGCGTGTATAAATAATAATCGTTTGGATGTATGGAGTGCGTGGAAGCAGCATTCAGAAACAATCCACCCATTATTTTATTGTCAGATGATAGCAAACCTTTTTTCTCGTTTGTTGCGGTAGGTAAACTATTCAGGATCTGTTCTATCACGTTCGTATCTGTAACCTTAACTTTATCCATTGCCATATCTTACACTTTTAACGGGCGTCCTTTATGCGATTTGTCTCGGCAGGATTAGTTTATTACCTTCACCGGCAAAAATGATTTACGCGTATATCAGAGTTTCTACCGACAAACAGACAGTAGAAAATCAGAGATTTGAATTGCAGAATTTTGCCAACGAACGCAGATTAGTAATTGATAAATGGGTATCAGAACAAGTTACAGGAACCAAATCTGAGAAAGAACGAAAGCTTGGGCCACTTCTGAAGAAGATGAAGAAAGGGGATACTCTTATACTTTCTGAAATCAGTCGATTAGGAAGGAACCTAATGGGCATAATGAGTATGCTCCATCTCTGTATGATGAAAGAGACTTGTGTCTTTACTGTTAAGGAGAACTACGAGTTAGGCAATAATATCAATAGTAAGGTTTTAGCCTTTGCCTTCGGTTTGTCGGCTGAGATTGAGCGTGAGTTGATATCACAACGAACCAAAGAGGCACTTGCACGTAGAAAAGCAGAAGGCATACAACTTGGCCGGAAGAAAGGTGATAAAAATACACATTATAAACTCACCGGTAAAGAAAATGTTATCCGTACTATGTTGGATTATGGCTATTCTAAAGCTGCCATCTGTCGGAAATTAAAATGCAATCACAAAACATTGGATGATCATTTAGCAAGAATGCAAGAATTACTGGCTACGACTTGATCAAATCAATGTCCTTTATAGCACATGATTGTTAATATACCTTTGCCAAAAACTTAAATAAAGAATAATGAAAGCAATTGATTCTATTATCATTCACTGTTCTGCTACTCCTGCAGGAAAAGATTTCCGCGCCAATGACATTGATCGGATGCATAAAGCGCAAGGCTGGAAAGGCATAGGATACAACTATGTTATACCTCTTGACGGTGTGGTAGAAACAGGAAGATCACTTTCAATTAATGGAGCGCACTGTCCTGGTTACAATGATCACTCTGTTGGTATCTGCTATATTGGAGGATTAAACGCAATGGGAAAGGCTGCCGATACACGTACGCCTGCACAAAAAGAAGCTCTTCGTAACCTCGTTGCAACTCTCTGTGAGCAATACAATATCATCGAGATCTTAGGCCACCGCGACACATCTCCGGATCTCAATGATAATGGTATCGTCGAGCCATCAGAATGGATCAAAATGTGTCCCTGCTTTGAAGTAAGGGATGAATTTGTAAACTTCATGCGCCCGGTTATTATCCGACCTTAACTAAATTCGTGCGGATGTACTGATCTTTGTGCGGTTTCGTACAAAGATCGTGCATCCGCATTCCTTTTAAAAACAGAGTTTTAACCTAACTTCGTACGAAAGTACTAAATTATAAAGCTATTGAAACACTGTACCCCTTCACGTTTCGACTCATCCATAACATGAGCATATACGAGCGTTTCTTTCATGTCCGAATGCCCCAGTAACTCCTTCAGTGCTGCAAGATCCTTTGTATGTCGTAGGTAAATGGTCGCAAATGTATGCCTCCCGACTTTGTGAGTGATAGGTTTATCTATCTCAGCAATGGCAGCAATATCCTTCAGGTTGCGGTTCATGGTTTGATCAGCCTGGATCACTTCAAACAAAGGACCTTTTTTTCTTGTACCGACAATCTTGGATAATAAGTTCTTGAGTGGATCAGATATCGGGATCTGGATCGGTTCCGGCTTGCTGTTCCGGAGCTTCATTCGGAAATAGGTAAAGTGATCTTCAGAGAATTGCTCAAGCTGCAATTTCTTTGCATCTCCAACATGTAGACTGCTGAAGCACATGAATAGAAAGAATTCCAATGTCTTATGCAATTTATATTCCAATTCTCCGGTATTATACAATGCCACGAGTTGGGCCAACTCTTCTTCATTCAAATATACACAGGTGGAAGTTATTTTTTTAATCGACCATTCTTCAAAAGGATTCTCTGTCATATATCCAGCTTTGTATGCAGCTAATACGTACTTCTTGATAATAGCCATGTTCTTGTAGGCTGTGTTTGCATTATTATCCAGTTCTCTCCGGAGGTAAGCAAAGTAGATATCCAACCAATCCCGTGTGATATCATCAAAGATCAGGTCAGTATTGAACTCTTTCAACTTCCGGATAACACTCATGTGCGTGTTAAGGGTAGTAAGTTCCGTGCGATGAGAGATCTTTTTCATATAATCCCGGACGAAATCGAAGAATGTAGCGTAATCCGATGGTCGGTTATATTCACGCAGAAAGAGGTCACGAGACAGATTCTTATCCCGGAGGCGATACTTTACAAACACATTATTGATACGTGCCAAGATAGTTTCGATTATTAGGTTCTTATCGGCAGATTGCTTATCTCCTGCAGCAACTATACTCTTTTTCTCATTCCAATGCTTCAACTCTACTGTAACCTTAGTGGAGAAATTAATCTTTTGTCGTTGTACATAAAAGGAGATCCACACGATACCGGAAGTATCGTTGTTATATTTTCGGAGGTATATCTTAATATTTTTCATGTGCTACAATCGTATCGTTTTAGGAGGCTCGGACTACAATCGGTCTACACTCGCACGATTTTTCACCCAAATGGCAAGGTAGCTAAGTTACTGAAGGTCAATAAACAACAAATGCCCCGAGTATTTCTACTCAGGGCATTTTGTTCGTTTTGAGGTTCCTGGCGGATTCGAACCGCCGTACACGGTTTTGCAGACCGCTGACTAAGCCACTCATCCAAGGAACCAGTCTCTTCTCATTTGCGGTTGCAAAGGTAGTACATTTTTTGAAAATTCCAACTATCCGCAGCAATTTTTCTTCTTTTCTTTTTTCGTCGCACTACACTCTGCACGCTTCTCATCCATCAATCGCTTTAAGTCACAACCGGTTACGCAATTTGCACATGGATTACCATTTTCTTTTGTCCGGCGGAAAAAAGCATAAATTCCCCATCCGATCCGGACAATACACAACAGTAACAGGATTGCAACTACCCATTGTTGCCAATTCATCATACAAATAATCCTCCTATTCTATAAATGGCAAATGCCATTACCCACGCAAGCAGCGTGGTATACACTGCCGTAAATAATGCCCATTTCCAGCTACCGGATTCTTGCTTGATTGCTACAATCGTAGCTATACATGGGAAATAGATCAAAACAAACACCATATAGCAGAAAGCTACCAACGGTGTAATCGGAATACGTTCGGCAAGACTTACGGCATCTGCTTCAGCATCATTTGTATAAAGCACGCCCAGTGTACTTACCACTAATTCCTTAGCGCCCACACCTGAAAGTATACCGATACCAAGTTTCCAGTCAAAACCCAAAGGTTCAATCACCGGCTCCATAGCCTTTCCTATCTGCCCGATGTAGGAATTCTCCTGCTGTTCGGCAACCGTTTCATACGCATCATGGTCAGGATAATATCCCAATGCCCATATTGCGATGGAAGCTATCATTATAATACCTCCCATTTTACGAAGATATTGTGCACCCTTCTCCCACGTGTGACGGAAAATGGCTTTTGCTGTCGGTAAACGATAAGGCGGAAGCTCCATTACGAACGGAGTATCATCCCCCTTCACAAGGAAACGGCTGAATAAACGCGCCAGCAATACCGCCAACAAGATACCTATTGAATATATTAATAACAGTATCAAACTACCATTGTTCGGAAAAAATGCACCTACCAGCAACAAATAAATAGGCAGGCGGGCACTACATGACATCAACGGATTGACGAGCATGGTAATAAGTCGGCTTTTACGGTTCTCAATAGTGCGCGAAGCCATAATAGCAGGTACATTACATCCGAAACCCATAATCAGAGGAATGAAGGATTTACCATGCAACCCCATCTTATGCATAATCTTATCCATGATAAATGCAGCACGCGCCATATAACCGGAGTCTTCCATCAACGATATACAAAAATAAAGAATAAGAATGTTTGGCAGAAAGACAATCACACCACCAACACCACCTACAATACCATCTACCAATAGATCTTTCAACGGTCCGTCAGCCATATTGGCATGTATAAAGTTGCCGAGGGTTTCTACCAGCCATTCGATACCCATCATCGGGTATTCGCCAAGCACGAACGTCCCTTCGAACATGAGATACATGAACAGGAAGAAAATGGGGAATCCCCACACACGATGTGTTACAATGGAATCTATCACGCGTGTAGTATGCTCTTTATCCAAGTGATTATCCACAAAGGTTTCTTTCAGTGCACCGGATATAAAACCATATTTTGCATCAGTGATAGCCTGATCGCAATCCTCATTCAGCACGTCTCGGATACGGCGGCTTTCTTGATCACGGACATCTATGATTTCTTTGCCGTTGGGTAAAGTTTTAATCAGCGTTTCCAAATCCGTATCATTCTCCAGAAGCTTGATGGCAAGAAAGCGGGTGGAATACTTATGACGGATACCCTCATTCTCACTAATCACCCGCTTCACCTCTTCAATGCTGCGTTCCAGTTCAGGACCGTGGTTAATGTGAATATGACGATAGAATCCATGATGGCGTACTTCTTCTTCTTTATGAGCCCCACCGGTATAGCCGGGTACATACTCCCGATGCCATTCACGCAGGTCATTCAACACTTCTGCACGTACCTTGCCTTTCTGATCGAGGAAGTCGGCACCTTCGTAAATACTGATAACAACGTGAAAAAGATCTTCGATGCCTTTGCCCGTACGCGAAACGGTAGGAACCATAGGAACACCAAAGAGTTCACTCAGTTTCATGTAATCCAGCGTGTTGCCGCTGGCTTCCAGTTCATCGTACATATTGAGAGCCATCACCATACGCACGTTCATGTCAATCAACTGGGTAGTGAGGTACAGATTACGTTCCAGATTGGACGAATCTACCACATTGATAACAATGTCCGGTGTTTCATCAATAATATGATGACGGACATACATTTCTTCAGGACTATATGCTGATAGCGAATATGTACCGGGCAAATCGACTATGCGGAAATGATAACCTTGAAAATTAAAGTAGCCTTCCTTGGCATCCACTGTAACCCCGCTGTAGTTACCAACGTGTTCGTGTGAACCGGAAGCAATATTAAACAGAGAAGTTTTCCCACAGTTTGGATTACCCACTAATGCAACATTAATGGTACGACGTTTACCGAGAGCGATACGTTTCAGTTCTTCTTCACCCGGATAAATATCTTCACTCATTCCCGGATGATAATTCGGTTTTGTCACTTGCTCTTTCGCCTCATGTTCGCTGAGTATTTCAATCATCCCTGCCTCCTGTCGGCGCAAAGAGATTTCATACCCCATTACTTTGTATTTTATTGGGTCTTTCAGCGGGGCATTCAGCAAAACCTCTACAGTCTTGCCTTTAATAAAACCCATTTCTACAATTCGTTTGCGGAAACCGCCATGCCCCAGTACTTTAACGATTACACCTTTTTCTCCAGTTTTTAATTCGGATAAACGCATAGTCTTCTCTCTTTCTTTAATTTGGATGCAAAGATAAATGATTTGTATTTAGCCTACAAATTATTTAGATTGTTTTTAAATAAGGAGAAATATTCTCCATTCTCCACTTTGTTTTGAAGAATTAGAAAGAATTCAATTCGTTAATATTATCTTTGCACCATTATGAATAAAAAGAAAATAGCGCAATACATTGACCAGGAAAAGCTTTTCACACGAGAAGACAAAATACTGGTAACACTGAGTGGCGGAGCGGACTCAGTAGCTTTGTTGCGTCTACTTCTTGATATGGGGTACACCTGCGAGGCGGCACATTGCAATTTCCATCTGCGGGGAGATGAGTCAGTTCGAGATGAAATGTTTGTCCGCGAACTATGCTTGCAACTGGAAGTTCCGTTACATGTCCAACATTTCCAAACTACGGAAGAAGCGGAAAAGCGCCACATATCCATTGAAATGGCAGCGCGGGAATTACGTTATGCCTGGTTTGAGCAGCTCCGTCTACAACAAGGAGCCGACGTTATCGCCGTGGCCCATCATAAAGATGATAGTGTAGAAACTCTCCTGCTCAACCTTATTCGTGGAACAGGCATCAACGGACTATTGGGTATCCGCCCCAAAAACGGAAATATTGTCCGTCCTTTGTTATGCCTCGACCGGAAAGAAATAACTGAATACCTACAAGAAATCGGGCAATCTTACGTAACGGACAGCACTAACCTGCAAGACGAATATACACGCAACAAGATACGCCTCAACCTCTTGCCACTTATGCAGGAAATCAATCCCTCTGTAAAAGAAAGCCTTCTCCGCACTGCAGAACATCTGAATGATGCAGCTCTCTTATATAAAAAAGGAATAGAAGAAGGCAAGCAGAAAGTGCAAACCGAACAAGGTATCCTGATCAGTGTTTTGCTCCAAGAATCTGCACCGGAAACCTTATTATTTGAGATCTTATCTCCATTAGGATTTAACAGTGCACAGATCAAAGATATTTTCACCTCTCTGAATGGGCAACCGGGGAAAATATTCCTCAGTGGAGAATGGCGCGTGATTAAAGATCGAGAGCTTCTACTGTTAGAACCGATCTGTTCAGAAGATGTTTCAACAGTCTTTTCTCCAGATGACCCTGCCCTACCCTTCCGTTTGACAATGGAAGAATTAGAAGTCACAGATGATTTCATCATTCCCCGTGACCGAAACACTGCTTGCTTCGATGCAGACAAACTAAAACAACCTCTCACAGTCAGACACTACCGACAAGGCGACACATTCGTTCCCTTTGGTATGACTGGGCGAAAAAAGGTCAGTGACTACCTTACTGATCGAAAATTCTCCCTTTCCCGCAAAGAGCAACAATGGGTGCTTTGCAGTGGCTCCCATATCATTTGGTTGATAGGCGAACGTACTGATAATCGTTTCAGAATAGACGACCAAACACAGAAAGTTATTATTCTGAAGTTTATTCCTTATTAATTGCAACGAGTATCCTTTAGAAAGCGATATGACAACTTACTCCTTTTTCTTCTTTTGAGAAATAAGGAGAAATAAATATATTCTTATACCGCTTACGGAAGAAAGTCTTTGTAATAGTTGGATAAAGCCAATAAGCCGCCTGAGTACTCAGTATTCCGATTCCGGCTCCGGTAAGCACATCTGTCAGCCAATGACGATTGTTATACATACGAAAGAAGCCTGTACCGGCAGCTACTGCATACCCGGCAACACCTATCCATGGAGAAACGTCCCAATATTCCTTACGCAAAAACTCCGCACCCATAAAAGCGGTTGCAGTATGCCCCGACGGGAAGGAATTACGGCTACTCCCGTCAGGACGTTCTACACTGGCTGTCATTTTAAATGTGTTTACGGTGATACCCATTAGTGCATAGGCAGTAGCGAGGATTATAGTACGATCCGCAAAGTCGTGTTTCCCTTTTACACCACACAAATTCAAGCCATAAACAGCAAGCATCGGAGCATACTGCGAAAAATCATCAACCGTGAATTTACTGTCAATGTTTTCCCGTAGCTCGTCGCGTAACTCCCGGTTCTGATATTGCAGCCAATGGCTTTCCAACCCGATAATCCCCACTCCAATCAAAGTTGCAGGTAAAATGACCTGCCGGATGCGGAAACGGTGTGGATTATTATCCATTACCCGAACCGTATCCATTTTGACAGAATCCTCCTGTGCTTGTCCGATTACTGCAAATGCACAAAGTACAAGCAATATAAGGATTTTACATACTCTCATCATATTCTAACTTCGCTGTGTGTTTTTTGCTCTTGTTTCCACCAAATGTATAAGAAACGCCGATATAGAAAATACGGGGATTACGGCGTTTTTCTACCTTCTGTTTCAGTTCGGGTGTATCAAGCGTGTACGACTTCCGATAGGTATCAAACAAATCAGTAACCGAAGCCAATACGGAAAGATTGATACTCGGAATATCATACTTCATACCCAGATTGATACAATAATCGGCATCCCTGCGGCCTTGAGGCACCAGTGTGGCAGAACGATAACGTGCATTGAACTGCATCATATAGTGTTTGAACGGCATGAAGTTGGCATTTAACAACGTGCTCCATGAGAAAGTATTCCTATGTCGTGAAAAGCCCAACTTTTCTGCATTGATCTGATTGAAATATCCGTTTGCATTCCAGTTAAAAGAGAGCCAATGATTGATAGAATAACTCCAGATCAGCTCCAATCCTGCATTGTGACTCTGATCCAAATTCTCTTTAGTAGTCAGCAGTACGCCACCGTCTATATAGCGTGACACTTCGGTAATCTGATTGGTAAGATAGCGATAATAGACTGTAGTCATCAACGATGCATTTGTATCATTGTGCCACAGCCATCCCGCCTCCACCGAATGTATCTTTTCCGGTTTCAAATCAGGATTACCCGCCGAAAGACTGAGTGGATTGATACGCTCGGCAAATGGATTCATATCACTACCTTCCGGACGGTTCACACGAAGGCTATAGCTTAGTTGAAGTTCATTGTGCTCATTCAGTTTGCGGGAGGCATGCAACGTAGGATAAATATTGGTATAGTGCTGCCTCGTGATGCTGTCAAGAGAATACAAATTGTTCCGGATATCAGCATATTCTCCACGCAGTCCGGCCATAAGCCTCCACTCTCCCGGATTCATTTCTAAAGTAGCGAAGAAAGAATGAAGGGTGCGATGATGGGTAAAATCACTTGTACGGTCAAGATCAGGAATGAAAGATGCTCCGTCCCAATTCTCCACATGATAATTCTGTTCGGCACGAAGCGCTTCCAATTCATACCCTGCCGAGAATTTTGTCCGTTCCGATAAATGATGCTGCCAATGCACTTTTCCGATATGCAGATAATTGGCATCCCATACCCACTCATTGTCTTTAGTGTCATTCTCCATTTGCATGGTAGAATATTCATTCTGTTCGTCTTCACTTTCGGAAGAATAAGTATAGTTCACACTCCATTCATTGCCCTTTCCATAGGTGTGGGTATAGAGAAAGTTTCCTTCCCACATATTCTCCCTGGCATCAGCCCTGCGATTGCGAAAATAAAAATCTTCCAAATGATGATTTATATCTTCCGTAACAGATTCTATACGCTCACTTCGCAGGAAATGACGGCGATTATAGCTTCCCGAAATTTCCATGACATCATGAGTCGAAAGGTTTGCTCCCATTCCAAGTCGTAATGTGTGCGACACGGGACGACCTGTACCGAGGGTCGTCTGGTTAATGTATTCCGTGGGCGATGTACGATTGTCAAAAATACTACGGTCATAGCGATCTTGCCGGAAAGCATAACCGCCAAAGAAATTCACCCCATTGATGCCGTAATTCAAATTCACTCCGGCATTGTAACGGTCGTGGCTACCGGTATTCGCCGTCAAAGTGCCATTCAGTCCCGCCTTACCCTCCTTTTTCAATACGATGTTGATAATACCGCTCACACCATCGGGTTTATACTCTGCCGAAGGATTAGTAATTACCTCGATACGTTCGATACTGTTTGCGGCAAGTTGATTCAGAGCATCAGTCCGTGTCCTGCCGCTCATCAGTGCGGATGGTTTTCCATTAATAAGGATAGTCACATTCTCATTACCACGCAGGCTGACCGTACCTTCCAAATCCACCTCTACCGAAGGAATATTCTGCATCAATTCGCTTGCCGAACCTACCGAACTCATCAAATCCTGTCCTACATTAAATACCTTACGATCCAGTTTAGGCACAAAAGTGGATTTTCGCCCGGCTACCACCACTTCATTCAATACCTGACCTTTATCGTCAATCCATAATACACCGACATCAACCGTCTGATTACCATTACCCACGATGAACATTTCAGATTGTGTTTCACCATAACCGACATAACTACCCACCAGATAATAACGACCCGTTGGCACATCTTCCAGATGAAAGCATCCGGTAGAATCTGTCATAGCTCCCGTCACAAGTTTTTTTGTTGTTGCCTCGTACAAAGCTATCGTGGCAAACTCCACCGGTGCTTTATTCGTTTTACCACTTAAGATTCCTGTCAGTTTACTGCCATTTCCTGCAGCGAATACAATCGTAATCCAACAAATGACCACGATGCCTAAAACAAATCTTTTCATACCTTTTCTTTCTTTTATCTCAAAATTCTGAGGCAAAAGTAAAAGGCAAATTAGAAGACATTTTGAATTTTATCGGGGAAGATAATCTTTTTGAGGAGGATTTTTAGGATACGTCAACTGATTATCAAAAAGCCGTTAACGGAATTCATTCATTTCCCATTAGAGGAATTTACAACTGTATAGCGAGCTATTTTCCTACTACGACTGAGGATAGTTCCCATTAGGACTGAAGGTACTTCCCACTACGACTGAAGCCACTTCCCACTAGGACTGAACTCGTGTTCCACTACGACTGATCTTAGTGGAACACCAAGTGCATTATCACACAGACAGTTACATCCTTTTCAGCACTCCTATATAGCTCATATCGGAAAAGGAATGAATAAGACTCACCACAGATTACACAGATTCACACAGATTTATTAATCTAATAATCAGCAAAATAGGATCTGTGTCAATCTGTGTAATCTGTGGTGAATTAATTCATAACCGAAAAGCTTTGAAATAATTTCACCAACAAATTACCTAAAATACACTGAAAATACATGGTGATTCTCTTCGAAAACGTACTGCAACCTCCAACCATGATAGTCGCAAATAGCTTTCGCAATAGAAAGTCCAAGTCCATTCCCAGACGCCTTTGTATCATCAGAACTGAAACGCTGGAAAAGTGTACGGGCATTAAGAGATACTCCATCCGCCGGATTACTGACCGTAAAATAGCTATTGCAAAGCAAAAGTCTAATCTCTCCATTCATTGCAGCAGTATGGCGAATGGCATTGACAACAAGGTTATTCAGCAGGCAACTTAACAGAATTGTGTTCACATTGTGCACAACATGGCACGTACGCTGGTCAAGGAATGAAATGTTCAAATCACTGTGCAGTACATTGTAAGTAGGCATTGCCTCACGAATAAAGTTGCCTAAGTCGACCTCCTCCATCTCTGTGTACTGTGAATTCTCTATTTTTGCCAAGAGTAGTAAATTGCGATTCAAATGTTCCATCCGGGTATTGAGGTCGTAAAGATCGGAAACAAGATTCATTGACCGCTCGTCCAGTTCTTCCTGCATCAACAAGTCCAGTTTACTGCGAATAATAGAAATAGGTGTTTGGAGTTCATGCGAAGCATTCTCGGTAAACTCTTTCTGTATACGATAAATCTCCTTATCTTTCTGCATCAGCTTTGCCAATGAATTGTTGAGCCGGGCAAATTCTTTTATTTCGGTTTTCTGAAACTGAGGCACTGCACTTTGCGCCAAGTTGAACTGTTCTGTCTTCTGCAACGTATCATCAAACGGCAACCACAGGCGATGTGTAATGAAACGCATCATAATAAACAAGGCAAGGCTCAAGACCAGAAAAATAAGCAGGAACTGAAGCATCATTCCCACCACAATATCCCGTTCTAAGTCAATGTGTGGAATAGACGTCCCCAATTGCACCGCCTCGATAATATCTATCATATCCTCCGCATAGAAATACTTGGTGAGCAGAAAAAACAAGGGAGTGGTCAGTATAAAGATTGCCACCGTACAGACAAGGAACTGCGAGAGTGTTTTATGCAAAAGACTTTTCATGATTCTATAGCCCATTTATATCCGGTTCCATAATATGTCTTAATGCAATCTGCCATACCCACATCCGCCATTTTCGCTTTTAAGTTTTTGATGTGGGCATAGACGAAGTTAAAGTCATTCATCATATCCGCCATGTCCCCGCTAAGATGTTCGGCCAATGCACTCTTAGAAACAACACGACGACGGTTTTCAATAAGGAATAACAGAAGTTCATATTCTGTTTTGGTCAAATCAAGCGTGACAGTTCCGACACTAACCACCTTACCAAGCAAATCAATACTTATCGGACCATTCTGTAAAGTGTTGCTGTTCGTAAAACATTTCCTCCTCAACAAAGCAAAAATACGCATACTCAATTCCGGCAGATGAAAAGGCTTGGCTAAATAATCGTCCGCACCGATCTTCAGTCCCGCCACTTTATCGTCTAAAGAATCCTTTGCCGACACGATGATAACTCCCGTCTGAGGCGATGTACTTTTTATTTTTCGCAGCACATCCAATCCATTTCCTCCGGGAAGCATTAAATCCAGCAAGATACAGTCATATTCGTAGAGTTCTACCTTCATGGCAGCCTCAGCAAAGGAAAAGGCTTGTTCGCATAGATAATCTTCCCGACACAGAAAGCTCACAATGCTGTCGGACAATTCACGTTCATCCTCTACTATCAATAATTTCATAGTTCCTAATTTTAAATACAGACACAAATGTATCGGAGAATTCTGTAGAAATTCTGAATGAAAGGAGTTTATTGCATGTAGGATTAAAGCTATAAAATAATCCGGTCCTCTTTCTGCCGCACAAAGCAGTCTGAAAGCAATGAAGCAAACGGAGTATCATACGTCCGCGCCTTGAAAGAACATCCCTTGACGCATGCGCAACACTTTATGCACTTTTCGGCAATCGTATTACATTCGTCACCTTTCAGAATAGCTCCCGAAGGACAATGTACAGCGCAAACGCCACAATGCGTGCAAAGTTCCGCATTCACTTCCGGTACACGCGGCAAAGGAACACCACTTTTACGCAACTTTATCACCCGGCGCAGAAACTTGAACAAAGGCAGAAAAGGCTGGCGCGGGCGCTGAATGCGGTTCACATCCACCGGATACAAGTGTTCCATATCAACGGCGGCATTTATTTTCGTCCGTATCTTCGCACCAAATTCCTCCGCATATTGCAAATCATTTGCATCCGGACGCCCTGGGGCTATTGGATTTTGTTCCGTACTATACGAATGTTCTCCCACAAAAGTAGCCCCGGCAATAACTTTGAAGCCCTGAGCAGAAGCAAATGCGTCCAATTCTATCAAAGCCTTTTCATACGCGCGGTTACCATAAACTACTACCAGCACAACCGGAGATCCTGATGCACGAATGCCCTGCAACCGCTCCATAGCCAAAGGAGCTACCTTGCCACCATACACTGGCACAGCAATAACAGTCAGTGTATTCTCCGGAATATCTACCTCAGCAGCATGCAGTGTTAAATTCGTAGTAACAACATTTGTTAATCCTGTTCCGCGAACAATTGCCTCGCCAACTTGTTTAGAAGTACGAGTAGGCGAAAAATAGATGAAATGAACTTCGTTTATATCCATAAATATATGCGCTTTTTCTTGGTTTATCAAGCAAAGATAAAGTTTTAAAATTAAAAAAAAGACGAATTGTTTATGAAACCAAAAATATTTATTACCTTTGCACCGTTGAAACATTCTGTAAACTCCTAAGTGCGGGTAGCTAACAGTTTTCCGGTTCAATAATAAATATCCCATAATCATTATATTAAATAAAGGTATATTTACCACGTTGCTTGTGACGACAACCGCAGCCGTGTGAACATATCTGTCCAATAACAAAAGAAATTTTAAACCATTCACATATATACTGTATGTATAATATCATTCAATTGAACGACAAAAATTTGTCGGAACTTCAATCTATTGCCCAAGAACTGGGTATTAAAAAGACAGACTCACTAAAAAAAGAAGAACTTGTTTACAAGATACTTGATGAACAAGCCATCGCAGGTGCTACCAAAAAGGTTGCTGCTGAAAAGCTGAAAGAAGAGCGTAAAGTGGACAGACAACAAAAACGTACCCGCGTAACCGTAAAAAAAGAGAGTACTGATAAAGTCTTCACCGCCAACAAAAATGGTGACCTCACTAAGGCAAAAGCTGAAGCCACAGTTGCAGCTACCAAGGTACAACCAGTAGCTGAGGCAACAAAAGCACCGGTAGCTGAGAAAGCTCCTGAAGCAGTTGCAACCACTGCATCCGCTCCCGAAAAAGCCGAAGACGCTACCCCGAAACGTAAACCGGGGCGTCCGCGCAAAACCAAGACGGAAGAAAAAGCTCCCATACCCGCACCTATGCCTGTTGCAAAGAAGGAAGAGCCTAAAAAAGCTGAACCTGAATTGAATTTTGAAACCGAAACACCTAAAGTAGTTAAGAAAGTCGTAATAGAGGACAGTCCTATCTTATCAGAACCCGAAGATGACTTCATTCCCATCGAAGATCTCCCGACTGAGAAAATAGAGCTCCCTTCAGAACTGCTGGGCAAATTCGAAGCTACCAAAGCCGAGACTCCTGTAGCACCCGTAGCAGAACCCACGCCTGCAACCGCACAACGCCCACGCCTTCGTCCTCGCGACAATAATAATACTCCTTATAACAACAACAATAATAATCGTAACAACAACCCGCGTCCTGTTCAGCAGCAACGTCCCGCACAGCAAAATGCTGGTGATAACTATGCTCCTGTGCAAGAACGCAGACCGGTAATTGAGCGCGAAAAAGTATACGAATTCGATGATATCCTGACCGGTACCGGTGTACTGGAAATTATGCAGGATGGTTACGGATTCCTTCGTTCTTCCGATTACAATTATCTTTCTTCACCGGATGATATTTACGTATCACAATCCCAAATTAAATTGTTCGGACTGAAAACAGGTGACGTTGTGGAAGGTGTAATTCGTCCGCCGAAAGAAGGAGAAAAATATTTCCCATTGGTAAAGGTAGGAAAAATCAATGGACGTGATCCGGCTTTCGTACGTGATCGTGTACCATTTGAGCATCTTACTCCGTTATTCCCCGATGAAAAATTCAGATTATGCAAAGGTGGCTACTCCGACTCCATGTCTGCCCGTGTAGTAGATCTCTTTGCTCCTATCGGTAAAGGTCAGCGTGCATTGATCGTGGCACAGCCTAAAACCGGTAAGACCATCCTGATGAAAGATATAGCCAATGCAATTGCAGCAAATCATCCGGAAGTTTACATGATCATGTTGCTTATCGACGAACGCCCCGAAGAAGTAACCGACATGGCTCGTACCGTAAATGCCGAAGTGATTGCTTCAACTTTCGATGAACCGGCCGAACGTCACGTAAAGATTGCAGGTATCGTACTGGAGAAAGCAAAGAGACTTGTAGAATGTGGCCATGATGTCGTTATCTTCCTGGATTCTATCACTCGTCTGGCACGTGCTTACAATACGGTATCCCCGGCTTCCGGCAAAGTTCTTTCAGGTGGTGTGGACGCCAATGCACTACACAAGCCCAAACGTTTCTTCGGTGCCGCCCGCAATATTGAAAATGGTGGTTCACTCACTATCCTGGCTACTGCATTGATTGATACCGGTTCTAAAATGGACGAAGTTATCTTCGAAGAATTCAAAGGTACAGGTAACATGGAGTTGCAACTCGACCGCAACCTGTCCAACAAACGTATTTTCCCTGCAGTCAACATTGTTGCTTCCAGCACTCGTCGTGATGATCTGTTGCAGGATAAGCAAACATTGGATCGAATGTGGATACTCCGCAAATATCTGGCTGATATGAACCCGATAGAAGCTATGGATTTCGTAAAAGATCGTATGGAAAAAACCAAAGACAACGACGAATTCCTAATGAGTATGAACAGCTAAAACTGAAGCCAAAGGATATAATCAACAAGAAATAGGATTAAATATACAAAAAGGACGAGACATTTTCGGATATCTCGTCCTTTTTAGTTATTTTTGTCGCAATTAATCACATATCATTGTATAAACGTATTAGTTAATAAGGTGAAGCTCAGTAAAACGATCATACTATTATTGTTGATGTTATTTTACGGTACTTCCTATATCCTGTCTGCAAGCAAGGATTCGGAAGATGAGCGTATACATCTTATGGAATACCTGATGGATAATAACTTAGGTTATTCTCAGGAAGTCAGATTAAGAGATATCGCCCAATGGGAAAATGAACTTGTAGAAGTATTCCGTAGCAGAAAGGACTATAAATACATGTTCCTTATGCAGCAGATGGCTGTATATGCCCTCGTTTCAGACGGCCACATCAACGAAGCGTTGGAAAAAGCAAATGTTATGCTGAAACAGGCCACTCAAATGAAATACGATATCGGCATAGCCATAGCCCATTATGCAATAGGAGATACTTATCTTAATGCCAACATGAATAATGAGGCTATCGAAGAATACGAAATAGCCATGCAGAAATTGCATAAAGTATCCGACTCCGAAAAATTACAGGAAAAAGTCTTGATTCAACTAATTCCAACCCTCATCAGAATGGGGAGGATGGATAAAGCTAAAGCCTATTTGGATCAAATGGAACAAATGAATGATTATCAGCACAGCCGTTTCATAGAAAATATCTTCCAAGCATATTATTACCTCCATAATAATGATATGGATAAAGTCCGGAAATATATTCAGGAAGCAGAAGAATGGTATGAATACTATCCGTTTTATTTTCATAGTTCTATCCTGAAATATATACAAGCTGAATATGCCAAAAGAATTGGAGATGACGAACTAGCTATCAAATTATATAATGAGCTGACCATCAATACCAGTAGTGCCAATGTCTATAACAGATATTTGAAAATGAAGAATTCACTGGCACACCTGTATACCAAACAAAGCAGGCCTAGAGAGGCATGTGCCATTTTTCAAGACATCAATATTGCACGAGATTCTATCAATGCCCGTAATTATTCCACCCAGATAAACCTGTTGCGAACCATATATCAGGTGGACCGTCTCGAGATGGATAATCAAAGTGAGCGAAGCCGTCTGCTTTTTTATTCAATTATAGGTTGTATCCTCATTCTAGGCATATCTATTGTATCCGTACTTTATATTCGTAAAATCAATGCACGCTTGATTGCATCTCAACATAAATTGGAAAAAGCCCGGCAAAGTGCTGAGAACTCCATTCGTATCAAGAGCCTTTTTCTGTCGAATATGAGTCATGAAATACGTACTCCACTAAATGCCTTGTCCGGTTTCTCATCTATTCTGACCGATGCTAATATTGACATCGGAACCCGACAACAATGCAATGAAATCATTCAGCAAAATTCAGACTTACTTTTGAAACTGATAGATGATGTTGTTGACCTTTCCAGTTTGGAAATCGGGAAAATGCAATTCCAGTTTGGAAACAGCGATGCAGTAGCTATTTGTCGCAATGTAGTGGATACGGTAGAGAAGATAAAGCAAACATCCGCCGCAGTCCTATTCCAAACGTCTCAGGAAAAAATGGAAATCTATACGGATGAAGCACGCCTCCAGCAGTTACTTATCAATCTGTTGATTAATGCAACCAAATTTACCACAGAAGGTAGCATAACCTTATTATTGGAGAAAGAATCAGAAGAAATGACTGTGTTTTCGGTTACAGATACCGGTTGTGGGATCGCCCCGGAAAAACAGGGACAGATATTTAACCGTTTTGAAAAGCTGAATGAAAATGCCCAAGGCAGCGGATTGGGACTCTCTATCTGTCAATTGATTGTAGAACGTTTCGGTGGAAGAATATGGATAGATCCTGAATATAAGGATGGTTCCCGCTTCTTGTTTACTCACCCAATTCGCTCTATCAACAGAAAGGAGGCAGCGCAATGAAGCAAACCTTGTTAATACTCGCTCTTTTCCTGCAAAGTTTCCTCGCATTTACAGAAAATATAACAGAAAAATCATCTGTGGCAGACAGTCTGTTAATCGAACTACGTGCACTTCCGCATGACACCACAAGATTAAAATTACTTGAGAAACTCGTGCTTACTGAACAAAACTCTCCGCATTATATAGAATATGCTGAAGAAATGTTCAACGAAGCACAGCGCCAAAAGAATCCTAAATATATATGTAGCAGTACATATTTCAAAATATTATACTACTATAATAAGAATGAAGTCGATAGTGTCAGTAAACTGGTGAACTACGTGAAACCCATTGCCAAACGCATGGAGTTTTTCAGGTTGTACTTCAATGCACAAAAATTGCTTATTTATACTTATACATATAAGGAGAAATATGAATATGCCATCAATGAATCATTAAAAATGCTTGAGAAAGCAGAAGAACTGAATAACACAGACGGCCGTATAGCTGCTTATTCATGTCTGGCAAGTGCATACCATGAAACCAACCGTACAAAAGAAGAAGGAGAAGCACTTCGAAAAGCTCACAAATATGTTTCGGAACAAACAACCAGCAGTACACAGTTTAATGTTCTGAATCAACTAATTGTATTCAGTAAAGACCAGAAAGACTATTCAAGCCTGAAGACGTATCTGAAAGAAAACAAACAGCTATTGCAAAAAATGCTTAGTTTAGATCCGGATATGTATGAATCATATTTCAATCTTTATCTATTCTCAGAAATATTTCAAACTTACTATTATACAGGGATAGGAAAGATAGACTCGGCTAAATATCATATAGAAGAAGCTCAAGACTTCATAACTCCGCAGAGTTATATTCCCTATATGGCCCTGTACTATGATGCAAGTGCGGAGTATTACCGGCATACAAAAGATTATCAGGCTGCACTTCTCTATATAGATTCTGCTCTGATAAAGATGAAACAATTTGAATCTGCCCAAATGGAGTATGCCAAACAATTATCGCGGAAAGCTGACATTCTGCAAGAAATGGGTAAATATGCGGAAGCCCTGCCACTGTACGAAAGTTCCAATCATATTCAGGATTCACTGACTGCTGCCATATCAGCTAAACAACTGGAGGAAATCAAAGAAATACATCATCTGAACCAATTGGTATGGGAACGTGGAAAACTAAGAAATCGTGTACAAACCAGTATTCTTTTGAGCCTCGGAATCATCTTGATCTTATGTATCGGCTATATGTTCCGCATCAATCTGATACGAAAAGCATTAAAGATATCAGAAAAAGAAACTCATAAAGCCACACGACAGACAGAAGAAGCCAATGAAATGAAGAATCGTTTCCTCTCCAATATGAGTCACGCCATCCGTGTTCCCCTAAACGGAGTATTGGGGTTCTCACAAATCATAGCAAACGAAGCGGAAATAGACGATCAAACCCGTAAAGAATATGCGGAAATTATTCAGCAAAACACGGATCAGCTAATGCGTTTAGTCAACAATGTCCTTGATTTGTCGCGCCTGGAAGCCGGTATGATGAAATTCCAAATGAGTAATTATGACATCGTACAGCTCTGCAACGATGCTGTAGGAATGGCACATATGCAGAATTCTACCTTGCATACTCATTTCATCAGTAACATTGACGAATATATCATCCATACAGACACAAACCGGTTCATGCAATTCGTTGTCAGTATTCTAACTTGTCCATTCGCTTCTTTCAAAGAAGAACGTGATCTCAACTTCACTCTGAACAAGAACGGAGAAATATTACGTTTTAAAATCACCAACTGCCCCCTCGCAGACCTCAAATATGCCAATCAAGACTCTGCTTTGCGTAATGATGTCAACCGTCTGTTTATAAAACACTTTGGCGGTACATATCAGGTAATCCCCGATAGCAAAGAAGGTCCAACTATTCTTTTCACTTATCCCGCTACCTCGGTTGAATAATATTATTGCCTTAAATGAAGGTAGATACGTGGATTTTTTGTACTTTTGCGCCTCAATAAGAGTAATTTGTAATTTATAAATAGAATTATATCATCATGTTCGATAATTTAAGCGAAAGACTGGAAAGGTCGTTTAAAATTCTGAAAGGTGAAGGAAAGATCACCGAAATCAATGTTGCGGAAACCCTGAAAGATGTGCGCAAAGCACTGTTGGACGCTGACGTAAACTACAAAGTAGCCAAAACTTTCACTGATACTGTTAAGGAAAAAGCATTAGGACAAAACGTGCTGACAGCTGTAAAGCCCAGTCAGTTGATGGTAAAAATCGTGCACGATGAACTGACTCAATTGATGGGTGGCGAAACAGCAGAGATTGATTTGGAAGGAAAGCCGGCAGTTATTTTGATGTCCGGTCTGCAGGGTTCCGGTAAGACAACTTTCTCAGGTAAGCTGGCACGAATGCTGAAAACGAAAAAGAACAAGAAGCCGTTGTTGGTGGCTTGTGACGTATACCGCCCTGCCGCTATTGAACAGTTGCGCGTACTAGCTGAACAAATTGGAGTTCCAATATACTCTGAACCTGACAGCAAGAATCCGGTGAAAATTGCCGAAAACGCCATTCAAGAGGCTAAAGCCAAAGGATACGATGTGGTCATTGTCGATACAGCCGGACGTCTGGCAGTAGACGAAGAGATGATGAACGAGATTGCCGCTATTAAAAAAGCAATCAATCCAAACGAAATCCTATTCGTAGTAGACTCCATGACCGGCCAGGACGCTGTAAACACAGCAAAAGAGTTTAACGAACGACTTGACTTCAACGGTGTTGTACTAACTAAATTAGATGGTGACACCCGTGGTGGTGCCGCTCTTTCCATTCGTTCGGTGGTGAACAAGCCGATCAAGTTTGTGGGTACAGGTGAAAAACTGGATGCTATTGATCAATTCCATCCCTCACGTATGTCAGACCGTATCCTTGGTATGGGTGACATCGTTTCATTAGTGGAACGTGCCCAGGAGCAGTACGATGAAGAAGAAGCAAAACGCCTGCAAAAGAAGATTGCCAAGAATCAATTCGATTTCAACGATTTCTTGAGTCAGATTGCACAGATCAAAAAGATGGGCAACCTGAAAGACCTGGCTTCTATGATACCGGGTGTAGGTAAAGCTATTAAGGACATTGATATTGATGATAATGCATTTAAAAGTATTGAGGCTATCATCTATTCGATGACTCCGGCAGAACGCAGTAATCCGGCTCTTCTGAACGGTTCGCGTCGTCAACGCATTGCCAAAGGTAGTGGTACGAATATTCAAGAAGTAAACCGTCTGTTGAAACAATTTGACCAAACCCGCAAGATGATGAAAATGGTAACGGGTAGCAAGATGGGCAAAATGATGCCGAAGATGAAATAATAAAGATAAACTGTAAGCATACCAATCCCGCTAATTTCATATTTTAAATGAAGTCAGCGGGATTGTTGTTATATTCGGTTATTTGCTCTATATTTGCGATACTCTTTTAGACCCCTAATGCAAGATAAACTATAATCAAAACAAAAATATTTATATGACATTAATTGATGGAAAAGCAATCTCTGAACAAGTAAAACAGGAGATTGCTGCAGAAGTAGCAGAAATTGTAGCAAAAGGTGGCAAATGCCCTCACCTTGCTGCAATTCTTGTAGGCCACGATGGTGGCAGCGAAACGTATGTTGCTGCCAAAGTGAAAGCATGCGAAGTTTGTGGATTCAAATCCAGCCTCATCCGTTATGAAGCGGATGTTACGGAAGAAGAGCTCCTTGCTAAAGTACGTGAATTAAATGAAGATGCAGATGTTGACGGATTTATCGTACAGCTCCCATTACCCAAGCATATCTCTGAGCAAAAAGTGATTGAAACTATCGATTATCGTAAAGATGTAGACGGGTTTCATCCCATCAATGTAGGTCGCATGTCCATAGGATTGCCTTGCTATGTATCAGCAACCCCTAACGGTATTCTTGAACTACTGAAACGCTATCAAATAGAAACTTCGGGTAAGAAGTGTGTAGTATTGGGACGTAGTAATATCGTCGGTAAACCAATGGCTGCACTGATGATGCAGAAAGCCTATCCGGGAGATGCTACTGTAACCGTATGCCATAGCCGGAGTAAAGATCTTGTAAAAGAATGCCAGGAAGCCGATATCATCATCGCTGCATTGGGACAACCCAACTTTGTGAAAGCTGAAATGGTAAAAGAAGGTGCCGTAGTTATTGATGTAGGTACTACACGTGTACCGGATTCTACAAAAAAATCAGGCTTCAAACTGACTGGAGATGTTAAGTTTGACGAGGTTGCTCCGAAATGTTCATTTATCACTCCTGTGCCGGGTGGTGTAGGACCGATGACCATCGTTTCTTTGATGAAGAATACATTGCTGGCTGGTAAGAAAGCAATATATCAATAATAAAAATACCGAATACCGGAAGGAGCCTCTTGTGACAACTTGACTCCTTTCGGTATTTATTTTATCCAGTGGAACCTTAATCCGCTCAAAGTCATGAGACAGACAATCCCTCTTGCATTACTTTTCTTCTTTATATCGTGTTGTAGCACAGCACAGGAACAAGTAGTACCGGAATCCACTGATACAATCCCCCCTGCAAAAATCACTCTATTATTTGTAGGTGATCTGATGCAACACCAAGCCCAGCTTGACGCTGCGCGTACAGATAAAGGGACTTATGACTACTCTCCCTGCTTCTCTCTCGTAAAAGAACAAATCAGTGAGGCGGACATCGCTATCGGCAATTTAGAAGTACCTATCGGTGGAAAACCTTATAGTGGTTATCCTGCTTTCTGTGCACCTGATGAATATTTATATGCCATTAAAGAGGTCGGCTTCAATGTTCTGTTAACTGCTAACAATCACTGTCTCGACCGAGGTAAAAAAGGTTTGGAACGTACAATCCTAATGTTAGATTCCTTACGTATCCCCTACACCGGAACTTATAGAAATGAAGAAGAACGCCGTCAACGATACCCATTACTCATTCACAAAAACGGTTTTCGAATTGCCCTTCTTAACTATACCTATGATACCAATGGGGTTAAGCCATCCTCTCCCAACATAGTGAACTATATTGATAAGAAAATCATGTTACAGGATATCGATACAGCACGAACATGGCAACCTGATGTTATCATTGTCTGTATGCATTGGGGAAACGAATACCAATCGCTACCTAGTCGCGAACAACGACAGTTGGCTGATTGGTTATTGGAACAGGGCGTTACCCATATCATCGGTAGCCATCCTCATGTTATACAACCGATGGAACTACGCACCGATAGCATTACCGGAGCACAACACGCTGTAGTATATTCTTTAGGGAATTTCATCTCCAACATGAGTAAAGTAAATACTGACGGAGGACTTATTTTCACATTAGAATTAGAAAGAGACACCACAACATCTACCTCCACACAAGTTCGAGTACAACGTTGCGAATATAATTTGGTATGGACAGCACGTCCCAATCTCACCAAAGAAAAAAATTATGTGCTTTATCCTACAGATTCCACATCTATTTCAAAGCTCCCGGAAGCTGCACGTAACCATCTGAATATCTTCGTCAAAAACTCCCGAAAGCTCCTCCAACAGCACAATGTAGGAATTAAGGAGAATAAAAAATAATGCAGATTTCAATAAAATATTTCGCCAAATATTTGCAGTATCAAAGATAATACCTATCTTTGCACCGCGTTTGAGAAATGACGCAAACATGGTGACTGTAGTTCAGTTGGTTAGAGCGTCAGATTGTGGTTCTGAATGTC